>Ga0209181_10000039_pt1 | contig 187283 bp, 183 predicted proteins | sample MAT05_FD_187208 | JGI IMG/M metagenome (GOLD analysis project Ga0209181, IMG submission 187208) | Freshwater microbial communities from Lake Fryxell liftoff mats and glacier meltwater in Antarctica - MAT-05 (SPAdes) (version 2) | ecosystem: Environmental > Aquatic > Freshwater > Ice > Liftoff...
CAGACGGCGATCTGCTCGAGCGGTTTGCGCTCGAGCTCGGGCACCATCGCGTCGGGCGCCGGGTACCCGACGGGCATCAGCAGCAGCGCGCGCTCGTTCGACGGTCGCTCGAGCAGTTGCTGGAGGAAGGCCATCGGGTTGGGCGTGTGCGTCAAGGTGACGAGCCCCATGTGGTGCACGGAGGCGATGAAGAGGCCGGCCGCGATGCCGCACGACTCCTGCGAGTAATAGTGCGTGCGCTTCGACCCATCGGGTTGCACGCCCGACGCCTGTCGAAACAGGACCACCACCCACGGCGCGTCGGTGAGGTGTGTCTTGTGTTCATCGGTACCCAGCGGCGCGACCGCGTCGAGCCACTCCTTCGGCGCGCGGTGCTCATAGAAGTCGCGCTCCTCGAGCTCGGCGGCTTCGCGCAGCTTTTGCTTCAGCGAAGGGTCGCTGACGGCGACGAAGGTCCACGGCTGCTGGTGCGCGCCGCTGGGCGCCGTGCCGGCCGAGCGGATCGCAAGCTCGATCAGCTCCCGCGGAACCGGATCCGACGAGAAGTGTCGCGTGGTGCGACGCGCGTCGAGCTCGGCGTAGAAGGCGCGCCCCCGCATCATCGAGTCCTCGAGCGGACGGCGCACGAAGCGCAGCGGTCGAAAAGATGGCATCGGGCGAGTCTGACGCATCGCTTCGATGAACGCGTGGTCAAGCGTGTCGACCCGCTCGAACTTGTGCGTGGTACTCCAAGCGAATGCGTGTTCGCACGGCCAGGCCGACGAATTCCCTCGCCCCGCTCAGACGCTTCTACGTCGACGGAGCGGGCCTCACCGAGCGCAGCACGTTCAGTGGGCACAGCGGCTTCGATGGACTCATCCTCGCCGCGGGTGACTCGGAGCTGGAGTTCGTCGTCGAGGCCGGCTTCTTCGCCCCTCGCGCACCGACGGTAGAGCACCTGTTCGTGCTCTACCTTTCAGCGGATGAAGTGGAACATCGCGCGGCGCGGCTCGAGTCGCTCGGGTTCGCTCGCGTCAGGCCGAACAACCCGTGGTGGGCCCAGCACGGCATCACCTTCGAGGATCCAGATGGGTACCACTTCGTGCTCGCGCGCGACGGCTGACGCGATGTCCTTCGACAAGTGTCTATCGAGGCGCTGGCCCGGGCAGGCGACCGTTCTGCGCCATGTCCTCTGGAACCTGCGGTTCGGATGACGAAGGGCGGTCAGGCGGGCACGTGCTTCATCGCGACGGAGTTCATGCAGTAGCGCTGCTTCGCCGGAGGAGGCCCGTCGGCGAAGACATGGCCCAGGTGGCCCTCGCAGCGCACGCAGAGCACTTCGGCGCGGAACATCCCGTGCGAGTCGTCGCCGCGGGTGGTGACGGCGTCCGGGCCGATGGGCGCGATGAAGGACGGCCAGCCGGTGCCCGACTCGAACTTCTGGCCTGAGGTGAAGAGAGGGTTGGCGCAGCCAGCGCAGACATAGGTGCCCCGCGTCGAGGTGCCGACGAAGCAGCCAGTGTTGGCGCGCTCGGTGCCGCGCTTGCGCAGCACCCTGAACTCCTCGGCGGTCAGGCGCAGCTTCCATTCATCTTCCGTGAGCACCAGCCGGGTCGTCATCGGTTCGCCCTCACCGCGGCGCTGAGCCGCTCATTGGTGTTGCTCGACAGGCCGAAGGTGCCCAGCTCTGCGGCGAGCTGCGTGGGGTCGCCGTGGCCGCCAAGGTAGCCGTTGAGCCTCGCCGCCACGGTGGAGTCGGTAAAAGCAGTAGGCGAATAGGCGCTGAACTCAACGAGGAAGTCGTCGCGGCGCCGCAGCAGGTATTTCTGATGGTAGTCCTCGGCCCGGTAGAAGCGGGTCAGCGGGGCAATGCGCGTCTGCACGTCACGACCCAGGCGCCCGGCGATCTGGTCGCGGCTGTCGAGCGCGAGCTGCCGTTGCTCGTCGTCCGCGGTGAAGACGGCAGCCATGTACTGAATGCTGTGCGAGCTGCGCGCCGGGTTGTGCGACGCCCAGAAGAGCTCGAGCAGCTCCGCGTACGAGATGCGCGCGGGGTCGAAGTCGAGCTCGAACGCCTCGGTGTGATCTCCGAGCCGGTGGTACGTCGGATCCACGAGCTTGCCGCCGGCGTACCCGACGCGGGTGCGGATGATCGCGGGGTGACACCCGAACCGGGCGTCAGGAGTCCAGAATCAGCCGGTCGCGAACGTGGCGGTCTGCAGGCGAAGAGGCGGCGTGGCGTCAAGCGGGAGCAGGGACATGTGGAACCTTGCCGGCCAGGGCAGAGAGAAGGTCTTCCAAGAGAACTGCCCCGTAACCAGTGAAGGCTACGGGGCAGTTCATGTGGAGGCGGTGGGAATCGAACCCACGTCCGAAAGCCTTTGGAAATACGACACTACGTGCGTGTTCCGCGTATTGATTTAGGTCACGTCGTCTTCCACGGACGAAATACGAAATGACCGGTCCTGACTATTTCTCGCCACCCTCGCTCAGGCACTTGGGCAGCCAGTCCGCATTATGACGGTCTTGACCCCAACCCACGGACAGAGGCCGGGAAGACCGTGCTCAGAACCGCTTTTTAGGCGGCGAGAGCAAGCTCAACGTTGTCGTTGGCTTTTATTGGTTTTGCCCCAGATTTTTACGAGCCCCGGAACCAGCTCGGCACGCGTCGTATGACCTCTATGCCCTCGTCGAAACCGGTCGCCCCCGGTTGTTGGGTGATGCCTCCCTACCCTACAGCCCGACACGCCCCATTGCACTGAAACCTGACGGGCCCCGCTGTTCCGTTCCGTCCCGCGACACGAGCCGGCTTCCGCCCTGCCCCCGCACCCACGGCGTCCCCTCGCCCCAGTTCGCGTTCACGATCTCTACGTCGAACCGCCGCGCCACTTCCGGCAACAGCACCGACCGCCCATCGCCTGGCTCGTCGTCCACCCACGCGCTCGGAAATAACAGCACGTCCGACGCGAGCAGTTGCAGCGGCGCGTCCTCCGCCAGGAAGTGCACGTCGAAGCAGATCGCGACCGTCAGCGTCGTCGACCCCAGCTTGAACACCGGGTTCGGCAGATCTCCCGGCGTCGCCCACGTCTCGGGCAGCCACGGGTTTCTCTTCCGGTAGTGCGCCAGCAGCGCGCCCGATGCGTCGAAGATCACGAAGCTGTTGAACAGCGCGTCGCCTGCCTGCTCGATCACCGGGCCTGCCAACGCGACGCCGTGCTTCCTCGAAAGCTTCGACAGCGCCGCGGCGGTCGGGCCGTCCAGCGGCTCGGCGAAGCGCGAGAGATCGAAGTCCTTCGATTCCGAGACGTAGCCCGTCAGCGCGCACTCCGGCAGCAGCGCGAGGTCGAGATCCGCAGCGTTCGCGAGCAGACGGTCGGTCAGCTCCAGCTGCGCGATGGGGTCGCCGAAGCGATGCGGGACGTCCAGCGCGGCGACCTTCAGCGACATGGCCGGAGTTTACGGGAAGCCGGTGGCGGGCTCATCTCGTGTGGTAACTGCCGCCCAATGCGCGTCCAACCCCGTGGCTACCAGGGAGAGAACCACGAGACGATTGGCTCCGACATCCTCGCGGCGCTGGCGACGATCCATTCGCCCAACGAGGTGCTCGGCAAGGCCTGGCTCGATCGCCTCGCGGGCGTCACTGCCGACGGCTGGTACCCCATCGCCCTGCTGCTCGACCTGCTCGAGTACCTCGACCAGCGCACCGGCGTCGCCTCGGTGCTGAAGATGGGCCGCCAGCTCTTCAAAGACAGCCACCAGGCGCGCGTCGGCAAATCCATCAGCTGCGCCGGTGACATCGTCTACGGCATCGACGGGCTCTACCACCACGCCAACCGCGGCGGCCGCATCGGCGGGTGGCAGGTGGTGAAGTTTCGCCCAGGCGTCGCCGTGCTCGACAAGACGACCCCGCACCACTGCGCGCTCGAAGAGGGCATTCTTCACGAGGCACTGCACACCGTCGGCGCCGACGCGATGATCGTCCAGTCGCAGTGCATGCGCCGCGGCGCCGACAGCTGTGTCTTCGAGCTGCACTCGGCCGTACGAGATTCCCGCTGGATGGGATCCCACCCGCAGCTCGGCTGAAATTTGAAGTAAGTCGCGGGCCATGACCCTCGCGCTCGTGGCCCTCTGTAGCGTGCTCTCGGCGGCTCCCGCTTCCGGCAAGCTGTTTCCCTACCCGATGAAGACCACCGTCTTGAAGAACGGGCTCTCGGTCACCCGCGTCCCCTTCAACTCGCCCGGGCTCGTCGCCTACTTCTCGGTGGTCCGCGTCGGCAGCCGCAACGAGATCGAAGCCGGCCACACCGGCTTCGCCCACTTCTTCGAGCACGTGATGTTCAAGGGCACCAAGGGCTGGCCCGAAGGCACCCGCGACGCGCTGCTCGGCAAGCTCGGCTTTTCCGAGAACGCCTTCACCAGCGACGACGTCACCGTCTATTACGTGAACGGCCCCAGCGCCCAGCTGCCGAAGCTTGTCGAGCTCGAGGCCGACCGCTTCATGAACCTCGAATACAACGAGGGCACCTTCCAGACAGAAGCGAAGGCCGTGCTCGGCGAGTACCACAAGAACGCCGCCAACCCGGGCTTGAAGATCGAAGAGGCCGTGCTCGCTGCCGCCTTCACCAAGCACCCCTACCAGCACACCACGCTCGGCTTTTACGAAGACGTGCAGGCGATGCCGACGCGCTACGCGTACAGCAAAGAGTTCTTCAAGCGCTGGTACACGCCCGACAACACCATGCTCTTCATCGTCGGCGACTTCGACGACAAGGCGACGATGGCCCTGATCGAGAAGAGCTACGGCACCTGGGCTGGCAAGGCCGCGACCATCGTCGTCCCGGCTGAGCCCGCGCAAGAAGCCGCTCGCACCGCGACCGTCACGTGGACCAACCCCACCCTTCCCCGTCACGGCGTCTTCTGGCACACGCCCGCGTCATCGGTGAAGACCACGGACGCCGCGATTCAGCACGTGCTCGGCGCGTACCTCGCTGGGCCGACCTCGCCCCTGTACAAGTCACTCGTGCTCGAGAAGCAGCTGGTCGAGTCGCTGAACGGCGACTTCAACGACCACCGCGACCCCAACCTCTTTGGCCTCACCGCGAAGCTCAAAGACGAAGCGCAGCGCGCCGAAGTCAGCGCTGCGTTCGATGCCGCCATCGCCGAGCTCGTCGCCGGCAAGGTCGATGCGAAGCGCGTCGACGCGATCAAGGACCACCTGAAGTACGGGCTGGCGATGGGGCTCGAGGCGTACGACGACGTCGCGCAGACGCTGGCGTACATCGGCGGCGTCCTCGGCACGCCCGACGCGCTCGAGCTTCGGCAGCGCGCGCTGACGCAAGTGAAGCCGGCCGACCTCGTCACTTTCGCGAAGAAGCACCTCGTCGAGAAGAACCGCACCACGCTCGTCTTCAATGTCGACCTGTCGAAAGGAGGTGCGAAATGAGGACGCTGCTCGCCGCCGTGCTCCTCTTCTTCGTCGCGTGCGCAACGACGCCAGCGCCGCCACCTCCGGCCGATGACGTGCTCGAGAACGCCAAGCTTCCGAAGCGGAAGGTGAAGGTTGCTCCGCCTGCTGCGCCGGTTCCGGTGGCGGTGAAGCCGTTTGCGACGGTCGCTCCGTTGACGGTGGTGTTGCAGCCGGTGAAGGACAAGCCGGTGGTGGCGATTCGCGTCGTTTTCCACAGCGGCGCCATCGACGACCCTGCGGGAAAGGAGGGCCTCACTGCGTTGACGACCGCGCTCATGTCGGAAGGCGGCACGCAGGAGCTCACCAGCGCGCAGTTGCTCGAGGCGCTGTACCCAATGGCGGCCGAGCTCGATGCCCACGCCGACAAAGAGCTGACGGTCTTCGAGGGCCGCGTTCACATCGACAAGCTCGAGAGGTTTCTGAAGATCTTCACCGACGTGCTGCTCGCGCCGCGCTTCGACCCGAGAGAGCTCGAGCGCCTGCGGACCCAGGCCCTGAACACCGTGAGGACGCGGCTTCGGCAGGAAAGCGACGAAGAGCTCGGCAAGATCGGCCTCGACGCGCTGCTGTATGCGGGCCACCCGTACCGCCACTTCAACGGCGGCACTGTCGCGGGCCTCACGGCGATCACGATCGAAGACGTGAAGGCGCAGTGGCAGCGCGTGTTCAGCCAGGATCGCGCGGTGCTCGGCCTCGCGGGCGCGGTCGACGAGAAGCTGGCCGAAAAGGTGAAGGCGTTGCTCGAGAAGCTGCCGGCGAAGGGCGCCGCTGCGGTGGTCCTCCCTCCGTCGCCGGGCTTCGCGGGCAAGACCGTGATCATCCAGCGCGACACGCTGAGCACCGCGGGTTCGTTCGGCTACAGCTGGGAGCTGCGCCGCGATCACCCCGACTACACCGCCGTCGCTTTCGGAATGAGCTACCTGGGCGAGCACCGCCAGTTCCACGGCCGGCTGTTCAGCGAGCTGCGCGAGAAGCGCGGCCTCAACTACGGCACCTACGCGTACGCCGAGCACCACAAGCAGGAAGGCTGGGGCAGCATCCCAGCGGTCAACGTCGCCCGCTCTGCGCAGGACACCACCCTCTGGGTCCGGCCCGTCGAGGCGAAGAACGGCGTGTTCGCCACCCGCGGTGTTCTGTATTTCATTGGCGAGGTGACTGGATTGCCCTTGCCCGAGGAGCGCTTCGAGACGGCGCGCGGGTTCTTGATTGGCTACACGCGCACCTGGGAGCAGTCGGATCAGCGTCGCCTCGGCAACGCGATCGACGACCTCTTCTACGGGACGCCGAACTTCCTCGAGAACTACCGCAAGGCGCTGACCGAGATGACTGCGGCGAAGATGCAGGAAGCGCTCAAGCGGCACCTGGACCCGACGAAGCTCAACTTCGTCTACGTCACCAAGGACGCGGCGGGCCTGAAGGAGAAGCTGGCGAAGAAGGAGCCGTCGCCGATCGAGTACGCCACTTTGAAGGGAGAGGACGTGATGGCGCTGGACAAGACGATCGCGACCTTCCCGCTGCCGATGCACCCGGCGCTGATCGAGATCCTCGACGCCAACGCGGTGATGGAGAAGTAGTCAACACACCCCTGTAGCAGCGGAACCTTTCTGGGAGCCCCCTGAAGAGGGGGGTATAAGCGACGGTGTGCGACTGAGATTCACGCGCGCCACGCTGCTGCTGCTGCTGGTGCTGCTCACGCTTCCCGCATTCGCGGCTGAACCCTTCTCACGCGGGTTCGACGTCGTGCCCACGAAGTTCAGCCCGACGATGGACTCGCTGTGGGCGGTGGAAGGCGCCGAGATGCGCGCGCCGAAGAGCTGGATGCTGCAGGCGATGCTCGACTTCAACTTCGGGATCCTCGGCCTCAAGCTCGGCAACGTGCCCCGGCTGGATCTGATCGGCGCCCGCGCCGACCTGCACCTGATGGGCGCGTACCAGTTCACGAACCGGCTCGAAGTCTCGGCCGACATTCCTTTCATCGTCGGCCAGGTCGACCACTTCCGGCAGCTGCGCGACGAAGGCTTCGTTGATGAGCGCAGCCCGAGCTTCCTTGGGGCGGGCGACTGGCGGTTCATCGGCCGCTTCCAGATCTTCAAGCAGGAAGACTTCCCCATCGCAGCGACCGCGATCCTCGAGGTCCGGCTGCCCATCGGCGACGAGAGAAGCTTCTTCGGCGATTCAGGGGTGGTGTTCGCTCCGCGCGCGGCGATCGAGCGCCGCTTTGGGCCCGTGCGTGCGGTGATCAATGCGGGCTGGCGGCTTCGAACGGCGGCAGCGCAGTACCTGAACCTGTATGTCGGCCAGGAGTTCACGATGGGCGGCGGCGTGGGCATCGAGCTGCCGAACATCATGCGCTTCACCGAGAACACGCTGATCGGCGAGGTGAACTTCGCGACGCCGGCCGAGGCGCCTTTCACTTTCAAGTACGCCGACGCGTACAAAACGCCGCTCGAGCTGCTGGTCGGCGCGCGCTCGAAGTTCATGGACCACTGGGCGCTGCAGCTGGCGTTCGGCCGCGGCCTGGGCACGGTGACGGGCTACGGCCGTGAGGCCTTCCGCGTGATGGGTGGGCTTCGGTACGAGTACATCGCGCAGCCTGACCTCGACGGCGACGGTATTCCGGACGTCGTCGACAAGTGCCCTGAGGTCGCGGAAGACAAAGACGGCGACGCAGACCAGGACGGCTGCCCCGAGCCCGACAAGGACACCGACGGCGACGGGGTGGTGGATCGCATCGACGCGTGCGTCGATGTACCGGGCCCGCAGGAATACGACGGCTGCCCGGATCGCGATGGCGATCAGATTCCCGACAACGTCGACAAGTGCCCCGACGATCCCGGCCCGCCCGAGACCGAAGGCTGCCCCGTGCCTCAGGAAGAAGAAGTCACCCTCGAGTCCGATCGCATCCGGATCAAGGGGAACATTCTCTACGAGACGGGCCAGGCGGTGATCCAGAAGCAGTCGTTCAAGATCCTCGACGACGTCGCGAAGGTGCTGCTGCAGAACCCCGAGGTCGGGCCCGTGCTGATCGAAGGCCACACCGACAACCGCGGCAGCCACGCGTACAACCTGGATCTTTCGAACCGCCGCGCGAAGGCGGTCGAGGACTACCTCGTCAACAAGGGCGTCGACCGCAAGCGCCTGCGCAGCCAGGGCTTCTCATTCGATCGGCCGATTGGCAGCAACGACACCCCACTGGGCCGCGCCAAGAACCGCCGCACCGACTTCCGGTTGATCGACGCCGATGCCGCGGCCGAGCCGAAGAAGTAGGTGGCTCCGAGTCCGTTCATCCCGACCCGAGCTGAGTCCATTCATCCGGAAGAGATGTCGAGAGATGGGCATTTTCGGGGATCCGTTCGCACGCGCGGCAAGGGACGTGGGTCTGCGGATGAGAGCGCTCTTGACGCGGCCTACTTCGCCAGCGCGGCGTCGAGCCAGCTGCGGAGGCGGCGTTCGGAAATCTCACCCGACTGCGACCCGGAGATCTTCCCGTCGCGGTCGATGATGAAGATCGTGGGCAGCGACTTCACCTTGTAGCGGGCCCCAGTGACGGGCGAGCCGTAGGCGGCGAAGGGGCGCAGGTCGGGAACCTGGTTCTCGACGAACTTCGTGATCGCGGCGGTCGCGGTCTCGGGGTCGTCGTGGCTGACGGCGACGAAGGTGACGCCTTTGCCTTCGTATTCCCTGGCCACCTTCACCAGCATCGGCATCTCTTCGACGCACGGCGGACACCACGTCGCCCAGAAGTCGAGCATCACCACCCTGCCCTTCAGATCGGCAGAATCGACCTTGCCGCCGGCGAAGCGTTCGAAGGCGAACTCAGGCGCCGGCGTCGCGTTCGCGAAGGCGGTGTCTTTCTCGACGAAGCCCATCAAGATCGCCCCGACGAGGAGGGCGAAGACAAGCGCCATGCTGAGCCAGTTGCCGACCTTGTTCATGGGAGCACCCGGTGCAGTGCGGAAAGCGCGGCGCGGGTGATGCGGTGCAGCGCAGGCCGCGCCACGACGATCGCGGCGAGTGAAGGCCCAACGGCGTAGTACGCGCGAACGAAGAGACGGCCGGCCGCGGAAGGCAGCAGCGCCTCGTCACGGAAGTGCCGAAACGCGTCGAGCTCCGCAGCGTCTTCGCCGAACGCCGCGGTGGCGAGGAAGCACGGCCCGGTCGGCTTCACCCAGAGCACGCGGCTCGACGTCAGGTCGAGCACACCGCGAAGCCGCGACTTCGGCGCATAGAGAAAGGCGATCAAGTCTCCACGCGCGGCGACCAGCACCGCTGGGCTCGCGTCGTCGAAGTCGAGCCGCGTCGTCGTGCCGTTCAGCTCGCGCACTTCGAAGCGGTAGCGGTGCTGGGTCTTCCCCTTCGACTCGACGTTCAGCGAGTGGAGCTCGGCGAAGTAGGCGAAGAAGCCCTGCTTGCAGTGCTGGCATTCGAAGGGGTGCGTCGCGAGCCGCGCCGAGAAGTCATAGTCGGCGACCTTGTGGCAGGACGGGTGGGGGCACGCGAGCTTCACCTTGATCGCCGTCTCGGGCCGCGGGTCGAAGCGCGAGCTGCCCGAGTCGCGCGCGTACACGGGCGTCGAGACCTCGTCGGATCTCGACCACAGGCGCCGCGAAGAAACGGCAGCGCGCTCGAGCGCCATCGCTTCGTGCCACACGCCTTCGGCGGCTTCGACGCGGCCGTCAGCAAGCAGGTCGAGCACGAGCAGGTGGGCGCGCAACGCGGAGGTCAGCGCTTCGGCGCCACGCAGAGATTCGGTGCGGTGCAGCAGGGCGCGCGCTTCGACTGCACGCTCGGCCGCGAGGGTGCGGGTGGGGTCATCGCGTCGCCGGTAGACTGGGACCTCCGGCAGACGGCGGAACAGATCCGCGGCCGTCATTCGCAGCTGCTCGAGCTGTTCGGTGGTCGCGCGGTCAGTCATCGCAATAGGTCTGCGAGGCGGCCCATCCCTCGACTTCTCTCGGGATGAACGGAAGGACTCTCTGAATGGACGGAAAGGCCCCGGCCAGGAACTGGCGCCCGATGTAGGCCCGTGTAGGAATCAACCACCATGGGACTTCTTAAGGGCATCGTCTGGTCGGCGCTGTGTATCGGCCTCGGAATCTTTCTGGGCACCCATTCTTTCGACGGGAAAACGGCGATCGAGCACGTCGAGAAGCTGGGCGCAAAAGCGAAGGTCGAAGAGGCGCTCGACTCGGCGAAGGCGAAGCTGGGCGGCAAGGAAGTGGCGGCGCCGACCGAGAAGCACACGCCGGAAGACAAGGATGCGGTCAACAAGCTCATCGCGCGCCGGAAGCCGTAACGCGACGAATGTGCTCGAACGCCGACAGCCAGATTTGGGCCTCGCGCTGAGTCAGGTGGCCGCGAACCAGCGCGCGAGAGAGCTCGCGCAAGACGTGCTGCGGTGACTGGGGGTTCAAGAACCCGCACTGCAGCATCGCGGCCTGCAGTTTTTCCTCGAGCGCGCTCATCGTGCCGAGGGTTGCTCCGTCGGTGGCGCGCTCGGGCGAAGGCTCGCGTGCGCAGAGGTAGAGCATCACCGCCGCGGCCTGAGACACGTTCATCGACGGCTGTGCGTCGGAGGTCGGAATCACGATCACCTCCTGGCAGTGCGAGAGCTCGTCGTCGTCGAGGCCGCGCTTCTCGCCTCCGAGCACCAGCGCCACCGGCCCGCGCGCCGCGTGTTCCTTCAAGCGGGCGACGCCTTCTTCCGGGGTCAGCGGGTGGGCGCGCTTCAGCTGCCCGCGCGACGTGGTGCCGATCGCGAAGACGACGCCTTTGAGCGCTTCGGGCAACGTGGCGGCGATCGCCACCTTCTCGAGCACCGATTCGGCCCCAATTGCCAGGGTCCCGGCCTTCCGGAAGTCGTGCGTGGCGGGGTCTGAAAGGATGAGGCGGTGGAAGCCGAAGTTGGCCATCAGGCGTGCGATCGCTCCGAGGTTGTCGGGCGATCTCAATTGATGAGCAATGACGGTGAGTTCCATGTCTGTAGCGGTCCGACATTAGCTGGATCGCGAAGGGGCTCGCCGGTATGTTGGAGGCGAACGTGAACACCCGCACCCTGATCAGCTCATCCTTGTTGTTGCTCACCGCCGCTTGCGGTGCGGGCAGCATTCCCGTGAAGGGCCCCAGCACTGGCCAGGCGTTGACTGGCACTGCCGAGTGGCTCGAGTTCGAAGCGCCGGTGGCGCGCTCGGAAATGTTCCGCGACGTCGCACGCACCTCGCTGTCGCAGGCCGGGCAACGCGCGACAGGCCAGATGGTCTTCCCGATGAACGTCAACGGCGAGTTCGTCGCGGCGCCGGGCATCGACCCCCGCATGGATCTGCTGATGTCGGCCGATGCAGGCGGCGCCATTCAGCTCTCTTTCGACGGCCGTGGCGATCGCTGGAGCGATGATCGCCGCGACAGCTTCCAGGGCTTGTCTGAGCGTGAAGCCGTCGAGCTGATCGCGCGCTCGCTGATTCAGCACTGGGGCGTTTCGCGGGCGAACGTGATTCGGGTCGATCGCGTGGCGGGTGCTCCGTACGCCGCCGCTTACATGGACGGGATTCTGCGGGTGAACCCCGCGTTCGTGTACATGGCGACCGCGACCGCTGCGCCGTAGGCGATGGACGCGTCGACGCTGCAGCAGCAGCTTCCTTTCACGCTCACCGGTACCGACTTCCCCGCGCTGGGCGAGAAGTACCGCGGCAAGGTTCGCGACACGTACCGCCAGGGCGACCGGCTGGTGTTGATCACCACCGACCGCCTCTCGGCCTTCGATCACATCCTCACCACCCTGCCCTTCAAGGGCGATCTGCTGAACCAGTTGGCGCACTTCTGGTTCCTGAAGACGGCGCACGTGGTGAAGAATCACGTCATCGACATGCCGGATCCGTGCGTGACGGTGGCGCGCCGGGCCGAGCCCTTCGCGATCGAGTTCGTGGTGCGGGCACACCTGACGGGAAGTCTGTGGCGCGATTACGAGGCGGGAAGAGATCCCTACGGCCTGAAGCTGCCAAAGGGTCTTCGCAAGGACCACGCTTTCGAGAGGCCGCTGCTGACGCCGTCGACGAAGGCGCCGCTGGGCCAGCACGACGAAGCGATTTCTGCCGAGCAGGTGGTGTCGAGGGGCCTGGCGAGCGCGCGCGATTGGCAGCGGACGACGGAAGCGGCGCTGGGTTTGTTCGCTGCGGGCCAGGCGCAGGCAAAAGCGCAGGGCTTGATCCTCGTCGATACGAAGTACGAGTTCGGGCTGATCCAGGACGAGCTGATCTTGATCGACGAGATCCACACCCCCGACTCGAGCCGGTTCTGGGTCGCCGAAGGCTCGCTGCAGCGGTTCGAGAAGGGGCAACCGCAGGTGATGTTGGACAAGGAAAACCTACGGCAGTGGCTGATCACCGAGCGCGGCTTTTCGGGCCAGGGCACGCCACCTTCGATTCCGGACGACGTGCGCGTGTCGCTGACGCAGACGTACGTGACGGCCTACGAGAAGATCACCGGGCTCACTTTCGCGGGCGCTGTGGGCGACGTGCGCGCGCGAATCGAAGCGAATCTGAAGCGCGCGAAGCTCATCGGCTGACGGTGACGTCCCACTCCAGCCGTTCAGACACGCTCGTCCAGACGATCACCGTGGTGGTGCCTTCGCCGGCGCCGATCACCAACAACTGGTCGTTGCCGATGGCCTTGAGGTCAGCGATGTCCGAGTCGCCGACGGCCACGCGCTGAATTCCCGAAACGGTGAGCACCTGTTGGGCGCCCTTCTTCAGCGACAGCGCCTTCCGTTGCGCTGCGGGCTTCACGGTCACCTGCCACTCCACCGTCACGCGCGGGTCGTGAGGGCCCGCGCGGATCTTCAGCGCCAGCGTCGAAACGCCAGGAGAGACCCCGACCAGCCTCACCTGCTGGTTGCCGACCAGCGTCGCCTTGAGCTGGGACGCGTTCAACGAAATGATTTCCTGCACACCCTTGAGCGCGAAAGGCCGTTCTTCGCCGACCATGAGGGTGACTTCCTTCAGCGCCGGGATCGCTTCGATCGCCGCAGCGGGCGCCCGCGCTCTTACGCGCCTGAACTGGAAGTTATCCCACCCGAGGCCGGTGGCCACACTGAGGACGACGAGGACTCCCGTCGCGATCATCAGATCGTTGCGCGTGGGGCGCGTGGGCTTGAGAACCACCTGGAGCTCGTCGAGCAGCCCCCCCATCGAGGCGAACCGGTGCGCGGGCGCAATCGACATCCCCTTCAGCAGCGCGCGCTTGAGCCGCGACGACGGCACCTCGAAGGCAGGCGGCTTGCCCGAGCGCATCGCGTTGCGAAGGTCTTCGAGGGTGCGGCCAGGGAAAGGACGGTGGCCGACGACGGACTCGGTCAGCGCAACGCAGAAATTGAACTGGTCCGACCGCACGTCGGACACGTTGCCTTCGAGCTGCTCGGGCGACATGTACGCGGGGGTGCCGAGCAGCGTGCCTTCGCGGGTGAGATCCACTGAGCCCGCGTCGGCGAGCGCGCCGGACAGCGAGACGTCGGGCCGCGAGAGGCCGAAGTCGGTGACACGCGCGCGACCATCGGGGCCGATGAGCACGTTGTTCGGCTTGAAGTCGCGATGTACGACGCCAGCCTGGTGCGCGGCCTCGAGCCCGCGGCCGGCTTCGATGAAGACCTTCACGACCTCCCGCCAGTCGCGCTTCTTTTCGCGCAGCCACTGGTCGAGCGTGGGCCCGTCGATCAGCTCCATCGCGAGGTAGTCATCACCCTCGTCGGCGCCGAGCTCGAAGATGGGCACCACGTTCGGGTGCGAGAGCTTCGCCATCGTCTGCGCTTCCCGAAGCAGGCGCGCCCGGGGCTCGGAGCTCGAAGGGCCGGTGGTGCGCAGCAGCTTGATGGCCACCGCGCGGTTCAGCTCGCGGTCGCGGGCGGCGTAGACCATGCCCATCGCTCCGCCGCCGACGAGGCGTTCGACCTGGTAGCGGCCGATGCTGCCGTGGCGTTCGCGCATCGGAGCGTCGCTGCCGGGTGCCCAGGTGACCCGCGGGGCCGACGAGAGCTGGGCGACGAGGGTCCGACAGCCGCTGCAGGTGTCGAGGTGCCTTTCGATCGGCCCGAGGTCCTGGCCGCTGAGCTGACCTGAAGAGAAGCGGACCAGCGCGTTCTCATCGGGGCAGGCGTTCATGGTGGCGAGCATCGCCTACTTCCCGACCGTGACGAGCAGCGCCTTTCGTTCGTCTCCCGACCACACCAACAGGGTCGTCTTCGCGGGCTCCTTGCCGGCCGTCAGCATCAGGCGGTCGTTGCCCACCGGGCTGACGCTGACGATGGACTCGTCGCCGACGGCGGCGCGCGTGAGGCCGGGGAATTGAACGACGCGCTGCTCGCCGGGCTTCAGCGTGAAGCCGTCGGCGACAACCTTCACCTTCACCTCGTGCGGATTCTTCGCGCCCTTGCTCCAGATGCGAAGCGTCGTCTCGCCTTCCGCCATCCCGACCACCTGCAGGCCCTGGTCACCGGTGGTGCGAAGATCGGCGATGTCGGCATTTCCGACGGCGATGCGATCGAGCGAGGGGATGTTGAGCGTCTTCTGCGCGCCGACGGTGAGGTCGAGCTGGGTAGGCAACGGGCCGTCGGTCTGGGCAGCGAGGGCGGCAGCGAGGCAAAGGGCGAGGCGCATGGGGTGCTCCGGAAAGTGGGTGCTGATTCCGGGACACAAGCGCCGGCGTCTTGTTGCACGCGACGAGAAGACGAACGGTTACAGCGCTTTAGTCGTCGAGCAGGCGCGAGAGGCTCATCGACAATTCGCTCTGGGCAGCGCGGAGCACGCTCTCGAGCTCGCCCGAGCTGAGGTTGAGTGCGGCGACGAGCTGGGCCCGGGTGACTTCGTGAAGCTGCTGCTGCGCCCTGGCGATCCACCGGCTGATGGTCGACTTGTCCTTCTGGTACAGCGGCGCGATCTGATCCAGCGGCAGGCCGTCGAGCGTGTGCAGCTTGAGCAGTGTCCGTTCGCGCGGGGTGAGGCTGGCCATCGCCGCCGCAAACGCCAAAGCGAAGTGCTGCTTGTGCTTCTTGCGGATCAGCGCGAGCTCGGGGTTCGGCGCCGCCATCGGCATCGAGGCCAGCTGTTCCTGCTCGTCCGCAGCTTCGCGGTGGCCGGGGCGCTTCAAGTTGAGCGCATGGCGAATGGCGGCCGCCTTGAGCCACGCCCGCAGCGCGCCCTGCCCCGCGTAGTCGGCGATGCGCGGCTTCCCGTTCTCGCGCGGCACCAGCAGCTTCTCGCGAAGCACCGCCTTCACGTCGTCGGCGAGCACGCCCGACGTGTCGAGGCTGGCGACCGACCGCGCCACCGAGGTGAGCAGCGACTCGAGCGCCGGCAGCGCACGCGGATTTCCCTCGGCGAGGCAGAACGCGAGGCAGAGGTCTTCGATCGCCACCGACTGCAGCGTCTTGAGCGCCGCCTTCGAGGGCGGCAGCCGTTCGGCGAGGTGCGCGACCAGGCCTTCCGACGAGAACTCGAGCTTTGGCTCGGACCAGGCGACGCGGGCGCGGCCGACCAGGGCCGAGAGCAGCTCGTCGAGCCCCGAAAGCCCGCGGTAGGCCTCCCCGTGGGCGGGGAGGTGCTCGAGGAAGGCCGCCTCGAGGCTCATGCGCTGCGGCCGAAGACCCGCTGGAAGATCTGATCGACGTGGCGCAGGTGGTAGCCCGGCGAGAAGCACGCCTCGATCTGCTCGCGCGTCATCTTCCTCGACAGCTCGGCGTCGCCCAGCAGCGCCGTCTTGAAGTCGGTGCCGTCTTCGTAGAACCGCATCGCGTTGCGCTGCACCACGACGTAAGCGGCCTGGCGATCCATGCCGTGCTTCGCGAGCTCGAGCAGCAGGCGCTGCGAGTGAACGACGCCGCCCAGCAGGTCGAGGTTCTTCATCATCTGCGCCGGGTAGACGCGCAGCGCTTCCATCATTCCGGCGAAGCGGTGAAGCATGAAGTCGCAGGTGACGGTGGCGTCGGGGCCAATCACCCGTTCGACGCTGGAGTGCGAGATGTCGCGCTCGTGCCACAGCGGCACGTTTTCCATCGCCGACACCGCGTAGCCCCGCAACAGCCGGGCGAGGCCACTGAGGTTTTCGGAGAGAATCGGGTTGCGCTTGTGCGGCATCGCCGAGCTGCCCTTCTGCCCGGCAGTGAAGTTCTCTTCGACTTCCCGCACCTCGGTGCGCTGCAGGTGCCGGACTTCGACGGCGAACTTCTCGATGCTGCTGCCGAGCAGCGCGAGCGAAGTGAAGTACTCGGCGTGGCGATCGCGCTGGATGATCTGGCTCGACGCAGGCGCCGGGCTCACGCCAAGGACCTGGCACGCGTGCGCTTCGACCGATGGAGGAATGTGCGCGAAGGTTCCGACGGCGCCCGAGATCTTCCCCACCGCGATGGTGGCCCGCGCTGCCTCGAGCCGCGTGCGCGCGCGCTTCAGCTCGTCGAACCAGATGGCCAGCTTGTGCCCGAACGAAATGGGCTCGGCGTGAATGCCGTGGCTGCGGCCGACCATCGGGGTGGCCTTGTGCTCGAAGGCGCGGGTCTCGATTGCTTTGAGGCAGCGGTCGATGCCACCCAGCATCAGGTCGGCGGCGTCGCGCAGCAGCAAACCCAGCGAAGTGTCGAGCACATCGCTGGACGTCATCCCGTAGTGCAGCCAGCGCGCCTCGGGGCCGATGCGTTCTTCCATGAAGGTGAGGAACGCGATGACGTCGTGCTTGGTCGTCTTTTCGATCTCGTCGATCTTCGCGACGTCTTCGGCGGTGAAGTCGCCGGCCTTCGCACGGCACGCGTCGAGCGCTTCCTTCGGAGCGATGCCCGCCACCACCATGCCCTCGAGCGCCGCGAGCTCGACGTCGCGCCAACGGCGCAGCCGCGCTTCGTTGGACCACAGGGCCGCCATCTCTTTCCGCGAGTACCGCTGGATCATTCGACCACGCGTACCGCGAGCCCCTTCTGGGCCGCAAAGGTAATCAGGTCGAGCGCGAGCGTCTTCGCGTCGCCAAGGCGGCGGGCGGTGACGAGGTTCAGGGTGAGGTCGACGCCTTCGGGGTTGGCGACGGCCAGCGCGCCCGGGTCGATCTTCTCGTGGAGGATGCGGTTGGCGAGGCGGCCGGCCTGCTGACCCAGAGACGTGGCAGCGGGAGACAGCGACAGCAGCGCGCCCTGCTTCACCTGCCCGGGAGCGAGCCCGACCAGAGGCAGCTTCTCTTCGTTGCTCCAGGAAATCAGGCGCTGAACGACTTCGGCGTTGCCGACGGTGCGATCAGAGATCATCACCACTGCGTCAATCTTCGAGCGGGCGGCCTTCAGCGCCTTGTCGAGCTTCGCGGCTGAGTCGAGCTCGATCGGCACCAGCGAGAGCCCCTTGTTGCTGGCGAACCCGGCGGCCTCTTCGAGGAGCTTCTGCGAGTACCGCGGGTCGGCGACGACGCCGACCCGTTTGACCTGGGGGAACATCGCCTTGATCGCTGAGAGCTCGAGCGAGAGGTCGGAAGTGAGGGCGATGCCGGTGATGTTTCCGCCTTCGAGCTCGTACTTCTGAAAGTACGGCACCATCACGAAGACGATGGGGATGTTGGTGAACTGGCGGCGCGCTCCGACGGCGGCAGCGGGCCCGATGGCGAGCACCATCGCGGGCGGGTTGTCGGCGGCTTTCTTGAAGGCGCGCGCCGCCGCGTCCGTGCCTTCGTCGAGGGTGATTTCTTCGAGGGTGGCGCGGGCTTCAGCCGCGAACCCGGCCGACACGGCGGCGTAGGGACTCAGGTCGGCGGACTTCACCACGAGGACCCTCGGCCGGCCGGCGGCGAAGGCAGCGGTCGAGAGGACGAGCAGCGCGAGCGCCGCGCGGCTCACTTCGGGTCGGCGCAGCAGCGGAACCCGACCTCGGCGCTCTTCCCACCGGCGCCACCGGCCTGACGCGCAGAGCAGCGAACCGCGAAGTCCGCGCGCGCGAAAGAGCCACCCTTGATGACTTTGTCGGCCGTCCATTCTGAAGCGTTGCCTGAGAGGTCGGCGACGCCGAAGCCACTGCGGCACTTGGCGAAGCGCCCCGAGGGAGACAGGGTGCGGTCTTCGCCCGTCTCGTCTTCGGTGTTGCAGGCGTTCGCGTCGAACACGTTGCCGTAGGGCCAGCGCGCGTTGCCCGGCCCCTTGCACCCCTTTTCCCACTCTTCCTCGCTGCACAGGCGCTTGCCCTTGCCCTCGCAGAGCCGCTTCGCATCGGCGAAGCCGACGTTCACGGTGGGGTTCGCGCCGCGCTTGTTGGGGAACTCGAACTGGTCGATGCAGTAGGCGCCGACCTCGATGGTCGACAGCGCCTTTTCGTCGAAGCCGCGCATCGAGTCGTCAGCAGCGGTGCCCATCTTGAAGGTGCCGGCCGCGACGAGGCGCATGCCGTCGGCGCACGGGCCTTCCTGACCAGCGACCGGGGGAGGCACGGGGGTGGGGGTCTTCGCGACGACGGTGGGGTTGCCCTCTTTCTTCGCGGCGGCGATCTTCTCTGCGTTCACCTTCTCGCGCTCGGCCTTGTCGGCGGCGGCCTTGTCGGCGTCGGCGGCGCGCCTGGCTTCGGCGGCAGCAGCGGCGCGTTCGGCCTTCTCGGCGGCGGTGTTGTCGACCGGCGTTGGCTTGACGATGGCAGCAGCGGCAGCTTCGGCGGCAGCCTTCTCGGAAGCCGCGCGCTCGGAGGCGATGCGATCGGCCTCGAACTTCGCGGCCTCTTCCTCGGCCTTGCGCTGAACGGCGAGGCGGGCCTCTTCGGTGCGGCGCAGCTCTTCCGTCTTGCGGGCGTCGTCGAGGCGGCGCGCAGTGTCGTCGAAGCTGGGCTGCGGCACGACGGGGGGCTGCTGCATCTTCTTGAGCAGAATGCTGCCGCCCACCGCGCCGACGCCGATGCCGACCACGCCGAGCAGGAGCAACCAGAGCCCGGTGCGATTGCGGGTGGGCTCTCCGGAGTCCAGCGGGCGGGCGACGAGCTCTTCGGGCTCGCGAACGACGGCCATGCCGGCGCGGGTCTCTTCCTCGTCGAGCGCGGCCTGCGCGAGCAGCTGCCCTGACTGAATGACCTCGGTCTCTTCGTGCTCGACGTGCGGCGCGTAGCCGTTGCCGTTGAGCGCTGCTTTGAGCTGGTTCGAGTCGACCGGCTGGGTCATCTCGGGAGCGAGGTTTTCGCCTGAAAGGATCTCGACTTCTTCGGAGATCGGCGGGGGCGGCGGCAGGTCAGGCACGGGCGGCGGCGGCTTGTCGCGGCGCGGCTGCAGCTGGAGCATGCCCGTGGTGGTGCGCGGGCGGGCGGGCACGGTGGTCTGCGGCGACATCGCCGACTCGGGCTTGGCCTTGAGGGGCGGCGGCGAGACGCGGCGGCAGATGTCGATGAACTCGGCGATGAACTCGCTGGCCGACTTCGGGCGCGCGAGCGGGTTCGCGTTCAGCGCCTTCCGGTAGAGCCCTTCGATCGGCTGGGGCACTTCGGGGTTGCGGCGCTGGAGCTCGGGCATCGCGCCGTCGGGGGTGAGGCCCGAGAGCATCTCGCCGAGGATGACAGCCATCGAATAGAGGTCGGTGCGGAAGTCGACTTCACGGCCTTCGGCGAGCTCGGGCGAGAGGTAGCGGTCGGCCTTTCTGGCCTTCATCGCCTGCACGAAAGGCAGCCGCGGCATCGCGAGGCCGAGGCCGAAGTCGGTGACCTTGAGGAGGTCAGGCAAGACGAGCACGTTCTCGGGCTTGAGATCCGAGTGGGGGCCGACCTTGTGGGCGCCGTCGAGGGCAGCGGCGATCTGGGCGAGAATCGGCTCGATTTCCCGCAAGGCGAAGAACTGACCCTTCTGCAGGCGCAGGTCGATGATCTTCCGCAGCGTCAGGCCGTCGAGGTACTGCGAGGTGTAATAGGGGCGATCCTGGTCTTCGCCTTCTTCGTAGACGCGGACGAGGTTCGGGTGGCTCAGCTTGCGCGAGAGCCGCATCTGCTTTGCAAAGCCCTTCCGTTCGTCGGCGGTCTGGCAGAGCTTGGCGTTGATGACCTTGAGCGCCACCTCGACGTCGATTTCCTTGTCCTGCGCACGGAAGACGAAGCCCAGCGGGCCGATGCCGACGATGTCTTTGACGAGGTACCGGTTGCTGACGAGATCGCCCGGCTTGTAGGGCGCGCCTTCGATCGACGACGACGTCGGACGGCGACGAGAGAACGTCGCCGTCGCCTGCCGCACGCCGCCACCCGAGAGCTTCTGCCCGCAATTGGGGCATGACTCACTGGTGTCAGCGACGTGACTGCCACAGCGATAACAGAGCAACGAAACGACCCCTTGAGACCCGACCTTCAGCCAAGTAACAAATATCGGTTTTTACTAAGAAAAGTTGTGTCTTACAATTTTGTCACGCCCCCCTCACCCCGTCGAACCAAACCCCCCAGATCCACGGGCGGTTCCACCGAGGGCTTGAACCTCTTCCAGGGTCGCGTGCGCAACGGAAGCGATCACCAGCTGGGCGATTCTGTCTCCCCGCCTGAGGGTGACGGGGGCCTGGCTCAGGTTGATCAGGATGACTTTGACCTCGCCGCGGTAGTCGGCGTCGATGGTGCCGGGGGTGTTGAGGCAGGTGATGCCCTGCTTGAGGGCGAGGCCCGACCGGGGGCGAACCTGTCCTTCGAAGCCTTCGGGGATGTCGAAGGAAAGGCCGGTGGGAACGGCGGATCGCTCGAGGCTGCCGAGGGTGAGGTCTTGGTCGAGGTCGGCATAGAGGTCGAGGCCGGCAGCGAGCGCGGTCTGGTAGGCCGGCAGGGGCAGGTCAGAACTCGGTCGCGTTCGGCGGACTTTGACGATCGGGGGCATGGATTCCGCCGTCTAGCACCTGCATCGCCGGGTCGACACCGCCCGCTTTCAGGGCCTGCAAGAGCTTCGGGTTCGGCTTCTTCGGGGCGACGGGAACCAGGGGGATGGTTGGCGGGGGCACGGGCTTCGGAGCAGAGAGCACGAGGGCGTCGACGCTGTGGGCCGACTTGAAGAGGAAGGGATCCATCGGCTGGTGGGCGAGCTCGAGCTGGTAGTGCAGGTGTGGCCCGGTCGACCGGCCGGTGTTGCCCGACTCGCTGATGAGGTCTCCGGCGTTGATGACCTGGCCTACGGCAACGAGCAGCCGGGAGTTGTGGCAGTAGGCGGTCGAGACGCCGCGGCCGTGATCGATGATCACCACCCGGCCGTTGACGGCGTCTTCGCTGGCGCGGCGAACGACGCCGGCGGCGGTGGCGGCGACGGCGGTTCCTTCGGGAATCGCCAGGTCGACGCCAGTGTGAAGCTGCTGGCGGCCCAGCGTCGGGTGGTTGCGGTAGCCGAAGGGCGAGCTGACGCGGGTGCGCGGGTCGACGGGCCAACCGAGCCCGTACGCGGTGCCGAGGGTGAGCGCCTGCGACGCCGCGTCGATGGCTCTGCGCTCGGAAGGCGGCAGCTGTTGGGCGAGCACCTGCAGCTCCAATGGGCGGCTCTCGGCGCGGGCGCGCTGAGCCGCAAAGTCGGCGGCGGAGTAGCCCACGAAGATGGCGAGCACCGCGGCGTCCTCGCTGCCGAGGTCGGCCCTGGCGCGGGCGATCATCACGCCGTAGAGCTCGGGGCCACGGCCGGCGTCGTCGAGCAGCGCGGGGTCGATGGAGTAACGGGTGGCCAGCGCGAGGGTGAGCTGGCGCTGGCCTGAGTCACCGCGGTGAACGGCAGCGAAGACGCCGCGGCCGATCGCGGGCCCCTGGGGAATCGCGGCGAGCTGCCCGGGCTGCGGCAGGTTCAGCGGCAGGTTCAGCGGCAGGGGCGTCTGAATCGTCTGCGATTCGTAGACGCCGCCCGAGTAGTAGGCGAGCAACGGGCGGGCGGTGTTGTGGGTGCCCGCGAGGCGGGCGATGGCGCCGCGAATGAGCGCGCCCGGCGGCGTGTAGTAGGCCGCGGCCCAGAGGCAGACGGCCGCCGCGAAGAAATCGAACATCCCCCGGGTGCGCGCGGTGAACAAAGCCGATTACCGGAAGAACGACAGCAGCGGCAGGGCGTCGATGAGCGCGGCGAGCGCGAGCGGGGTGGCGAGCGCAGTGCCAATCAGCCCCAGGCTCCACGGGCTGCGCGGCTTCCCCGCCTTCTTCTGACCCGAGAGGATCGCGAGCCGTTCGGCCGCGCTGAGTGCGGTCGCTGCCGGGCTCGACAGCGCGTCGGCATGCTGAAGCGCGCGGAGGACGGCGCGCCAGCCAAGCGCGATCGAGACGTGGATGAAAGCGAGGAAGGCGATCGCTCTGGCCAGCGGCTGGGCGACGCCGTCACCCGCGACGCCTGCGCGAAGCGAGATGAACAGCGCGCCGTCGACCATGCGGGCGATGGCGTACGCACCGGCGAGCGCAAAGATGCCGGTGAGAATCGGGCGCATGATTCGCATCGGCGTGGGCTGCTGGTTCGCGCGCTGAAGCAGCGTGCGCCACGTCTCGCGCTTGAAGGCGCTGGGGGCCGACTCGCGGTAGCCGAGCATCGGCACCGTGAGAACGATGTCGGCGGCGAGTTCCCAGATGAGGGTGAGGCCGCGGGCGATCAGCGTCTGTTCGCGCGAGCCGATGCGGTCGACCCAGGGCTGCAGCGCGGTGACCTGCGCGAAGCGGGCGTCGAGCCAGGCGTCGAGGCCCTGCACCAGCCAGAGCAGGCGATCGTCGACGGTGTCAGCCGCCGCGTGAACTCCCACCGCGACGAGCGCGACGAGGCCCAGCGGCATGAAGAGCCAGCGGAAGTGGCCGAAGAAACTGGAGATCCGCGTCAGCGCAGGGGCGGAAGGGTTGGCCACGCTGCTTGAACGTACACCCAAGCCTGTCGATCTCTTCCCGTCGTCAGGGGGGGCAGTGGACGCAGGGCCCGCCCCACGGGTCCGCGAAGTCGGGGTTCTTGAGGAAGGTGTCGTCGGTGAGGCTCTCGAGGAAGGCGATCACGTCGGCGCGTTCTTGCGGAGTGAGCGTGAAGCCGATGATGAGCCCGGACTTGAAGGGGCTGGCGCTGCCGACGCCCGCGTTGACGCCGGCATCGAGGGTGCGGCCGGCGGCACTGTAGTGGTCGAGCACGCCGTCGAGCGTGGCGATTGAGCCGTCGTGCATGTACGGCGCCGTGACGGCGATGTTTCGAAGTGAGGGCGCCTTGAAGCGGCCCATGTCTTTCGGGTCGCCGCTGATCTCGGCCACGCCGGTGTTGTTGGCTGGGTAGGCGCCGGTGCCGCCGAGGTTGTAGAGGCCGGTGTTGTGGAAGCGCAGCTCGAGCGCGCTCTTGCACTGGAAGTTGATCGCGTCCGACATCGTGAAGCCGTTGTGGCAGTGGAAGCACTCGAGCTGCTCGGACTCGAAGAGCTCGCGGCCGCGGTTGGCGGACTGCGAGATGGCCTTCTTGTCGCCACCGAGAAAGCGGTCGAGCTTCGAGTCGCCGGAAATCAGCGTGCGCTCGAAGGCGGCGATCGCCTTCACCATGTTGTCGAGGGTGATGGGCTGCGCCACGCCGGGGAAGGAACCGGGGAAGAGCTTCTGGTAGCGGGGCTCGGCCTCGAGCCGCGCGCGAAGAGTGTCTTCCTTGCCGCGAAGCCCCAGCTCGATCGGGTCGCTGCCGAAGATGGGTACGACGGCCTGCTGCTCGAGGCGCAGCATGAGGGGGTTGGCCCAGGTCAGCGACGCGGCGTACGCGACGTTTCCGAGGCCCATCGGGTTGCGCGGGTGGACCTCGCCGGTCGAGCCGACGCCGAGCACCTTGTCGTCGGCGAAGCCACGGTCTTGCTGATGGCATGAGGCGCACGACTGGGTCTCGTTCAGCGAGAGGCGCTTGTCGTAGAAGAGATGACGGCCGAGCTCGACCTTCGCGTCGGACATCGGGTTGTCGGCGGGCACGGGCGGCACGGGGAAGCCGCGCGGCAGCTTCCACTGAAAAGCGCCCAGGGCGCCGGCGTCCGGGACGCAGCCTGGAATCAGCGGGCCGCCGTCACCGGCATCGGCTTGCCCGGGCATCGGCGAACAGGCGACGCCCAGCAGCGTGAGGGCGAGGAGGCCAACGGTGCCGAGGTGCGTCGCCATGCGCGCGCTATTCAGCCTTGAACACGGTCTGAGCGGAAGAGGACGCGCCGCCGGTGTCGAAGTCGAGGCCGAGCCGCGAGAAGGGGCCCGCGCAAGTGGCCGCGGTGAAGGAATGGCAGCCGGGGTTGTCGGTGATGTCGACGGACTCCTTCACCTTCTGGAAGTCGACGGAGATCTTCTGCGTCGCCGGGTCGAAGGCGGTGAGCGCGATGGTGGCGCGGTTGGGTTTGGTGCACGAGGTGACGGGGGTGCCGGCGGCCGGGTCACCGCTGCAGCCGGTGGAGCCGACGTGGGTGAAGTGCTCGTTGGCCACCTGCTCGGTGCCGCCGTCTTTCGACGGGCCCATCGCGCGGGTGGTGGCGGCGAAGAAGACGTGGCCGGACTTCCACGACCAGAAGAGGCTGCTCTTGTCGAGCGGAGCGGGAGACGCCGTCACGCTGTCGTGGTTCTGTTCCAGGGGGACGCCGATCTTGAAAGAGACGCCGGTGAACTTGCCCGCGGGGGCAGTGCCAATGAGCGCGGTGTGAAGCGTGGTGTCTCCCAGCGTGCAGCGGCCGGTGCCGTCTTCGAAGTCGAGCAGCGCGGTGCCGGCGTGCTGGTAGGGGCCTTCGTCGAGGGTGAGCGCGACGGTGGCGCCCTTGTCGTCGGTGAGCTTCACGTCGTGCACGTAGAAGCGGAAGTCGACGGGCTCGGCCATCACCGACGTCGAGCCCATGCCGCCGAACATCGAGCCGCACTTGAACGGGGCGCTGCCGACCTTCGCGTCGAAGGCGATCGAGACGGCCTGCGGGCCCGCATCGATGACCGGCGTGGGGGTGCCGCATGCAACGGAAGCGAGAACAGCGAGGACGGCGAGGCGTGGAATCATGGCGGCTGACATAGCGAGGCTTCGGCCCACCCGCGCTGTGACATGTTGCCGCAGGCGGTCACCACCACGACTCGGATTCGGGCCAGGTGTCGCCGTAGCGATTCACGATTGTCTGGGCCAATGGTGTGCCGAAGGCGGTCAGGCCGAGCAGGTTGCGGTCGAGCAGCGCGCGGGTTCGCTTCTCGTCGATGCCGGTGCTGCCAACGTCGAGGTATTGGAGGCTGGTGGCGCGTTCGAGCACCTTGACCAGGCCGGGGCCGAGCTCCGCGTTGAAGTAGAGGCGCAGGTGGGTGAGGCGAGAGAAGAATGGAGCGTCGGCGAGACGTTCGAGCGACTCGAGGGTGAGCCGGGTCCCGATGAGACGAAGCTCGCGCAGCTTCGGAAAGTCGCCCTTCACGAAAGGCGTCATCGACGCGGGATCCGACAGGTCGTTGTGGCTGAGATCGAGGCCGTTCAGCTGCGAGAAGAAGGGCCTGCCGATCACCGCCATCTTCTTCGCGTTTACCTTGTTGCTGCTGAAGTCGACGCGGCGAAGCGTCGGATGCGGGGCGAGGTCGAAGAGCACGGGCGCCTTGAAGGCCTTCGAGTCACGAAAAGAGGTCAGCTTCAGCAGCTCAATCGGCTCGCGGCGCAAGGTCGCGAAGCCGCCGAGCAGCGGCTCGGTGCTGGCGGTCAGGGACGAGACGAAACCGCGCCGCCACGACCAGTCACGGAAGCAGCGCGGCTGCGGCAGCCAGCGAAGCCCGTTGGCCTTCACCAGGGCGCGTTCGCGTTCTTTGAGCGCTTCGACTTCTTCGGGGCGCTTCCCGGTGGGCGTGCCGCGGCGGCCACCCGCTCCGAAGAGCGAACGGCCGAGCGTGCACTGCACCTGAATGAACTCGCCGCGGGGATCGCCGCGTTCGGTGAGCCAATCGGCATAGACGAGGCGGGGCGAGTCGTCGTCCGGGGCGGCGAGGATCGCGTCCACCATCGCGGCGTTCGGCTCTAGGTGCGTGGCGTCGGGCGCTCTTGGTGTCTTCGCGGCCGGCTTGATCGAGAGCGCGGCGATCGCGGGATGTCCGGTGGCGTGCTCGGCCTCGTGAAGGAGAAGGCCGGCGGCGAGCCCGTTCAAGATCGCCACATTGGCGTCCTCGCGAAGGTCGGGCGGCACGAAGCAGTTGAGCAGCTGCGACACGACGTCACCCAGCGGCCCGGCCCTCAACGCCTTCCCGTGCTTGCCCTGTCGGGTCGAGAAGCGTGCCGCGTCGGCGCCACGGGTGAAAGCGGTGCCGGAGTTGTCACCCCCCTTCCCGGTCAGAACGCAGGCGAGCGCGTAGCCGTCGAACACCGCGTCGATGACTCGAAACTGAACGACGAGGAGATCCTGAAGGCGTTCTTCGTTGGCGCTCTGCAGGGCCGCTCCGCCGAGCGTGTGGGAGATGGGCAGGTACGTGAAAACGTGCGGCGCAAAACCGACGGCTCGCTCGGCCTCTTTGATCCACTGCACCATCAGCATTTGACGGTCGGTCGGGGCGGGCCGGCGGCGGCGGCGGGCGATGACAGCGGCGACGAGGTCTTGGTTTTCCATAAAAAAACGGGCCGGAAGGTCGCCCCTCCGGCCCGTCTTTAGAACTTAAGCGAAGAAGTTACGCCTTGGCCGAGGGGGCCGAGGGAGCGGCCGGCGCCGGCGCCGCCGCGCCCGGGGCGTCGCCCGCTGCTGCTGCCGCGCGTTCCGCCAGCGCCTCTTTGCGCGAGAGGCGGATCTTGCCCATCTTGTCGATCGAGATGACCTTCACCATCACCTCATCGCCTTCCTTCACGATGTCGGTGACCGCCTTGACGCGCTTGTCAGCGAGCTCGCTGATGTGAATGAGGCCGTCGGTGCCCGGGAAGATTTCGACGAAGGCGCCGAACTCGGCGATCTTGCGAACCGTGCCCAGGTAGATTTTGCCGACTTCGGCTTCACGGGTGAGCGCCTGGATCATCGCGACCGCCTGCTTCACGGCCTCGCTGTCGCTGCTGGCGATGTCGACCTTGCCGCTGTCGTCGATGTTCACCGAGCAACCCGTCTTCGCGATGATGTCCTTGATCACCTTGCCGCCGGGGCCGATGACGTTCTTGATGAACTCCTGGCGGATCATCAGGCTGGTGATGCGGGGAGCGTACTGGCTGATCTCTTTGCGAGACGCCGGCATCGCTTCGAGCATCTTGCCGAGGATGTGCAGCCGGCCGACGCGGGCCTGTTCCATCGCGCGGGCCATGATGTCCATCGTGAGGCCGGTGATCTTGATGTCCATCTGCACCGAGGTGATGCCGTTCTTGGTGCCGCAGACCTTGAAGTCCATGTCGCCGAGGTGATCTTCGTCACCGAGGATGTCGGAAAGGATGGCGATGCTGTCGCCTTCCTTGACGAGGCCCATCGCGATGCCGGCAACCGGCTCTTTGATCGGGACGCCGGCGTCCATCAGCGCGAGGGTGCCACCGCACACCGAGGCCATCGAGCTCGAGCCGTTCGACTCGAGAATGTCGGAGACGATGCGGATCGTGTACGGGAACTTGTCCGACGCGGGCAGCATGTTCTTCAGCGCGCGTTCAGCGAGCGCGCCGTGGCCGATTTCGCGACGGCCGGGGCCGCGCAGGGGCTTGGTCTCGCCGACCGAGAAGGGCGGGAAGTTGTAGTGCAGCATGAACTTGCGGAAGAACATCCCGTTCAGCTGTTCCATGCGCTGCTCGTCGTCGCGGGTCCCGAGGGTCGCGGTGACGAGGGCCTGGGTCTCGCCGCGGGTGAACAGCGCCGAGCCGTGGGTACGGGGCAGCGGGGTCAGCTCGCAGGTGATCGCGCGGACCTCGTCGTGCTTGCGCGCGCCGATGCGGCCACCCTTCACGGTGAGGTCGCGCATGTAGTCGTACTTCAGGTCTTCGTAGATCGCCTTTGCGCTCTTCTCGGCGCCAGGCGTGTAGCCGGCCTCACCCAGATCGCCCTTCAGCTTGGCGAGCATTTCCTTCTTGGTCTTGCTCAGCGAGCCGTAGCGGTCGAGCTTCACCGAGATGGCGTAGCCGGCCTTGATGCCGTCCCAGGCGTGCGTCTTGACCTTCGCCTTGAGGGCTTCGTCGTGGCTGGCCATCTTCTCGAACTCGCGGGTCTTCACGCCCAGCGCGGCGCGGATCTCGTGCTGGAGCGCGATCAGCGGCTGGCACTCCTTGTGGGCGAACTCGAGCGCCTTGATCATGTCGGCTTCGGTGATCTCTTCCGCGCCGCCTTCGACCATCACGATCGCGTCCTTGCTGCAGGCGACGATCAGGTCGAGATCCGACGCTTCGCGCTGCTTCAGGGTCGGGTTGACGATCAGCTTGCCTTCGATGCGGCCGACGCGAACGCCGGCGATCGGGAAGTTGAAGGGCACGTCGGACGACCAGATGGATGCCGAGCCCGCGGTGAGCGCGAGGACGTCGGGGTCGTTCTGACCATCGAAGCTGATCACGTTGATGATCAGCTGGGTCTCGTAGCCGTAGCCTTCGGGGAACAACGGGCGGCAGCTGCGGTCGACGATGCGGCAGGTCAGCGTCTCTTTCTCAGAGAGCCGGCCTTCGCGCTTGAAGAAGCTGCCGGGGATCTTGCCCGCCGCGTAGAGGTTCTCTTTGTACTCGACCGTCAGCGGCATGAAGTCGATGTCTTTCTTCTCGCGCGCGCTGACGATGGTGGCGAGCAACATCGTGTCGCCGTACTTGAGGATGATCGAGCCGTCGGCCTGCTTCGCCATCCGGCCGGTTTCGATCGACAACTCGCGGTCGCCGATCATCACGCTTTTCTTCACGAACATGGGTTTCTCCGATTGGTGAATAGTGGGCGGAGAAACCAGAACGCTTTGATCCCTGACTGGAACCGCCGAAAGGTCGGCGCCTTCAGACAAGAAACAAACCGCGATGGCTTGCTCCGTTTGCGACAAGGGGCGCTGCGGATTTCCCGTAGCGCCCCTTTCGAACAACCGACAGTTACTTGCGAATTCCGAGGCCGTCGATGAGCTTCTTGTACCGATTGCCGTCCTTGCCGCGGAGGTAATCGAGCAACCGGCGGCGCTGACCGACCAACTTCAGCAGGCCGCGGCGGCTGTGGTGATCCTTCTTGTGGGTCTTGAAGTGCTCGGTGAGGTGGGTGATGCGCTCGCTGAGCAGCGCGACCTGCACTTCAGGCGACCCGGTGTCCTTCTCGTGGGTCTTGAACTGAGTGACGAGCGCGGTCTTCCGTTCCGGATGAACTCCCATGATTCGACTTCCCTTTCTTTCCCGCTCCAATGGGTTGAGACAGAACCACCAGCCGTCCGCGGAGGGGTGCAGGCGGGGTGGCGGTCGGGCGTATAGGCCGCAACAAGCGCCTGGGTCAATCAGCCAGCCCTACTCCTTCTCGTAGGCGCGAATCACCTCTGCGACGAGGGGGTGGCGCACCACGTCGACGTCGGTGAAGTCCGCAAAGGCGAGGCCCTGCACCTGCGAGAGGATCTTTCGCGCGTGGGCGAGGCCCGAGACTTTCCCTGAGGGCAGGTCGACCTGGGTGGGGTCGCCGGTGACGACGGCCTTGCTCGAGTAGCCAAGGCGGGTGAGGAACATCTTCATCTGCTCGACGGTGGTGTTCTGCGCCTCATCGAGAATGGCAAAGGCGTCGTTGAGCGTGCGGCCGCGCATGAAGGCGAGCGGAGCAACTTCGATGGTGCCCTGCTCGATCAGCAGCGCAGCCTTGTCGTCGTCCATCATGTCGTGAAGGGCGTCGTACAGAGGGCGCAGGTAGGGGTTCACCTTCTCGGCGAGGTCGCCGGGCAGGAAGCCGAGCTTCTCGCCGGCTTCGACGGCGGGGCGGCAGAGGATGATGCGCTTGACCTTGCGCTCGAGCAGCTGTGACACGGCCATCGCCATCGCGAGGTACGTCTTGCCCGTGCCGGCGGGGCCGATGCCGAAGACGAGGTCGTGGTCGCGAATGAGGTCGACGTATTTCTTCTGCGCGATGCTGCGGGGCGAAATCTGCCGGCCGCCGCTGCGCAAGATGGGCGTCAGCATCACGTCTTTCACGCCGTGGCCTCCCTGGTGGCCCATCACCTTGATGGCCTGCTCGACGTCTTCGCGGTGAAGCGGGTGCCCGGCGTCGTGCATCACCTGCAGCTGGGCGAACAGCGACTGGGCGAAGGCGACGGCCGCGTCTTCACCCGAGATGGTGAGCTCGGCGCCGCGCTGGCCGATGCGAACCCCGAGGCGGCGTTCGACCAGCTTGAAGTTCTCGTTCTGCGCGCCGGCGAGGGTGCGGGCGACGTCGTTGTCGGCCAGGTCGAGCTGAACCTGTTTCATCGCAGGGGGGGCAACAGCAGGTACGCCTGCTTGTCGGTGCGCCGGTAGTAGTAGTCGTCGGACCAGGGGTAGCTGAGGTCATCGGCCGCGAGCAGCTTCGCCTCGACCAGCGCCCCCAGCGACTCGGGGACCTCGCCCTTTTCCAACCGGTAGACGCCCAGCGCCGCTTCGATGCGCGAGAGCTGCTGACGCGAGATGAAGCGCTGCGTTGCGGGGTCGTTGTAGGTCGTGGCCGAGTGGCCCACTTTGAGCGCGCCGAAGTCGAGGCGCGTGCCGATGAAGAGCAGGCCGGCGAGCACGAGCATCGTGACGAGCACCCGGCCGACGACGCCCGAGGCGCGTTCGGCGAAGGTCAGCTCGCCTTCCATGTCGTCTTCGTCCCGGTTGATGGTGGGGACGATGCGCAGGTACTCGAGGTTGACGAGGTTGCTCAGCGCTTTGCAGGTCTCGAACTCGCCCAGGCAGCCGACGTCGATCAGCCTGCGAACGGTGCGGCTGCTGTTGACCAGGTTGTAGAGGCGGCGTTCGCCCTCGCCCACCGACTGGAACTCGCCGCCTTTGCTTTCCTTCTTGTCGCCGAAGGCGTCGTCGAGCGCGTCGTCGAAGGAATCGGCCTCGAGCGGAGCGGGCGGCAGCTCTTTGAGCTTCTCGAAGGTCAGCGAGTAGCTGGTGATCTTCCGGCGGACGACAGGCCATTCGTCGACCATGCGGAAACCTTCCATCAACACCGACTCGGCGCGCAGCGGCGCGAACATCGGGTCGACCTCCACGTCGGTCTGCTCGAACTCGTAGCTGCCCGTCTTCCAGGAGAAGAGCTTGTAGAGGGTCTCGGTGTTCTGCAGGCCGACCATCTGCTTGAACTTCTCGGCGGCGATGACGCCCTGCGAGACGAGCACGTCGCCGAGGCGCTGCAGCGTGCGCTTCTGGGCCAGCAGCGCGAAGTCGAGCTGTTCTTGTTTGATGAGCTCGGCACGGACGAGCATCGCGCCGATGAGATCTTTCTGTTTGCGGCTGCTGGCCTCGGCGCGAACGATGTTGCCGTCTTTGAAGGCGATATGGACTTCCTGGTCTTTCGCCTTCAGGTGCAGCTGCCCGGTCTTCTGCTGCTGGCCGATGAGCTGAAGGATGTCGGCGATGCCGAAGTCCTTGAGTGTTCCCTTGAGCGCCATCGTCTACCCCTGCCTTCGGTAAAGGCCGCGCAGCGAGAACAGATAGACGGCGACAAAGACGAGCCCCAGGGGCACGAGCCGGAGCACGAGAGGAGCAGCTTCGTAGGGCGACCGCACCAGCCCGTTGCGCTGCAGGAAGAGGACGATGACGAGCAGGAAGAGGTAGCCGTAGATGCTGCCACGGACGACGAGGCCCGAGAACACGTGGCCCATGCCGCTGCACGCGAGGCCGAGCGCGTAGCTGATGCGTTCCATCCGGGTTTCGTAGCGCGAGACTTCCAGCTGCTTGCGGACCTTGAGCGACGGCGGCACGACGCCTTTGCGCGCGAAGACGTTCACGCACTGGGTGCACATCGCGCTGCCCTTGCTGAGCTCGCGGTCGGCGCGGCGGCTGACGGGAGCGCCGCACTTGGTGCACGGCCGGGCGGCGTCGAGGGCCGAGCTGAGGAAGCCGAGCGCAAGGAGCACGATCGCTGCGAGGGCAGGAAAGAACGGGGCGGCCTGTTCGGGCAAGTCACCGAGCAGCGACATCGACAGCTGCGACTGCACCCGGTCTTCGGCTTCGGGCAGCGACGCGAGGCTGAGCAGTTCGGCGCGCGAGAGCGGCAGCGTGGCGACGTAGGTGTTGGCGATGATCTTCTCGCCGGGCAGCGGGTCCTTCGCCACCATCACCTTCGGGTCGCGGGTGCGGGCCTCGACCAGCGCGGCGTTGGCGCGATCGACCTCGGCGGCCATCACGTCCTTGCCGAAGGTGGCGCCGCGGCGTTGGTAGAGCCGGGCGAGGTCGACCAGCGGCTCGGCCAGGGTCGGCTCGGCTTTCGCGGTGTTCTCGAACAGGCCCCTGGGATTCTCGAGGTCGCCGTTGAGCAGCATCGCGACGCCCAGGTTCAGCTCGGCGCGGGGCTCGTTCGGTTTTTTGAGCAGCGCAGCCTTGAGGCGGGGAATCGCGAGGTCCAGCTTGCCGCGGCGAAGCTCGAAGTGGCCCAGGGCGAAGAGCTCGGCGAAGGACGCTTTGTCTTCGGCGGCCTTCTTCGCGACGGCCTGGGCGAGCTGCTCGGCGCCCAACCCGCCCTGCTCGAGCAGGTAGGCGGTCTCGGCCGGAGTGCCGGCGAAGGCGGTGTGCCTGACGATCTGGGCGCCGAGCAGCGGCATCACGCCGAGCAAGGTGACGAGCACGGCGGCGACGACGCGTTCGGCGGTGGTCAGGTAGAGCACCACGGCGGCGAACGCGGCGAGCAGCGCGGGCGCGACGCCCATGCGAAAAACGACGGGCAGCAGCAGAATCAGCACCGCGACGGCGGCCGACTGCCAGCGGGCGAGCGCCTTCGGGAAGAGGAAGTGGAAGTCGAAGAAGAAGTAGCGGGAGCGCCGGGCGAAGAGGACGAGGATGACGGCGATCGCGAGGGCGGTGAGCGCGGTGAGCAGCGCCGCGGCGATGTCGGCGAGGACGGGGCGCAGGTAGCGCGGGTCAAGCACGGTCTTCTCGAGCGCAGCTCTCAGAGCGTCGACGATGCGACCGACGCCGCTGGGCTCGACGGCGATGTAGACGCGCGCGAGGCCGAGCCAGGAAGAAGGAACGTCGGGGGCGAGCTCGACCGCCGCGAGCGCGAGATCGATGGCGCCCGAGGAGTCGCCCGCGGCTTCATGAACGAGGGCAGCGCGGAGCATGCCCTGCGCGAAGGACTCGAGGTTGCTGGCGCCAATTTCCTGCTTGAGCTTGAGCAACGCCTTGCGGGCGGTGGCCTCGGCCTTCATGTCGGTCGAGGCGTTGGCGGCGCGCCACCTTTCCCAGGCCAGGTCGAGATCGGCGTCGGTGGCGCGGGTGACGACGAGGGGGTTGGCGATGACGCGCGGCTCCGGGGCGGGCTCGGGCAGCTTCTTCGGGTCGCCTTTCTTGCCGGTGGCCGTGCCCGTGGGAGTCGCGCGGGTGCCGGCGTCGACGGGGCGGGGGTTGAAGACGGGGTCTTTGCGAACGGGGAGGTCGTCGTCGACGAGCTCGACGCCCTGCTTGTCTTCGACTTCCTTCTTCTGCGTCGGCACATCGGGGTCGACGAGGTCGACCTGCGCGAGGGCGGGAAGAGAGACGCAGAGCGCGACGGGGAGGAGGCGGAGCCAGCCAGGAAGCATCAGAGGGCGCCGATGATACGTTCTGCTATGGCCCGGGGCGATGAATGAGATCCAAAAAGACGTGGGCCCCGCCCTTCAGCGACTGGTCACCATCATGGCGCGGCTGCGGGCTCCCGATGGCTGCCCGTGGGACGCCGAGCAGGACTTGCGGTCGCTGCGGCCGTACCTGGTGGAAGAGGCGTTCGAGGTGCTCGACGAGATGGATCGCGTCTCGTACGGCGGCGCCTGGCGGCCCTTCGCCGAAGAGCTGGGTGACCTGCTTTTCCAGATCGTCTTCCATGCCCAGCTGGCATCGGAAAAGGGCGAGTTCGGCATGGCCGAGGTGTGCACCGCCATCGCCGACAAGATCGAGAGCCGCCACCCGCATGTGTTCGGTGAGCACAAGCCGAAGCTCGAAGGCGCCGAACAGGTGCTCGACAACTGGGCGAAGCTGAAAGCGGAAGAACGGAAGAAGAAGACGGGCAAGGCGGGCAGCGTGCTGGACGGGGTGCCGACGGGGGCTCCGAGTCTGCTGCGAGCGGAAAGGCTGACGGAAAAGGCGTCGCGCATCGGGTTCGACTGGCCTGAGCTCAAGGGCGTTCGAGCAAAGCTGGACGAGGAACTGAACGAGCTGGATGAGGCGATCGCAGGGGGCAACCGCGACGAGATGGAGCACGAGCTGGGCGACGTCCTCTTTTCGGTGGCGAACCTGGCCCGGTGGATCAAGACGCCGGCCGAGGACGCGCTGAGACAGGCAAACGGCAGGTTTACGAAGCGTTTTCAGCGCGTCGAGGCCCTGCTCGAGCAGCAGGGCGTGAAGTTCGGGCAGGCGACGCTGGCCGAGCTGGACGCCCATTGGGAGCAGGCCAAGAGAGAGGAGAAGGCAGCGAAAGCTTCGGAAGCCTTGACCCTCGGCGGCGGGCCGTCGTAGGTAGCCCCCCTTTCCAGCCCACTTTGAAGGAGCAGTACTTTGGCCAACACCCGATCTGCCACGAAGCGTAACCGTCAGTCCGTCAAGCGCCGCGCCCGCAACGTTTCCGTTCGCAACGGCGTGAAGTCCGTCGTCCGCAAGGCGCGCGAAGCGATTGCCGGCAAGGATCCCGCGAAGGCGGCGGAGGCCGTTCGCGTCGCGACCCGCATGCTCGACCGCGCGTCGACCAAGGGCGTCCTGCACGCTGGCAACGCGGCCCGCCGCATCGCCCGTCTCGCGCACGCGCTGAAGAACCCTGAGTCTGCGACGAACGCGCACGCGCACGTCAAGAACAAGTAGTCCGTTCACCCCGAGAGCAGCCGTTCATCCCGACCCGAGAGCAGTCGGGGGATGAGCCGCTCCGTTCATCCCGAGAGCAGCGCTCCGTTCATCCCGACCCGAGAGAAGTCGAGGGATGAGCCGCCTGCCCAGTTTCATTCCGGCGTTACCGGCGCCTCGGTGAGCAGCAGGTCCGCTCCCGAGACCCAGTGACGGCACGGCTCAGCGCGAAACGCGGGCCTCACGGATCTGCAGGATGCGAGCGTCGCTTCGACTCTGGGTCCCGGTGACGGGGCTGGTCACCTCGATGACGCTGGCGATCCGACTGGTCGAGTCAACGAACGCCAGCAGGCGCTCGCCCACGGCGAGGTGTGCCGCTTCCCCGTTCAACACCAGCATCGGGGGATACAGGTCCGTGGTTGAGCTTGGTCGGGACCATGCGACACTTCTCTTCTGTAGATCGTGGTCATCGTCTCTTTGGTCGGGGCCACACTGACCTGCTTGTGGGTGGTGTTGCCGGTGATGTTTTTGATCGACGTGATGTGGCTGTCGATCCGTGGGTAGGACGTGAGCGCCTGCCGATCAAGCGCGGGTGCCGCGGTGTCGAACGTGCGAGGTAGGTTGAGGCGCATTCGATCGTTGTTAGACCACGTCGCGTCGACCTTCGTCCGCACGCCAGCGACCAGCTCTTCAGCATACGTCGCACCTTCGGCCGGCTTGGTGGCCAGCCACCTTGCTTCGGCCATCGCGGCGGGCCAGTTGGCGGTCGCGGTGTGCAGGCGATAGAGCAAGTGGCCGACCGCGACGGGGAGGCGATCACCCGCGCACTCAGGAGAGCCGGTCGCTGGGGTCGCGCTTGCTCGAGACAACTGCGTCGAGCTCGGCCTCGGCTTCGATGAGCGCGCGCGCCCCGTCGTCGTGCTGTTTCCACTCCAAACGAGGGAATCTTTGTTCGGCGCGCGGCCTCGGCGAGCAGCGTCTCGATGCGCTCGAACGACCCGACCACTGCAGGGGTGGACGCTGCGTCGCGCTCGAGCCCCGCGAACGCCAGGAGGTCGTCGGTGCGCGCACCGGCCCGCGCGACGGACTCGAGGACGAGCGCGAGATGCCGAAACTCGAACCGCATCACGGGCGAGGATACAGCGTGGTCGGTCGCTAACGGCTGGCGAGCCGCTCGTAGCCTTCTCGCATCATCGAGTCGGCGAGCCGGCGCAGCGCGGCTGATCGATTGGCCTCGGTGAGCAGCAGGTCTGCTCCCGAGAGGTAGTCCTCGGCGCCACTGACCGAGACGTCGGCGAGCACCCTGCCCCCCTGCTGAAGCGTCAACCGCACCGCCGCGCTCAAGCGGTAGGTCGGGAGCTTGTTGAGGCCCGAGGTGCGATCGATGCCGGCGAGCACGACCGCGCCGCTGACGTTCTCGAGCGAACCCATCACGACCGCCTCGGTGCCGTCGCCGCCCAGTGTGCCGGCGCGCGTGAGCTGTTCGCGAAAGGCTTGCGTGAAGAAGACTTCGGCCGTGGGCTCGCCCGTCTTGTTGTCGAACATCGGGGCGCGAACGGCGCGGAGTCCTTCGGGCAGCGCGCCGCCAGGGGCGGTGAAGCGGTAGCCGCAGCCCAACGCTCCCAGCAGCAAGAGCGCAAGCAGCTGCCGCATCAGAAGGTCAGCACGGTCTGCAGCACTTCGGGCGTCTGGAGGCGGCTCATCGGCACCGGCTGCGGTTGCAGAGGCCCGAGCGCGTCGATGCGGCGGCGCACTTCATCGGCTTCGCGGCCGTTGAGCGTGCGTTCGCGAATGTGGCTGCCGAGCTTGATGCCGCCGACGGTGCAGAGAATGGCGCCGACGACGACCATCACGACGCCGAGGCTCAGCAGCACGATGCCGGCGGTGGTGAGCGCAGCCATGCCGGTCACGCCCCGGAGGCCAGCGATGAGGCTGACGGCTCCGGCGACGGTGATGCCGGCGCCGGGAAGCACGAGGGCGACGCCGATCGCGAGCGCAGCGATCGGGCCCCCGAGGCCAGGGCGGGAATCTTCGAGGCGCTTCAGCTGAGCGTAGAGCTCGTCGCGGCCCATCGTTTCAAAGACGGGCGTCGCGGACTTCTCTTCGTCGGCGACGAAGATGGGCTTGAGGCGAACGTCAGAGAGGACGACGTGGCGCGCCTCGACGTTGTCGACCAGCTGAATGCCCGGGGCGAGGTTGAGGAGCGTGGCGAGAAGAAGAGCGGTCATGGCGCGGCGATTCTTAACCGCGCGCGCTCAGAACGTCATCAGGGTGGCCATGCTGCCAGGAATGAGGCGGCTCGCCTGGGGCGGAGGAGGCGGCGGCGGGGGCAGCAGCATCTCTGGGCCGGGCGGCGGCGGAGGCAGCTTCTGATCGATCGCGTCGATGCGCTTCTGCACTTCATCGGTCTCGTCGCGGTGGGCTGCGATGGCGCCGAAGCGGGTGGCGAGCTTGATGGTGCCGACGAGAAGAAGAATGGCTCCGACGATGACTATCGCGCCGCCGAGGCCGAGCAGGGCGTAGGTGAGGATCTGCGCGCTGCCCGAGAAGCCGATGACGCTGACGCCGACGAAGGCCAGCGATCCGCCGACGATCGCCAGCACGGCGCCGACGCTCATCGCCGCGATGGGGCCGCCCAGTGACGGGCGCGTCTCGTCGAGGCGGCGCAGCTCGGACACCAGCTGCTCGCGCGTCATCGCATCGATGCTCGGGCGCTTGTCGTCGTCTTCGTCGATCACGAAGAGCAGGGGCAGGCGGGCCTCGCTGAGGGCGACATTGCGAGACGAAACGTTGTCCGCCATCCGTATCCCTGGGGGACTTTGGCTGGGGACCCCGTCCGCCATCCGTATCCCTGGGGGACTTTGGCTGGGGACCCCGTCCGCCATCCGTATCCCTGGGGGACTTTGGCTGGGGACCCCGTCCGCCATCCGCATCCCTGGGGCGAGGTTGAGGAGCGTGGCGAGAAGAAATGCAGTCATGGTTCCCTCTTTTGAGTTCAGCCGACGACGATGTTGATCAGCCGTTTGGGCACGAAGATGACCTTCCGAATGGTCTTGCCGACCAGGGCAGCCTTCACCTTCTCGTCGGCCTCGGCGGCGGTGCGAACGTCGGCCTCGGTGGCGGCGGCGGGCACGCGGAGCTCGGCCTTGAGCTTGCCGTTGATCTGCACCGCGTAGGGGATGACGTCGTCGACGACGAGCGCTGGGTCGTACGCGGGCCAGGGCTTCTCGACCGTGCAGGTGGTGAGGCCGTACGCGCTGGCGAGCTCATCGGCCAGGTGTGGAGCGAAAGGCGTCAGAATCACCGCCAGCGTGCGTATCGCCTCGGCCATCGCCGACTTCTCGGCGTCGTTGGCGGGCTCCTGCGCGAGGTAGAGCGCGTTGACGAACTCCATCGTCCCGGCGATCGCGGTGTTGAAAGAGAGCCGGTCGATCGCCTCGCCGACGCGCTTCAGCGCCTTGTGGGTCGCCTTGCGAAGCTCGGCGGCCTTGCCTTCCACCGTCCCGCCAAACGTCGCGGCGTGGCAGGCGGCGTGGTGCTGTGAGGCGAGCGCGTAGACGCGCTTCAAGAACCGGAAGGCGCCGTCGACCTGCTCGTCGGACCAGTCGAAGTCACGCTCGGGTGGGCCGGCGAAGAGCACGTACATGCGGCAGGTGTCGGCGCCGTACTTCTTCACGATCGCCGAGGGCGCGACGCCATTGCCGGCGCGCTTCGACATCTTCAAGCCGTCGGCGCCGTTGACGATGCCCTGGGTGATGAGTCGGGTGACGGGCTCGTCGGTCTGCACGAGGCCGAGCTCCTTCATCACGCGATACCAGAAGCGGAAGTACAGCAGGTGCATCGTCGCGTGCTCGGGGCCGCCAACGTAGATGTCGACCGGCAGGTACTTCGCCGCGGCCTTCGGGTCGAAGGGGCCGGTGTCGAACTTCGGCGACAGGTAGCGCGCGAAGTACCAGGTCGAGTCGACGAACGTGTCCATCGTCTCGGTCTCGCGCCTGGCCGGGCCACCGCACTTCGGGCAGGTGGTGTTCACGAACGCCGGCACCTTCGCCAGCGGCGGCTCACCCTTGCCCGTGAGCACCTCCTTCACGTCGATGTCGGGCAGGCGCACCGGCAGCTGCTCGTACGGCACGGGCATGCCCTCGTGCGTCGGGTCGCACTTCTCGCAGTACAGAATCGGAATCGGGGTGCCCCAATAGCGCTGGCGCGAGAAGCCCCAGTCTTTCTGGCGCCACGTCACCATCCGCTTGCCGAGGTTCTTCCCTTCGAGCCAGTCGCGCAGCTTCGCGCGGGCGTCGGCAGAAGGGAGCCCGGTGTACTCGCCCGAGCGCAGCAGTGTTCCGTCTTCCGTCCACGGGGCGCTCAACGGCTCGTCGAGCACCCCACCCTGCGGCTGGATGACCAACGTGACGGGCAGCGAATATTTTTCGGCGAAGGCGAAGTCACGAGCGTCGTGGGCCGGGACGCTCATCACTGCGCCGGTGCCGTAGTCGGCGAGCACGAAGTTCGCGATCCACACCGGCACCTTCGCGCCGTTGAGCGGGTTGATCGCATGCGCTCCGGTGAAGACGCCTTCTTTCTCGGCCGTCTCGTCGGTGCGTTCGGTCTTCGACTTCGCCGCCATCTTCTTCACGAAGGCGGAGACGCCGGGCTGCTGCGCCGCGGTGGTGATCGATGAGACGAGCTTGTGATCTGGAGCGAGCACCACGTACGTGCACCCGAACACCGTGTCGATGCGGGTGGTGAAAACGCGAATCTTCTCGCCGCTGCCGTCGATCGCGAACTCGGCCTCGACGCCTTCGCTGCGCCCAATCCAGTTGCGCTGGGCGGCGGTGATGCGGTCGGGCCACTCTTTGAGGCCGTCGAGCGCGTCGAGCAGCACCTGCGAAAACTTCGTGATCCGAAACGCCCACTCGGGCATCTCGCGATCGACGACGGCCGAGCCGCAGCGCTCACACACGCCGTCTTTCACCTGCTCGTTGGCGATGACGGTCAGACAGCCCGTGCACCAGTTCACCTTCGACCGGCGGCGATAGACGAGGCCGCGTTCGAGCATCTGCAGAAAGAACCACTGGTTCCAGCGGTAGTACTCGGGCTGGCTGGTGTTGACCTCCAGCGACCAGTCGTACGCGTAGCCGAGCGACAGCATCTCGCCCTTGAAGCCCTCGATGTTCGCAGCGGTGCGGGCGGCAGGGTGCACGCCTTCTTTCATCGCGGCGTTTTCCGCGGGCAGGCCGAACGCGTCCCAGCCCATCGGGTGAACGACATCGAAGCCCTTCATCTGGAAGTAGCGCGCGTAGACGTCGCCCAGCAGGTAGTTGCGGACGTGGCCCATGTGCATATTGCCGCTGGGGTACGGCAGCATCTCGAGCACGTACTTCTTGGGAAGGTTCGCGTTGCGGCCCGCGCGGAAGAGCTGCTCTTTTTCCCAGCGCTGCTGCCACTTCGGCTCGATGACGGAAGGCTCGTAACGCTCGTTCATGTCGCGGCTCTCATAGGGACTAATGAGAACCGACGCAACGAAGAGGTCAGGCCGGACGAACCATCGCATTCACCGGCGGCAGCATCACCTGCACCCGGGTCCCGAAGCGGTGGCTGCTCGCGATCGTCATCCCGCCACCCATCGAGGTGACGAGGCGGTAGGCCAGCGGCAGGCCGAAGACGTTCATGCCGGTCTGCGCGTGGAGCGGCAGGTCGAACGCCCGTGCCGCGGCGTCGGGATCCATGCCCTGCCCCGTGTCGGCGACCTCGAGCACGACCTCGTTGGCGTCGGCGTCGAACCAGGTGGCGACGGTGATCGAATGTTCCTGCGCGAAGCCTTCGGGAATCGATTCGGCCGCGACGACGAGCAGCTTGAGCACGACGTCGGCGAGGCGCGCGCTGCTGGCCACCACCTGGGGCACCTTTGCGAGGCGTTGTTCGATGCGCGCGCGGCGGCCGACCAGCGGCCACGCCAGCTGAATCGCGGCTTCGACGATCAGGTTCAAATGAAGCGGACCCACGGGGGCGCGGTGGCCATCGGCGAAGAGCCGCACGCTGTCGACGACCGAGTTGATCCGGTCGGCCCCTTCGATCGCTTCCGTAATCGCCGACGTCAACTCGGCATGGCGTTCACGGCCGAGCGCGGACGAGACCTGCGCGAGCTGCTGCTGAAGGAATTCGAGGTTGCTGCGGAGGCTCGCCAGCGGGTTCGTGAGCTCGTGCGCGACACCTGCCGCGAGGGTGGTGGTGGCGGTAATCCGGCTCGGGGCGCTGGGCCGCGACTCGGTGAGCACGTCACTGCCAGCGGGCGGAGTCTTGATGTCTCGAGGCGAACGGGTGGGCACGGCGGATTTCAGTCTAGGTGGGCGCTGGCGGTGAGGGAAACGCGTACATGCCCCGCAAAGACAACGGGCGCCGCAGAAAATTGCCGGCGCCCGCCGAAACATGAGTGATTGTTCAGTAACCGACGCGGCGAATCGCCTTGTACGCCGACGACGTGGTGCGGATGTTGTGCACGATGCCGTAGCTGCAGCCCTTGGCCTCGTACGCCCACATCGAGCCCCAGCCGTCGCCGGACTCGTAGAGGAAGATGTGACCGGCGCCGTTCGAGTTGTAGACCATGGCGTCGGCGCGGGCGACGGACGACCGCGAGACGGTGTTCCACTGCGAGTTACCAGCCTTGAAGCTGACGGTGCTGTACGGGTGCGAGTCCGAGGTCAGCGTCGAGTTGCTCGAGGGGACTTCCCAGATCTTGCCGATGTAGCCCGAGCAGTCAGCGCCGTAGCGGCCGCTGTGGCGGCAGCTCGGGCACGAGCCAGTGCATGAGCCGCGGGTGCCCGAGGTCGCTCCGTTGGGGATCCACGAGCCGTGGCCCCAGTAGTACGAGAAGCCGACGCCCGACTTCGCGCGGAGGATGGCGCCGTTGCGGTCATTCGACGCGATGCTGCCGCCGCCGCTGCTGCTGCCACCGCCACCACCGCCCGACGAGACCAGGTTCAGGTAGCTGCCGTACGACCAGCCCGTGATGCCGTTGTACTTCACGTTGTACCAGCCGCCCGACGGCGTGGTTCGGTTGATGGTGACGACCTGCGCGCCCTTCGGGACGACGAGGCGAACGCGGTAGCCGGTGCCGGCGCCGGTGCGAAGGTTCAACGCCGAAGTGGTCTTGAGCTTCGAGCCAATCGGAACACCCGACGACAGCTCGCTGCTGATGGTGCCGACTTCGTCTTCCGCGCCCAGCATCACGTCGCTGTCAGTGGCGGTGTCATCGATCGTTCCTGCACAGCCGCTGAACACCAGCGCTGCGACCATCCACATCCCCTTTGAAACTGTCACCTTCGTGTTCATGTGGTCGTGCTCCAGATTTTCGTTTTGTTGGTTAAAAAACTCGGCGAGGAACCATTGAGCGAGGGCCGTGCCACGGGTCGTCCTCAGAGGAGAGCGCCCGCTGATCCGCAAAGCGGCTTTGCAGTGGATCCGACTGCGATCCAAACATGCGGCGAAGGTTCTGCCGCTTCTCGCGACGTCACGGCTGGGGCTCAGTGCCTGTCGCCTCAACGCGACAGTGCGGTCAGGAGGGCCGGTGGTGTACGGAGCGCGCATGAACCGTTCGCAGAACTGGATCGTCGGGGGCGTGGTGCTGGTTGCCGCGGTGCTCGTGGTGGTCGTGATGCTGTGGCCGACGGACAAGTCGAAGCTCGATTCGCCGGCCGGCGACGTGGTGGTCGAGGCGAACGCGGAGCTGACGGTGGGCCGTTCGCTGCAGATGTTGCGGCAGCGGGCAAAGGCGATGGACGCGGGCGAGATGCCGGCGGCGTCGACCAGCGGCCAGGGAGCCGTGTTCGCGCAGTTCGGTTGGGGCAGCGGCGAAGGTCAGCTGGCCCACAAGCGGCCAGACGAAGCGAACCCGGAAGGGCCGATGAGCCTCGCGATCGACAAGCGGGGCAACGTGATGGTGTTGGACCAGGTGAACGACCGGCTGGTGAAGCTCGACAAGTCGGGGAAGGTCGTGGGCTCGACGCCGCTGACGGTGCAGGGCGCGCAGGACATCACGGTGGCCGCAGACGGAACGACGCTGGTGATGGATCGCATCATCGACAAGTCGATCGCGGTGATCGGGCCCGACGGGAAGCAGGTCGGTGAGCTGCCGATCGAAGGAAAGAATCTCGAAGAAGGCGGCGCGGCGACGGGCGTGTTCACCGACGGCGAAGACGTCTACGTCGAGCGCGAGCACGGCGACCTGGTGAAGGTCGGGACGACCAGCGGCAAGGCCGACACGAACCGCGAGGAAGTACCGGGCCGGCCGTCGCGCGATGGGTCGGCGTACCTGACGGCCGGCATCTCGGTTCCGGGCGAAGACCGGCTCTATGTCGGGGCGATCGACAAGGCGTCGCGCCAGCAGCGGTTTCAGCGGGAGTACCGGCTCGGCAGCGCAGTGCTCGGGCTGATGCTGCTCGACACGGACGCGAGCGGGATCATCTACGTCGCGGCGCTGACGACGGTCGCGGTTGCGGGGAAGTCAGCCGAGGACGCCCGGCCGATGGTGCTGCTGCTTTGCCTCGACCCGCTCGACGGCCGGCCCCTGGGCCGCGCCGAGCTTCCCGCCAACATGCACGCCGACGAGACCTTTCGCGAGCTCGTCGTGACCGATGAAGGGGGAGTGCTGTACCTGTACCGAAGCGACGAGCACGCGCAGCTGCAGAAGTACGACTGTCGCTAGATCAGCGCGCCTTCATTGCATCGGTGAAGGCGGCTTCGACTTCGTTCGGCTGCCGCTTCGCGCCTTCGACCAGGGCCTTGAGCGCGAGGCGATCGATCGGAAGCGCGGTGGCCTTGCCAAGCGCGGCGCGCGTAATCAGCACCGGCACGAGGTAGCGCTGCTCCGCCGCGACCACGTCGAATGGTCCGGGCACCGAGAGCGTGGTCGAGATCTTCCCCTGGAAGCCTGCGAGCACTTCGCGACGGGCGACGCCGACGATCGCGGCGTGAAGGCGCTGGGCCCCCTGATTCACCGGCAGCGCGCGCGCCTCACGCACGTCCTTTGAGAAGACCGGGTCCGCCTTCCAGCCCGCGGCGAAGCGCTGGGCCTCGGCGAGGTCTTTGTCACCCGCGGCAGGCACCGCGTCGCTCGAGATCTTCGAGAGGCCCCGCAGCACCGCCGCTAGCCGCTTCGCTTCGGACACGATCGGCTCACCGCTGCGTCCGCCTTCCACCTGCACCGCGGTCAGCGACGGCAGCTTGAGCTTCGGCAGCGACTCGGCGAGCTGATCGAGCGCCAGCGAGGCTTCCTGGTATGCACGCTTCGCCGGCTCGACCCGCAGGCTCGGCGGCACCAGCAACCGGATTCGCAGGTCGCTGCGCTCGTCTTCCGACGGCGTCAGCTCGCGGCCGTCGTCTGAGCTGTCTCGGTGGCCGCCCGTCAGCGCTGCAAACGCCGCCGCCCGGCGATCTCTCCACGACGCATCGAGCTGCATGCCCTTCGGATCTTCGGTGACGAAGCTCGCCAGCGCCGACTCGTAGCGCGGAAACGCCGGCGCCGGTTCCGCCGCTGGTAGCGCGAGGCGGTTGTCCTGCGCGGCGGCCAGCAGCTCGTCGACCGCCGCGATGCGTCCGGCCTGCTCGAGCTCGTTGAAGAAGGCGCTGAACGGAGTCGTCGGCGCCTCGAAGGGCGCCGGCACGGGTGGCAGGCGCTCGCCGAGCGCATCGATGAACGCCGCCATGTTCTCCATCGCGTCGTCGACGTTTCCACCCGAGCGCTCGCGGTAGTCCAGCAAGGGCTCTTTCAGCGGCGCCGTTCGCAGTGCATCGCGGCGCGCGCGCAACGCCACCCAGCTGGCCTCGAGCTTCGAATCTGCGGACAAGAGCCCCAGCAACGTGAGCGCCGCGGCGACCCCGGCGCGCGACTGGGGAAACGCGCGGTCCAACATCCGAAGACGAACGCGCGCGCAGCCGAGCTCCTTCGACCAGCCGTAGACGCCGGCCGCGACCACCGTGTCCGGTTCGGCCTTTGCGCTCGCCAGCTCGGCCTCGACTGCAGCGAGCACTTCGGGCACTGCCTTCGCCGCAGCAGGGATCTTCACCGCGTCGAGGCACGCACCCGACGCATAGAGCCGGCCAGCGAGCGCCGCAGCCCCTTCGCGCGCGTCACCGTTAGAAGTCTTGAGCCGGGCGACGGCGCGTTCGGCGAGCTTGCCCCAGAGTGCGGCGTGCAGGCGTTCACTGTCGAGCGCGATCGCCGCTTCAGCGCCTTCGACCAGGCGGCGCGTGCGCCACAGCACGGCCTCGGCCGACAAGATCAGCTTCGGCTCTTCGGGGTGCAGCGCGGGCCGCATGCGGGAGCCGGGGGTGCGCGCCAGGGGATCGTTCGAGAGGACCCGCGTCTCGCTGATTCCCGCGAGGCTCGTCACCAGCGCAGTCGGCTCGGCGCCCCGCCCGCTTCCCAGCGTCAGCGGGCTGGCCGGCGCGAGCACCACCTTCGTCTCTTTGGGCAGCGCCGTGAGGAAGTCCTTCACCTTCTGCTCGCTGTGCGCGGCGACCGCGTCGGGCGTGCTGCCGAACTTCTTCAGGCCGGTGAGGTCGTACGTGTACTCGACCTCGCCCGTCGGCAGCCGCTTGCCCTGGTACGGCCAGACCTCGGCAATGGGAAACTTCGAGGGGCCAGGGCCGGCAGCGAGGGCGACGAACAGCAGCGCAGAGATCATTTAGAGCGAGAGCAGCCTCTTCACGGTGTCGAGGACGACCTGCGCCTGCACGGGCTTCACCAGGTAGGCGTTCGCTCCGAGGCGCAGCGCGCGATCTCTGTCTTCCTCGGCCGACTCGGTGGTGATGACGACGATCGGCACGTGCGCGTTCGCTTCGTCCGAGCGCAGGTGGCTGATGAGCTTCAGGCCATCGAGCACTGGCATGTTGATGTCGGTGAGCACGATGTCGAACCGGCCCTGCGAAAACTTCTTCAACGCCTCCGCGCCGTCCTGCGCCTCGACGCAGACGACCTCGGTGAGCCGTTGGAGCGCGTACATCACGCTGCGCCGCAGGGCGAGCGAGTCATCGACGACGAGAGCACGAATCGACATGGAGGCCGCGGACGCTATCACTTCGGCCCGTTTCCACGTCTGACTCGCTCTTGCAGCTCGACGAGCAGCGTGAACAGCGGCAGCACCCGGCCGACGACGCCCGTCGAGATCGCCGCCTGGGGCATGCCGAAGATGATCGCCGTTTCTTCCGCTTCGGCCCACACCTCACCGCCCGCTTTGGCGACCGCTTTCACGCCCTTCGCGCCGTCAACCCCCATGCCCGTCAGCACGATGGCCAGCGTCTGGGCGCCCAGCGTCTTCGCGCAGCTCTCGAACATGCGATCCACGCTCGGGGCGTGCTTGTCGGCGGGGGTGTTCTCGGGCGTGGAAAGGGTGAGGACGCCGTCGACCCGCTTCAGCTCGAGGTGCCCACCGCCCGGAGCGATGTAGACGTGACCCGCCTTCACCCGGTCGCCCTCCTTCGCCTCGCTGACCTTGAGCCCGCCCATCTTGTCGAGCCGTTCGGCAAACGCGTGGGTGAAGCGCGGCGGCATGTGCTGGCAGACGAGCAACGCGACCGGCCGGCGCACCATCGCTTCGACGAGCTTCGAAATGGCGGGAGGACCACCAGTGGACGCTCCGACGGCGACCACCATCGGATCGGGCTCGGTGACCTTGGGCGGCGCCTTCGGGGGGCGCGCGATCGGCAGCGGCGTCTTCTCGTCTTTCTTCAGCAGCCTCACCGACCGCACCTTCTGCAGCAGCTCGGCGCGCACGGCCTCGAGGTCTTCCCTGCCACCGCGCGACGGCTTGGCGACGAAGTCGAAAGCGCCGAGCTCGAGGGCCTTGAAGACGTCCGAGTCGTGGGCGTACGACGAGAGCACGATGACGGGTGTGGGCGAGTGCGCCATCAGCAGCCGCAGAAACGAGAACCCGTCGAGCTTCGGCATCTCGAGATCGAGCGTGATCAAATCGGGCTTCAGGGCGTGCGCCTTCTTGAGGCCTTCCTCGCCATCCGCGGCGCGATCGACCACCTCGATGCCGGGTGACGCTTCGAGGATCTGGGTGATGGCGCGGCGGTTCGACGGCGAGTCGTCGATCACCAGCACGCGGATGTTCTTCTCGCGCTTGACCATGGGTCAGGCCCCCATCGGCCGGCGGTAGACGAGGTCACCCGAGAGCTGCACGAGCGCGAAGTCGGTGCTGAAGGTCAAGAGGCTCTCCGAATGGCCGAGCAGCAGGTAGCCGCCGGCGAACAGCTGTTCCCAGAACGAGTGCACCACCGTGCGGCGCGCAGTGGGCTCGAGATAGATGAGGACGTTGCGGCAGAAGATCGCGTCCATCCGCGGCAGCAGCTTGAGGCCCACGTCGTCGAGCAGGTTCAGGTGCCCGAAAGAGACGCGGTTCTTCAGCGGCGCCTTCACCCGGAACCGGCCGGAGCTCAGCGGGTCGAAGTGGCGAGCGAGCTGCGCGGGAGTCGTCGTGCGCAGCGCTGAGCTTCCGTACTCCGCGGCGCGCGCGGCGGTGAGCATGCGACGCGAGATGTCGGTGCCGTGGATCTGCACGTCCCAGCCTTCGAACAACCCACTCTCGGCGATCAGCATCGCGAGCGTGTAGGGCTCTTCGCCCGACGAGCAGCCTGCTGACCACAACCTCAACCGCCGGGTCGAGGCGTTCTGCACACTCAACATCGGCAGCAGCTCGCGCTTGAAGGAATCGAGCTGGGTCGGCTCGCGGAAGAAGTACGTCTCGTGCGGCACCAGCAGCTCGATCGCGAGCTCGACCTCTTCTCGCGCGCGGGCGTCGAAGCGCAGGTACCGGTAGTACCCGCTGTAGTCGCGAAGTGAGAGCGCCTCGAGCCGGGGCCACAGCCTTCGTTCGACGACGTACTTCAGGTCGTCGCGAAGCTGCAGGCCGCACGCGTCCAGCAGCAGCTCTTTGAGCAGCCGGAACTCTTCCGCGGTCAGCAGCGGCCGGACTTCTTCATCGAAGGCCATCAGCGTTCCGCCAGCGCCGCCGCCGAAGCCATCAAGAGCTCACGCGTGAGCGCATCGGCTTCCTTCTCGAGCGCGGCGTGCAGCGGCCGCAGCAAGTCGCGTTCACCTGACACCGCGAGCGTGCGAGCGGCGGCAACGCGAACATCCCACCGCGGGTGCTGCAGCTGCTCGACCGCCAGCTTCACGCCCTCGGTCGATCGCGCGGCGTAAGACAGCGCCGCCTTCACCACTTCGGCGTCGGTGTGGCGCACGGCAGCCTCGAGCAGCCGATGGGAAAGGGCACCCAGCTGGAAAAGAGCCTGCACCGCGGCGAGCGCGACGGCGCCCGTTCCACCGACCATCGCCTCGAGAACGGGCGTGACTTCGCGCGCGCCGAGCTCTCCGGCTGCGACCGCAGCGGCGGTGAGCACGGAAGGCTCGGTGTCGCCCAGGGCACGGCGCAAGAGCGGCAGCGCTTCGGAAGGGTCGAGGCGGCCGAGCGCGCGGGCGGCGGCGCGGCGCACCAGGGGCGACTCGTCGGCGAGCGTGGTCGAGAGCAGCTCGACGCCGAGAGAGGCAGACGCTTCGGCAGCAGCAGCGCGAACGCGATCATCGGCTTCATGCGCGCAGCGGCGAAGCATCACCAGCGCATCAACGGCGGGAGCGACCTGGGCGTAGGCGCGAAGGGCGTGCGGACGTGGGCGGCGATCCAGCGAAAGCAGCAGCGCGGCGACACACGGCACCGGCACGGTGACCGCGAGGGTCACGAGCGCGCGGGCGGCCGACGCGGCGAGCAGATCATCATCGAGCAGCTCGGCCAGCGGAGCGACCGCTGCTTCCGACCGCGAACGCCCCAACGCCCGCGCCGCCAGCTCGGCCAGCTCGAAGTCACCCGCGCCGGCGAGCGCGGCGAGCGCATCGACCAGCACCGGCTCGGACGCGCGAAGAATCGCTTCACCGGCCACCGACCGCGCCTCGCGGCCCAGCGCCGTGAGTGCGGGCGGATCTCCTGCGAGCAGCGCGCGCGCTCCGGGGAGCCCCAGACGAATGAGGACCTTCAGCGCGGCCTCGGCGAGCTCGCCGCCTTCCGCCGCGGCGGCGACGTGCACCGCCAGCGACGACAGCGACCCGGCCTGCACCGCCTGCAGCGCGCCATGCCGCAGCGCCCGTTCTTCCGAGCCCAACGCCGCCGTCAGCCACACTTCGGCATCCTTCACGTGGCGCAGGGCGATCTTCAGCTCGCCTTCTGCGTCGGCAGCCAGACCTCCGTTCCGCGCGCCCAACCCTGCGAGCGCAGCGTCGCGCGCGGGAGTCAGCACGCCGCGGCAGAGCAGCGCGAACGCAGTCGGGTGCGCGATCTGCCCGAGCAACCGCCACGCACTTCGCGCGGTCTCGATCGAGTCGAGGTGCGGCAGCAGCCGCGGCAACGGCGGCGGCCGGCCGAGCTGGTTGAGTCCTTCGAGCGCGCAGAGGCGAAGCAGCGGCTCGGGCGAGTCGAGGAGCTTCTCGAGCGCGCGGCACGACTCGACACCACCCGTGCGGCCCAGCGCTTCGGCGGCAGAGGCGCGAACGTTCGGGTCCTGATCGTCGAGGCAGCCGACGAGCTCGGGCACCGCTTCGGGCTGGCGAAGCTCGCCGAGAATGTCGGCAGCGAACTTCCGCTGATCCGGATCGTCGTGGTGCAGCAGCGTGATCAGCGCGGGCACCGCCGCCGGCCCGAACTGGGCGAGCGCGGTGGCAGCGGCATTTCGCGCTCCCGTCTGGCCGCGGTCACCCAGCACCTCGATCAGCCGGGCGACCAGGGCTGGCGTGGCGTCGACGCGCGCGAGCAGCTCGGCCGCCACCTTTCGCACGCGCCAGCTCGCGTCGTAGAGCGCAGCGACCAGGCCCGGCAGCGCCTCTTCCCCGACTCCCGCTTTCAGCAGCGCCTGGTATCGGGCTTCGGCGGCTTCGTCTCCTTCGAGAGCGATCACGCGGCCACGCTCCTGTCGACCAGCAACGCTTTGACGTCGAGCATCAGCAGCAGCCTTTCGCCCACTTTGCAGACGCCGAGGATGTGCGCGCGGGCCCCTTTCTTTGCCGACAACGGTGCAGCCTGCAGCGACTCCATCGGCACCTTCAAGATCGCGTTCACCGCATCGACACGCAGGGCGAGCCGCGAGCCGCCGAGCTTGCAGAGCACCAACCTCTCGCTCTGGCCGGGCTCGGGCACTTCGCCGAGCAGCTGACGGCGAACGTCGACGACGGGGATGATGGCGCCCCGCAGGCTGACGACGCCTTCGACGAAGGGCGGCGCGCGGCGGACGCGGGTGATGGCGGGCACGGCCAGGATCTCTTCCACGCGCATGATGTCGATCACGTACTCCTCGCCTCCGATGCGAAAGGCACAGAGCTGGACGAGGTCGCTCACCGCAGCACCTGCGACACGTCGAGAAGGATGTAGAGCGTCTCGCCTTTGCGCGCGAGCCCGACGATGGAGTCGCGATCGCTGGTGCCTGGCGGAGGCGGCTCGAAGCGCGAGGCGAGCAGCTTGACCACTTCGTCGACGCCATCGACCAGCACGCCCGCGTCCCCCTGGTCGTCGCGCACCAGGATGATGCGGGCCGCGCGCGAGACGTCGGTGGGCCCCGCGACGACAGGAGACTCGGTCGAGAGCCCCAGGCGCGGCTTCACGTCGTAGACGGGCAGCACCTCGCCGCGCAGGTTCATCACGCCCAGCAGGCCACGCTGGCCATGGGGCACCTCGGTGAGCAGCGGCACCTTCACGATCTCGCGCACGTCTTCGATCGCGACGGCGTAGGTCTCGGCGTCGAGGCGGAAGGCGAGGAACTCGGTGGGCTCTTCGGGGTCGACGGGCAGCACTGGCTCGGCGGCTTCGGCCTGCAGATCATCCAGCGGGCCGACCTCTTCGTCGGGCCGGTAGAAGAACGCATCGAGAAGGGTCGAGAGCGCCAAGCGAGGGGAAGGTTTTAGCGCACCCGCGGTTCCAGCGAGGACGCATACTGCGCCGACCCATGCTCTTCGCTTTGTCGATCGTGTTGTTGACTGCGGCGCCCGATGCAGGGGCGAAAGACGGGGGCGTGGCCGACTGGAAGCTTTCGCAAAAGCTGGGCAAGGGCAGCGCGCTGCGCGAGGCGCTGGTGGCCGACCTGGTCGCCGACGCCCGAAAGGACCCAAGCCGCAAGGGGGAAGAGCCGCTGACGCGCGCCGAGGCCGAAGCCGTGCTCGACGATCCACGGGCAGAGCTTGTCTACGGCACGAAGACGGTGTCGATCGTCGCGCCGTCGATGCTGACGCGGCAACGCAACGATCACCTCGACCTGATGAAGCTGTTCCTCAAGCCTGAAAGGCTGAACGCGGGCTACGCGTTCGTGAGGGACCACCAGGCGTCGCTTGACCGTGCGCAAGCGAAGCACGGGGTCGACTACGCAGTGATTATCGGGATCCTCACGTGGGAATCGAAGCTCGGGACGATCACCGGCGACTACAAGGCCTTCAACGCGCTCGCGTCGCAGGCCTTCTTCGTCGAGGACGCGAGCGCCGTGGCCCTGGCGTCGGCCGACGAGAAAAAGCTGCTGGAAGACGCGGCACAGAAGCGGCGGGTAGCGTCGATTCGGGATCGCGGCCGGAAGAACCTGGTCGCGCTGCTGCGGCAATGCAAAGCCCGCGGCATCGACGCGCTCGAAGTGAAGGGCAGCTGGGCCGGCGCGCTGGGCTTCCCGCAGTTCATGCCCGCGAGCCTGCAGTGGGCGGACGACGGCGATGGCGACGGAAAAATCGACCTCTTCACCTTCGACGACGCGATCTTCTCGATCGGGCGATACCTGTCCGAGCACGGCTTCAAGAAAGACCGGCGCAAGGCGGTGTGGGACTACAACCACGAAGACGCGTACGTGCAGGGCGTGCTGGCGTTCGGCGATGCGCTGAGGGTGATGATGTCGCTCGACGGTGGCTTCCCCGATGGCGGGTTTCTGCCGGGCGACGGTGGCACGCGTTAGCTGGCCGACCGCGGTCGCAGCAGGCCTTCGATCACCGCGGCGACATCGAGCACGAGGACGGTGCGGCGGTTGCCGAGGTCGGTCGCTCCAGCGACGCCGGGCACTGACCGAAGGCGGCCACCCAGCGGCTTGGTGACGATGTCCTGCTGGCCCAGCAGCTGATCCACCGCGAGCCCGACGCGCGCTTGAGCGAGCCCGACGATCACCACCTGGTGCTTCTCGAGCTTCGTCTCGGGCAGGCCGAAGACGCGAGACAGCCGCACGAAGGGCACCGTCTGCCCGCGCAGCGAGAACACCTCTTTCTTCTCGATGCTCCGCAGCTCAGGCGTGGTCACCTGAACGATTTCCATCACGCTGTTCAGCGGCACCGCCCACGTGCGGCCGCTGACCTCGACCACCAGCGCGCGGATGATTGCGAGCGTCAGCGGCAGGGTGAGCGTGAAGGTGGTGCCCTGCCCTCGCCGGCTGTCGATGTCGATGATGCCCGATAAGCGCGCCAGGTTGGTCTTCACCACGTCGAGCCCGACACCCCGCCCAGACAGCTCGCTGACGGAGGCGCGGGTCGAGAAGCCGGGGATGAAGACGAGGTTCAACAGCTCGCGCCGCTCGAGCCCTTCGGCCTGCGCGACAGTGACGACGTTGCGCTCAATCGCCACTTCGCGAATGCGCTCTTCGTTCATGCCCGCGCCGTCGTCGCCGACCTCGAGCACGACGTGGTTTCCCTGCTGCCGGGCCTTGAGCCGGACGACAGCGCGCCGCGGCTTGCCGGCTTTGACGCGCGCCTCGGGCGACTCGACCCCGTGATCGATCGCGTTGCGAAGCAGGTGCATCAGCGGGTCTGACAGCTCTTCGACGATCAGCTTGTCGAGCTCGACGTCACCGCCAGCGAGGTCGAAGTCGATTTCCTTTCCGCTCTCGCGAACGATGCGGCGCACCAGGCGCGACAGCTTGTCGAAGACCTGCCCGAGGGGAACCATGCGGACCTCGAGGATCCCCTTCTGCAGCTCATCCAGCTTCCGTTCGAGCGCGCGGCTCTCTTTGAAGAGCTCCTGGCCCCACAGCTTCGGCAGCGGCGCCGAGCCGGCGGCGGCCTGGCGGGCCCCTTCGGCGAGCTGCTGAATGTTGCTCTTGATCAGCAGCAGCTCGCCGACCGCATTCATCAGCCCATCGAGGCGGCCGATGTCGACGCGCACCGTCTGGGTCAGCGACCGCAGCGACGTCTCGGGCGTGCGCGGAGCGTCGAGCGCGCGCAGCTGAGGGCCCGACACCTCGCGATCGTTCGCAAGCGGAGCCGGCCGGGGTCTCGCCGTCGCCGCGGGAGTCATCAGCGTGACCAGGCCCTTCTGTTCCTCGACCGCGGCTTCGAGCTCGCCCTGCTCTTTCGCGCTGCCGAAGACGAGGTCGAACGCGATCGTGCTCTCGTCGCCCGGCTGCGACGACGGCAGCGTCGAGATGACCTCACCCAGGGGCTTCAGCTTCGCGTTCAGCGCGGCGAGGCCCTGGTCGAAGTCGGCGAGGCTGAACACGGCGCGCACGCGGTACAACGCGACGCCCCGCTTCACGTTCTCGCGCAGTCGGTGCTCTTCGTACTCGGTGAAGACCGCGCGCATCTGCGGGTCGAGGCCCAGCGTGTCCAGCGGGTCGGCCGCTGAGGCCACCGCGGGGCCCAACAGCCGCTGCAGGCGATCGGCCTGGGCGATGGCCACTTCCTGCGCGGGGCCTTCGCGTTCTTCCGCGGCCTCGGCCAGCAACGCGTTGAAGAGATCCAGCGTCTCGATCAGCGCATCGAGCAGCGCATCATCGAGCGCGACCTTTCCCAACCGCAGCCCATCGAGAAGGTCTTCTGTCTGGTGCGCCAGCCGGGCGATCGAGTCCTGCCCGAACATGCCCGACAGGCCTTTGAGCGAATGCGCGGCGCGAAAGACGCCGTTGAGCAAATCGGGGTCTGCTTCCTGACCGCGGCGCTCGTCGAGCACCAGCAGGTCACGGCCCAGGGCTTCGAGGATCTCGTTCGCCTCGGCGATGAACTCCGAGAGGGCGCGAGGGCGGGCCATCAGCCGAGCTTCAAGTACCGTTTCACCAGCGCGACGAGGACTTCGGCTTCGAAGGGCTTGATCAGGTACTCGGCCGCTCCGAGGGCGAGGCCCCTTTCGCGATCCTGGTTGCGGCCTTCGGTGGTGACGACGAACAGCGGCGTGTCGCGGTAGTGCGGGTTCTTCTTCACGAAGTTGATCAGCTCGAGGCCGTTGATGTCCGGCATGTTGATGTCGGTGATGATCAACGCGAACTGGAACCTTGGAAGCACCTTCAGGGCCTCGAAGCCACTGACGGCGCAGATCACTTCGACCCCGCCGATCGTCTGAACCGTGGTGGCCAGAAGTTCGCGGGTTGCCTTCGAGTCTTCGACGATGAGTACCTTCACGGCCCGGCCCGGATGCTATCGCGTTCCGCCCAGCAACGCGCGCACTCCGCGATCTGCGAGCACCGTGACGTTGCCGTTGCCGAAGCCGGGCACGAAATGCCGCTTGATCGCCTCGACCCGGGCCTCGTCATTCAGGGCGTTTGCTTTTGGCAGCGCGAGGGCCACCGACGACACCCCCGCCTTCTTCAGCATCGCCGCGGCGCCCTCGAGCAGGCTCCCGAGCTTCGCCGCGTCCACCGAGGCGTCCGGCCCGACCCCCACCGCAAAGACCCGGGGCACGGGCAGCGTTCCGCCGGTGGGGAACAAGAGCCGATCGTCGGCCGCGCCGACGAAGAAGCCCTGCTGCAGCACGCGGGAAAGCCCACCACCCAGGCGCCAATCGACGAAGCCGGCGGCGCCGCTGAGCGGGCGATCGTCCTCGGCGACGAACAGGCACAGCGCGTCGCAGCCGATCAAACCGTCCAGCGACTCGAGGCTGGGCTCCTGGGCGTTCATGCCTTGTCGAGCGTGGCGGCGATCTTGTCGAGCAGGCCGTTGATGAAGCCCGACGACTCTTCGTTGCCGAACTTCTTTCCGAGCTCGACGGCTTCGTTCAGCGTGACCTTGCGCGGAATGTCAGCGCGAAACTTGAGCTCCCACGCGCCGAGCCGCAAGACGTTGCGGTCGATGCGAGACATGCGATCGAGCCGCCAGTTGTGGCTGTGCTGTTCGAGCAGCGGGTCGAGCTCGGGCAGCCTCGAGCGAACGCCTTCGACGATCTCGAGCGCGAAAGAGTGGGCCGAGGGGTCGCCCGGGCCTTCGTCGTCGCTGGCATTCCACGCCGACGCCAGCGCAGCGTTCGCGGTGGTGGCTGCGGGCTCGCCATCGAGCTGAAAGAGCGCCTGCAGTGCGCGCTCACGGGCCGTGCGACGGGCGCCCATGCCGGCTACTTGCCCGCCAGCGAGGCGTAGAGATTCACCATCTCGATGCACGAAATCGCGGCGTCGGCGCCCTTGTTGCCTGACTTCACGCCCGCGCGATCGACCGCCTGTTCGACGTTGTCGGTGGTGAGCACGCCGAAGGTGACTGCCGCCTTTGCGCGCAACGCGACGTGGCCCACGCCCTTGGCGACTTCGCCAGCGACGTACTCGAAGTGCGGCGTGCCTCCGCGAATGACGCACCCGAGCGCGATGATGCCGGCGTACTTCTCGGTGTCGGCGACGCGGGCGACGACGCCCGACAACTCAAAAGTGCCCGGGCAGCGGTAGACGTCGATCGAATCGTCTTTCACGCCGTGGCGCACGAGCGCGTCGATGGCGCCCGACAGCAGCTGTTCGGTGATGAGGCTGTTGAACCGGCTCACGCAGATGGCGAACTTGCCTTTGGGCGAGACGAGATTTCCTTCGAAGGTGCGAGGCATGGGGGCGGGCACCTTATCGCACCTTGCGGCGGGCAGGACGAGGGCCCAGCGGCAGCTGCGCGACGAGCTTCAGGCCGTAGCTGTCGAGGCCGACGATCTGCTTCGGGTGGTTGGTGAGCAGCTTCAGTTGGGTGAGGCCCAGGTCGGTGAGAATCTGCGCTCCGACGCCGAACTCGCGAAGGCGCGTCTGCTCTGAATGACCGGGCACCACCTCGTCGTTCGACGGAGCGTTGGTCTGCAGCGCCTGCTGCGGCCCCACGTGCTTGCGCAGGTAGACGAGGACGCCGCGACCTTCCTTGTTGATCGCGTCCATCGCCAGCTTCAGCGAGCCATCGCCGGCCGCGCTGTCGAGGACGTCGGCGAGCAGCGTCCCGCGGTGCACGCGCACCAGCACGGGGCCGGGCGCGCTCAGATCGCCCTTCACCAGCGCGAGGTGCACGGTCGGGTCGACGTCGCTGGTGTAGGCGTAGGCCAGCAGCTTGCCGAAGGGCCTTTCGACTTCCGTGACCCCGATGCGCTTGATGAGGCGCTCGCGGGCGAGGCGCCAGGAAATGAGGTCGGCGACAGAGAGAAGGACGAGCTTGTGCTTCTTCGCGAAGCGCACGAGGTCGGGGCGGCGCGCCATCGTGCCGTCTTCCTTCATCACTTCGCAGATGACGCCCGCGGGCTTGAGGCCGGCGAGGCGCGCGAGGTCGACGGAGCCTTCGGTTTGCCCAGTGCGGACGAGGACGCCCCCATTGCGCGCGCGAAGGGGAAAGATGTGGCCGGGGCGCACCAGGTCGGTGGGCTTGGCGTTGGTGGCGACGGCGGCCTTGATGGTCTTCGCGCGGTCGGCGGCCGAGATGCCGGTGGTGACGCCGCGGGCGGCCTCGATCGACACGGTGAACGCGGTCTGAAACGGCGACGAGTTGTCCTGCACCATCAGCGGCAGGCCGAGCTGCTGGATGCGCTGCTCGGTGAGCGAGAGACAGATGAGGCCGCGGCCGTGGCGGGCCATGAAGTTGATCGCCTCGGGGGTGACCTTCTCGGCCGCCATGACGAGATCGCCTTCGTTCTCGCGGTCTTCGTCATCGGTGAGGATCACCATCTTGCCGCGCCGGATCTCGGCGAGCGCCTTGTCGACCAGCTCCAGCGAGTGCTGCTGCTGCGTTGAGACCATGGGTGGGCTGTCCTTTGGCGGACAACGCGTCAGATCGCAATCGATACTGCGCAGGGCGGAAAAGAGCGGCTGCGCAGGGCGGTGGAGTAGCTTGGCCCAGACGATGGACACCCCCTACGCGGCCAGAGCGGTCATTGAGAATTTCGGATGCGTGACGCACACGGAGCTTCGATTGACACGGCTGCACGCCCTGATTGGGCCGAATGACTCTGGGAAGAGCACCCTGCTCAAAGCCCTGAGCTTTCTCTTCAACACCGATCGGTTGAATCGGCAGCCAGACATCAATGACCTGAAGCCCTATCTTTCGCCAACCACCTACCTCTACGCCGAGGGCTCGAATGGCGTGACGGTCGAACAACGAGCGCCAAGGGCGAACCAAGTCCCACAGAGCAATCCTCCGCCGTTCAATGGCGTTCGGTTCCTTCGACTCGACCCGGACTCCCTTCGTCAGGACTCGCAGCTGCTTGCGGACAACGAGCCGCTGGAGTTCCTGGACGAACGCGGGCTTGGGCTGGCCGCCGCTTACGATGCCGTCCAGTCTCGAAACGCTGACGATTTCCTGAAGCTGCAGGCCCAAGTCACTGCTCTTTTTAGTTCGGTGAAGGGCCTCAGACTCCGCAACCCAACGAAAGGAACCAAGGCATTCGGAGTAACGCTTGAGAGCGGGCAAGAAGTGGGGGCCAAGCAACTGAGCGAGGGCTTGCTCTACTACCTCGCCTTCGCGGTCATTCCGTTTCTCAGACCAACGGGCGCCATTCTGATCGAAGAGCCCGAGAACGGACTTCACCCAAGCCGAATCGCTGAGGTCATGAAGACACTGAGGAAGTTGTCGGAGACCACCCAGGTAATTGTCGCAACACACAGTCCGCTCGTGATCAACGAGTTGAAGGCCGACGAGGTGTCAGTGGTCACACGACCAAAGGGAGAAGGCACTCGCGTGCAGTTGCTCAACAGCACCGCCGACTTTGGGGAACGCAGCAAGGTCTACGCATTGGGTGAGCTCTGGCTCAGCTATGCGAACGGCATCGACGAGCGCCCTCTGATTTCAGGGACCGCACACTTGTGAAGAAACGCGTCTTCTTGGCAGGCGAAGGCAAGACCGAGCTGGGGCGGTGGGCGTCGCAAGTGACCAGGGATCGCGACGACGAGTCGAACGGCGCCGTCGCGGCTCTGCTCGGCAAGGTCAGCTCTCGCAATTGGGAGGTCGCCGACGCGTGCAAATGGAAGGACATCAAGAAGTACAGAGCCGGGGACTTCAAGAGCGCGGAAGAACGAAATGTCCTCGGTGTGGCCCTCAAGGCGCGCGAGAGCAACTGCGACCTGTTGGCCTTTGTCCGCGATTCAGATGGCGACTACGAACGAATCGAATCAATCCATCGGGGAATCGAAGCCGTCAGCGAGGGCCTCGAGGTCGTCGGCGGCTGTGCTCACCCGATAATCGAAGCCTGGGCTTTGGTCTTCCGGGGAGAATTGGCGGCCGAGAAGTTGAGCAAGGCGAAGATTCAACAGCAGGCCGGGGCGTTGACCACGAACGCACTCGTCGAGCTGATCCAAAAAGGCGACCTCGCAACAGTTCCACCCGACACCCACTTGCGGCGTTGGCTCGATCTGGCCAAGGCAAAGCTCTAGGTTCCGCGCCCATGATCCGCCGCTACGAGTTCGTCGAGGGGACGTCAGCGAAGTTCTGGGAGATCGAGCTGAAGGGTGAAGGCTTCACCGCCCGGTGGGGGAAGCTCGGCACTGCCGGCCAGTCGAAGTCGCAGGAGTTCGAGTCTGAAGCCGCGGCGCTGAAGGCCCACGACAAGCTCATCGCCGAGAAGGAAAAGAAGGGGTACCTGGCGGTGACGGAATCAGCGGCTGCTCCTTCTGAGGCGAAGAAGGCCGGAGCCTCGAACGAACAGATGGAGTCGGCCATCGCGGCCAACCCCGCCGACGAGACCGCGTGGAAGGTGTACGCCGACTGGCTGATCGAAGCCGGCGAGCCGTGGGGCGAGGTGATTGCGCAAGCGCACGCCGGCCATTCGCAGGCGGGGAAAGAGAAGGAAGCGCAGGCGGAGCTCAGCGGCGGCACGGACGGCGCGACGTTCGAGTGGAAGCGCGGGGTCATCGACCACTTCACGCTGACGCCGACCGAGGTCGACGCGGACAACCCGATGCAGGAGGTGCTGACCCGCGTGCTGCAGCACCCGGCAGGACATCTGGTGCGGAAGCTGACCCTGGGCCTGCCGCCCTTCGAGGATGACGGCGGGCTCGCCTGGCACATGGAGCTGCCGGTGAAGACGCTGGCCGCGGCGGGCCCGTTGCCGCTGCTGGAAGAGCTCGACCTGTCGCCAACCGCCACTCACATGGATCAGGTCTCGTGGCGGCGGTTGGGAAACATCGACGGGCTGTGGAAGGCGGCGCCGCGGCTGCAGACGCTGATTCTCGAGGGAAGCCGGGGAAGTGACGACGGCACCGCGGTCGACTTCGGCACCATCGACGCGCCGCACTTGAAGAAGGTTGTCTTCCAGTCGGGTGGCCTCGACGCGGCAGCGCCTGAGCAGCTGGGCGCGGCGACGCTGCCGAAGCTCGAGCACCTGGAGCTGCAGTTCGGCCGCGAAGACTACGGCTGCACCTCGACCGTCGCGTCGCTTGCCGGAATCCTGAGCGGCAAGGGCCTGCCGGCGCTCAAGTACCTGGGCCTGACGAACTCGGAGTGGGAAACGGAGCTCATCGACGCGGTCGCCGGCTCGGCGATTCTTCCGCGGCTCCACGTGGTGAGCTTCACGATGGGCACGATGATGAACGACGCTTTCGCCGCGCTGATGAAGCACGCGAAGAAGTTCGCCCACCTGAAGTCACTGGAGCTCGACGACAACTACTTCACCGCCGAGCAGATCGCGCAGCTGAAGGCCGTGCTGCCGAACGCGTCACTCGAGGTGCAGAAAGAGCTCGAGGACGAAGACGAGGCCTACCGGTACACCACCGTCGGCGAATAACGCATGTTCACCGCGACCGACGTCGGCCCCGCCTGCTGCCTCGCCGCTTCCGTTCTTCAGGGAAGTGGAATGCAGCTGCCGCTGCCGGGCTTGAACGACGAGGAAGGCCCGCGGCTGCCGGACCTGTTGCCGCCGGTGGTCGACGCGCACGTGCACCTGTTCCCCGACGCGGTGTTCGATGCGCTGTGGACCTGGTTCGAGAACCACGCCTGGCCGGTTCGCTACAAGCTGCGCACGCCGCAGGTGATCCGCTTCCTGCTCGACCGCGGCGTCTCGCACGTCGTCGCGCTTCACTACTCACACAAGCCCGGCATGGCGCGCGTGCTCAACCGCTACATCGCCGAGGTCTGCGCCACCGAGCCACGCGTCATCGGCCTCGCCACCGTGCTGCCCGGTGAACCTCAAGCCGTGCAGATCCTCGAGGAAGCGTTTGCGATGGGACTTCGGGGCGTGAAGCTTCATTGCCACGTGCAGTGCTTCGCCCCAGATGCGCCGCAGCTTCACGAGCTCTACGCAACCTGCGCGAAGCACCAGAAGCCGCTGATCATGCACGCCGGCCGCGAGCCCAAGAGCGAGCACTACAAAGTCGACCCCTACACGGTCTGCGCAGTCGAGCGCGTCGAGCGCGTCCTCGTCGACCACCCCACCTTGAAGCTCTGCGTCCCCCACCTGGGCGCCGACGAGTTCGACGGCTACCTGCGCCTGCTCGAGCGCCACCAGAACCTCTGGCTCGACACCACGATGATGGGCGCGAACTATTTCGCGGTGCAGGTGCCACTGCGCGCGTTTCTCGCCCGGCCCGATCGCATCCTCTACGGCACCGACTTTCCGAACCTTCCTTATGCGTGGGATCGCGAAGTGAAGAGCCTGACGGCGCTGAAGTTGCCCGCGCACGACGAGGCGGCGGTGCTGGGCGGAAACGCGCTGCGGTTGTTCGGCGTTGCCTGAACGCCTCTGATCGGGTTTTGTCCGCGGATGCTCAGCTCCAATTCGACCTCGCTCGTCACCTTTCTACGCAGCGTGCCGGTGTTCGGCGGTCTCGAAGGCCACTCGCTGGATCGCTTGATCGACTTGCTCGAGGAACGCACTTTCGAAAGCGGTGAGACGATTTTTGCCGAGGGCGAGCTGGGCCGGACGATGTACGTGCTGCGCGACGGAGAGGTCGAGGTTTCCCGCCGTTCGGACACCGGCCACAAGGTGCCGATCGTCCGCCTGGGCTCGGGCGAGACGTTTGGTGAGATGACGCTGGTCGAGCTGCAGCCCCGGTCGGGCACGGTGGTCGCGCGGAAGAAGGCGCGTACCTACTCGCTCACCAACATGGACCTCTACAACCTCTACCGCGAAGACAACTACGCGTACGTCATCATCCTGCAGAACATCTGCCGGATGCTCAGCCGCCGCCTGCGCAAGGCCGACAGCCGCATCGTCGAGTTCATCGACGCTGTCTCGACGCCGAGAAAGGCACCGAAGAAGAAGGTCGCCGCAAAAAAGAAGAAGAAGAGCTGATGTTCACCGGGCTGATTCAGGACCTCGGCACCGTCGAACGCATCAGCGGCGGGTCGATGACCGAAGTGTGGATCAACAGCGGCTTTCCGGCCGACCTCGTCCTCGGCGAATCGATTGCCTGCGACGGGTGCTGCCTCACCGTCGTCGAGTCGAAAGGCTCGACCTTCCGCCTGCAGGCCTCGCCCGAGACGCTGCGCCACACCACGCTCGGCAGCTGGCACCCGGGTACGCCGGTGAACCTCGAGCGCGCGCTGAAGGTCGGCGACCGCATGGGCGGCCACTGGGTGCAGGGCCACGTCGACGCTGTGGGCGAAATTCTCGAGTCGCGCGCCGAAGCCGGCTCGTGGCTGATGGCGGTGTCGCTGCCGCCGAAGCTCGCTCCGGTGTTCATCGACAAGGGCTCGGTGGCGATCGACGGCATCAGCCTCACCGTCAACCGCGTCGAAGACTCGCGCTTCTGGGTCGCGCTCATCCCCGAGACCGTGCAGCGCACCTCGCTGAAGGCGAAAGGCATGGGCGGAAAAGTGAACCTCGAAGGCGACCTGATCGGGAAGTACGTCGCCCGCCTTCACGGCCTTCGCACCGGGCTCACCGAAGCGCAGCTGCGTGACGCCGGGTTCTGAACGGCTCGCCCGTGCAGACGAACCGAATGTGGCACTGCGTCACAGCAAGCCGAACAGCCACACCGCAACTCGACGCTGTGCGGCAATTCCCCCTCTAAAGAAGAGCTGGCCCCAAAAATGCTCTCAAGTCCTGGCAACCCGTACCAGGAGAACAAACCATGTCGAACAAGGCCGTTTTTGGAATCGTGAAGAGCTCCGTCGAAGCCGAGCAGGTGGTCTACGCACTGAAGGAAGCGCGCTTCAGTGACAACGACATCTCGGTGCTGTTTCCCGACAAGCAAGGCACCCGCGACTTCGCGCACGAGAAGAACACGAAGGCGCCCGAAGGCGCGGTTGCCGGGTCAGCCACGGGCGGCGTCGCTGGTGGCACGCTCGGTCTGCTCGTCGGTATCGGAGCGCTCGCGATCCCCGGCCTCGGGCCGTTGATTGCCGCGGGCCCGCTGCTGGCCGCGTTGAGTGGCGTAGCCGTTGGCGCTGCGGTCGGTGGCCTCACTGGCGCGCTGATCGGCATGGGAATCCCTGAGCTCGAAGCGAAGCAGTACGAAGGGAAGATCAAGGACGGCAACATTCTCATCTCGGTGCACACCGACGACGGGAAGGAACTCGACCGCGTGAAGGAGCTCTTCAAGCGCTTCCAGGTCAGCGACGTGAGCAGCACGACCGAGACCGCCGCCCCGAAGCCGTCGGCCCCGCGCAATGAGGCGCGCCCCAGCGCCCCTGCCGTTTGAAAGGGACCACCACCATGTTCAAGAAAACCATCATCGCTGTCGCCGCCGTCGGACTCATCGGCTGCGCCCACACTCAGGAGACAGAGCCCGCCGCGGCCCCGGTTCCTGCCGAGAACACCACCGTCGCCGTCGAGCGCGAAGTTCCCGCCTCGCGGTCTGAGCCGGTGACCCGTTCGCCCGAGCCGGCAAAAGAAAAGGTCGTCGTCGCGGGCACCGAGCCGGACAACACGAAGGTCAACGCCCGCGATCGCAACGACGCGACGTTGACCCCGATGGATCAAGGCAACTCAGACATCGACCTGAAGATCACTCAGGAGATCCGCAAGGCCGTCGTCGGGGCCGATGGGCTCTCGTTCTCGGCGAAGAACGTGAAGATCATCACCCAGAACGCGCACGTCACGCTGCGCGGCCCGGTGAAGTCGGCCAGCGAGAAGACCCGCATCGATGAGCTCGCGCGCGGATGCGCGGGCGTCGCCAAGGTCGACAATCAGCTCGAAGTCGCTTCCCGCTAAGTCAGTTTCCGGCGGTCGTCGCAGAACACCGCGGCGACCGCTTTTTCACGGGCTCAAGTCAGAGACGTTGACCTGCACCATCCGCCCCGCCTGCACCGGGACGACGCGCACGCCCGCGTCAGACTCTTTGAAGAACCCGTCGGCGTCGCGCTGACGAAGCGCCGCGATGTAGACGGTGCCCGCGTCGATGCCCCACGCCGACAGCGCTCGAATCGACGCCGGGTCGAGCACCGGCGCTTCGCGGTAGCCGCCGTCGAGCACCATGTCGGCCGCGCGCACCGTGCGAAACACTCCGCCCTCACCCATGCGCGGGCTCGGCGAGCCGACCGAGACGTAGAGCACGTCGAAGGTCCCGTCGACCAACCGCACCGGCGTCGCGTAGCCGGCCAATGGGCCGAACAGCTGGGTGAAGGCCGGAAGCGCACCAGCCGCGGGCACGGTGAGGACCATCGAACCGCCGTCCGGCTTGAAGGCGGTGCCGCCGTCTTCGTCGAGGCCCGTCACCGTCAGCGAATCGGTGGCCGCGAAAGCCGGGGTCGACATCAGCCCCTTCTGACCGTACCGCCCGCCGTTGTACTCGAAGAACGCCATCTGGAGGCTCGACACGAACTTCAGCCTCGGAGCCCCGTGCCGGCTCTGGAAGTTGGTCACGTTGTCGTAGCCCACCGACTGCTTGCTCAGCGCCGCGACCTTCAGGCCGAGCGGATCAGAAGCGACCAGCACGCTGGCTTGCACGCCCGTCGCTGCCGCTGTCCACGTCGTGCCGGTGCGGGTGAGCTTCTGCTGATCTGCCAGCAGCAGAGCGTCGATCGAGCCACCGCACTGCACCACGCCCAGATCCACCTCGAGGATCCGCGAGGGCTCGAGGTTCTCGAGGCGCACGTCGACGCGCACGCTCAACGGCCCACGGCCCTGCGCGAGGCACGTCAGCCGGAACAGCATCGTCTTCGGCACGTTCAGCGGGTAGCCCGGCTCGTCGACCATGGCGTCCGCGATCATCAGCGGCTCGCCCGCAGAGACCACCGTCGGCCCGCGCGTCAGCAGCGGCTTCGGCCCCGCATTGGTGATCTCCAGCGACGCCTCGTACTCGGTGTTCAGCTCGCACGGCCGCGAGCCCCGGCCACACGGCAACGTCAGCTTCGCCTTCACCATCGAAGGATCCACGGTCGATCGATCGGCCATTGCTGCGGCGAACACGTTCAGCAGGTGGCCCGCATCGGTCTCGAGCGGAGGGCTGCGCAGCTCGGCCGTCAACGACGCGCCCACTTCGTCCGGCGGCATCGCGTTCGGCAAGCCAGGCGCACGGCAGAACACGCGGCGCACCAGCTGAACCTTTTGCGTCGGCGCAAAGGTGAACCGGCTCGACTGCAGCGTGACGTCGGCCTGCAGGGTGATGGTGGCCGCTCCTGGCTGCACGCAGAGGAAAGAAGCCTGCGCGTTGGTCGTGGGCGTCGCGGTGAACGCCGACGAGCCCGACGTGCCCGTCACTTCGGCCGAGCCGTTGATCGAAATCACGCCCGTCATCGTCTCACCGCTTCGCGAATCGAGCCGCCCTGAGAACCGCACCGTCTCACCGACCTCGAACACCGTGCCCGCGGTCAGCTGCTCGAGCCGGCCGACCAGCTGCGATCGCGGCTGCAGCTCGTAGAGCCGCTCGACCGTCGCCATCACGAAGCCCGCCACGCCCGCGTCCGTGTCGGCCCCGAAGGTCGTCACCGTGTTCGCCGGCTCGGCGCCGCCGTCGTTCACCAGCAGCGCCCAGACCGGAATCGGAATACCGCCGTCTTCGAGCTCGCGCGCCTCGAGCCGCAGCGACCGACTCACGAAAGCGGTGGGAGCAAAGCGCAGCCCGAAAGGCTCGAGCAGAATCGACCGCACCACGCCGCCGTCGAAAGCGCGGTTCACCGGCTGAAACGAAAGGTCCGACGCGTCAGCCTTCTCGGAGAACGCGACGCCCACCGAGCCGTTGGCCGAGAACCGGTGCACGTACTGAAGGCCGGTGCCACCATCGCCGCCGTCCGAGCCGTCGCTGCCACCCGAGCCACCGCCCATGCCGCCGCTGCCATTACCCGAGCAGCCCCACAGCAACACCACGCCTGCGAATGCGAGAAACCGGGTCGTCATTCTTCCTCCTCCCGCAGCGCGGCGAGCACGCTCAAGTCTTCCAGCGTCGTCGTGTCTTGCGTCGTCGTCTTCCCAGCCGCCACGTCGCGCAGCAACCGGCGCATGATTTTTCCCGACCGCGTCTTCGGCAGCGCCTCGGCGAAACGGATCTCATCGGGGCGCGCGATCGCTCCGATTTCCTTCGTCACGTGCGCCGCGAGCTCTTTCTTCACCGCCTCGGTTCCTTCGACGCCCGCCTTCAGCGTGACGAAAGCCACCAGCGCCGTGCCCTTCACGTCGTCCGGCCGGCCGACCACCGCGGCCTCGGCGACGCGGCCTTCTGACACCAGGGCGCTCTCGACCTCGGCCGTACCCAGGCGGTGGCCCGCGACGTTCACCACGTCATCGACGCGGCCGATGAACCAGAAGTACCCGTCGGCATCGCGGCGCGCGCCGTCACCGGTGAAATACAGATCCGGCAGCTCAGAGAAGTACGCCGCCCTGAAGCGCTCGTCGTCATTCCACAGCGTGCGCAGCATCGACGGCCACGGCTTCGTAACGAAGAGCTTGCCGGCACCAACCGGAATCGGAACCCCTTTGGTGTCCATGATCTCGGGATGAATTCCGGGCAGCGGCAGCGTCGCCGAGCCGGGCTTGGTCGGGGTCGCCCCGGGAAGCGGCGTGATCAGGATGCCGCCCGTCTCGGTCTGCCACCAGGTGTCGACGATGGGGCAGCGGTTGCCGCCAATCACTTCGCGGTACCACATCCACGCTTCGGGGTTGATCGGCTCACCCACCGAGCCCAGCAGCCGCAGCGAGGTGAGGTCATGCTTCTTCGGGTGCTCGTCGCCGAGCTTCATGAACGCGCGAATCGCGGTCGGCGCCGTGTAGAGAATCGTGATCTTGTGCCGTTCGATCAAATCCCAGAAACGATCAGGCTTAGGCGTCGTCGGAGCGCCCTCGTACATCACCACCGTCGCCCCGTTCATCAGCGGGCCGTACACGACGTAGCTGTGCCCGGTGACCCAGCCGACGTCCGCGGTGCACCAGTAGACGTCGTCTTCCTTGAGGTCGAACACCCAGCGCGTCGTCAGCGACGCCCACATCGCGTAGCCGCCCGTGGTGTGCAGCACGCCCTTCGGCTTCCCCGTCGAGCCCGAAGTGTAGAGGATGAACAGCGGGTGCTCACTGCCGACCCAGGTGGGCGGGCACTCGGCGTCGGCTGAGTTGACCAGCGAGTCCCACGCGAGCTCGCCGCTCTTCAGCGTCAGGCCCTTGCCGGTGCGGCGCGCGACGACCACCGTGTGCACCGTCGGCATCCCCAGCTTCACCGCCGCGCGGACGTTCTCGAGCAGCGGCACCACCTGGCCCTTGCGCCAGCCACCGTCGGCGGTGAGCAGCACTTTCGCTCCGGCATCGTTCATCCGCTCGCGCACCGCTTCGGCCGAGAAGCCTCCGAAGACGACGGAGTGCACGGCTCCGATGCGCGTGCAGGCCAGCATCGCCACCGCCGCCTCGGGCACCATCGGCAGGTAGATGCCGACGCGATCGCCGGCCTTCACGCCCAGCGAGGTGAGGCCGTTGGCCAAAAGGCAGACCTGGGCGTGCAGCTGCGAATAGGTGAGCTCGCGCTGATCGCCCGGCTCGCCCTCGAAGCGAATCGCCACCTTGTTGCCGCGCTTCTCGAGGTGACGGTCGAGACAGTTGTACGAGAGGTTGGTGGTGCCGCCTTCGAACCACTTCGCGTGGGGTGGCTTCCAGTCGAGGACGCGGGTGAAGGGCTCCTTCCAGAACAGCTCTTCCTTCGCGCGCTGGCCCCAGTACTTCTCGGGGTCGGCGTCGGCGTCGGCGCAGAGCTTGCGGTAGTCGTCCATCGAGCGCAGGTGTGCGCGGGCGGTAAAGTCGGCGGGCGGTGGGAAGACGCGCGTCTCGCTCAGCACTGTCGAAATCTCTTTCACCGGTGCTCCTTGAGCAAAAGAGGGTCTTCTACCCCCAGAAAGGGGCCCATGGCACACCCGGCAAATCGACGTTCACGGGGGCACCTGTCGAGGTAAGAGAGACCGCCATGGCTGCGTACAAGAATCCCATTCCGACGGTCGACTGCATCGTCGAGCTCCCGCGAGATCGCATCGTGCTGATTATGCGGAAAAACGAGCCGGTGGGCTGGGCGCTGCCGGGTGGATTCGTCGACGAAGGCGAGCCGCTGCACGTGGCCTGCGTGCGCGAAGTGAAGGAAGAGACGGGCCTCGACGTGGATTTGTCGGAACAGTTCTTCACCTACTCAGACCCGTCGCGCGACCCGCGGAAGCACACGGTGAGCACGGTCTACATCGGCTGGGCGGACGGCGAGCCTTCGGGCAGCGACGACGCGGCCGATGCGAAGGCCTTCACGCTGGACGCGCTGCCGAAAGATCTCGTGTTCGACCACGGCACCATCGTGTCCGACTACGTCACCTACAAGCGCACCGGGAAGCGGCGGAAGATTTGAGCCAGACGCCCCGGCAGCGCGCCCTCGCGGCGCTCGCCAACGAGACCTTCGACCTCGTCGTGGTTGGCGGCGGCATCACGGGCTGCGGCATCGCGCGTGACGCGGCGCTGCGCGGCCTGAAGGTCGCCTTGATCGAGAAGCTCGACTTCGCGTCGGGCACCTCGAGCAAGAGCTCGAAGCTGGTGCACGGCGGCCTTCGCTACCTCGAGCAGGCCGAGTTCAAGCTGGTGTTCGAGTCGGTGAGTGAACGCAAGCTGCTGATGAGCCGCGCCCGCCACCTGGTGCGGCCGATGCCCTTCCTCGTCACCCACTTCAAGGGCGACCGGCGCTGGCTGGTGACGCTGGATCTGGGCCTGTGGATCTACGACGCGCTGTGTCTGTTCGGCAGCTACCGGAACCACAAGACGTACGGGAAGACGCGCACGCTGAAGCTCGAGCCCGCGCTGAAGCAGAACGGGCTGACGGGCGGCATCCTCTATTACGACTGCGTCACCGACGACGCGCGGCTCACGCTCGAGAACGCGATCGACGCCAGCGCCCTCGGAGCGACCATCGTCAACCACGTCCGCGCCGGCGCCCTGCTGCGCGACGCCTCGGGAAGAATCGCCGGCCTCACCGCGCACGACGAAGATCCTGCCGGCAACGACGCGGGTTTCGACATCCGCGCGAAGCTGGTGGTGAACGCCACCGGCCCGTGGTCGGACGAAGTGCGGGCGATGAACGACGAGAAGCCGATTCTCACCCCGACGAAGGGGGTGCACATCGTGCTCGACGCGAAGCGGCTGCCGGTGCGCAACGCGCTGATGATGCTCGGGCCACGCGACGGCCGCGCCGTGTTCGCGATTCCGTGGGGCCTGGGCCGGACGGTGATTGGCACGACGGACACGTTCTTCAACGGCAAGCTGGACGACGTGCATGCCGATCGCGCCGACGCCGAGTACCTGCTCGAAATCGGTAACCACTACTTCCCCGAGTCGAAGCTCGTGCTGTCGGACGTGCTGGCGACCTGGTCAGGGCTGCGCCCGCTGCTCAAGCCGGATCAAGAAGGCGTGGGCGCGTCGCAGGTGTCGCGCGAGCACATGCTCTTCGAGAAGCCCGGCTTCCTCACCATCGCGGGCGGCAAGCTGACGACGTACCGGCGCATCGCCTTCGAGGTCGTCGACAAGGCGATGGAACAGCTGGGCCAGAAGAAGGCGTCAGAGACGCAAGATCGCTTCCTGCCGGGAGCCGTCGGCCTCGAGTCCGACGAGCAGCTCGCCGCGCTCGCCGCGCCGCTGGTCACCCAGGGCATCTCTGCCGCTGCGGCCGAGCACCTCGCCAACACGTTCGGCACCCGCAGCGCAGCCGTCGCAGCGCGCGTCAAGGCGGACCCGAGCTGCGCTGAACCCCTCGACGCCGAGCTGCCCTACCTCACCGCCCAGGTCGACGAAGCGATCGAGAACGAGTTCGCGCGCACGCTGGACGACGTGCTCACCCGCCGCATTCCACTTGTGTTGCGTGGCCGCGATCAGGGCCTCGGCATCGCGGAAAAAGTCGCGGCGCGTTTGCAGAAGAAGCTCGGCTGGTCAGACGCGCTGACGGCCTCTGAGCTCGCCGGCTACCGCGCCGTCGTCGCCGCCAGCCGCAAGTTCCGCGACAGCTGACCGAACCGCTTTCGCAGCAGGGCGTCCACTGGGTCCAGGCGCGGGGGGCGACGCCCAGCTCATCGAGGCCCCCACTGCTCAGACGGAGTCTTCAGCGCAGCGCAGTGGCGGTGACGGCGGCCATCACGTCCACCAGTTCCTCCGAGCGGCTCACCACTGACGCGCGACCGTGCCCGAACATCGCGGGCAACCATGCCGAGGCAGCGGGGTCCACTGCCAGCGCGTGGACCACCACCCCACCCGCGTCGGCGTCGAGCACCGCCCGGCGCACGTCTGCCACGCCGTAGCGGCCCTCGTAGCGATCGATGTCGCTCGGCTTCCCGTCGCTCACCACCAGCAGCAATTTCTGTCGCGCGCCGCACTTCTGCAGCTCGGCCGTGGCGTGGCGAATCGCCGGGCCGATGCGGGTGAAGCCGCCCGGCTCGAGGCACATCACCCGCTGCGCGCCTCGCGCCCAGGGCTCGGAGAAGGTCTTGGCGACGAGGAAGCGGCAGTCGCGCCGGCTCTGGCTGCAGAACGCTGCGACCGCGAACTCGTCGAAGAGGCCCTCGAGCGCGTCGCCCAGCGCGATCACCGCCTCCTTCTCGACGTCGAGGACCCGGCGGTTGGCGACCCACGCGTCGGTGCTGAGCGAGGCGTCGAGCAGCACCAGCACCGCGGTGTCCCGGCTGTGCCGCCGGCGCGCGGAGTACAGCCGCTGCTCCGAGCAGTGCCCCGCTTTGAGGGCCGCGTGGCGCGAGACCACCGCGTCGATGTCGACGTCGGGGCCGCGCAGCTGGCGCAGCCGCCACGCGCGCGACGCCTCGAGTTGCTCGAACACCGCGCGCAGACCGGCGGTGGCGCGCCCCAGCCGCCCGCGCAGCACCTTCAGCTGCGCGTCAGCGGCTGGGCTCACCGGCACCACCCGGGTGGTGAGCCGGCACCATTCGCGCCGCCACTGCCGCTTCGCCTCGTCCCACTCGTCGTAGAGGGCCTCCGCGGGCGCCGAGGCGTCGTCCTCCAGCTCGCCCACCGCTCCGTCGATCAGCACGTCCGCCCGGTAGAGGCTGCGGGCGCGCTGGTGGCTGCGCACCACCTGCCTGAGGTCGAGCTCGTCGAGCGCCTTCTGGTGCGCGCCCAGCTCGTCATCTCCGTCGATGCGCTTGCTCCCGCCCTTGTAGGTCTCGAGCGTGTGCACCTTCTCGAAGCTGTGCACGAGCGGGTTCTCAGCGAGCTGGTTGTCGGGCTCCTGAAGCCGCTCGAGGCTGGTCACTGCGCGCTTCTTCTTCTCGGTGCCGTCCGGCAGCGCCACCGTCTCGGCGCCGGCGCCCATCGCCGTGGGGGGCGGTCGGGGCGGGGACGCCAGCAGTTCGCCCCACAGGGGCACGGCCTCGAGGGGTCGCCGGGCCCGAAGCCAGCGGCGCGTCGAGGGCAGCTCGCGCGCAGCGCCGCTCAAGGCATCCTTCGCCCAGACCCACGCCGCGGCAGAGAGCGCCTCGTCCGGCACGGCCTGGAGCGCGAGGCGTACCGTCGCCTCGACGGCTTGCGACGCGGGGTCCGTGCCAGGCGGGGGCCGCGCGTCGAGGGCGGCGCGCTCGAGCCGCGGCAACAGCTCCGCCAACGAAGGAAAGTCGGCGAGGAGGCGCGCCCGCACGCGGGGCGCCGCCAGGGCCGTCACCAGCAGCGGCTCGGCGCGGGAGCTGCGCACCAGGCCTAAGGCGCGGGCGCTGCAGGCCCACGCCACCCGCACCCGCATCGCGTCCTCGTTGAACGCGCGCGTGGGCCCGAAGTCGAGGTAGCGCGGCAGGAAGAGGCGATCGCCGCTGCAGCCACCTGGCTCGTCTGTCAGCACGACCTCGAGCGGGGCACCCGAGAGCAGGCGGGCCAGCGCCTCGAGCCGCTCGCGCTCGGGGGCGAGCTCGAAGCGGCGCGACTGCACCTCGCTCGACACGCGCGGCGCGAGGAGCTTGCGCGCTCCGTCCCACGCCAGCGAGAAGAGGGCCTCATCCCAGGCCATGAGGTGCGCTCAGAAGCACAGGTCCACCAGGTCCTGGAGGGCGCGCGCCGTGGGCGGATCATCGGTGAGCGGTTGCACCAGCGTCGACTGACACGCCACCCGCGGTGGCAGGCCGGCGTGGATGAGCGCCGCCGCCATCACCAGCAGCCGGGTCGACACCGTCTCGGTCAAGGCCAGCGAGTCCTGCGCGCGCACCTTCGCTGCCCAGGTCACCAGCCGCTTCGCCATCTTCGGGTCGAGGCCGGTCTCGCCGTGCACCACCTCGACCTCGACGTCTTCGGGCGGATAGCTGAACTGCATCGAAACGAAACGCTGGCGGGTGGACGGCTTGAGGTCCTTGAGGCCTCTGCGGTAGCCGGGGTTGAACGAGGCCACCACCATGAACTCGGGCGGCGCGGTGAGCACCTCGTCGTTGCGGTCGACGAAGAGCTGGCGCCGGTGATCCGCGAGCGGGTGCAGCAGCACCACCACGTCCTCTCGGGCCTCGGCCACCTCGTCCAGGTAGAGCAGCGCGCCCTGCTTCACCGCGCGCGTCGCCGGGCCGTCCTGCCAGACGGTGTCTCCACCGCGAACCAACCAGCGCCCGACCAGGTCGGCGGCGCTCGTCTCGTCGTTGCAGGCCACGGTGACCAGGGGTCGCTTCAGGCGCTCGGCCATGAACTCCACGAAGCGCGACTTGCCGCACCCCGTGGGTCCCTTCAGCAGCACCGGCAGCCGCAGCGCGTGCGCCTGCTCGAACACGCTGACCTCATCGCTCACTGGCCGGTACCAGACCGTCATCGAATCAACTCCGCGCCGTGGCGACCGGCAGTGCAGCGGTTTCGGAGGGCGGCGTCACGATGCGGGCCTGGCCTCCCTGCAGTGGCGCGTTGGGGAGTCCGTAGCGGATGAAGTTCCAGATGAAGGCCGCGGCGCCGGTGGTGAAGAGGCTCGCCGCGAGGATCAGCCCCCAGAAATGCACCGCCACCTCCTTCTGCACAGTGAGGAAGTCCATGCCCGCCCGGCGCTCCAGCACCACCTGGGACACTCCGGCGACCGCGAAGGCCAGAGTCATGGCTGTCATGCCCACGTTCGTGGTCCAGAACGCGAAGCCGGCGGTGACGTGGTCGTAGAGCTTGCGTCCCGTCATCAGCGGCATCGCGTAGGTGATGATGCCCAGGATCAGCATCGCGTAGGCGCCCCAGAAGGCCATGTGCCCGTGCATCGCGGTGACCAGCGTGCCGTGCGTGTACATGTTCACCTGCGGCAGCGTGTGGGCGAAGCCTAAGAACCCGGCGCCCACGAAGCTCATGAAGGCGCAGCCCACCGTCCACAGCAAGGCGACGCGGTTGGGGTGCGTGCGGCCGCCCTTCTTCGCCATCGAGAAGGCGTAGATGGCCATGCCCAGGAAGGCGAGCGGCTCGAGCGCGCTGAACACCCCGCCCACGAGCAGCCAGTACCGGGGCGTGCCGATGTAATAGTAGTGGTGGCCAATTCCGAGGATGCCAGAGAGGAAAGTGAAGCCGACGATCACGTAGAGCCACTTCTCGATGATCTCCCGGTCGACACCGGTCAGCTTGATCAGCAGGTACGAGAGGATCGCACCCATGATCAGCTCCCACACGCCCTCGACCCACAGGTGCACCACCCACCAGCGCCAGAAGCTGTCGATGGTCTGGTTGTCGGTGGGGATCATGCCAGGCAGGTAGAGCAGCGCCGCCGAGAGCAGGCCGAAGAACAACACCATCACGGTGGTCGATTTGCGCTCGCTCTTCCACACCGTCCACCCGATGTTGGCGACGAACAGCAGCACGTCGATCACCACGAGGAAGTCGAGGGGCCGAGGGATCTCGAGGAACTTGCGGCCCTCCCACCAGTTGAAGTGGAAGCCGATGATTGCGGTCACGCCCACCACGACGAAGGCCACCAGCTGCACCCAGGCCAGCCGCGGCCAGGCAAGCTCGCGGTCGCACTCGTCGGGGATGATCCAGTACGCAGAGCCCATGAAGCCCGCGAGCATCCACATCACCAGCAGATTGGTGTGAGAGGCGCGAGCGGTGTTGAAGGGGATCCACGGGTGCAGCACGTCGAGGCCCGTGTGCGCGAAGGCCATGATGAAGCCGTAGATGATCTGCAGCGAGAACAGCAACATGCACGTGGCGAAGAAGCCCCACGCGACCTTCTGACTCTTGAACTTCATCGGGCGACCTCTTTCTGAGACGTCAGGAAAGCGACGACCTCGGTGATCTGAGCGTCGGTAAGGGGGAGCTTCGGCATCTTCGAGTCGGCCTTCACCGAGAGCGGATCTCGGATGCGCCGCTCCAGATAGGCGGCGTCGAAGCGTGAGCCGACACCGTCGAGGGCGGGGCCCACCGTGCCGCCGGCGCCATCGAGCGCGTGGCAGGCGATGCACAGCTGCGCGAAGATCTCGGGTCGCTTCGGCGCTTCGGGGGACGCGGCGCGCGCGGCCATGGCTCCAAGGGTCGGCTTCGCGGGAAAGCCGTTCAGATCCACCTTGCCCGCCCACTCGAAGAACGCCACCAGGTCGCTGATCTCCTCGTCCTTGAAGTGATAGTTCGTCATCTTCCGCTCGCCCGGAAAGAGCGCCTCGGGATCCTTGAGCTGCGCGCTGATGAAGGCTGCGCCACGGCGATCGAAGACCTTCGTCAGCTCGGGCGCGTAGTAGGCCCCCTCACCGAAGAGGGTGTGGCAGCCCATGCAGTTGTTGTCTTCCCAGAGGTGCTTGCCTCGCTTCACGCTGTCGGTGATCGCGGCGGCGTTCGTCCGCGCCGGGATCTGTTGAAAGGTGTCCCAGGTGAGGCCGAGGAAGATGGCCGTACACACCACCGTCCCCCCAAGGAAGAACGCCCTGGCTGCTGATTTGGAAAGCATGGCCAACCGCTAATTCACCGAACATGCCAGCGGCGCTACCGAGGGAGCCAGATGTCTGTGTTTCTGAATGGAACGTTGCCCGCGCAGCTATCGCCCCGAGAGCACCGCCAGCAGCGCCGTCACGACCAGCACGCCTGCGGCGAAGCCCGCTGCGTGGAGCCGGTGGGCCCCGCGCAGTTCCATGAACTCGAGTCCGACCAACAGCGCCTTTGTCGCCGCGAGGCCCAGCGCCACGCCAAACTGACCGAAGGCAAAGGAGCTCAGCGCCAGGCCGACCAGGAGCACCCAGGTGACTCCGCGCATCAGCCGCCTCCGACGTAGAAAAAGGGGAAGAGGAAGAACCAGACGACGTCGCAGAGGTGCCAGAAGAGCGCGACCGCCGCCACGGTCTCGACCCCGAGGCGGGGCGCGCGGCCCAGGCGCACCACCAGGCCCGTCAGCAGCACCAGCCCGACCAGCACGTGTGCAAGGTGAAACCCGCTGCCCAGATAGAACGCGTCCCAGAAGTCGTTCGAACCCAGTTGGTGGCCTGCGGCGATGTGCTCGGCATAGTCCTTCAGCTTCAGGCCCACAAATCCCAGGCCGCCCACAGCCGCGGCGATCAGCAGCGCGCGGGCGCTGGCGTCGTGCCCAAGACGGTAGCGGTGCACACCCGCCGCCGCGAGGGCACCGCTGGTGACCAACAAGAGGGTGAGGGCGAGCCCGGTATTCGCCGAGAGCGCCGCCCGCCCCGCGCCGAACACAGCGGGCTGGCTCGCGCGGAGAACAGCCAGCATGACCAACACGATCGCGAAGGTGAGGAGTTCGAGGCCGACGATCAGCCACATCAATACGCCCCCCGGCGGGTCGGAGAGCAGGCGGGGGCCCAACTTGAGACTGCTCATGCGCTTGGTCACATTCAGTGAATGTGCCAGTCACCGCGCATCGCCGGGTCCTCTGATCCTTCTTGCCGATATGAAACGACTATGGTTCACACCCGAACATGGGTGGCGTTGCGAATGAAGTGGCGACCTGCACCGAGCCGTTCGAGGTCGGCGGCCGCCTGTGCAAGCGCTGCCGCCGCGAGCCCGAGGCCCGCTCCGCCAGACGCTGCAGCCAGATGGTGGTCGAGAGCCCGACGATGCAGCGGGTGCTGGAGAAGGCGGCGACGGTAGCGAACACCGACGCGTCGGTGGTCATCCGTGGCGAGAGCGGGTCCGGCAAGGAGGTGTTGGCCCGGGCGCTCCACGCCAACTCGACGCGGAAGCTCAAGCCCTTCGTCGCGGTCAACTGCGCGGCGCTGCCAGCCGAGCTGCTCGAGTCTGAGCTGTTCGGTCACGCGAAGGGCGCCTTCACGGGCGCCGTCTCCGCGAGGAAGGGGTTGTTCGAAGCGGCCAACGAAGGCACCCTCTTGCTCGACGAGATCGCCGAGATGCCCCTCGCGCTGCAGGCCAAGCTGCTGCGGGTGCTGCAGGACGGCGAGTTGCGGCGGGTCGGAGAGTCCCAGCCGGTGTACGTCGACGTGCGGGTGATCTGTGCCACCCACCAGAACCTCACCGAGGCGGTGAAGGCGCGCACCTTCCGGGAGGACCTCTATTACCGACTCAAGGTCTTCACCCTCGTCGTCCCCCCGCTGCGCGAGCGCCGGGAGGATATTCCGGCGCTCGCGAAAATGTTTCTGTTCCAGGAGCACCACCCGACCGAGAAGTTCAGTCGGGCCGCGCTCGCGGCGCTGTGTGACTACCGCTGGCCGGGCAATGTCCGGGAGCTGGCGAACGCGGTGAAGCACGGCGTGGTTCTCTCGCAAGGCAATGACGTCGAGCTCAGGCACCTGCCGGACGAGCTGCAGGGCCTGGGCGAGCCGACGGCGCCGGAACCGCCCACGGACGGCGACCTGGTGACGCTCGCCGAGACGGAGAAGCGCTACGTCCTCAGGGTCTTCGAGGCCTGTAACCGGCAGCAGCAGGAATCGGCCCGCGTGCTGGGCATCGGTCGCACCACGCTGTGGCGCAAGCTGCGGGACTACGGCGTCAATCCGTAACGGGCACGCGTCGTGCACCCGATGCGGAAATGCCGTTGCCCGTCGTCGAGAGGCTCCGCGCCGAGCGGCAGACGTTGTTGGCGGCGCTCGACCGCTGCGTCACCGCGGCCGGCGAGGTGGATCTGATTGCTTTCGATGAGTTTCGTCACCGGCTGGTGTGGCTGATCGCCGTCGAGCAACGCATTCTTCTTCCGGGGCTCGTCGCGCAGCTCGGCGCGCTCAAGTTTCAACACGGAATGCAGCGAGACCACGCCGACCTGATCACCCTCTGCGTCGCGTCGCCCAACCCGGAGTGGGTCGGCAACCTCGCCGAGTTGCTCGTCAACCACTTCGAGCTCGAAGAGTGCCCCGACGGCCTCCTCGATCTGGTTACCCTCCACCTGGCCAATCAGCCGGCCATCGCGGAAGCGATCGAGCGACTCCAGCCCCCGAAGCTCCCTCGCTTCGAGGCCGGCGCGGGGGTTCGGGAGCAGCTTCGTGCGGTGCTATCGGAGGCGGGCCTCAGTGCGCCACCCAACCGGCCAGAGAGGTAGGCAGCCCGCGTTCCTGGTGTTGGTGTGAGGTCGCGGGGCCCCAGGCATCCCGCCGGCGCTGGGGCCTGCGCTCCCCACCCCCGTCCCTGATTTCATGGGCCTTCGTTGTGCCCGCCGCTTGCTCTGACTGCAGGGCATGCGAATCGACTTCTTTGCTTCGAGCGTGGTGGGGCGGCGCAGCAACAACGAAGACCGCCTCTGTGTGGATCCCGGGCTGGGGCTGTTCGTGGTCGCCGATGGAATGGGTGGCTACGAGGGCGGCGAGATCGCCAGCCGGCTCGCGGTCGACGAAGTGCGCGACTTCGTGGCGCGCAACCGGCGCGACCCGGGCGCGACCTGGCCCTGTGGAGAAGACAAGAAGCGGGCCTTCGCCGAGAGCCTGTTGCATGCACTGAAAGGCTTCGCCAGATGGGCTCGACGATTCACAAAGCCTTTGCGAGATGCGCACCACGATTGAGCTGAGTGACCAGCACCGGGCGAAGCTTCTCGAGCGCGCCGCCGAGCGAGGCGAGAAGGGATTCTCTCGAATCGTCCAGGAGGCGGTCGAACGCTATCTGCTCGAACAGGGCTCCAGGCGAGATCGAGTTCAGGCAGCGGTCGACCTTCGGGGAAGCTTTGGAAAAGTTGCTGCAGACGCGCTCGAAGAGTCGGTCGCACTTTCCCGGAGCAAGTGGCGATGATGATTGCGGACTCCGACGTTCTGATCGACTTCCTTCGAGGAAAGGGGCCGGCGGCTGACCGGATGCAGATCGAAGTCGGCACCGGAAGGTTGCACACGACCACCGTCACCGCGTTTGAGCTGCTCAGTGGAGCAAAAACTTAAAAAGATGGACAGAAGGTGGCCACGCTCGTTGCCGCACTGCACGTCTTGCCGCTCGACCTCGGGGCTGCGGAGCATGCTGCGCGGATTCGAGGAGACCTCGAGGAGCAAGCCCAGGGAATTGGCACGGCCGACTATCTGATCGCCGGCATCTGCCTGGCACAACGAGGCACCTTGCTCACAGGAAATCTGAAGCACTTCAAACGGGTCCCCGGGCTCAAACTCGAGATGCAGTTGCCGTAACGGGCTGCCGAGCGACAGCTAACCAAACCGCTTTCGCAGCAACGCGTTCACCGGCCCGAGCGCGATCAAGATCGCCGAGCCGACGTAGAAGCGCACCGACAGCTTCTCGCTCTCAGGCCAGATCAGCACCGCGGCGACCATCGCGTAGACGGGCTCGAGCGTGACGGCGACAGCCAGCGTGTAAGGCGACAGCACCTTGAGCACGCGCAGGCTCCACATCCACGGCAGCACCGTGCAGATGACGACGAGCACCGACAGCAGCGCCGCGTCGTTCAGCGACAGCTCCCACGGCGGCACGAAGGTCTCGGGCCAGAAGACGAAGAAGAGGCTGGTGAGCAGCGCCGCTCCGAAGAGCTCGTAGAAGGTGACCCGCTCTGCCGCTTCCGTTCGGGCGAGCACGCCGTTGAAGGTCCCGAACGCGGCCGAGAACAGCGCCGAGCCCAGGCCCAGCGCCCAGCCCAGCGGCTCGACCTTCGCCTCGAACCGCAGCAGCACGATGACGCCGACGACCGCGAGCCCACCCAACACCAACTCGTAGGCGCGCACCGGCCGCTTGAAGACGAGTGGCTCGAAGATGGCGGTGAAAAAAGTCAGCGACGAAAGGCACAGCACGGCCACCGAGACGCCAGCGACCTTGATGCACCCGTAGAAGAGCAGCCAGTGGGCGCCGACCAGCGTGCCGACGCCGAAGAGGCGCGCGACGCGGGCTTGCCGGAAGCCGAGGCCCTTGACCACCAGCACGCCGCCCATGATCACCACCACCGACCAGATGCGGTACCAGACCAGCGGCAGCGCTTGAATCGAGATGCTCTTTCCCAAGATGGCCGTAAAGCCCCAGATGAACACCGTGAGGTGCATCAGGGCATAGGCAGCCTTCGACGAAAGGTTGGCGGCCCCGACCGGCGGTGCGGTCGAGGCCTCAGACGCTGCTGAAGCTACGGCGCGATACCGCCGCAGCCGAAGTTCGGAGCGCCCGCGTCCTTGAAGACGAACGAGCCCGGTGAGCAGACGACGCTCTGCACGCACGGCAACGTCTGGCCCGAGATGCCGAAGCGGCATTCGCTGCTGAGGCCGGCGTCGTTGTTCGGGCAGGTGTTCGCCGCCCCACCGACGCACTGACAGGTCTTCGGGATCCCACCGTCCATCAGGATCAAGGCCTGCTCTGGCGCGCAGCGGCCGCCGTCGTTGCCCTGGCTGCAGTCGGCGTCGGTGTTGCAGTAGTTGTCACCCATCGCGAGCCTCGGGCGAATGATGGTCGCCGCGTAGCCGGCCGGGCAGCCCTTCACGTCGCGGCCCGTGCCGAAGATGTCGAGGGTGCGGTCATTGAAAGTCGACGGCGCGCACACCGAGGTGTTCATCGAGACCTGGAGGCACAGCATCGGCAGCTTGCTGCAGCTGGGCGACTTGCTGCCGTTGCTGCACGCACCGGCGCCCGTGAGGTAGGCCGGCAGCTGCACGTTGGTGCAGTCGTCGTTGCTCATGCAGGTGGTGCAGAACGGAGGCCGCGGAGCGGTGTAGCAGTTGTCCGGGCCGCGCTCGGAAGCGGGCGGGCACGGGTCGGGCGTGCCGTCGTTGTTCTTGTCGTCGCCGCAGCAGTACTCACCGCGGGTGCACGCGAGCGCCGCTCCGCCCTGCTCGACGCAGGTCAGCAGGCGGCAGAAGTTCGCCGAGCCAGCGTCCGGGGTTCCGCCGTCGGTGGCCCCCGCGCACGCGTACGGCGCGCGGCAGTCTTTGAAGCCCGAGCCCGAGACAGGGTCGGTACCGAGGCGGCAGTCGGTCTTGCACGCGAAGGAGCCACGGTCGCAGTAGCCCAGCGGGATGCTGGTGGGCGGCAGCTCGGGGCACTCGACGTTGTCCATGCACTCGCCGTTCGCGCGGCACCGCTTGTCAGACATGCCACCGCCGGTCAGCTGCTCACCGCGGCACGTCAGGCGATCGCTGCCGAACGGGTTGGTCGTCGACTTCTTGCACTCGGTGTCGTTGGCGCAGGGGGTGCGGCAACGGCCGGCGCCGTAATAGAGCGAGTTCGGGTTCAGGTTCTCGTCGTCGACCCAGCACGACTTGCCCGGCGGGCAGCCCGGCGCCGAGAGCTCTTTCTTCGCGAAGTCCCAACGGCAGCGCGGCTCGCAGAGGCAAGCGCCCTTGTTGCAGACAGAGCCAGACGGGCACGACTTGTCTTCGGCGCAACCCACCGAGCTGCAGCTATTGCTCTGGGGCTTGCAGTAACCGAAGCCGTCATCGACGGTGCCGCAGGGGCAGGCGCCGACCTTTTGCTGGAAGCAGAACTTCTTGCCGCTGCTGTCGCCCTGCAGCGCCTTGCAGGTGCCCTGGGGATCAAAGAGGAACTCACTGCCGCACTGCGAGCTGTCGGTGCACTCTTCGCACGGAGCGAGGCGGCGGCGGCACGTGCCCTGGAAGCCTGGCTTGCCACCCGACTCGATGACGCAGCGGCACTGCAGGCCGAACTGGTAGCACGGGTCTTTCGCATCCGACGACGAGCAATCGCTGCTGCTGTTGCAGCTCGCGCCGGGGACGCACTGGCCCGTCACCTGGTTGCAGATGGTGCCATTCTTGTAGGCGGAGCAGTCGTCATCCTTCGCGCACGGCTGGCCCGCGTCGGGAGGGCCGGCATCCATTCCGCCGCCCGCGCCACCGGTGCCACCGCCGGCGCCACCGCCCGTACCGCCGACGCACGCGCCCGAGGTACAGGTCTCGCCGGCTTTACACGAGGTACACGTCGCGCCCGCGGCGCCACAGGCAGTGGCTTCAGCGCCACCAACACAGGCGCCCTTGTCGTTGCAGCAGCCGAGGGTGCAGTTGTCCGGACCGCAGGGCTTCGGGGTGCAGGAGGGGGCGACGGCGATCAACAGGCCGATGGCCATGCCGGTGATTGCCCAGCGAACTTGGGTCCAGCTCATGTGGTTAAGCCTCGAAAAGGAAAGTCGGCCTTGAAGGCCCGTGGCTATAGCCGAATCACGGCCCCAAGCCCACCCAGACCTCGCCGTCCGCATAGACCTCTTTTTTCCAGATGGGCACGTCGGCCTTCAGCGCCTCGATCGCATGGCGGCAGGCGGCAAACGCTTCGGCCCGGTGAGGGGCGGACGCGGCGATGACGACGGCGAGCTCGCCAGGGGTGAGGACGCCGACCCGGTGGTGAATGGCGACGCGCGCGCCGGGCCACTGGGCCGAGGCAGCAGCCGCGATCTCGGCGAGCTTCTTTTCGGCCATCGGCACGTAGGCCTCGTACTCGAGGCGGACGACGGCCTTTCCTTTCGTCGCGTCGCGCACGGCGCCCGTGAAGGTGACGACGCCGCCCTGCCCTTTGCTCGAGACGGCGCTGACGACGGCGTCGAGCGAAAGCGGAGCGTCCTGCACGAGGAAAGCGCCGCTGCCGCCGGCGACGGGAGGAATGAGGGCGATCTCGGCGCCGGGGGGCACGGCGGCTCCGAGCGAAACGAACTCGTGGTTCACGGCGATGCGCAGGTGCGGCAGCAGCGGCACCAGCAGCGGGTGGCGCACGCACAGCGACTCAATCAGCTCGCGCACCTGGGCGCCTTCGGGCAGTTCGAGGAGCTCGTCGGTGCAGCCGGCCCTTTCACGCGCGGCGGCGAAGTAGCGAACGGTGACTTTCATCCCAGGGGCCATTGCCTATCACCCCCGATGGTATGCAGGCGGCTTGCTGACCGCGCTCGCGCTCACGGTTCTGGCCGGAGGGGTGTTTCCGGAAGACGACGGCGACCGCCACGTGGCGGTGTTCACGGCGCCGCTGGTGGTGCCGGGGGCGCTGATCATGTCCGGGTTGTTTCCGAACGGGCCGTTTGGGGATGTCGCGCCGATGGCGGTGGTTCCGCTGGGCGTGGTGTTCCCAGTCGACGGCACCGAATGGGTGGTGGACCTGGCGGTGATGGGTTCGCAGCCCTCGGGCGTCGTCCTCGGTCACTTCGGCTACTGGCTCGCCGCAGGGCCCGTCGTGCACTCGGGTCGCGAACCGCTCAGTGGGTTCTTCTTCAATCCCAAAGTGAGCGTGGGGGTGTTTCAGAGCACGACCATCAGGGACGTTCACGAGTGGGCGGTGAACGTCACCGCTGGCGCCGACCTCGGGTACCAGCTCGTCTGGCGCCGCATCTACCTCGCGTTCGTCCTCGGGGCCTCGATTGGCGTCGGGCTCAATGAGACCGACTCTCTCGCCGGGCCCTTGATCAACACGCACCCCACCCAGAGCTCGAACCACGATCTTCAGCTCGTCGGAGGCGTGAACGTGCAGTTCTTCCGCATTGGCGATGCATTCTGAGACTTGTTCAGACTTCCCGCGCCTTCAGGGGCCGAACGCGACGTCGCTGAGGTGCGCCTTGCTTGGTGAGGTGCGGCCCAGCCACGACGCGCCATCCATCGACGTGAAGATCGCTCCGGAGCCACCCACCGCGACGAACCCGGCCGCGCTGCCCCACGTCACCCCCGAGAGCCACCCGGCAGCCACCGGCTGTGCGGCGGTCCACCGGGTTCCTTCGGTGGATGTCGAGATCTGCCCGAGCTCGCCGACGACGACGAAGGTCTCACCCGCGTACGCGATGGCGCGATCGGCCGAGAGCTTCTGCTCGCTCCAGGTGACGCCGTCTGACGAGCTGGCGAACGTGCCGCGCCCGACCACGAAGATCCGATCGTCGACGGTGAGACTGTCGTTGAAGTCCGGGCCCGCCTGCTTCGTCCAGTTGCTGCCGGCAGACCCGGCCGAGAGCGTGGCGGTGAACAGCGCTGGCGTCTGAAGATCCGACTTGAAGGCGGCGGAGGCGACCACCGTGGTGCCTTTCTGGGCGACCGCTCGGAACATGTAGTTGGACGGCGAGGTGACCAGAATCCAGGAGCGGCCGTCATGCGACTCGACAGTGGCCGCTCCGGTGTCCCAGCTTCCACCTACTGCGATGAACTTCTCGCCGGTGAAAATCACGTGCGACAGGCTGGTCTTCGTGCCCGACACCTGCTCGAGCCAGGCCGCGCCGTCCAGGGACGTGAGGATCACTCCGTCGGCGCCCACTGCAACGAAGGTCGAGCGCCCGACGGCGATGCTCGAGAGCGCTTTCTTCGTGCCCGAGACCTGCGTCAGCCAGCTGCTGCCGTCGAGCGAGCTGACGATCGTGCCTTCCGACCCGACTGCGACGTACCGGCCGCCCGCCGCGACGGGAAGCTTGCCGTCGGTCGGAAGCGACCGGCCACAACCTGCCGCGCAGAGAACCGCGATGCACCACCTGAGACCCGTCATGCCCCACCCCTGCTTGCTCCGGCCGGAGCCCCGCCTCATACCACCATCATCACAGTTGCCAAAGGCCCCCTGCGCGCCGCGCGCGTCGCGCGACCTCTGAAAGGAAGCCTCGTCTGCAGCTCGCCCCCATGACCCCAATCAAAAAACCGAGCCTCCTGGTTTCTGTTCCTCGCAGCCTGACGACTGCCCCTCGCCTGGGAGCCGCCCCCAGCGCCGCCTTCCCACGCCACCGCGATGAGATGTCGAATGGAAGGGCGAGCGCGTTGGTGCGACGCGCGGCAGTGATGTTGGGCGGCAACCCAATCCCGACGGTGACCCCTGAACCAGCGTGGCCGCCGGTAGACACCAGCGACCCCACGTTGGGCACCGTCACCCGCGAGCCTGGCTCGGTTTACACCCAGAGCGTTTCGGAGGTCTTGAGGAACCCTCAAGCCAATTGGTGTGCGACCTACGCGTGGGATGAACTCGAGGCAGCGGTTCCAGGGTGGGCTGCCTCTGAGACTCGCGACGCGGCGGCAAGCCAGTACGAGACAAACTCGTCAACGGAGATCTGGAATCAGGTCGCCGAGGCCGGTGAGCTGCCCGCTCCGGTCGCGCTGACGGTGGGCGAGTCCAGCGTCCTCGCTTTCGAAGCGCTCGAGGCGACGAATTCGGACGCAGGCACTCAACCGCTCACCTCGATTTCCTCGCTTCCGATTGGAGAAACGGTGGCAGTCGTGATGCGGCCGCTCGACGCCGAAGGGTTGGCTGCGGCGGCCACCGGGCACTGGGTCCTGGTCGAACGGCTCGACGAGGACACGTTCGTGGTGCGGCAGTCGGCCCCAGGCAACTGGGTGCTCACGGGCGAGGCCAACCCGACAGGGGGCGTTTTCGCGAGCCAGTTCAGCGGCCCCGAGGCCGCGGCGCAGGTCAGCGCGTATCTTCACCAGGAGGCCGCGTTCGCCTCCAGCAGCCAGAATCAGCCCGGCTACGGTCTCGTCGTGCTGGCGCCGGTGGCCGCTTCCACGGCCCGTTGAACGCGACTTCGCCGTGAGTGCCTCGTCAGCCGGGCATGACCAAAGATCAAAGAACCGCCCCGCTGCGGCGAAGTCTCCCCGAATTCAGCCTGCTGAGCTCAACAAGGCAGCAGTCGCTGCGCCACTCAAGGCTCGGGCCGACGAGATGTCGAACTGCCGGGGCAGCGCGCTTCGTCGACGTGCAGCGGTGGCGCTCGGCGGAGCGCCACGCATCGAACAGGTCGCCGCAACCGGAGTCGCCGCTGCCAATCCGAGCACCGAACAGTTCAAGCAGTATGCGGCCGACCTGAAGACGTGGGGGTGTTGCTTTCCCAGATGCGCGACACGGTGACCGACACCACCGACCCCACTGTTGCGCTCGCAATGGCCCCGTTCGTGGCTGCGACGATGAGCGGCTCGAACGACCCCGCCAAACTACCAGGTCTCGTTCAACGGCAAGGTCTACGACTTCACCCAGGCCGGCTCGGACCTCTTCAACTACGTCACCGACAAGTCCAATAGCGTCAGCAACAGCCTGTCGGCCGGCGTCGTGAATCTTCTCAACCCGGTTCGCGACTTCTTCGGCAGTGATCAGCGATCGCTGCGCTTCCTGGTCGACGACAAGGGCTTCACCTTCGTCGACAAGCAGGTCAACAACCCTGGCCTGCCCAACGACGGGCTGGCGCTGGTCAGCGATGGGAAGAAGCTGCTGAGTCTTGGCAACACGAGCTGGGCCAAGCTCGTCTCGTCCGGGATGATCAGCCAGTACCCGATTGACGACCTCTTCTGGAATGGAAAGCGCTACTTCCCCACCACCCGCGACATCAACAAGCTCGCCAGCTCGGCCGATGGCAAGAAGTGGGACATCGCACCCTTCACCAACGACTCAGAAGAGAACGACTTCAAGATGACGTTCTACAGCGTGATCTCAATCTCCCAGTGATGCGGGTCTTCCTTGAGGTGCGCTGCGGGGTTGGTCATTACAGTGCACAGCACCATGGATACGCTCGAGCTCAAGCCGCACCTTGACTCCGACACTGTCGTCAAGCCGACGGGCGCCAAGACCACGCTGGCGGTGAACGACCAGCGCACCACCGTGCTGCCGCGCATCGAATGGGCTGGTGAGGTACCAACGGCGGTGAGCGTGGGTCGCCACCGCTTCGAGGTGCTTCATCAGCTGGGGCAGGGCGGCATGGGCGAGGTGGTGCTCGCCAAAGACCACGACATTGATCGCACGGTGGCGATGAAGCGGCTGCCCGCCGAGAGCCAGCTCGACATGGTGGTGCGCTTCGTCGAAGAGATTCGCGCAGTCGGCCAGCTCGACCACCCCAACATCGTGCCAGTGCATGACGTCGGCATCGACGAAACGGGCCGGTACTTCTTCGTGATGAAGCACCTTCAGGGGCAAACGCTCGAGAAGGTGATCGCGCTGCTCAAAGCGGGCGACCCGAAGACCCACGAGGCCTACCCCTTCGAGGTGCGGCTGCAGCTGTTCCTCGGAGTCCTCAACGCGATCGACTTCGCCCATCGCCAGGGCTTCGTGCACCGCGATTTGAAACCCGCCAACATCATGATCGGCCCCTTCGGAGAAGTCACCGTGATGGACTGGGGTCTCGCCAAGCGGGTGAAAGGCAAAGAAGCGCCTTCCCTCGACCCGTCGATCAGCGGCCCGCGCGATGGCACCGCCCTGCAGACGATGCTGGGCGCGGTGATGGGAACGCCGCTGTACATGTCACCCGAGCAGGCCCTGGGGGCCAACCACACCCTCGACGAGCGCAGTGATCTCTACAGCCTCGTGGTGATCTTCCACGAGCTGCTCTACCTCGAGCACTACCTCGTCGGCCGCGAGGCGATCTCTGACGTCCTCGACGGCGTAAAGAACGTCATCCCCCAGACGCAGGGCAACCGCACCTCGAAGTTCCAGGACTACGTGCCCGCCGAGCTCGGCTGGTTCGTGGCCAGAGGCTTCGCGAAATCCCCCGAGAACCGCTACCAGTCTGCGCGCGACATGATCGCTGAGCTCCAACGCATCTTGCAGGGGCGCCTCCGGGTTCAGTGCACCCGGACCATGGTCAAGCGGATGCTGTTCGAGGCGATCAATGTCGTCGATCGCTACCCGAAGACGGTCATCATCGTCGGCACGCTGATGGTGTCGGCGCTGTTGATGGGGGTGGTGAAGAGCGTGCAGTCACTCTTCTGAAAAAGCGCGCCACCAGTATTGACATTGAGTAGGCCAATGTCGCACATACGCCCACCATGAAATCAATCTGGCTGGCAGTGGCGATGTTGGGCGTTGGCTGTGGGGTCTCAAGCAGCGACATCGCGACCCACGAGGACGACGCGCTGGGCGATGACAGCGCCGAGCTGTCGACCACGAAGGACACCTTCGTCATCGTCCGCCGCGACCAGCGCAAGTGCATCTCGCCGCTGTGCGGCGGCTACTGGGTCAAGGACCTCAACAGCACGATGCAAGAGAAGTACGTCAGCGGCTTCGACTTCAGCGGCTCGACCCTGACCGATGCGGTTCAGGCCCAGGTCGCTGGCGCGCCCGACTTCGAGCTCGTCGTCGAGGGTCGGCTGGGCAAGAAAGAGACGGCGTACAACACCCGCCCTCTGACGGTGATTGCCGCCTACCGCGGCATGCCGGGGGTGACTTTCGCCGCCACCGACAAGTTCTACTCGGTGTTGCCGACCAAGATTGGGTGCGTCACCCAACCGTGTGCCTCGCTGATGACCACGCGGCTCAACCGCACCACCGGCCACACGATGGCGACCGACGTCACGGTCACCCGGGCGCTGGCGCTGGGGGGCGAGGAGGCATGGCTGTACGGGCGGGTCCTCACCAATCGAGCCGTCGTCGCCGGGAAGATTGTCCGCGCCAACCGGCACGTCACCGTCGACGCCAGCCAGGTGTTCGTCGCGCTGCCCGACGACACCAGCGCATGCCCGTCGACCACGGCGCCCAGCTGCCCATCGGGGAAGATCCGCGCCTATGAGCGAACGGCAGACCGCTGCACCGTGCCCGCCCAGTGCACCCCGCCCGGCGTCTGCGCCCCTTTCGAGCCCAGCTGCGCGCCCGGCTACAAGCTGATTGGCTGGCAGAACATCTGCCCGCGCCACGCCTGCGAGCCCGACTTTCTCGAGTAGGCCGCGTCACACAGCGGGCACCGATGAAGATCGCCATCCTTGGAGCAAGCGGGCGCACCGGGCAGTCAGTCACCCGCCTCGCGCTCGCGGCTGGACACTCGGTGCGAGCGCTGGCGCGTAACCGCTCGAAGCTCGCCGTTGCCCATGAACGGCTGGAAGTCATCGCGGGCGACGCGACCGACGCCGCGGCAGTCACGGGCCTGGTGTCAGGGTGCGACGCGGTCATCTCCGCGCTCGGCCCCAGCGCCGAAACCACCAACGTCTGCTCGACCGCGACGCGCCATGTGATCGCTGCCGGCGCGCGCCGGTACGTCGTCGTCTCGGGAGCGGGCCTCGACGTCGAGGGAGACCAGAAGGACTTGATTGGGAAAGTGGTCTCGTGGCTGGTCCGCGTGCTCTCGCCGGCCGTCTTCGCCGACAAGGTCGCCGAGTTCGACCTGCTGAAGAACAGCCAGATTCCGTTTGTCGCCGTCCGGCCACCGCGGCTGGTCGACACGCCGGCGGCCGGCGCGCCGCGGGTCAGCCTGCAGCGGGCCCAGGGCTCCAGCGTTTCGCGGGAAGACCTCGCGGCGTTCCTGCTCGAGTGCCTCAGCGACGACGCCTACCTGCGACGGGCGCCGTTCATCGCTGGGAAGGCCTGACCCAGGAAATCGTCGCCCGCGCCCATCCGTACCCAACTTGGCCTTTTCTCCGGCTGAGGTGTCTTGAGAAGACGGATGCGCGCTTTGGTCTGGCTGGCGGTGGGTCGAGGCGTCGAGCTGGGTGACGTGGCCCGTGCGGCTCGCGTTACTTGGGTCTACGCGGCGCTGCTGTCGCACCACGCGTTTCTGCTGCCGAGCCCGTTCTAGGTCCCCTTCATTCCTGCGACGAATCGGGCGGCGTCTCTTCGGCGGCGGCCACCTTCTTCTTCACCGCTTTCTTCTTCTTCTTTGGCTTCGGCTTCTCCGCAGGCGGCTCCTCCTCATCCCGCACAAAGTCCTCGACGCCCTTGCCGTGCTTCTGCCGGAACTCGTCGAACTTCTCCTTGGTGAAGACGCTGCCGGCCTCGGACTTGGCCTGCTGGAAGACAGTCTTGAGCACCGCCTTGGTCACTTCGCGGTTCGAGAAGTACGTCATCGCGACGTGCCCCATGCCCCACGTGACGGCGAACGCCCAAGGAGCGGCGAGCACGCCTCCCAGCCCCGGCAGGAAAATCTTCGTCAGCGTCGCGAACCCCTTCTGCGCCACCATGCCCGCGCCGCACACCGAGGCGAGCTCGAGCACCAGGTGCTTCGCTTCTTCGGCGTTCAGCTCGCGCCCGTACACCCGCCCGATCGCCGTCACCATCGACGCCTGCACCGCGGTCACTGCGACGAAGTCAGACAGCGGAATCGGAATCAGCGTCACCACCGCCGAACCGAACGACGACATCATCACCAGGTCTTTCGCGATCTCCTCCGCTTGATCGAAGCTGGGCTTCTTCTTCGCGGCCGCCTTCGCCTTCGCGTTCAAACTGTCCATCCAGCCCATTGCGCCTCCCGCTGCAGGTGTCCTTGGTTTAAACCGCACTCTCGCCTTGAAACTCGCCCTTCTCGTCTTCTTCTTCCTGCTCCCTGCCTGCCAGCGCAGCGCTGCGCCCGACGCCGGCCCCGCCGAGCCCGAGTGCACGCTGAACACACCGCTGGTGCCCGGGGTTCCGGGCAGCCCGGGCCACCTCATCGCTTCCGACATCAACCAGAACGGCGCCAGCGAGCTTGCCACCCTGATGCGGGCGATGAAGGAGGACCTTCAGACCGCGCGCCACGCGATCGAGAAGGGCGACCCCACGGCTCCGATGTTCGCGCGCCATCGGAAGATCCGCTGCGCCTGGCCCACCGGCCTCGAAGATCGCAACGCCGTCTTCGAGGCCAGCGCCGTCACCTACCTCCAGCTCGTCCGCCAGCTCGACGCCCGACCCGCTGACCCGCGCGCCGCCTACGAGGCCGTGGTGGGGGGCTGTCTGGCCTGTCACGCCACCGCGTGCCCCGGGCCCGTGTCGCTGATCGAGAAGCTGCGGCTGCTGCCGAAATAGTCAGCGCTCTCGCAGCGTGACCATGCCCCAGATTTTTCCGCCGTTTCCTTCGGGCACGAAGTCGAGCACCAGCGTGTCGATCGGCACCTGATCCAGGAACGCCGAGCTCAGCCCCTGCACCGTCACCACCTTCGTCGGGTCGAGCCCCTTGATGATGCGGGGCAGGTCGAGCTCGCGCTTCAGCTGCCCCACGTCGATCATCAGCGAGCTGTGCCCCGGGCCGAAAGCGCCCTGAAACCTCTCGCCGAAGTCCTTGCCCAGATCCACGTTCGTGCGCGGCCCGCTCGTGTCGCCGCTGCGCACCATCAACGACTTCGGCGTCAGCGCGATCGTCGCCGTCGCCTCCGACACCTTTCGCTGCCACAGCAACGCGTCGCGATCATCGGCAAAGGGCGCTCGAACTGCACTGCCGAGCAGCGCGCTCAACAGCGGCGCCACGTCTTCCCGTTCGCGAATGCCGGCAATCACATGCACGACGCCCCGCCAGCTCGGAGTGCCCGTACCCGAAATCAAGTTCCGCAAGAACCCTTCAGCGTCGAACCACGCCAGCGCGCCGAGCTCGCCCGTGAACGACTCGAGCGCAGCGTTCGTGTCGACGCCCACCAGCGTCAGCCGCTTCAGCAGCGCCGGCTTCTGCCCGTTGCTGCCGGGCGAGAGCAGGAAGTCGGCCAGCTCGTCTGAAGGAACCGAGAGCTTCAGCGCCGCGACCGGAGACTCGGCTCCCCGGGCGAACATCGCCGGAGGCACCAGCTCGCGCGCCAACGGCCGGGCTGTGCGCAGCGTGCCTTCGATCGTCGCACTGCGCGCTCCGACACGAAGCCCCGCCACCACCGACTGCACCAGCGGCGCCCGTCTTCCCGGCAGCGGCACCCGCGTCTCGTGCGCGAACAGGCACAGGTTGCCGTTGGCGAGCGTCGCGTACGACTCGGCGAAGGGGGGGTACGCCTGAAGGCCCAGCGCCCCGATGCTGCGGATGCGCTGGACGACCTTGAGGACTTCGTTCGCCGAGGCTTCGGGCTCCGGCAGCACCAGGTAGAGGTAGCCGCGATCAGCGAACGCCACTGCGGTGCCCCAGGTTCCGGCGAAGATCCGCAGGCCGTCGTCCGTCTTCGGGTCTTCCTCGGCGCCCGCCGCCACCAACTTCTGCGCCAGCGCCTGCATCGCGCGATCGGCGTCGACGACTCCGAGCAACGCCACCTGCCCGCCGAACCCGGGCAGCTGCATCACCCCGACGCCTTCCTGGGGATCCACCACGGTGCCGTCGCCCAGCGAGAGCTCGACCGCGAGCGCCGGCAGCCACGACTCTTCAAGCACCTTCTGCGTGTTGCCCGGCCCCGCGACCTTCTCGAAGAAGTCGACCGTCGGGCCCAGGTCTTCTTTCAGCGACGGCGCCCAGGCCAGCGCCTCGGTGTCTTCCGGCACGGCGCGCACCAATGGCCGCGGCACCACCACCACCTCGATTCGCTCGGCGAGGAAGTCGCCGTCGAAGCCCTGCACCACGTACTTTCCCGCTTTGGCGAACGCGTGCTTGGGGGTCGGCGAGCGCACGGTGCCGTCGCCAAAGTCCCAGCTCAACGGCCCTTCGGCGTTGAACTCGACGGCGACGCCGGTGTCGATCTGCCCGGGGATCTTGGTTTCGCGAACGATCCGGTGACAGCCGGCCAGCAGCGCGAGCAAACACAGTGGAGCGACGCGAGACACGCGCGCTTCGTAACATGCTCCGCCGCTTTAGAATTCCACCGCGATTCCGAAGAAGACGTTGCGGCTCGAGAGGTCCAGGCCGATCGGTTTCCCGTTCTCGTCCTTCTGGCCGAAGTTGTTCACCTCGGTCATCGACCATTCGGCGAACAGGTAGGTGTGGTTCACGCCGGCGCTGGTGTCGAAGTCGCGCGCGAGCCGCGGGTCGAGGAAGTCGATCTGAATCGCGAGACCAACGACCGCTGCGACGCCCCATCGGCTGCTCAGCGCAAGGCGCCCGTTGAAGATCTCGGTTTGGTTGCCCTTGACGATCCACCAGGGCTCGGCGACGAGGCCGCCCTTGATGTACGGCACGAGGGGAATGTTGAAGCGCTGGGCCAGAAAGTCGAACCGGTAGACCGCGAGCAGCTTGATCGGGAAGATCCGCAGGCCCGTGCTCTCGGTCACCGGCTTCAGCGTGAGCGCGTCGAGCGCAGCCCCGAATTTTTCCGCGTACCCCACCGCCAAACCAATCGCCAGGGAGCCCACGTTGAACGGGCGCCAGAACTGGTAGTCGACCTCCACCTCGCCCATCAGCATGAAGCTGGGCCCGAACGTCCGGTAGTAGGGGTCGAGACCCGCGTCACCGACACCCGGAAATTCGCGGTCGATCAGCGGGCGGTGCGGCCCGAGCTTGAACTCGAAAGCGAAGCTCTGTTCCGTCGCTCCGTACACTTCGCCAGCGAAGGCGTGGGAAGCGAGCAGCGCGGCAATCAAACCGAAGAAGCGCATTTATGGGTTCCTTTTCCTGCGCAGCAACCACAGCCCGCACGCCAGCAGAAACGGCAGGCCGTTGATGGCGCTACAGCCCGTGGCGGTGTCTGTTCCACCCGCAGATCGGTACCGCCCATAGAAGCCAAGCGTGAGTCGGGGCGTGGCCGAGAAGAGCTCGGAGTTCTCGCTGAAGTTGCCCGCCGCGTCTTCCGACCGCGCCATCACGTCGTAGGTCGTGTCGTTGGTCAGGCCCGAGACTTTGATCGAGCTGCCGCTGGCCGTCGCCAGCTGGGCCTTCTCGATGAAGGCTGCTGTGCCCTGCTCTCGCGTGTAGACGTGAATCACGGTGGTGTCAGGCGAGGCCTTGAACTTCACCAGCAGCGCGCTGTCCTGCACGTCGACCGTGATGGTCGGAGCGACGGGCGCCTTCGTGTCGTAGATCAAGCTCAGCGAGTTCGTCTGCGAGACAGTGCAGGCGCTGCCGGGAATCCCGGTGCCATTGATTCTGTATGCACCACAGAGGCGGTGCGACCTTTCGACCCCGTCGGTGCCGCACTGGACCCCCGCGTCGCTGTATTTGAAGCCCGGCAGCTCAGCCACCGCGACGGTGAAGGTGCCCACGCCGGCAGAGAGCTCGGAAGAAGAGATGGTGTTGAAGACGACGTCGGTGGTGCCCGCCGAGTCCTGGCACTCGAGCTCGGACGCCCAGACCTTCAGGTCGGTGTTCGCACACAGGCCAAGGCCAAGCGCGGTGTTCGTCCAGTTGACGGTGACGTTCAGGTTGCAGTCGTTCGCATTGAAACGCTTGGTGGTGACGTCGACGGTTTCATAGGAAAGCTTGACGCCCTGCGCGGCCGAGACCGTCGCGGTGAGCAGCGAGAGCAGGAAGAGAGATCGCATCATCTGTCGGCGGCCATATAGCAACCCTTCGGCCATGAAAGTCCACCCGCTTCCGTAAAGACATCAAGCACTTGCACGCCTTCTCGTGTCACCGCGGCTGCCAAATTGTCACGCCTTGGCGGCCAACTTGATCGCCAGCGACGCGGCCACGTCTCCCGCCCGCCCAGCGTTGTCGATCGCCGCCACCAATTGAAGGGTGCGCCCCTCGACGCGAATGCGCCCGAGGTGGATCGCAGCGTCGGCCGTGACCAGCATCGGCATCGGGTAGACGCCCTCGGCCGGGGCATCGAGCACCTTTACGCCCGCCACGGTCTTCAGCTGCTCGCGCACGGCGTCGGCTTCCATCGGCTTCTCGAGCTGCGCCGTGAGGACCAGCATCGTGCCGTGAAAGAAGGGCGCGAAGATCATCGTGCACGAAAGCGGCACGGGGCCGAGCCGGCGCGCGACCTCCACCTTCAGGGCCGACTCGTCGGCGGTGTTGACCCCGTCGAAGGCGCCGACCTGAGGGACGAGGTTGAAGCCGAGCCGATGCGGGAAGACCGTCGCCTCGGCGTCGCCAGCGTTCAGCAGGGCCGCGGTCTGGCGCTCGAAGGCGGTGAGGCCTGACTGGCCACGGTTGGCCGCTCCGAAGAGGGCGGTGACTTGAGCGGACTGGAGGCCGACCGTCGTCTGCGCGCCGGTGAGCGCGGCAAGAATCGCCTGGGTTGAAGGCATCGCGAGCTCGACGATGCGCCCCTCGAAAGGCCGCAGCAGCAGCGGGTCGCTGTCGCCCAGCACCAGCGGCACTTTGAGGTCGTCGCGAAAAGCACCCGACAGGTCGATGACCCAGGCGCCCTTCTGCTGCGCAGAGATCGCCAGCGGCTTGGCCACCTCGGGCGGGCACGCGAGCACGACCGCCTTCATCCCGAGAAAGGCTTCGCTGTGCAGCTGCTCGATCTCGAGGCTCTCGCCCGAATACTCGACCTCGGTGCCCTGGGTGCGTTCGGAGGCGAACAGCGTCAGCCCCTGCGCGGGGTGATCTTTCTCTTCGAGCGCACGCAGCACCTGCTGGCCGACGATGCCGGTGGCACCGACCAGCGCAATCTCGGACGAAACGGCCATGTCAGTCTTCCTTCAGGCGCGCGCCCGGCTCGGGGCCGGGAAGCGGAGGGAACTTCGGGTTGTCTTCCGCGCCCGATGACCGCAGGTAGTGCGGCTCGAGCGCGAACATCGCGGCGGCGTCGAAGGTGGCCGGCAGCTTCGCAAGCCTGGCCAGACACACCGCGCTCGGCACTTCGGGAAATGATTGCAGCCGTTCAGCCGCGATGCCCAGCGCCTTCAGCTGCTCGGCGTACGTCGCCACCGCGGGGCCGAGCACGAGCCCAGCCGCTTCGCGCGCGAAGTCGGGCACCGACAGCGCCTTCTCTGCCCCCAGCGAAACCACGCCCTGCCCTTCGCGGCGGTAGCGACCCAGGTACAGCTCACCCTTCTTCACCACTGCCGCGCACGAGAGCTCGACGCCTTCGGGGCCCTGCAGCGCGACGGCCGCCAGCGATGAGACGCCAGCGAGCGGAATCTTGAGCGCGTAGGCGAGCCCTTTGAGCGTCGCGAGCCCGATGCGAAGCCCAGTGAAGCTGCCCGGACCCAGACCCGCGATGAGCCCGGTGAGCGCGCGCGGGGTCAGCTGGTGCCGCTTCAACAGCGCGTCGATTTCCCCGGGCAGCACCTCGCTGGTGCGCCGCGGCGGAGGCACGAACACTTCCTCGACCACGTTCAACGCGGGGTCGAGCAGCGCAAGGCTCAACGTGAGGGTGGAAGTGTCGAGCGCCAGCAGCAAAGTGCTTTCGCGCTTACCGCAGCATGCGCGTGATGTCGTTCTTGAACACGAGCACCATCAGCACCGCGAGCATCGCCAGGCCGACCAGGTTCGCGTACTCGCGCGCGCGAATCGGAATCGGGCGGCGGCGAATGCCTTCCCACAAGGCGGCCAGCAGGGCGAAGCCGTCGAGCACCGGAATCGGCAGCAGGTTCACGAGGCCCAGGTTCACGCTCACCAGCGCCATGTTGCCGATGAAGGTCTCGATGCCGAGCTCCGCGCTCTTCGACGCGACCTGGAACAGCATGATCGGGCCGCCCACGGACTCGAGCGGAACGTCGCCAGTGAACAGCTTGTAGAAGATGAGCCCAATCTTCCGGATGATCTTCGGCAGGTTCTTCACCGACGCGACGAAGGCGTCTTTGGGGCCCATGGTCAGGGAAACGAGCTCTTCGGCGGGACCCCCGGCCAGCGTGTCGCGCCCACCGCGAAAGGCCGGGCGTTCGAGCAAACCGAGCTCGAGCTGGGTGAGGCGATTCTTGAAGTCGTCGTCGTAGGTAATGGTGGCCTGCGCCAGCTGCTTCACGGCCGCGACGCCGCCGCTCTTCCACTCGAGCTCGAACGGCGTCTTCTCGAGCGCGGTGAGCTCGAGCTCGACCGACATCCACGAGCTCAAGGTGTGCTTGTTGATCCGCACCAGGCGATCGCCGCGCTTGAGCCCCGCTTCGGCGGCGGGGGTGTTGGGGCTCACGCTCCAGACGTAGAGGTCGCCCGACTCGACGCCCAGCGCCGCGTAGCCCTGCCCTTCGCCCTTCTCGAGCTTCACGGTCGAGAGCTCAGGGATGACCAGCGTGGCGCCGGCGACGGGCTGCAGCTGTGAACGGACGACGGTGAGCTCCAGCGTGCCCGTCGCCTTCGCGAGCACGTTCTCGAACTCGAGCTCGTCCTTCACCACGGCGCCGTTGATGGTGAGGATGCGATCAAAGGTGCGAAGGCCGGCGGCTTCAGCGGCAGAGCCAGCAGGGACGCCGACGATGGCCGCGCGTCCCCGCGGCCAGATACCGAGCAGGCCGCGCTGCACCTTTTCGATCGGATCCTGGTCGGTGGTCATCATCGGCTGCAGCGTGACGACCACTTCCTGCTTGTCGCGCTCGAGGACGATGGTGACGTCTCGGTTCGCGGCGCCCGAGATGAGCTCTCGAATCTCCCCGAAGCTGCGCACCTCTTTGCCGTCGATCTTCCTGATGTAGTCGCCCGGCTTGATGCCTGCGCGCGCTGCCGGAAGCTCAGGCTCGAGCCAACCGACGCGGGGGGCCATCACCTGCGTGGTGCCGACGTAGACGAAGAAGAAAGCGATGATCGGAAAGATGAGATTGAACGCGGGGCCGGCGACGACAATCAACGCGCGCTTCCACCACGTCTGCGCCTGGAAGCTGCGGCCCACGTCTTCCGGAGCGACGTCTTCGTCCGGCTCCTGCCCCGCCATCTTCACGTAGCCACCCAGCGGCAGCCAGGCGACGCGGTACTCGGTGTCTCCGCGGGTGAAGCCAAAGATGCGCGGGCCGAACCCGATGCTGAACTTCAGCACCTTCACGTTGCACGCCTTGGCCACCAGAAAGTGACCGAGCTCGTGCACGGTCACGAGGACGCCCAGAAAGATGATGAAGAAGAGGGTGTTCTGGATCGCCGACATGTGCGCGTGAGGTTAACCGGGTCCCTGGTGCAGTGCCACGCGCCCGAACTGGACCCACAGCAACACCATCGGGGCGTTGAAGAGCAACGCGTCAATGCGATCGAGCATTCCGCCGTGGCCCGGGATCATTTTCCCCGAGTCCTTGACCTCGTACGCGCGCTTCAACATCGACTCGCACAGGTCACCCGCCGGCCCGAGGATGCCGCCCAGAATGCCCATCACCACGCAGTCCAGCAGGGTCATGCCCTGGAAGAACCAGATCTTGACGATGAAGAGGCCGAGCACGCTGCCGACCATGCCGCCGGCAAACCCTTCCCACGTCTTGTTCGGGCTCACTGCTGGGTAGAGCTTGTGCTTCCCGAACAGGCGCCCCGAGAAGTACGCCATCGTGTCGTTCATCCAGGTCACGACCAGCGCGCACACCACCCACCAGCCCCCGTCCGGCTGCATCCGCACGGTCATCAGGGCAGTCATCCCGCCGCCGCAGTAGACCAGCGCGGTGACGAGGTGCGCGACCCGCGTCGGCGCCTCGAGCAACGGGCCCTTGAGCAGGTGCCAGAGCCACGCGGCAAAGATGACGACGCCGATCAGGCCGCCCACGAGCGCCGCCGGTTCGTACGGCTTCCAGACGACGGTCAACGGCATCAGGCCCGCGGCGACGATGGTGAACCAGCCAACGGGCGAGACTTCCTTCAGCGTGATCTTGATGTACTCGCCCGCCGCCGCCGAGGCGCCCCACAGCAACAGCACCGCGGTGAACCAGCCTCCGCGGTAGAGCAGGTAGAGGATCGCCGGCAACAGCACGATCGCCGAGCCCAGGCGGAGCAGCAGGTTCTTGTTCTTGTCGGTCACTTGGCCTTGCGGGACGAGACCTGCCCGAAGCGGCGGTCTCTGCGTTGAAAGGCTTCGAGGCAGTCGAGCAGCTGGGGCGAACGGAAGTCGGGAAACAGCGCCTCGGTGAAGACGAACTCGGCGTAGGCCGACTGCCACAGCAGGAAGTTCGAGATGCGGTGCTCGCCGCTGGTGCGAATGACGAGGTCCACCGGAGGCAGGTCAGCCGTCCACAGCTCGGCGGCCAGCTCTTTCTCGCCGATGTCGTTCGCCTTCAGCTTTCCCGCTTCGACTTTCTGGGCGAGCCGCCTGGCCGCCTGCACCAGCTCTTCGCGGCCGCCGTACGAGAGCGCGAGCGTGAGCACCATCTGGGTATTCTTTGCGCTGACGGCCCGCAGCTCTTCCAGCGGGTCGCGCACCTGCGAGGGCAGCCGCGCGAGCTCGCCGACGGCGTTGAGGCGAATGCCGTTGTCGAGAATCTCGGCGCGTTCCTTCACCAGGTACTCGCGCAGCAAGTCCATCAGCCCTGCCACTTCGGTGGGGGGCCGCGTCCAGTTCTGCGAAGAGAACGCGTAGAGCGTCAGCGCCTGCACCCCCAACCGGCGCGCGCAGCGGGTGATGTCCTGGACGCTCTTGCTTCCCTCGCGGTGGCCTTCGATCCGCGGCCAGCCCTTGGCTTCGGCCCACCGGCCGTTGCCGTCCATGATCACCCCGACGTGGCGCGGCAGCGTGGCAGCCTTCACCTGTTGCTCGCGCTGGGTGGTGGATTCGGTCATCGAGGGGAAAAGGGCGTCGGAACGTAACAGATGGCCTCCGGGTTTCGAGGGGGTAGTTCCGCTCTAACGAAACAGGGCGGCCTTCGATGCCGCGACAGACGTCGAGCGGTCGCGCTCCGATCTCCATCCGTCCAATTTCAGCTGTCATCGGCGGGCAGCCGCCGAATAGCATCCGCCAACTCTATGCCCCCGAAGGTCATTGGCCCGTACCGTGTCCTCGAGACGCTCGGTAGCGGCGGCGTGGGCACCGTCTACCGGGCCATCGATCGCCGCAGCGGCGAGATGGCGGCGCTGAAGCTTCTGTCGACAGGGCCGGCGCTCGATCCGCGGGCGGCGCGCCGGCTCGCGCGCGAGTTCGAGACGCTCGAAGATCTGTCGCACCCGAACGTGGTCAAGGTCTACGACACCGGCGTCTACCAGGGGTACCCGTACCTCGCGATGGAGCTCGTCGAAGGGCTCACGCTTCGCCACTACCTCTCGCTGTCACCCAACGATCTCGCCAGCGACCAAAGCCTCTCGAACGCGATCGCCGAGCACCGGAAGAACTTGAACGCGCCGCCAGACGTGGGCGACAGCGAGTCGATGTCGGTCGACGACGACGAGATGAGCGGCGACTACCCGCCCTCACCCTTCGGCCTCTCGACCTTCTCAGAAGAGGCGCCCAGCGAAGAGCACACGATGGGCGACGAGAGCAGCGACGAGAACTACGAGACCGGGCCCGATTCGGTGCGCGCCCTCGCCGATCGCGCCGACGAGCCCGACACAGAAGCCTCGATGTCGGCCGAGTACTCGATGCCCTACGACCTCCCCACCGCGGCCGAGCAGGGCTCTTTTCAGCGCGCGTCGGACGTCGACATTCACCTGCTCAACCGCCCCGAGCGCGTCGGCCGGCTCAAAGACTCGATGCTGCAGATCTGCGAAGCGCTCTCGTACATTCACGCGCACGGGCTGATTCACCGCGACCTGAAGCCGTCGAACATCATGGTCGACGAAGATCGCCTGGTGCGGCTGATGGACTTCGGGCTGGCAAAGTTCATCGCCGACGACGCGGCCGTGACGGCTGACGGCCGGCTCGTCGGCACCTTCCGCTATATGGCGCCCGAGCAGATTCTGGGTGAGAAGCTCGACGCGCGCGCTGACCTCTATTCGCTGGGCGTGATTCTTTACGAGCTGCTCAGCGGCCGCGCCCCTTTCGACGCCAAGACGCCGTATGAAATCTGGCAGAAAGTGCTCGAGACCGAAGCCACCCCGATCGGAGCGATCAACCCGCGCGCCGACCGCGCGATGTCTCGCGTCGCCCACCGGCTCATCCGCAAAGAGCCGCACGACCGGTATCAGACGGCCGAAGAAGTCTTTGAAGCGCTCAACGAGTGACTGTCGACTTCCAGGTGCCCGAGGCGGCAGCCGGCCAGCGGCTGGATCTCTTCGTCGGCGAGCAGCTGAAGCTCTCGCGCAACCAGGTGAAGGCGCTGCTCGAGGCCGACGCGATTCGCATCGACGGCCGGCGCGGCAAGAAGGGCGACAAGGTCGCTGCGGGCCAGAAGGTCTCGGTGAAGCAGCAGGCAGAAGCGCCGCGGGCGGCGACAGCGGAACCAGACGCTCCGCTGGTGGTGCTGCACGTCGATGACGCGCTGGTGTTCGTCGACAAGCAGGCAGGGATGCCGAGCCACCCGTTGCTGCCGGGGGAAACCGGAACTGTCGCGAACGCGCTGGTCGCCCGTTACCCCGAGTGCGTGGCGGCGGGACTCGACGAACGCGAAGGCGGCCTGTGCCACCGGCTCGACACCGAGACGTCGGGCGTGCTGCTCGCAGCGCGGACCCGGGCAGCGTGGGAAAAAATGCGCGAAGCGTTCTCGGGCAACGGCGCCGACAAGCGGTACCTCGCCCTGGTCACCGGGCCGCTGGCAGACGAGGGAGAGATCGAGCTGCCGCTGGCGCACCACGGCGAGCGAGTGCGGCCGGCCGCCGGTGGCGGCGATGACGCGCGAGAGGCGCACAGCCTGTTCACGGTGAAGGCGCGCAGCGGCGAGTACGCGCTGGTCGAAGTGCAGATTCTCACCGGCGTGATGCACCAGGTCCGCGCCCACCTCGCCGCCGTCGGGGCGCCCATCGTCGGTGACTCCCTCTACGGCGGCCGCGAAGAGCCCGGCCTCGGGCGCTTCTTTCTTCACGCGCGATCGCTGCAGGTGAAGCACCCCGTCACCGGCGAGACGCTGAAGGTCGAGAGCCCCCTGCCCGACAAGCTCAGCGAGGTCCTTCGCGCGCACGGCTTTCCGTTCACCCCGAGCGCAGTCGAGGGATGAGCCCTTCCTCCGTTCATCCCGAGAGCCCTTCCTCCGTTCATCCCGAGAGCCCTTCCTCCGTTCATCCCGAGAGCCCTTCCTCCGTTCATCCCGAGAGCCCTTCCTCCGTTCATCCCGAGAGCCCTTCCTCCGTTCATCCCGAGAGCAGTCGAGGGATGAGCCGCCGCGGAGTTTCGGCATGACGCGCGCCGTTTCACTGTCGCTCGTTCTTCTTCTCGCGGCGCCTGCGCGCGCAGCCGAGCTGCCTGGCGACCCGGTCTCAAAGGGCCGCGGCGCCCTGCTGCTGGGCTCGCAGATCCTCGCGCTCTCGGCCGGCGCTGCGGTCTCGGTCGCCCTGGGCTCGGTGTGGATCGAAGACGACTTCCGCAACAACGGCCGGCCGGACCCGCGCGTCATCTCGGCGAACGTCGCGATCGCGCTCGCCGTGAACATGGCGCTGACGTGGATCCTGCTCCCCGACCTCGCGCGGGTGACCAACGACGAAGGCGGCCTCGCGAACGTCGAGTACGTGCGCAGCGAGACCTGGCGCCGCACCCGCTGGCTCGCGCTCGTCACCGCGGTCTTCGCCGGCGTCATCGTCGCGGGCGCCGTCGTCGAGAGGAACCAGTTCGGCGCCGGCCAGCTCGCGATGGCGATCGGCGCCGGTGGATCAGCGCTCTCCGTCTTCGCCTTCGATCTCACCGCGCTGCTCACCGTGCGGCAGGCGACCCATCGCTCGCGGGTGAAGCCGTGAAGCTGAGCCGCCGCGAAGTGCTCGCCGGTTCGGCCGCCGCGCTCGCCGCCTGCGGCGCCCGCTTCGAGCTCAATGGGCCGTTTCCGCTCGACGTCACCAGCGGCGACGTCACCGCCACCACCGCGCTGCTGTGGACGATGTACCGCGGCAACGGTGCCCTGAAAGCCCGCGTCTGGCGCGAGGGCGAATCGACGCCGGTGCTCGAGCAGCCCGCCGCCGCGCTCGATGGCTTCGTTCACTTCGATGCTGCGGGCCTCGAGCCCTTCACCTGGTATGGCTTCGACTTCGGCGACGGCGACGAACGCAGCGCGCCCGGCCGTTTCCGAACCACACCCGCCGCCGGCCAATCGGTACCGCTCACCTTCGGAGCAGTCAGCTGCACCAAGCTCGGCTTCCCGCTGACGCCGCTGAAGCAAGCCGCGATGCGACGCGACCTCGACGCCTTCCTCTTCCTCGGCGACACCGTCTATTCCGACGGTGCCGACGACCTCGACGGCTTCCGCGACAAGTGGAGCCAGTCGATCGCCCACCCGAACCACCACGCCCTGCGCGCCGCGACCAGCGCGATCGACACCTGGGACGACCACGAGATGTTCGACAACTGGAATGCGGACAATGCGGGCCCGCCCGACACGCTGGCCGGCCTGCAGGCGTTCTACGAGCACCAGCCGCTTCACCCTGGCCCCGGCCGCCGCATCTGGCGATCGCTGAAGTGGGGCGCCACCGCCGAAGTCTTCGTGCTCGATTGCCGCGGCGAACGCCGGCCCAGCCGCCAGCAGTACGTCTCACCCGACCAGCTCGAGTGGCTCAAAGACGCGCTGTCGGCGAGCACCGCCTCTTTCAGAATCATCATGAACTCGGTGCCGATCTCGAACTTCCCCGGCGCCTTCTTCGGCCTCACCGAGAACGATCGCTGGCAGGGCTACCCCGCGCAGCGCGAAGACATTCTCGGGCATATCGAAGACACCAACCTGCGCGGCGTCCTCTGGCTCGCCGGTGACTTCCACCTCGCCTGCATGGGCCGCGTCTCGAGGTCGGGCCGCGGCACCAGCGCGATCGAGGCGCTCGTCGGCCCGGGCGGGCAGACGCCCAACGTCTCGCCCAGCTACCCGGACCTCCCCCAGTTCGACTGGGCCTCGGGCATCAACAACTTCACGACTGTGCAGCTCGACCCCACCACGCTCGAAGCCACGCTGACCTACACCGATGGAAATGGCCGGGTGCTGACGCGGCGAACGTATTCGCTCTAGGCTGAACGCATGTTCAATGCGCTCGCCCTCAGCCTCGTGCTGCTCGCCGCCCCGAAGGTGACGGGCCCGGGCAAAGCGCTCGTCGGCGCCTGGTACCAGGGCGACACGCAGTACCTCGACCTCACCAGCAGCGGGCAGGGCCGACTCGGCATGCTCGAGATGACGTGGAAGGTGGTCGAGCCGAACGTCCTTCACCTCGTCTTCAAGGAAGACGGGGCCGAGAAAGACCTGCCCTACAAGCTGTCGAAGGGCGTGCTGACGATGGAAGTGCAGAACCGCGAAGTGGTGATGAAGAAGGGCACGCCAAAGGTGAAGCCGAAGGTCGGCGACGCTGCCCCGAAAGACCCCGCGAAGGACCCCAAGAAGAAGAAGTAGGGCCCATGCGCGCGATCGTTCACGTGGACATGGACGCCTTCTATGCGTCCGTCGAGCAGCGCGACGACCCGAAGCTTCGCGGCAAGCCCGTCATCGTCGGCGGCCACCCGACCCGAGGCGTGGTGCTCGCCGCCAGCTACGAGGCGCGGCCCTTTGGCGTGAAGAGCGCGATTCCGATGTCGCAGGCAGTGCGGCTCGCTCCACATGCGATCGTCGTCTCGCCCCGGCCGCGCGCGTACGCCGACGCGAGCGAAGCGGTGTTCAAAATCTTCGAGACGGTGACGCCGCAGATCGAGCCGCTGTCGCTCGACGAGGCATTTCTCGACGTCACTGCGTCGGTCACTCTCTTCGGCGCCCCGTCGAAGATCGCCGCCGACCTTCGCGCCCGCATCGCCCGCGACGTCGGGCTCAACGCCTCGGCCGGCATCGCAGAGGTGAAGTACGTCGCCAAGGTGGCCTCGGACTTCGCGAAGCCCAACGGGCAGTTCGAGGTGCCACCGGGCACCGCGCGCGAGTTCCTGGCACCCCTGCCCGTCTCGCGGCTGTGGGGCGTCGGCCCGCGCACCGAAGAGCAGCTGCGCGTCTTGGGTCTCAAGACCATCGGCGATCTCGCCACCCGAGATCGGCGGTGGCTCGAGCTCAAGCTCGGCAGCAGCGCGCAGCACTTCTGGGAGCTCTCGCAGGGCATCGACGATCGCCCCGTCATCTCTGACCGCGAAGCGAAGAGCATCGGCGCGCAAGACACCTTCGACGAAGACGTCCGCGGCGAAGAAGCGCTGCTGCCCCACCTTCACTCGCAGGCGCTGCGCGTCGGCCGCCGCATGCGCCGCGCGGGAGTGAAAGCGCGCGTCGTGCAGCTTTCGGTGAAGTACTCGGACTTCACGTCGATCACCCGCCGCCACACGATGGCCGCGGCGACGGACGACGGCCAGACGCTGTACCGCGAGGCGTCGGCGCTGCTCTCAAAGGTCGACCTCGGCCGGAAGATTCGGCTCACGGGCGTCAGCGCCCACCTCTTCGACCACGAAGGAAGCCAGCTGGGGCTCTTCGCTGCCGTGGGCCCATCGAGGTCCGACAAGCTCAACGCCGCGCTCGACAAGATTGCGTCGAAGTTCGGCGGCGCGAGCATCGTGCCGGCCGACTTGAAAGACAGCGCGCCCGATGACGAGGGCGACGAGTACCGCCGCCAGATGGGTGCCCGCCGCGGCGACGTGCGGCGGGAGTGATTCGAATCAGACCGGCTGCGGCGTCGGCGGAGCGTTCGGGCCCTCTGCGCCCTTCGGCCCACCTTTGCGGCGGCGACGGCGGCGCTTCTTCCCACCCGCCAAGGCCGGCGCATCCGTCGAGGGAGCAGGGGCAGCGCCCGTCTTCCACTGCACCAGCTCGTCGCGGAACTCGTCGGTCGCTTCGACCCAGACCTCGAAGACCTTCAACGCCTCGTTGAACAGCGGGTGCTTGCGGAAGCTCATCAAGCCGCCGCGGCGCCGGCGCTGACCCGACAGGGTGCGCTGCGCGATCAGGATCATCCGGCAACGTTCAGCGATGCGGCGCGGGAGGCGCGCGGTGCGAACGAGCTCCTGCAGCAGCAGCTCAATCGCCTGCGCCACGCTGGGCCGGGCATCGGTCGCCGCGTCCGACTCGGGCTCGTCGAGCGCGACGGGCAGCAGCAGCGCGGCCAACAACATCGAGTCTTCGAAGGGCGCGCCCGAACTCACCAGCGCGTCCAACGCCTCGGCGAAGCCCCAGTACGCGTCCTGGCCTTCGGCGTCTTGTTCCTTCAGCCAGTTGTCCAGCGGCGGCAGCAGCACTTTGAGCGCATCGAGCGCGCGCAGCAGCTTCAGGCTGGGGGCCGAGACGCCACCGCGAATCAGCCGAAAGGTCTCTTCGAGCAACCGGGGCGCCGAGCAGCGCGACAGGTCTTCCACCGCCGCTTCCATTGCCGCATACGTGCGCGACTCGATGTCGAAGTTGAGCTTGCAGGCGAAGCGGATGCCGCGCAGCAGGCGCACGGGGTCTTCGCGCATGCGAATTTCCGGGTCACCGATGGTGCGGATCTCACGCAGGCCCAGGTCGCGAAGGCCGCGAACGTGGTCGATCACCTTGCCGGCGCCGGGGTCGTAGAAGAGCCCGTTGATGGTGAAGTCGCGGCGGCGCGCGTCTTCGATCGCGGTGCCGAACACGTTGTCTTCGTCGATGAAGTGGTCGAGCTGCTTCTTCTCGGGAGGAGGAGCGGCGAAAGCCAGCGGCGCCGGCAAGTCTTCCAGCGGCACTTCCGCTTCGGGGTCGGGCTCGGGCTCGGGCGGCGCGGCGACGACGGGCTCTCCGGACGCTTCGGCCACCCCTTCGACGTCCATCGCGACTGCCGTCTCTTCGGGCGTGGTGATGGGCGAGGCGCGAAAGGTCGAGACCTCGAGAATCTTGCCGCCCTTGAAATAGACGTGGGCGAGGCGGAACCTTCGGCCGATCAACCGGCTGTTGCGGAAGAGGTCGCGCACCTGGTTCGGGGTGGCGCTGGTCGCGATGTCGAAGTCCTTCGGAGAACGGTCGACCAGCAGGTCGCGCACGCAGCCACCGACCAGGTAGGCCTCGTAGCCGTGTTGCCGCAGTCGAAGGACGACCCGCACCGCGTCGGCGTCGAGACGCGCCGGGTCGATTTGGGGGGCGCTTTGCGCCTCGGGACTGTGGTCGGGTGTTGCGTCTTGGTTTTGCATCGCGGGGGTTCCTATCTCAGTCAGCGCTTCTTCGCTTTCTTGTCTCGCGGGCGCGCATCGTCGATCAACGAGAGGTAGTCGACGTCGCGGGCCTCGGGAGGCGCAGGCGTCGCGCCGAGCGCGGCGATGCGCTTGGTGAAGGCCGCCAGAATGTCCGGCACCGGCCGCACGGAATTGAAGAGCGCCTGCGGCCCCGACAGCGCTTCCGTCAACGCGTGCGCGACCTCGGCCATCGGCAGCCCGCGGCGCATCAAGTCTTGAAACGAGTTCGACAGGGTCAGCAGGTTGTACCCAGCGGTCTGAATCATCTCGACCGAGATCTTCGCCACCTGAGTGGCGGTGAGGTGCTTGTCGGCCATGAGCACCAGCGCCGCCTGGAAGTAGTTGAAGATGGGGACGACGCGCGGGCCGTACTTGCTGAAGAAGGCGGGCGGCGTGAGGCGATCTAAGTTGATGAAGATGCGCTGCACCGCGTCGGCCTGCGGAATCTTTTCCCACTGCCGCATGATGCGCGTGATGTCGTCTGGGTAGACCTCGGACGCCTCGAGCACGCGGTGCACCACGGGCTCGTTCACCCGGCGCGCCACCATGTCGGCGTACAGCGAGTAGATGAAGGCGTCGGCTTCCGCGTCATCGCCGAACAACACCTCAGTGCTTGCCGCCGGCGCACGCGCCCGCGACTCGAGCAGCACCGGCAGCTTGTACCCGACCTGCCCGCGCAAGGCCTTGAACCGGCCGCGCAGCAGGTTGCTCACGTTGTCCTTGAGCACCAGCTCGTCGAACTCGACGCCGTCGAGCTTCAGCTTTTCCGACAGCACCGCGCGCATCTGGGTCGGGCTGCCCGAGACGATGCACAGCCGCGAGTCGCCGCGCGCCTTCAGCTCACGAATCAGCGCGGCCGCGCCGGGCACTGCTTTCTTCTCGGTCGCCTTCTGCAGCGCGGTGCGCACCAGCTGCCGCAACGAATCAAAATCCGTCTGCAGGTAGGTCTTGTCGAGATCCCACCGGTAGATGCGGCTGGGAGGTACGGGGTCGATGCGGTCGACGAGACTCACGAGGCCTTCAGACCTTCCTGAATCGATCGCGCGAGGTCGTTGGCCACGGCCTTCGCCGCGACTTTCCCGGCGTTCATGATCGCGCGCGACTTCGACTTGCCGTGCGCCTTGATGAAGATGCGATCGAACCCGAGAATCGGAGCGCCGCCGTACTGTTCCCAGTCGGTGACTTCCTTGATCCGCTCGAAGCCGCCCGACAGCATCGCGAGCCCGGCGCGCCACAGCAGCTTCTCTTTGTAGGCGTACTTCGCCAGCGCCATCACCGTCTCGTGCACGCCCTCGAGCATCTTGAGGCAGACGTTGCCGACGAAGCCGTCGCACACCACCACGTCGGCGGTGCCCTTGGGGATGTCGACCCCTTCGACGTTGCCGATGAAGCGAAGGCCGGTGACGTGCTGCAGCCGCGCGTTCGCTTCGACGACGCGGGGCGGGCCCTTCTGCGCCTCGGTGCCGTTGCTCAAGAGGGCGACCGACGGGTTCAGGTTGCGCGAGATGATGCGCGAGTAGGCGGCGCCCATGATGGCGAAGGCGACCAGGTCATCGGCGCTGGCGTCGACGGTCGCTCCGACGTCGAGGATGAGCGAGAACGGGTCGTCCTTCTCTCCGTGCGGGCTCTGCGTCGGGTAGACGGTGGCCAGCGCCGCCCGCTTCACGCCGGGAATCAGCTTGAAGGTCCGCGCGCACGCCAGCACGCCCGCGCCGGTGTTACCGGCCGAGACCAGCGCTTCTGCTTCACCGGCCGCCACCAGCTGAGCGGCGACCAGCACCGACGCATCGCGCTTCTCGTCGAGCGCGGCGGCCGGCTTCTCGTGCATCGCGACGAACTGCGCCGCGTGGTGCACCACCACCCTCTCGGCGTTGTGGCGAATGCTGCGCAGCGCGTGGTCAATGAGGCTGCGATCGCCGACGAACAGGGCGTGGATGTGCGGGGTGTCCAGCGTCAGCTGCGCCGCGCCCCGAATGATTTCTTCGGGCCCGTGGTCCGACCCCATCACGTCGAAGGCGATGGTCACCGGCCGAACCGGCTTGTCAGGTGCCGCTGGTGTCTGGGCAGCCCGTTCTTTCTTCACGGGGCCGCGGCCGTCTCGCGCTGCGAGGCAGGCGTCTCTTTCTCGACGCAGCTCTTGGTCAGCGTGTACTGGTAGGTGCCGAGCTCGTCGCGCCAGTACTCGCCCACGTACGGCCAGTAGAGGTGGTCGTCGCTCACCGCGACGCTGTACGCGACCTTCTTCACGATCTCGGTGCGCTTCCCTTCGGGCCCCAGCTGGGTCTCGAGGAAGTCCTTTTCCTTCGCGTTGGTCTCGAACTTGATGCGCAGGCCGTTGGCGCGAAGCGTCTTGAGGGCGCCGAGCTCGAACTCGAGCTTGCTCTTCGCCATCACGCCGGCCGTCTTGGTCAGCTCGACGCGCTGGTTCTTGAGGCCTTCGATCAGCGTCTTGGCGAGGTTGCTGAACTTGAACGCGTCGGGCTTCGCGCCGAAGGAATCGATCTCGCCTTCGAGCTCGGTGATCGAGTCAGACGTCTTCTTCAAGTCCTTGTCGGTCAGCGCCAGCTTCAAGATGCGCTCGAGCAATTCATCGGTGCCCTGCTTCACCACGCCTTCCTTGTTCTTCTTCTGAATGCCCGCGAGCACGTCGAAGTAGGCGGCGGCGTCCATGTCCTTGTCGACCAGGGCCGACAGCTCTTCCTGCACCGGGCCGTAGATCCGTTCGAAGTCTTCGATGATCGACAGCGACTCGCGGTATCGGCAGTTCTCGTAATAGATGACGGCCTTGAGAATCAGCGCCTCGGGAAAGTACTCGTCGCGGAAGAACGGCGACGCGAGCGTGATCAGGTTGCCCAGCGACTGTTCGTACTGGCCGATTCGGTAGTTCGCCCAGCTGCCTTCGAAGAGCGCCTCGAGCCATTGGGTGTTCCCGCGCTCGACCTTGTTGAAATAGAAGATCGCGTAGCGGTTCTGGCGCGCGCCGTAGTGCGTGCGGCCCAGCTGCATGAACGCCAGCTCGCGAAGCGCCTGCTGCGCCCGCACCTCGGCGGTGATCGGCCCCGGCGGCACGCGCGTGACGCGAATCACTTCCTTCATCGACTCGAGCGCGCTCTCGGGCTTGTTCTCGCGGAAGTAGGCGAGGCCTTCGAGGTACTTCGCCTTTGGGTAGAAGACGTCGCCCTTCGGGATCATCAGAATCAGGCGCTTCACTTCGTCGAAGCTCTTGTTCGCTTCACCCGTCTGCTCGACCTCGTCCAGCGCCTTGCCGCGCACGAAGTGGTAGCGCGCCAGCAGGTAACGGAACTCGTTGCGGAAGCGTTCGGGGAACTCGAAGTTCGAGTACTTCGCGATCTCGTTGAGCACCACCTGCTCGTTCACCGTCTTGCGGCTGATGAAGAACAGCCACTCGAGCGAGCTCTTGAAGAACTTGGTCTGCGGCCCACGCGCGAGGATCGCTGAGAACTGGCCGAGGCTCGAGTGGAACATGCCCATGCGGTAGAGGCTCTTCGCCAGCAGGTACTGCGCTTCGACGGCGAGCGCCGCGAACTTCGGGTCGTTCATCAAGTCCGACGACGTCATCGCCGCCAGCTCGTACTTTTCTTCCTTGAACTGGGCCGCCGCCACGTCCAGCTTCTGCCGGTCGCCCGACTTGCCGCTGACGTCCACCGCCTCGAAGCTCATCGTCGGAGCTGCCTTCGGATCCTTCTTCTCTGGCTTCGCGTCTGCCTTCGGCTCGGGCTGGCTCAGGTCCAGGCCGCCTTCGGGCATCGGCACCGCGTCCTTGTCTTCTTCCTTCTTCTCGTCCTTCTTTCCGGTGGCCTTCTTCTTCTTCTTCTTGCTACCGAGATCGAGGCCTTCGAAGTTCATCTGGGCATGCGCGACCAGAGGGCTTGCGAAAGCCAGCAGGGTTCCGACCACCAAAGCGCGTTGGAATTTCATCACGGTCACCCTGGATCGAAGCCGAACGGGAAGAAGATGCTCACGCCGAGCTCGCCCATCAGCTGATTGCGAAAGCTCGACTTGGCCAGCAGCTCGTCCGTGGCGGGGAAGCTCTCGTAATAGAGAAGGTCACGCAGCTCGAGCCGCACGCAGAGGAACTTGTTGATGAAGAACCGGCCACCGACCGCGATGTTGCCGCCGGCGGTGGGCGTGTTCTGCGGGCCGTACATGAAGAACGACGGGCCGAGCCCCAGGTACATGTTGAACTCGAGGAACTTCTCGGCGACGAGGCCGATTTTTCCGTAGATCGGCGACCACTGCAGCTCGAGGCCGGCGTTGACACCCATCTGGCCGAAGGCAGCGTTGCTGGTCAGCTCGCCCTGCGTCGGCGGGCGGCAGCCGCGCTCGCCCATCGTGCCGGTGGTGCAGATCTGCGCCGCGCCCGACACCACCGAGATGCTGTAGCCACCGCGCAGGCCCAGCGCGAGGTTCTCGTTGAAGTGGTAGGTGAGCGCCAGCGTCGGCGTGTACTTCGAATAGAAGGCGTCCTTGATCGAGATGCCCAGCGCCGGGCTCACTTCGAACCGGCCGGCCATCAGGAACTGGTGACCTGACACGGGTCGAACGCGCTCCCGCAGCGGGCCCGCCGCGTCCTTGTCGGCTTCCGACACGTCGCCTGCTTCTTCTTCTGACTTCGCCTGCGCCAGCGCTGCCACCGGCAGCAGCGCGAGCAGCAGCGAGACCTTCAGCAGCTCGCGCATCATTCATCCTCCCGGTACGTCGACTTGAAGGGGAGGAACAGCGAAAAGCCGACGTAGAAGGCCATCATGTTCTGGGTGCCACCCTTGGAGGTGAGAACCGGCACGTCGAGGTAGGTGGTGTTGATCAACGCCACGTTGATCGCGAGGAAGTCTTTGGCGACGAAGCGGATGCCGAGGCCCAGGTCGGCTGCGGGCTTGACCGTGCGGTCGGGGTTGTCGGTCGTGGGTACGCTGGTCTGGCGGGTGTAGACGATGCCCATCCCGCCCAGCACGTAGGCGTCGAGGTGCAGAATCGAGTTGAAGAAAGAGACCTTGCCGTAGAACGGGCTCCACTCGAAGTTGCCCATCACCGACCAGGTGGGCTCTGAGAAGAAGATGCGCGACTGGAAGACGCTCTTGGCGACCTTCACGTCATCCGACGGGAGCACCATCATGTACGAGCCGCGCACCGAGATCGCGAGGCTGTCGGCCGGGTAGAAGGCGGCGCGAATCGCTCCGCCGAGCTTGGTGTAATAGGGGTCGTTGATCGACACCATGAAGTAGGGGGCGATCTCGAGCCGCTTCCGCTTCAGGTAGAGCTTTCGCTGCACGCTCTTCACCCGATCTTCCTGGGTGATGTCGCGCTCGACGGCCGGCCCGTCGTCCTTCGGCTTCACCGGCGCACGCACGGGCGCAGCTTTCGCTGGCTCGGGCTTCTTTTCGGCCGGCTTCTCTTCTGGCTTTTTCTCGTCTGTCAGATCGAGGCCTTCGAATTCGTTCTGAGCAAACGCGACCGAGCCCCAGAGGAGCAGGATCGCCAACGGCAGTTTACGGATCAAATGGTGTCTCCACGTCTCAGCCCGCCGCAAAACAACCCGACAGACCCCTTTGGAAAAGTGGGCGGACTCTAGCGGCGGGTTTTTAACCCTTCAACAATGCTCTGCCTCATGGTGGTAGGTTCTCGCGGCTTCGCCAGAAGGGGTCGCTTGTCCAAAGATTCGGTGCCCATGTTCATTCGCTCGCTCATCGTCCTCGCTGTCGTCGCTGTCGCCGCTGGCTGCAAGCCGCCTACGGATCTCGGGCAGCAGTGCCGTCTGGTGAAGAAGAACCCCGATGGCGGGCGCGCGCTCATCATTCAGGAAAACGAGATCAAGACCGCGGCCAACAAGGACTTCGTCTCTTTCGGGTCCACCGACTGCGAGAACCTGGTCTGCGTGCGCGACTCGGCCTTCGTCGCCGACGCCGGGATGCTGCTCGCCGACGGTGGGCTGCCCGACCGTGATGGTGGCGCCCTGGGCTATTGCTCGAACAGCTGCGAGGTCGGCAGCGTCTGCGGCGCAGCGGATCCTGCTGATGACAACGACTCGAGGCGGCGCCTCAACTGCCGCGCCCTGCTGCTCGACACCGTCACGCTGCAACAGCTCTGCAAGCAGGGCAAGTGTCTGCAGGGCAACCTCACCTCTCCGTACTTCTGTGCCCGCGGCGCGATTCCCGACGCCGGAACCTGAAGCAGCTGCCGTGTAGGCAAAGTGCCTACGCCGGTCGATCACCGATAATTCGCACGGAGTAGATCTTCCGGGTCGCTCGTTCGTGAACCCTGGGAACGGACCTTGCTGTCTGTTCGGCATCAGACTTTTTCCCAAGGAGCACCGATGAACCGCACCGGAATCTTCCTCGCAGCTGCTGGAGTGCTGGCCCTGGTTGCCCTCGTGGCCGGCCTGCCACGCGTCGGGCGCACCACAATCGACCCGCCGATCTCGAACCCGCCGAGTGTTTCCGGCAGCGGCTCGCTGACGATGACGGGAAGGCTCTCGCACCCTTACGTGGGCCTCGGGCAGTCTGACGTGTTCCTCACCGTCGACCTCAGAGGCGTCGAGGTCCCGGGTGCCCAACGCGCGCCGCTGAACCTGGCGCTGGTCATCGACCGGTCGGGCTCGATGTCGGGCTTCAAGCTGACGCAGGCGAAGCAGGCCGCGAAGCAGCTGGTCTCGCAGCTGACCGCGAATGACAGATTGTCGATCGTTCACTACGGCAGTGACGTGAAGTCCATGGCCGGCACTTTCGCGACCACGGAGAACAAAGAGCGGATGCTCGCCTACATCGAGGGCATCTGGGACGACGGCGGCACGAACATCGGCGCCGGCCTGTCGACGGGCCGCGACCTGCTGATGGCGGCGAAGTCGGACTTCCGCGTCAACCGGATGATCCTCATCTCTGACGGGCAGCCCACCGAAGGGCTCACCGACCCCGACGGCCTGAACGCAATCGTTCGCGAGACGCGCCAGCAGGGAATCAGCGTGTCGAGCATCGGCGTCGGCACCGACTTCAACGAAGACCTCATGCAGGGCTTCGCTGAGGCGGGCGCTGGCGCCTACGCGTACCTGGCCGACGCTTCGCAGCTGGGCACCATCTTCAGCAAAGACCTGAACCAGGCCGGCACCCAGGTCGCGCGCAACGTCACCCTCACCTTCGAGCTGCCCCCGGGCGTCGAGTTGGGCGAAGTGCTCGGCTACAAGTCGTCGCAGGTCGGCCGCACCGTGAAGGTGTCGATGCCGGACTTCGCGGCCTCGCAGCTCGAGCGCGTCGTCGCCCGCGTCGTCGTCTCGGCCGGCAGCACCGGCACCACGCTGGACGTCGCGCGGCTGCACCTCGACTACACCGACCTGCTCAAGAACGAGGCCGTCGCCAACGACGCGTCGCTCTCGGCAATGGTCACCGACAAGAACGAGATCGTGATGAAGAACCGCGACAAAGAGGCCTCGGTGTACGCGGCCCGGGCACGCAGCGCGGTCAACACCCAGGCGGCGGCCGAGCTCTTGAAGCAGGGCGAAACGGACAAGGCCAACGCACTGCTCGACCGCAACGCCTTCTATTTCGAAGAGGCGGCGCAGGTGGCGGGCCCGGCAGCAGTGTCCGGTGACGTCGCCGAGCAGAAGACGATGCGAGAGGACTTCGGCAACGCGCGGGACGAAGACGGCCGACAGGCGGCGGGCAAGGCGGCGAAGCGGAAGGCGCGCATCGACTTCGGCGTCACCGGCTCGACGTACTGAAAACCCCTTCCTTCTCGAGAGAACCATGTCGACCACCAACGCCGTCATCCAGCTGCACCAGCGGGAAATCTTCGAGACCAATGTCGTGCGCGGTCTCGCCGCTGGAGCCGGGGCAGGCATCCTCGCCCTGGTCACCCACCGAATCGGCGCTCCGGTGCCGCTGGCGTTCCTCGCGATCTGCGGCGTGTCGCTGGCGGCGGTGCGCGGTGACAAGTTCGACAAGCTGCTCCTGGCCGGGCTGTCGGTGGGCCTGTGCGCAGCGCCGTGGCTGTTCGGGCTCTCGATGGCGTGGACGATTGCGCTGTCGGGCGCGGCGGCGGGCGGGCTGATGGTGAAGTCGCGGCTGTGTGAGCGCGGCGAAGAAGGCAACGTCGGAGCAAGCCGGCCGGGAATGCTGAACTACGGCGTCGGTGCTGCAGCGACGGGCGCGTTGGCGGTCGGTGGCTGGGAAGTGGCGCGGGTGCTGGGTGCGCGGCTGGCCGACTTCCAGACGCCTCCGTTGCTCGCGGTGATCATCACCGGGCTGGTGGTGGCGCTCTTCACCTCCATTGGCGGCATGGCGGCGCACCTCGCGCTGAAGGCCGACCCCGTCGAGGCGCGCTGTGAAGAGCTGATTCCCCAGCTGACGGGCGAGTTCCAGACCCAGGCGCAGCGGGCGCTGACGCTGTACCGCGCGTGCGGCCAGTCGATGCAGGCGCTGCCCCGTGAGCCGGCGCGCGAAGAGCTGGCGAGGACGCTGCAGCGGCTGACGAAAGACGCGGTCGAGCTCGCGGCCGAGTGGGCGGGCGTCGAGACGCAGCTGCAGGACGACACCCAGAAGGAGCTCGCGCGAGAGATCGCCGACCTTCACAAGAGCGCCGCCGAAGCGAGGGATCCGATCGCCCGGCGCCAGCTCGAGATGGCGGCGTCGTCGCTGAAGGAAGAGGTCGATCGTCTGGGCGAGCTGCGCCTGAAGCGCGAACGGATTCTCGCGAAGCTCAAGTCGCAGGTGGCGCTTTTGGAAAGGGCGCGGGTGTCGCTGATTGGCATGCGCAGCGGGCACGCGCAGATCAAGGCTGCCGAGATGTCGGCCCTGGCGCGGAAGTTCAACGCGCTCGCGGGGGCACAGGCGGACGAAGCGAAGCTGGCGCACGAGGTCGCCACCGGCACCGAGCTCGCCGCGCAGGAAGCCGAGCTGCAGCAGGCGGTGAAGGTCGCCGAAGGCATCGTCGGGGCGCCGGTGTCGCCGCTTGCTGCCAACGACGCCCAGCCAGTTGCACCCGAAGGCTTGAAGCACTGAAGATGCGGATACCCATTCGGGGAGCAGTTGGGCCGGGCTCCCCGAGTTAGTGTGCGCGCCACTGTGGCGCCCGCTCGAGAGAAGAAGAAGCAGCAGCTGTTAGCCCAGCTGGTGAAGCACGTCGAAGGCGAGATGGACACGATGCGCAAGGCCGCGCTCGACGCCGCCGAAGGCGCGACCCACGCCGAAGCGAAGCCCGAGAACGACAAGGACACGCGGGCGATCGAAGCGTCGTACCTGGCCGCCGGCCAGGCCGAGCGCTACCGCCGAATAGAAAAGTCGCTGAAGGTCCTCGTGCAGCTCGACGTGCCTGAGCTGAAGAGCAACGCCTCAATCGTCTCGACCGCCCTGATCACCCTCGAAGACGAAGAAGGCGCGCCGACCCGCTACCTGCTGCTGCCGTACTTCGGCGGCGTGGTGCTGACGATGAACGGTGAGAAAGTGCAGGTCATCACCCCGCCCTCTCCGCTGGGCGCAGCGCTGCTTGGCCGCACCACCGGCGACACCATCGAGCTGCGCGTGAAGTCGGGGCGAAAGGAGCTGACGATCACCGACGTCGGTTAGGAAGGCGCGCTTGCGCTTGTCCGCAATCCGAGCGTTGTCCTGACCCGCGGGGTAGGTATTGACTCCCTGGCGGGTCAACATTCAGGCCGATCGGCGCCAGTTGGCTGAGGGCACGCCAGTTGCCTTGTTCGGCAGTTGCCATGGCGCCCGGCTGGAGAACCCCTGAAATCGAAGAACGGCTGGCGCGGAACCGGCGTCGGGCGATCGGCGTTTGCGCGGGCCTGACGGGTCTCTTCTTCATCGACGATGTGCTCACGGGTGGCGACAACGTCGGGCGCCTTTTGTTCATCCGCTTCACATGGGCGGTGGGCCTCTTCCTTATTTGCCTAATCCTTGTCCCCGCCTCGGTCAGGCTTCGACATTGGTTGCTGCGCCTGGCAGCGGTGGTGAGCGCGGGCTGCTTGTCGTCGATGGCGATGGTGCACGGCGACGAATACGTTGCCTACTTCGCCTTCCAGCTCGCGATGCCGCTGTGCATCGTGGTGGTGCTGCAGGACGAGGTGGGGGCGGCGGTGCTGGCGGTGCTCACCAATCTGCTCGGCGCGAACGCGATTCTGATCCTCTCGGGAGCGTCCGCCGCGCAGCTGGGCAACTGGTTTTCGTACATGCTCGCCACCTCGGTCGTCGCCATCTACGCCTCCATTCACCAGCGCGCCCAGCTGCGAGAGGAAGCGATGCAGCAGCAGCGGCTGAGTGACAGCGATCGGGCGCGCACCCAGGCCGAACGGCTGGCCCTGGTCGGGCAGCTCGCCGCGGGGGTCGCCCACGAGATCAACAACCCGCTCGCCTTCATCGGTGCGAACCTCGCCTTCATCGCCGATGAGCTGCCGGCGGGGTCCTCAGAGCTCCGGTCGGTGGTCGAAGAGACGCGGGCCGGCCTCAAGCGCATCGGGATGATCGTCGGCGATCTCACCGCGTTCTCCAGAGGCGGCGCGGATGCGACGACGCCGGTCGACCTTCACGCGATCCTGAACGAGGCGCAGCGGATGGCGTCGATGCGCACCAAGGGCCGGTGCGAGGTCGTCAATCAGCTGCCCACCGACCTTCCCCCGGTGATGGGAAATGGCCGGCACATTTGCCAGGTGTTCCTCAACCTCATCCTCAATGCCGCCGACGAGCTCGGCGCTGCGGCGATTCCCAACGGAAGAATCTGGGTGATGGCCAGCAGCATCGGGGCTCACCTGCGCGTCGACGTGGATGACAACGGCCCGGGGATTCCTGCCGCCGCGCGCGCGGGGCTGTTCACGCCTTTCTTCACCACCAAGCAGGTCGGCAAAGGCACCGGCCTGGGGCTGGCCACTTCGCGCGAGTACCTGCGGCGGGCGGGCGGCGATCTGCTCGCGTCCGACCGCCCCGGGGGCGGCGCGCGCTTCACGCTCACCCTGCCGCTCGCGGTCCAGGTCGCGAATCATCCCGCTCCTTGAAGTCGAGGATCAATCGCGGATGCACGCAGGTGCTGCGCCCAACACCGCGTCGCACGGATGCCACAATCGACCGAGCTGATTCGGGGCAAGCACGGCCGTCGGGGACGACCCTCCGACGATGTTTCCGCACGAATCGACCGCGTCGAACCCGATGCTGCTGCACGCCGCTGCAGAACCGGTCGACAAATACGGCGCAACGCGCGCGACAGGGCCGGCGAACGTCGGAATCGAACCCGGGGCGACGGTACCCGCCGCCAGCTGCAGCTCGCTCGAGCCACCGCCGCTGTTGTTGAACCAGCCACTGCACAGGTTCGCGCCAGACATGGTCAGCGCCGAAATTCGCAGGCCGTACAGCCCCTGCGACTGCGGTCCGAGCGACGCCGTACAGGTCGGGGCGAACTGCCGATTCCGAATTGCCACGTACACCCCCCGGGGAGGAATCACATCGGCAGACCCGAAGTTCATCCACCGCGAGCTGGCGGTCGACGCAGACGCATTGCGGTACGCGAAGTGGAAGCCGTTCAAGTTGACCGGACAGTTGGACAAGTTGGTCAGTTCGATCGACTCGCCCGCCTGGCAGGTGTCTTGATTGATGCAATCGGGCGAGGGACACGCGCCTTCGCCGTTCACCACATATTCGCTCACCACCACGTTGGCCGCCGAGGGCGCCGCGGCCACCGCGCATTCCTCGACGACGTTCACGCTCAGCTGCGTCGGGCCCGAACAACAAGTGGGAGCATCGGTTCTGCATGCGCGCACCTCGAAACCAACGGACGCCCCGGGCAGTGGGCCTCCTGGAGCCGCGCGAACCGCGGGCCTCACGTGGTTGTGTCCTTCGAGCGCGGACCCGAGGACGAGGGTTCGGCCGGAGGTCGCAAGCTCATAGGTGAGACCTGTGGGAATCGGGGCGAACTGAACGATGGGCCGACCATCCCAGCTGACGGAGCAGGCGGTGCTGATGGGCGGCGAAGGAGGCGAGGCGCACGAGAACGTGGTCACGGAAGTTGCGCAGCAGGCCGAATTTCCCTCGTTGTCATTGGCGCAGAAGCGAACCGTGAAAGTCCCCGCGAGGTCGGGGGTGAAGGTGGCGGTCTGCGCACTGGGAGTGGACGGTTGAGCGACAGAGCCCGGCGGGCTGCTGGTCACTGACCATTGGGTCGAGGTGATCCGGCCATCGACGTCGGTGGCGCTCGCCGTGAGGACGACGGACTCCCCGACCGCAACCGTTCGCGCGCCCGGGCACATCACCACGGGGCCGACGCAGACCCCTTCGTCGATTTGCCCGTCGCAGTCGTTGTCGATCAGATCGCAGACTTCGGGCGAAGGATCCGCCGGGACGCAGATGGCCGTCGCCCCCGCGACACATCCGGGGACGACGCGCGCGCACGCTCCGACGCCGCAGCTGACGGGGGCTTGTGCTTCGTCGGTCTGTCCATCGCAGTTGTCGTCCTGTCCGTTGCATTGCTCGACGGAAGGCAGCTCTGGGGCGCAAGGGTGTGGCGCACCCTACACTTGCGAGGTAGCCCCATAAGAGTCATATTGACTTTTATGACTCACACGCACGCGCAGGTCTCCCTCGACGGCCTCTCGGTCGGCGACGCCTTCGGCGAACGCTTCTTCGGCCCGCCCTTCGTGATGAGCGCCCGCATCGTCGCGCGCGAGCTGCCGCCGTCTCCCTGGAAGTGGACGGACGACACCGAGATGGCGAGCGCGATCTGCGAGGTGCTCCATGCCGGGGGAACTGTCGATCGCGACCTGCTCGCAGCAACCTTCGCGCGCCGCTACCGCGCCGACCGCAATCGTGGCTATGGCTCTGCCGCGCACGGCATCCTCGAAGAGCTCGGCATGGGTGGCCTCTGGGAGCTCGTCGCCCAGCGCCCGTTCAACGGCACCGGCTCGAAGGGAAACGGCGGAGCGATGCGCAGCGCTCCCGTCGGCGCGTTCTTCGCCGGAGACCCGCAGCGGGTCGTCGATGAAGCGAAGGCCTCCGCGCAGGTGACCCACGCGCACCCCGAAGGCCAGGCCGGAGCAATCGCCGTCGCGCTCGCCGCTTCGTGGGCCGTTGCTCCCACCGGCGAGCCGCTGCTGTCCTTCGTGCTCCGCTGGACGCCCGACACCTTCGTCCGCTCTCAGCTCGAGAAGGTCAGCCGGTTACCGGCTGCGACCTCTCCGAAAGAGGTCGCAGCCCTGGTCGGCGCCGGCGAGAAGGTGCTCGCAGAAGACACGGTGCCATTCGCGCTCTGGTGCGCGGCGACCCGGCTCGACTCCTACGAAGAAGCGCTCTGGGCGACGGTCTCGGCGCTGGGCGATCGCGACACCACCTGCGCCATCGTCGGGGGCATCGTTGCGCTGCGCTCTGACATTCCACTGGCGTGGCTCGCCGCTCGAGAGGCCTTGCGCTGATCAGTGAGGCGCGGGCCTGATATCGGTTGGAAATGAAAATCGAGAGCGTGCCGTTTCACACCACCGATTGGTCGAAAGTGGCGATGACTCTCTACGCGGGGGAAATCGGCACTGCCACCTGGCGCACGGTGGAGCTTGGCAACCTCCGGGTGCGGAAGGTCGACTACTCCGCCGGCTACGTCGCGGACCACTGGTGCGAGCGCGACCATGTGGTGCTGGTGCTGCAGGGCGAGCTGGTCACCGAGCTGCGCGACGGCCGACGCTTCGTCTTGGGCCCGGGGCAGAGTTACCAGGTGGCCGATGGCGACGGCACTCGCCGATCGTCGAGCACCGGTGGAGCGCAGCTGTTCAGCGTCGACTGAGCTCACTGCTTGGCGGTGAGGCGGGCCTCGAGCGCGCGAACCTGCTCACGCGCATCATCGCCCTCGGGCAGCCCCACACGCGCGTGGGCATGTAACCAATGCGCGCGTCGTCGGCCATGACGAGCAGGTCGCAACAAAGCGCGATGTCGCTGCCACCCGCCGCTGCGTAGCCATGCACCTTGGCGATGGTCGGCTTCGGGCTGCGCCACAGACTCATGAAGTCGTCGGTGTTCCGCTTCATGTGTGCGTAGTCGACCATCGGATCCCAGGGGTGCTTCTCTTGCTGACAGGGGTGGTCGCTGCGCCCTTCACCGAAGATCTCGAGGTCGTAGCCTCCGCAGAAGCCCTTGCCTGCCCCCTCGACCACGATGACGTGGACCCCGTCGTCGGCATTCGCCCAGTCGACAGCGGCGCGGAGCTCGCGGGGCGTCTCGTCGGTGATGGCGTTGAGGCGCTGCGGCCGGTTCAGGAGCAGACGGGCAACGCGGGGGTGCTGCGGATCCTTGGAGATCGTCAGGGTGCTGAAGTCGGGCATGGCGCGCCCAGGTTCTTACAGCGCCGTCGGCTAAGTTGGGGCAATGCTCGCACTGATGATGGTCCTCGGTGGCGCCGACCGTTTTCATCCGCACCCCGACGAAAGGTGCGGGCGGCGGAGTCGTGTTCAAGATCAAGACGCCGCTGAAAGGTGACCAGGAGCGATCAGTCATCGGCCGCGAGCATCATCGTCAGCAGCGTCGAGACATCGGCCGACACGCGCGCCGTCGCTTCAGCGGGGACCTCGAGCGTCATCGCCTCGGCCGCCACCGCCATGTCTTCCACGTGCGCCTTGAGCATCTGCACTTCGTTCGTCTTCGCGCCCCACCAGCGGCCCACGCTCGCCACCAGCCAGCCCGACCCGAGCCGACGAATCAGCGCGCCGAGCGGAAGTGGAGCCCCACCAACGTCCTTCACCGCCGCCGCGATCTCGACGCAGTCGATCAGGTACTCGTCGAGGATCCACTGCCGGCCTCGCTGGTACCGGTCGATCGCTTCGAGGCTGAAAGTGAGGCGCGGGGCCGCCGTGGCTTTCGGCAGCGCGAGAGACATGCCTCGAAACGCAGCGAGCTCTTCGTCTTCCTCGCCCGACAGCCACCACTTCTTCAGCCGCTGATCGCCGCAGAGCACGATGTCTGCATACGACGTCCCGTCCATCCGCCCGCCTTCCGGGTCGATGATCACCACCTTCCCCGCCAGCGTCTGCACCGCGACCACGTAGTGCGCGAACCCCTCGACATCGAGGATCACCGGCCGGCCGGCCTCGAGCTCGTGCTGCAGCCAGTCGCGCGCCTCGTGATACTCGTCCTCGATGAAGTGCTTGAGCTTCGGCTCGAGCCCGAAGCGCCGCGCGGCGTTCATCAGGGGACGGGTAGAGGTGCCCCGCCACGTCGTTCGCGCCAGCCTCCTCAGGTCATACTCGCGCGGAGAAAAACCGAGCAGGCACAGCGCGTACTTCAGGCTCGCGGCGCCGCACGAGTACTTCCGTTCTTGCTCGCCGAGCCAGATCTTTGGAGAGGCCGCCATCAATCCCACGGAGCGGGGTCGCCCACCTGCGAGAACACCGGGCGTTTGCGCAGGTACGCCTTCGGCTCGGCGAGGAAGTGCTCGAGCTCGCGGGCGGCCGCTTCTTTCGGCGGCGGCTTCGACGTCGTCAGCGCGTCCCAAAGCAGCGGGTGAATGCGATGCCGGTGCGCGTCCATTGGATCCCCAGTGGATCCACGCGGGTCGACCGAAGCCGCTTCATCGACGCGCTGACAGAAGCCGTTGATCGCCTCGCGCGCGATCTCTGCCTTCGGCCCCGCGGGCAGGTCGCGCCAGGCCGCGAAGAACAGCGTCTCGGGCTCGATGAAGTCCGACTTGATCCGACCGTGCGACCGTTCGAGGTTCGACGCGCGGGCCTCACGCTTGAGCTTGTCGAGGGCCTTCACCCCCGCATAGCGCCGCACCGTCTTTTCGGCGTCGAGGGTCAGCTGGTCCTGCGCGAGGCTCGTCACCAGGCGCACGTGGGGGTGCTGCTGCAGCCACCGCGCGTGGTGCACCTCGAGCAGGATCGCGTCGACGTAGTCGCGCGCGCTGGTGCGCGAGATGTGGCCGCGCTGCTCGTAGCTGGCCTCTTCGATCAGCATCGACGGCTCGAGCGGAGCATCGAGCTCGGGCGTGCGCTCCGGGTGCAGCACCTTTCCGTTCTTCACGTGAAGCTCGCCGGCGATCTGCAGCCGGTTCAGGTTCACCTCGGTATTCCGCATGATCTGGTGCGGCTGGTACCCGTCTTCGTCCGGATGCGCCTCCTGCCAGTACCCGGGGTGGACATTCTGCGCGCGCCACCGAATGGATCGCCCGAACGCGAAGTTCGTCTGGAAGATGTCGATCGCCGAGCCCGACGGGCCGGCGTTCGCCATCAACCCCTGCGGAGCCTCGAACGCCGGGGCAAAGGGGTCGCCCAGCAGTGCGTTCTCAACCGTGGGAGCGCCCTTCGCCTTCGGGTGGTACGCACCGCGCCAGTAGTCGTCGAGCGTCGCCCCGTACGCGGCGAAGCGCTTGGCGGTCGCCCGCATCGCGCGATCGTCGCAGTTGGGGAAATCGAGGACCCACGTCGACAGCTCGGGGTGGTTGAGCCGGGTCGTCAGATCATCCGCGAGCAGACTTCCGGTGAGGTACTGCTTCACCGACAGGTGGAACTGGCCACCTCCGTTGAGGATCGAGGCCGACAGCCCGGCCTTCTGGGGTACGTCGAAGACGAGCTTCTGCAGAAACCGCACGAACCGGTCGTCGTAGAGCCACTTCAGCGGAACCGGCTTGATCCCGAACTCGAAAGTGTACGGGTCCATGCCGAAGTTGACCTGAAGCACCTCGGGGCCGCGCTTCGCGAACGCGAACTTCAGCTCGGCGCGCGTGACGTCCCACAGATCTTTGTCCTCACCGACCTCGAGGTGATCGAACAGGCACCACGGCGCGCGATGGACTTGCTTGCCGCGGTACTTCTTCACCATCCGCTTGCTGAGCTCGCGCACGGTGCCGACCATGTACGGGTGCTCGAAGTACTTGTCTTCATCCTCCGAGTGCTTCGCGTACAGCCGGATGCTCTTCTTCGACTGAAAAGTCGGCTCGAGGCCGACCCAGGCGTCGTCCCAGCCCGTGAGCGACGGGTTCTTCGCCCGCGTCAAATCCGCGGTCATCGACGTGGGTGAGGGTTTCGCGCGCTGGTCCACCAGGGTGTTCACGGCTGGAGCTTCATCCCTTCATGGCTCGCTTTGAAGCCCAGGCGCTCGTAGAAGCGGTGGGCGTCGAGCCGTTGCTTGTTCGTGGTGAGCTGCACCCTCGCACAACCGCGGCCCGTCGCCTCGTCGATCGCCGCTTTCATCAACTCCGCCCCGATTCCCTGCTGTGCATTGCCGCCCACGGCAACCATTCTCTTTTAGCTAAGAGTAAGTGCTCGATATTCGACAAGACAGATGAGTCGCGCGGCCTTAGTAAAGCGGGCCCTTCAACCCTGGAGTCTCAATGAGAGCTTCTCTTGTCGCGTCTGCGGTGGCCGCTTTCACGCTCGTCGGCTGCGCCACCACGAAAACCGCATCACCCGATGTTGCGCCAGCGGGGGCTCTGATCGATCGGGCGGAAGTCGAGACCGCGCAACGGAACTGGTGCAGCGCACTGGTGGGAATCGCGGCCGAGAGCGCGCGCGGAGGCGATGCCGTCAAGATGGCGACCGAGGTTTTGTCGTCCGCTTACGACTATGACCACGCCGGCGTGTTGTTCAAGCCAACGCTCGCGCACGGCGCACAGACGTTTCGCCTCGATAAGCGAGGGGCGCTCGCCTACTTCGTCGGCGGCGACGAGATGTATCCCGACGACAAGGGCTTCGCGAGAAAGCCCTGGGTGACTTGCGAGCCAAAGGTTGCCGGCGTGATTTCCAACGGCAACACGGCGATCGCCATGGGCAACGTGTATTTCACTGACGCATCAGGCGGAAAAGTCATGGTCGACAAGACGTTTGGCTACGTTCGCGGGAAGGACGGGCAACTTCGAATCGCCCTTCATCACTCGTCGCTGCCCTACGCCCCCAAGTAGCGACCCTGGTCAGCCAGGCGCTGGGCATCGACGGGGAGTTCGTCGAGAAGGCTGCGCCCAACGCAACATCTGCCGCAGTCTTTTGGATAATGCGCCCACTGGGTCATTTTTTGCCGCTGCCGCGCAGACGTTCTGCCGCGCTTTGGTATAGGTGCGCCGATACTCGGGGGAATTCTGATGACGATCATCCGCAACACCAAAGGCCCGCAGCCGCTGGCCCCCACCGCTCCTGCGGCGAAGGCCCCCGCTCTTGCCGCCCCCCCTGCTCCGCTGGAGGCGAAGGCTGACCCCAGCCAGACCACCGCCTACGCCGATCGAAAGAAGAAGCTGGTCTCGATCACCGGCGGCTACCGCGCCCCGGTGCTGCCCGGCCAGAGCTTCGATCTGAAGAGCCTGATGGCCTCGATCCAGCCACAGAGCGCGGGCCCCATCTTCGTCGCAAAGCTGGCCAACGCAGTGGTCGCGGCCGCCCTCCCCGCCCCGAACGATGCCCAGCGGGCGAAGGCGGCGTTGACCGAAGTCGCCGCTCCGCCACCGAGCCATCCCCGGATGCAGCACGCGAAGGAGGTCGAGGCGCAGCTGAAGAAAGAGGGCCTGCCCACCGACGCGAAAGGGGTTCACGTCTACGTCGTGGGGGACCAGGACACCCACGGCTCGATGGTGGTGCGCACCGTGGCAGGGCCGGCGGGCCTCGCGAAGGGCGCCGAAGTCGAGCTCGGAGCTCCGCTGCCCAACCCCGCGCTCGCCCAGCTGCCAGAGATCGAGCGCTCCGAAGCCGCCACCCGCGTGCTGGGGGTCAAGACTGGCATGTCCGACAGCAGCGAGCTGAAGGCCTGGGCCGTCGAAGCGCTCGAGGCCGCGTACCTGTCGCCGAAGGCGGAGCTCGACTACCTCGTGCAGCACGCTGCGGCCGACGGGCAGACGAAGATTGTCAACATGTCGTGGGGCCAGTCGGAGGAGGCGCTGGTCGCCACCGCGACGAAAGCGGCGCTCGACAACCCCGGCGCGCCGCTGGTCGACGAGCTCAACGCGCAGCGCCAGCTGCAGGACAAACCTGCGCTCGACCTGGCCCGCCCCGAAGCGCGCGAAGAGCTGCGCCAGTTCATCGCCGGGCAGATCCGTTCCGCCTTGGCTGCTCCTCCCGCGAGAGACCGGCTCGGGTCGGCCCGCGCCGCCGCGACCGAGTCGGTGGCGAAGGCGCGCGCCGCGGGCTTCCTCCCGATCGCCGCCGCCGGAAACTTCTTCGATGAGACCCGGCACGGAGATCAGAGCCTTAAGACCGCCAACCTCGTCGCGACCATCCCCGGGGTTCTCTCGGTCGGCTCGGTGGAGCAGACCGCCGCGGGCGCGAAGCTCGGCAAGTCGTCGAGCGTCGGAGCCGATGTCTCCGCGCCAGGCGTGAACGTGCCGGTGGGCATCGACAAGAAGACCGGCGGGCCGCAAGACGTGAGCGGCACCTCGTTCGCCGCGCCCTACGTCGCCTCAGTGGCGGCGCTGATGGTGAAGGCCAACCCGAACATCACGCCGGATCAGATCGAGAAGGTCCTCCAGAGCGGGGCGGTGGCGGCCAACGTCCAGGGCACGGCGCGCGACGGAGCGGGCGTCATCGACCCGGTCGCCGCCGTTCGTGAAGCGAAGGCGCTGATGTCGTTCAAGGGCGCCGCGGTGCACGAGTTCCGCGACCTCGATCTATCGGTGCAGCGCGCGGCGAACAGCGAGCTCAAGCAGCTGATGCCGACCACGACCGCAGAATACAAAGCGGCGCTCAAGCTCATCAGCAACGACAACTTCATCGAGCTCGATCCGGCGACGCAGAAGAACCTGCTGACGGGTCTGGGCAACCAGAAGGCCGACCCAAAGCTCGCCTCTCAGCTGATGCAGTTGGTCGACGACAAGAAGTTCCACGACCTTGGCCCGCGCGCCAGGGCGAGCGTCGCCCAGTCGTTCGTCTCACAGAGCGCGGCAGACCGCGCAGAGGTGCTGAGGCTGCTCGCGCGCCCTGAACTGTCGAAGCTGCCGGTGCAGGTGAAGGACGCGCTGACTGCGGCGGTCGCCCGAAACCCGTCGTCGAAGACCACCGACGTGATGCTCGCGAAGTCTGCTGCGCCTGATTTCAAGAAGCTCCCGGTCGGGGTCCAGGCCGACTTCTTCACCGCGCTCGAGCACCAGAACGATCCGGTCGAGATGGATCCGGATCCGCAGGTCGCCCATCGCGCGCGGCTGATCACGCTCATCGACAACGGCGACTTCCAGAAGCTCGACGCCGCAGCGCAGGGCCAGTGGATGCACGCGCTGGCGAGCCCCGACGCGGCGCTGCGCGACCGCACCCACGACCGGCTGCAGACCAGCTGGGACAACGCCGGTAAGGACACCGAGGCCGAGCGCCTTGGCGAGCTCCAGCGCCGCTCGCGCGCGGTGGGAGCGCCGAACACCGCGCGCACCGGCCGGGACGTGCTGCCAGGCGCGTTCGAAGGAGCGGCCGAGATCGGCGCGGCGAAGGACGCGAGCAAGGCGGTGTTCTTCCGTGCCGACGGCAAGGGCATCGACAAGACGCCGCGGCCGGTGATCGTTCAGCACGTGAAGATCGACGGCCAGGACATCGAGGTCGTCTTCCCGCGCCCGATGCCGAAAGACCTGCCATCGATCGCGCTCATCGCCGACGGGCTCAAGGGGCTTCCCGCCGAGGTCCGCGCGCACGTGACGCAGGTGATCGTCGACCCCGCGTTCAAAGACATGATGCAGGCGGCCCAGGCGAAGGATGGGCGGCCAAATCGGATCTTCATGGGCGACCAGGCGCCCACGGGCGCGCGAGAGATGACCGAGATGCTGTCGCACGAAACGGCGCACCTGTTGGCCGCCGACAAGTGGAAAGCAGACCCGGACCTGCTCGCGAAGTGGGAGGCGGCGATCGCCTCGGACCCCTACGCGGCGTCGAACTACGCCACCAACCGGACCCAGGAGGATGTCGCCGAGACGGTGGCTCACTACTTCCAGGTCAAGGGCACCGCGGACGAAGCGGTGATGAAGCGCGAGATGCCTGGCCGGTATGCGCTGCTCGAGAAGCTGCTCGACTAAGTTCGGACGATCAGCTTGAAAATTCGTCCGTCGACGAGAGCCTCTGGCGAGAGCAACGCCACAATCAGATCTTCGTTCGTCAACCGGGGGTCAGCAGCGCGAGTGGGAATCTCACGACCGGAGGCCCCAAGAAACCCTCGCACCAGAGCGAGCGAGGGATAGGTCGACAGCCCCCGAATCCAGGCAAGCCAGGAGCCGACTGCCTGGTCAGCTCGGATCGACGACCGCGTCGGCCACGGTGAAGCTCACGGTTTGGCTCACCGAAGTTGCGCCGAGCTCACCAGCGATCGTCGCGTCGTAGGTGCCAGCGGTGATGAACTGGTCGATTGGCAACACCACGTCGGCATAGACGATCTCCTGCGCGTACGTGCTCTGCAGCGACAGCGACGGAACCGAAACCGCGGTGAGCTTGAAGGGGCCTGTCGCTTTCAGGCGCAGCGCGAGCTGGGGGCCGGTGTCGGCAGAGAACTGGGCCGCTCCGGTGATCGAGATCATCAGCGTCGAGGGCATCGGGTTCGGATCGACGTTCATCCCATTTGCGAGCAGTTGGGGAATCAACGCGTGGAGCCCCGAACGGCTCTCGAGATCGGCGTAGTCCCACCAGAGGTAGCCCTGGTCGCCCCAATCGGTGCCCCAGCTGTTCTGGATCTTGTAGGCGCCTCGGCTGTCGTCGTACCCGATGATCACCATCGCGTGCCCGCCCCCGTGAGGCCCCCCCGCCTGGCCGTCGTTGCTCTTGAAGACTCCCTGTGCCGAGGCCCCGGCCCAGGTCATGAAGTTGGGAGGCAGGGAGCAGCCGAATGGAATCGGGACGCCGCTCGAGAGCACTTCCTTGACCCGCGCTCGATTGAATGGCTCGAGCTTGCTGTAGCCGCCAATCCGCGAGCGTGCGCCGTTGGCCCCGGGGCTGCTACCAGTGGTGCAGACCTGATCCGAGTAGGGAAGCTCACTCGCCAACGGAGCACCCTCTTTCATCAGCGTCTCAAGGCCGGTGTGAATGTAGGTGCCGTCTTTGCAAGCGGTCTGGCTCAAAGCGAGCTGGCGTTCATAGAGAAACGCGGCGCTGATCAACGCCTCGGACCCTTCGACCCGGCTGCGAGCCAAGGAACCGACCACGGTGTTGGCGAAGGCAGCGCAGCTGCCCAGCTGCCCTTGGTTGAGAACCGAGGTCAGCTTCGGCGCGAGGTCGACGCTCGGCTGGGTGGTGACGTCGATCGGTGCGTTCGAGCCGGGGTCAAGCGCCTGCTCGAAATCGGGGTCCACGTCGGGCGAGAAGCCAGCGAGCTGAGTGGACGTCGGTTCGCTGTAGCCCCGGCCCTGGTCGGTAAAGATCGTGACCTTGCCGTCTTCGTCGTAGTCGCCGCCCTCGTAGATGCCGTCGCCATTGAGATCGACCGCGTCGAGCTTGCCGTCTGCATCGAGATCGTACTGATAGCCATCGCTGGTGCCGTCTCCATTCAGGTCGAATGGAGTTCCGTTCTGACTTCCACACGAAGAGCAGATGGCTGCGGCGACGACCAGGAGCGCGGTTCTCATGGCTGCTTTTCCTACTTCGATCGCAGAGCGATCACAACCCGGCAGCCTCGGCGCGCTCGCTTCAGTCAGTGGTGCTTCAGGTGCTCCTGCTCCAGCTGCAGCACCTCGAGCTGGGCCTGCACCGCGCCACGCACCTTGGTGTCGAGCTCGGTGGCGCGGTTCCCGCCGGCCTCCGGAGTCGGAATCGGCTCGCCAAAGATGTAGCGCAGCTCCGCCGGCCAGGGGATGTGCGGCAGCGGCCCGAAGCCGATGCCCCACGGCAGCGAGAGATGAATCGGCCAGACCTCGGCGCGGGCGAAGCGATGGAGGCCCAGCCGCCTGGCGAGCCACCGCCCCGAGGTGAGCACCCGCAGCGTCTCGTGCGCGCCGGCGTGGGCGACGGGGACGATGGGCACTTTCATCTCGACCGCGAGGCGCGCGTAGCCAGTGCGTCCGCCGAAGTCGACCTCGTACCGCCTGGAGTACGGGCGCCAGACCTCGAGATCTCCGCCCGGGTAGATGAGCAGGTCGCGGCCGGAGGCGAGCACGTCGCGCGCGGTCCGATCGGAGGCGCGCAGCACACCAACGCGCTCGAAGAAGCGGGCGGTCTGCGGCAGAGCGAAGAGCAGCTCGTGGGCGAGAATGTGGAGCGGCCGCTTGCTGCCAAAATGCTGATACCAGGCCAGCGCGAGCCCCCACACGTCAGGGGTGGTGGTCCCTCCGGAGTGGTTCGAAACGAGCATGACCTGCTGTGAGGCAGGAATGAGCTCGAGACCACGAAACGACAAGCCGAGGTACTTCCCGGGGCCGAAGACGTTGCGCGCCCCGTGGCACACTTTATCGACGAAGGGCGGGTCGAACCCGGCGACATCCGTGCCCCAGCTGTGGCGTATTCGCTCGGCGGCCCAATCGAACAAACTTCCTTGGTGCTCGGGCTTCGGCCCTGACACGCTCGGGGCACTTCCATGAGTCGCATTGTTGAGCATTTTGCGCGGTCCTCTCTCACCCTGGTGCAAGGGTATAGCCACCGCTACGTGCCCACGTCGGTGGGTCGGGTCCACGTGCTGGAAAAGAAACAGCGCGGGCCGCTGCCGCCGTTGGTGCTGCTGCACGGGTTGAGCTCGGCGGGGGTGCACTACTACCGGATGCTCAAGCACCTCTCGCAGATGTCGCGGGTGCTGCTGCCGGACCTGCCGGGCCATGGCTTCTCGGAGGCGCCTCCGAAGATCGACGAGGCGTCGATGATGGCGGGGCTGTTCGAGACGCTCGACCGTCTGATTGACCAGCCGGCGGTGCTGTGTGGCAACTCGCTGGGTGGCTACACGGCGCTTCGCTATGCGCTGGCGCGGCCGCACAAGGTGGTGGGCCTGGTGTTGGCGTCGCCGGGCGGAGCGTCGATGGGCGCGGAAGAGCTGGCGGTGCTGCGCGATCGCTTCCGGATCAAGAACCACACCGCTGCGCTCGACTTCACCGATGCGCTGTTCGCCCGCCGAAGCCGGATTCGCCACGTGTATGCGATGGGGCTGCGCCGCTACTTCAGCCTGCCGCAGACGTTGGCCGTGCTCGACGGGATGTCGCTCTCGCACATGTTCGTCCCCGGTCAGCTGAAGGTGCTGACGATGCCGGTGCTGCTGCTGTGGGGCGGGGCCGAACGGATCCTCCCGCCCAGCCACCTGCAGTTCTTCACCGACAACCTGCCGGCCCACACCGTGATCGAGCGGCCGCCCAACTGGGGCCACAGCCCCTTCCTCGACGATCCGCGCGGGTTCGCCCGGCGGCTGGTGGCGTTCGCGAAGACGCTGTGAGGGGACCCTGTTGCGTCGCTGCGTGACGGGAAGAAAGTGTCTGCCCAGCTGCCCTCCATGACGTGATGTAACCCGGGGTGGGGAGACGAACTGATGCGCTTGCCGCTGTACCTTCAGGTCATCATCGGCGTCGTCGTCGGCGCGCTGTGCGGCGTCGCCTTCAAGCAGGGGCCGATTCTCTTCGGCGTCACCAACGATGACCTCGGCGCGCTCGGGCTGCTGGTGATCCGGCTGCTGAAGGCGATCGCGGTGCCGCTGGTGTTGTTCGCGATCCTCGACGCGTTCGTCCGCACCCGGATCTCAGCGCGCAGCGGGGTGAAGCTGCTGATCATCTGCCTCATCAACGTCTCGGTGGCGTTCGCGATTGGGCTGACGCTGATGAACACGCTGAAGCCAGGCAAGGGCTCGGCCGATCGCCTGGCGGCGTTGACGAAGCCAAGCAAGGAAGCCGAGGCGGCGATCGCGGCTGGAGCGAAGGCGTCGCTGACCCCGCTGAAGGCGATCGACAGCTACGTGCCCGAGAGCCTGGTCGACCCGTTTCAAAAGAACGCGATCATCCCGGTGGTGTTGATCGCGCTCATCCTCGGCGCGGCGATTCGGCGGGTGAAGGACTCGGGCGAAGGGCCCGACCTGAGCGCGATCGAGGGCTTCATCCACGGCGGGTTCCAGGTGTTCGTGCAGGTGCTGGCGTGGATCATCCTGATCGTGCCCTTCGCGGTGTTCGCCGTCGTCGCCCAGGTGGTGGGCAAGGCGGGGCTGGGGGTCTTCCTCGCGCTGCTGCCTTTTCTGGGCGTCATCCTGTTGGGGATGGCGATCCACAGCCTGCTCTACTACCCGGCGGTCGCGTGGTTCGTGGGCGGCAAGTCGCCAAAGGTCTTCCTCGGTAAGGGCGCCGACGCGATCTTCACCGGGCTGTCGACCAACTCGAGTCTGGCGACAGTGCCAGTGACGCTCAAGTGCCTGACCGAGAAGATGGGAGTCAGCCAGGGCTCGTCGCGGCTGGCCGCCTGCATCGGCACCAACCTGAACAACGACGGCATCACGCTCTACGAGGCGATGGCGGCGCTGTTCGTCGCCCAGGCGCTGGGGATGGAGCTGACGCTGGCTGAGCAGGCGGTGGTGGTGGCCGCCTCGCTGATGGCGGGCATCGGGATCGCCGGAATCCCCGAGGCGGGGCTGGTGATGCTGCCGCTGGTGCTGGGCGCGATGGGGCTGTCGACCGAGCTGGTCGCGGTCGCGATCACCTTCGTGCTCCCGGTGGACTTCATCCTCGCGCGGGCGCGGTCGGCGGTGAACGTGATGAGCGACATGCTGGTCGCGATTCTCCTCGATCGGGTTGAGCCGATTCCGCTCGATGACGGCGAGACGGCCGCCGCGAAGTAGCTCTGCTCGACCGCGCAGTTACCCAGTTGTCACCATTGCTGAGGGCCGAAACGAGGAGAACCCGCCCACATGATCGTCCTCACCTTGTTGGCTCTGACCGTCTGCGCCGCGCCTCCGGCGAAGGCCGACCATCTGGTCGTGCTCGTGTTCGATGCGATGCGACCCGACTACGTCGATCGCTTCGATCTGCCGAACTTCAAGCGGCTGCGAGGGCTGTCGCGGGAATACGTCAACGGCTACGTCGGGCACATCGGAGCAGAGACCGTCGTCTCCCACCTCGTCCTCCCCAGTGGTCGGCTTCCCCGCGATCTGCCCTGGCAAGACGAGGCCTACGTCGACCACGCCGGTCTTTTGGGAACCCCTGGAAAGACGTACGCGACCGGCGGCCTCAAGGCGGAACAATTCCAGACGTTGATGAAGCAAGTGCCCGCAGAAGCCTTCATCACCGCGCGGATGAAGAAGGTGCACGGAGGTCGCGTGTTCTCGGTCGCGCAGAAGTATTACGCCGCCCACGTATTCGGAACACCCGCGGTCGACACCGTCGTCACGATGCTCAAAGCCGACGGCCGTTGCACGCCGACCGGCACCGCAGTTCCCAGCTACATCACCGATAACCCTCGCTACACCCTCGAGTGCGCGAAGGACTACGGCACCGCGACCAGCTTCTACCCACTCGACGGCGCGCGTTCGGTTCCCGGCGACGACCCCGCCCACCTCGGAGGCGACGTCTGGGTCGCCGACATCGGGCTGGAGCTGATCCAGAAAGAGAAAGACTGGTCGGTGTTGTTCCTCTCGTTTGCCGGCATCGACAAGATCGCCCACATGTCGGCCGAGCAAGACGGGCCTCGGCCCAACAGCTTCAAGACCGAGTACACGCTCGAGCGGGTCGCGAAGATCGCAGATCAGCAGCTGGGCAGAATCCTCGATGCGTTGGAAGGCTCGAAGCTCCTCGACCGGACGGTGCTCGTCGCGACCTCGGATCACGGAGGTCAGGCCAATACGTCGTACTTCGGGGCTGGGAAGACCGCGAAGGTTGGAGTGCGCGATGGGCCACCAATAGAGACGGTGTCGCCGTGGCTTCATCGCTTGCGGCTTCTCGCGAACGTCAAAGAGGTGGTGGCCGACTCGGCGATTCGGGTCTGGCTCGAAGGCGACTCGACCGAGAACCGCGACACCGCCACCGCTGTCCTGAACGAGCTGTCGGGCGTCGTCGAGGTGTACGGCCTCACGCTCGGCAAAGACGGCCGGTATTTCTATCGCCGCCTTCACTCTCGCGTTGATCAGCAGCCCGAAGGTTTTCGCCGTTGGGCAAAGCTTCACAACCAGGAGCTCGTCGACTCGATGGCCACCCTCGGCGCGCCCGACTTGATCGGGCTGCTCGCCGACGGCTCTGGCTACGACATGTTGGGAGACCACGGCGGCGCACAGGAAAAAGTGCAGCGCATCCCGCTGTTCGTGCACGCGCCCACGTTCAAGCCCGGGCGTTCGCTCGCGCCCACCCGACTCGCCGACGTCGTCAGCATCATCAGCCCCGCGCTCGGGCTGTAGCGCGTCGGTTGAACCACAAAGGTTTCACACCTCGCAGTGGGTCTGGGTCTTAGGACCACACTGGCCGCCAAGGCGGCATTTCGAGGGAGTTTCGATGGGCGTTCTGTTGATGATCGTGGGCTTGGCGGCGGTGGCGTTCGGAGTCGTTCAGCACCTGAAGGGGAAGCGGATTCTGGCCGCGCCTTTCAAGAAGACGGGCGAACTCGCTAAGAACCCGACCTCGAGCGACCCGAAGGGCCTGATGTCGACTGAAGGAAGCGTGGTGGCGCCCAAGACGCCGGTGCTCTCACCGCTCTCAAAGACGGCGTGCCTCTATTACGAGGTCGCGATCACCCGGAAGTGGGAGAAGACGGAACAGACGCAGGACGGCGCGAAGACCACCAAGGGCTCGACGACGGTCGAGACGCTCAAGGGCGGGGCAGAGTTCGGCCTCGACGACGGCACCGGCGCAGTCCTGGTCGACGCGAGCATGGGCGGCGACTTCGACAACCTGAAGAAGCAGGCCGACGCGGGCGGCGTTCACATGTCTGACGGCTACGTGAAGTTCGGTGAGCTGCGCATTCCGACGCCGCGCTCGGGCTCTGACGACTACACGCTGGGCTTCGAAGCGGTCGAGAAGATCGTGCCGGTGGGCGGCTCGATGTTCGCGCTCGGCAAGCTCGAGAACGGCAAGCTGAGCAAGCCGGGTTGGCGCTCGATGATGTTCTCGACCAAGGGCCGCGATGGGCTGCTGGCGTCGACCAACAAGAAGAAGAAGTTCTCGTTCATCGGTGGCGGCCTCGGCGCGGTGATCGGAATCCCGCTGATGATCTTCGGGCCGAAGTCGGCGCCCAGCGTCGACCACAGCTGCCACAGCCAGCTCGCAGCCGCAGTGCAAGAGAAGTGCAACGACAACACCTCGACTGGCGGCGGTGAAGACTACGCGTGGACGGTCGAGAAGGCCGCGACGTACCACGTGAAGCTGATGCCTCCGCAGGGCAAGAAGTTCCCGATGATTCCGGTCATCACCATCACCGACGAGAAGGGCGAGGTCGTCGGCAGCGCGCAGGGTGGCCCCGGCGATGTCATCTCGGTCGACCAGGCGTTCGAGCCGGGCAAGTACACCATCAACATGAAGAGCACCGACACCGCGAGCTCGAAGGTGAAAGGCGGCTACGACTTCGCGATGGAAATCACGGGCGACGGGCTCGGGGCTCCGGCGACGGGCGAAGCGGTTGCGGCGGTGGCGCCGAAGTCGGCGGAAGACCTGGCGGCGCGGGTGGGCGAGCTCAATGGGCTGTGCGCCGACACCTGGTGCGAAGGCTCCTTTCAGTACAAGTTCACCACGCTGTCGTGCGACGAGGGCCGGGGCTGCGCGCTCGCGTTCACCGCGACCAACAGCGACACGAAGAAGAGCTACGACTCGATGGTGATTGTGAATGGCTTCACCGAGCTGCGAGCCGACCCGACGAAGGACTTCAAGTTCGAAGGCTCGTTCGACGAAGCGGTCGGTACGGCGCTGGCGAAGTGGGAAGCGAACCCGACCAGCAAGCCGGGTGGGCTGGCGGCGAAGGCTGAGCCGACGGGCAAGACGGTCGCATCGGCCGGGAAGACCAAGGCCACCGCGAAGCCTGCGAAGAAGAAATAGGTCGGCCTCGAGGTTTTTCAGCTCCGGGGGCTCGGTCTTCATCGACCGGGCCCCTTTTTTCGCGTGCTCAGGCAGGCGCGGCAGAACGCCTGAGCTGCAGCGCTTCATGCACGAGCGGGTGGATCTGAGCCTCGAGCTCCTGCAGCACCGAGGCGGAGGTTGAGGGATGCCGGGCCACCGCGAAACACTCCACCCACTCGCTGCGCACCTTCAGGTGCTCGGCGGCGACGCCGGGGTGGAGCAGCGCCATCAGCCGCTCGAAGCCGTTCGTCGAACTGGCGCATGCGTCGAGCCGCGCCGCCTGGCCGCGCGGGTGCAAGAGCAGCGCTGCGCGTACCTGCGGGTCGGGATCCCGCGCGAGACGAGCGAGCTCCGGTTGGGGACAGCCGGGATGAGAGGCCGCTCCAAGAAGGGCCTCGGTCTGCGTGCAGGCGGCCAGGTAGCGCAGCGCAGGCTCGATGAGCTGACGTGGGGTCGAAGGGTTGCGGATCGTCGCCAGCGCAGAGCCAATGTCTTTGGGATTAGACGGGCCGAGCAATGTGCCGGCGGAAGGGTTGGCCTCGACGAACCTTCGAATTTCGGCGTCCGCCAGCCCGAGCAGTTTGCTCAACACCGAGGGCGGCGCCTGGGCATTGCGGGCGAGCGCGATCGCGGTGTGCCGATGAATGGAGCCGAAGACTTTGAAGTCGCTCAGGTCCTCGACCAAGGCTTCGTACACCGCCGGGGGCAGGCCGTTCTCGCGCGCCAGGCGCTCCTTTGCCGGGCCTTTGCATCGCGCGATCAGCAGCATCGTCTCGAGGTCCATGCCCACCGCCGGTGGGAGCTTCTCGGCGATCTGCGCTGGCGCGAAGGGAGCGCGCGCCACTTCCCAGCGGCGCTCCGCGGTCAGGGCTGGGCTCTCGAGCAGCAGGCGGTTGAGCCGCACGTCCTTGAGCGCGAACAGGAAGATCAGCAGGTCCTTCGGAAGGTGTGGATCTTTGGCCAAGGCACTGCGCACCTTCTCGTCCTGCAGCGTCGAGACGAGAGCGTAGAAGTCCGGATCATGCGGGCCCAGGGCAATGAGCCCGACGAGCGCCTCGGTCTGCGCCAATGCACCGAGAGCGCGTTCACGGACTTCGCGCGGCATCCCCGAGTTCAGCAGCAGCCCCGAGCACCCTTCGACCCAGGCGCCGCGATCTCCCTGGGTCCGGATCTGCGTCTGAAGCGAGAAGACGCGATCCACCAGCTGCCTCGGTACCCGGGCGTCGGCCATCAGGCTGCGCATCAACCCAGCCGGCTTTCGCGGCGAAGCGAAGAGCCGATCGAAGTCAGGGTTCGGATCCGGCAGGCCGTGGAACCTCGGCTTCACGGCCGCGGGCGGGGTGGGGTGGGGGGCGGCGGGGCGGGCGCCGGGCCGACGCGTGCCGGGGCAGCCACAGGTCCGGCGAGAAAGAGACGCGACGCGCGATCGGTGTCTGCCCGCAGCAGGGTGTAGATCCTCTCGCGTGCTTCTTTGCTGAGCGTGGGATTCCCTGCGGCGGCGATCAGGTGACGGGCCGAGAGCCAATCGGGGAGTAGCGGCCCGGGAACTGGAAGAAAGCCGAGGCACTCCGCGATTCGATGGGTCGACAGGCCGAGCTCGGTCTTCAGCGCCGGCAGCTCGGCCCAGAAACGTTGATCGAGCGAAGTCACCCGCGCGCGAGAATAGCGATTGCTTGGCGCGCTTCGAAAAGTTCTGCTTGAAAACGCGATGGCCACCCGCCGGTACTTCGAGCTCATTGACGCAAGCTCGAACAAGGCTGGGCGGCGTCCCGCTGGGCCCCCGCCCCACCCACCTCGGCGCGCTCGACGACGTGCTGCAGGCCGACCCGCTCGCGCTCTCAATCGGCTTCTGGGAGGACGACGGCCACACGCCCGCGCTCGCCGCGGCCTTCACCAACCGGAAGCTGCGGCTCGAGCACCTCTTCATCGGCGACATCGTCACCAACGAATGCGAGCTCAGCTGGATCAAGCACACCGATCTGTCCGCGCTCTTCGATGCGCTGCCCAACCTTCAGACTTTCAAGCTTCGCGGCAGCCTCGGCCTCAAGCTGCCCGCCACTGGCCATCCGCGGCTGAAGACGCTGATCATCGAATCAGGCGGGCTGCCGGCAGAGGTGGTTCGCCAGCTCGCGGCCGGCCACTACCCGCACCTGGAGCACCTCGAGCTGTGGCTCGGCCGGCGCGAGTACGGAGCGACCGTCAGCGCCTTTGACCTCGAGCCGCTGCTGTCGAAGACCAGGCTCCCCAGCCTGCGCTACCTCGGGCTGCGAAACTCCGACACCGCCGACGAGGTCGCTGCTGCCGCGCTGGAGTCGGAGGTGGCAGCGAACCTTGCATGCCTCGACTTTTCGCTGGGCGTGGTGAACGACCAGGTTGGCCAAGCGCTCCTCGCCTTCCCCGTTGCGCGAACGATTCAGACGGTTGATCTGAGCCACCACTTCCTCAGCGCACAGATGGTCGACCAGCTGCGCGCGCTCGGAAACGTGGCGGGCCTCGAGCTCGAGGGCGAAGAGAACGACGAGAACTACCGCTACGCCGCGGTTGGCGAGTAGCCGTCTACAGCCGCCGCACCTGCAGCGTGTCGAGCGCGATCGAGAACTCGACCGCGGCGTTGGGAGTCGGTGACGACGAGCGCCAGGGCCCCCCCAGATCGACCTTGAGTCGCAACAGGTCCTCGTTCGAGGGGTCGAGCGAGGAAGAGGCGAACCACGCCATCCCACACGTCGAGCTCGGGATCTTCGCCTGCTCGTCCTTCGACACCAGCGACGCCACGCTCGCGGATCGCGGCCTTCCCGACGGCTCGTGAACCGTCACCGACCCAGATAGACCATCGACGATCGTCAGCCTGCCCTTCGTGGCGTGCACCTGGCCGGAGTTCACGTGCGCAGACAGCGTCACCGTCCATGGAGGTGATGTCTTGTCGTCGGGCGTGACCTCGAGCACCGGATCTCGGCAGATTGATCCGGTGATCTGGCAGCTGAGCCGGACCTTGACCGTCGCGAACGGGCGGGTCCATGGCTGCTGGGGCGCCGGGCGGCAGGCGTTGGCGTCCGCCGACCCAAACAGCACGACGAAGCCCAGCACCGCGTCAATCGGGACCCCACATCCGATCGCCACCGGCGTGCCCCACTTCAACCTACCGTAGAGGCCGCAGGTCTCAATTGCGTCTCGGTACGGTGAACTCTTGGTGAACCCGACGCATTGCGCCGTGGGCGGTGACGCGACGGCCGTATAGCCCGCGCATGTTCGATGTCCTGGGCGTGTTGCCAATCGCAATGCTGGTGTTGGGCTTCATCGTCTGGCGCCTGCTGCTGCTGATTTTCGCCGAGGCACACCACACCGAGCGCGCCGCGGGTGCGGTCGTGCTGGCGATGGCGGTGCTGCACCTCTCGGTGTGGTCGTTGGCGCAGCTTGGAGTCCTGTCGCGGCTCTCTTTGCTGGCGTTGATGACGCTCGCGGCCGTGGGGTTGTGGTGGGTGAGCCGGGGGCGGGCCCCACTGTCGGTGCTCAGACCGACGTGGGCCACCGGCTTGCCGTTGTTGGTGATCGGGGTGGTGGTGATCCTCGCCGCGGCCACGGTCCGCATCGTCCCCATCTGGCAATGGGACTCGATCGGCTACCACCTGCCCTTCGTTCAGTTCGTGGTGCAGGCGGGCGGCTTCAGCGGCGTGCCCCGCGACGTTGCGTACCTCTCGACCTACCCGCACAACATCGAGCTGGCGATGGTGTGGCTCCAGCTGATGCTGCCCGACGATCGGCTGATCGACGTGGCGCAGATTCCCTATGGGGTGGGCGGCGCGGTGCTGATCAGCTGTATCGCGCGGCGGCTGCAAGCATCACCGCCCGCTGCAGCGCGCGCAAGGCAACGTCATCGAGCGGGTGACGATGTCGTGGCTGGCGGTTGATCATCACCCGGTGTTCGACATGCGGTTGGGTGGCTTCGGCGTGCTGTTTTTGCTGGCGCTGCCCTTCGCGGTGGCGGGCCTGGTTCGCGCTCGACGGCTGTGGCCATGGGCCGCGCTGGCAGCGGCTTTGGCTTCTCCTGACCCTTCGACGACGTGGGCTCGAGCGCCGCCAGGTGCGGGTGTTGGGGGTGGGCCCGTCGCACCAGGCGCTGATCGATCTGCAGCCTGACCGCTGGCGCAAGCTGTTCGACTGCCGCTCGACGCCTTGCGCGGTGTACGTGCCGCGCTGAAGAAGCGGCCCGTCACACGCTCGGCGCGAACAATTGACGACGTCGTGACGCGGTCACCATCAAATGTTCGCAATCGGACTTTACCGTGTCGGGCATGGGGATCTTCGCAGCGCTGGTGACGTCAATGCTGAGCGCAGCGCCCGATGCGCATCATGTGGTGGTGATTGTCACCGACGGCCTTCGAACCCAGGAGCTCTTCGATGGCGCCGAACGCCGACTGATGGGGCGGGCCGGCGGCGTCGAGAATGAGCAGGGCCTGGTCGACAAGTACTGGAGACCCTCGCTCGAAGCGCGCCGCGCGGCGCTGCTGCCCTTCATCTGGGGCACCGTGGCTACGAAGGGGCAGCTGTTCGGCAACGCCCGGCTCGGCTCGGTGGTCAAGGTCACCAACGCCAAGCGGCTGTCGTACCCCGGCTACAACGAGATGTTCACCGGGGTGGTCGATGCGCGAATCGACTCCAACGCTTTCGCCGACAACCCGAACGTCACCGTTCTCGAGTGGCTCGCGCAGCAGCCAGGTTTCGGTGGCCGCGTGCAGGCCTTCGCCACGTGGGAAACTTTCTTTCGCATCTTCAACGTCACCCGCTCGGGTCTGGACGTGCGCGCCGGGTGGAACCCGCCGTTTGCAGGCGATGCAGATCGCACTCCCGCCAAAGACACCATCGACGCGTTTTATGCGGGCACCACGCCCTTCTTTGGCGGCAACACCCTCGACGCCTTCACTTTTCTGGCGGTCAAAGAGTCGCTGAAGCAGCGCCACCCCAGGGTGCTCTTCGTCGGCTTCGGAGAAACCGACGAGTGGATGCACGCGGGCCGCTACGACATGGCGCTCGAGGCGGCGCGCCGGGTCGACCGCTTCATCGCCGAGCTGTGGAGCACGCTGCAGGCAATGCCAGAGTACCGGGGCACCACCACGTTGCTGATCACCACCGATCACGGCCGCGGCGTGGGCACGACGTCATGGCGGCACCATCAGGCAGACGTGCCGGGCTCTGATGACGTCTGGTTCGCGGCGATGGGGCCAGGCATTCACCCGTTGGGTGAACGCGCGGCGGGTCGGCACACCCAGGGTCAGCTGGCTGCGACGATTGCCGAGCGCCTGGGCTTCGATTGGCGTGCCGTGCGCGCCGACGCCGCGCCTCCGCTGTGTTTCGATGCGCCACCGGCCCTCACGACGACGAACGGCGGGTCGGCAATCGTCACCCGGGCAGAACCCAAGGCCTTACGGTGAGCCTCCTGCGGACCTCACTTCGGCTGCAGCATCAGCGTGGTGAGGTAGATCTTCGTGCCCTTGTCCTGCGTCTGGCCCTTCACCCAGCTGATGTCGAGGTCGTCGAGCGGCGAGGTGTAGTTGGCGATCAAGAACGTGTGAGCGCCGAGGCGCGCGATCGCGGGAAACGAGGTGTCTCCGCACGAGGGCAGGTCGAAGAGCCAGACCACCGCCTTCTTCTCTTTGTCGAGCTGGTACAGCGCAGTGCGCTTCGCCCGGCCCCAGTACGCAGCGTTGTAGAAGGTCTGCATGTCGCCAAAGGTGAGGTCGGTGCGCAGCTGGTCGAAGGGCCCGCCGACGTCGCGCCGGGCAACGAGGTACAGGTCCTTGCCGTGGCGGAACATCTTGGGCGAGTCGTAGCGCTCGGGGCTGCTCTTCGCGCTGCACGTCCACGTCCCCAGATCGTCTTTCGGCGCGGTGCACACGTGCGAGCCGAAGCCGGTCGCGTCGCCATCCTCGTTGCGCGTCACCGCCCACAGCGACCCGTCTTCATCGAACTCGAAAGCGATCTCGCTGACGCCGCCGCGGTAGACCGTGCCGTCACCCTTCACGGGCTCCCATGTCAGGCCGTCGGTGCTCCGGGTGAAGCGCGCCGAGATGTCCGGCATCTTCCCGAACTCGTAGTGCGCTCCTTTGTACGAGCTGCGCCACGCGACGCCGTTGCGGACCTTGTAGCTCCACGACACCTCGGCAGCCTCGCCCCACTCTTCCAGTGGGCCCCACTTTCCGTCCGGGCCGAGCGTCATCCGAAACTGCGCCTTCGGCTCGAACGCGAACATGTCGGTGCCGGCCTGGAAGAACTGGAAGCGCAGCGTGCCGTTCAGCGCGACGAACGCCGGCTCGCGCATGTCCGACCCGAGCACCACCGATGTCTCGTACCGCCACGTCTTCCCGAGATCGGCCGACGAGATGAGGTGGAGCTTCGCGTCCTTCGACGCGAAGTGGGTCGGCGCCGTGCGCCACGCCAGGTACAGCCGGCCCTCGAACAGCACCAGATCGACGTTGTTGTTCGACGGCTGGGCCTTCGCCTCGGGGGGGAGCGCGCGGCTGGGGATGATCCACGACGGCTCCGAAAGCGTCGGCACGTACGTGAGCGCCGAGTCGACCGTGTAGTCCTTCGGGTCGTCGCTGGGGCTCTGGGCCTTCGGCACCGGGGGAGCGCCGCACGCAGCGAGGATCAAAAGGGTCGACAAAATCAGACGCACGCTGCGTTGAAAGCAGTCTCTGAGACGGTGCGTCAAGCGGGTGTCGCGTCGGCGGCAGTTGAGCTTCGGGAGGCTCTGACGAGGAGGAGCGCCGTGTTTACGGACGATCAAGGTCTAAATCATTGGTAGTTTCAGATACTTGAAACTCAACTTGAATTGTTACTGAGTAGTCGGTAATTAACCCGCATGGCCAGACCGCGTCAGGTGAGCGACGAGCAGATCGCGCAGGCGGCGCGTGAGACCTTCCTCAAGCACGGGGCGGGGGCGGCGGTATCCTTGATCGCCCGATCGCTCGACATCTCGCAGGCGGCGCTCTTCCATCGGGCGCAGTCGAAGAAAGAGCTGCTGCTGCGCGCGCTGCGGCCGCACCTGCCGAAGGAGGTGGCGATTCTGGCGGCCGGCCCGGGGGCGGGCCCAATCAGGCCTCAGCTCTCAGCGACGCTGCTGGGGTTGCTCACCTACCTGACCGAGGTGGTGCCGTGCATCTCGGTGCTCCGCGGGGCAGGCCTCCCGGTGGATCAAACCCAGGCAGTGGGTGAGCCGCCAACAGTGGCGCTGCGGCGGTTGCTGACGGGCTGGCTCAGCCAGGCAGCGGAGCGAGGTCAGACGCAGCTCGCGGTCGCTTCGGTGATCGCCGAGGCGTTGCTGGGCGCGCTCGAGGCGCGTGCCTTCAATCGGTATGTGGGCGGCGACTCCTTCACGCCAGGCACCGACGAGGACTTCGTCCATCAGTTGGTCCTGGGCCTGGTGCCGGAAGCGGCGACGCCCTGAGGTTTTTGCAGGTCTGCCCCCGTCGTTCACACCACGCAGTCGAATGCAGCAAAAGGAGCGGCACATGAAGAAGTCAGAGCTGAAGCGTTGGGCCAAGTCGCACATGGTCGGGGTGGAGAACACCACCATCCCCTCGTTCTCGCCGGACCTCTCGACGCTTGACGAGGCAGGCATTCGCCACGACGTCGAGCAGGCGGTGAAGCACGGGTTCTTCTCGACGCTGGTGGCCACCGAGACGGGGCTCACGTTCGAGGAACAGAAGCGCTTCGTGTCGATCGTGGCTGACGCAGCGAAGGGCCGGATCTCGGTCTCGACCAGCATCCTCTTCGATAGCTTCGAGCGAGCGATCGAGATGATCGAGCACGCCGAGAAGGCCGGGTGTCAGACGATCCTGCTCGGCTTCCCCGCGAACTGGTACCCGCAGACGGCGGCCGAGGTGCTCGAGAAGACCCGGGCGCTCTGCGAGCTCACCAACCTCGCGGTGGTCATCTACCCGAGCCCGCACTTCAACCTCGAGCGCCTGCACCCCAGTGGCTACCCGCTCGAGATCCTCCCGCAGGTCGCCGAGATCCCCAATGTGGTCGCCATCAAGGCCGGCGAGTGGGGCCTGTTCGCCGAATGCCACGCGCGGGTGGGTGACTCGCTGTTGATCAACAACCCGGTCGAGCGATACCTGCCGAACACAGTGATGGCCTACGGGCAGCAGTGGATTGGGGCTGGCTGCTACGAGGTGCTGCAGTCGCCCGAGCAACCCAACGTGGTCGAGTACTTCAGGTTGCTGCGAGAGAAGAACTTCAAGGCCGCGATGGAGATTTACTGGAAGCTCGCGCCCGCCCGGAACATCTTCGAGCAGCAGTTCAACCAGACCGTGATGTCCGGCACCTACAACTGGACGATGCAGAAGTACTACCAGTGGTGCGTCGGTGGAAACGGCGGGTTCACCCGGCAGCCGGCAATGAAGCCGCACCAGCACGAGATGGACCTCACCAAGATGGCCTTCTCGATGATCGGCATCATGCCCCGTGAGCCTGACGCCGAGTTCTACAAGGGCCGCGCGAACGTCGCGGCCCAGCAGCCGCGCTGACCTCTTCCGGCGCGGCCTTGTCTTTGAAGGTCGCGCTTTGGCTCTACGGTATCGCTTCGATTCCCGCGGCACCTTCGAGCTTCACCGGGTTGCCGACCTTGATGCCCGTCTTCTCGGCCCAGCCGCCCGCGACCTCGAGCACGTAGAGAGACGGAACGCCGACGCCGCGCGAGGTCATCGTCTTCGGCTCGGCGTTCGACACCACGCCCGTCACCTTCAAGTCCTTGCCGATGAAGATCATGTCCAGCGGGATGAGCGTGTTGCGCATCCAGAAGCTCAGCGGCTGCTCGTTCGCAAAGATGAAGAGCATCCCCTTCCCTGCCTCTAGCGAGGTGCGCCACATCATTCCGCGCGTGCGCGTCGTCGGCGTCGCCGCCACTTCGACTTCCACCACGTGCGTGCCCTTGAACGCGTCGGTCAACGTCACGCGCGCCATCGGCATCGGCGGCATCACGTAGTCCTGCGCCGATGGGTCCGTCTGTACCGACGGCGCGGGTGCGTCGGTCTTCTTGGGGGGGGGAACCGCTGCAGGCGGCTTGCCTTCCGACGCGCACGCCGAGACGGCAAGCAACAGGAGGACGAGGCGCTTCACGACTTCATCGGCTTGTTGAGCAGCTTGCCTGTCAGCTCGGAGCCCAGGCTCTGCGACATCAGCTCTTCGACCACGACCTCGAAGTCGCTGCGCTGGTGATCGTTTGAGTAAATGAAGCGAATTCCCATGCCGGGCTCTTCGCCTTCCGTCTGGCTCCACACCACTTCGCCCAGCAGCTCGAACGGCGCCTCACGCTGCGGCACGGTGAGCTTGAACAGAAACCTCGTCCCGATCGGCAGGGGCTTCTTCGTCTTGATGAAGGTGCCCCCCTTGCTGATGTTCTTCGTGTAGTCCGCGAAGAAACTGTTGAGCTTCTTGTAGTCGACCTTGAGCTCAATCGGAGCACGGGTCCCCTGGCGCCCCTCGATGCCAGCTTTGGTTTCGGCCATGCGGCAAGTATAGGAGCGACGATGGCGCAAGTGTTGATCCGCGCGGTGGCTGTCTTTCGCCGCATCCCCGTCGCGCTCACCTGGCTGCTGCTGGCCGCCGGCGGAGCAACGCTCGTCCTTCTTCCTCTGTTCGGCCTGCCTGGCTACGAGCTCTCGGCCGCCCTCGCCCTGGGCCACGGCCTGCTCGGCGGCATCTGCGGCATCTTCGCCGCCCGGCTCGAACGCCGGCTGATCAGCGCCACCGACCCCCGCCCCGCCGGGGCCAAGCGCTTCGATTCGGCGCTCTTGTCAGCCCTGGCCGCGGCGACCAGCGCGGCAGTGTTGAACCTCTTCGCGCTGCTTCCTCCGCTCGCGGCCGCCGTCATCTACGCGCTCGTCTCGACCCGCTGCGATCCCTTCAGCCACATCGCGTTCTTCCCGGTGCTGACGATTCCGTCGGCGATCTTCGCCGCGTGCTGCGGTGTCTTCGTCGGCTTTGCGACCCGGCGGGTGTGGACGGCGTGCCTCCTCTATTTCGCGACGCTGCTGTGTTCCCTCGCCATCACCGTGCCGCCGATTCTCTTCGGGCCGCAGGTCTTCGCGTTCAACCACCTGCTCGGCTACGTGCCCGGCCCGCTGTACGACGAGGCGCTCTCGGTGACGCCGGCGCTGATCTGGTTTCGCCTCGAGACACTTCTTCTCGCGCTCACCGTGGTGGCCTGGCCCTCGCTGATGCTCGACATGCGCTCGGGCTCGCTGACCCGCCCGCACCTGCGGCTGGGCACCCTCGTGCTGCTCGGCGCCCTCATCGCGTCGATCTTCACCCTCGAAGAACGCGGCCCGCAGCTCGGTACGCGCATGAACGAAGCGACGCTGGAAGAGAAGCTGGGCGGCAAGCGCGAGACGACCCACTTCGTGCTCCACCACCCGCGCGGCAAGCCGAAGGAAGAGCTCGACCGCCTCGTGCGAGACCTCGAGTTCCGGCACGCGCAGATCAGCGCCTTCCTCGGTGGGCCTCCGCCCGGAAAGGTGCACGTGTGGTGGTACCGATCGGCCCAGGAAAAACAGGCGCTGGTCGGCGCCGGCGGCACCCAGTTCGCCAAGCCGTGGCGCCGCGAAGTCCACGTCAACGAGGCGGCGTTTCCGCACCCGGTGCTGAAGCACGAGCTCGTTCACGCGATGGCGGCCCCCTTCGGCGCCGCCCCCTTCGGAGTGACCGCAACCATGGGCGGCGTCTTCGCCAACGCGGCGATCATCGAAGGCCTCGCCGTCGCCGGTGAAGATCCCGTCGACGACCTCACGCTTCACGAGTGGGCCGCGGGAATGAAGCAGCAGAAGCTGTTGCCTGACGTGCGGAAGCTGATGGGGCCGACGGGCTTCTACGCCGCGGCGCCGTCGCGCGCGTACACCACGGCGGGCAGCTTCATGCGCTGGCTCGGCGACACGCACGGCGGCGAGAAGCTTCGCGCGCTCTACCAGCGGGGCGATTTCCAGACCGTCTATGGCCAGAGCCTCGATGCGCTCGCCACCGAGTGGGAAAAGTCGCTGGACGCGCTGCCGCTGGACGCGTCGGCGGTGAACCAGGCGTTCGGCCGCTTCCGCCGCGGCAGTCTCTTCGCGAGGCCCTGCGCGCGCGAGGTCGCCCGGCTCACCAGCGAGGCCGCCGAGCTCCTGCAGAGTGACCCCGACGAGGCCGTTCGCCGTTACCAGCGCTGCGCCGAGCTGCAGCCCGACGAGCCTGGCCACCGGTTGAACGAAGCGACCGCGCTTCAGCGGTCGGGCCGCAAGCTCGACTCGGCCGAGCTGCTGACCCAGCTGGCCGAAGTGGTGAAGGAACAGCCGGGCCCTTCGGCCGAAGTCGCGATGGCCCGCGCAGATCTCGCCTGGTCGCGCAACAAGCCGAACGACGCGCGCGAGCAGCTGCAGAAGGTGCTCACGCTTGACCCGTCGCCTGCGATGGATCGCACGGCCCGCGTGAAGCTGGCCGCGCTCGCCGCCGACGAAGGGTCCAGCAAGGCGCTCTGGGCGTGGTTCAAGCCCGGGGGCGACGACGTGAAGCTGCTGGTGCTGCGCGAGGCGATGAAGGGCGGCGACTCGGACGTCTACGTCAGCTACCTGCTGGGTCGCAGGTTGTCGCAGGGAAGCGCGCCTGCGCTGGCGCTGCCATACCTCGCGGCCGCGCTCGCCTCACCCACGCTGCCCGAGAGCATTCGCAAGGAATCGCTGCGGCTTCAGCTCGAGTCCCTGTTTCTTTCGGGCGACTGCAACGGCGTCACCGATGCGATCGGCAGGCTGCCGTCGTCGACCACCGCGTTCAAGGTGCGCGCGAAAGAATGGGAAGCGCGGTGTGCCTTCGAGCGTGAGACGTTCGGCGGGCCGATGCAGCCCGATGCTGGAACCTGATCTCCCTTTGCGCTAACAGCCAACAAGCAAATGCACTTCGAAGCGCGCCAGCGCATCAACGGAACCGTGGCCGAGGCCGAGGCGGCGCTCACCGACGAGAAGTACCTCGACTTTCTGCTCAAGCACCACGGCGTGCTGCTCGAGGTCGCGCTGATCGACAAGAAGGACGACGGCGTTCGCATCGAGCGCAAGGTGCGCTACCGCCCGAAGCCCGTCATCGACTCCATCGGCCCCAAGCGCGTGCCGCCCGAGTTCTTCGCCTTCATCGAGACCTCGACCTGGGATCGCAGCAAGAAAGAGCTGCGCTTCGTCAACGTCCCCACCAGCAACCGCATCAGCAAGATGATGGAAAACACGGGCGTGCTGCGGCTGCGCGACGTCAACGGCCAGTGCGAGCGCACGATGGACGGCGAGATCAAGCTGAAGCTGCCGTTTCTGATGAAGCCGCTGGCCATCATCGGTGAGGCCGTCATCCAGCGCGAAGGTCTGAAAATTCTCGATGCCGAGCTTCCCGTGCTCAACCGCTACATCGCCGAAGTCATCCGGGCGCCGCAGTGAAATGCCCGCCCCTTCTTCTCTGTTGGAGCCGCACATGAAAACGACCCTCGCCGTGCTGGTCCTTGCCATTTTGTCAGGCTGTGCCGCGAAGAAGATCCCCGGTACCGAGATCGATGACAACGACGACACCCGCTACATCATCACGGTCATCGAGCAGTACCGGAAGGCCGTCGAGATCAAAGACGCCCAGGCGATTCTCGACCTCTCTGACGAGAGCTTCCGGGATGACGGCGGCAGCGCGTCTCCGCAAGACGACCTCGACTACAAGCAACTGTTCACCGTGCTTCCCGCGCGGATGTCGAAGATGGACGACATCAAGCTCGAGATCGCGGTGCGGAAGATCGACGTCGACCGCGAGCTCGGCACCGCCCGCGCGACCTACACGTACAGCACCAGCTTCCGCCTGCCGGGCATGAACCCGAAGGTGCAGAACGAGGCCGACATCAAGCAGATGACCTTCAACCTGGCCGACAAGTCGAAGCGCACCTGGAAGATCACCTCGGGGATCTGATGGACGCCCTCACCCTCTACGTCGACGGTTTCTGGATCAGCCCCTACGCGCTCAGCGCCTTTGTCGCGCTCGAAGAAAAGGGCCTGCCATACACGGTGAAAGAGGTGCGGCTGAACAAGCAGGAGCACCACGACACGCAGTACCGCGCCCACACTGGCCGCGTGCCCGCGCTGCAGCATGGTGACTACTGGCTGGCCGAGTCGTCGGCGATTTGTGAGTACCTCGCCGAGACTTTTCCGTTTCCGAAGTACCCGCGGCTCTTCCCCGAAGACCTTCGCCAGCGCGGCATCTGCCGGGAAGTTCAGGCCTGGGTGCGTTCGGACCTGATGCCGATTCGCGAAGAAAGGTCGACCCACACCATCTGGTACGACCAGACGACGAAGCCGCTGTCGGACCACGGCAAGAAGGCGGTCGAACGGCTGGTCGCGATCGCGGATCGCCTCATTCCCGAAGGCAAGACGACCCTGTTCGACGCCTGGTGCATCGCCGACACCGACCTGGGGGTGATGCTGCAGCGGCTCAACATGAACGGAGACCCGCTGCCGAAGAAGCTGAAGGCCTACGCCGAAGCCCAGTGGCAGCGGCCATCGGTCGCGAAGTGGAACAATCGGAAGCGCGCTGCGTACGAGCCGTACTGAACATTTCCTGCACGTGGTTCAGGGGTGACGGGTCTGTGCGCGCGTGGTCCTCCGCGCCGTAGCCCTCTTCCTTCTTCTCACCGGCTGCGGCGAACGCACCCTTGCCCAGGCGTCTGGCGGCCTGAAGCTCGACCCCACCCGGGTCGACTTTCCCCACGCGTGGGCCGGGCACCGCCAGGCGCGCACCCTCACGGTTCGCAACGAAGCGCGCGGCACCCGGTCGGCTGCGTTCACCATCCGCGCGCCGTTCACGGTTTCGCCCTCGACCATCGACGTCCCGGGCGGCAGCAGCGTCACAGTCGAGGTGGTGCTGCTCGCTTCCGAAGCGGGCGCGTACGAAGGCACCCTGGCGCTCGAAGACTCAGCGATTCCCGTCACCGCGCAGGCGCTGGCGCCGCCCGAGTGCCCCGCCGCCGAGGCCTGTCATGCGCGGGGGTTCGACACCGACGCCGGCGCGTGCGTCGACTCGTTGCTGGCCGACGGCACGGCGTGCGGCGGCAATGCGTGCCTGGAAAGCCCGACCTGCCAGGCGGGCGTGTGCCGCGGCGCCACGGCGTCCTGCGATGACGCCAACGCGTGCACCACCGACAGCTGCGGCGTCGACGGTTGCATCCACGCCGAGCGCAGCTGCCCTGTTCCCGCTGACCCGTGCCAGGCCGCCCTCTGCGATCCGGCCACCGGCTGTTCCGCCCAGCAGGCACTTGACGGCACCGCGTGCGGCGCGTCGGACTGCCAGACCGCCCACGTCTGCATCGCGGGCGCCTGCGTTCAACGCCCCGTGCCCGATGGAGCGACCTGCGGCGAAGCCACCGCCTGCACCGACGCTCCGACCTGCCAGCAAGGCGCCTGCATCGACGGCCCCGTGCGCCCCCTCATCGAGCGCTGGACGTACTTCCCGACGCCCGGCTGGACGCTGGGAAGCTTCGGCAGCCAGGATCCGCAGGGAAACTTCTACCTGCTCGAGTCGCAGGGCATGTCGGCGCAGCTCGTCTCGTTGCAGCGGTCGGGCACGCAGCGGTTCAAGGTGCCGGTAGGCGAAGGCAACTCCGTCGTCCGGGGGCCGATCGACACCACCCAGCAGCAGCTGCTGCTGGTGTCGAAGTCCCGCATCCTCGAGGCGCGCGCGCTGTCCGACGGCTCGCTGCGCTGGTCGGTGAACCTCTTCGACGCGCTGAAGCCCCTCTTCGATCGTGGCCCGCAGGCAACGTACAGCTTCAGCCTTTCCGAGCTGACCCTCGTCTCGCCCAACCTGCTGGTGCTCAACGTTCACGAGGACGCGAGCAGCTGGCGCAGCTGGGTCGTCGCCATCAACCTGATCACCGGCCAGCCCGCGTGGAACCGCGAGCACCCGGGCCACCTGTCGAGCTTCGTCGCCGACTCGAATGGCGGCGTCTTCTACCTCGAGAGCCAGGGTTTCGGAGGCGCGTACACGGTCGTGGCGCTCGACTCCCTGGGCGCCAGCAAGTGGACGAAGGCGCTGCCGCCGAACACGTGGGCCTCGGCCCTGTCGGTGGTCGACAACGCGGTGCTGCTCGGCGGCATCGACCAGTGGCTCGACGCGAAGCTCGGCGGTGCGTTGGGCAACCTCAACACCCAGCAGGCCGGCTTCATGTCAGTCGGCGACAGCAACACCGCGTGGGTCGCGAAGTCCGGCTGCAACGGCGCGGGCTGCAGCGATTCGTTGATGGCCTTCGACGCCCAGACCCACCAGCCGATGTGGTCGCTGCCGCTGGTCGATGGCGTGCGCGAGCTGTTCCTCGGCAACCGGGGGATGGTGATCGCGCTGACGACTCCGAAGCAGGTGTACCCGGTGGCGCAGACGACGGTGGTGGGCATCGACCGCATGGGCGCCGAGCTGTTTCGCTGCCGAACACCCGAGCCGATGAACGCGCAGGCCGTGCTCGATGAAGGCCAGCTGGTCGGGCAGACGGGCACCAGAGTAACAGCGCTCGCGCTGCCGAAGATGGGGCCGGCGCCCGCCGGGTGGATCTCATCCCGGGGCAGCTATCTGCGCACAAACCGCGCGCGGTAACTGTCGTTGACACCCCTGTTTTCGCGCCGCTATATCGCCGCGCTTTCACCCCTACGGGAGTCTCAATGGCCGTCGACCAGACCAAGCAAGGCAGCGACTGGAGGAAGAAAGAGAGCTTCGGCTCTGCGATTCTTCAGATTGCCGTCGTGGCCGCCCTTCTTGGCGGGGCCGTCTACTTCTTCTACCAGCGCGGCACGGTGAAGAAGGAAGTGGGCGAAAAGATGACCAGCGCCCGGCTGGTCGCGATCCGCAACAACCCGGCCGACCTCCAGGCGGCGCTGAAGCAGGCCGACGAGATTCTCGCCATCGACGCGTCGTCCGCCGACGGCCTGGCTTTCGCGGCCGCGCTGCACACCGAGCTGTGGACAGTCTACAAAGTGCCCGGCGAAGACGCGAAGGCGAAGGACTTCCTCGCGAAGGCCGAGAAGGCCGACGACCGTAACCGTGAAGACCGCCACGCCAGCAAGGCGCTGCTGCTGATCGCCGATGGCAAGGCCGCCGAGGCCGAGTCGTACATCGACGAGCTCCGCAAGCGGGGTGGCGCGAGCCCCCGCCTCTTCTTCGCCCAGGCGCTCGCGCTCCAGGCGCAGGGCAACTTGAAGCTCGCGCGCGCTGGCTTCATCTCGGCCGCCGACAAGGCGTGGAAGGATCCCGCGTACACCACCGGCTTCGGTGAAGCGAACCTCGCCGAAGGCCTGTTTCCCCAGGCCGCCGATGCCTTCAACAAGGCGCTGGGCGCCAACCCCGAGCACCTGCGCGCCCGCCTCGGCGCCGCGCTGACCAAGGTCTTCCGCCGCGTCAGCATGAAGGACGCCGAAGACCTGGTGAAGGAGCTCGGCGCCGTCGACCTCACCCCGTCGCTGAAAGCCCGCCGCGCCACTGTGGCGGCCGAGCTCGCGAACGTCGTCGGAAACTACGACGAAGCCATCAAGGCGGCCGACGAAGGCATCGCGGCTGACCCGAACGACGCCTGGGCGCACTTCGCCAGGGCCCGCGCGCTGGGCTTCAAGAAGGATCCGGGCGCTGCGGCCGCTTTCGACGCGGTGCTGGCGAAGAACAAGGTCGCGCCGCTGTTCTACTTCGACGGCGCCGCGCTGCTGCAGCAGGCCGGCAGCCTCGACGCCGCGCTCGCGCTGCTCGACAAGTACGAAGCCGAGTTCAAGAACGTGAAGTTCACCGACTCGTCGGGCAAGGAAGAGTCGTACCTCGCGCGCGATGACCGGTACTGGCTGGCCCGCGGCGACGTGCTGCTCGCAGCGAAGAAGGACGACGACGCGATGGCCGCCTACGACAAGGCGATCGCCGCGAAGAGCATCAACCAGGTCCGCGCGAACTACGCGAAGGCCGCGATGCTGGTCGCCCGCAAGGACTACGACAAAGCCACCGAGCTGCTCGTCGACATCACCCCGCCAGACGGCACGGGCTCTCTGCCCGAGGCCTACGTGGCGATGGGTGAGATTCAGTTCGCCAAGACCGACTACGCGCCAGGCTGCCAGAGCTTCGCCTTCGCCCTCACCGGCATGAAGATGCGCCAGGCGCCCCGCGAGCAGATGAACGCGTTGCTCGACGACGTGTCGAAGAAGCTGATCGCGGCCAAGCAGAAGGAAATCGCGAAGGCCTGGAAAGAAGAAGCCAGCAAGCTGATTCAGTAGCTCAGAGGCCCTGCTGGTAGGTGGCGCTGGCAAAACGCCACTTCCCGTCGACCTTCTTCAAGCCCGCTCCAATCTCGTAGGCGTTGACCACCGAGCCTTCGGGCAGCTGGTTGAAGCTCTCGGCCTTTGCGCGGGCGAAGACGAACTTGCCCCGCACGCTGGCGGTATCAGGGCCGGTGAGGTCGACGGTCAGCGACGGGTTGAAGACCGCAACGGACTCTTTGTCGCGCAGCACCTGAAAGGCGATCAGGCGCTTCACTTCGTCGCGGCCGGCACCAGAAGGGCCCTGAAAGCCGTCCGTCATCGCGTCCGCAATCACCGACACGTCTTTGTCTTCGGCCGCGCGCACGCATGACGCGACGAGGGCGCGAATCTGGTCTTCGTCGGTGAGTGCGGGCTTCGGCCAGAGCCACAGGGTCAGAAGCACCGCGATCGCCGCAGTGGCGATCGCTACTGTCCGGGCCGACAATGTCACTCGACCACCAGCTCGTCGGCGTCGAGGATTTCGGCTGGCCGCAGCGCCTCGCCGATGAGCTTCATCCGCTTCACCGAGAGGCCCTCGAGGTACTGGCGCACGGTGGGGAAGCTCTTCAGCAGCTCGTCGAAGGTCTTCCGTTCGAGGAAAGCGGTCGCCGTCTTGCGGGTCGCCTGCACCGTGGCTGACGCACGAAGCCCGCTGAGCAGCGACATCTCGCCGGCGATGTCACCCTCGCGAAGAATGCCGAGCGACACGAGGCCGCCGTCGGGGTCCGTCTTCTGCACCACCAGCTCGCCGGCGAGCACCATGTACATGCCGGGCGAGTAGTCGCCTTCGATGATCGCCTTTTCGTTGGTCTGCAGACCCTTGAAGAGAAACCGGCTCAGCAGCGCGCCCCGTTCGGCCTCGGGGATGCTCTGGAAAAGCGGTGACGTCGCGACGAGGTTCTTCGCCATGCGGGCCTGCGCGAAGGTCGCGAGCACCTGAGGCACGGTGGGGTGCAGCCGCGCCAGCTGGTTCAGGTGGTCGCGCTTGATCTCGAGCAGGTCGACCTCGGACACCGCGGTGACGGTCGCGGTCGGTGATGCGCCGGTGAGCACCGACAGCTCGCCGAAGATGCTGCCGCCCGAGAGGAAGGCGAGCGTCTTCGGTTCCTTGTCGACGATGCGGGTCACCTCGGCCTTGCCGGCGACGATGACGCAGATGGCCTCGCTGTTGACGCCTTCTTCGCTGACCACGGTGCCCGGAGGCACCTCGCGGTAAGTCATCAGCTCGACCAGATCGGCGAACGCCTCTCGGGTCAGCTCGGCGAACAGCGGCAGCGGCGGGCGCGCCGCGGGGTCGGCAGCCGGGCCGCTGACGTCGGCGGCGCCCAACACTTCGATCGCTTTGTCCGACAGGTCAGAGCCGTGAAGCGCCATCAGGTCCGTCTCGACCTTGCCGTCGTAGAGCACCTCGGGCGGCAACGGAGGCGGCCCCGCAGCGCGGCCTGCCGCCGCGCGTTCGGCGCGCGAGTGAATGCGGTACAGCGTTTCTTTGAGCCGCTTCTCGTTCGGAGACAGCAGCAACGCCTGCTTGCACGCCGCCATGCCCGACAGCAGGTAGTCGCGGCGAAGGAGCCCTTCGGCGCAGGCGTGCAGGACGGTGACGGCGCGCTCGGGCTCGCTCAGCTTCTCGTAGCAACGCGCGGCCAGCATGCGCGAACGGTGATCGCCGGGCTGGCGGCGCACGGCTTCAGCAAACACGCCCAGCGCCTTTTCCCACTGCGCGTCAGCGACGAGATCGAGACCCAGCTCACGAAGAGATGACCCACTCATGTGCGGCGCACCGTACTACGCGCGCAATCCACTGAGCATGGCGTCGATCAGCACTCCCTCTTCCTTCCGCATCTTCTTCGGTTGCTTCGAACGGGCGAAGGACCCAAAGGCGCGCGCGCCGGGCCTCCGCACCGGGTTGCTGCTCGCGAAGGACGCCGGTGCGCTTGCAGCCATCGATGCCGAGAAGGCACTGCTGCTGAACAAGCCTTAGTTGCTCATCGCGGCGATCTGGTTCTTCGCCTTTTCGTGGGTCGCCGAGCCTGATGGCGTCACCTGCTCGACGACGCGGAACTTCTTCAGCGCCTCGCGCGGGTCGCGGTCACGAATCATGTACGCCGACTGGTAGAGGTCTTCGGCCTTCCCGATCACGTCGTCGAGCCCACTGCGCGCGCGGCCCTCGTTCGGGTCGAGCTTCACGGCGTCGCGGAAGTTCACCGCGGCAGAGACGAGGTCATCGCGCAGCAACGCTTCCTTGCCTGCCATCACCGCGGCCTGGGCGAGCTTCTCGTCGATTTCGCCCCCCAGCTTGGTGGGCAGGTTGATCTGCAGGTAGTAGGTGCGGGCCTGCCGCAGCGGGCGCGCGGCGCTGGCGATCTGCCCTTCGCGGAACTTCTTGATCCCCTCCTCGTAGTTGCGGCCGAAGTTGGGAATCAGCCCCTGCAGCAGCTTGGCGCGCTTGCGAATCGCATCGTCGCCCGAGTTCTGGTCGATGACGCGGTCGCACTCAGCGGCGGCACGCTGCCACTCGTTGCCAGCGAACTTTCGCTGCACGGTCGCGAACGCAATCGCCATCTCCTCTTCCGCGCGCTGCTTCCTCTGGTTGGCCGAGCCGATTGCCTGTTTCTTGATCGCGTCTTGCTCGGCCTTTCTAGATGCCGCAATGTTGTCTTCAGCTTCGACGAACCTCGGGGTGAGCTCTTTCTGATCGACGTCGGGCAGCTCGACCAGCAGCTGCTTGGCTGCCTCGAGCTCACCCAGGGCCAGCAGCTCTTCGACCTTGGCGCGCTTGAACTTCGCCTCGCCGAGCTTGAGCTCTTCTTCGACCTTCAGCTTCTCGTCTTCCGTCTTGATCGAGCCCTTCGCCATTCGGGCCAGCTCGGCGCGGGCGTCGTCGAACCGGTTGGTCTCGATCATCTGGCGCACGGCTTCGAGCGACTTCTGAATCGCGAGCTCGTCGCGCGACGACGAGGCGAGCTTCGACTGGTCGATGCCAGGCTGCAGCTTCTCGGCGGCCTCGATCAACACGATCGCTTCGTCGTACTTCTGGTTGCGTATTGCATCGCGGGCGAGCTGCATCTTTTCCGCGGCCACCTTCTGCCGCGGGTCGACGACGGGCGTGGGCGGAGGCCGGGTCGCGGCGATGAGCAGGATCAACAGCAGCAGGCCGACGCCCGCGCCGCCCAGGATCATCAAGCGCTTCTTCGGCTCGAGCGCCTTGAACTTCTCGATCGCGCCCTGCGGCTCTTCGGCGCCGCGGCGCGACACCGGCCGGCGGTCCGCGCGATCGACAATCGGCCGGGCAATCGTCTTCGGGCCGGCTTCGTCGGCCGGCGCTTCGCCTTCTGCCGCGCCCTCGCCTTCCGGCGCTGCTTCTTCCGCGGCGGGCGCTGCTGCGGCGGCAGCGGCCTCTTCTTCCTTCTTCTTCGCGGCTTCTTCTTCTTCTTCGTTCTTCTGCTGCTGGTCGTCGCGCAGCTTCTTGAACGCGGCCATCTCATCGTTGAACTTCAGCTTCGTCTTGCCGATGTGAATCTCGTCGCCGTGCTCGAGAATCTTTTCGGCGGTCTTCTCTCCGTTGACCTTCGTGCCGTTGCCGCTGCCGAGGTCGCGCAACAACACGCCCTTGTCGCCCTGCACGAGCTCGACGTGGCGGCGCGACACCGACTGATCCGACAGCTGCAGATCGACGCCCGGGGTCCGGCCGATCACCATCCGCACGCCCTTGAACTTCTTCTTCTTGCCCTGGTCGGGCCCGGCGGTGATGTGGAGGCTCAGCGGCGGGCCGGCGCGGGTCTCATTCGCTCCGTCGTCGTCTTCTTCGGGCTCCGGAGCGGCCGCGTCTTCTGCCAGCAGGGCCTCGAGCCCCTTCGTCTTCGGCGGGCCCAGGTCGGCGTCGAGCGCGTCGAGGCCATCGCCTTCGAGGTTGAGCTGGCCCGGGTTCAGCGGCTCGTAGTCATTGCCCGTGTGGTAGTCGGACGCTTCTTCGTCGAGCGACTGGTACGCGCTGGCCGTCTCATACTCGGGGTCGGCCTTCGCCTGCTCGCCCGACATTTTTCCCGGCGGTGCGTCCCAGTTCGACTGCTTCCGCGCCTTCCCCGGCTGGGCTTTGATCTTGGCTTCGGTGTTGTGCCCCCGTTCGGGGTCGTCTTCGACCACCTTGCCGCGCTGGCCACGCGAGACAGCGCCGCGAGCGACCGAGGGCATCTTGGCCTGGGTGTTCTTGCTCAGCTCAGGGTCTTCGTCGGCGGCCGCGTCGCGGCTGCCGCGGGCCACCTTGATTTTGGCCTGCGTTCCCTGAAGCTTTTCAGGGTCGTTCTCGACGTCTCTGTTTCCCCTTTCGACAGCGGGGCGTTTGCTCGGCGGGGGCATATCGGCTCGAAAACTCTAGCAGGGAAGTTGAGGTCGGGATTGTTAGTGTCCCACCCGCAATGGCCAAGCCCACCAGCTCCCACACGAATACCCTGCTTTCGGTTCCCCTCATCGAGCGCCTGCTGTCCGCGGCGATGGAAAAAGGCGGTGAGTTCGCCGAGGTCTACGTCGAGCGCAACGAGAGCTGCGCCGTCATTCTCGAAGAGAAGAAGGTGAAGAGCGCCCAGGCCGGCCTCTCGCAAGGCGTCGGCGTCCGCGTCATCAGCGGGGCCAAGGTCGGGTACGCGTACTCCGACGACCTCGACGACGAAGCGCTGTTCCGTGCGGCCCGCACCGCGGCGTTGATCGCCCAGGGCGGGGGCAGCGAGCAGACCTTCAACGTCGCCCGCACCCCGCTGCCGACTTTTTACCGGCTCGCCACCCCGCTCAAGAACGTCGAGGTGAGCCAGAAGGTCGCCCTCGTCGTCCGCGCCAACAAGGCCGCGCACGCCTACGACAAGCGCGTGAAGCAGGTGATCGCCACCTACGCCGACTCGACGAAGCGCGTGCTGGTCGCGAACACGAAGGGTCGCATGGCCGAAGACACGCAGGACCTCTGCCGCCTCTCGACCCACGTGGTCGCCGAAGGAAAGAAGGGCGATCGCCGCACCGGCTTCTACGGGGGTGGCGGCCGCGTTCCATTCAGCCACTTCGACACTTTCACTCCCGAGTTCGTCGCGACCGAGGCCGCGCGCCAGGCCGTCGAGACGTTGGGCGCGGTGGACGCGAAGGCCGGACAGCAGACGGTGGTGCTCGCTCCCGGCTGGAGCGGCATTCTGCTTCACGAGGCCGTCGGCCACGGCCTCGAGGCCGACTTCATTCGAAAGGGCACGTCTCTGTTCGCTGGCAAAGAGAACCAGAAGGTGGCGTCAGACCTCGTCACCGTCATCGATGACGGCACGGTCGCCAACGGCCGCGGCTCGCTGAACGTCGACGACGAAGGCAACCCGGCCCAGTTCAAGGTGCTGATCGAGCGCGGCGTGCTGAAGGGCTTCATGTACGACTCGCTGAACGCGAAGCTGATGGGCAAAGACAGCTCGGGCAGCGGGCGGCGTGAGAGCTTCAAGCACCTGCCGTTGCCGCGAATGACGAACACCTACCTGGCTCCGGGCGAGTCGACGCACGACGAGATCATCCACTCGGTCGACACCGGCATCTACTGCGCGCACTTCGGCGGCGGCCAGGTCGACATCACCAACGGCAACTTCGTCTTCGAGGTCAGCGAGGCGTACGAAATCAACAAGGGCAAGGTCGGCCGGCCGCTGAAGGGGGTGACGCTGATCGGCGTCGGCCCCGAGGCGCTGAAGAACGTGTCGATGGTCGGCAATGATCCGATGGCAGACCCGGGCCTCGGCACCTGCGGAAAAGACGGTCAGAGCGTGCCGGTGGGCGTCGGACTCCCCACGATTCGCATCGACAACATGACGGTCGGCGGGACGAAGCTGGGGGCCGCATGAGCACCCACTACGAAGCGCTGGCAAAGAAGCTGATGGCCCGCGCGAAGAAGAAGGGCGCCCAGCAGGCCGAGGTGTTCATCGAGGTCGGCCGCGAAGCCAGCGTTCGCGTGCGCGACGGAGAGATCGAAGACCTCACCCAGGCGACGTCGAAGGGCGTCGGCATTCGCGTCTTCGTCAACAAGCGGCTCGGCTTCGCGTGGACCAGCGACTTCACCGAGGGCAGCCTCAATGGCTTCGTCGATCGCGCGGTGCAGCTGGCCGCAGCGGCCGCGCCGAACCCGTTGAACGGGTTGCCCGATCGTTCGTCGCTGAAGGGCCACGCCAACGTCGGCGCGCTGTTCGACCCGGCGATCGCGAACCTGCGGCCCGAGTGGAAGATCGAAGCGGCGATCGAGATGGAGAAAGCGGGCAAGTCGGTGGACCCGCGCATCAAGACCTTCGAGAGCGTCGGCGCCGGCGAGAGCGTCAGCGAGGTCTACCTGGCCAGCAGCGAAGGCTTCACGGGCGGCTACCAGGGCACCTACGCTTTCCTCTTCGCGGTGCCGGTTGCGGCCGAGGGCGACCAGCTGCAGACGAGCTACTGGGTCGACTACAAACGTTTCTTCGACAAGCTCGATACGCCCGAGTCGGTGGGCAAGGAAGCGGCGCGGCGCGCGGTGCGGATGCTGGGCGCGAAGAAGGTGAAGTCGCAGCGGGTGCCGGTGATCTTCGACCCGATGATGGCTGCCTCTTTCGTCGGCAGCGTCGCCTCGGCGTGCAACGGCGACGCGGTATTCAAGCAGAGCTCCTTCCTGGCGTCGAAGCTGGGCGAGAAGATCGCGCCATCGACGGTGACGATCGTCGATGACGGGTTGCTCAAAGACGGCATCGCCACCTCGCCCTTCGACGGCGAGGGCGTGCCGACCCGGACGACGAAGGTGGTCGACCAGGGCGTGCTCAACGCGTTCCTCTACGACGCGTTCACCGCGCGCAAGGCGAAGACGCAGTCAACCGGCAACGCCGCGCGCGGCTACCGGACGATGCCCCACATCGGCACGAACAACCTCTACCTGCAGGCCGGCGATCAGCGCCCCGAAGACATCATCAAGGGCGTGAAGAATGGCTTCTACGTCACCGCGATGCTCGGCCACGGCGCGAACCTGGTCACTGGCGAGTTCTCGCGCGGCGCGAATGGGCTGTGGATCGAGAACGGCGAGCTGACGAAGCCAGTGCAGGAAGTGACGGTGGCGGGCCACTTGATCGCGATGCTGCAGGGCATCGACGCCATCGGCAACGATCTGACGTTCCGCGGCAGCACTGCAGCTCCGACGATTCGTTTCAAAGAGCTGACCGTCTCTGGGGAATAGCGAACATGGGAACCGCGAAGAAGCCGGCCGCCCCGGGAGCCAGGAAGCGCAAGCTGCCCCGCAAGAAGGTCGCCATCGGGAGCAAGGGCCTCACGCCGGCCGAAGGAAATGTCGGCGCGGATGACGCAAAGGCGCTGGCCGATCAGATCAAGGCCGATGGCGGTGAGGCGGTCGGCCTCTACAAGGATCCGCTGGGTGGCCACTCGATCGTCCTGGCGCTGCTGCCGATCGACCTCGTCGAGCCGACGCCGTACCAGCGCGATCGCAGCGAGACGCACGTGAAGAAGCTCGCGAATGCGATGGAACGCGTCGGCAGTTTTCTGGACCCGCTGATCGCCGTTCGCAAAGACGGCAGGTACTGGACCCCCAACGGCAACCACCGCCTGGGCGCGATGAAGCTGATGGGGATGAAGGCGATCACCGCGCTCGTGCTGCCCGAGCAAGACACGGCGTACAAGATCCTCGCGTTGAACACCGAGAAGGCCCACAACCTGAAGGAAAGGTCGCTGGAAGTGATCCGCATGTATCGCGGGCTCGTCGGCGCGCGTGGCGACGAGAAAGAAAGCAACTTCGCCGAAATCTTCGAAGAGCCGCACTTCGCCACCTTCGGAGCGGCCTACGAAAAGCGCCCCCGCTATTCCGCCGGCGCCTACAGCTCGGTGGTGAAGCGGCTCGAGTCTTTCGAAGACGTCTCGCTCGAGAAGGGCCTGAAGCTTCGCGACGCACGCGCGGACAAGCTGCTCGCCTTCGACGACGAGGTGGTGAAGGTGGTCGAGGCGCTGAAGGCGCGCGGGCTGCAGAGCGCGTACTTGAAGAACTACGTCGTCGCCCGGGTGAACTTCCTGCGCTTCAAGAAGGAAGGCGTTTTCGATTTCGACGAGACGATCGACAAGCTCAAGGCCTCGGTGATGAAGATCGACCCCAGCGGCGTGAAGAAGGAAGACATCGCCAAGATGGGCGGCGCGCCTGCGGAAAGCGGCGACGAATAGCCTCCAGGGGGCCGCGTGCTAGGGTCGACCGCGACCCCATGTTGCCGCGCGTCGTCCTGTTCTCGTTGATCGCGGCCGGCTGTGGCAACAAACCGCCAGAGCCCGTGCCGTTGGGTCCCGAGACCTGCGACAACAAGAAGGACGACAACGGCGACGGTAAAGTCGATTGTGCGGATCCCAAGTGCTTCAAGGCGACGCGGTGCCTTGGTGCCACCGAGGTCTGCGACAACGGCCTCGACGACAACAGCGATGGCCAGGTCGATTGCAATGATCCGCTCTGCAACGGCCAGGGCTGCGGCATCGGCTGTGTCTGCATCGCGCTGAGCCCCAGCGAAAACAACTGCGGCGACGCCGTCGACAACGACTTCGATCAGCTCACCGACTGCGCGGATCCCGACTGCAGCCAGGCGATCGGCTGCAGCGACGGCGGCGGCGGGACGGGCGGCGGGAATCCGGGCACTGGCGGCGGGAATCCGGGCACCGGCGGGGGGAATCCGGGCACCGGCGGGGGGAATCCGGGCACCGGCGGGGGGAATCCGGGCACCGGCGGCGGTGGAGCCGCGGGGACTGGCGGCGGCGGCGCTGTGGGGACTGGCGGCGGCGCCGCGGGGACTGGCGGTGGTGGCGCAGCAGGCGGCGGTGGGGGTGGCGCGGCAGGCGTCGGCGGGGGTGGCGCAGCAGGCGTCGGCGGCGGAGGAGCGGCCCCGATGCCCGAGCAGAACTGCGCCGACAACGTCGACAACGACGGCGACAACAAGACGGACTGCGACGACCCGGACTGCGTGACGCGCAGCTGCGGCATGGGCTGCACCTGCGTGCTGAACCGCAGGGTCGAGATGTCCTGCAGCGACGGTGCGGACAACGACAACGACGGCAAAGCCGACTGCCTCGACACCGACTGCATCGGGGTCGGCACCGAGAACTGTGCCGACGGCGTCGACAACACCTGCGATCGCGCGGTCGACTGCGGCGACACGAAGTGCGTGGGCAGCGGCGCGTGCAACGCACAGGTCGACGGCAAAGGCTGCACCGCAAACAACCAGTGCGCCGGCGGCAGGTGCCTCACCGAGCCGGGCGACCACGCGCCGAACGGCATGTGCACCAACATCAGCAGCTGCACCGTGAACGGCAACACGGGCTGCAACGGCGGCATCTGCACCGAGACGGGCGCCTTCGACAGCTGCCGCGCGCGCTGCACTGGCAACGGCCTCACCGGCCAGGGCTGCCGCGCCGGGTACACCTGTTACGACCCCGACGTGAACAACAGCAACAACAACAGCGGCTGCGTCATCCTCTGCAGCAGCGACGCGGAATGCAGCGGCAACGGTACCGGTTGGGGCTGCAACACCTGGAGCCGCATCTGCGAGCTGAAGGACAAGGGGAAGCCGAAGTACGGAGCGTCGTGCACCGCGGACAGCCAGTGTGAGAGCGACTTCTGCGACACCAGCATCGGCACCGGCTACTGCTATGGCATCTGCCGCGGAGACACCAAGGCCTGCGGTCTCGATGGCGTCTGCGACTACGACAGCTCTTTCGGCGACAACGTCGGCTATTGCATGGATGCCTGCAGCACCACCAACAGCAGCGCCCAGTGCACCAACCCCCAGAACCTCTGCCGGAACCGGAACCCCGCCCTCATGTGCACCTGCGGCACGACCTTCGAGTTCTGCGTCAGCAACGCCAACTGCTGTTCGGGAAGCTGCGGCTTCTCGGTCTCCAACTTCTGCGACTGACGCGATGAGCCCCGTCACAGTCCTCGTCGTCGACGACGATCACGCGAACCTCGACTCGGTGTGCAAGGTCTTCCAGCGCGAAGGCGTGCCGACGCTCAGCGCGCCCAACGGGCAGGAAGCGATCGAGCTGCTGCGCCGCCCGGAAGTCGGCGTGATGGTGACCGACCTGATGATGCCCGGCGTCGACGGGCAGGAATTGCTGAAGGCCGCGCGCGCGATGCGGCCCGATGTCGAGGTGGTGTTGATGACCGCCTACGCCACGGTCGAGACCGCGGTGAGCGCGATGCGCGATGGCGCGTACGACTTCATCACCAAGCCGCTGAAGCGGCACTCGCTGGTGAAGGCGGTGCAGAAGGCGATGGAAAAGCAAGCGCTGGTCGCCGAGAACCGCGACTTGAAGGCGCAGCTGGCGGCGGTTGGCCCGCGCACGATGATCGGGCAGTCGCCGGCGTTCCGCGCGTTTCTCGAGACGCTGGGGCAGGCGGCACCCTCGACGGCGACGGTGCTGTTGATGGGCGAGTCGGGCACCGGCAAAGAGCTCGCCGCACGCAGCATTCACGACCAGTCGCCGCGCGCGAAGGCCGCGTTCGTCGCGGTCAACTGCGCCGCGCTGCCCGAGAGCATCCTCGAGGCAGAGCTCTTCGGCGTCGAGAAGGGCGCCTTCACCGGCGCTGTCGCCAGGAAGGAAGGCCGGTTCGAACGCGCCAACGGCGGGACGCTTTTCCTCGACGAGGTCGGCGAGATGAGCGCCGGCGCGCAGGTGAAGCTGCTGCGGGTGCTGCAGGAAGGCGAGCTCGAAAGGCTGGGCGGCACGCACACGATCAAGGTCGATGTTCGGGTGGTCGCGGCGACGAACAAGGATCTGCAGCGGGAAATCGCCGAAGGGCGGTTCCGGGAAGACCTCTACTTCCGGTTGAACGTGGTCGAGGTGCGGATCCCCTCGCTCGCGAGCCGCCGCGAAGACGTGCCGCTGCTGGCCGACCATTTCCTGCGGCGCTACGCGGCGAAGAACAACAAGGCGCTCAAGGGCTTCTCGGACGCGGCGCGGACGCTGCTCGAGAACTACGCATGGCCGGGCAACGTGCGTGAGCTCGAGCACGCGCTCGAACGTGCGGTGGTGCTGTGCCGCAACGACATCATCGACGTCACCGATTTGCCCGAGTCGGTTCGCAAGGGGCCGATTGGTTCGGCGAGCCAGATCGTGATCCCCATCGGCACGCCGATGGAAGAGATCGAGCGGCGCGTGATTCACGAGACGCTGCGCCACACGAAGGGCGACAAGAACCTCGCCGCCCGCCTGCTGGGCATCGCGGCCCGCACCATCTACCGGAAGCTGGCGGCGGATGAGACGGCGGTCGCTGCTCCGAAAGCTGAAGGCTGATTCGATGCGATTCCTGCTGCCGCTGGTCCTGCTGCTTGGCTGCGGTGCGCCGGTCGCGACGCCAGCCGACGCAGGGGTAGAGGTCGATGCGGGAGTCGACGCCGGGGTGAACAAGGCGGCGAGCTGCGCGAGCGTGTTCGGCAGCGGCCTGACGGCGAGCTTCGGGCGCTTCGATGGGGTGGTGACGGCGGTGGTGCGGCCGGCCGACACGCAATGCGCGCTGCCCAACTCGGATCACGTGGTGGTGCAGGTGTCGACCGACGGCGGCATCTACCGGATGGTGGTGAACGTGAAGTCTGACTTTGGGGATCCCGACGTGAGGTTCGCGGCGATCAGCGCTCCGTTGCTTGGTGGCGCGTGGGCCGACGGCTGGCACCCGGGGCTCACGCTCGACTACCCGAGTCAGCTGATGATGCACGCCGACGCGGGCTTTACGCCGACGCCAATGGCGCAGCTGATCGAGCGCGTCGCCGCCGAGATCGCGGTGGGCCAGCGCATCTCGGTGTTCGCCGACAGCTCGGGCGGCATGTACTCCGACAGCACCCACAAGATTCACCGCAACGGGAACATGCGCGACGGGGCGCTGATCATCGACCCCGAGGGCGCCCTGCCCCGCTGGCTGCTGTTCCACTTCGCGAATCAGAACTTCTGACCCCGTCAGCGGGTCCCGCATGGGACCCGCAGGCGAACGAACAGCCCCCAGAAACCGGGGCTGCGAGAGAGCCGCTTCAGCGGGTCCCGCATGGGACCCGCAGGCGAACGAACAGCCCCCAGAAATTCAGTGGCCGCCGAAGCGGGCCGTGCGCTGGTGGGACAACCGCAGTCCCTGCACCGCCTGGCTCTGTGCGGCGCCACTGACGGCATCGACCATCACGTGCCACCTTCGATCCAGCTGCTGCAACAGCTCACCGTCGTTCGCCGCATCGGCCGCATCGCCCAGGGCAGACAGCGACGGCATCGCCTGCTCGCCCGCCTTCAGGTGCAGCAGCGCGTCGATCGCCGACATCCGCGCGTAGTCATCACGCTTCGCGTCGTCCGCGATCGCGCTCAGCTGGGTCAGCGCCACGGGACGATCGCCCTTCGCCGCCTGCACCAGCGCCGACGACACGCCCTTTCGCACGGGGAAGAGCTGCTCTTCGATCGCGACGAAGCGCTCGGCGACCTGCGTCTGACCATCCTTCGCGAGGCCCTCGGCCATCAGGTCGAGCGTCTCGAGCGAGCCCGAGAGCACCATCACCACCTCGGCCATGAAGTGATCGCGGCGGTCTTCCTTGTCCTCGGGCATTCGCTTCAGCAGCGCCTCGAACGCCTCGAACTGCGGCTCGACGGGGGCCGTGTCCTGCCGCTTGCGCAGCTGCATCAGCGCGCTGAGCAGGTTCGTCAGCCCTTCGACGATGTCCAGCGGCTGCAGCACCTGGGGCGTCAGCCTCCGCCACAGCTCTTCGACGGCGAGCGCGGGAAGCTTCGCGAACTTGCCGGTGCCCTTCCACAGGTTCTGCCAGCTCTGCGCGATGGTCAGCGGGTACGAGATCGCCGCCTGTGCGCGGAAGGACGTCGGATCTACGTGAACGCCGTAGTGCTCGAGCGTGCCGAGAATCGCGCGCGTCGTGTAGCCCTTCAGGCCCTTCTCCAGCCACTGCTTGTCGAGGCGCTCTTCGTTCATGCGCGCCCGCTTACCAGCCGCTGATGCGGCCGCGCTACCCTTCGAAGCTGCCGTGCCGCCCTGCTCCGCCGGCGAAGCGCCGGGCGCCTGCGCCGCTCTCGCTCTCGAGGGTGACGAGGCCGTTCTTGAACTCGGCAAGCAGCGCCGCCGGCAGCTCGCCATCGAACGCGTGGTACGCCGACCAGCGATCTGCGTTCATGCACATCTGCGGGAACTCGCACAGCTGCCGCGCCAGCGACTCGGCGGCCTGCCGCGCCTGCCCCGGCCCGACGACGCGGTTCACCAGCCCCATCGCCAGCGCCTCGTCCGCCGACACCGCGCGCCCGGTGAGAATCAGATCCATCGCGCGCGAGAGCCCGATCAGCCGCGGCAGCCGCACCGTGCCACCGTCGATCAACGGCACGCCCCACCGTCGGCAGAAGACGCCGAGCACGCTGCCTTCTTCGGCGACGCGGAGATCGCACCACAACGCCAGCTCGAGCCCGCCCGCCACCGCGTGCCCGTTGATCGCCGCGATCACCGGCTTCGTCAGCAGCGACCGCGTCGGCCCCATCGGCCCGTCGCCCTCGGGCTCGATGCGATTCACGTCGCCCGTCGCCACCGCCTTCAAGTCGGCGCCCGCGCAGAAACTGCCACCCTCGCCCCAGAACACGGCCACCTTCGCCCGGTCGTCCGCGTCGAAGCCCGTAAAGGCCGCCGACAGCTCGTCGGCCGTCTGACGATCCACCGCGTTGCGCCGTTCGGGCCGGCAGAGCACCACGGTCGTCACTTCGCCGTTCTTCTCGACTCGCACGTTGGCCATGCGTCGTTCATATCCGTTTGGGTTATGAGCGGCGGCATGGACGCGCGCACCGAAGCCATCGCCGCCGCTGTCACCGCCCGCGGGGCCACCTTCGTCTCGAGCAAGCCCCTCTACGGCGGCGCCTGCCAGGAAAACTTCCGAGTCGACCTGGCCGTCGACGGCAAGCCGCTGACCCTCGCGCTGCGCAGCGACGCGGTGAAGGGCCTGCCCGGCAGCCTGAAGCGCAGTGAAGAGTTCGAGGTGGTGCAGGCCGCCGTCGCCGCCGGCGTGAAGACGCCTGCCGCGCGCTGGCTCACTGCAGACCTGCTGCGAAGAGGCGCCCACGCGTACTTCCTGGATTGGGCCCCGGGCGAAGCCATCGGCCGCCGCGTGCTGCGAAGCCCCGAGCTGGCCGACGCGCGCAAGCAGCTGCCGCAGACCCTCGCCCAGTCGCTGGCCCGCCTTCACCAGGTGACGCCGAAAACCGCGAAGCTTCCTTTCGCGGCGCCCGCCAACGGGCCCGCCATGCATGCGCTCGACGACCTGCGCGCGATGCTCGGGCGGCTGAAAGGAACTTTTCCCGCGGTCGAGTACGCGATCGCGTGGCTCGAGAAGCGCCTGCCGCACGACGACCGCACCGTGCTCGTGCATGGCGACTTCCGCACCGGAAACTTCCTCGTCGCGCCCGACGGCCTCGCCGCGATCCTCGACTGGGAGTTCGCGCACTACGGCAGCCCGTACGAAGACCTGTCGTGGATCTCGGTGCGCGACTGGCGCTTTGGCCGGCTTGACCTGCCCATCGGCGGCTTCGGCCTGCGCGAGCCCTTCTACGCGGCGTACGAGGCGGCGGGCGGCTCGAAGGTCGACGTCAATGACGTGCTCTGGTGGGAAATCGTCGGCAACCTGCGCTGGGCAGTGGGCAGCGTGTTCCAGGGCGAAAGGGTCCTGTCGGGCGAAGAGACAGACCTCGAGCTGGTCGCGATCGCGCGGCGCAACGTCGAGATGGAATTCGAAGCGCTGCGGCTGATTCGCCGTGGCGCGCTGTAGGGGGGAACCACAATGCAAAACCGACCTGATGCCAGCACGCTGCTCGACGCCGTCGCGGGGTTCTTGATGGCCGAGGTGGCTCCGAAGCTGGAAGGAGACAAGGCGCTGCAGTTCCGGGTGATGATCGCCGCGAACCTCGCGACCGTCGTCTCGGGCGAGCTGCGCACGGAGGATGATCGCTTCGCTGCCGAATCCGCGCGGCTGTCGGGAATCGTCGGCGCCAACGCGACGCTGCAGAGCCCGCGGCGCGATGAAAGGCTGGCTGCGCTGACCGCGATGGACGCCGCGTTGACCGCCCGCATCCGCGCGAACGGCCCCGACGCCGCGACCTTCGAGCACCTCTGGCAGACCGCGAAGGAAACGCTGAAGGTCGTGAACCCCCGCTTCGACGTGTCGGAGAACCCGTGAGCGACTTCCTTCTTTCGCCCCAGCTCGCCGACGTGAGGTCCCAGGTGCGTGACTTCGTCGACGCGAAGATCATCCCCGCCGAGAAAGAGATCTTCGAAGACGACCGCATCGGCCGGCGTGACACGTTGAAGGCGCTGCAGCGCGACGCGAAGCGGGCGGGGTTGTGGACGCCGCACCTGCCGATCGACCTCGGCGGACGCGCGCTGGGGCCGATGGGCATGTGCGCGCTGTTTCGCGAGATGGGGCGGTCTCCCGTCGGCGCGAAGGTCTTCCACTGCGACGCCCCCGACCAGGGAAACATGGATCTGCTGGTGCAGTTCGCGACGCCGGCCCAGCGCACTTCTTTTCTCGAGCCGTTGGTTCGCGGAGACGTGACGTCGGCGTTCTGCATGACCGAGCCGGCCCCTGGGGCAGGCGCAGACCCGTCGAACCTGAAGACCACCGCCCGCCGCACCGACAGCGGCTGGGAGCTCGATGGCCACAAGTGGTACGCGACCGGCGCCCGCAACGCGTCGTTTCTGATCGTGATGGCGCGCACCAGCGAAGACCCGAAGCGCGGCGCGTCGCTCTTCATTCTCGACAAGAAGACGCCCGGCGTTCGCCACGTGCGCGACGTCGGCACCATGGGCGACCAGGTGATTGACCACCACGAAGGCGAGCTGCGCTTCGAGAAAGTCCAGCTGACCGAAGGCGCGCTGCTCGCGAACGAAGGCGACGGCTTCATGCTCGCCCAGGCCCGCCTCGTGCCCGCCCGCCTCACCCACTGCATGCGCTGGCTTGGCCTCGCCGAACGCACGATGTCGCTGTGCCGCGAGTACGTGACGACCCGCATCAGCTTTGGCAAAGAGCTCGCGCGCCACCAGGCCGTGCAGCGCATGCTCTACGACGGCGCTCAGGCGATTCACGCCGGAAACCTGATGACGCTTCACGCGGCGTGGCTGCTCGAGCAGGGCAAAGCCAAAGAGGCCAAACCGTACTCGTCGATCGCGAAGACCTTCGTCGCGAACGCGCTGTGCGACGTGCTCGACAACGCGATCCAGATGCACGGGGGCAAGGGCTACAGCGACGACCTGCCTTTCGCGGCGTGGTACCGGGCGGCCCGCGCGGCACGCATCGCCGACGGCCCCGACGAGGTCCACCACATGTCCGTCTCGCGCGACTGGCTCCTCGGCCGGGTCGACCTACTGGTCTGAGTCGAGCCCGAGCAGCATCGCCAGCAGCGCCTGCACCTTCTCGCGCTGCTCGGCAGTCGGCGGCACGAAGCTCAAGCCTGCGATGTGCTTCCCGTCGGGCAGCGCCTCGACGTGGGTGACCTTGCCGTCGATGGTCAAGAGCTCGGCGTGGCCCGCGACGCCGAACTCCACCGTCAGCAGCGAGTCTCTTGCGACCGGGCCCGGGCAGCGAATCGAGAAGCCGCCTTTCGACAAGTCGTTGAGCAGCGCGTCGAACCGCTCGCGGCTCTTGCACTTCACCTGGATGCGGGTCGCGACGCGCGGGTGCTCGCGGCGGCCGGCCCCCCGCCCTTCGGCCAGCGCCTTGACCAGGTTCAGCAGCGACTCTTCGTCATCCGGCGGCAGCGCCTCGAAGTGCACGCCATACGCGGTGTCTTCCCCTTCGCCGATCAACCGCACCACCTCGCCCGCCAGCGCCAGCGACATCGCCTCGCGCTCGAGCATCACGGTCACCGTCTGCCCGATGGCGACCACGCCCGCGGGCGCCAGAAACGCCACCCCGCCCCGCGATACGTTCACCACCCGGGCCTCGAAAGTCTGATCCGCCGAGGCCACCGTGCACTCGAGGCTCGCCTCGATTCGTGCCCACCGCCGTCGCTCTTCACCCATGGCTGGTCTGGCTCTCCGTGACAGCCGGTCAACGGACCCGGTGTCCCTTTGACAAATTGTCGCACGGCGCTCGCTGAAGTAGAGAATTCTCTCGTTATTTCAAGAGGCTGCGTGGCATTGGCCTTGCTCTAGGCAGGTGCCAGTGGAGCTTCTCTTCAAACGTCACTTCTGGATCGTGCACCTCACCTTCATCTTTCTGGTGATGGTGCTCGTCGCGCGCACGGGCAATGCGTTCGTCGAATCGGCGCTGATGCCGGTGCCCACGGGCAAGGCCAGAAGCAATGCGCGGCCGAAGCCGGTCGAGCAGCTGGCGTCGTTGAGCCCCGAGAAGATGAGCAAGCTGACGGGGCTGCCGCTGCCGAAGGAGCCGGAGGTCACTGCGCCGACGGTGCCGACGGTCGACCTCAACTCGGCGCCGGTGCGCAGCTCACTGCGGGTGAAGCTGCTGGGCACGTTGATCGCGGCGCTGCCCGAGTATTCGGTTGCCTCTATTCAGGACGTGGTCACGCTGAAGAGCGCGACCTACCTCACCGGCGACAACGTGCAGGGCGCCGAGATTCTCGAGATCGAAAGGCAACGCGTCATCGTCCTCAACAACAACCGCCGCGAGTACATCGACGGCACCCCAGGCGACGGCGCGGCGGTGGCGTACGTGCCGCCGACGATGCCGATTGTGCCGGCGCGGGGCAGCGGCGATGGCGCTCCGCCGTCGGTCGCGCTCGGCAACACCATCAAGTCCACCGGCGAGAACGAGTACGAGATTCCGCGCGCCGAGATCGACAAGACCCTTTCCAACCTGAACGACGTCGCGATGCAGGCCCGCATCGTCCCCGCCTTCAAAGACGGCGTCGCGCAGGGCTTCAAGCTGTTCTCGATTCGGCCCGACTCGATTTACACGAAGATCGGAATCCAGAACGGCGACGTCATCAAGCGCATCAACGGGTACGAGCTCAACAGCCCTGAAAAGGCGCTCGAGATCTACTCGAAGCTCAAGGAAGCCGCGCGCATCGACATCGAGGTCGAGCGCAACGGCGCTGCAGTGAAGAAGACGTACAACGTTCGTTGATCCCAACCATGCCCATGCCCTGGAAGTGTTTGCTGGCTCTGACCCTCGCCGTCGCGCTGCCCGCGTTTGCGCAGGCGCCCCTTCGCCCCAGCGAAAAGCGGATCAACCCCGCGGCGGCGGCCCCTGTGGAAGGTACGGGCGGCGCGACCCCGGTTCCGGCCAACGCGAAGAAGCCCAACTGCGAAGAGCTGCGCAAGAAGGCCCGGTACAACGTCTATTTCGACAAGGTCGAGATCGAGAAGCTGGTTCAGACGGTGTCGGACGCGACGTGCAAGACGTTCATCCTTCCCGAGAACATCCGCGGCAAGATTTCGATCATCGGCCCGGAAAACGGCAAGGTCGAAGTGAATGGCGAGCAGTTCTACGCCGCGTTTCTCGCCGCCCTCGATGCGAACAGCCTCGCCGTCTACGAGCATGGCCGCTTCCTGAAGATCGTCGACAAGCAGCGCGCGAAGCAGTTCCCGATTCCGACCATCACCGACCCGAGCGTCGAGTACACGACCAACGAGCAGATGGTCACCCGGATGTTCAAGGTGAAGTACGTCGAGATCGAGCAGCTGCGCGGCGTGCTGCAGCAGCTGGTGACGCCGTCGGGCGACACGATTCCTTTTCAGCCCGACACGATCATCATCAACGACCTCGGCTCGAACATGCACCGCCTCGAGAAGGTGGTGGAACAATTGGACTCGCGCAGCAGCAGCGACCAGGTGCAGATCATCCAGATCCAGTACGCGACCGCGCAGGAAATCGCGGACAAGGTGCAGAAGCTCTTCGAGACGAAGACGCCGCGCCCGGGTCAGCGCCCTGGCAACATCGCCCCGATGCCGCCTCCTCCGGGGGCCAGCGCTGCAGGCCAGCCTCCCGCCGGAGTGGCCGGCAGCGCGGGCGACACGGGCGGGCCTTCGACGCTCAGCCAGCTGATTCCCGACGAACGGACCAACAAGCTGATCATCATCGCCAGCCCTTCCGCGATGGATCGGATCAACGCCCTCATCCGCGAGATCGACATCCCCATCTCGGGCGGCGAAGGGAAGATCAACGTCTACTACCTCGAGAACGCGAACGCCGAAGACGTGGCGTCGACGCTGCAGTCGCTGGCGCAGGGCACCGCGAACCGCCCGAAGGCGCCTCCGGGCGTGCCGGCGCCCGGCAAAGGAACCAGCGCCGCCGAGCTCTTCGCCGGTGAAGTGAAAGTGTCGGCCGACAAGCCCACCAACTCGCTGGTCATCATCGCCAACCAGAATGACTACCGGTCGCTGGTGCGGGTGATCGAGAAGCTCGACATCCAGCGCAAGCAGGTCTTCATCGAAGCGGTGATCATGGAAGTGAACCTCGACCGCAACTCGGACATCGGGGTGAACCTACACACCGGGATTCCGGTGAAAGACGGCAACGGCAACGTGCTGCCGGCGGTCATCGGCACCAACACCGGCAAGGCGGGAGGAGCGCCGTCGATGAGCCTGGCGAGCCTCGCCAGCTTCGGCGGCTTCCTCGCCGGCATCCAGGGCCCGGCGATTCCCGAGCTCACGAAGCTCGGCATCACGATTCCCAGCTTCGGCGTGATTCTCACCGCGCTGCAGAGCACCAACGACGTCAACGTCCTCTCGACACCCCACCTGCTGACGACGGACAACGAAGACGCCGAGATCACCGTCGGCCAGAACGTGCCCTTTCAGTCTGGGTTCTCGACCAGCCCGATCAGCAGCCTCGGCAGCGTGCCCGGCTTGCCGCCAGGCCTGGGCAACCTCCTGGGCGGCGGCGGCGGCGGCACCCCTTTCGGCAGCATCACCCGCACCAACGTCGACCTGAAGCTGTCGGTGAAGCCGCAGATCAACGAGTCCGACTACGTGCGCATGGTCATCCAGGAACAGATTGAAGAGATCGCGTCCATCGACCCGGTGCTCGGCCCGACCACCAGCAAGCGCAGCGCGAAGACGACGGTGATCGCGAAGGATCAAGAGACGATCGTCATCGGCGGCATCATGCAAGACCGCACGCTCGAGTCGGCCACCAAGGTCCCGCTGCTGGGCGACATCCCTCTGCTCGGCCACCTCTTCCGGTCGTCGTCGAAGAAGAAGGTGAAGACGAACCTGCTGCTCTTCCTGACGCCCTACATCATCAAGGACAGCAGCGACTTCCGCCGCATCTTCGAACGGAAGATGAAAGAGCGTCAGCAGTTCGTCGAACAGTTCTACGGCGCGGTGACGGGCTACGACGTGGCGATCGACTTCTCGCGCAAGCCGGGGCCGATCGCGCGCATGACCCAGGTGATGAACAAGGAGTCCGAGCGGTTCGAGAACGGCGGGCCGGGCACGGCGGGCGAGAAGCTGATCGCTCCCGGCCAGAACCCGCGCGTGCCCGTGGGGCCCGTTTCGATGCCGGCGCGGGCGCCCACCGAACCCGCGCCCGCGCCCTTCACCACGACGATCACCCCGCCCGCGTCGGGGATTCCGGCCCAGCCGGCGCCGGCGCCGCTGGTGGCTCCTCCGGTCGAAAGGCTGCAGGTTCAACCCGGTGGCGACGAGAGCCGGTGACCCGTGCCTACCCGAACGACCACCTCTGAGATTCCGGTTGCCGTCGAGCGCACCCAGCAGGTCGCGCACGGCCCGGCGTACCTGTACGGGCGGCCGCTGGGGCAGATCCTCGTCCAGTCGATGGGGCTCACCGAAGAGCTGCTGAACGCCGCGCTGCTGGCGCAGATCGAGAAGGGCGGGCGCCTCGGCGAAGTGCTGGTGGCGATGAAGGCGTGCACTGAAGAGGACGTGGTGCGCGCGCTCGCCGCCCAGCTCGACCTCGAGTACGTCTCTTCCATCTCGGCCGACGACGTCGAGCCCGAGCTGATCGCGCGGATGCCGATCAACTTCGCGAAGCAGAACAAGGTGCTGCCGCTGAAGGTGGAAAGCGATCAGGTCGTGCTGGTCGTCTCGGATCCGCTCGACACCGCTTCGCTGGACCACGCGCGGATGCTGCTCGGCCGCGACGTGCTGCCGAAGCTCGCGCTGGGCAGCCGCATCGTCGACGCGATCAACCAGGTCTACGACCGCAACCTCAACGAGGCCGAGCAGGTCGTCGACGAGATGGAGGCCCAGGACCTTCAGTCGGCCGAGGCCTCGCTGGAAGAAGCGCAGGACCTTCTCGACACGGGCGACGAAGCGCCGATCATCCGCCTCGTCAACTCGCTGCTGTTCCGCGCCGCGAAAGAACGCGCCAGCGACATTCACATCGAGCCGATGGAACGTGAGCTCTCGGTGCGCTTTCGCATCGACGGCGTGCTGATGGAGATCATCAAGCCGCCCAAGCGCTACCAGTCGAGCATCTTGAGCCGCGTGAAGATCATGGCGCAGCTGAACATCGCCGAGAAGCGCCTGCCGCAAGACGGCCGCATTCGCATCAAGCTGGCCGGCCGCGACATCGACATCCGCGTCTCGTGCATCCCCGTCACCCACGGCGAACGGATCGTGATGCGGCTGCTCGACAAGAACGCGGTGCTGCTCGACCTCGCCGAGATCGGCATGAACCCGGGCATCTTGAAGCCCATCGACGAGATCATTCACCGGTCGCACGGCATCGTGCTCGTCACCGGCCCGACCGGCTCTGGCAAGACGACGACGCTCTACGGCGCGCTGTCGCGCATCAACACGCCCGACCTCAACATCCTCACCGTCGAAGACCCCGTCGAGTACCAACTGAAGGGCATCGGCCAGATGGCGATTCAGCCGAAGATTGGGCTGACCTTCGCCGCCGGCCTGCGCAGCTTCCTGCGGCAGGACCCCGACATCATCATGGTCGGCGAGATTCGCGACAAAGAGACCGCGCAGATCGCGATCGAAGCATCGCTGACGGGCCACCTCGTGTTCTCGACGGTGCACACCAACGACGCGGCCGGCGCCGTCACCCGCCTCGTCGAGATGGGAATCGAGCCCTTCCTCGTCGCCAGCTCTTTGACGGGCGTGCTCGCCCAGCGCCTGGTGCGCCGCGTCTGCCGCGAGTGCCGCGTGCTCTACACGCCCACCGACGAAGAGCTTTCCAAGCTCGGCCAGACGCGCGAACGCTTCAAGTCCTTCGGCGGCGGTGACGTGTACCGGGCCGAAGGTTGCGCGGCGTGCGGCAAGAACGGTTACCGCGGCCGCACGGGCATCTACGAGCTGCTGCTGGTCGACGAAGACATTCGCCAGCTGGTCTTGAAGAACGTCGACTCGGCCACCATCAAGAAGCGCGCGATGGAAAAAGGAATGCTGTCGCTGCTCGACGACGGCGCGCTGAAGGTCGCGCAGGGCGAGACGACCATCGCCGAAGTCCTCAGCGTCACCCAGGAGGACATGTAGATCCGCCATGGCCGTCTTCGAATACAAAGGCCTGAACGAGGCCGGCAAGGCGGTGACCGGCTTGAAGGAAGCCGACAGCCCGAAGGGCTTGCGTGGCGTGCTGCGCAAAGACGGCATCTTCCTCACCGACGTGCTCGGCCAGGCCGACGCCGCGGGCAAGAAGATCAAGGGCGTCAACGTCAAGAAGGCCGGCGGCAGCATCGGCGCCGCGATGAACCAGGACGTCAACCTGCGGCGGTTCGCGGGCGGGCGCATCAACACCGACGACATCGCGATCATGACCCGCCAGCTCGCGACCCTGCTGGGCGCTGGTGTCACGCTGGTCGAGGCGCTGACCGCGCTGGTCGACCAGGTCGAGAAAGAGCGCCTGAAGCGCGTGCTGTCAGAGACGAAGCAGAAGGTGAACGAAGGCAGCTCGCTGGGCGATGCGCTGCAGGTGCACGAGAAGGTGTTCGGCAAGCTCTACGTGAACATGATTCGCGCAGGCGAGCACTCGGGCGCGCTGGACGCGGTGCTGCTGCGACTCGCCGAGTTCACCGAAGGGCAGTCGCGCCTGAAGCAGAAGGTCGTCGGCACGATGATGTACCCGGCGATCATGTCCATCGTTGGTGGCGGCGTGCTCGTGCTCCTCATGACGGTCGTCGTCCCGAAGGTCACCAAGGTCTTCGACGACATGAAGGTGACGCTGCCGTGGACGACGCGGCTGCTGATCTTCACTTCGGACGCGCTGCAGAACTACTGGTTCATCTTCTTCCCGCTGCTGATCCTGACCATCATCGGCTTCGTGGCGTGGTCGCGAAGCGAGGCGGGCAAGCCGGTGTTCGATCGCCTGTTGCTGAAGGTGCCGGTGTTCGGCGGCCTCGTGCGCATGCTGTCGGTCGCCCGCTTCACCCGCACCCTCGCCACGCTGCTGAAGTCGGGCGTGCCGCTGCTGACGGCGATGGACATCGTGAAGAACGTGGTCACGAACTCGGTGCTCGCCGACGTCATCGAAAAGGCGAAAGAGGCGATCTCGGAAGGCGAGAGCATCGCCGCGCCGCTGAAGAAGTCGGGCGAGTTCCCGCCGCTCGTCTACCACATGATTGCGATCGGCGAGAAAAGCGGCCAGCTCGAAGACATGCTGGTCAACGTCTCTGACAGCTACGAGTCACAGGTGAACGTTCGCATCGGGGCGCTCACCTCGCTGCTCGAGCCGCTGATGATCGTCGCGATGGGCGGCGTGATCGCCTTTGTCGCGTTCAGCATCCTGATGCCCATTCTGGCAATGAACTCGAGCATCAAATGACAACCACGCCCTTCGAACGCTGGGTCAACCGACTCACTGCCACGGCATTGCTGGCACTTGCGGCCGGGCTCGTTGGAACCGGAATTGCCTTCTATCTGTTGTGAGGACACACACATGAACCGCCAACTTCAGACCCTGACCCGCCGCATGCGCCGCTCTGCCCGGCGCGGCATGACGCTGATCGAGATCATCGTCGTGATCACCATCATCGCGCTGCTCACCGCCTCGGTCGCGGTGGCAGTGATTCCCCGCCTCGAAGAGGCCAAGCGCGATCGCGCCCGTGGCATCGACATTCCCGCGATCAAGCAGGGGCTCGACACGTACTACGCGAAGAAGGGCAAGTACCCCGACACGGGGCTGGGCCTGAAGGCGCTGGTCGACGCGCAGATCATGGACAAGACGCCCACCGACCCGTGGGACCACGAGTACATCTACCTGCTCGAGAACGGGAAGCCCGTCATCCTCACCTACGCGAAGGACGGAGCGCCCGGCGGCACCGACAACGACGCCGACATCTCGAGCAAGGACGCTGCCGGCGGCGACAAGAAGTAGCTGAAGAGCCCTTCGAGCGACCATGACCCTTGACCGCAACCAGAAGCCGAAAGTGGGCGACCCCACCACGGGGCTCACCCCCGTGCAGCTCGGCGCGGTGCTCGGTCTCGCGGCGCTCGCGTGGATGGTTGCCGACTGGCTGCGGTGGGCGTTTTGACCCGCTCGGGAGCCAGGCAACGCAGCAGTGGCTTCACGCTGATCGAGATGGTGGTTGGCCTCGCGATCATCACTGTGTTGTTCGCTGCCGTCGTCATCGGGGTCGGCGCTTTGACCGGCGCGAAGGCGAAGCAGGCCGCCACCGAGCTCTCGGGCGTCATCCGGTCGATGTACGACACCGCGAACCTCACCGGGAAGACGTGCCGCCTGGTGTTCGAGCTTCCCAGCGAGAAAGACGAGAAAGGCAGCGTCAGCTACCACGCCGAGTGCGCGAAATCGGGCCTCACCGCCGCCAAGAACCGCGACGAGGAACAGAAGGAAGCGGTGGCCGAAGGCGAGCGCCGCAAGAAGAAGAGCAAGCTCGACGACGACGACAACCGCTTCAAGCGGTCGGACTCGGACGAGGCGCCCACGCTGCAGGAGCTGACGGCGCGTGAGAAAGCGCGGGTCGACGACGCCGCGAAGTTCAGCAACTTCACCTCGGAAGAGATTCCCGTGCGCACCCTGCCCGACCAGGTGCGCGTCTGGGTGTGGACGAAGTCGCTGCGCGCGCCCACCAAGTCCGGGCCCGCGTACCTCTACTTCTTCCCCACCGGCTACACCGAGCGCGCGCAGGTGTACGTGCGCCAGGGCACCAACGTCTGGACGCTGTCGGTCTCCCCCCTCACCGGCAAAGTCGCCGCCGCCGCAGAAGAGCTCGAGGTGCCGCGGTCATGAAGCGCTCAGGCGCTGCAGCCGGCTTCACGCTGCTCGAGGCGATCATCGCGATGGCGATTCTCGCGCTGTCGCTGATGGCGATTTTTCAGATCAGCACCCAGGCCGTCTACGCGCACGTCTACGCGAAGAAGCTCACCGTCGCGACGCTGCTGGCGCGCTCGAAGATGGTCGACCTCGAGCAGGAGCTCTACGACAAGGGCTTCCAGCTGGACGACGACGAACAGTCGGGCGACTTCGGCGACGAAGGTTGGGCCAGCTACAAGTGGCGGGCGAAGATCATCGCCCCCAAGACCAATGGCCTTTCGCCCGACCAGCTCATCGGCGCGATCTTCAACCTCCCCACCGGTGGCGGCGAAGGCGCTGAAGGCACGGGCATGGGCGCACTGGCCGGCCTCTTCGGCGGGGGCAAGCCTCCCGCGGGTGGAGCAGCGCCTCCCACGTCGGGTGACCCCTCGGGCGGAATCCTCGGCGCCCTCGGCCCCGCGGCCGGCATGGCGCAGCAGCAGTTCCAGACGATGATCGACACCCTGCAGAAGTCGGTGCGGGAAGTGCACCTGACCGTCAGCTGGAAGGAAGGAAAGCTGACCGAGAGCATCGACCTCGTCACCCACGTCGTCTCGCTGGGCCCGGGCAGCGATCGCAACGGTGGAGCAGCAGGGCAGCAGGGCGCTCCCGGGGCCAAGGGCGCGGGCTTCGTGCGCGCCGACAACGGCATGCCCGTCGCGAACCCCGTGCCCGGCGCCGACGGCTCGATGCGCGACCCGGCCGACAACACGCTCGTCATCCCGGCAGATCAATTCGGACTCGCCAAGCAGGGAGCCGGCCTCGCGTCGCCGCTGCTGCGCACGCCCGGCTTCAATCTGCCCACTGGCCGTCTCGGCAAGTCCCCGGGATTCCCTCAGTGATTCGCCCGCGCCCCAGAGGCTTCACGCTGATGGAGATCGTGATCGCGATCACCATCACCGCCTTCATCGGCCTGGGCGTCGGCGTCGCCTTCAACAACACGATCAAGACGAAAGAGACGATCGAAGGCACCGCCGAGCACTACCGCATGCTGCGCACCGCGATGGCCCGCATGGTTCGCGAAATCGGCGCCGCGTACATCAGCGACCGCTACGACAGCAAAAGGTACCGCGACGCTTTCGACCGCCCGACCAACTTCGTCGGCTCGCGCGACAAGCTGCTCTTCACCACCCTCTCGCACCAGCGCCTCTACGCGGACGCGAAGGAAAGCGACCAGATGGTGGTCGAGTACCAGGTCAAGTCGTCGACCGAGAAGGGCGTGCGCAACCGCAACGACTTGATGCGGCGCGAGAAGGTCGTGCTCGAAGAACGCATGGAACGCGGCGGCACCGAAGACGTGCTGTTCGAAGGCGCCAAGAAGATCGAGTTCCAGTACTGGAACAGCGAACGCAAGCAGTGGGACGACGAGTGGGACACCCGCCGCGCCGAGAAGAAGTCGATTCTTCCTACCCGCGTGAAGATCACCCTCAGCGCTCTCGACGAGAACGGCAAAGAGGTGAAGTACACGACCCAGACGCGGATCATGCTCAACACCGAGATGCCGAGGTACTGATGAAAAGGCTCTCGAAGACGAGGACCCGGGAACGCGGCGTGGCGCTGCTGATGGTGCTCGTCGGCCTCGCCGTGCTCGGGCTCGTCGCGAACGAGATTCGCTACAACTCGATCGTCGAGATTCGCCTCGCCACCAACCAGCGCGACGAGCTGCGCGCCTACTACCTCGCCCGCAGCGGCATCGGCCTCTCGCGCCTGATGCTCAAGTTCCAGAAGCAGATGGACTCAATCCAGATCCCCAACATCGCGGGGATGCTCGGCGACCTCACCAAGCTGCTCGACCCGGGGGCCGCTGCGGCCACCCCAGCCGGGGGAAAGCTGCCGGGCTCGACGACTCCGCAGCCGTCGTCGATGTCGCTGCAGCTGTGGCGGATGGCGAAAATCGACTGCTACATGCTGCAGCAGATGATGCCGGAGGAAGACCCGAAGAAGGGCGGGCTGGCCCCGAAGAAGAGCAGCGGCAGCAGCAAGAAGTTCGACTTCGACGACGAGAACCCCGAGCTCGGAGCCGCGCAGGCCAAGCGTCAGTTCGGCGGCTTCGAAGGCTGCTTCACGAGCACGCTCTCGGACGAGGAAGAGAAGATCAACATCAGCAAGCTCAACGCCCCGCAGCTGTCGGCCCAGGTCGCGCTGGTGCAGACGATGGCCGCGTTCGGCGACAAGAAGTACGAGTTCCTCTTCGAGAAGGAAGACAGCAACCGGGTGAAAGCGCTGCCCACCGACATCATCATCGCGATGCGCGACTGGCTCGACGAAGACGAGACCGGCACCCAGCTGAACCTCTCGGGCCAGGGCGACCCGCTGCAGAAGGGCTTCTCTGACGAGAACTACAACTACGACAAGTTCGACCCTCGCTACCGCGCGAAGAACGCCGGCTTCGACAGCTTCGACGAGCTGTACATGATTCACGGCGTCAACGACCGCTTCATGGCCGCGTTCGGCGACAAGCTCACCGTCTTCCCCGACCAGAACAGCAAGCAGAACATCAACACCGACGACCCCGTGCTGCTCGAGCTCGCGATCAAAGCCATCGCCGACCCCGCCCGCCCCGACCCGCGCCTCGGTGACCCGCTCTTCATCGACACGCTGATCAAGAAGATCCGCACCGCGCGCGTCTTCGCGATGTTCGGCATGAGCGTCACCGACTTCGTCAACATCGTGCAGAGCGCCGGCGTCGCGACGAACTCGACCATCACCAACAACGCGCAGAACAACCGCTTCATCGGCGACAAGTCGAACACCTACCGGATCCGCGTGACGGGTGAAGCGGGCGACGTGACCCGCACCATCACCGCCGTGATTCGTCTCGACGACGGCCTCGGCCGCCTCGTCTACTGGAAGGAGGAGTAATGGCCAGAGTCCTGGGCCTGGATCTCGGCAGCCACAGCCTGAAGGCAGTCGTCCTCGAGACGAACCTTCGCGGCTATTCGACCCGCGCATTCGCCACCGTGAAGACGGGGGTGGGCGAAGGGCCGCTGCTCGACCGCATTCGCGCCGCGTTGCCCGAGCTCTTCGCGAAGGGTGCCTTCGCGGCCGACACCGTCGTCGTTTCGTTGCCCGGCCCGTCGCTGGCGACGCACCAGCTCGCCCTGCCCTTCTCCGACCCGAAGAAGATCGAAGCCGCCCTGGCGTTCGAGGTCGAGAGCCAGCTGCCCTTCGACCTTTCCGAGGCCGTCTGGGACTACCAGACCGCGTCGGTTGACGAGAAGGGCACCCAGCTGATCGTCGGCGTGGTGAAGAAGGCCGAGCTCGAGGCGCTGCTCGCGTCACTGAAGGAAGCGAAGGTCGAGCCGAAGGTCGTCACCCACCCCGGCCTCGTCTACCAGAACCTGCTCGCCTCGCTGCCGGCCGCGTCGCTGCCGCAGAACCCGGAAGCGGCAGTGGCGATCGTCGACCTGGGCCATGAGCGCGTGTGCGTCGCGATCGGCCGCCCTGGCTCGGGCATCGAGCACGCGCGCACCTTCACGGGCGGCGGCTCGGCCCTGACGCGCGCGCTGGCCACCGAGTTCAAGATTCCCTTCGCCGAAGCCGAGAAGTGGAAGGAAGAGCACGGCGCGGTCGGCGAGGAAGCAGTCGGGGGCGACGCTGAACGTGCGGCGGGTGCATTTCTTCGCGGCATGCAGCCCCTGCTTCGCGAGCTTCGCCCGACCCTGAAGTCGTACACCGCGAAGACGAAGCGGCTGATCGAGAAGGTCTTCATCTGTGGCGGCTCGTCGCAGCTGCGCGGCTTCGATGCCCAGCTGGCGCGCGACCTCGGCATTGCCGTCGAAGTGCTGCCGCTGCCGGAAGAGACGAACGAAGCCATCGGCGCCGACGGCCCGATCGCCGCCCAGGCATTTGCGCTCGCGCTTCGCGGCCACGCCATGGGCGCCAAGGCTCCGCGCTTCAACCTTCGCCGCGGCGAGCTCGCCTTCAAGAGCGACTTCGACTTCGTGCGTGAGAAGGTCGGCCAGCTCGTCACCTTCGCGCTCATTCTGCTCGTGCTGCTCATCGCAGGCGGCGTGGTGAGGAACACGGTGTTGGAGCGGCGCGAGAAGCAGGTCGATCAGCAACTGTGCGACGTCACCCAGCGCGTGCTCGGCACCTGCGAGAAGAACTTCGACAAGGCAGTGAACATGCTGCGCGGCAAAGAGAGCCCCGCCAACGTGGTCCCCCGCCGCAGCGCAGTGAACCTGCTCGCCGAGCTGACCGCGAAAGTGCCGGCCGACATGGCGGTGACGATGGAACAGGTGATCGTCGACCTCGATCGCATCGTCGTGAAGTGCGAGGCCGACAGCACGAAGCAGATGGAAGACCTGATCGTCGCGATCAAGACGTTCAAGTGCTTCAAGGAAGCGAAGGAAGGGAAGATTCAGAAGAGCAAAGACGGCTCGAAGGTGAGCTTTCAGCTCGACATCCAGGTCGAGTGCCCGGGCGAGGAGAGCACCTGATGCGCCAGCTCATCAACAGCCTGCAGAGCTCTTTCGCGACGCTGTCGTCGCGCGAACGCCGCATGGTGCTGATCGCCGCGGCCGGCCTCGGCCTCTTCCTCGTCTTCATGGTGACGTGGAGCTTCTCGAGCAGCGCCGACGCGATTCGCAAGAGGACGCAGAACAAGATTGCCCGCCTCGATGAAGTGCAGGAGCTCGCCGCCACCTACCGCGAGGCCAAGGGCGTTCAGGAGGCGATGGAACAGCGCCTCGCCTCGAGCAACATCCGCCTGATCAGCTACATCGAAGAGAAGGGCAACAAGGCCGGCCTCTCGATTCCGACCATCAACCCGAAGGCCGACGTCACGCTCGAAGGCGACAAGATTGTCGAGAGCGCCGCCGAGTTCACGCTCACCGACGTGCCGCTGAACCGCCTGGTCGACTTCCTCAGCACGATCGAGGCGGGGCCTGGGGTGGTGAAGGTGAAGTACCTGCGGCTCGAGCCGCGGCTGAAGGAAGAGACCCTCACCGCGTGGGTGCTGGTCGCGACCTACCACCTGAAGAACTAGCCAATGGCCGAAGAGAAAAAGACTGCCCTCTGGAAGCGCATCGGGCTGTATGGCGCGTTCAGCTCGTTCGCGCTGCTGATCGCCTTCTTCCTCACCTTCCCCTACGACACGCTGAAGGAACGCGTGCGCATCGAGGCAGACAACGCGGGCTACGTGGTGAAGATTGGCTCGCTGGGCCCCGGCTTCTTCTCGCTGCGGGCGAGCGACGTGAAGATCAGCAAGAAGCCGACGGGCGCCGCAGAAGAAGTGCCTCCGGAAGCGCTGCAGCTCGATGCGGTCTCGGTGGGGCCGGCGCTGTTTCCTCCGGGCATCGCGGTGTCGGCGAAGGCCTTCGGCGGCTCGGTGTCGGCCAAGGCGGGCGGCTTGAGCAACATCAGCGTGAAGATTGATGCCGACGACATCGACCTCTCGAAGGGAAACCTGAAGGCGTTCTCGGGCATCGACTTCGCGGGAGTCATCGACCTCAACGCTGCGCTGACGATGCCGCGCATCTCGGTGGGCGGCGGCCCTTCTGAGCCGGACCTCGGTGCGGCGACGGGCACGGTCACGCTCGAGACGCGTGGCATCGCGATCAACGGCGGCAGCGCGAACGTCGTCATCCCGATGTACGGCCCCGAGCCGACCCCGCTCGACCTGCCGAAGATCGTCCTCGGCGACCTCAGCGGCAAGGTGAAGTTCGAGAAGGGCGTCGGCACGATCGAGGACTTCAAGGGCAAGAGCGCAGACCTCGAGGTCGGCATCTCGGGGACGCTGAAGCTCGCCAAGGTGCTCGCCTACTCCGAGCCCAACCTCGAGATTCGCTTCAAGCCCGACCCCGAGTTCCAGAAGCGCCTCGGCCTCATCGGCAGCGCCCTCTCGGCCGTCGGCAGCGACCCGAAAGATCCCAACTGGCGCATGGGCCGCCTCACCGGGTTCCTCGGCAAGCCGAACTTCCATTAGCCGCTGGGCCCACCCCGCGCGTGGTACCGAGCCGCCAGCGTTTCGTAGTCCTCCCAGAACGTTCGTGGCTCAGCGTGCGCGGGAGACCTGATGGTGGCGGCGACTGCGGTGAGTGCCGGCGGTCCGAAGCAACTTTGCCGCGAACCTGCGAGAAATCGGAATCGCTGCGGGTTCTCTCGCCGCTTCCTCGGGCATTGGCCGAAAGAGGAGGGTCGGTGCTCGCGGGCGCAAGCGTGCGAAGCAACTCCCTGTCCCGAAACGTCGGCCACTTCCGCGACGTGGCCCAAGGGGCGTAAGTCGCTAACACCCACCCACTTCTGGCGCGTCGCCGCTCCTGCGCCTGAGAGCAACGGCCCACCTTCTTCGGCCAATGCCCGAGGGAGTGGCGGGTTCGATTTCTCGCAGGTGTTCCACGGCAGAGCTCCACCGGAGGCCGTGCGGACCGCTGGATCACAGAGGTCGCCTCCCGCGAGCATGGAGTTCGGTACCTCGCGGCGGGTCCAACGAAACGCCGCAGCTCGGCCCGCTACAGGGCGTCGACGGACGTGCGGAGCTCGGCGGCGAAGTCGCCACGGACGCGGATCAGGTTCGCGAAGACCGACGGGCGTTTCGGGACGATCAGCGCCGCGGCAGGTGCCTTCACCTCGCCGTCGATGTCGGCCCCGGTGAGGTCGAGCTTCTGGTGCTGCTGGTAGACGACCCGATCGGGCTCCTGGGTCACGTTCGTCTGGGCGAGAGCGGCGGAGCTGAGCAGCAGGATCAGGGCGATGGCGCGGAACATGGCGCTGCGACACCTGCCCAGCTCTGACGGTTCCGCACCCCGGTTGATCCCCGGGCGCCGCGGGTGTGCGCCTGCGCCCAAGGAGCTGGGCCGTTTCGCCCCGTGTGCACAACTGCCACGCCCGTGAATATCGGCGGGCCCTTACCCGCCAAGCAACGACGTCACATACGGGTCGGCGCGCTTGTTGCTCAACGTGCCCGCAATGCCCGGCACCCGATACGCGTTGAACCAGGTCGAAAGCGGCGCGGGGTCCCGATCTCTCGAGCTTGGCGGCGTTCTGACCTTTGCCGAATCGGGCCAGCTGTGGGTCGACCTCAGCAAGAACCTCTCGGAAGTCGGCCAGGGGCAGCGCATCGACTTCGACATGTCGAAGGTAGAGCAGGTCGATGGCGGCTCGATGGCGCTGCTCGTTCAGCTGCGCGCTGACCTGCACCGGCGCGGCGCCTCGGCCGAGTTCGTCGGAGCCGCCGACCAGATTCAGGAAATCATCCACCTCTACCGTGGCGACGTGCGCGTCGGCCGCCGCAACAAGCGCCGTGCCCGCAGCGGGCTCGAGCAGGTGGGCGCCAGCACCCTCGCCATCCTCGCCGAGTTCCAGCAGGTGTTCGGCTTCTTCGGCCAGGCGCTGCTCGCGATGGTCGGCGTCATTGCCCGCCCCGGCACCGCAAACTGGAAAGACGTCACCCCGACGATGGAAAAGACGGGCGCCGATGCCGTGCCAATCGTCATCCTGATCAACTTCCTCGTCGGCTTCGTGATGGCCTTTCAGGGCGCGGTTCAGCTCAAGCAGTTCGGCGCCAACATCTATGTCGCTGACCTCGTCGGCCTTTCTGTCTGCCGCGAGCTCGGCCCGCTGATGACCGCGATCATTCTCTGCGGCCGTTCGGGCGCCGCCTTCGCCGCCGAAATTGGCTCGATGAAGGTGTCCGAAGAGATCGACGCCCTTCGCACCATGGGCTTCGGCCCGATGCGCTTCCTCGTCTTGCCTCGCACCATCGCGTTGATGCTCGTGCTCCCGCTGCTGACGCTGCTGGGTGATGCGGTCGGCATCCTCGGCGGCCTCTTCGTCGGAGTCACGACGCTGGACCTCACCATCGTCGGCTACCTCACCGAGACCCAGAAGGCGCTGGACGCGTGGGACATCTTCTCGGGGATGATCAAGGCCGTCTTCTTCGCGCTCGTCATCGCGCTCATCTCTTGCCAGCAGGGCCTGTCGACCACGGGCGGCGCAGAAGGCGTCGGCAAGCGCACCACCTCATCGGTCGTCTCGATTCTCTTCGCCATCATCCTCGTCGACGCGGGCTTCACCATCTTCTTCCACGCGTTCGACCTGTGACTAACCCACTCATCAAGGTGTCCGGGCTGACCATGGGCTGGGACACCACCATTCTGCTCAAGGACGCGAGCTTCGAGGTCGAGCAGGGCGACATCTTCGTCATCCTCGGCGGCTCGGGCTGCGGCAAGTCGACGATGCTGCGCTACCTCATCGGCCTCGAAGAGCCGATGGCCGGCACGATCGAGATCAACGGCACCCGCGAGGCGTACCTCGAGGTCGGCCGCCCGCCGTACGGCGTCATGTTCCAATCCGGAGCGCTGTTCGGTTCGATGACCGTGGGCGAGAACCTGGCCCTGTCGCTGGACCAGTGGACGGATCTACCCCCCGACGCGATCAACGCCATCGTCCGCGCCAAGCTGCGGCTCGTCGGCCTCACGGACGCCGAAGACAAGCTTCCTTCCGAGCTGTCGGGCGGCATGAAGAAGCGCGCCGCGATCGCGCGCGCGATGGTGCTCGAGCCGAACCTCATCTTCCTCGACGAGCCCTCGGCCGGCCTCGACCCCGTCAGCGCCGTCGAGCTCGACGAGCTCATTCTTTCTCTCAATCGGGCGCTCGGCCTCACCGTCGTCATGGTCACCCACGAGCTCGAGAGCATCTTCGCCATCGGCAAGAACTGCATCATGTTGGACAAGACCACCAGGAGCATCATCGCCCGCGGAGATCCGCGCGAGCTGCGTGACCACTCGGAAGACCCTCGCGTGCGCGGCTTCTTCAACCGCCAGCCCTCGTCTCAGAACATCCCGCCGCCCGCCCCCACGGCACCGTGAAGGAACCCAAATGAGTACCCCTACGAACCACTGGAAGCTCGGCCTCTTCATGACGGTGGGCATCGCCGCCATCATCGGCACGATCATCTTCTTCGGCGGACGATCGCTGAAGAAAGAGACCGTGCCGTACAAGACCTACTTCGACGAATCGGTGCAGGGCCTGGAGATCGGGTCGCCCGTGAAGTTCCGCGGCGTGAGCATCGGCAACGTGTCTGACATCTCGCTCGCCGGAAACAAGCGCCACGTCGAGGTCACCTACGAGCTCGGCGTGAAGGTGCTGAACTCGCTGGGCCTCGCGGCAGAAAAGGCCCCCGGCGCCAAGACCCGCCTCGTCGTCCCCAAAGACCTTCGTGTGCAGCTCGCGTCCGCCGGCATCACCGGCGTGAAGTTCATCCAGCTCGACTTCTTCGAAGAGAAGTCGAACCCGCCGCTCGAGCTGCCCTTCGAGGTGCCCGAGAACTACATCCCCGCCGTTGCGTCGATGATGAAGAACCTCGAGGACTCAGTGGTCTCGGCGGTCGATCAATTCCCCGAGCTCGCCAACCAGCTGCTGCTCGTGTTCACCCGCGTCAGCACGATTCTCACCGGCATCGAAGACATCCAGCTGCCGCAGAAGCTCGCCGAGACCCTGACGCTCATCAACGCGGTGCTCAACCAGGTCAACAACGCCATCGTCGCCATTGACCCGAAGGGCCTGTCGACCGAAGCCCAGACGACGCTCAAGACCGTCAACACCGCCGTCATCGGCTTGAACCAGGTGCTCGCCAAGGTGAACAGCGATAGGGGCCTCGTCGCCAGCGTCCAACGCACGTCTGACGCGCTGGGCAGCATGGCCACCAATGCCAACCACGTCGGGCCGGCCATGGAAGACGCGCTTCGCGACGTCCAGGGAGCGGCCCAATCCGTTCAGCGCCTCGCCGACGCGCTCGAGCTGGATCCCGACATGTTGATCAAGGGTCGCGCGAGGAGGGTTGCCAAGTGATTCGCTCGAACCTGTTGGTCGTCTCGTTGCTGCTCACCCTGCCCGGCTGCGCGCTCTTCTCGAAGGGCGACGTGCCGATGCGGCGCTACTTCAACCCCGACCTGCCGTCGATCACCCCGAAGTCCGATGTGAACGGCACCAACGCCGAGCTGCGCCTGGGCCGGGTCACCTCGGGCGTCTCGATCGGCGAACGGATCATGTTCCGCGAGTCCGAGCACGAGGTTGGCTTCTACGACGACCGCTGGTGGACGGAGAAACCCGAGATGTACCTGCGCCGATCGCTGCAGCGCGTGCTCTTCGAGGAACAGGGCCTTCGCAGCGTGCAGCGTGGCGCCGGGCCGACGCTCAACGTCGAGCTGATCAACTTCGAAGAGGTGAAGACGCCACTTCACGTCGGCCGGGTGAAGCTCTCTTTCGCGCTCAGCGACGAGCGCGTGGTCTCGCTGCAGCAGACGCTGGTGGTCGAGAAGCCCATCGTGGAAGGCGGCAAAGGAGACGACGCCGCGGCAGTGGCCCAGGCGTTGGGCGAGGCGCTGCGCGAGGCGGTGTACGAGCTCTCGGCCCGCGTCGTTACGGACCTTTCGAAGACGTCGGCGGCGGCGGCGGCGGCGGCG
>Ga0209181_10000040_pt1 | contig 186560 bp, 176 predicted proteins | sample MAT05_FD_187208 | JGI IMG/M metagenome (GOLD analysis project Ga0209181, IMG submission 187208) | Freshwater microbial communities from Lake Fryxell liftoff mats and glacier meltwater in Antarctica - MAT-05 (SPAdes) (version 2) | ecosystem: Environmental > Aquatic > Freshwater > Ice > Liftoff...
CGCAGTGTTTGCGCACGCCGGCCACCACGCCGGTGCGAAACGTCGCGTTCTTTCGCGGGCCGAGCGATCCCCCGGCGACGAATCAGACCGCGCGGATGAAAACGCGGCTCGATACGCCGGAGGGCCGCGCGCAGTATGCCGAGCGTTTCGGCGCGGTCGAGCCCGTGTTTGGCAATGTGCGCTACAACAAGGGGCTGGATCGCTTCACGTTGCGGGGACGTACCAAGGTCGACGCGCAATGGAAGCTGTTGTGCCTCGTGCACAACATCGAAAAGCTGGCGAATACGGGGTATGCGGCGTAAGAAAACACCAAAGGGTCGCACGTTCCATCGCAATAGCCGCAGTTTTCGCCGCAACAATGAACAAAGGCACGCTTTGCAATGACGCGCGCGAATTTTTACATCATCGCGCAACCGGCGCACCGCGCAAAGAGGGTTTCCCTACAACCTCAACGCCGCGTTCTGCTGCAAAAGCCCCCATAAATTAGCGGTGAACGGAGCCGCACGGAGTGCGGCGCAGTTACACAGCGCACCTCACCGCCTTTGACTGCAGCAACGCTCGTTATGCGGCGCTTCGCGGAGCCGAAGGGCGCCCCTTGCACGGAATATATATGGATGGATATATTACACGATGCCTCACCGCCCCATCCGCTGGGTCGGATCCGCGCGGCCGATTTACGCGCGTTTCCCGACACCGCCCGGCGGCGTGCGGGCCAAGAGCTTGACCTGCGGCAACAAGGCTTGGAGCCGAACGATTTCAAACCGATGCCCAGCGTTGGTGCCGGCGTGTATGAGTTACGCATTCGCGCGGCGGGCGCGTTTCGTGTGTTCTATGTCGCGAAGTTCGCGGAAGGGTTGTACGTCCTGCACGCATTTCAGAAGAAGACGCAGCGCACGGAACGGCTCGATCTGGAACTAGCCGCGAAGCGATATCGGGAAATTTTGCGACAGCGGTCGGACCGCTGAGGATTACATTCATGGCGATCAAGACCACGCGCGGCAGTGGCAACGTGTTCACGGACCTCGGGTTCGCGCCGGACGAAGCCGCGAATCTGCACTTGCGGTCGGAACTGATGATCAAACTCCGCAAGCGTTTGGCGACGCTCGGCACCACCCAAGCCGAATGGGCGGCGGTGCTCGGCGTGTCACAGCCGCGCATCAGTGATTTGTTGCGCGCGAAAATTGATCGCTTCAGCGTGGACACGCTGATTTCGTATCTCGGCAAAACCGGCGCAGAAGTCCGGGTCACGGTACGGACAAAGAATCAAGCCGCATAACGCCACGAATGAGCCGCGCGCCGCAGCGGCATGATGGCACGAGACGATTGGCGCGACGGCTCCATTCGTTTGTTAGCCGGCCCGTGATTTACCGGTTGGTGCGACGCTGGGCGAACAGCCACTTCGCAACTTCGTTGCTACCGTAAGCGGTATCCCAGGCGTTGTGACCTACACCAGGAAGCTCGGTGTACGTGACGGACCCTCCGGCCCTTTTCAGAGCGGCGGTTGCACGTCTAGACTCCTCTACCGAGATCGTTGCGTCGACGTCACCGTGGAACACCCACACGGGAGTATTTTTCAGTTTGGCTGCAAGAGCCTCGAATGGATCGCCATCTGATGCCGGGATCACTGGGTCCAAGTCCGGCGCTGGCTGTCCACCAAGTGTCGCAGCCAGTGTGACACGACCGCAGGAGATTAAGACAGCCGCAAATCGGCCGGGATCGCGGTACGCGAGGTAATACGCGCCGGCACCGCCACGGGAAAGGCCGGTGAGGTAGACGCGGTTCGGGTCGGTCGCGAACTTGCGCTGCGTCTGCTCCAACGCCTTGAGCGCCCACGCAGCGTCCTGCGCATTCCAACGCTTGCCTGGTCGAACTTGGGGAAACACTACGATGGCCGGCCATCGATCAGCGTGAAGACGTATTGCGCTACCAAGGCCTACTTGTGTCTGCAGGAGACCGTCATCCCCCTGTTCGCCGCCGCCATGAAGAAAGAGAATTACGGGCCAGCGTTGACTGGGGGTGTAGTCGCTCGGCACGAACACCTGATAGCGGCGCGTCTCGGTCCCATCCACGACAGCGCGATTGAGGAAGCCAGTTTCTATGCGCTGAGCAAAGACGGACGTTGGGAGAACCAGCGCAATAGCCATGAATGCGCCAAGTCGAAACATGATGGAATACCTCCGAGTCCTTGATGTGTCCGGCTCAACGCCGCGTTCTGCTGCAAAGGCTCCCATAAAACAGCTGTGAACGGAGCAGCACGGAGTGCTGCGCAGTTACACAGCGTACCGCCTTGCCTTTGACTGCAGCAACGCTCGCTATACAGCCGGTTCACCCAAGCGGAGCGAGCCACGGAGCTTCGTTTGCGAGACGGTGTAGCGTCCCGTCGCTGTGAAACTGCCGGATCGCCGGATCGTGCTGAGTGGGACGGAGATCATAGAATTCCGCGAGTCGGGTCGATTGGGATTGGCCCCGCTGTTCGACCTGAAAGATAATCACGGATCGCAGGGCATTGTCCATCTGAATTCTGGCGTCATACGCGAACGCGTAGGCCGAGGCGTCCGCAAGGCTTGTGCACAGTTCGTGCCGGCACCGCGCCAGGCCGATTTCGACGGAAGGCTCCTGATACTTGGTGGCCTTCTGGCCCTCCGGGTGCGCACTAACCAAGAGCACGGAGAACCCTTCGCCAAGTTGAAGCTTCGGGGCGATCCACTGGCGAACGAGTCCGACCAGTTTGTCGGTGAGATCAGGGGCTTCTGACAATTCCATAGCTCGGATTCAGGCTGTATAACGCCGCGTTCTGCTGCAAAGGCTCAAATAAATTAGCTGTGAACGGAGCCGCGCGAAGCGCGGCGCAGTTGCACAGCGTACCGCATTGCCTTTGACTGCAGCAACGCTCGTTAGATCTCAAGGCGCCAGAACCTTGACATCTTTTGGCCAACAGAAACGCGGACGCCAGACGCGATCGGGCTTGGATCGGCGAACGCGTGGAGGACCGAGGATTTCACATATCTCCGAATGAACATTCAGGCTTCCGAGCTCCGCGCGTTGCAAGGTGGCGAGCTCGCGTTCAAACACTTTCGGGCGATCCTGCTGGAGCTGAACCGCGAGCCGCGCTACGCCAATCTGCTGTATCGTCGACGCTGAGCCGGCTCACGTGTCGTCCTTCAATGCCTCCGTCGGCTGAATGCGGAGCGCCCGTCGCGTCGGGACGATGCAGGCGAGTGCACAGCACAGGATCGTCGCCAGCACGAAGACCGCCGCGTTGCCGAGCACATTGAGATGCACTTTTGACAGATCGTCGTTCGCGAGACCGAATCCCAGGATTCCACCAACGCCAATGCCCAGCGCCATCTGAACCAACGGGCGCTTGAAGACGATAGTCAGCACGTGGAGCGGCCGTGCACCGAGCGCGACGCGCACACCAATCTCCCGCGTCCGCCTGGCGACGGCGAAGGCCGTCACCGCATAGACGCCGGCGAGCGACAACATCAGCGTCAAGACCGTCAGGCTGACCAGGAGCTTGAGCCCGAACAACCCTGCGGGGGAATCGTGATCCGCCACACTGGTCAGCGGTTTCGGATCGATCACGCGGAGCGCAGGATCGGTGGCCTGCGCGAGCTCGCGGAGACGGGTCGCAAAACGCTGCGGATCGCCGCGGGTGTGAATGGCGATTCGAAGCTGCCCCATCTCCCGCGGCGGCCTCGTCTGATAGATGCGGGTACGGCCGTAAGCGTCCCCTTTCTCGCTCACGCTGAGATCGGGCACGATACCGACGATTTCATACCACGACTCGGCGGTAGGTTCGCCCTTTGACCAGAAGTGAAACCGGCGGCCAATGGGATTACTGCCGCGCAGTATGTCATTTACAAACGTCTGGTTCACGAGCACGACGCGTGTCTGTTGTTCCGCATCGGCCGTTGTTAACGCCCGGCCGCGGATCACCGGTGCATCGACTACGTCAAAGAATTGCGGATCGACGGACACGAAACCGGCGCAGTGCCAGCCCTCCGGACAGCGTTGACTTTGCTCAGCGGCCGGACCCGCGTCCATCTTGATCAGGTTCCGCCCGCGAGTGAACTGCGGCATTTGATCGGCGTACGTGACGTCCAATACGCTCGGGTCGTGTCGGAGCCGGTTGGCGAGCGCGCGATAACGTGCTTCGAGCCGCGCAGCACGCGTTCCCGCCACCGTGTCACCAATCGCTCCAACGCCGTCAAGACGATCCAATGCGATCACCGCCGTGAGAAATGCTTCGGCTGGGAACCCTGCGGGCGTTTCGCTCCCGAAGTCCCCTGCCAGGCCGAGCAGCGGCCACGGAAGCAAGGTCGTGAACGCAATCTGCACGACGATGACCACGGTCCAGACGCCGCCCAACTGCAATCCCCCGCCACCGCTTGACGCGGCTCTGAGCCTGGCACCAGCACCGCCCGACGTCACTTTGAGCGCGGGAACAATGCCGGCGATCGCCGCCGCGAAGAACGTCAGCAAAACGGCATACAAAATCGCCGTCGGCGAAACCGAAGTGTCGATCCAAAATGGCAACGGACCCGTATTTGCTTCCATCATCGTCCAGAACCGCGGGAGGATGAAGCGTGCAACCATGAGACCAATCACCGAACCCACGGCCGAGAGCAGAAGCGCCTCGGCAAAGAGTTGCAAGATGATACGCGCGCGGCTGGCGCCGAGGGCGGCACGTACCAGGAGTTCACGCTCTCGACTGACAGCGCGGGCGAACAACAACATGGCGACGTTGCCACACAACAGCGCGGCCAACAGCACGAGGAACGTGTTGAGCGACGCCAGCGCCACCACCAGGTCGGTGGGCAGCTCAACGACAGCGTCGGGCAGAGAGAGCACTTGCAGGCGTACGTTCTTGCGTGTGTCCGGAAACATCGTCGCCGCCCGGGCGCCGATCACCGTTGCCTGAGTGGTGGCTTCCGACCGTGAATGGTCCCGCGCCAGCCGCCCAAAGACATACCGCAGGCTGGGCGACGTCGCGGGCATTCGTTCGAGATGCAACGGTCGCCAGACGCCGTTCCGCTGTGGAAATCCGTAACCGCGCGGCATCACACCGACAATCGTGACGGGGGTGCCGCTGACGCGAATGACGCTGCCCACAGCGTCTGCCGAGCCGTCCAGCTTGCTTTTCCAGAAGTCGTATCCGACCACCACGACCTCTGCTGCGTCGCCCCGTTCATCGGTTTCCTGCAGCGTGCGTCCCATCAACGCCGGAACGCGCGTGAGTGCAAAGGTCGACGCGGTCACGTTGGCGACGGTCTCCGGCTGACCGGCGCCGGCGCCAACGGCGATGCTGCGTTCCTCCACGTCGACGGCGCTCAGATCGGTGATCGTGCTGAAGCCGTCGCGCCACAGCTCGTAATCACGGCGTGATGCCGGGACAGACTCATTGTCGCCGACATTCCAGTTCCGCAATGCAACGATCGCGTGGCCGTCTGGAAGAGGAATTGTCGGCCAGAGCGCCTGACGCGTGATCTCGAACCCGACGGTGCCGACGGCGATCGCGTACGCTACCGCAATCGTTGCGATCACGGTGAGCGCCGGATGCTTGACCAGCATGCGAAGCCCAAGTTTGAAGTCGAGCGACAGATCGGGAAACCACGACCACCAGCGCGCTTCACGTGTCTCGATGCGGTGTTGATCGCCTGCACCAAACGCAATGCGCGCCTGACGTCTGGCTTCGTCCGGCCTCATACCGAGAGCAATGTTTTTGTTCATCTCGAGTTCGAGATGGTACGCCATCTCTTCATTGAGTTCGTGATCGACCGCGCCGGTATGAACGAGCGCACGCATTCGCTTCTGCCATCGTCTCAACACGCGAAATAGTTGCATGGCGGTGCGTCCTCAGAATGCCCGAAGAATGAGTTCAACCATATCGACGTAGCGGTGCCAGCTTGCTGCTTCGTCGCCCAATGCACTGCGCCCTTCTGTAGTGAGTTCGTAGTATTTCGCGCGTCGGTTCTCGGCGGTGGCGCGCCATCCGCTTTCCACCCAGCCCTTTTCTTCCAGGCGCTGTAGTGCGGGATACAGTGAGCCTTGTCCCACTCGCAGCACATCCCGGGAGAGTTGTTCGAGTCGCTGAGCGATGGCCCACCCGTGCATTGGCTCAAGGGAGAGGGCTTTCAGGATGAGGAGGTCCAAGGTGCCGCGTACGACGTCGTTGGGTTGAGACATGTCGGTCGGAACAGGCGGTGCAGTGACGGATCGGGATCCCAAAGGAGCTCGATACCGGAAATGTATGGTATTGTCGAAAGTCGACAATACTCAGGTAACAGTCCGTAAAGTGGCTATTGTCGTAATTCGACACAAGCCCTACTGGAGTGAAGGTTGGATTGGTTTCAGGGCCGATACCCGTCGCGTTTCGCGGCCCTGCTCGCCATCCACTCGAGGTTCTGGCTACGGAGGCCCAAGAAATCACGGACGAACCCTAACGACCATCTCTTGATGGCCATGACCACGGCCTTACAGGGCCGCGGTGATCGAAACGCATTAACTCCGCGTTTCCCCCAGAATGTTTCTTCGAACGTCGATAAGTGGTCCCGTAGGGAGCCGTTCTGCGCGATGAATGCTTCATTGATAGAGGTCTCAAGTGCAGCAGTGGCCGACATTATGCAACCGCTTACATATGAGCGAATCTCCTTGAAGAATGCGCCGAACTCTTATCCCGCATATTGCTGCTCAAGGCTGACTGCTTGACCTCGACTATGGTCGCCGCCTTAAGGTGCTGCCACGCGAAACTTTCAATGACTCCAGCGGTGAGAGGATAGCGGACGTTGTCAAAGTGCGCTCGATTCTTATCCTACAACCTCAACGCCGCGTTCTGCTGCAAAGGCTAAAAGGCTCTTCGTGGAAACGTGTGGGTAAAAACGACGCGATCCGAGGGGTGTGGCGGCGGGTTTTGAGAGGAGGAACGACCGCTGGCGCGGGTGCTGGCTGTCGATAAGTTCGTGGATGGAAACTTTCGAGGGCGCCAGCGAGCTGCGGGAGGCGTATCGCTTTCCAGGGTGGACGCCGCACCGCGTCGTGACACGGTGCCGGGATGACGGCGAGGCGCGCGTCGTGCGCCTCACGCGGCGTGAAAAAAAACACGATGCGGCACGTGTGACACGGTGTGTCGCGCGTGGTACGATCAAACCAGCCGCCGCATTCGCGATCTGCCGTGCGGCGCGTTGCGCGTGTACTTGGACGTGTCGGTGCGGCGCGTCGACTGCCCGACGTGTGGCCGCGTGAAGCAGGAGCGACTGGACTGGCTCGCGCGCAATCTGCATTACACGAAACGCTTCGCGTGGTACGTCGGCCATCGCTGTCGGAGCGCGTCGATTCACGAGGTCGCGCAAGAACTCCGGTTGGATTGGCATGCAGTAAAAGCGATGGAAATGGAATACATGCAAGCGCAACTCGACGTGGTTGGGCCGCCCACACCGCGCGTGATTGGCATCGACGAAATGTCGATTCGGAAAGGCCACGTGTATCGGATCATCGTGAGCGACTTGGAACGCGCGCAACCGATCTGGTTTGGCGGCACCGACCGGGGCGAGGCTAGCATGACCATGTTTTATGATTTTCTCGGCGCGTCCGAGACGGCGGCGCTCCGGTTGGCGGTCATGGACATGTGGAAACCGTTTCGGAAGGCGACGCGCGCGCAGGCGCCACAGGTCGCGATTCTGTATGACAAGTTTCATGTGCTCCGGCAACTCGGCAGCGCGCTCGATCAGGTACGGAAATCCGAATACAAACGCCTGACCAATCGTCCGGATCGTCGCTTCATCAAAGGGCAGAAATAGGTCCTGTTGTCGCATCGGGAGAATCTGTCGTCGGCGAAACGTGCGTCGCTCGCCACGTTGCTGGCCGCGAACAAACGCCTGAACACGGCGTACCTTTTGAAAGAACAATTCGCGCAGCTGTGGACGTATCGCAGCGTGACGTGGGCGCGAAAATTCTTCGAGGCGTGGCGCCAATCTCTTCGCTGGCAGCGGTTGCCGTCCTTCGAAAAGTTCGCGGACTTGATTGATCGACATTGGGACGGCATCGCGGCGTACTGCGCTCCGGAAAACAAAGTCGCGCTCGGATTCGTCGAAGGACTGAACAACAAGATACGCGTGATCCAACGGCGCTGTTACGGCATTCGCGATGAGAACTATCTCCATCTCAAAATCCTCACATGCACGCTCCCGCCGCTTCCTCAACTCTAAAATCCGGCAAAATCACCCACACGAAATCCCGAAGAGCCTAAAAAAACATTAGCTGTGAACGAAGCCGTGCGCAGCACGGCGCAGTTACACAGCGTACCTCATCGCCTTTGACTGCAGCAACGCTCGTTCGATAGCGTCTCGCGGGGAGCTACCGGTCATCGCCCGCGATCGGTGCCCGGTCTTTCACCTTCTTGAGCACCCGCTGAAACGCACGACTGGAGCCACGCTTCGCGCGCGCGGCGAGATATTCGCTCGTCATCAAGGCCGACATCTTTTCGGCTAACGACGTCGCGATCAATTGATTGATGGAAATGCCTTCTTGCTCCGCAAGTTCGCGCGCTTGGCGGTGGAGCGACTCGGGCAAACGTAAGCTGATCGTACTCATGGCGGGTCTCCTAGCAGCGCAAGAAATTGTCCCGGCGTGATCGCCTGGAGTCCAAACTGTTCGATGCCGACGAAATCACGGAGGTTGAACGTGACGATGTACGCGCACTGCGCCTCGACCGCCACTTCCAACACCATATCGTCGTTCGGATCGCGCAAGAATGGCCGCCACAAAAAGAAGATCTGGCGATGGTGCGCGACCGCACACAAAAAGTCGAGCACGACGTCAACGTCAGCGTGCGTCAAGCCGAGCTCTCGCGCTTGCCGCTGCGCGACGGCTTCGTATTCGAGAATCAGCGGAACCGACACGCTGATCGCGAAGTCGCCCGCGTTGAGTCGCTCCAAGAGCGCAAAGGACGCCCCGCGCCGTGAGCGCAGGCCAGCGATGATGACGTTCGTGTCAAGGATGACGTGATGTGCCATATGGTATCATATACGATACCAAGTAGCCAACAGCCCTGCAAGGCCCTGCCCACGCTATCGAACGCCGATTAGACAGCCCGTTATGCGCCAGATTATCAACCACGTTATGCACCACGTTATACAACTGCCCACCGCATCATCCCACAGCCCACATCGCCAACCAATCCCCTAAGTCCTTGGGACACAACCACCTACACCTCATCCACCCGCCTACCAACCCGCCACAACCAGCCGGACGTCGCGCAACATACAACCCGCCCAAACCCGCCAGAGCCGAACCACCGGCAATGACCATTCGGCCCCCCACGACACAGGCTCGCCACCCACGCCAACACGCAGATTTCTCCGAGCCCCACAACCCCGCAATCACCCCAGCGCCAAATCCCCGCCCACACCCACCCCCTACAACGTCCGATTCATCGACACCAGAAACCGCCACGACGCCTTCCGGTCCACCGGACGCGCCATCCCCACAAACACCACACCCGAAAACACACGCAATCCCACCGAGGCGGTCGCGCGCACACCGTCCGTCACCCGCGCCAGCTGCAACACGCCATCCTCATCCTCATACATCCCGCCAAGCCGCAACATCGACGCCGCCGCCGCCGCAGACGGATTCTCCGTCCACCCACTCTGCACTCCCGCACTCAAGCCTGGCGCCAGCGCCGGAAACCACAACCTGCGCCCCAGGCGAATGGGCTGCCGCAACAGCGGCGACGTATACATCAATCCCGTGCGCAACACCGCCGCCCGCGAACCCGCAAACTCCTTGTTGGCATATCCCGGCAAATCCTGCCCGCGCCCCAGCTCAAACAATTGCTGCGGCGGTATCGCGACACCCGTTACCTGTCCCACATCACCACGCACCGTCCACGCGAACGGCCCAAAAAACTTGCGCCCCATCACGCGAAACTCGGTACGCTGATACGTCAACGCCCCATCGCCGCGCTCATAATACAGCCGCGCAGAATACCCCGGTAACGCCGCCTCGGCATTCACATTGGGATGCCACTCGAACGACCCGATCAACTTCTGGTAGCCACCCTCATCCACCCCACGATTTTCAAGAAACGGCCTCGTGCCGAATAATCCGTGCGCCAATCGCGTCGGAGCAAACCGATCATCAGCCCACCCATACTCCACCCGCATATTCGCGCGTCGCCCAAATGACGCACGATTCATACTGAGACCGACAAAACGCCGGTCGACGTAATCGTACGGATCTTCCGATCCCAACGCCCCCAATGTCGCTCCGGAATCCAACACGTTGCGGAAATCATTGGTGATATCCAGCGAACGCCCCGCTCGCACTCCAACCGTCGCCAGTCCGCGCGCCCGCTCGATACTCACACGTCCCCGCACAGTCTGCTCGGTCCACGCCCACCCCGCATTCGCGCGCACCACCACACCGGGCGCCACATCACGCAACGCATACTTCGCGCCAATACCGGTGTACAACCCCTCAATGCGATTGTAGTGAATGACATCGGCCGGACGCGGCGCCGCCCAATCAAATCGCGGCCTGCCGGTGACTCGCACCCGGTCCGGACCAATATCAATGAAATCATCACTGTGCAAACCCTTGGTGATGTCACCCATTGGATACTGCCACGTACCAAAGTTCGCCATGCTATCACTGGTGGCATACGTCAGCCTGCGCCGAGCAAGTGCCCGCAGGGAATCGGCGCGCGCCATGGTCGCGCTGTCCAGCACGGTGTCGTTCACGGCCATCTCCGGAAACCGTGTCACCACACGCAATACCGTCTTCCCGTCACCAAACAAGGGCGCCGACACCTGCACCTCAATGCGCTGTTCGGTGGGCAACCAATATGCCCCCTCACGCTCGGCGTTTTCGTACTCGATGTAGGCAATCGCGTCAATTAGCCGAAACGCAAACCCACGCCGGCGCTGCACGTTGCCCGACCGCGCAAAATATCCGCGCAAGCGCACCAGCGTGCCGCGCGACGCATCGAGATCGATATCCCCGACAAACACCGCCACGGTGTCGCGCAGGTCTGACCGCGGCTCGACATGCACGCGCACGATGGGAATATTGCGTTCGCCCGAGCGCAACGTGACCAGCGTATCACCACGCGAATACACATAGTAGCGGTCACGGTCGACGGCGAGCGGATGAATGACCGCCACGGTATCACGCGGATCGCGATTGCTCTGATTGCGTCGCGCGCGCGAAGAGTCGGACGGCTGGTTGAGCCGCATGCGCATGCGATTGCCATACAACACGGGACTGAGCCACGATTCCGTAAGCCACGTGAGCACGGACACGGAGAGGCCCAACTGCTGCGAGCGCTGACCCGTGATATGTTGCTCGAATAGCCCGGCGCGGGTCCATCGCGCGGTACCGGCAATCTGCTCAAGACCCACGACGGTTTCGGTGCCCTCTTCACGACGAAGCAGCACCGCGACCTCCGTTTCGGTATTGGCCTTGTACGAAATAAGCGACGGGGGCAACAAATTCTGCGTGCTGGCCGAACGCAGCAGCGACGCAAGCGCCGAGTCGTTGGGAGTCACCTGACCGGACAGCGGAGTCGAAGCGCAGAGTGGCACTCCCAGCACCAAAGCATGAAGCAAACTTCCCAGCGCCCGGGGGCGCGTCACCTGCTGCCCAAACGTTCGCGCCGCAACATTGGAACGGAGACTGAAATGACGAGTCGGCATGAAATACAGAACGGGAGTGGCTGCGCGGGAGATTCAGGAACTTACCGGATGACCAGGCGCTGCGGCGCATCCGCAGCAACGGCCGGCCTAACCGGGGCCAATGGACACCCACCCTCGCGGTTCGTGGCAGGCTTCCGTGAGTTCCAGCCACATTTAGACCCGAGCCTGGCTCTTTGTTCCCCCTCCGGTGCCGGTCGTCGGCGCGGATATGCGCGGCAGACTGTCTACTGACGAAGGTGGTACAGGTCATCGTCCCATACAGTTCAACACGTGATTGCATGAACCGTCGTGCTGCTCGACTCGGCCGCTGGCACCACCGCAAGCTACGGGCCCCGCGCGTCGCCCCTCATTCAGTACCTCGGCGACTCTACGCTGTTTGTGGATGGGCCGTCACTCTCGCTGTTGCTCATCACCCCCAGTGGCAAACCCAATCGCGTGGTGGCGGCACCGAAGTCATAAATTATGCGGGCGTTGTCGGCCAGTTCGAGCGGTGTTGATCGGAACGGAAGTTTGATTTATCGAACGTCGTGGCACTCCCTCGCCATAGCGCTGCCAGGACTCGGTCGCACGGCTCGCCCCATGGCAACATCCATCCGCTGCATGAGCCACGGGACTTCTGCGACACTCCCGCGTGCAAACTTCGACACGCGAATTGTTGACAGCGTCGCCCACGTGAAGATTGCCAACGGTATGCGCATGGAGCGTACACGCGCGGGCGACACCATGCGCGTGCACCGCGGGTTCAATCCTGTGTCGTTGGTGGACGAGTGGGCCGTGCTCGCAGACGGCTCCGTCGCACTGGTGCGCGGCCATGATTGTCACTTTGACTGGATTCGTCCGGACGGCACAAAAACGTCGTCACCCAAGCTGCCATTCGATTGGAAGAAACTCTCAGACGCCGACAAACAGGTGCTCATGAATTCGGTGCACACTGCTTTCGAAGCATCGGTGGCGGCAACCGCCGCTAAACGGCCAACACTGGGTGAAAACGGACGGCCTCGTCCCACGGAAATCAACACGCTGGAGTTTGTGCCCTTATCGCAGATTGGTGACGATCAACCGCCCATTCGCTCGGGCGCCGTCAGACCCGATCTCGACAACAACCTCTGGATTCTGCCGGCAACCTCTGCGCAATCGAGAAACGGCGAGCTGGTGTACGATATCGTGAATCGTGAAGGACAACTGACGCACCGCGTTCGTATTCCGCTGGGGCATTCGATTGCCGGATTCGGGCACAATGGTATCGTTTTTCTGATGGCCAAGGAAGCCGACAAGTGGGTGCTGAAACGTACAAAGGTGCTTGGGGCAACCCGCGGTCGCGCACTTCCCCGAGGCATCACAATCACACCGGCCGGAACTGTCACGAAGCGCGACGACGGTGGTGATGGCACACGACGACCCCAGGCCGAACGCTACGCGCTTCTACACCCGCTCAAACGCCGCCGCATTCTCCGCCGCAACATTCCAGTCGAACATCGCCTCATCCAGCAAGTCGCGATGTTCGTCCAACGACCGGCCTAACTCCTGCGCCTTCCTGGTGCCCGCCGGCGTGTCGTACAAGGTCAAATCTTCCAACGCCGTCGCAAGCTCCGCAATACGCCCTTCCAGCGTGTTCACGCGCAGCTCAACATCCGCAACCGCTTTCTGCGCCGCCCGAGCGAGTTTTTTGCGATCACCACCCTGCGCGGAGGGCCGAACGGCACTCGCTCCAGACTTGCCCTTGTTGTTCCCGCCGCCAGCGTGTGCGCCTTTTTGCTGGTTGCCCTCGCCCGCCTTGTGCTCGCGCGCCTTGGCATTCGCCGCCGCATTGGCGACCGCACGCGCCTTCGCACTCCGCTCGGCCGACGCCGCACTCTCGGCCCGCGCATCCGACTCAATTTTCGCCTTGGCGTCTGCTCGAACTTGCTCCCACTCGACAAACGACCCATCGAACTGCTTGAGCTGCTTGTCTTTCACTTCCCACACCGACGTGGCCAGGCCACGCAACACCGCGCGATCGTGACTCACCACTAACACACTGCCATCGTAGCCTTCGATGGCATCTTCCATCGCCTCGATACTTTCGACATCCAGGTGATTGGTGGGTTCGTCCAGCACCAGCAAGTTGGCCGACTCCAACGTCAACAACGCGAGCGCCACACGGGCGCGTTCACCGCCGGACAGCGTCCCCACGGTGCGTTGCACTTCATCACCGCTGAATCCGAACCGTCCAAGATGTCCCTGTACCTGGCGCCGCTCCCACAACGGTCGCATGTCGGCGATGACATCGTAGATGTTTGCATCCAGCGGTAAATGCGCGAGATCCTGCCGGTAATACGCTACCGATGTTGATGCACCAAGTTTTACTTCGCCCTTTACCGGCTCGCGTTCACCCAGCAGCGTCTTGATGAGCGTACTTTTACCCGCGCCGTTGGCGCCGAGCAGGGCGACGACGTCGCCGCGTTCCAGGACCAGCGTGACGTCCTTGATGAGATCACGCCCGGGCACGCCAATGGTCGCGTGAATGGCTTCGAGCACGCGATCACCACTGCGAGTGCCGGCGTTCAAGCGCAGCGCCATCACCGCTTCCGAACCAGGCGGCGGCGAAATACGCGGCATACGCGCCAGCAACTTGCGACGACCCTTGGCCTGCTTGGTATTCTGTCCGGCGAGGTTGCGCGCGATGTACTCGTTTTCGGCGGACACTTTCTTTTCCTGTTTGTCAAACTGACGCACCTGCGTCAGTCGGCGTTCTTCGCGTTGCGTGATGAATGATTCGTAGTTGCCCACATATGCGTTCGCCGAACCACCCTCGAAATGCAGCACGTGATCGGCCATTGCCGCGAGAAATGCGCGATCGTGGCTGATGCAGATAACCGTGCGCTGCGTTTCGGTGAGATAGTTCTCCAGCCACGCGGTTGTTTCGAGATCGAGGTGGTTGGTGGGTTCGTCCAGCAGTAATAGTTCGGCGGGCATCGCCAATTGGCGCGCCAGCGCGACGCGTCCGCGTTCACCACCGCTGAGTGTGCCAATCTGCGTAGCGCGGGCGTGATCGGGGTCGAAACCCACGCCCATCAATACGGAGTCGACGGTCGACGCAAGTTGGTATCCGCCTTCCCGCTCAAACCGTTCAAGATCGCGACCGTATTTGGCCATGGCGGCCTCGCCGTGATCGTGTTCGAGGTTGGCGGCCTGTCTGGCCAGCGACACTTCGAGCTGGCGCAGTTCGGCAAAGGCGTCGGCGACGACATCCCACAGGGACATTTCCGGCTCGAAGTGCCGGTGCTGCTCAAGCAGCGCAATTCGAAGCCCCGGTTGCCTGGCCACGTTGCCCTTGGACGGCTGCAATTGACCCGTGAGCAACCTGACCAGCGTGGTCTTGCCCGTGCCGTTCCGGCCGACGATGGCCCACCGCTCGCCTTGGGCGACGGTGAACGTGACGTCTTTGAAAATGTTGGTGGGGCCGAAGTCGACCGAGGCGTTTCCGACTGCTATGAGGGTCATGCAGTCAGTTTAACACGCTTGAGCCCGTGTCAGGACGCGGAGTGCTGAAAACACGAAGCCCCCCGCGCTGCATCGAGTGATGAGCACGGAGGGCGAAGTGTGGCGGGCTGAGCGCGAGGTCTCAGCCGAAACCCGCGAAGTCGATCAGACCTTGCGGCGACGGCGCGCGGCGAATCCAACGGCGCCGATGCCCATGAGCATCATGGCGTAGGTGCTGGGTTCCGGCACGACGCTGGTGGTGCCAAAAATGAGATCGTCTACCGAAATGATGTCGCCCCCGACGCCAATGGTGACCGAGGCGATGGACTGATTGAGGTCGGTGAAGCCGGCAAAGACAAATCCGCCATTGTCAATGTCGCTGCCCGGAATGGTGAAGCTCTGTGAGGAGCCGTCAAAGAAATTGATGGTGTTGTTGGTCAACTGCAGGCCGCCAAAGAAACCACCGAAGTAATTGACGCCGCCGGAGAACGAGAACGTCGTGCCCGCTCCGTACAGCTCAAGAAACATAGTGCCAGCCGGCGTGGTGTTGTTGCCGCACAGATTTGACAGGCACGAGGGAGCGCTGCTCTGGTTGCCGCCGAAGAACGAAAACCCAGTCGGAAGCACGGAGGCGCGTTCCCAATCGACCATCACCGAACCACCGGTGGCACTCACGAACGCGTTGCGTGCCGCAATGGCATTGGCACCAGGCGCACTCGCGCCAATGTCAGCGCCGGTGTACGTCACAACCTGAGCACCCGCGGATGATGCGGCGACGAGCGACGCCAAGCCAATGGCCCAGCTTGTTGCGGAGGAGAGTTTCATGAGTACCGGTCCGTTCGTGATTCGGTGGGGATGCTGCAGAGTCGGCGCTGAGACCAGCGGGGACAAACCGGGTACCAGCAAGTATCGTGCTAACCAGAATTGCGGCCTAAAACCTGCATTTAGACCCATAAATTGCCCGTCTTGGTCAACAAGCGTGGCGCGGGCGCTACGACATAGTGGTGCATTCGTCACACAATCAGCACGCGCGAGGTAGTACTTAGGCGAACCACGTGCTCAAGCAACCATCGGTAGATGAGAGATCGCCGCCCAGGTTTGCCGAACCCGCTGCGCTGCCGACAGAACGGCTACCCTACGCGCCCGGGGTACTGCCCGAACGCGTCTCATCAATTGAAGTGTTCGATAACGGTCGCGCCAACTGAACGCGAAATCACCCAGCCGCGGCTGGACGACAAACAGCACGGCAACAACCCAGGGCGTGCCTCCCGCGAGCAGCAAGACCAATGGAAGCACAACGTACCACAGCTCCATGAAATAGAGCCCGGGTACCAGCGTGCGCGCCGCGACATCGACCGGGGTGGGCGCGTAGCGAACCGCGACGGTGCGAGCAATCCAGACCGGCAACGCGTGCCAGACCCACGCAAACGCAGCCAGGGGCAAGAGCGCCCACACCGCAAACGCGCTGGGCTGGTTGGCAGAGACGGTCTCATCACCGGCTGCGCACAGCACGTCGGCATGATCGCGCGCGGACCAACGGTGCGCGCCAAATTTCACGCACCAGTCGGATAGTTGGGTCGCCGCGCGTTCGAACTCCTGCACGAGCGGTTTGATAGGCATGGCGGAGGGAGCGACAGCGTCGGCGACAAAAATTTCGTCGGCAGCCGAGAGTTGCGTCAAACGCAGTTGAATGTCATGTGCGGCGGCGATTGGAGTGATGTCGGCAGAGCTCATCACGGCGCCAGCCGCAGCTGCCAATGCAGACAACACGTCTGCATCATGCCGGGTGCGCGCATTTCGCGTCACCTCTTTGAGTTGCAAACGAATGAACTGCGTGAGTTCGGTGACATTCCTGGATGGATGGACCGGTTTCCAATGTTCGACATACACAGGAGTGCCGACCACGCCCAACAATCCGGACCGCGGCTGGGATGGGCTTTCGTACTGATATCCGATGGGCACCATACACAATGATGGAACGCCGCTTTCCAATGTCTGCAGCGCCATTTTTGCCGCGCCACTGCGCAGCGCACCCAGATGCGGATAATCGTGCACGTTGCCTTCGGGGAAGATGACGACGGCGTGCCCGTCTTTCAGGGCTTCAACAACACGGACGAACGCGTTGGTGTTGATTGCGCTCGCATCTTCACCGCGCGCCTTGAGTGCGCGGGCGTCGCGTACGCGGGAGACAGGAATGACACCCAGTCCGCGGTAGGTCCAGCGCACCAGGGGAGAGTCGGCGGCCGCAATGTTCGCCACGAACAACACGTCGCGATTGGTGGCGAGAAATGTCATGAGAATGTCCGGCAGGTCGTTGCCGTGACTGGCAACAATCAGCGTCGGACCGGTCGCGGGAATAGCGGCGGCGTTGACGAACTGTGCCTCGCGATAAAACCAGCGAATGGAGCGGCGGGCCAGCCAGCGGACGATGGGGTGCAGCATTACAGGGAAGCTATCATGAAACGCGAGTTTCCCGGTGCAGATTGAATTTCCGGGAAATTGTGCGGTGTCTTTCGAATTTTCTCGGCAGTTGGGAAGCAGGCCAAAAAAATGGTTACGTCATTCGCGACATTCTCATCACCCGCTCGGACCCGGTTCGAGAATGATCTGTCGCCTGTCACACCAACCAGCTCTTCCACTCGGCCTCATTCACCCCGAGGCTCACCTTGTTCGCACACCGCACCAACGGCTGCGTCAGAATAAAGGGCTCGTCAATCAAAATCGAGAGCCACTTCTCTTCGCCGTAAATGGCCTGACGCAGACCCAGCTCGGCAAACCGCTTCGATTCGCGATCGACCAATTGGTCGACCCCAAACTTCTGCGAAAATCGTCGCAGTTCTCCAAGTGCGGCCCCGCGTTCGGCGAGATCGACAAAATGCGTCTTCACCCGACGCTCGGCGAAAAACCGTAGCGCCTTGCGCGTATCGGTGTTTTTCCTGGTGCCGAAAATCTGAACGGTGAGGTCAGCTGGGGGCATTCAACGCACCCGATTCGGCCAGCGCTCGCTTTTCATCGTCAAACGCGTTTTCACTGCGGGCAATAACAAGCGTCGCGACACCGTTGCCAATGAGATTGGTGATGGAACGGGCTTCACTCATAAAACGGTCGATGCCCAGCAGAATAGCCACGCCTTCGAGGGGCACCGTGTGTGTGACGGCGATGGTGCTGGTCAGCACGATGAATCCTGAACCTGTGACGCCGGCCGCGCCTTTTGATGTGAGCATCAGGACGCCCAGCAACGCGAGCTGCTCACCAACGGTCATGGGCACGCGGTACACCTGCGCCAGGAAAATGGCGGACATTACAAGGTAAATGCTGGTGCCGTCCAGATTGAACGAATACCCCGTGGGAATAACGAGCCCCACGACCGAGCGCGAGCAGCCGTACTTCTCCAGTTTATCCAGCATGCGTGGCAACGCGGCTTCGCTGGAGGAGGTGCCAAGCACAATGAGAATTTCTTCCTTGATATAACGTAGAAACGGCAGCAGCCGAAATCCGTACGCGCGCATGATCAGCGCCAGCACGCCAAAGATGAAAATGGCCATCGTGAGGTACACGTCCAGCATCAGGCGGCCCAGTGGCAACAGTGTTTTCAGCCCGAAGTTGCCAACCGTGTAAGCCATGGCGCCAAACGCACCGATGGGCGCCACCTTCATCACAATGGCGACAATGCGAAAGAACACGGCTTGCAGCTTATGCAGAAAGTCCAGCACGTCGCGGCCCGCATCACCCACACTGGTCAGCGCGACGCCAAACAACACCGCAAAGAACACGATGGGCAGCAGCTCGCCTTTGGCAAACGCGTCAAAGATGTTGGACGGAATGATGTGCGTGACAAAATCCAGCAACCCCATTTGTTGCCCGGCCACCACGTACTTCGAGACATCGCCCTTGGCGAGCGTGGTGATGTCCAGCGTCTCGCCGGGCTTGGTCACGTTCACGACCACGAGACCGATGAACAGCGCCAGCGTGCTGACCACTTCGAAATACAGCAGCGCTTTGCCGCCCACGCGCCCCAGCTTCTTCAGGTCGGCCATGGACGCAATGCCATGGACAATGGTGAGGAAGATGATGGGCCCGATGACCATCTTCACCAGGTTGATGAACTGGTCGCCGAGGGGTTTGAGCGCTTTGCCGACATCCGGCCAGAGCACGCCCACGAGGACGCCCATGAGGACGGCGAACAGCACTTGGACGGTCAGGTTGCGGGCGAGGCGCGCGAACATGAAAAGTTGGTGAGAGGAAAACTGGGCGCACACTAACGCGTAACGCTGCATCTGGCCATTCTTGTTCGTGCAATCTCTTCACCCGACCATCCCGCAGCTCGCGCTGATCGCCGCCATTTCGGCCGTCAGCGGCGGCGTCAATTCCATTGCGGGGGGTGGCACGCTGCTCACGTTCCCCGCGTTATTGGGCCTGGGTGTGCCGGGCATTGTGGCCAACGCCACCAGTACCGTGGCCCTGTGGCCGGGATCGTTGGGCAGCCTGATGGGCTATCGCAAGGAGTTGCTGGGCGCGCGGGCGTGGGCCATTCGCCTGGCCGTTCCCAGCATTCTGGGCGGACTGACCGGCGCGTGGTTGCTGCTGGTGACGTCCGAAGAACGCTTCAAGGCGTTGGTGCCCTGGCTGGTGTTTGGTGCGACCGTTTTGTTTGCCTTGCAGAAACCGGCGGCCATGGCCATTGCACGACGGCTGGAGCGTTCGGGGCAGGAAAGCGTGCGCGCCGTGCATCCGGGGTTTGCCATGCTGGCGTTGCAGTTCACCGTCGCGATTTACGGCGGATACTTTGGAGCGGGGGCCGGCATTCTGATGCTGGCCGCATACGGTGTTATGGGATTCACGAACATTCATCAGATGAACGGCCTCAAGAACTTCAACGGGCTGTTTTTTAATGGCGTGGCGGCGGTGACGTTCGCGTTAATGGGCATTGTGAACTGGCGTATTGCCCTGGTGATGGCGGTGGGGTCGACTATTGGCGGCTTCGCAACGTCACGTATTGCACAGAAAATTCCGCAGGCGTGGGTGCGGAACGCGGTCACCGTCATTGGGTTGGTGAGTGCGTTGTGGTTGTTTGTGAATCGCTGACGGGAGTGGTGACGCCGGAATAGGTCGGCGTGCGCCGCAATGTGTTGCGCGGCAACGCAAACAACTGGTGCACCTGTTTTGATCGCCTACTCCCACTACTTTTCAAAAGACGGCGTTTGGCGTTCGGCTATTCGCCATCGCGCCGTGCTCAGTTTCGCGAGTAGAACGGGGAATACGTCATTATGAGTTCGTTCCGGTCTGCGTGGTGGTTGCCTGGTCCACACGCAGTCACCTTGTGGGGAAAATTCGGTCGTCGCGAACCGGCGCACAACATGCGCTGGGAACGCGTCGATACGCCGGACGGCGACTTTCTGGAGCTGGTGCACGTGGACGCGCCGCACTCCTCGACTGACGCGTCAGATGGGGATACCACGCGCACCCATGACACCACGCCGCGTCTGCTCATTCTGCACGGCCTTGAAGGTGGCGTAAATTCGCACTCTGTGCGCGGATTGATGCGCGAAGCGCACACGCGTGGATGGAATGCGACGCTCATGTTGTACCGCACGTGTGGACCGACGCCAAATAACCTGCCGCGTTCCTACCACTCCGGCGAAACGGGCGATCCGCTGTTTGTCATTGAACGCCTGATCGCGCAACGCCCTCACGCGCCGCTTGGCGTCGTCGGCATTTCGTTGGGCGGCAACGTGTTGTGCAAACTGCTGGGCGAACGTGGTGACACCGTGCCCGCACAACTCAAGGCGGCGGTCGCGGTTTCGACACCGTTCGATCTCGCGCGTGGATCGCGTCGCATTTCCACCGGATTCAGCCGCATTTACGAGCAGGCATTTCTGCGATCGCTGGTGCCCAAGGCGCACCGGAAAATTGCGCGGCATGCCGAGCTGGCCCAGATCACGTTGCCCGAACGCGTTCGTACCGTGTGGGAGTTCGACGACGAATTCACGTCGCAAGTGCATGGTTTCACGAACGCGGCAGACTACTACGCGCGTTCGTCGTCCTTGCAGTTCTTGTCGGGAATACGCCGGCCCACGCTGCTCTTGAGTGCCATGGACGATCCGTTCCTGCCGCCCAGTGTGCTGGACGACGTACGGGCGGCCACGACGCGGAATGCGGCGATCACGCTCGAGTTTCCGGAACGCGGAGGCCACGTGGGGTTTGTCGGAGGACCGTCGCCATGGCGACCGTTCTACTACGGCGAGTGGCGGGCTGCGGAGTTTTTGGGGGAGCAGTTCGCGGCGCAGTGGTGACGATGCGCGAGCAGGGCAGGCACCCTCGTTCCTCCTTTGGGAATGGGCGGTTTCCTGACGGCCACGAACGCGGGGAGCTGCCAGCTGGCAAGCTGCGAGCGGTCAGACCTCTACTGGCTGCGGGGTGCGGAACCTTGCGATTGCTGCCCACGTCGAATCGGAAACAAGACTCACCGCAGCCCCAGGCAGTGTCCGGCCCCATCCGGAATTATCCGCGTTCCCGCAGTGTGAACCACGTTGCCGGATGCCCGCTCCACTCCCCCGCGTGTTCGACGCGTTATTCTGAAGATGCCGTGCCGGCGCCGAAACCAACCGCGAGGTGAACGTTTGATCTGCCGAGTTGTATCGATCACATCGATGGTGTTATTCGCCGCATGCGGCACCTCGAAACCACGTGACAGCGCTTCCCCGGTCACTGCCAACCAGTCCGTGCGGGCTGCCGACAGCATCCCGACCGGTGCGGACGCGCAAGCCGACTCGCTGCTGGTGGACGTACAGTCGCTCGACAACACTATCGCCGTTGACATGCGCTACAGAAACGCCAACAACTTCACCGGCGCCAAGCTTGCGGGGTACGAGGGCAATCGCGCCCTGCTCCGTAGCGAGGCGGCCGCGGCGCTGGTGCACGTGCAGGCGTCGCTGAAGGCCGATGGGCTGGGGCTGCTGGTGTGGGACGCATATCGTCCCGTGCGGGCCACACTTGCGATGGTGGAATGGACGCGAGCCACGAACCAGGAACACCTTGTTCGGGACGGGTACATTGCTGACCGCAGTAAACACAACCTCGGCGTCGCGATTGACCTGACGCTTGTCACCCTTGAAGCCGGCACCCCGCTCGACATGGGCACTCCGCACGACGAGTTTTCCGAGCGCGCCCACACGGCCAACGCAACCGGCGCGGTGGCGGGAAACCGCAACCGGCTGGTGAAGGCGATGACCGCACAGGGTTTTACCAACTACGACATGGAGTGGTGGCATTTCTCCTTCAACGTCCCGAACCCGGTTCGGTTTGATATGGTAATCCGATGATCGCGGGTTCCCGGTGAACGCCCTGTTCCTGACGGTCCTGTTGCTCGGACTGGTAGCGGGCGTGCGCGCGATGCTGTTGGGTACAGAACATTTGCCGGCTGGTGTGATGTTGCCAGCGCCACATGAACGGACCAGCGAACACGTGCCGGACGCCGAGCCATCCGCGTTGTTCAATTGGGCGTCTGCGGCGGCGTTTGCGTTCGCCTTCGGGTTCGCCGGCTATCTACTGACGCGTTTCACGTCGCTGTCCATTCCGGTGCGCGTGGCAATCGCCGCGCTATCGGGCGGGGCAGCAATGACATTGCAGTCGCTGCTCATTGCGCGCTGGGCCATTCCGGCGGCTCGCGCCGATCAGGTGGACGAGCGATACTTGTTGCAGGGAACCATCGGCCGCGTCACGCGCGCCATTCCCGCACATGGCGAAGGTGAATTGCAATACACGCTTGACAACGCGACCTACACCCTACCGGCTCGCGAAACCGACGGCGTGTCGGTCGATGTGCACGTTGATGTCGTGTTGGATCGTGTGGAAGCCGGCGTCGCATACGTCGAGCCATGGGCGCAGGTCGAGCAACGGTTGTAGGCGATGTGTTCAGGCGCGCGCAATAGACCGGGAACCGGAGATTGGGTGACGTGGAGCGCGTAATACCAGGCAGTTGGACGTGGACGGACGCGTGGATTTTTATTGGCTTCTTTGTGGCCGTGCGCGTGATCATCGTCTGGTTCCTCACGCGCCTGTTCATCATGATGATTCCGGACGGCGACCGCTGTCCGCTGTGCGACAGCTATACGTTGCCGATTGAGCGCAATGGTGGGTGGCGGGTGCTGGGACCGCGTTTTCGCCGCAGTTGGTGCCTGGATTGCCAATGGGAGGGTGTGCTGCGACGCAGCGCGAAGTTCGATCCGAACATGCTGAAGTCGCCCATACCCCTGCGAAAGGCGGCCCGCCGCCGCTAACCGGCGAGCAACGATCACCTCAGCGGAATTTGGCGCCGGGTCCGCGCAAAGCCGTCCACTGCCACCGGGCATTCACCACAAGAAAACGCGAGTGGGCCCACGCGGCGGGATTGACTTTCCGCCCGATTGCGGTAACGGTGAAAGGCACGTTAGCGTGGTGGAACACCCTGCCGATCGACCGGCATGAAAAAAATCGTTTTGTGCTCAAACCCGAGCGCGAAACAGAAATCCTTGCAGCCTGGAGCGCGCGTGGCAAAGAGGCATTCAAGTTTCCTGGTGGCACTGAGCATCGCGGCGTTAACGCCGGTTGTTGGCGTTCCTGCACAATCACGCGCGGCCGAGCGGGCGGCGTTATTGGCGGCCGACCGAAAGTTTGGCAGTGCGTCGGCGCCCAATGCCATTGCCGGAATCACCGCGCAATTTGCTGACAGCATTGACTTCATTTCGCTTGGCCAGATTTTTCACGGTATTGCGGCAGCGCGTGAGGCATTGGGGCGCAATGTGGACAACGCGAAGTCGACGATCACGTGGGCGCCCATTCAAGGGGATGTGTCGGCCGACGGAAAAGCGGGCTACACCTTGGGGTATCTCACGCTCAAGTTGGCTGACGGTAAGGAGACGCTCGGGAAATACGTGTCGTATTGGGTGCAGGAGAACGGCGCGTGGCGCGTGCTCGTGTACAAACGCGCGGGTCGCGCGGCCAGTGCAGGCCCGTTAACCGAAGAGCCCGCGCCGCTCAAGGTTGCGATGCAAGGTGTGAAACGCTCTGCCGCCGATTCCACGAAGTTCGCGCAGGAGCTCGATCGCGCGGAGCGCAGCTTCTCGGCCGAGGCGGGCAAAATTGGTTTGGGGGCAGCCTTCACGAAAAACTCGGCGGAGGACGCGCATCATGTTGGCGGGCCCACCGACGCGCAGTTTCGCCGTGGACCGCAGGATATTGGCGCGGGTGTCAGCGCAGCCGGCGAGCCGCCGCTTGGTGCCTTGACCTGGGCGCCGGACAAGGTGCACGTTGCCAACAGTGGCGATCTGGGCATCACCTTTGGGTACATCACGATCGCCGCCGCGGGCAATCCGTCACGCAAAGTGTCGTATCTGGCCGTGTGGAAACGCGACAGCGTAGCGGGCAAGTGGAAGCTGGCAGTCGAGTAGCAGCCATGCGCTGACGCACCGCACTTGCATCATTCTCACTGCGTGGCTCACGCGACACTCGCTGACGTGCCAACCTGGGCCATCAGTCCCTCGGCAGCGGCGAGGTATTGGTTGATGTTGAAATCCGGATCGATCATCGATTGTACCGCACAGCCCTTGATAAAACTCACACTCACCGCTGCGAGTCCATCGGGCGTGATGCCGGGGAATCGCTCGGGCTCGGCCCGCAGCACGGCCTCCGTAATGCCCCGGAACGCCAGTCGATACCGTTCAAATTCCAGTCGCATGGTGTCGCGAATTTCGGCGTCACGGATGCCGGCGGTGAAATAGTCAAACATCAGGCGGATGCGGAGCGGCTCGCTTGATAAGCGCTGCATTTCCTGACGGAGCACTGCAATCAGTTGGTCATGTGGCGAGGCCAGACGTGTAATGTCGTCGCCGATATGCAACACGGTTGTGGTGGCCACCAGCCATTTCACCAGCTCGAGCAGCAGCCGGTGTTTGGTCTTGAAATGGAAAATGACCAGACCAGGGCTCAGGTTCGCCTCGGCTGCAACCTGCAGGATGGTTGTGCCGTCCAGCCCCTCTCGCGCCGCGACCGTGTACGCGGCGGCAATAATCTGGCCCCGCCGTTCGGACTCAGGCGCTTTGATACCCGGCATACATCCGTCTCCTTCGATCAGGCTCTTCCGCGACGCAAGTGATACTTGCGTTTTGATGTTTGTTGACTGTTAGTTCAATACCGAGTAATATGTATTGAACAGGTATTCAATGCAATGGGTTCCTGTTCGCCTTCTCCTATTGGCAGAGGCCACGCAGACCGATGTTGACGCCCAAGCTGTTCACGACGATTCAGGGCTACACCCGCGCCCAAGCATTGGCCGACGTAACGGCCGGCGTGATTGTGGGCATTGTCGCCCTTCCACTCGCCATAGCGTTTGCCATTGCGAGCGGGGTGACGCCGGACCGTGGATTGTGGACCGCCATCATCGCGGGCTTGCTGATTTCCGTATTCGGGGGTTCGCGCGTACAAATTGGCGGACCGACCGGTGCCTTTGTCGTGATTGTGTACGGCATCGTTCAGAAGCACGGTATTGATGGATTGCTGGTGGCCACGCTGATGGCCGGTGTAATTCTCGTTGGCCTCGGCGTGGCGCGTCTGGGTTCGGCAATCAAGTTCATTCCGCTTCCGCTCATCACCGGATTCACGAGCGGCATTGCGGTCATCATCTTCTCAAGTCAGATCAAGGACTTCTTTGGACTCACCATGGGTGCGGTGCCACCGGAGTTTCTGGCAAAGTGGCAAGCGTACGCGGAACATGTGGCGTCCATCAATACCAGCGCGCTCCTGATTGCGGCGCTGGCACTGGCCATCATCGTTGTTTGGCCACGGGTGAGTCGACGGGTTCCAGGACCGTTCGTCGCGCTGATTGCTACCACCGTGCTTGTGCAATGGCTGCAACTGCCGGTCGACACCATTGGAAGCCGTTTTGGATCGATCAGCGCCGCGTTTCCTGCGTTTACGGTTCCGCATGTTTCGTGGCCGCAGGTACAGAGCTTGATCGCACCCGCATGCACCATTGCACTGCTTGGCGCCATTGAATCCCTGCTGTCGGCCGTGGTGTCCGACGGTATGATTGGCGCACGGCATCGTTCCAACGCGGAGCTTGTTGGACAGGGTATTGCGAACATTGTCACGCCACTATTCGGTGGCATCCCGGCTACCGGTGCTATTGCGCGCACAGCCACGAACGTAAAAAATGGCGGTCGCACTCCCGTCGCTGGTATTGTGCACGCGTTGACACTGCTGCTGATCACTTTGTTTGCGGGACGGTGGGCCGCCCTTATTCCCATGGCCACACTGGCCGCAATTCTGGTGGTGGTGGCCTACCACATGAGTGAATGGCGGACCTTTCGATCGGGACTGCGGGCGCCCAAAAGTGATGTCGCTGTTCTGCTGGTGACTTTCGCACTCACCGTGCTGGTGGACCTGACGGTTGCCATTGGGGTTGGCATGGCGTTGGCCGCACTGCTGTTCGTGCGTCGCATGGCGAATGCCACCCATGTGAATGCGTTCGAACCGGCGGGGCGCGAACTCAACGGGGTGTTTCCTCGCGCCATTCCGAAGGGCGTGGAAATCTACGAGATCAACGGACCATTCTTCTTTGGCGCTGCGGAGAAATTCAGGGACACGCTGGGGCGCGTTGCCAGCAAGCCGAAAGTACTTATCATCCGCATGCACGGCGTGTCGGTCATTGATGCAACCGGTATGCATGCGCTACGCGACGTGATCAGCCGCAGTACGGCCGACGGCACACTCGTGTTGTTGTCGGAAGTGCAGTCCCAACCATTGGGCGCGTTGAAAAAGTCTGCTGCGACCGAGGACGCGGCACAGGGTGTCGTCTTTTCCACGCTTGACGAGGCGCTTGAACGGGCGAGGCAACAGGTCGCGGGATGCTAAGCAATTTCTGTTAGCGCCCGAGGAGAGCGGTTGTGGTGCGCGACTACGCGTTCCGTTCCAGCTCGGCGGACACCAGCTGCTTGAGCGTCGTTGCGGCCACGGGCTTCACCCAATGCTCGGAAAATCCGGCAGCCTCCGACCGAATGCGATCCTCATCGGTCCCCCAGCCAGTCAACGCAATGAGCCGTACCAAGTCGTACTCCGGATTAACGCGCAGGCGCTGAGCCACCTCATACCCATCCATGCCAGGCATGGAGAGATCGAGCAGCACGATGTCCGGGCGTTTGGCCTCCATTGCCAGGAGCGCCGCCTCTCCGTCGTACACCACGTCAGCATCTGCCCCAAACATCCTGAGCACCATGCACAGGCTGTCGGCGGCATCGTGCCCATCATCAACTACGAGAATGCGTGGCGGCTTCGGGGTCATCGCACGGGGTGGGAAGGCGTGAGTCCACACTATCACGCGTGTCTGAATCCTGCAACACAGCGTGGCACCCGTTGGCTGCCCCCAGCGAACGCTGTGACCCGAGTCACGCCAAAGAAAACACCCCGTCCAAACAATGCGGACGGGGTGTTGTGCTGCTTGCGCTGCAACGGCGGACTGTCCAGTTCGCCTATCCCCTATTGATCAGCCTGATAAGGAAGAGCAAAAGGATGGCGCCGACTGTTGCCGTTACCAGCGCTCCCAGCAGGCCGCCCGCACCAATGCCGAGCAGGCCGAACACCCAGGCACCCAGGAAGGCGCCGATGACGCCGACGATGAGGTCACCGATGATCCCGAATCCCCCACCCTTCATGATTTTGCCTGCAAGCCAACCGGCGCAGAGGCCGATTAACAGAAACCAGATCAGTCCTTCGCCGCTCATAGGGATGCTCCATCGCGAGGAAATAACACCAGCACCAGCACGTACCTGCTATGCCAATTGCTACGCCAGCTCCACCCGGGAGGTCCGTCAGGCTGCACCGCCAATGTTGTATTGCGTCACATTGCTTGATCGCGCCACCGAGCTCAAGTCGTTTCCCTGCGCCGTGATCGCGTGGTGTTGGCCACGAAATTCGGCATTGTGCGTGATCCCGCACATCCGGACCGTCGTGGTGCGAATGGTCGTCCGGAATATGTGAAGACGTCGTGCGAGGCATCGCTGCGCCAACTCAATACACCGTACATCGATCTGTACTACCTGCATCGCATCGACAAAAGCGTACCAATTGAAGAGACGGTTGGTGCAATGGCCAATCTTGTTGCCGAAGGCAAGGTGCGTTACCTCGGACTGTCCGAAGCCGGCCCAAACAATTTGCGCCGCGCGAGTGCGACGCATGCCATCAGTGCGTTGCAGTCGGAGTGGTCATTGTGGACGCGCGATTGGGAAGCCGATGCGTTTCCGGTCGCGCGCGAACTTGGCATAGGCATTGTGCCGTATAGCCCACTTGGTCGCGGATTTCTCACGGGACGGTTTGCAAATGCCGAGGAGATTCCGGAAGGCGACTATCGCCGAAGTTCGCCGCGTTTTCAGGGCGAACATTTTGTTGCGAATCGTACATTGGTCGATGCGGTGGTGCAGATGGCCACGTCGAAAGGGTGTACGCCGGCCCAACTGGCGCTCGCCTGGGTGTTGTCGCGCGGTGAGGATGTGGTGCCGATTCCTGGTACAACGAAGGTCGCACGCCTCGATGAGAACGCAGCGGCCATTGATGTGGCGTTCAGTGCGACGGACCTGGCGCGGCTTTCAGAGATCCTGAGGGTGAATACGGCTTCTGGCGAGCGGTACCCGGCGGGAATGTCGGTGCTGGTGGACAAGTAGCGGCGGGTGCAATGGCGACTGCAAGCGCACGCAGCAGGTTGGGGCGTCGCTGCGCCGTTAATTCAATTTCATGGCGCGAAGGAGCGCGGTATATCGGGCATGCCCGCGAATGCCGTCAAAGACTGGATCCACCTTGATGGAAACGAGATCAAGTTGGCGCAGCGCATAGGCGTGATCGATCCACTTGAACGCGGCGTCCAGATCTCCCAGCGTGACCTCGAGAGACGCCATCCACGTTGGCGCCTTATCAGCCCATTCCGCCGGAAACGTCTTCATCAGTGTGCGCAACACGACGCGTTTGTTCGCGGCGGTGTCGAGTTGCACCAACTGCAGCGTGTCTTTCGATTTCAGGAATGCAGCTCGCGCCTGTACCGGTCGATTCGAGAATGCATAAATCTTCCCAAGCAGCGTGTACGCTTCCGAAAAGCGTAGCGTCGAGTTCCAGAACAACAATCCCCCCGTCGTCACTCCGCCAACGACGGTCACGCTGACATTGACCGTGCGGTCGTTGGACGCCGGGTTCTGGCCTGGGTTGCTCTACGTGTACATCGGCGACGTGACCGAAACGCGAGCGCGAATGCCGCTCATTCTGTCGTCGAGGGCAGCCCTTGGATCAGATGGTTTTTCCGTCAATACGAGGACCTTCACGGTACCCAAAGGCAAGTTCGTCACGCACTTTGCCGCAGAACAAGGGCCGCTGCCTACGAATAATGCGCGCCAGTTTCCATCACCGTTCTCGAAAGTTGTGGAGACCGTTGCGACGGAGTTTTCCGGATGGAGCGGGGCAACGCTTGGGCAGCCGGAGCCTGGCGTGGCCACCATCAAGATGGATGCGGATGCCGCCGTCACGGCCGAGTTTCGGAAGACGGAAGGGTTTACCTACGCGAAAATTGGGTGCGAGGATATAAGCGTCAGTTCCTCGGGTCCTGGTAATCTGGGATACGGGACGGTGGTTCCGCATGTGTCCCCGTTCAGCAACAACTGGCCGGGCCTTTCCCCGTTGAGTTCGGAAAGCGAGGACTATTTTTTCTACGGCAAGCAGGGCACGGTGTTCACGTTGAGGGCGCTCAAGAGAGAAGTGAGAGCGGCGATTTCGGAGACGGGCTTCATAAATTGGAGTGGGGCAGGGTCGAGCTGTGGCTCGAGTCTCACCTGTAGCGTGACCGTCCCGGCGTTCGGGGCATCGGCGGCGAGTGTGTTGAGAGCGAACTTCAGCTTTCCAACAATTGCCGGGTTCAACGGCTGCGGTGGTTGTAATCCGGCTACGGGGTGTGCGATTCGACCGTGAGGAGGGCGGGGGACTGGGTTCTGGGATGACGACCCGCGTCTCGTCGCTTTGCAAAAGCCGAGGCGCGAATCACGGGGATGCGGAAGGTGTCTGGCTCATTCGATCCTCACACAGCTGACGTCGGTTTGTTCACCAACCCCCCCGCCGCCTCCCCATCCATCATCACCCACACCCGCCGCGCCCCCCGCACCACCAGCGCTACCGGCAAATGCGAACTCGCGGTCTCCAACGCCTGCCGCATCACCCCCGCCTTCCCCGCGCCAAACGCCACCACAAACGTATCCGTTGCATTCGTTAACACGCCCAGCGAAACCGTGAGTCTTCGCGCCGGCGCTTTTGGCGAATCCGAAACGGCCAATGCCGACACATCCGTTCGCGACAACTCGCGATGATGCGGAAACAATGACGCGACATGGCCATCTTCCCCGACACCAAGTAGCACGGCATCAAACTCCGCGGGAAACCCCACGAACGCGGTGATCTCGGCCGCATACTGCGTAGCCGCGCGCTCGAGCCCGGGTTGATTGGCGGGCATGGGATGCAGCACCGCCTCGCCAGCGAGTCGCGAACCCTTCCAAAGCGCCATGGCCTGACCGGCGTTTGAATCGCGGTGCGTGATGGGCACCGCGCGCTCATCAACCCAGAAAATGTGCACCGCGCCCCACGGCAACGCCGCGTTGGCAAGCACGGGCAAGCACACGTCCGCGACGGAACCGCCGGCGATCGCCATGGTAAACACCCCCCGCGCCGCCACCGCCGCCTGCGCCAACTCCGCCAACCGCTCGGCCACCTCCACCGCGATGGATTCGCGCGTGCCCACTCTCACTCGTTCCAGCTGCGTCACGGTCAGTACATTGTTGAAGGAGACGAACGACCCGTCTCAAGCTACCCCGCAGCAGCGTCAGAGTGCACCGGACCGTGCATAACACACAGACTCCACGCTCCAGGAGAATTGTATGGAACTCGGCATGATCGGCCTGGGCCGTATGGGCGCCAACATGGTGCGCCGCCTCATGAAGGGCCATCACCGCTGCTCGGTGTACGATCGCAATGCCGCGTCGGTCGAAGTGTTGGTGAAGGAAGGGGCCATTGGTGCACAATCGCAGGAGGCGTTTGTGCAATCGCTGACCATGCCGCGCACCATTTGGCTGATGTTGCCTGCGGCCGTTGTGGACAGCGCCATTGACCGTCTCATTCCGTTGTTGTCTCCGGGTGACACCATTGTTGATGGTGGCAATTCATTCTTTCAGGACGACATCATCCGCGCCGGCAAGTTGCGAGCGCTGAACGTGCGCTACGTCGATTGTGGCGTAAGTGGCGGCGTGTTTGGACTCGAGCGCGGGTACTGCCTGATGATTGGCGGCGAAGCGGAAGCGGTGAAACGACTGCAGCCCGTCTTTGCGACGCTTGCGCCAGGCGAACACTCGGTGCCACCAACGGAGGGCCGGCAGAATGCCGGCACCACGGCGCAAAACGGGTATTTGCACTGCGGTCCGTCGGGTGCGGGACATTTCGTGAAGATGGTGCACAACGCCATCGAATACGGCATGATGGCTGCGTATGCCGAGGGGTTCAACATTCTCGCGCATGCCAATGCGGGCAAGCGTTCGCACGATGTCGATGCCGAGACGACACCACTCCGGCATCCAGAGCACTACCAGTTTGACTTTGATATTGGCGAGATTGCGGAACTGTGGCGACGGGGTAGCGTGATTCCCTCGTGGCTGCTTGATCTGACCGCGAAAGCGCTGAATGGCGACGCCACGTTGAACAACTTTGACGGCCACGTTTCTGATTCCGGCGAAGGGCGCTGGGCGCTGGGCGCAGCGAATGATCTGGCGGTGCCGGTGCACGTGTTATCGGCGTCGTTGTTTGCGCGTTTTGAGTCGCGCGGCGAAGCGGAATTTCAGAATAGGTTGTTGTCGGCCTTGCGTTATCAGTTTGGCGGTCATGCGGAGAAGCCGCGTACGTGACGACCGACGCAAACTTCAGCGCGGCCTAACGCGAACATGCGCGACGAAACGAACACAAAGGCGAGCACGACCCACGCAACGGCACCGGAAGTGGCCATGCAGAACGCCGCGTCCTTCGGGGCGCGTTCCGATGCGCTGGTGTTCTTCGGCATCACCGGTGACCTCGCGTACAAGAAGATCTTCCCGGCGCTGCACAACATGGCCAAACGTGGTGTGCTGGACGTGACGGTGGTTGGCGTGGCGTCATCCGCGTGGACGGTTGAGCAATTGGTGGCGCGCGCACGGAAGAGCATCGACGAACACGGCGGCGGCGTTGATGAAGCCGCGTTTGCGGTGTTGGCCAAATCCATCGCGTACGTGCAGGGCGACTACCGGGCAGCAGATACGTACAATCGGCTTCGTGTCGCGTTGGGGAATGCCCGGCGACCTTTGCACTACCTGGCTATTCCGCCCTCGCTGTTTGCCGCCGTGGTCGAAGGACTGGGAGAAGCCGCCTGTACCAACACCGCGCGGGTCGTGCTTGAGAAACCGTTTGGCCGTGACCTGGCTTCAGCCAAGGCTTTGAACGCCACGTTGCTGTCGCGTTTTGACGAATCGCGCATTTTTCGGATTGATCACTATCTGGGCAAAGAGGCAGTACAAAATCTGCTGTACTTTCGGTTTGCGAATGCGTTTCTCGAACCCACCTGGAATCGGAACTACGTCGAGAACGTGCAGATTACCATGGCCGAACAGTTTGGCGTGAACGGTCGCGGCAAGTTCTACGAGGAGGTGGGCGTCATTCGTGACGTCATTCAGAATCACCTGCTGCAGGTGGTTGGATTTCTGGCTATGGAACCACCAACCAGTTCGTACAGCGAAGCCTTGCGAGATGAACAGGCCAAAGTGATGCGAAGCATCCGGCCCATGGCTCGTGACCATCTCGTGCTTGGGCAATTTGCCGGCTATCGGAGCGAAGAGGGAGTGGACACCAACTCCAACGTGCCGACGTTTGCCGCGCTGCAACTCTTCATCGACTCGTGGCGTTGGGCCGGTGTGCCGTTTTACATTCGGGCGGGAAAATCCATGACGACCACCGCCACGGAAGTGGTGGTGGAATACAAAGTTCCGCCGCAGGTGGTGTTCAAGGATGCCGCTCCGGCCATGGGCAATTACGTACGGTTCCGGCTGGGGCCTGAGGTCGTCATAGCGCTGGGTGCGAGCACCAAACGCGCGGGAGAGGGGATGGCCGGAACGGTGACGGAGTTGTCGGTTGTGCGACGGCATGATGCCGACGAAATGGACGCGTACGAACGCCTGCTGGGAGATGCCATGAACGGTGACGCAACGCTTTTCGCACGACAGGACGCGGTCGAAGCGGCATGGAAATTGGTTGATCCACTGCTGGATGATCCAGCGGTACCGGATGCATATGCGCCGGGCAGTTGGGGGCCTGCAGCGGCCGACCGGCTGACGCGCGACGTTGGAGGATGGAGCAACCCGCAATGACCAACACGCCGTCCACGGAAGCTCAAACAGTGTTGGTTATCGACGTGGGCGGCACCAATGTGAAATTGCGTGCGACCGGCCACACCAAATCCACGAAAGTGCCGTCGGGGGCCACGCTCGTTCCGCAAACGATGGTGGCCGAAGTCAACGCCGCTACGGCTGGCTGGTCGTTTGATGTGATCGCGATGGGTTTCCCGTCACCAGTTGTCCACGGAAACATTCTGCGCGAACCGGTAAACCTTGGGCCTGGCTGGGTGGGTTTCAACTTTGCTGCGGCCTTTGGAAAACCGGTACGCATTGCAAACGACGCGACCATGCAGGCGTTAGGCAGCTACATCGACGGGCGCATGTTCTTTATCGGCCTGGGCACCGGCATGGGGACGGCGCTGGTTGACTATGGCTACGCGGTGTCGCTGGAAATGGGGCACTTGCCATACAGGGAGCGCACGTTCGAAGGGTATCTTGGAGACAAAGGGCTCAAGCAAGACGGTCTTGAGCGATGGGAGCGTCGCGTGCATCGCATTGCGGAGGAATTGTGCGATGCGTTTGTGTGTGACTACGTCGTGCTGGGTGGGGGTAATGCGAAAGTGCTGACAACGCTGCCCCCGCGTGCGAGATTGGGCGACAACGCCAACGCCTTCAAAGGCGGGTTTCGCATGTGGGAGACCGTTCAGGAGAGCGGCAGATGAGCGAGTTTTCGCGGCATGACTGGATAAGGGCGGTTGGTGTCGCGGGCGCCGGCGAGATGGTACCGTTGCCGGAACCGGGCGCCGACCACCGCCCGCATTGTCGCGCCAGGTAGCCGCTACCACCAGTCCGCTCTCATCCCCCGGCGCGGTGTCACTGCGCCCCGATTTTCGCTTTCACCGGCTTCAACCGCGCATCATAAAACTCCACCATGCGCTTCTGCATGTCCACAAAATCTGCGGCCGAGTGTGTACCGCCCCCGTGTCCGCCATTCGCGTAGGCGACCCAGATACATTCCTTGCCCAGGCGGCGAAGCGCATAATACATCTCGCGCGTGTTCAATTCGGGCACGTTGGAATCGAGTGAGCCCGTAATCAGCATCAGCGGCGTGGTGATGCGATCGGCAAACATCACCGCGGAATGCGCAACGTACTTTTGCGGCTGCGCCCACATGGACGCACCAAGTCGGTCCTGCGTTTTCTCCGCGGCGTTCACGTTGCGAACCCCGAGTCGTGGACTGTCCGTGTAGAAACTGATCATATCCACTTTGCCGGAAATATTGATTGCTGCCTTGAACCGATTGGTTTGGGTGATAAGCAGGTTGGTGGCGTATCCGCCATAGCTCTGTCCCTGCACCCCAAGGCGCGCCGAGTCGGCCACGCCCATTTCAATGAGTTTGTTGGCCGCCGCAGTAACGCCTTTCGCCCAAGCTTCACCCGGGTACCCGATATCAAAATCGACCGACGGTTTCACGACGACATAACCCGCGCCCGTCAGCACGTTGGCGCGTATGTCAAACGAGTCGTCAAAGTAGTCTTCATAGATCTCGAATACGGTTGGATACGTCTTGCTCCGGTCGTAGTCGGCCGGGTAGTACACCACCGCCTTCTTCACGCGACCATCCGCATTCATGAAAGAGATCAGCTCCGTCGGGCCAATTTTTCTGTCCGCGAGTTGCGGATTGGTTTCGACAAGCCGGCGTAAACCGCTGAAGTCGGCATTCGCTGTGTAGATATCGGCCGGCCGGTTGCCGTTGGCGATGTTGAGCAGCATCGTTTTGCCATCGTCCGACAAACGAACTTGCGAGTACGAGCGGCTGTCCTTCACCAGTTCCTTCAACTGTTTTGTCTGGCGGTCGTACATCAGAATGCCCCGTTCCCACTGCTGGCGGGACGCGGAGGTGAAATACAACTGCTGCCCATTCGGGCTCCAGGTCGCGAGCGTTACGCGCGGCATCGCCTCGTTGGAATCACTGGTCGCCACCACCTTTTCGCGCGCGCCGGTGTTCACGTCGGCCAGCCACAGGCCTTCGCGATTGGAGATCAGAACCGCATCGCCAATTGGGCTGTACCGTACTGCGCTAAAACGTTCGAGAGCGGTCTTCTCACGGGCCGCCTTTGAAGTGTCAGGCGTTTCACCGCGACGCGGTTCCGGTGCGCCGGCCAGCAGTTTCTTCGTGGTGTCGGCAGTGCTTGCGAGATACACACGACCGGCATTGGAATAGGCGAAACGCTTGCCGTCTTCGGCCCACTGAATTTGAATGCCACGGGTGGTCGGGATCAACACTCGTTCCACTCCGAGTGAGTCGCGTACGCGAAGTATTCCGTCAGCGCCGCCACCATCGTAGTCGGTTTTCTTTACGTTGTCCTGTGTGTAGGTAATCCCGCTGCCGTCTTCCGCCAGTGTGTAGTTCGACAGCGCCAATTCCGGCACTACTTCGCGCGCCTGGCCTGTTGCCACATCCAGCGACATGACGCTGCGCACGTTGCCCGCCCGCCGCATGTCATCCCACGCAAGGAACGGGTCTTTGCTCGACTGCACAAACACCGGCGTTTCGCCAGTGATTGCGGCGAACGCTTCGCGTGTCTTCTTGCGCCAGTCGAACGTATGGGTCGCGAACAACAAGCGTTTGCCATCGGGAGTCCACCGTAAATCGCTCGTCTCGGCCACATATTTGCCGGTGGGAACCTTGAGCGTCACCACCTTGTTGGTCGCCTTGGTCCAGATTGCCGGTTCGTACACATCGCCATTGAACACGAGCATCGCGAGTCGCGCGCCGTCCTTCGACCAGCGCATGACACGCACGCTCTTCTGCTCGGCGAAGATAGGGGTTGATTGTCCGGACTTTGTATCGATGAGCAGCACGCGTGTTGGCGCGCCGCGCACGTACGTGGGATCACCGTCGCGGCCATAGTCGGTTCCAAACGCATCGCGGCGTACGGACGACGTGGCGGCGATGTACCGCCCGTCTTCAGTCAGATCGCCAATGGTGTAACTCACAATACCCAGCGCGTCTTCGGCGACGAAGTTTGTTGGCGCGCGCCGAGCGTTGTTGGGGAGAGTTTGCCCGACGGGCAGTTGTAGCGCAGAACGCGCAACCGTCGGTCCCTGCGCAAGTGCCTCGCGCAGCGATGCAGGTACGATTGCGGCGAACGCGAAGGCGGCAACGGCGGCAGTCAGGCGCATGGTGTGCGACGGCAAGAGGGCGGGGCGGGTTGGCGGCGGATGCAGCGGACTCCGCAGGATAGATACACGGATACAAGGGGCTCTGCTGGCAGCGATGCGGTGACTCCGCCGCGGACCTACTTCTGGTTCCCTGAATGTGGCGCTGACTGGGCGCGACCGCCAGACGCACGGCGCGACCGTTTCGGGTCAGGAGTACGCGCCCACTCTCTCCCGGCGAGGTGCCTCGACCGCATCCGCGACGACTGGCTTCAACCGGTCAGCTTTCCCGAGTTTCAAACGCTCCACCTGCGCGGTGTCAGTCTTCCCAAGCTGCGCCGCGCGTCTCAGCGCCCACATGGTATCTCGAGCCCGGAACGTCCGGGGCATGCGGATCATGCGGTCGCGGCCCGTCGGACGCCTCATAGCGTGGCGCGAACACGCGGAGCGCGTGGTGCGGACGCCGGATTGCGCGTGGGCAGTGCTGCAGAAGGGAATCGCTCTTGTGCGGAAAGAACAGACGCTGCGTCTGTTATCGCGTCACCGGCCACACGGTCAATCTCGGTAACAATGTTCGGACAACGTTTCTGCCCATCACCGAAAGCGCGTCATTCAACTCTACCAAGTGCGCACGCGTCAACTGCAGCACGTATTCGTCTGGTTGGTCTATCGTGCCAACTTCGTAGTCCTTGAACGGTGTGGCGCTTTGTTCAATATGTGTTCCAAGAAAATGCGCTACCGGATGTTGGGCGGAGAAGTCAACCAGCCGCTGAATGCTGTTACTGAACGCGACCCCGTCGCGCACATAGAGGCGTCCGGGATAAAATGTGTCACCGGTGAGCATGACCTGCGTCTGTCGATCGTAGACGGCGATGCTTGATGCTTCGTGTCCTGGAATGGGGAGAATATCAAGCACGCGATTGCCGAGGTCGTATGTTGCCGAGCCGGCGGGCCACTCGGCAATACCAAAGAACGCCTGCACAGACGCGGTGTCTTTTCCAACCAGGGTGACGCCCGTGCGATTGGCGAACTGCGCATCGCCCGCGACGTGATCGCTGTCTGCGTGAGTGTGAGCGACCACCAGCGGAATAGAGGCGCGGGTGTTTCGTTTGAGCCAGCTGTCAATGACGCCAGTAACCGCGGCGGCAACCTCTACGCCGCCTGCGCCGGTATCGAACAGTATGGCGCGATTGGCGCCGAACAGCAGGTAGAGGAAGGGCTTTTCGTAGTTGGTGAAGGCCGCTTGCCGCAGGATGTAGAAGTTGTCGTTGTAGGCGTGCACCTGAAACTGTGCCTGGTTGGTGCCGTCTGGGTTGCCGGCGTACCAGCTGGCTGGAAATGCGCCGGGTTGCACGTGGTTCACGTGTTTCGCCACGCATCACCGCTCACGACTACGCCTCACCCCGCCAACACCGGCAACTGCCGAATCTTCTCCTGCCACTCGCGCGGACCGGTTTCGTGCACGTTACTCCCTGACGCGTCAACGGCCACCGTCACGGGCATATCCTGCACGTCGAATTCGTAAATCGCTTCCATGCCCAGGTCTTCGAACGCGACCACGCGTGATGAACGAATAGCCTTCGACACCAGATACGCCGCGCCACCAACGGCCATGAGATACGCGGCCTTGTGCTTGCGAATGGCTTCCAGGCCGGTGGGTCCACGTTCGGCTTTGCCCACCATGGCGATGAGCCCCGTTTTCGCGAGCATCATCTCGGTGAACTTGTCCATACGCGTAGCGGTGGTTGGACCGGCCGGGCCCACGGCTTCATCACGCACGGGATCGACGGGTCCCACGTAGTAGATCACGCGATTGGTGAAATCGACGCCCTCGGGAAGTTCCTGGCCACTCGCGAACAAATCGGCAATACGTTTGTGCGCCGCGTCGCGTCCCGTGAGCAGTTTGCCGTTCAGCAACAGACGGTCACCGGCCTTCCAGGTGCGCACCACTTCCGGCGTCAACGTGTTGAGATCGACGTGTTTCGCGTTCACGTCCGGCTTCCACGTGACCGTTGGCCAATCGGACAGTCTCGGAATGGGAAGTTTGGCGACACCACTGCCATCGAGCGTGAAATGCGCGTGACGCGTAGCCGCACAATTCGGAATCATCGCAATGGGCTTCGACGCCGCATGTGTAGGGAAGTCCAGAATCTTCACGTCGAGTACCGTGGACAATCCGCCCAGTCCCTGCGCACCGATGCCCAGCGCGTTCACCTTATCGTGCAACTCGATGCGCAGTTCTTCGATTTTGTTCTGCGGACCACGCGCCTTGAGCTGCGTCATGTCGATGTGTCCCATGAGCGACTCCTTCGCCATGACCATCGCTTTTTCTGCCGTGCCGCCAATACCAATGCCGAGCATTCCCGGCGGACACCAACCCGCGCCCATGAGCGGCACCGTTTTCATCACCCACTCGACAATGGAATCGCTGGGATTGAGCATCGCAAACTTCGATTTGTTTTCGGAGCCGCCGCCCTTTGCTGCGAGCTTCACGTCCACGGTGTCGCCGGGAACAATTTCCGTATGCACAACTGCCGGCGTGTTGTCTTTCGTGTTCTTTCGCGAAAACGCCGGGTCGGCCACGATGGACGCGCGCAGCACATTCTCGGGAAGCAGATAGGCGCGTCGCACGCCTTCATTCACCATTTCCTGCACGGACATGGTGGCGTCCCACTGCACATTCATGCCCACCTTCAGGAACACCACCACAATCCCCGTGTCCTGACAGATTGGACGATGCCCCTCGGCACACATGCGCGAGTTGGTGAGAATCTGGGCAATGGCGTCCTTGGCCGCCGGCCCCTGCTCACGTTCGTACGCGTCGGCCAGCGCCTGGATGTAGTCCAGCGGATGGTAGTACGAAATGTGCTGCAGCGCGTCGGCGACGGACTGGATGAAGTCGGCTTGGGTGATCGTGGTCATGCGCGGAAGATAAGTGATGGCAGCGTTACTGCCGGAGGGCCATTCCTTGTCGGAGGCGGATGTGCTCAGAACTCCGCCACACAACAACCAGCGCCGCAATACAGCCACGCAGGGTCATCTGGCCCGTCAGCGTTCAGTACGCCAAGCAGCGGCTGGATTGATGCGGCCGGGAAGAAACCGACCATGGCCGGGAGAACGAGTCCCTTGGCCTTGAGGGCCTGGGCCAGAGCCTCACTCACTTCCGCAGCGGTCCATGCGGCACTCGCGTCAGCACGGATAAACTGCTCAAGGTCTTCAATGGTGAGGTCCCGCGCCTGTGGAATCGTCAGCGAAAGGCTATCCCTGAAATGCAGGAAGATGCTCGGTTCTTTGCAGGTGGCGAACCTGGACCCACGCGTCCAAGGCGGACCGCGATGCCAATCGGCGCAATAGCGAAATTTCCCCGTGTTTGTCTCGTCGAACTTCGGACGGCCGTTCGCCACGGTCCGCTCATAGACCGTCCACGATGCCATCTTCATGGACTTTCCGGGCACGTCCACGTCGCCTTGATCGACTCCGTAGTAATTCACGACCAGATAAAATGTCTTTTTCTGTGTCGTGCTCGAATTCGACACTTTGTAGCGTTTATCAACCGGTTGACCTCGTTCCACGATCAGCCGCGCTACCAGAATTCCGTTTCCTTCCTCCATTTCCGCAAAGCGGGACTTGCGAATTCCCTTGAGCGCCTGCACGGCATAATGTGATTTCTCGGTCCCGGTCAAGGGAGTGTGACCGATTGCCGGCGACGCAGGCTTCCAATCGTTGTTGCCGAGGTTGTCCAACGCCGTTGCAATTTTCTGAGCGTGATTGGGGTTCTTCCAATCCGCTTCCAACACGCCCGGACACAGTTTGGTATCGGTATCCACTTCGGCCGCGTGCATCACGCACTCGCCATTCGCTTCGCCAATGGCCTCGTATGGTCGCTTGGCGCGAAAGGCGGCGGCAACTGGTGTTTGCATGCCCGGTCCTGCGACAGCCTGGTCGGGCTCCGGCTTATCACCAGAGCAGGCGGCTATTCCCAACGTAAAAGCCAGACAGATTGAGAGCGTCGCTCGCAATACCAACGTCGGAAAACGCATGTGAGTAGGGGCAATGGTGGACCGTCGAGACGAGGCGGGCATCGATGCGACGTGAAACGGGCCCCGAAAAGTTGAGGCGGATCGCGCCTGGACGCCAGACCATCCGTCGCAAAGAGGAGAACAATCCACTGTACTTGTTCGGACTTCCGGGGCATGCGATACTCTGTCTGCAGCGGAATGCCCTATTCCAAGACCATCCAGCCCTCTTCTGTGTCGTCATCCGTCCCCCCGACCATTCCTGACCGCTATGTCCTGCGCGGAGAAATTGGACGCGGCGGTCATTCAATTGTCTATCGGGGCCACGATACGCTGCTCGATCGTGATGTGGCGATCAAAGTGTTGCGGGAAGATGCCGGTTCGGGAGAGTTGCTGCTGCGATTCCGCCAGGAAATGCAGATCGCCGCCAAGTTGGAGCATCCGCACATCCTGCATTTGTACGATAGCGGCGTGTCGGAAACCGGACCGTACATTGTCATGGAGCTTGCGTCCGGAAAATCGCTGGCCGACCGCCTCGTCACTGAGCGACAACTCCCCGTGGCCGACGTGCTGGAAATGGCGCGTGAGATCGGTTCGGCTCTGCAACACGCGCATGATCGCGGGATTGTGCATCGCGATATCAAGCCCGAGAACATTCTTCTCGGAAACGGCGGTGCGTTACTCGCTGATTTCGGCGTGGCCGCGTGGCTCGGCAACAAGCCCGACCACGCTCGCATCACGTCCGCTGGCCTCACCGTCGGCACGTTGCTTTACATGAGTCCCGAGCAACTCTGTGCAGAGCCCGACATCGACGCGCGAACGGATCAATATGCCTTCGCGCTGGTGCTGTACGAGTTGCTCGCGGGCGTCAGACCGCATGTGGCGTCGTCCTTCGAGGCGCTGCGCGCGCTCCGCATGTCCGGTCAGCACCCGTCGGTGACGGTGCATCGACCTTCGGCGCCTGCGTCGTTGGCCGACGCAATCGAGACCGCCCTCGCCCCCCTCAGTGCCGACCGCTTCCCCTCGGTCGCCGAATTCCTCAGTGCGATTGGTATTTCCCGATCGAGCGCCTTTCCCGTCACTTCGGAGCAACGTCGTTCGGGGCAGTACGCCCACTCTGTCCCGGACACCGGCACGTTACGCGGAAGGCGGGTGCTGATGCCCCTCCTCGTCGGCGGTGTGCTGGCCGTCAGCGCCATGGCGGCGTGGCAATGGCGTAGGTGGCCAGTGACTGCGACGCCAATCGCCTCCGATGCATTGTTGATCTCCCTGTCACCGCCAGGCGGTGCCGCGGAGTTGGATCCCGCCGAAGCCAATAACACGTCCGGCACCATCGGTGGAAATTCCGGAACGGTCGATCCAGCCGAACGGCGAATCAACGCAATGCTTCGCAACGAGATTCGCGCATGGAATGGAGTACGCCTCGTTGACGGACGTGCGGCGGCTGGCGCTCACGTGATGAAGTTGACGTTGTCGGTCAATCGACTCGCAGACTCACTTCGCATTCGGTTGGTTGCAGAAGGCTCAACGCCGAAACCATGGGGCTCTATTGATCAGAGCATCCCGGTCGATTCCACACCATCGGCGTCACTGGTTCATCAGTTGATGCTCGATGCATTGACACGATGGGTCACCGGGGGATTGCCCGTTCAGGATGCTCCGGGTCTGTCGTCACTTCCCGCACGGTCCGTGGCCTTGCTTCGCGCGTACGCAGAGGGCGTTGTCGCACTGCGCGCTGCACGGTTTACCGAGGCACGTGAACACTTCGCAGACGCTACACGTCTTGACCCCCAGTTCACGTCGGCGCACTACTGGGCCGCCCTCGCCGGCGCATGGTCAACGCCCGAATGGTCCGAATGGCGCGAGTTTGCGGTTGGCGCGCAGCGCGGATACGCGACAGCCAAATCGGATACACTGCCAATCGCGGCGCTCGGAGCCATGGCTCAGCGCAAGTTCCCCGAAGCTTGCGAGCGATTCGAGCAACACCAGACATTGAACGCTTCTGACTTCTTCATTGCGCTCAGTGCGGCCGATTGTCGACGGCGTGATGATGCGGTCGTGATGAGTGCCGATGGCACCGCGCACTTTCGGACCAATCATCGTATCACCCTCGAGCAGTATCTGCGGGCACTGCGCCTCGCACCAACCGCCGCCCTATACGAGGCACTGTTGCCCATTGCCATTCGGTTGACGTATGCCGACGGCAGCACGCTGCGACAAGGCCGAAGCAGCACGGATTCAACGCAGCGATTCATGGCGCTGGCGTCAATCGATCACGACACCCTCGCGTTGGTGCCGATTCCCATTTCGAGCCTCAGCGCACGAGCCGTTCCGGAAACGTGGCGCGCCGCCAGCCGGCGCGGACAGTTGCTGGCAGACCGCATCACGCGGGAGGCCCTTCGTACATGGCCGCGCTCGGCGAACGTCTCCCTGCTCCGCGCCGCCGCACTGGAACTCGCGGGAAACGTGGGTCCATCCGGATTTGCGAACGAGGCCGACCTCGCCCTCGACAATGCCGAGCGATTCGACACGTCCGCGACTATTCGTGCGCGTGTTTCCATCATGCGAACGCGTCTGGCGTTGCGCCGTGGCGATGTACCGCAGGCAGTCGCACTCGCGCGATCGACGACGGCAAGCGCCCGCACCATAACCGATCCTGCCATCCGCCGAAGTCTGGCAGCGCTTGCCGCGTTTACCGGTGACAGTCCTCGCGCGGAGTCGATGTTGATTCCCTCTGAGGAGTACGGGTCTACTCTGCCACGAGCGCTGGCCGATTCACTGGCGCTTTTCTCGCTGCGCGCTGAACTTGGCGTGTGCGTGGGGCTCAAGGAGCGTCAACTGAGACTCGTTCAACTCTTTCGCCAACAGAATTCGCCCGCCGACGTAGAGCCACAACTCAAGCAGTGGTTGCCGGACGCTTACCTCGCCGCCGTGCCATGCCTCGGCGTCTCTCTCTCGGAAGAGTTTGAGTCGCCGTTTCCACTGCAGCGCGTCTATCGAATGCTGCATGCGGGCAACCGCAACACAGCGCGCCTGCTGCTCGATTCACTCAACAAGGCACGCCGAGGCGCGATCGGGGCCTCTATCACTTGGGATGCGATTTATCGAGAGGCGTGGGCGTATGTGGAGGCCGGCGACACAGCGTCGGCCCAACGTCAGCTCACCGAGGCGCTGGACAATCTCGCCCTGATGAGCGTGCACACTCTCGATCGTCCCGCGCAGGCCGCCGGCGTTCGTCGCGGACTGTTGCTCTTGCGCAATATCACTGAGCGCAGGGACACATCGACAATGATGTCGCGGTGGCTCAAGGCGGCTGCATCGTTTGATCGTTGATGATGTTGGTTCTGCTTCTTCCCGTTTGATGCGGGGCGTGCTGACATCTCGGTGCGTTGGGAGATAGATCACCTTTCCGCCAATCAGACACATGGTACGCATTGCGCTTCATACCAGGGTCCCATATTGTAGCGGTGCTTGCTTCTTCTTTCTGAAACGCGACTTCGCGTCGGGATTTGCGCGAGGAGGCCTCGATGGCGTGCAAGGACGAGACGGCGGGTGCCCGACGCCGCTGTGTAGAATGGGAAACTGAACTGCTGCGCCGATGCGCCGAGTGGCGCACCACGTGGGAAAACCGCTGCACGCAGTGGGAAACAGAATGGCACCAGCGGTGTGACCGATGGCGCACGGAGACGGAGCGCGTCTGTGATCGCTGGGAAGAAGAGCGCCTTCCACCTGGCTCAGAGATGTCAGTGACCAGGAACCAGAACTCCGCGTCGGTCAGCCGGTCGGGCAGTCATTGCGGCGCGCGGGCAGCCAGCGAAACCGCACAGGGCGTACCTGCCAGAATCAGCGTGAGTGATTGATGCCAGCCGTTCCTACGCCATCGTCGACACGAACCCACCTGTCTCTGCCGCAAAAATCGCCGCCACCAGCCGCGCGTGCAGCGTGAACACCTTGGCGAAACGCCGACAGGACACCAGATCGGCCACAACATCTGCCGCATCGGCGACAATGCGAACCGTCGTCCCGACGGCGAGCGGATTGCCCGAATAAATACTGATTCCGTCCAGCGACAGGTCGCGCATGCGCACGTCAATGGGTTCACCAGGCCAACCGATGCGCATGGTGCCCCAGTCGGACTTGGTGACACGTGGCAACCCGCGGCGCTCAGCCGACTTCGCCGTACTCCCATCGCGCCGCGCCGCAGCCAACGGTGATTGGCACCGCGTGCAGCGCGTTTCGGGGCGAACAATGGTGGGGAGCGCGAGTCGGCAAAACGCGCAGCCGTAGGGAACCCGGTCCGCGGCAGTGCCGCGTGCAGTTCGCGATGCCTCGCCAGCGGTGCGCACCGGTCGAAGAGGACGTTTGGCATCATAGGCCGCGCGACGCGACCCGTCGGACAGCACGCCGTACGCCTCGTTAAGCAGGGTGGCGATCAACGCATCGCCGCCCGCGTCCGGGTGATGCACGCGAATGAGGGCGCGATACGCCGCCTTGATCACGTCAGGGGGCGCGTCGGCCTGTACATGAAGCAGGCGATAGTAGTTCCGTCGATTCGGAGCCATGCCTACGGACGCGTGGCGCCGGGTCGACGAAACAGAACCCCAGGCCGCGGTCCTCACCAACGCGTCCGCGGGACCGCGCGATCACAGCACCCGCAGTCGGCTTTCCCGTGGTCTGGTCACCAAGGCGCTGACGGTTACATCCACTTCTTTCATCCACCGGTCAAGTACGATACCCATCTTGGCCGGATCGTCGGCGCGTACATGGACCAGCACCGGGATAGGCAGTCCCGCCAAGCCGCGACTCTCTATCGCCCCATAGATGGTGGCGTCCGCGTTGAGAATGACCGCGCCGTACCCCTCTTCGCTGCGCGCCTGCAGAATTTCATCGCGCCCCGTACGAGCCAGGTGTCCCGGGAAGAACCCGCGATTGCCCACGATCACGCCAAACGTCGCGTGCCGGTGAGTCGGGGGCGCCCCGGGCTGACGGGAAAAAGTATCAACAACTTCCTGAACAAATACACCCTCATTCAAATGGCAACCGACGCGAGCGGTTTTGCCATCATGGGAGTTGGTGCGACGATTGTGATCATCGCTGGTGGCATCGATCTCTCTGTTGGTGCGATCTATGCGCTGGCCGGCGTGGCCATGGCCATGGTGTTACGCGCGCTCGGGCCCATGGACCCCATGCTCACCGTGTTCATTGGCCTCTCCACCTGTATGGCAGTGAGCGTGGCGTGCGGGCTCGCCAACGGGCTCATGGTGATTGGCCTGGGCGTGCATCCGTTTATCATCACGCTGGGCACCATGTGGATGGTGCGCGGCCTCGCGTTTGTGATCAGTCACGCGGAAAGTATTCTTGTGCCGCAGTCGTTGACCGCCGTGGCGAAGGCGTCCATGGGTATGGGTTCTGCACTTTATCCAGTGCCGCTGTTGGCGATGGTCGCCACCACAATAGTTGGTGGCAACTATCTCAAGCGCACCGTGATGGGCCGCCACGTGTTTGCAGTGGGCGGCAATCCGGAAGCCAGCCGTTTTTCGGGACTGCATGTCAACCGCATCAAGCTGGGCGTGTTCCTGCTGTCGGCACTGGCCGCAGGAGTCGCCGCGTTCCTGGGCGCTCTTCTCATTGTGATGATACGCCAGTCCATCCGCACGCTGCATCTGGATCAGAACTACGAGTGGATCATTATCGGCGCGGCGATGATCATGGCCGTCGTGCTTGACCAGGGAGGCACGCGCCTCATCGCGCGCCGACTCGCGGCGAACAGCCCCACCGCGCGCGCGGGGTAACCCAGACCAGGAGCAGACGTACAGTTTGTCCCGGCCCGGCAGGCTGCTGTCGCAACTACCAGTTCACTCACTCCCGGAGCCGCAATGCGTTCACGTCTTTCGAGTCGATCACGTCTGACCCTGGCGGCGGGTGTTTTTCTCGCCGCATGCAGCAAGGCCGAGACCGCCTCCGGTGACAGCGGGGCGGTCGCCGGCGGCAAGACATTCACCATCGCGATGATCGCAAAGAGCAGCACGAACCCGGTGTTCCTGTCGGGGCGCAAGGGCGCGGAAGTTGCTGCGGCAGAGCTGTCAAAGGAACACGGCATCACGGTCACGATTGACTGGCTGACGCCACCCAACGAAGACGGCACGGTACAGGCGCAGAAAATATCCCAAGCCGTAAACGGCGGCGCCAACGCCATCCTGTTTTCGGCCAGTGATCCGGGCAAAGTGGTCGGCGCCATTAACGAAGCCGTCGATCGTGGGGTGCCCGTTATGACGTTCGACTCGGACGTGCCGGATTCCAAGCGGTTCTCGTTTTACGGCGGCGATGACGTCCTGATGGGCAAACAGGTACTGGACGAGTTGGCCAGGCAGATGAACAACAAGGGCAAAGTGGCCATCATCGCTGGCAATCAGAACGCACCGAATTTGCAGAAACGCGTACAGGGCGCACGTGCTGCCGCGAAAGCGTATGCGGGGCTCACGATTATCGACGCGTTCTATCATCAGGAAACGCCGCAGGATGCCGCCGCGGAAGTACTGCGCGTCATGAACGCGTATCCCGACGTACAAGGTTTCGCGATGATTGGCGGATGGGCGCTGTTCACACGCACTTTGCTGACGGACCTTGACCCGAAAAAGGTCAAGATTGTGTCCATCGATGCGCTGCCAGCCGAACTCGCGTACGTCCATGCCGGACTCGCCCCAGTGTTGTTCGCGCAGCCTGTGTACAATTGGGGCTATGTCTCCACGAAAACCATTTTCGACAAAGTGTATCTCAGGAAAGACGTGCCCGCGTACGTGCAGACGCCATGGTGCACCAGGAAATCACATTCTGCAACAATCTCACGGTTGCCGAAAATTTGTGTTTGGGTGCGCTACCGCGGCGTTTTGGATTGGTCGACGAAGCGGAACTGCGGCGTCGGGCACACACGCTGCTGTCGGAAATTGGTGCGCAGATTGACCCGGGACGCGCCATGTATTCGTTGAGTGTGGCCGAGCAGCAAATTGTACAGATTGCGGCGGCGGTGGCCGAGGGCGCGAGGGTGATTGTGTTTGACGAACCAAGCAGCAGCCTGGGTGAATCGGAGGCGCGCGCGTTGTACGCCCTGATCGGTTCGCTCAAGGCGCGTGGGGTTACGCTGCTGTACGTCTCACATCGCATGCCGGAAATATTCGCCCTGTGCGATGCCATCACGGTGCTGCGCGACGGGCAACACGTCATGACGTGCGCGTCCCGCGACCTCGATGAGGCGCAACTGGTGCAACACATGATTGGCCGAACGCTGGAACAACGGTCTCCCGCGCACTGGCACGTCGCACGCGGGGCGGAATTGCTGCGCGTGGAGCACTTCAGTTCCCCCGGAAAATTCCGCAGCGTGTCGTTCAGCGTGCATGCAGGCGAAGTACTGGGACTGGCGGGTCTCGTGGGCGCGGGGCGCTCGGAAATTGCGCAGGCGCTCTTTGGACTCGACCCGCGCGTGACCGGCGACGTGTATGTGCGCGGCCAACGCGTCCGCATCCGTGGGGAACGCGCCGCGCAGGGCGCCGCCATTCTTGTGATTTCCAGCGAACTTCCGGAACTTATCAAGGTGTCCTCCCGTGTGCTGGTGTTGCGAGACGGACAGTGCACGGGGGAAGTGTCGCGCAACGACGCGACGCAGGAACGGCTCCTGCGATTGATGGCGGGGTTATAACAGGCATGCCGCAACCTCCACTCGTCCCGATTCGCCTTGGCGAAATTCCGCATCTGTTCTGGACCGCCGCGAAAGGTTGGTCGGGCGACGACGTGCCTCGCCTGGGTGCATCACTTGCGTACTACACGTTGTTCTCCATTGCCCCGGTATTGATTATCGCCATTGCGATTGCCGGTTTCGTGTTCGGTGCTGACGCCGTGCGCGGCGAGATTGCGTTGCAACTGGAAGGCATTGTGGGTGCCGACGGTGCCGCGGTGGTGCAGGATCTGGTGCAAAACGCAAGCCGCCCCGGGCGGGGTGCCATTGCGCTGACCATCGGATCCATCACGTTCCTGTTGGCCGCAACGGGCGTGTTCCTCGAACTGCAGCACGCGCTCAACACCATCTTTCGCGTCAAGCAGAACGCGAACAGCAACGTCAGCGCCTTCGTCAAGGCGCGCCTGCGATCATTCGGTCTGGTTCTCTCCATCGGATTTGTGCTGCTCGTCTCGCTGGCGGTCAGTGCGGGACTGGCCGCCGTGTCGAAACTGTTCGGCCATGCCGCGGGCTCGCAAGCGATATTCTTTCAATTACTCAATGTCACCGTATCCTTTGCGGTGATCACCGTGTTGTTCGCGGTGATATACCGTTTTCTGCCGGACGTGAAACTGTTATGGCGGGACGTGTGGGTAGGTGCGGTGCTCACGTCCGCTCTGTTCACCATTGGCAAACAGTTGCTGGCCCTGTACCTGGGACGCAGTAGCACCGCCTCCAGCTACGGCGCCGCGGGCTCGGTGATCGTGCTGTTGCTGTGGGTGTACTACTCAGCCCAGATTTTTCTGTTTGGCGCCGAACTCACACGTGTGTACACGGAACGCGTTCACGGACCGCCACCCACCGAAACGTTTGCCGTTCCCGATTCCACGGCGCGGCCTGATGCTCCCGAAGTGCCTGGAGCGGAATCGGCATGAAACAAGTCGAAAATGGTGCGCACCGACCTGCAGGATCTACCGGGGCAAGGTACTCTCCCCCATAAGAAACCGGTCAATGGCGTACGCCGCCTGCCTTCCTTCACGAATGGCCCAGACCACCAGCGACTGACCGCGGCGCATATCACCCGCCGCGAACACCTTCGGAATACCCGTGAAGTATCCGGTGTCTGCATGAGCCGTGGCCTGCGCGTTGCCCCGTGTATCACTCGCCACGCCAAACGACTGCAGCACACTCTGCACGGGACTGACAAAGCCCATGGCCAGCAGCACAAGGTCCGCGCGCACCACCTGTTCGCTGTCTGGTACCGGAACCATACGGCCCTGCTGCAACTCGACCGTGACAGTGTGCAGCGACTTCACACGACCCGCGTCCGCATCCGCCCCTGGAACGAACTCGGTGGTGGCCACAGCAAACGCACGATCACACCCTTCTTGATGGCTGGATGAGGTGCGCAGCCTGAGGGGCCAGTACGGCCACACCGCCGGCGTGTCTTCGTGTTCCGGCGGCATGGACATCAGCTCAAACTGCGTCACCGACGCCGCACCCTGGCGGTTGCTGGTGCCTACGCAGTCACTCCCGGTGTCGCCGCCGCCGATGACCACGACGTGTTTGCCTTTGGCGTGGAGTTGTCGTGCCACGTGGCCGTTGGCATTGATCTTGTTCTGCTGCGGCAGGAATTCCATAGCGAAATGAATGCCGTCCAGCTCACGCCCGGGCACCGGTAAATCGCGCGGTTGTTCCGCGCCGCCCGCCAACAACACCGCGTCGAAATCATTGAGCAGTTGCTGCGGGGCAATGCTCTCGCGCGACCAATTCGTAATCCGACTGTCTGCCGGCAAAACGCCAACCAGCACGCCGGGCCGCATCACCACCCCTTCGGCCTCCATCTGCGCGACACGGCGATCGATATGCGACTTCTCCAGCTTGAAGTCGGGAATGCCGTAGCGCAGCAAACCACCAATGGCGTCGTTCTTCTCAAACAGGGTGACGTTGTGACCGGTGCGCGCGAGTTGCTGTGCCGCTGCCATGCCCGCAGGCCCGCTGCCCACGACGGCCACGCGTTTTCCGGTCTTCTGTTTTGCGGGTCGTGGAACCACGAATCCTTGCGCCCAGGCACGGTCGACAATCGCGTGCTCGATGCTCTTGATGCCCACCGCGTCATTGTTGATGGTGAGCGTACACGCGGCCTCACACGGCGCCGGACACACCCGGCCCGTGAATTCCGGAAAGTTGTTCGTCGAATCGAGGGTCGCGAACGCACGTTTCCAGTCGCCCTGATACACGAGGTCGTTGAAGTCGGGAATGATGTTGTTGACGGGACACCCACTGCTGCAAAACGGCGTGCCGCAGTCCATGCAGCGCACGCTCTGTGTCACGGCCTCGGCGTCGGAGAGCCCTTCGACAAACTCCCGGTAGTGCTTGAGACGAACCAGCACGGGCGCGTAGGCCTCTTTCACCCGCGCATGTTCGACTTCAGATCGTCACCCAATACCGGCGACTTCATCACACCTTCGCGGGCGCGCATCCAATTGAAATTACCGTTCACCGTGTTGATCTCGCCGTTGTGCGCCACCATGCGGTACGGGTGCGCCAACGACCATTCAGGAAACGTATTGGTGGAGAATCGCTGGTGCACCAATGCCAGGGCGGACACCACGCGCGGGTCTTGCAGGTCCTTGTAGTACTGGCCCACCTGATGCGCGAGCAGCAGTCCCTTGTAAATCACCGTCCGGCAACTCATGCTCGGCACGTAGTACTCGCGACTGTGCGTGAGTTTGAGTGCCTGAATGGCGCTGGACGCAGTTTTGCGAATGACGTACAACTTGCGCTCCAGCGCATCGGGCACCAGGACGTCCGGCCCGCGACCAATAAACACCTGGTGCATGACCGGTCGCTTTGAGCGCACCGTGGGCGACATGGGCATGGCACTGTCAATTGGAACGTCGCGCCACCCCAGCAGCACCTGACCCTCGGCCTTAATGGCGCGCTCGAGTTCCTGCGTGCACGCCAGACGGGATGCGTGCTCTTTGGGCAGAAACACCATACCAACGCCGTATTCCCCTGGCGGCGGCAGAATGACGCCGACGTTCGCCATCTCGGCACGGTACAAGTCGTCGGGAATCTGAATAAGAATGCCCGCACCGTCACCCATCAACTTGTCTGCACCGACAGCGCCACGGTGATCAAGATTCACGAGAATCGTGAGCCCTTGCTCAATCACGTCGTGCGACTTGCGCCCCTTGATGTGCGCGACAAATCCTACACCACAGGCATCATGCTCCAACGCGCCGTCATACAGCCCGAACTCAGAGGCGCGATCAATTTCATCCTGCGAAGGCGTTGGGCACATAACGGTTTCGTTGGCGTGCGTGCAGGGGGCCGGCGTGGATGCACGTCGCGTGGGCAGACGTCAATCGGGCATCACCGGAGGTGGGCGCCGTCACTCGGGCGCACTTCACTATATAATCAGGCCGCGCAAGAAAACGTGGAGAGACTGTGTATGCAACTATTCATGCACCCAATTCGCGAATCGATCACTGGATATGCACCGCCGTATGCGCTTGCCAATTCTCCCACAGCTGCGATGACTGTGCACCATCTATTCCGTCAGTCGCCGCCCCTCATCACCGCCGGCTCATCATCAACACTTCCTCCCACTCGGCATCACGGACCGGGGTAACGGCCAGGCGGCTTACGCGAAGAAGCGCCATCTGCGACAGCGCTGGGTTGGCCTTGATCTCCGCCAACGTCACGGGTCGCTTGAGCTTCTCGACTCCCCGCACGTCCACCATGAACCACATGGGATTCGCAGCGTCCGAGTCAGCGTCGTAGTACGCGCTGCTCGGGTCAAAGGCCGTGTGGTCGGGGTAGCCTTCCTTCACGACTTCACAGAAGCCCGCGATGGCCGAGGGTTCGGCATTGGAGTGATAGAAGAGGACGCGATCCCCTTGCTTGATGCCATCGCGCAGGAAGTTGCGTGAGCCGGTGTTCCGCACCCCATCCCAAAAGGTGGTTCGGTTTTTCGCGGCCATCAGGTCGTCAAACGAGAACACGTCGGGCTCGCTCTTGAGCAGCCAGTTGCGCCGCTCACCGTTGGCGCGCGTGAACGCATCGGCCCACTTGCCTTCGGCATACGGTGCGGATTGCGGCGGTTTTTTGGCGGCTGATTTTGCAGCAGGCTTCCTGGCAGGCACTAAGGTTTCTCCCCGTCTGTTCTCATGTTGGCCAATCCCACCATAAAATCTGGTCCGACCAACTTGTCCATGCTGACAAACACCGTAGGGTGCTGTGGATTTTACGGCGCCCTGAGTCCGGACGCCAGATTAAGCTTAGCGACCGCAAGGCGACATCGCTTCGCCCCTTCGCTGTGACGCACCCGTTGCACGGACAGCGCAGTGCACGCACGTTACGGCAGTTCGATTTCGTTTCAACCCAACACGATCTTGCGCCTCGTCTCATATCTCGCAGCACTTACGGTCACGATGGTTGCGCTGCCGGTCTGGGCGCAGACGTCTTCTCCTCCCGCGCCAACACAGCTGCCGTCCATCGCGCTGGCGCCCGAACTCGATCGCGTGTTGCGTGACTACGAAGCCGCGTGGCGCCGGGGCGACGCGGCTGCACTGTCCGCGCTCTTTGCAGCGGACGGTTTTGTCATGCAGCACGGAAAGCCGCCAGTTCGTGGGCGGGCGGCCATTCAAGCGGCGTATCAGGGGAACTCTGGCGGGTCACTCAAGCTGCGCGCATTCGCCGTCGCGACCGCCGACACCATTGGTTATATCGTGGGGGCGTATGGGTATGACGGTGATGCGGCGGATATGGGGAAGTTCACGCTGACACTCAAACGCGTGCGTGGCGGGAAGTGGTTGATCTTTTCAGATATGGACAATGCGAGTCGGGCTACCCGGCCGCCGGCAGAGTAAACTACGGAAGACGTCTTGCACGGCCACCGGCTGTGGAAGTCGCTAATTCGAATTGCGTAGTGCCAACAGTGCTGTATTTATCCCCCTTTTCGCATTTCCCGCCACGTCTCCAGGCACCGCTTCGCCGTATCAAACTCGCCGAAACGGCTCCCTTCCTGTTCCATCAGATAGAACTCCACGCCGCCTACCGCCTCCAACGCCGCAATCAACGGGCGCCACGGCGACGTGCCCTCACCAAACAACACGCGGAATCCCTTCTCCTCCGCGTCTGTACCCGGTGCCCAGTCCTTGAGGTGCACACTGCGAATGCGTCCGGGGTGCGCGTTTACCCACGCGATGGGATCGGCACCGGCTTTGACACACGTCCCTACATCCAGTTGCAACATGAATTCCGACGGCGTGTTATCCGCAATGACATCCATCGGCCGCAATCCGCCGGCCATCGGCATCCACTCCTCGGCGTGATTATGGAAGCCTGCCAGCAACCCGTGCGGCGCCAGGATTGATACCGACGCAGCCAGTTGCTCCGTCATTGCCTTGTATTGCCCGGCCGTCCCGCGCGCGAATGGCGGTGAGGCGACCACAATGTAACGGGTGCCAAGTATCTGGTTCAGTTCAATGGCTTTGGTCATGCGCTCACCCGGCACCAGCGACGTCAACGCGTTGTGCGTCGACCAGCAGCGCAGGCCCAGGTCGTCCAGCATCAACCGCACGTCTTTGGCGTACGGCATGGTCCAGTTCATGTACGGCGCGTAAAACTCCACCAGTTCGTAACCCAACTGCTTGGTGGTGCGCAACGTGTTGGGCAAATCACGCGCGAGTTCGGTGCGGAGCGCGTACAGTTCAATGCCAATTGGTGGCACGGCGGCAGCGTGATCGTTGTTCGGTGAGTCCAACCGCATCCCGGTCAGGCTGGTGGACGCGTTCGCGAGCGCGGGCGACGACGTCAAGAGCGCGGCAGCGCTGGCACGCGCGAGGAAATCGCGGCGGGAAACGGAAAATGAGTGTGGCATGTCGTGGGAATATCCCTGCGTCGGGGGGGTGTGGCTAGGCACTCAACGGGCGAATGTTGCAGCGAGGACGAGTGGGACGTGGGCTTGCCGGAATACCCTGACATCGAGCTCAGCAGCGCTTTCAAGCAGAAACGGACCCGCGAAGAAGGTGAAAGCGTGATGGGTGCGGCATCTCCACAGGCCTGACATCGAGGTGTAAGTTCTGGACCATGACAGCCCTCCTCGTGTTTTCCCTGCGGTATGCAGCGACCGCGGCCGCACTGCTCGGCGCTCTGACCTCCGCATCGGCTCAACAAACAGCCGATGCGCGCCTGACGCAAACGAAGGTGGCCGCCGAGCGTATTCGGGCGGACGATATTCTGCGTGATGTGAGCTATCTCGCGTCCGATGCCAACATGGGGCGACGCACGCCGTTTCCGGGTCTCGCGTCCCCGGGTTACGACTCGGCCGCGCACTACGTCGCGAAATTCCTGCGTGAAATGGGCGTCAAGCCCATGGGCGATAACGGCACCTACTTTCAGCATTATACGGTGACGCGCACCACGCTTGACACGACAAAGGTCGCAGGCGCGATTGGCAAAGATCGCCTGCTGTGGGGTGAAGACTTTCTCGTCAGCAGTTTTCTGTTGCCTGGCGTACGCGAGGCGAATGTGATTTACGTGGGTAACGGCATTCGGCTGCTCAAGCAGAATGTCGATCCGTACGCCGGGTTCAATATCAAGGGAAAGTGGCTGCTGGTGAGTGGTGCGCCGCCGCAAGCGGGGCGCGGCGGTGCGGCACGCGCCAACATGCCCGCGGGCAAGGTGGGCATCGACTACACGACGATCAACGAAGTGGCGCGATTTGGTGGCGCACTGGGCATCATTACGGTGGCAAGCGACTCGGTGCACGCCACGTGGGCACGACGCGTGGTGACGGCACAGGACCTCAATCCATCGGTGGGCGTCGCCTACGCGCAGTATCAGGTGCCGCGTATCGCTATTTCGATTTCGACGCTGTCGAAACTGTTAGTCGGCACCTCGCTGTTGCCCGAAACGGTGCTCTCCACCGATTCGGCGTTGGCGCGCAAGTCGGTCGATCTTGGCGCGAACAGGAAACTGCGCATCGATTTCGCGGCCACCACGCTCGAAGCGCGGCCGTATAATGTTGTGGGGATGCTGGAAGGCACCGATCCCGTCTTGAAAAACGAGTGGGTTTCACTGGCCGCGCACCTGGATGGGGCCGTGCCCGCCAATGCGAGCGTACCTGGCAACAGTTTGCCCGATCAGTACAACGCCGCCGATGACAACGCGAGCGGAAGCGCTGGGAACATGGCGGTGGTGCGCGCACTGCTGGCCGCGCCGCGAACGAAGCGCTCAATCCTGCTTATTTGGGACTCCGGCGAGGAAGTCGGCTTGTGGGGAACGCGCGCTATCGCGTACGGTCCGTGGTCGGACAAACTGGTGCTTCATGTCAGCAATGACATGATTGGGCGCAGCCGTCCCAACAACAGTCCGAAAGTGCAGACCTTGTCGTCGGCCGACTCCATTTACGTAACCGGTCCGAAGTTGCTGAGTACGCGTATTGAAGCCGCGCTGCAACGCGCATCCACCGAGTTTCCGTTTATTGCGCTGGACCGTCGGTATGAGGACGTGAGTGCGTCCTACTACTATCCGCGCACGGACGCCGGACCGTACCTGGAGCGCGGCATTCCCATCATGCAGTTCTTCAATGGCGAGCATGACGACTATCACCGGCCCAGTGATGATGTCGCGAAGCTCGATATCCAGAAAATCACGAACGTCTCACGGTTGTCGTTTGGCGCGTTATGGCTGGCCGCTGACGACGCGGACAAACTGGCGTGGGATGGTATTGTGCCGGAAACGTTGTGGTGGGTGAAGCCGCGGCGCTGAGGGTATAGCCGGCCTTCACGCCACCAACGGCTCCCCGCGCGCCATCCGCGCAAATACCGCCCGCGCCTGGGCAATGTCGTGACACACGGTGATGCCGCCCACGGTGAAGGCGTCCTGCAGCCGCACCGCCGCCGATCCTCCCACAATCAGCGACACCGTTGGCGAAAGCGCGGAACGCACCGCCTGCACGTCGCGCACCGTCTGCGCGGGGTCGTAGGCATGGACAATGCTCAACGCCACGGCGCGCACTCCGTGCGATGCCATGACCAGATCGGACGCCGGAACATCGGCGCCCAAAAATAGAATACTCCACCCGTCCAGCGCCGCGGCTGCCGCGATCAGTGCCGCGCCAACTACGTGTTGTTCACCACTGGGCGTTGCCACCAGCATTCGCGGCGCCCCCGGCGTTTCGGGTATCGCGCGCACCGCCTCGAGCAGAATGGCCAGCACAATGCCCGACGCGAGATGTTCATGCGGAATGGCCAGGCGCTGCGCCGCCCATTCATCACCAATGCGACGCATCAGCATCGGTACAATGTCTTCGAGAAACATCGGCAAACCGTATCGCCCAACGGCGCGGCGCAATTCGCGATCGAGGCTCGACGCGTCCAGCGCCCGCGCATGAACCAGTGCGAGTTCCGCAATCTCGACATGAGGCGCGCGCGGCAATGCGGCTGCCCCAGCCTGCAGCGGCGTCCGGGCGGCTTCGTCGTCAGCCACCATTCGCGACAGTTCGGCGGTGGTGAGGCCCGCCACCGACCCGATGCTGCGCCCACGGCGCGTTGCCACGGCCAGGAGCTGAAAGCGCTGCAGCTCCCCGTCCGAATACAGGCGCTGCCCCCCAGCGGTACGGCTCGGCTCAACGGCCTGGTAGCGGCGCTCCCAGATGCGCAGCACGTCGCGTGAGAGGCCAGTCCGGTCGGCTACCACCGAGATCGTATGTCCGCCTGCTGGCGATGTTTGGGTGGCTTTTGCCCTCTTGGTCATTGGTCGAAGGTAGCCGTTGTCCAGGTACTGTCAAGCAAAAACTTCGACAACACCTTGACAACAGGGATTCATTGGGTCATCATAGTCTTCACTAGCTGGACAATACTTGGACAACACTTCCTCAGGTGACCCGATGAACCTCGTCAGCAAAGCGGCTTTCTCGTTCGCAGCTGTTGCAGCACTCCTGTTTTCTTCTTCTGCCCAGGCCCAGATGTCCGCTCCAAAGACCACGAAGACTATCGTTGACGTTGCCGTCGAAGCCGGCACGTTCAAGACGCTCGTCGCCGCCCTCAAGGCCGCCGACCTGGTCACCGCACTGCAGGGCAAGGGACCGTTCACCGTGTTTGCCCCAAGCGACGCCGCGTTCGCCAAGCTTCCAGCTGGCACCGTTGACGCGCTGCTCAAGGACCCGGTCAAGCTGGCCGCGATTCTCAAGTACCATGTCATTTCGGGCGATGTGATGGCGGCCGACGTGATCAAGGCTGGTGCAGTGAAGCCCGCGACGTTGAACGGCGCGACGCTCGACATCAAGGTTACGGGTGGCAAGGTGTTCGTGAACGGCGCGCAGGTGACGACGGCGGACATTCATGCCTCGAACGGCACCATCCACGTGATCGACGCGGTGGTGTTGCCGCCCGCCAAGTAAGGCAACTGCAACACTGCACGCATACAGGGCAACGCACGCAAGCGCGACACAGGTCGTGCATGCGACGTGCGGCCGCACGGCGTTGGATTGAAGCCCGACCCCTCATCGTCTTACGGTGGGGGGTCGTGTTGCGTCGGCTTGCGTCTCTACCGGGACACGGCACGCATGCCAAGGTGTGACGCGACAAACGTCAGCACATCGGATGCGTTCGCAAGCAGGCTCTCCATTTCAGAATTTCCGTAGTGACCACCAAGGACGTTTGCGCGTAGCAACACCGGTCGCGCGCACGACTGCGCCGCCTGCAACGCCGCCGCACATTTCATCGCGGCCCACGCCGGCGACCGATTGTCGTTGAGCGCCGACGTGATCAGGGTCGCCGGATACCAGGTGCCCGGCCGCACGCGATGCAGCGGTGAAGACGCGAACAAAACCGGAAACTGTGTAGAGTCTGCCGCGGAACCGCACTGTCCACGATGTCTCCCGCGGTCGTAGCGCAAGTTGTCGATTGGTGGCACGCCTGCAATTGCGACCGCCAACAGTTCCGGACGCTGCGTCATGACCGCGGCCACCAACTGACCACCGTTTGACGCACCCTGAATAGCCAGTCGCGACGACGACGTGTACCGTTCGGCAATCAGAAACTCCGCTGCGGCAATAATGTCGTCGAAGGTGGTCTGCTTTCGTTCAAGAATGGCGGCCGTGTACCACGACCGACCGAACTCACCACCGCCGCGTAACGAGGGCACGGCATACACGCCGCCCAGCGCCAGCCATGTGAGAATATCCGGCGAGTAACCGGGAAGCGTGGAGGTCCCTGACGCACCGCAACCGTACAACAGCGTCGGATTGGTGCCGTCCAACTTGATGTCCTTGCGGTGCACCGGAAACATGGGCACTCGCGTCCCGTCTTTCGAGACGTACCATCGTTGTGATTGCACATACTCGCCAGCCGGAAACGCACTGGGGAGAGCCAGGAGCGTCTTCGAAGCGCCGGTCGTGAGATCGTGCTGGGTGAGAGTCGGGCCCTGCAAGTACGATTCAGACTCGATGTCCAGCAGTGAATCGGCAGAACCGGCCTGCGCGAGAATATGCGACAGTAGTGGCGGTTGAATTTCGCGAACCAAACGTCCGTCCAGGGTTCGCACGCGTACCAATGGCTGCACGTCGCGCAAGTACGCCGCGACCAGTCGACCGTTGAGGAGGCGTACCGACTGCAGCACGTCTGCTGATTCGGGAATGATGTCCCGCCAATTGGCCGCAGCCGGATTGGCGATATGAATGTCCACCAGTCGATGCCGCGGTGCTCCGTTGTCGGTGAGGACGGCAAAATACGTACCACTGGTCCGTATGACGCGGTAGGCCGCATCGCGTGTTGCCGCAAGCGGTAGCAGCGGAGCGCTCATTTTTGGTGCAGTCGCGCTCCCAAATTCCAGCACGTGCAGACGCGAATCCTCCCAGCCAATTTCGTCCGAGTCGGCGCCGCTTCCCTCCGAGATAATCGCGTAACGCCCGTCGGTCGAGAGGGACCTCACTGTTTCCAAGTGCCGACTGGAAAATAAGGCGGTCGCTCGCCGGCGCGCTGCCCAGCGTGTGGTACACCACAGCGGCACTCTGGAACATCACGCGTGTGCCGCGAGCGGGATGACGATATCGCACGTAGAAGAATCCCTTGTTGTCGCGCGCCCACACAGGTTGTGCAAACAGCAGGCCCTCAATGCGTTCGGGCAACACCACGCCGTCGGCCACTCGCACGATACGCGCCTGTTTCCAATCACTCCCGCCGTCGGCCAGCTCTACGAGGACGTGCTGCTGGTCGAGCGCCACACGAATGCGATCGATGCGGAGCGTGCTGCCGTAGCGCACGGGGGCGAGCAACACGCGCCGGCGCTCCTGCGCATTGCGTTGCGCGACGAGCACTTCGTGCCAACCCGGTGCGGTGTTCTGCAGCCGAATGGGTTCAGCACGGCTTGCTTCCTGGTCTATCGAATCCACTATGGCGAGAGACTGCCCGTACTCGCGAAGTTTCGCGTCAATCCACGGGCTGAGCGACCGATCACGCAGGTACGGCGTGGCGAATTCGGTTTGCGTCGCGGCCCCACCGCCGGGTTTCGGGTGATTCCACTTCCAGCCATCGGAATGGATCGGCGACGCGTGTTCCGAAATAATTGTCCACCACGGGAACCGTGCGTGTGGCAGGATACTTGATGGCGGTCGCCCTGCCCGTCGATGCGCTGGACGTCGACGATTGTGCAGGCAGTGTGGACCAGCCCGTGAACACTGCGAACAGGCCGGCGACTGCCACGGGTGTGCCGTGCAGTGACGGGCGCAATTGTATCGCCATTGCTCACCGCCCTATCGCTACACCATCACGCCGCGGATCAGCAATCCCTATCCGCCAACCATCCCGTCGCACGAACACCGCGTGCACCGCACCGAAGGCAATATCGGCAACGCGGCTGGCCGGCCGATACCCGCGCGCGACCAGCGCGCCATACACGTCGTTCGTGAAACCAGGTTCCACCTCTACTTCACGCGACGTCGCCGTGGTTTGAATGCGCGGCGCCGCGATGGCCACGCCGGGATCTTCGCCAAACGCGAGTATTCTGATCGCGACCTGCGCAATGGCCGGCTGGATGTACTGTGATCCCGCGCATCCGATTACGAGGCGCACCTGGTTGCCCTCAAGAATGATGGTTGGCGACATGGTGGAGTTGGCGTAGCGGTTCGGGCCACGTGTTGTCGCATCGAAATTGCCTGCGGCTGAGTTGAGAAAAAATCCGTCAGTGTACACGCCCGAACCGAACAACACGCCGACAGTCGTCGTGGCCGAAACAGCGTTGCCGTCGGCATCAACCACGGACATGTGCGATGTGTAACTTCCGCCTTCCGCAGTATCCGAGAGAGGTTTGCTGGCCCGCTGTGGAACACGCCGACGCGTGGCCGGTGCGTACGGCTCCATATTCGCACACCCATCTGGCGCGGCGGCACTGTCAAACGCCCACGCATCACCCGCCACCATGGTGTCTGCAAACGCGCCGCCCACCACACGCGCGCGCTGGCGTGCAAAAGCGGCGCTTGTCACCCCACGTGCCGGCACCTGGTTCATGAAGGGATCGCCACGCCACCGCGCATCCGACTGGCCAATGCGCAACACATCGGCCAGCCTTGCGACCGCCGTGGGATTGTCTGTAAAACTGCCGGCACCCGCCACCCCCGACTGCTCGGCCACCTGCAACATCTCGAGCACCGATGCCCCGCCCATTGGAGGCGGCGCGCCCAGTACCGTGTAACCGCGCCAGTTGCTGCACAGCGGACGCATGTTCGCAACGGCATACGCCTTCATGTCGCGTGTGGTGATCAGTCCGCCAAGCGAGCGCACTTTCGCCGCCAACCGGTCCGCTACCGCACCCGTGTAAAAGGCATCGGCGCCGCGATCGGAAATGCCTTGCAACGTGGCGGCAAGTTCCGGCTGCACTAAACGGTCGCCCGGACGCAAGGCTTCGCCTTTCGGCATGAATCGCGAGACGGCGGACGAGTCGGCTGACAACTTCTCGCGCGAACTGGTGATGGTGCGCGACAAGAGTGGCGAGACAATGAATCCGTCACGCGCGAGGCGGATTGCCGGCGCCATGACCTGTTCACGCGTGAGCACACCAAAACGCGACTGCGCGGCAAGCAGTCCCGCCACCATGCCCGGTGTCGCCGCCGCGCGTCCCATGGCGCGCGTGCCGGCAGGTTCGGCGCGGCCCCACGCCGAATCTTCACCGGAACGCGGGTAGAACAAGATGTATTCGGCACGCCGCGTTTTGGCGTTGTAGAATGTGAGCGCGCCACCCCCGCCCAGTCCGGTTTGTGATACATCCACAACGGAGAGGGCGAATCCGGTGGCGACGGCGGCATCGACCGCGTTTCCACCAAGGCGCAGTGCCTCAACGCCAGCCAGCGCCGCATCGGATTGCGACGCCGAAACCATGCCGCGATTACTCTCCACGCGTTTGCCCGACATGGGCGAAGGCAATGCGGGCGTGATGGGGCGCGTGCACGCGGCCATCAGGCCCGTGGAGACGAAAGCGAGGGCGAGGGACCGATGGGCGCGACGATAGGTCATACAGGCTCCTGTCTCGGAAATGCCATGTGCTGGGACCGGCAAGGCCGCGCCGATCGTATTGAAGATTGTGCGGCGCCATCGATTGTGCCACTCGCTCCGTCCCAACAACTCTCGGCCGTGGGACGAGCACGGCACCACCGATGAATCAAAGTGCGGCGCAGGTGATATTTCAGGGCGCGATTCGATAGAATTCCGGAGCCAGGCGAACAAGATGACCACACAGTGGAACCGCGAAGCCGGAGTCTCATGAACGTCATGACCAGCGCAGCACCAACCACCGCCGCAGCACACGCCGCTCAATCGGCCCGGCAACTTCCGCCCACCAATCATACGCCGCGGGCATACGATGGGCTGCCGCGCGAAGAACTGTTCGCCATGCGAAAGCAGTACACCAATCCTGCGGTGTACACGCTGTACAAAGAGCCGCTGCTCATTGTGGAGGGACACATGCAATACCTCTACGACGAAACCGGCCGGCGGTATCTCGATCTGCTCGCGGGCATTGTCACCGTGTCCGTTGGGCACTGTCATCCGACGTTCGTCGAACGTGTCACGCAGCAGGTTGGCACGCTGCAGCACGCGACCAGCATCTATCTGCACCCGAACTTTCCGATGCTGGCGAAAAAGCTGGCGTCAAAGATGCCGCCCGGCCTCGACGTTACGTATTTCACCAACTCGGGCAGTGAAGCCAACGATCTCGCCATCCAAATGGCGCGCCTCCACACCGGGCATCACGACGTCATCGCGCTGCGCAATTCCTATCATGGCGGCAGCCCCGGCGCAGTTGGACTCACGTCGCACAGCACGTGGAAATATCCCGTGCACGGCGGTGGCGGTGTGCATCACGCCATCAGTCCCGACCCGTATCGCAGTCCATTCAACGGAACGCCCGAAGAAATTGCGTCCCGGTCGGCCAACGAAATTCGCGAGTTGATTCGTTTCTCCACGCCGGGAAAAGTGGCGGCGTTTGTCGCGGAGTCCATGCAGGGTGTTGGTGGGGTGACGTACGGCGCGCCCAACTATTTCAGGGAAGCGTACGCCATTGTGCGCGAGTACGGTGGGTTGTGTATTGCCGACGAAGTACAAACCGGTTTCGGACGCACCGGCGACCACTACTGGGGCTTTCAGCACTGGGACGTCGTTCCGGACTTCGTGACGATGGCGAAGGGGCTGGGCAATGGTGCACCCATCGGTGCGGTCACCACCCGCATGGATATTGCGAAATCACTCACCCAGCGCATTCACTTCAACACGTACGCCAACAATCCCGTGTCGATGGCCGCGGGGCTGGCGGTGCTCGACATCATTGACGAGGACGGCCTGCAGGAGAACAGCCGCGTGCTGGGTGCCCGATTCCTGAACGGTTTGCGCAAGCTGCAGCAATCATTTGCACTAATCGGCGACGTGCGCGGCAAAGGGCTCATGATCGGCGTCGAACTCGTGCGCGATCGCGCGGCGAAAACGCCGGCGAAGCAGGAAGTGCTGGACATGCTGGAGGCGCTCCGCGAGCTGAACGTGCTGATGGGCAAAGGGGGCATTGACGGCAACGTCCTGCGCATCAAGCCGCCCATGTGTATTACAGCCGCGGATGTCGACTATGCGCTGGATGCGCTGGATACCGCGTTTACGAAGATTGCCTGATCCTCCAACGCGGGCGGCCCGTGCAGTTCAGACTACCTCGACAAGCCACGCTGGCGTTCCTCGCTTTCACGGCACTCGCCTGTGACCGGCACACCGTACCGACCCGTAATGCTGAGCGTCCGCCCGCCCGTTATCTCCTTGCGTGGACGGGTGACGAAGATCGTGCCCACGAGGACTTTCTGGCCGTCGTCGATCTCGCGCGCGACGGAGACCGCTACGGAACCATCGTTGCCACCACGCCCGTCGGCGAAAAGGGGCTCTGGCCCCATCACACCGAACATGAACTCGACACGAGCCGGATGTTGTTCGCCAACGGGTATTCAGCCAATCGCACATTGTTGTTCGACTTGCACGACGCATTGCATCCGAAAAAGGTCGAACGATTCAATGGCTTTGCCGATTCGACATTCCTGCACAGCCTCACGCGCCTTCCAAACGGCCATTCAATTGCGACGTTTCAGGCGCATGGCGAGAACAATATCGCCCCAGGCCACGAACACAATGGCAATCAGGTGCAGGTGTTTCGGTTGTCCGACCTCTCCCTGATCAAGACGATCAAGCTGCCCGCCAATGATGGTCCGAACGAACCACGGCTTTTGCCCGATGGACGAACGGTGCTCGTCAATACGGTTGAATGCCGGCCGTATCAGGTCACAGACCTTGCCGGCACAAATCCGCAACTGGACTTGGTCCATCAGGAATCACCACGCGGATGCGCCATGCCGTTGGTGATGGGCAAGTATTGGGTGCAGGCCAATGCTGCCGATCACAGCGTATTCTCGCTCGACATCAGCGATCTCAAAAATGTGCGGCGCGTGTCATCGGTTTCATCTGACGAGAAACAGCGCCCGTATTGGCTGGCGACCGATGGTACGCGTATTGTCGTGGTAAATGAGCCCAGCCCAACGGCCGAACGTCGCATGTGGATGCTGCAAGTAAGTCAGACGACAGGCAGGATAACGCTGGACAGTGCGTTTCGCGATGCGGGTTCCCGTCGGCCGGGACTTGCCTTTGACCGGCCGAACCGGCCGCACGGTGCGACCGGAAACGCAGTGCCACACGGTCCCGTGTTCGGGTGATAAGAGCCGGACAATGCCGGGCCGCACCGACTCCAGATACCAGCAGCAAGGTCGGTTGCACCGCGCGGTGCCGAACGTAGTGTACGTCCGCCGTGGGCACGCGGCTTGCACTCGGGCGCGCGGGGCAAACCGGTGCGCCGCTGTATTTCGGAAGAATGGATGCACGATCTCGTGCGGGAATATTCGGTAGACTGGACAGCCGGCAGCGATTCACAGCGCAATGGCTCCCACGACCGAAAGAGGCAGTAGCTGGTTCGCTCAAGCGGACGACGGATTGACGTACACGGCGACACGCGCAAGCCCCTTCTCATTGACCCGTGCCTGTCGCAGCCCGATGTTCAAGCATCCTCAACCCGCCCACTCATGTCGCAGTTGTTGCCGTCGGCCCGTCCGTCCCTCGCCCGTTCTGGCTCAGCATACACCGCCGTCACCACGATTGCCGCAGCGCTGGCACTCGCCGCCGCCCCCAATCTCCTGCGCGCGCAGGCAACCCCACTCTCCCCCCACCAACGGGCCGCGCGCGCCATTTATCAGGAAATGGTGGAAATCAACACCGTCGATTCGGTGGGCTCGGTCACGAAAGCGGCACAGGCAATAGCGGCGCGTTTCCGCGCGGCCGGATTTCCTCCCGCTGACGTGCAGCTGCTCGTGCCGAAGGAGGCGCCCAGCAAAGGCAACCTCATTGTGCGCTATCGCGGACGCGGCCCGGGCAAACCCATCATGCTGCTCGCCCATCTCGATGTGGTCGCGGCACTCCGTAGCGACTGGGCGCGCGATCCCTTCAAATTGCTCGAAGAAAACGGCTACTTCTACGCCCGCGGCGCGTCGGACGACAAAGCCATGGCGTCCATGTTTGTCGCCAATGTGCTGCGTTACAAACAGGAGGGCTGGGTACCCGCCCGCGATCTGATCATTGTGCTCACGGCTGATGAAGAAGGTGGCGCAAACAACGGCGTGGAATGGCTCATCAAAAATCACCGCGCGATCATTGATGCCGAGTACGCAATTAATGAGGGTGGTGGCGGAACACTCGATGGCAACACGCCGCTGTTTCATTCGGTGCAGGCGGCCGAAAAAGTGCCGATCAACTTTACGCTCACCGCCGTGAATACCGGCGGACACTCCAGCGTCCCTCGGCCCGACAACGCGATTTATCAACTCACCGAAGCGTTGAACAAATTGTCACGCTTCACCTTTCCCGTCGCGCTGAACGCCGTATCGCGCCCGTTCTTTGAACAAACCGCGAAAGTCGAAAAACCGGCAATGGCCGCCGCCATGCGCGCGGTTGTTGCCAACCCCAGCGATTGGGCCGCGGCCGCGATTGTCTCGAAGGACGCCCGATATGCCTCGATGCTGCGCACTACCTGCGTGACCACCAGGCTGAATGCCGGACATGCCAACAACGCCCTGCCACAAACGGCGACGGCCAACCTGAACTGTCGCATTGTGCCCACCTCCAGCATTGAAGAAGTTACGGCCGTCATCGCGCGCGTGATGGGTGATACGGGGGTGAAGATCAAACAATTCGTCGAAAACGCCGAAAAATTTGGGCAAGCGCCGAACGCCGTTGAACCCGCGCTGTTAAGCGCGACCACCACGTTGACGAAAAAGATGTTCGGCGACATTCCCGTCATTCCCACCATGAGCACGGGCGCGACCGACGGACGTTTTCTGCGCGCCGCCGGTATTCCGACGTATGGCGTGAGTGGCATTTTCTCGACGCCGGGGGAGACCAATGCACACGGCCGCGATGAAAAACTGCGCGTCAAGAGTTACTACGATGGTCTGGAATTCCTGTATGACCTCGTGAAGCAAGTGTCCGGCGCACCCGCCAGAACCACCGTGCCGTTCTGACCGACGTCCCCGACCCGCCGTACCAATCAACGGGAGTGTGCCAATGCGTTTCACGTCACGGTTGATGTCCGCGGCTACGCGGCTCAGTTGGAGACTCACGGGGTTGCTCTCGCTGACGGTGTCGCCGTCGGTGTTTCTGTCGGTTGCGTCGGCGCAAACCGCGCCGCTTCCACGTCAGGAAGTTCCCGCGCAGGGAACACTCGCGTTCGTCAACGTGAACGTGCTCACAATGGACAACGATCGCGTGCTCGCGAATCAGACCGTGATCGTGAGCGGCGGCAAGATTGTGGCAATGGGTTCAGCGGCCCGCGTCACCGTGCCTGCCGACGCACAGCGCATTGCAGGGCAGGGCAAGTACCTCATGCCCGGTCTCGCCGAAATGCACGGGCACATGCCCACCACCGAAAACGCGTTGTTGCACAACACGCTGATGTTGTACGTGGCGAACGGTATCACCACAGTGCGGGGCATGCAGGGGGGCGCCTACCACATCACGCTGCGCGATCAGTTGAACAACGGTGAAATTCTTGGTCCACGGTTTTATCCCGCTGGACCGCAACTGAGTCCGAACAGCGCCGCGACTCCCGAAGCGGGACGCCTCGCCGTGCAACGCCAGAAGGAGCAAGGGTTCGACCTGCTCAAAATTCAGGAAGGCCTCGCACCAAACGTGTACGACACCATTGTCGCCACCGCCAAGTCGCTTCGTATTCCGTTTGCGGGGCACATTCCCGATGCCGTGGGTTTGTGGCGCGCGCTGGACGCGGGTCAGGTGACCATCGATCACCTGGACAACTACATGGAAACGGTGCAAGCCGCCGACTTCCCTGCCGATCGCCTCGCGCTGGCACCCGCCGCGCAATTCCCCGACCCCGTACAACGTCGCATTGCCGCAGTCGCCGCCGCGACCAAACGCGCTGGCGTCGCCGTGGTGCCAACCATGCCGCTCTGGGAAATTCTGTACGTCCCTCCCGATTCAGTAGAACTGGGACCCCGCCCCGATCTCGCTTACTGGCCGCGCAATCAAGTGCAAACGTGGTACAACCAGTTGAGAGAGCCGCGCATTCCACGTGAGCAGTACGACGCATGGAAAACCATGCGCAACAACATTCTCAAAGCACTCAGCGACGCCGGCGTCACCATCCTCCTCGGCACCGACTCACCGCAGCGTATGAGTGTGCCCGGATTCTCCATTCACAACGAGCTGAAGTCCATGGTCGTCGCCGGCATGACGCCCTACCAGGTGTTGCGCAGCGGCACGTGGAACGTGGCGTCGTTCATGGGCCTGCTGGCCGAATCGGGGACGGTGGCCCTTGGCAAGCGGGCGGATTTGCTGTTGCTCGATGCGAATCCACTGGACAATGTGGCCAACGTGCAAAAACGGGCCGGAGTGGTCGTGAACGGTCGCTGGCTGGCGGAAGCGGATATTCAGGCGCGCATCAGGAAAATTGCGGAGGGCTACCGCTGACGAACTCGCCATTCGAACAGTGCGGCCCACCGGGCCGTATTCTCTGAGGGCCGTGCTGGCGTCTAACGCCGCCAAACGATACCCTACACGCCTGGTCCCTCCCTAAACGTCGTGCCCATCCCCTACGCGTGAAAAACCTCAAGGTTCGCAGCCTGCTCGCTGCTTTGCTCGTCCTCCCTGCGCTGGCCGGTTGCTCCGGCGATAAGGCCACGGCCAAGACCGACAGTGCGCCCATGGACCATTCCCAGATGGCGGGCATGTCCGCCCCCGTCACCATTCCGCCAGGCGCCCGGTTCACGGAAGCAGATGTCCATTTCATGCAAGGCATGATCGCGCACCACGCGCAGGCCATCTACATGTCGAAGTTGGCCAACATGAACGGCGCCAATCCGAAGCTCAAATTTCTGGCCACGAAAATCGATCAGTCGCAGCGTGTCGAAATCGTGCAGATGCAGAACTGGTTGCTGGACAACAGTCAGACCGCTCCCGACACCATGTCGTACGTGAACATGACGATGACGGGCATGTTGACACCGGCCGAACTGAAGGAATTGGAAGACACCAAGGGTGCGGAGTTTGACAAGAAGTTTCTGGTCTACATGATCAAGCACCACGAAGGGGCCATTCAAATGGTGAAGGACCTGTTTGCGACGCCGCTGTCCGGGCAGGAAGTGAACGTCAACGTATTCGCTAACGAAGTTGAACAGGTGCAGACAGCGGAAATCGCAGCGATGCATCAATTGCTGGCCGACCTTTGAGGAGGGAGTATCATCTGATGGGAACTACTCGTGTTCTTGGCGCACTCGCGGTAGCCGGTGCGCTTGCCATGGCGTCAACGCTTGACGCGCAGACCTATCCGACCGGCAAAGATCCCCGGAACGGATTACGGGCGGGAAAGGGCAGCGATGCCGGCGAAGTTTCGCTTGGCATGAAGCTGCTGTCCCTCACGCCCAAGACGGCCGAATTCGATTCGGCCAAAGGCCTTGAATTCGCCAACTCCGATTTGGCCTTCAAAGGCAATTACATCTATCAGGGCAACTTTTCCGGCTTCTCCATTTGGGATGTGAGTGACCCGACCAAGCCGGTGCACCAGTCGACGGTGCAGTGTGCGACCAGCCAGGGCGATCCATCCATTTACGGAAACCTGCTGTTCGTTTCGGCCGAGGGCGGGGCCAATCGCAAGGATTGTGGCAAGACGGCTGTGGCGAATCCAGCAGACCATATGGCTGGCGTTCGAATCTTCGACGTCTCGAATCCCAAGGCGCCCAAGCTCGTCAAGAACGTGGAAACGTGCAAAGGCTCGCACACACACACGCTCATTCCGAGCAAGAAGGACAAGAACATTCTCTACATCTACGTTTCCGGTAGCGGCGGTGTGCGTCCCGCCACGGAAGTCCCTGGCTGCAAGGGTGGAGACGATCCGGCCGACAAGGAAAATTCGTATTATCGCCTGGACGTCATCAAGGTGCCGCTCAACAAGCCGGAATCGTCCTATGTGGTTACCGGCGCTCGTATTTTCACAGGCATGACACCCGCGCCGCGCGCTGCGAGCCGATCGGCTGGACGTGGTGGACGCGGTGGTGGGCGGGGTGGCGATTCAGCTGCAGCTCCCGCGCCAACGGTCATCCCGCCAAGCTCACGCAACTGTCACGACGTCACGGCCTATCCAGCCTTAGACCTATTGGCCGGTGCCTGCGGAGCATACGGCATTCTGGTCGACGTGAAGAACCCGGAAAAGCCTGTTCGTCTCGATTTCGCCACGGACACGCTGTTCTCGCTGTGGCACACGGCCGTGTTCAGCAACGATGGCAAAAAGGTTGTGTTCACCGATGAATGGGGCGGCGGAACGGGACCAATGTGTCAGGCCGGCAGCATGATTGAACAGGGCGGCAACACGACGCTCGAAATCACGCCGCAACGCAAGTTCAAGCAGGCGGGGTACTTCAAGATTCCGTCTGCGCAGACGGCGCAGGAAAACTGCGTGTCGCATAACGGTGGCCTTATTCCGGTGCCGGGACGCGACGTGATGGTGCAAGGGTGGTATCAGGGCGGCGTCGATGTCATCGACTTCACCGATCCCAGGAAGCCCGTCGAAATTGCGTACTTCGATCGCGGACCCATCGACAACCCACCGCCCATCGATCAGGGCCCAGTGGGCGCTCCTGCCCCGGGCGCTGCCGGCGGACGCGGCGGAGCACCACGCGCCACGACCGGTGGTTCATGGGGCGCGTACTTTTTCAACGGACGCATTTATTCGTCGGAAATTGCGCGCGGCATGGACATCATGGAGCTGACACCAACCGCGAACCTGTCGGCCAACGAAATCGCGGCGGCGAAACTCATCAAGTGGGATGAGTACAATCCGCAGAGCCAGCCAAAGATTGTCTGGCCCGCAGCGTTCCCGGTGGTGCGTTCGTACGTCGATCAGCTGCAGCGCGACAACGGTCTCGCCGCTGCACGGGTTACCGCCATCAACGCGGCGTTGGACGAAGCCGAGAAGCAGGCGGTTCCCGCCCGAAAGGCGTCGCTCAACAAACTGGCGGCCGAAGTGACGAAGGACGTCGCCGGTGCAACGGATAGTGCGAAGGTGAGGACGCTGGTCGCTGAAATCAAACGACTCGCGGCGGCAACGAAGTAAGCCGCAACGCAACACAGGTGCGACAACAACAGGCCGGACAAAACCCACGCCAATCGGTGTGGGTTTTTTCGTCAACGCATGGCCGAGCGCCCAATCTCGCGCGCGCGCTCTCCCATGAAAAAAGTACAGTCCACCAACGGTGACGAACTCGTGATCATCCGACCGGTTACACCCACCGACCACGAGCCGGTGTGGCAAATCTTTCACGAAGTGGTGGCGAGCAGTGACACGTATGCGTTCGCACCGGACACCACCCGTGACGAGGCGTTGCGCCTGTGGATCGATGTGCCGCAGGCGACCTATGTGGCGGTCGATGGCGGTGCGGTGCTTGGCACGTATTTCCTCAAACCAAATCAACCCGGACTTGGGAATCATGTATGCAATGCGGGCTACATGGTCGCGGCCACTGCGCGCGGGCGGGGGTTGGGCGAGGCGATGTGCAAACATTCCATGATCGAAGCACGGCGTCTCGGGTTTCGGGCCATGCAGTTCAACTTCGTGGTCGCGACGAACCCGGCGGTGCGTCTGTGGACGAAAATGGGTTTTGCCACCATTGGTCGTTTGCCCGAGGCGTTTCGTTGCGCGGATGCTTCGTTTGGCGATGCGTTGGTGATGTACCGGTTGTTGTAAACCCCCGGCACTCCAAGCACCGAAACGTCCGTCACTGATCGCGCGTTGCAGCCAGCTCTCGGCGGTGATCGTTCGGGGGTTCGCTCGCCAATGCCTGGCGTTCGGTAAACGCGTCTGACGAGCACTTCGTCCCACTCACAGCGCGCCGGCAATAGCCCCGCAGCCAAATTGCGATGCGCCAGCGAGCCCGCAGCCAAAGCCACGACCGACAAGGTTGGTGGCCGACCAACAGGCGGACGACGTAGATTATCAATTCCAACGACAGGCAATCGATGAAACATCCCACCGCGCTCTTGCTCGTATTCCTGGGCCTCTCTGCATCGGCCGTTGCTCAATCAAGTGGCGCACCTCCCACCGCTCCGGCCGCCATACCTGCCCCCGCCGCCCGCGCTGCCGACCCGAAAGACGTCAGCTCGCTCGACAACATCATTCGCGCCCTGTACGCGTCCATCTCCGGACCCAAAGGGGCCCCGCGCGACTTCGACCGCTTGCGCACCCTGTTCGGACCCAACGCGCGCATGGTGCCAACCAGCGTGGGCGCTGACGGCAAACCGCGATTGCGCAGCTGGAGCGTTGAGGAATACACAACGGCCGCGGGACCTGGACTCATGGCCAACGGCTTTTATGAAAAAGAAATCGGCCGCACCACCGAGTCATTTGGCAATGTCTGGCACATCATGAGCGCGTACGACTCGCGCTACACGCTCGAAGCGGCACCATTCGCGCGCGGCATCAACAGCATTCAGTTGTTCAACGGCGGTGATCGCTGGTACATCATGTCGGTGTTCTGGGACAGCGAGCGGCCGGGTAATCTCATTCCGCTGGAGCGCCTCACTGGGAAACCGCCGGCGCAGTAGCCGAGGCCACCCGGTCCGTGCGGCAAGAATGCCTTACGCGTGCGCCGACTATCTGTCTGCGTGTTCGCCGTCCAACTCGCGGGACATGTACACGGGTTGAAAGTATCCACTTGGCGTCCGCGCATATCCGCACGCCTTGTAAAAATGTTCGGCGCCGGGATTGTCGGCGGCCACCCACATTTCGTCGATGTCGTTGGCGCGCATCCACGACTCCATGTGCATCATGAGCGCGCGGCCCACGCCCTGACGACGGTACTGTTTTCGCACACCAATTTCGTACAGCAGTACTTCGCGCCCGCGACCCGTGCGAATGGGCAGCACGAGGCACTGCAGAAAGCCGGTGACGATTTTACCGTCCAGCGAAATCCAGAACAGCACCGTGGGATTCGCCAGATACTCCCGCGCGCGCGCCCGGTCCGGTGCTTCCGTTGGGTCGGATGCCTCCATCGGTTCACCGCGCACGTCAATATCAAACTCGCTGTCCTCGGCCGCCAGCAGAGTGAGGACGGGCACATCGTTTTCGTCGAGACGGCGGATGGTGATCATCGAGATGTCGCTCGAGTTGTTGTGCATCTCCCCACGGGGCTTCTGTCGAACGTCAACCCGGCAGCCTCTCTTGAGCTATGCGGTGTGATCATGACCGTATGAATGGAAAAACAGTGTAAACGAAGGAAAACGCCCAGGCAATTCAATTGTGCTCGCATCGCCTGACAAATATGTTGGCACCCGGCGCAAGCCGTCGCAATACGCACTGGTGCGTCCAACTTTCCAAGCCGGCAGAGTATGTTGATCCCTCGTCCGAACCGCACAGGCCTCATCGCGACCGCGCTACTGGTCTCCATCAGTCCGCCCGCCCACACCCTCGGTGCTCAGGTCGCGTCAACGACCACACCCGTCCCCGCAGGCGTCTCCTGCACGGCCCGCCCCACCACCGGCAACGCCGACGATCCACATCCGGTCTGTCCCGTCAAAGCCGTCATCACGCGCGGCCCCTACCTGCACGCGCCCACCGACACATCGGCCATCATCACCTGGATGACCGACCTGCCCGCACATTCGCGGGTGTTGTACAACGCGCCAGGCCAGCCGGAGAAGCCGGCCTTCTCCACGACCGATGGTATGAAATCGGTCAGCACACTGCACACCATCCGCCTGAGCGGCCTCAGGCCCGGGCAGAGGTATCAGTACCGTGTGGCGGCAACCCCGGTATTCGACCTGCCTGCCTACTGGCCCAAAACCGGCGTGGAAATGCAGAGCGAAACGTTCTCGTTCACAACATTCGACGCACGCAAAGCGACCGTGAAGTTTGCCTCCATTTCCGACACCCACGAGAGTATTGGTCGCATTGACACCCTCATGCAGCGCATTCGCTACGACTCGCTCGATTTTCTCGTGCAAACGGGCGACGCGTTCAACGGCGTCACATCCGAAACGCAAGTGTGGGATCGCTGGTTGTCTCCCATCATCAACGGCGCGCTGCATCAGTCCATCCCGCTCATGCTCGCGCGCGGCAATCACGACACGCGCGGACCGTTTGCGCGCGAGTTGGCCAAATACGTGCCCATCGAAGAAAACCGGTTCTACTTCTCTCGCGACATTGGTCCAGTACATCTGCTCGTGGTTGACACCGGCGAAGACAAACCCGACTCGACGCAGGTGTACGCGTCACTGAATCACTTCGAGGCGTATCGTCACACCGAACTCGCCTGGTTCAAACACCATACCACAACCAGTGCGCGCGCACGCTCGGCACCCTTCCGCATAGTGGTCCTGCATCAACCCACGTGGGGATGGGGCTGGATCAGCCCCGCCAGTGACTCCGCGCGCACCGCGTGGACCAACGCCGCGAACACCGCCGGCGTGGACCTCGTCATCGCCGGTCACAATCATCGCTTTTCATTCAGTCCCGCCGGCACACAGGGACGCAATTATCCGGTCCTGGTTGTAGGCCAGGATCAAGTTGCGAAGGTCCAGGCGACCGCGAAGGAAATTCGAGTGCAGCTCATCGGCAAGGACGGCAACGAAGTGACGACGTTTGTGGTGCCCGCAAAAAGAAAGTAGCCGGTGCTGGCTATCGCATCAGACTCGATGCAGGTTTCACCTCGCAATACTGTCGTGCCATCGTTGTACTTAACCGACCGACCCATGCCAACTCGCAAACTCGCTCTTTCGCTTGCCACCGCCGCAGGAGGTGTGCCGCTGCTGCTCGCGTTGTGGGCCCCTGCCGCCAGCGCGCGGCTTGTCCAACCTGCAGTCGCCATCGGTGCGGCGCGTACGGTTGCGGCGCCTACCTACATGGTGGTGTCCGCCAGCGCAATTGCGAGTGCCGCCGGCCGCGACGTCATGGCCGCAGGCGGCAACGCGATTGACGCCGCGATTGCCACGGGAATGGCACTCGCAGTCACTTATCCGACGGCCGGCAACATCGGCGGCGGCGGTTTCATGGTCATTCGCATGCCTGACGGGCGCGCAACCACCATCGATTTCCGAGAGATGGCACCGAAAGCGGCCAAGCCCGAAATGTTCACCGATTCTACGGGCGCTTACTCTTCGCGCATTCATCACAACAGCCTGATGTCGGTTGGTGTGCCGGGCACGGTGGCCGGCTTTGCACTCGCACACAGCAAATACGGCAAGGTCAAGTGGAATACGCTGGTCGAACCGGCCGTGCGTCTGGCCGCCGACGGTTTTGATGTGCCCAAGGGATTGGCCGCGTCGTTAGGGGGGGCCATCAACGGCAAGTTCAAAAACTTTCCGGCCAGCGTCGCGGCCTACAGCAAGAGTGGTACGGCCTACGCGATGGGCGAGCGCATGAAGCTGCCCGATTTGGCGCGCACACTCGAACGCATTCGCGACAACGGCAAAGACGGATTCTATCGCGGCGAAACGGCGCGGCTTCTCGCGCAGGAAATGAAACGCGGCGGTGGGTTGATCACCGAAGACGATCTCGCCAACTACGTCGCGAAGGAACGCGCGCCCGTCACCGCCAGGTACCGCGGTTACGAAGTGATCAGCATGGCGCCGCCAAGTTCCGGCGGGGTGGCTATGACCGAAATGCTCAACATTCTCGAGGGCTACGATCTCGCGAAGGCAGGGCACAACTCGCCGCAATACGTGCATCTCGTTGTCGAGTCCATGCGTCGCGCGTTTCTCGATCGCGCGCGCCATCTGGGTGACCCCGACTTCTCAAAGGCGCCGCTTGATCGGCTCATGAGCAAGGACTACGCCGCACAGTTGCGCAAGGACATTCTGCCCGATCGCGCCACACCATCAGCGCCGTCGCAAATTGTGCAGCAACACGAAAGCGACGAAACCACGCACTACTCGGTGGTTGACGCGAGCGGCATGGCGGTATCCGTGACGTATACGCTGGAAGCGGGTTATGGACTGGGCGCGGTTGTTCCAGGTGCGGGTTTCCTGCTGAACAACGAAATGGGCGACTTCAACGGGAAGCCGGGAGTGACTGATAGCACCGGGCTGATTGGCACCGACGCAAATCTGGCGCGTCCCGGCAAACGCATGTTGTCCAGCATGACACCCACCATCGTCGCCAAGGACGGCAAACTCGTCGCCGTGGTCGGCAGCCCGGGCGGTCGCACCATCATCAACACCGTGTTGCAAGTGGTGCTCAACATCATCGACTTCAAGATGCCGGTGCAGGACGCCGTGAACGCGCCGCGGTTCCATCATCAATGGCTGCCCGACGTCATCAGCTTTGAGCGAAATGGCATTGCCCCGACGGCCGTGACCGCACTCGAAGCCATGGGGTACCGCCTTCGCGCCGGCGGCAATCAGGGCACGGCCCATTCCATCATGGTCGACGCAACGGGTGTGCGCATTGGGGCGCCGGACGCGCGAGACGCGGACGCAGGGGCGGCCCACAACTGAGGCGGCAAGGGCGGCCTCGCCTTGTGGAACAGCAACGGCGACGAAAGGTGCCAGCTGCGAGCGTACAAGCGACAGCGGTCAGACCTCTACCGCTTTCGGTGCGCGCGAGACAAACAACAACCAATGACTTCGATGAGTTTCGCGCGGAGTCCGCGTTCCCGCTGTGCAACCAATGCGGCCGGAAACCCGCTCAAACCCCGCAGGACACTTACGCCGCCCGCGTCGAACGCTCCGTCCCCGCCCACCAAAGGAACACCATCGCGAGTATCAAATCGGGCGCACTCTGCGGAACCACCTTCGCCGGAATGTCACCGGTGGCAGCATACACCCCCGCACTCAGAAAAAATCCGAGCTTCCCCAGCGCGCCAACAACGAGCAGTGGGCGATTGATCACCGGCTGCAAGGCCAGCCACGCATACACGCCACAGAAGAGGCCAATAACGAGGGTCACTTGGGCGGCGTAGCAGGGCGGTCCCGCAATTGGCAACAGCGGCGCACGAAGTCCCATCGCCGCCGGCAGGAATACCGCGACGCCCAGCAGATTGAGCGCGACCGAGCTCCACAGCGCTCCGCGAATAATTCTGTTTCGTAGCAAAGAGTTCGGTGCGAAGTGGTGAGTAGTACTGGACGGATGTTACCGCTTGATAAACACGGCGTGATGCCCGCCACGGTCCTGGGCATCGTGTGTCCGCTTCAGCCACCGGGCGAGCAGCTGCTTCCTCACCGACCCGACGTGGCCCCGGAATCACGCGCGTGGGCCAATTGAATCAGACTCAGCCTTTCGGACGGCGCCGGCTGGGAAAATCGACAATGTGTTCCCATTCGCTGGCGTCCGAACGGGTGACAACCGCCACCACGGGTTCCGTCTCGCTCAAATTGCACACCTCGTGTGGGACGCCCGGTTCGATGTAGATGAAATCACCCGCCGTGTTGTCCACGCGATGTTCGAGCGACGCTCCGTACTCGTGGCGCACATTGCCTTCCAGAATGTACAACATCACTTCGAAATCGACATGAATGTGTGCGTACGCAACGCCACCAGGCGGTATGGTTGCCACATTCATCGACAACTTTTGTGCGCTGGTGTTTTTAGCAGACAAGCCGGTCTTGTACCGAATGCCATTCCAACCCCGCGTGAGGCCACTGCCGCGCAGCACCGCGATGCCGTCCCGTTCTTCGACCGGTGTGAGTTCGTTTGCAGGCTGCGACATGTTGAGTTTCGGTGAGAGTGAAATGGGCTCGAAACAACCGCCGGTGCGATTGCGACTTTTCCGCAGTTCGTCCGCCCTTGTCCGCTTTTCGTCCTTTATAACCCGTCTCCCCATGCTCGACAGCAAGCCCCGCGCGGCACGATCAACCGCCGCGAACGCTCGGCTTCGCCAGGAAGTCATCAAGCAACTGGTTAAACTCAAAGGGCCTATCCAGATGCATCCAGTGACTGGTCCCCTCCATGATGTGTACCGGCAACCCCGGTGTCAGCCGATGTAACGCAAACTGCGTGTCGTCCGCATCGGAAATAATCGTAAGTTTCGGCCCCTCGTACTGACCCAAATCCGGAATGGGGTCGTACGCAAACGTGGCATGAATCATCGCCAGCGTTTGCGTCTTTGTCAAAACGGCGCGGTCACGGTTCACCAGCAGCTGTGCAGCGAGTGACGAGTTTTCGAGCAGCCGCCCCCAGTGCTCGTCCATCTGTTCTTCGTAGTTGCGGTCGAGTGCTTCAATGATTGGTTTGGCAATTTTGTCATCTATACGGCCACTAATGCCTTCCAGTACCAATCCCGCGACTCGGTCTCCATGCGACGCGGCATACGCAATGGCCGCAGCCGCGCCCATCGAATGGCCAACAAGCACAAAACGGCTCAAGGCAAGTTTGTCGGCAACCACCGCGATGTCCTCCGCGATGGCCTGAACGGAGTAGTCGTTCGTCGGCGACGGGTCGGACTCCCCATGCCCCCGCCAATCGAACGCAACCGCGCGTCGCGTGTCACGAAAGTGGTCGAGCTGCGGCAACCACTGGGCCGCGCTCCCCGCCAACGAATGCACAAACAGGACCGGCGTCGCCGCCCCGGTTCCCCCGTCGTTGACTGAGAGATTCCCGGCAAACCCCTTCACGGTGATGCTGGCGGCCATCGATGGAGCGGACATGGTAGGACCTCCCGAGTGATGTTCTCTCACACCCGTAGTTAACCAGCAGGGTTCCGCTTTACCGTCACCCCACGTGTGACATGTCGCCATTTGTGATACGCGTCGCTTCCCGCGGGTTCGGCCGAATGCTGCGCACCCCCATGCTCTGGATGGTTGGGACGTCCCGGTATTAGGTGGGACAGAAGGCGTCCAGATTGCCTGAACGTTGTCAGTGTCCCGGTCCCAGCGCTTTCCGGGCACGTCGCCCCGCCGTAAACTTGAGGGGCCACAAACTTTCAGTTCATATCGTCCGGCCCCGTGAAACACCCCGGGTGACGATCGCGGTCGCACTCTTCATTGCTCCGTATGAAACTCTCGCGAGTGCTTCAGACCGCTGCCATCACATGTTGCCTGGGAGCCTGCGTGCGTACGCCGGTACCCGTGCTGAACGGACCCGGCGGACTCGTGACCAACCGGGCCGCTGTGGAACGGGCCACGACCGACAGTGCGCGACTGCCGTATACCAAAGCAGACATCGACTTCATGACGGGTATGATCGCGCACCACGCGCAGGCCATCGTCATGTCAAAACTGGTGCCCTCGCGCAGCACCAATCAATCGGTGCGGACACTGGCCGAACGCATCATCAACGCGCAGGACGATGAAATTGTCGCCATGCAGCGCTGGTTGCTCAATCGGCGGCAACCAGTGCCCGATCCCAAAGGCGATAGTGCGCACACCATGGCTGGACACAGCCATGAAATGCGTGGCATGTCTGGCGGCGCAATGCCTGGCATGTTGAGTGCCCCCCAATTGGCCCAACTCGATTCCGCGCGCAGCCCCATGTTTGATGAACTCTTCCTGACGTTCATGATTCAGCACCACAAAGGCGCGGTGTCGATGGTGAAAGACCTGTTCAGCGCCACCGGCGCAGGCCAGGACGAAACCGTCTTCAAATTCGCCTCCGATGTCAGTGTCGATCAAACCACCGAGATCGCACGCATGGAGCGAATGCTGGTCTTTCTGAAGTTCGAAAAGAAGTCGCCATGATCACCCTCCCATCAAATATTCGTATGCATCCATTCCACTCGCGCCTGATTCTCCCGTTTGCGGCCGCGATGTTGGCCGTCACCGGTTGCGCCCGCACTGGCGCCGTCACAGCACCCGCTCCGGCCGCGAATCGAGGCGCCGATCCGCGCGAAGGACTGAGCGCCGGTCTGCACAATGCGGGCGAAGCCGTGTCGAACATGAAAGTGCTCGCGCGCGCGAAGACGCCCCCCAAGTTTGACAATTCGATGAACTCGGACATCGCGTTCACCGGCAACTACGCCATTCAGGGCAACTTCAACGGCTTCCAGGTGTGGGATATCTCCAACCCGTCCTCGCCGAAGTTAACCACGGCGTTCTACTGCCCGGCGTCGCAGAGCGACGTATCCGTCTACAAGAATCTCCTGTTTGTCTCCGGCGAATCAACCAATGCCCGACTGGACTGCGGCGATCAGGGCGTAGCCGCTCCAGTCAGCGCCGACCGCCTGCGTGGCATTCGCATTTTTGATATCACGGATATCAAGAACCCGAAATACCTGACCAACGTGCAAACGTGCCGCGGTTCGCACACGCACACGGTGCTCGAAGATCCGAAAGATCGCGACAACGTCTACATCTACGTTTCGGGTTCAGCACCAGTTCGTCCAGCCGAAGAAATGGCGGGTTGCATCAACGCCACTCCCGACAAAGATCCAAACTCGGCACTCTTCCGCATTGAAGTCATCAAGGTGCCGCTGGCCGACCCGGCGCGCGCCGCGATCATCGCGTCGCCGCGCATTTTCAACAACCTGACCGGAATTGCTTCACACGGCGCGTCGGATGCGGACAAAGCCGAAATGGCGGCGGCCAGAGCGAAAGGTGCGTTCACGGCGACCATTGAAGGCGAGGAGACGATCATCCCCTCCAACTTTGTCGATGCACAATTGGCCAACATCGTGAAAGCCCGCAATGGCACGGGCGCGCCTACCGCGGCCGACAGCGCCAGGTTCCGCGCCGCACTTCCGGCCGTGATTGCGCAAATGTTTCCACCCAGCGCAAGCAACGGTCCAAAGCCCGGACCCAATCAGTGCCACGACATCACCGTCTATCCAGCGCTCGGACTCGCTGGCGGCGCCTGTGAAGGATTCGGCTTGTTGCTCGATATTCGTGATCCCGCCAATCCCGTGCGCATTGCCGCCGTCTCCGATTCCAACTTTGCCTACTGGCATTCGGCCACGTTCAACAACGACGGCACCAAAGTGCTGTTCTCCGATGAATGGGGCGGCGGCACCGCGGCCAAGTGCCGCGCAACCGACAAAAAAGAGTGGGGCGCCAACGCCATCTTTACCGTGGAAAACGGCAAGATGAACTTCAAGAGCTACTACAAGCTTCCCGCCAAACAAACGGCGACGGAAAACTGTGTGGCGCACAACGGGTCGCTTATTCCTATTCCCGATCGCGACGTCATGGTGCAGGCCTGGTATCAGGGCGGCATTTCCGTGTTCGATTGGACCGATGCGTCCAACCCCATGGAAATCGCATCGTTCGACCGCGGCCCGGTGGATGCACAAGCGCTGCAACCCGCCGGCTCATGGTCGGTGTACTGGTACAACGGTGCCATTGTCAGTTCGGAAATCATGCGCGGCCTCGACATTGCCGAACTCGTACCCAGCCAGTACATCTCGCAAAACGAAATCGATGCGGCCAAAACGGTAAAATACGACTATCTCAACGCGCAGGGACAACCCAAAATGGTGTGGCCACCCAGCTTCGCGTTGGCAAAAGCGTACGTCGATCAACTTGAGCGCAAAAGCTGCGTAAAAAGCGACCGCATCTCGGCCTATCGCAGCACCATTGACGCCGCAGAAAAAGCCAGTGGTGGCGCACGGCGCACTGCGCTGAACACGCTGGCAACCCAGGTACAGAGCGAAGCACGCGGCTCGTGCGACGCGAAAAAGATGGAAAAGCTTGCCGGCTCATTGAAGGACTTGATGCCCGTCGTGCCGTAGCCGAAGCACGCGCTGCACCACGAAGCCCCGGAACTCACGTTCCGGGGCTTCGTGTATCTCACCCATCACTCGGCGCGCATCGCGACCAGTGGATTCACGCGCGTGGCCCGCCACGCAGGCACCGCGCACGCAGCCACCGCGGACAGCAGCAGCAGCGCTAGAGTGCGAAACAGGATGACTGGGTCCGTTGGGGTTACCTGATACAAGGACGACGCAATGACGCGGCTCAAGGCCAGCGACGCGCCCAGTCCGACCGACAGGCCAACGAGCGGAAACGCCATGCCTTCGCGCAGCACCAACCGCCACACCATGCCATTGGTTGCACCAAGAGCCAGGCGAATGCCCATCTCGCGCGTGCGTTGACCAATCGCGTACGAAACCACGGCGTATATGCCGCTGGCTGAAAGCACTACAGCCAGCACCGCAAACCCACCAAACAGGAACGCGTCAAAGCGCTGCCTCGTCCACGATTTTCCAATGAGTGTTTCCATGGTCTGCACATCACGCAGTGGCGTGTCAGCACTGACCGACTGGACGGCCGCACGAATGGCTGCCGATACCTGGAGCGGATTACCCAACGTACGCACAAAAAACATTCGCGATGCATACGTGAATTGTCTGTATGGAGTGTAAAAATCCGGACGGAACGGTTCGCGATCGAGTCGCTCATACGCCACGTCACCCACCACCCCCACAATTTCACCACTGCGGTCGGGACTGTTGAAGCTATTGCCCCCGCCAAACCACACGCGTTGGCCAATGGGATTTTCGTTCGGCCAGAAACGCCTCGCCGCCAGTTCGCTGATAATCACCACTCGCGGATGATTGGCATCGTCCTGATTGGTGAACATGCGTCCGGCCTTGTGGGGAATCCCCAACGTCTTGAAGTGATCCGGAGCCACGTAGTGACGCAGCACAGGCGGTTGATCGTCGTCGTGGGGAATGGGTCGACCGGCAATCAGCAGAGTGCTGCTCGCGCTACCGCTCACTGGTGCACCACCGTCAACGGTCGCTGCAACAACGCCAGGCACCGCCGAGATGGCGTCAAGCATACGCGTAATGAAGGCCGGCGCCTCATCGGGCGGCATCTGCGCATCCGACACCCGCAGGTCAAACGTCAACACGCGCGATGCATCAATGCCGAGGTCGGTGGCGCGCATGCGGGAAAAACTGTCGATCATCAGACTGCCCGCCAGCAACAGCACCATGGCCAGCGCGGCTTCAACGGCGACAATGACACCGCGCACATTCGGCCGGCGCAACGTCGTGCCACCAACAGTGAAACCCCGCGCGCCGTCCCGCAAATTCGCAGGCATGTCCACGCGCAACAGCCCGGTCGCCGGCACCCACGAGACCAGCACAACGGTCACCACCACAAGCACCAGTCCAAACGCAGCGCTACGCATTCCAAACGCCGGGTCGGCGAACGAATGGAGGGCCGAATTGAACGGTTGCGAATTCCAGATCTGGTCCGGTGCCGGTAACAACGCACTGATCCAGAATGCCAGCAGCAAACCAATGGCTCCACCCAGTGCGACCAGAAGGGCGCTCTCCGCAACAACGGCTGACAACAGCCGGGTCGATGTTGCACCAAGCGCTTGTCGAATGGCTATTTCGCGCCGCCGCGCCGCCGCTTTCGAAAGCAGCAAGCTGGTGACGTTGGTACACGCCAGCAGATAGAGCAACGCCACTGCGGCCAATAACGTGAGTACCGACTTCCGAGTGGCGGGTGTCGCACGCAGTTCGTTCACACCCCGTGCAAGGGCGCTCGAAACCTGTCCGGCATCGGCATCCAACTCCGGCAACTCTGCAAACACCTGCGGCCCGAACACCCGAAGCTCGGCATTTGCGCGGGCCACCGACACATCGGGTTTAAGCCGCGCCACCACGTTGATGAAATTCTGATCGGTGGTCAGATACTCGGGATAAGACAGGGCGGGCGCCATTGTGGTGGGCAGCCACATACGCGCATTTCCGGACAACCCGCGAAATCCTGCGGGCAACACACCAAGGACCGTGAGTACATGGCCGCCAAGCGACAACGGCTGTCCCACAATATCGGGACGCCCGCCAAAACGCTGCTGCCAGAACTGGTGCGAGAGCACTACTACAGGATGCGCGCCGGGTACGGAGTCCTCAACAGCATCAAACACGCGACCCAGTTCGGGCTGAATCGCCAGCAACCTGAAATATTCAGGCGACACAAATTCGCCCGGAACCAACTCTGGAGCATCACCACCGGTCAGGGTCGTCGACGTCGGCGTGTAGTTCGCCACGTGCGCAAAACTCTGCGCCCGCTGCTTGATCAACTGAATGCGCGCATACGACCAGCGCGAAAAACGGGCCTCGCCACGCGTGTTGGTGTGCGTGCTGCTGACCAGTACCAACTGGTCCGGCTCATGTAGTGGCGGCGGTCGCCACAGCGCACCATCGGCCAGGTTGAAGGCGGTCGTGAGTGCGGCAACACCAATTGCGACAAAAGCGATGATGGCCACTGTCGTCGCGCGCGTTTTGGCAGCCGCCTTCAGGCTGGCAGACAGCAACATATCTGTGCAGGGGTGCGAAAGAGGTCCGGAATGAAATAGACCTGTCTTTGATGCCGTGCACCCCCGAACTGTTACCGAGCGCTCCTGGCGAAACAATCAAGAAGCGCTCGTTGGCAACGTAGAACTCAGCGCGGGACTATCGGACTGGAAGCCGAATCGAACCCAGCGAACTGGCGGCGCGCCAGCGAGGTTACCCCCGCGCGCGCTTGCGCTGCCGGTCGCGCAAGTCAGCCTGATAAATCACGTTGAGCGAATCGGCAATAGGCTTCTGCTGCTCGTTGAACAGCGCCTTGGCCTTCGTGGCGTAGTCTTCCTGCATTCCCACCAATTGCAGCATCAGGGCGCGCACCCCTTCCGCCATACCCCCGCGTCCACGGCCACCTTCCTCGCCGCCCGCCTCACCCCGCCCGCCGCCACCCGCACCGCCGCCACCCGCACCGCCGCCACCCTGCATGGCCGCCCGCTCGGCGTCCTGAAAGAACTTTTCAACCTCCTTCAACACCGGCTTTTGTTCCGCCTCCAACTGTTTGTTCAGGCTCTTCACGGAATCTTTCTGTGCCTTGTCCAGCCCAATTTGTTTTCCCTTGTCATCAAGGAATTCGAAGTAGTCAGTGAGTTTGAGCTCCTCTTTCACACGCTGCATGGGTGACGGCGCCATGCCCCCGCCCATACCGCCCCCTCCACGTCCACCAGAGCGCCCCCCTCCGCCGCCGCGCTGCGCAGACGCAGCCGACGAGACAACGAGTAACGCAGCGCAACCAAGCGTTACGGTACGCAGAGCAACAAACCAGGATGAATTCTTCATGATTGGAAGTGTGAGGGTGGTACGGAACCCAGACGGAATCTGCACAAAAAGCAGAAACGCGACAGCACGTTAACGGAATTTCAACACGCTGCAGTCAGACACGCGTACGGCCCGGCACCCTCAACGCGAAAACGGGGTGCTCCATTGATGGATCACCCCCCTTTCGAGCCCCTGCATCAACCCGAATGCCAACCTGTTGTTCAGACGCGCGTCGGATCGCCCGCCGCGCTCGTTTCCAACGGGTTACCGCTTGCTGCGCTTGCGGCGAGCCACCAATCCAACCGCCGCAACTCCAAGACCCATCAGCGCGAACGTTGACGGCTCGGGCACCACAGTCGAGCCGTTCACGTCGCCAACCACGCTGACCTCGTCAAGAAAATCGCCGTAGCTCAACTGGTTACCCATGGCGCGAAATTCAAGCGTTTCGTTGCCAGTGCCGACAAAATTGGTCGTCACCTGCTGCCAGCTATACGCGTTGAACATCTGACCGGTGGACACGAGGAACGACCCGTTCAGGTAGACGTCCAGTTGGCTGAAGCCTCCGTTGTCCCGCGGACGGTGTGCACCCCAAAAGTCCAACGTATAGCTCTGTCCAGACGTGGTCGCGAACCCCTGCTGAATCCACGTCGGGCCGTTCACCTGCAATTCGATATGCGAGTTGCCGCCCTTCGCGCCGAACCCGTTAAAGCTGTTGGTCCAACGTTCAAAGCTGCCCCCCTGCGGCGCATAGACGTTGGTCCAGTTGCTCACGAATGCATTCGGATACTCGGCCCCGTTTACGGTGGGGTCGTTTTCAAAGCTGCAATTCAGAATGAGGTTGCCAACCAACGTCTGGCACTGGGCCGAGGCCGACGACGGGGCGGCAAGAACGAGTGCAACAGCGGCCGAAGCCGCGAGACGACGAAACATGCGATTTCCTGATTGAGGGAGGTACCCCATGGACTTGGCAACTTGGATGCCAGTAACACCGGACATAGAGTTAAGATCGTAAACCATTGTACCACATTCACTTAGATGGTTTTTGCCAGGCTCGTTGTTAAGACACGTCTGAGTCGGGAATGTTCGTGGTGTGGTGCAGAACCACCAGTACCTGTGGCAAGTGACTGCGAGCATTCACCGGCCATTCAGTTTCGCACTCCGTACGACATCTTCGCACTCCGAACGACGTCGCACGCCCATTGCATCCGGTGAGAACGTTGCCCGCCGTCCGTGCGTTAGTGCAGGCAGAGGCCACGAAGCAGTCCCTTTAAAGGGCCATGACCGTACGGACTCCTGCGGTTCCTCGAAAGCTCGGCAGCCTGGGTTGTCACTGGTGAATCACCATCGCATTCCCTGCATGATCATACGTCAGTTGGTTCGTCTTGGTGGGTGCTGCGTTATGGGTGCCGTCGTAGTGGCATGTGGGAACCGTTCTGATGCAGCGCCGGAAACATCAACTGAAAAGGCGCTGCAAACTGCAAAAAGTCTCGACTCGACTGCCGTGCAATCGGCGACCGTCGCCATGCGACAATTCCTTGATGCGTCGCGCGAGGGCAGCCCCACGCGCGAGAATCTGGGCAACCTGACCGCCTGCGGCGATGGCGGCGGCGAATCGTATTTTCCCTCAACACTTCTGGCCGCGCACACGCTGCTGCCCTTTGACATGCACGGCGACACGGTGGTGGCGCGCGCGTCCGTCGTGACCGTGGCCGAACAGGATGTCGATCGGCGTTTGTCCGGATTCACTGCGCGAATTCGTGTGCGCGAAGACATCCTGGAGTGGGATGTCATCCCCACCGATCAACCAGACCAGTGGGTGGTGTGCAATGGCATTCGTTTTGGGTATGTCGGAGCGGACAGTCTCACCACGTGGCGGCCAGAGGGGGCGACCTACAACACCGCGCTGTTGTTGGTTGACTCCATCGTGAAGGCGCGCGGAAACTAGCCGCATCGGCGTCCGCAACTCGCGACCGCCATTGGTTAACTGCACCGCGCCTACGACTTTCCTGCGCGCGTCGCGGCGCGGCTAACGCAACGCCGCCGTAGCGGCCTTCGTACTCGCCGGTGCACGACGATGTTTGGTCGCCTGCTCGAATCCGTACGCCAGCGTAATGAGTTTGCTCTCACTCCACGCGCGTCCGAAAAACGTGATGCCGGCTGGCAACTGATTGTCTCGCGTGTAACCCATGGGCACCGTGATCGCCGGAAAACCGGTCGTCGGAGAAAACACCTGACTGTTGTCGCCCCCGGGGCTCGTCAAGTCTCCAATAATGCGCGGTGGATTGCTCCACGTCGGATAGACGAGTGCGTCAAGCTTGAGCGAATCCATCATGGCCGTGACCGCATCGCGCATGCGCTGCCGCGACTCCCTGTTCATTTTGCACGAGGCGCTGGTGTCTGCGTTCTCCGCGCCCGTTTGTGCGCTCTGCAACCGCGAGAAAATGGTGACGTGATACTGGCCGCTCTTGATAATGTCCTCGACGTTCTTGACCGGCGCATTCGCGCCACGCTTCGCAAAATATCCGGCCAGGTCGGGCTTGAATCCACCGCACGAGCCGCGTCCACGCATCACGGAATCGGCAAGTTTCGGTATCTCCACTATCGCGGAACCCTGCGCTTTCATGGCATCAAGCGCCTGCTGAAATACAGCGACTACTTCGCTGTCGGTGGAGGCGCGCTCATAGGCCTGGCGCAGAATGCCAATACGCGCGCCACGCAATCCACCGGGTTTGACCGCCAATCGATAGTCGGCGTCGCGACGTGTTGGCGCCGCCGCGGTCACCGAGTCCTCGGGGTCCTCGCCGGCAACCACCTGAAACACCGCGACCGCATCACTCACCGAGCGCGCCATGGGACCGGCAATGTCGGCCGCGTTACTGAGTGGAATCACACCCGCGCGCGAGGTCAGGCCCATCGTGCTGCGAATGCCCACCAACGACGTGTGTGCGGCCGGTCCGCGAATGGAGTTGCCAGTGTCGGTACCCAATCCCACCTCGCCAAGGTTCGCCGACACCGCCGCGGCCGTCCCACCACTCGAACCCGCGGTCACGCGGTTCAACGCGTACGGATTAAACGTGTATCCCGGCAGTATCGAACTCACCGTTTCGTTGGGCGTAAACGCCCACTCGGCCATGTTGGCCTTGGCCAGGACAATGGCGCCGGCCTCACGAATTTTGCGCACCATGGTCGCGTCGCGTTCGGGAATCCAGCCCTTCAGTGCGGCCGATCCTCCAGTGGTTTGCAAGTCCTTCGTTTCGTAGTTGTCTTTGACGATGACCGGAATGCAGTGCAGGTTGCCCGTTATTCCGCTGGCGGCGAACCGCTTGTCCAGCGAGTCGGCCACTTCCAGCGCTTTGGGATTGATCAGAATCAGACTGTTGATCGACGGCCCTTGTTTGTCATACGCCGCGATGCGATTGAGATACCGCTGCACCAGCGCGTGGCAGTTGTATCGTTTGGCGCGAAACGCGGCGTGTATTTCGGCAATGGTGGTTTCTTCGACGCGCAGGGGTGCGGCCTGCGCATGTATCGCAGCTGATGATCCGGCAACCGAGATGGTCGCCACGGCGCCGGCACGCACGGACAGTAGTACGCGAGTCCATCGGCGCAGACGAATCGCAATGTGAACGTCCAGCCCACTCCGTAGCCAGAGACGTGCCGCACTGCATTCAGACGTGCTGCGCTCTGACGCACCTCGTTGTGATGCCCTCCGTTTCATCGGCATGCCAAAGGCTCCTGTGCGGCGCGCAATCCCGACTGCAGCGCGCCTTCCATGGTGGCGTTGTGTCCCGAGCCGCACGTGGCTTCGCCGGCAAAGAACAGTGTGGTGTGAATGGGCTGCGCGAGTTCGCGATGCGCGCCCGTTCCTCCGCTCACAACGTAGCTGTATCCGCCACGCGCGAAAGGATTGGCGGCCCAGTCGTGTGTGTGCCAACCGCGCAGCCTATCCGTCACCAATTCGAGCGGAACGTCCACCACGGTGGCCAATGAATTAAGAGCGAGGGCGAGGAGCGCCCACCCATTCGGGGCCGCGTTCAATGGGATATAAGGTGGCGGCGTCGCGGACGGTGTGCACGCGTCCTCCGGCACGGCTGCGTGCTTCAAGCACGACTACGGATTGGCCGGTGTCGCCGAGCGTTTTGGCGGCACCGAGCCCCGCCAGGCCGGCGCCCAACACAATGACATCGGCATCCAGTTTCATTCCTGCAGTATGCGCTGTTGTAAACCGAATGTCGCAAACACGCTTTGCAAACGCTGCACAAAAAGCGCCCCGCGACCAGGTCGCGGCGGGCGCTGTGGTGTGTGCTACAAAACGCTATTCGGTAGTCTTTTTGGGCTTACCGCGACGCTTGGCGGCGGCAGCCTTCAGTGCGCGTGCTTCGCTCGGCTTCACATAATGGCGACGGCGGCGCATTTCCTTGAGAATACCGGACTTCATGACCTTTTTCTTGAACGCTTTCAGCGCCCAATCGATCTTGTCCCCTTCGTCGAGTTTCACTTCAATCATCTGCTGCTACCGGTAAGAACGTTGAGAGGAGAAACCAGCAACGAAGGGCCGGACCCATTGGGTGACCGGCCCTTCGCGCTGTGCAACTATTCCGTCAGAAGACGGAGTTTAGCGGCCAAGCTTGACAACGTTCTCAGCGGCCGGACCCTTCTGGCCCTGCACGATGTCGAACTCAACGCGCTCGCCTTCAGTCAAGGACTTGAAGCCCTGGGCCTGAATGGCGGAATGATGGACGAAACAATCTTTCTGGCCGCCTTCAGGCGTGATGAAGCCAAAACCCTTGTCGTCGTTGAACCACTTTACTGTGCCGGTCGTACGCATAACAGAACTCCTTGGTGTGTTGTTGTGGTCGGAGTCCGGTGATGCCGTACGTACCGACTACATGATGATCCGTGGCATTCATCCCGCCACGAGGGATTGTCAAAAACGACCGGCTATTCGGTGAATAGCAAACCCGCTTAGGACCGCTGACATTAAAAAAAGGGCCACCGCGAGAGCGAGGCCCCTTCTGGTCAGCATGACTTCCACGCACTATGCGTAGTTGCCAGTCCTAAAGCTTACCGGATACCAAGCCCAAAGTCAATGAACCCAGCCCTACGAGTATTTGCGGCCTTCGTCGTTGGCCTGGTTTTGGGCATGGTGGCCCTGAGCGATACGCTCATCCAGATAGTCGAGCCCATCGGCACGCTGTGGATCAACGCGCTCCGTATGCCGATCATCCCGCTCATCGTCGCGCTAACCATCAGCGGGGTGGCCAGCGTCGAAAACGCCCGCCAGGCCAGTGCGCTCACGCTCAAGGCCATACTGGTCTTCGTGGCGCTGCTGGTGGTGATCACGGCGGTCGCCACCCCGTTGGCGCCGGTGCTGTTGTCCGGGCTCTCGCTCGATGCGGCCAGCACCGAGGCGCTCAGGGCTTCGGTGGCTGCCAGCGCGACCCCCGCGACGAAGCTCTCGTTTCTTGATTGGGGGCTGTCACTCGTGCCGACCAACCCCCTCAAGGCGGCCGCCGACGGAGCGCTGCTTCCGCTCGTGATTTTCAGTATTGCGTATGGGTTGGCTCTGACGAAGGCCGCACCCGCGGTTCGCGACGCCCAGGTCCGATTGCTGCAGGGGGTCGCCGACACACTCATTGTGCTGATTCGGGGTGTGTTGTTCGTGGCGCCGGTGGGTGTGTTTGCGCTGTCCTATGTGCTGGGTGCCCGCGTCGGTGCCGCGGCCGTCAAGGCGGTCGCGCTGTACATCGTTGTGATGATTGTGAGCATCTCAGTGGTCATTGTTCTTCTCTATCTGCTGGCCTGGCTGGTAGGCGGAATTCCATTAAAACAATTCGCTGCCGCACTACTTCCCGCACAGGCAATAGCGCTGAGTTCCAGATCTTCCTTGGCGGCACTGCCCGCGCTTATTGATGGTGTACGCTCCAAACTCCAATTGTCACAACCGGTTATCTCGGTGGTGTTGCCCTTGGGCGCATCCATATTCAAGATCAATTCAGCGGTCACCTGGTCGTTAGGAGCCGTACTTATTTCGGTGCTGTACGGCGTGCACGTGCCACCAACGGGCTGGCTGATTTTCGGTATCGGCACTGTGCTGCTGTCGTTTACAACCCCCGGCATTCCGAGTGGCGGCTTTCTGGTGCAGGCCCCGCTTTACGCGACCATTGGCTTGCCGGTGGAGGGCATGGGCATTCTCATTGCCATTGATCTTATTCCCGACGTGTTCAAAACTGCGAGCAACGTAACCGGATATGCCACCGCTGCAGCGCTGGTCAATCGCTGGAGCGGTGAGGGAAAGCCCAGTTAGTCGGCGACCGGCGCTGGGGCTGCGTCGGCAGCGCCTTCGGTCGCCACGGGGGCTGCGGCATCGCCGGTTGGCGTGGGTTTGGTGCGGCGCGCCCAATGCTGGCGCTGTTGCGGTGGTTCGGCGCGACGCACCAGGAGATGGTCGTAGTACGCCATGACGCGTTCGCGTACGGAGTCTTCCGTGTCGTCTTCCGATGCCTCGAACGGCGCGTAACGCTGCCCATCTTCGGTAATCTCCACCCACCACCACGCCTGCGTTCGTGAGCCGCGGGGCTCTTCCACTTTGCAGATGTAGGTGCGGCCGTTGTTTTCGAACGTAAACGCTTTGAGCATGCCATCTCCGACAAGGTAATCAGTCAATCTAGCCGGTTTGGGGGGCTAATGGCACCGCAGGACCCAAACGAGGGTCTGATGACTTCGATGCTCTCTTGCCGATGCCAGTACTGGGCCGCGCCCGATGCACCAAAACCGAACGCGGCGAGGTCGGTGCATGTCAGCACAAATGCAAGCCGGACGACAGCCAGGACGGAGACCGACCGCCGCTGGTGCCTACTGCGTCGGCGGCGTTGGCCAATTAGGACTGGAGCGGAGTACGGTCCGACTCGGTCTTGTAGTCAAGTCCTTAATTGATACCTTTCAATAGGAGGTTGGTAGAATACACCCAACAGTGAGGTTCGCCCGTGCCACTCAGCGTGAAAAGTCCCGAAGCGGAACGACTGGCTCGCCAGTTGGCGGCGGCAACGGGTGAATCCATCACCGAGGCTATCACGCGCGCGCTACAGGAGCGCCTGCAGCGACTGGACTCAGAGTCCGGGTTGGTCCACTACGTGGAATCTGTGCGGCGCGTGCAGAGCCGCATTCGAGAGCGGCCGGTGTTGGATCCGCGTACTCCTGACCAAATCATCGGCTACGGAGACGACGGGGTCCCCCGATGATCGTCGACACTTCCGCCATCATCAGCATTGCCCTCGACGAGCCCGATGCGACCGCGCTGCTCCGGGCACTGCACTCGGCGACCGTCCGGCGAATGTCGGTCGCATCCGCGCTCGAGGCGTGTCTTGTCCTCGTTGGGCGACTAGGCGAGGGAGGCAAGAGTGATCTCGATTCTCTCCTTCGACAGCTGCGCATTGAACTCGTACCCGTCGATCACGCGCAATGCGAAGTGGCGCAGGAGGCAGCGATTCGGTTTGGTCGTGGACGACACGCGGCGGGTCTCAACTACGGCGATTGCTTCAGTTACGCGTTAGCCGCTGTTTCCAACGACACACTGCTCTGCATTGGCAACGACTTTGCGCGTACTGACATTGCGGTGGGGAGCTGATGAGGGCCAGCGATTCCTGAGTGATTGAACGAACAGTGCCGGGATTTTCCTGGACGAGCGCAGAAGTCCGTCCGAGAAATCGGGATACGGTCGTCGTTACAATCGCACGCCGACGAGTAGAAAGACGCGCTGCCAACATCCATGCGTCGGTGCGCGACTTTCCGCCGGAACGCCGTCAGCGCACGGCCGGCGCGACGATCGAGGCGCCCGCCCGGATACGCGACGGAAAGATTGTGCACGAACACTTCGTCTACAACGCGTGACATGTGAAAACAAAGAAGCCGCGACGCCGCAATTGGCGCCGCGGTTGCATTGGCCAGTGCGCCTAAATGTTCGAGCCTTCCATATGGGTCGACGAGAAGCCGGTGGTGGTTGGTGGAGGAGGAGGTGGGGCCACAATTGGCGAGTGCTGACGCTGGCCGGTCGCCAGTCCGCTAGCCTTCTCTCGGCCACCCGCAATCGTGTCCAGCGCATCTTCGCTGAGCTGCGCGGTTGGGTCTACTCCAGTCGGTGTGTTGCCGGTCTGTTCGAACATGAAGGTCTCCGGTTGAGTGCTCGGGTTTGGTCAACGCCAGTAACTGGCGCAATCCGCGTACAAAACCGGTCACGACGCGTTGGTCGGGCATCGTTTGCGCGTGCACCATAGGTCAAGCAATGGAGATCGCGCCGAAACAGGCAAGCGCTGCAACATCGCTCGAAATGTCACATCTTCGAACGTGCGGCGAAACGGCGTCGTGCGCCAACGCCGAGCGTGAGCAGTCCGAGGGCCAGCATGCCCAGCGTGGCGGGCTCCGGAACCACGTTGGCCGTAACTTCACCGTAGAGGAAGTCATCCATCACGACCAGATCGTTGGGAAATCCGTTCTGATCCGGCGTCGTAGCACTCAGCGCCGCATTGCCGGTCACAATGCGAACGCGGCTAATAGTTGGTGCGGCAAAGGACACACCCAGAAACGAGAAGTGCGGCGCGGTCGCTCCCGTGAAATGCGGTACAAAGAAACTACCGAGCGAGATGTTGGCGCCGTCGAAGAACTGGATCGACGACACGTTGGCGAGATCGACATCGCTGAAGATTGAACCGAATCCGCTGGTCAGCCCTGCGGTGTTGGTCCCCGCCACAAAAAATGTCACGTCGGTGATGTTACTACCGATTGGAGTGAACAACCGCTGCGCAGTGAACGGGTTGAAGACCGACGAATAGCTGGCGTTGATGTTGCCGAAGTTTGCGGCCGCAGGTTGCCCCGTACCGACGTCTCCTGCAGCGCCGCTCACCTGGAATCCCGTACCGGGCGTGCTGAACACCGCTCCGCGTGGAGATGTCGAGTTGAAGAAGTTGCCCGCCAGATTGTTGGGTGTCGAAGACGCGGCCGGGACGCCGTCCCAATTGATCTCGCGGCGCGCGCCGCCAAACGAGCCGTTCGCTCCTGATACCACACCTCCCCCGAGATCAAGCCGAAACTGGTCGCGCGCAGCCTGCGCGGCGGCAACGCCAATGCCGACTGCTGACCGGACGACCTGAGCTTGGGCAAATGTTGGCGCTAGCGTGAGGAGAAAAGCGGTTGCCAGCAATGCGCCTGTGCGCCGGTCCTGATTCACGCGCGGAGTGCGGTCGGTCATGTGCAGCGTCCTCTGGGGAGTAAGGAAAGACACAGGTTCATTTGCGAGAAGGCCCCGCAAACATATCCGCCGCTTGGTGGTGGCGCCAGCCACCGTGCGTCAATCGTGACGCGCGTCACCTGCTTCGGTGATCCGATCCGCTCGTTGCGGATTGCGTAACATCGAACGGAGCAACACCGCCGTTTCACGGCGTCTTTCTCAGTCTGCTTGAAGTGTGCTACAAGTTTGGCGTGAAGTTCGTCCGTAGAGGGATCCAGGTGCATGCCGCTCTGCTTCATTGCAACGAGGACTGCAAAACACGCGTGCAGGGTTCGTTCGGCCGAGCGCTCGTCACCGGCCGCATGAGTCACGCGAAACAAATTGAGGTGTGATAGCGCGAGATGGCGCTGCCATTCGGCGTTGGCGGGATCACTTTGCGAGAGCCGCTCGGCGATGGCCAGGTCGTCCGCAAAGTGCCGTGCAGCAGAGACAAAGTCCTCCTGCGCAAGAGCGAGTGTGCCCAGCCTATTCAGCGAAGCAGATCGGTCGCGCTGCCAAAGGGTGTTGGCCGGTTCGATCTGCACCAATCGGTCGGTAATTGCGAGCGCGTCAGTGAAATACCCGAGGCTGCGGGAGCATCACCCTGCGCGGCATAGTTGGGGGAGAGGCACACCAGCAGCAACTTCGATTTGCGCAGGGCACCCTCAATTCAAAAGCGCCAATCGTCCAGATCCCTGATTTCTTCCGTGTCGAAAAACAAGCGCAGCGGCGCAGTCGAAAATTTGCGATGATCCGCCGCAATGTGATCGCGGATGGCCGTCACCCATCCCGCGGGAAACGCCTCCGGAATGGGTTGGTTGTCCCGTCGCGCGTACGAAATGAAAACGTCGTATTCCGTCTGATCGTTTGACACGTCGTTACCGGAAGGGAGGGGGAGGATCGTTGTCGTATCAGTATTGCGTCCTGCACGCTACGAACTGCAGCTGAGCATCGAACAGCCCGCCTTGTTGCGCGCCCACTCCGGACGCCGAGCGGCGAAGTGTGCGAATTCCGGTTGCTCATCGTAGGGCCGGCGCATTACGTCGAGCAGCGTGCTCACCAACCCTGCGTCGCCATCCGTGGCCGCGTCGATGGCCTGCTGCGCGAGATAGTTGCGCAGCACGTACCGCGGGTTCACTGCATGCATCGCCGCACGGCGCTGGACTGCCGTCCGTCCGTCCTGCTGTACGAGCGCATGCCAGCCCCGCGTCCACGCGTTCAACGCCGCCGTGTTCGTCAGGCGCTTCTCGTCGTCGTAGAACACATCGCCAAACGCCGCTATCACGTCGTCGGGAAGCGTGTCACCAAACTCGCCGAGTGCACGGAAGAACAGCGTGAAGTCAATCGCAGCGGCGTTGAGTAACGCATAACCCTCGCGCACCAGCAGCAGCTGGTCCTCACCAGCCTGCACAAAGCCGAACTTCGCAAAATTCATACCCTCGTACTCGGTCCGGAACAGGCGCATGAAGCGGTCAAGTCCCTGCTGCAGCGGCGCCTTTGTATCGAACAGCGGCGCGAGCGCCTCGGCCAGTCGCACGAGATTCCATTGCGCGATGGCGGGCTGCTGGCCAAACCGGTAGCGACGTCCCCCGGCATCGGTAGTGTTGGGCGTCCACATGGGGTCGTAATCGTCAAGCCAGCCGTACGGGCCGTAGTCAATCGTGAGTCCGAGAATCGACATGTTGTCGGTGTTCATGACACCGTGCACGAAGCCCACGCGCATCCATCCAACGATCATGCGTGCCGTGCGCTCGCACACTTCCATGAACCATGCGGCCCGGCGGTCGTCCACCGTCTCGTGTAATGCCGGCAAGTGCGGGAAGTCACGTTCGATGGTGAAGTCCGTGAGTTGCGCGAGCAGTGCGACGTCCTCGCGCGACGCGAGAATCTCGAAATTACCAAAGCGGATGAACGAGGGCGCAACGCGGCAGACAATGGCGCCCGGTTCGAGCTCGGGGTTGCCGTTATAGAACATGTCGCGTACTACCCCGTCGCCGGTCGTGACCACGCACAGCGCGCGCGTGGTGGGCACGCCCAGGTGATGCATCGCTTCGCTGCACAGGAATTCGCGGATGGACGAGCGCAGCACCGCGCGTCCATCGGCCGTGCGCGAGTATGGCGTGGGCCCTGCGCCCTTGAGCTGCAATTCCCAGCGCTGACCGGCGGCGTTGACTGTTTCGCCAAGGGTGATGGCGCGGCCGTCGCCGAGTTGTCCGGCCCAGTTGCCGAACTGATGGCCGCCGTAGCAGGCCGCGTACGGTTGCATGCCCGGAAGCAGCGCGTTGCCGGCAAACACGCGGGCGAATTCCGGCGCCGCCACCTCCGAATCGGACAGGCCGATCAGCGCGGCGACTTCGCTTGCGTGTGCGAGCAGGCGTGGCGCCGCGACGGGGGTGGGAGCCGCAGCGCTCCACATGGCGCCCGGGGTCTGACGGCGGCGGGGCGACAGTTCGCGCTCGCCGGGGAGTTCGGAGACGAAGCGGTTGTCGAAGCGGAGGGCATGCATCACTCAAAGTAGCCTGCCTGGGCCGATTTTTGCCCGTTCAAGCTATTGCGGAATGACAAGGATACTTTACATTGTGACAAGCACGCCTGCAGCGCCTCGGTTGTCCTGCCTAAGTTTCCTCTCTGGAGATACACGTGTCCGATGCCATGTCGCGCGAAGACCGCTGGGCCGATGTCCGTCACTCGGCACGCCCGCGATCGTTCCTGTGGGCGTTTCTGATTATTGGATTGTTTACTGCGGCCTACCTGCAGCTGGCGCACCCGCTGACCGCCCCGCTCCGTGCGGTCTGGCTCGCGGTGGGCGTGTGTGCGGCCGCGGCGCAGGTGTGGCGCATGACCACCGACGCACGGGGGCGTGATGAGTTGCAGGCGAGCTTCATTCGTGACGGTCACCGTGCCGGGTTCATAGTGGCGGTGTTCGGAGCGCTTTGTCTCATCCTCACCAATCAGGCCATCGGGCTGCCCGTCGCAGCATTCGCGCATTCAGGAGAGGCCAACGCGTCGGCGAACGTTGCAGCGAATGAGGTGTCGGCATCGCCGGCGCCGTACGTCAAGCTCGAACCCAGCCTGCTTCTTGGTACGCTGATACTTCCCCTGCTCGGCTCGGGCGTGGGTTTTATCTGGTCATCTCGCAAGCGCACGGGTCGGTGAAGAATCGGTTGCGCGTGTTGCGCGCAGAGCGGCGCTGGTCGCAGGCCGATCTCGCGGAGCGGCTCAGCGTATCACGGCAGACCGTCTATGCGATCGAGAACGGGCGCTACGATCCGTCGCTGCCGTTGGCGTTTGCGATTGCGCGGGAGTTCGGGACGACGATCGAGACGGTGTTCGAGTATGAAGGTGCGGGGGAGTGATTGGTACTCGGTCGCAAGTTGCATCGAGGTCGATCTGGAAAGTCGGCAGGCCGATGTAGGTTGGTGTGCTCGAGAACGGGCTGATCACGCCGCGCGTGATTCGCTCAATTTCGGTGGAGCGGTTCGTGAAGATGCCGAAGTCGTTGTACCTGCGACGAACCAGCAACTCATCAAACGCCGAACGCTGCAAAGCTTCCCTCACGGCGTACCCGAGACGGATGAACGTCAACACGCTGGCCGCCGGAGTGCCGGCACTCGTCGACACACCTGTTGATGTTTCGAAGCCAGAGAAGCCGAAGCGGAAGCGCAGGCTGACCGGGCGCGCGAGCGTATGGTAGGCGATACGCGCAGTCCACGAAACAGTGGCGGTGGCGATGGTCGGGGCCGACACCGCTCGGCTTCGGCGGCGTGTGTTGGGCCCGCTATCGGGCCCATCAGGATCACGTTACGTAGTCGGGGCCCAAGCCTTCGATGTTGTGCGATCGTGGGGGCTGCGGAATGCAAACCGCTCTGTCTGCGGGGATCGCTCAAGTGCGGCTGACAACACGCCACGGTCAACTTCATCCCAATGCGAACAAACACTATCGCCTCTGCGCTGTTGTGCACGACACTGGCCATACCGTCCGCTCGCGCGGTGTCACAATTCGCGCCGCTTAAAAAACTGGGCGCACTAAACGCACATTTGCCGAACCGTTCACGCATTTGGGCGGTGTCCGTGAGCAGAGTGATGGCCGAGTGGTGGTGCTTGACGAGTACGACCAGCGCATTCTGCATCTGGATTTTCGTGCGGCAACCGCCACACCGTTTGAGCGCAGCGGACAAGGGCCCGGCGAGTATATGTTGCCGCACCGACTCGTGGCGCTGGCTGGCGATACGACACTGGCCGGGGATATGAGTGGCGGCGGGCGTGCCGGGGTAATCACACCCAAAGGTGTATCGGGCACGCCGCTTCGTTCGGTTGGAAATGATGCCGGGAAGCCGTTGTTCCTGCGTCCAGAGCTGCATGCCGACGCGCGTGGACGTATCTACGAATTGGTCAGTCGTATCACCATGGAAGGCGACCGCCGCATGCAGTCCATGCGTAATGGCGTGCGACGTCTCGATCGCACCACGGGGCGTGCCGATACCATTGGGATGGTAAGCCGCAGGCTGGTTTCGTCGCTCGTGAAGCCGAAACCCGCCAACTCAAAATTTGAGGCACCGGCATCTGGCGCTCTGCGCTCCGGCGGACCGCCGCCGCCGTTTTCCAGTGCAGCAGCGTAGGCCGTAGCACTTGGTGGCCGCATTGCGGTGGTTTTCCCCAATCCGTATTGCGTAACATTCTACGAAACCGACGGCAAGGTGGTGGGCTCCGGCCATGTCGTACTCTTCAGTTCCGCTCACGTCCGCTCTCAAAGAGGAGTGGCGCGTTCGGGCGCAGCGACCCGTGCTCACGATTACGTACACCGCAGCCGGTATGGCGGGCGGCACCAGCAAACCCCGCTTCACCGAACCGGAAAAGGGGCCCGATGTGCTGCCGCCGTTCATTCTTCGCGCAACGGTACTGTTCGCGCCGGACGGTAAGTTGTGGGTGGAGCGCACAACAATGGCGGGATCGCCACAAACGTTCGATGTGTTTGATCGCACCGGGAGCGTTGCATCGCGCGTGGTCATGCCGCGTAACACCCCCTTGGTGGGTCTGGGACTACGCAGCGTCTACGTGGTGCTGGTTGACGATGATGATTGGAACATCTGCAGCGTTTTGCGATGCCATGACGAATCAGCTTACGATCAATTGGCTCTCATTGCCCCTTCTGTTTTCCGGGATCGCGTCGACGCGGCAGCGCGGGATTCGGCAATTGTCTGAGATCGTCACGATCTTTTTTGCGCCCGCTCGCCCGTTTATTGGCCCGCAGCGCTACGAGCCCAATGACAGGTAGCGCTTCGCCCTCGATGTCCACGTGCAATGCTTGCGCCTGCGCGTCGTCGAAACTCACGCCTGAGATGCTGGCGAGGAGATCGATACGCATCGGCGGTTGCCCGAACGCTGTCACCGAGTCTGGTGCCTCCAGATGCGCCCGGTCGAGCACCACCGGCGGTGCGCCAAACGCTGCGAGCGCGGCGAGCAGTCGGACGACATTCTCCGGTGTGCGGCGGTAAAAAAAGTCGATATCCGTCGTCGCCCGCACATGACCGTACAGCCCAACGGCATAACCGCCGACCAGCAGGTAGTCCACGCGGTGCGCATTCAACGCATGGATGAAATCGCGAAAATCCTCGGGGAACGCGGCATGCCGAACATCATTCGTTCGGCCTTGCCCGTCGGGCGTCACTTTGCTTTCTGCGCCGGTGCATGCTGCAGCGCCATCGAAAGCCGGGAAGCGCTCGCCACTGCGGCCAAGCGCGCCGCTGCTCCCGCCGGCGGTGTGGGCGCGTCGTGTGCCGCAAGCGTGGACTGCTCTCCGACCCACGTCCGGCGGCGGCGCGCCGCGCGTTCCGACCGACCACGATCCTCATCCGTTGGCAGCGGCGCGCCTGACGGCGTCACTGTCACCTCCATGAGTTGCAGGAGCCGCAACGCCGTCTCAAGCGAGACGTTGGGACGCTTCCCTTGCTCAAACTCGCTGATGAGCCGGGGGCTCACGCCGCTCTGTGCCGCAAGCGCGGCGATGGAAACCCGCCGTGCTTGACGTGCGTCGCGTAGAGCAGCCGCAAGGATGGTGACATCTGATCGCGTCGAAACCATCCTCGAAATCTAAAGCGGGCGGGTCCCCATTTCAATCCCTTTATGTAATGACGACTATTCTGTGAGTCTTGTGATCGCTCAGCCGCCACGCGGTGGCGCAGCATATTGCAGCAACCGTTGCGCACAAAACTGTTCACTGTTCCAGAGGGGGCCAGGACGTGGTCGCGAAGTCGGGCGGAGAAACAACCAACTCAAAAGATCGGTCCTGGTTGGGGCCTTTTTCCCGGTACGTCGCCATTGGTGACAGCACGACCGAAGGCCTCGACGATCCCGACGGTGCTGGCGGATTTCGCGGGTGGGCCAATCGGTTCGCCGAACTCATCGCAGCACAGCAGGACCGCACCAACGGTCCCCAATTGTTGTATGCCAATCTCGCCGTACGCGGTCTCAAGACACGCGGTATTCTCGAGAGTCAGCTCGAACGCGCCCTGGCGATGCGTCCCGACGTCTCTACCGTCGTTTCGGGCACGAATGATGTGCTGCGTCCAAAGTTTGACATCAATGCCTATCAGCGTGACGTTGAGCGAATGCAACGCGCGTTAATTGAACAAGGCGCCACGGTGCTGACGTTCACACTGCCGGACTTGTCGTCCGTGAACCCAACCGCGCGTATTGCACGAGCACGCGTAGCGCGCATGAACGAAGCACTACGCGACGTTGCTCAGTCGACGGGTGCCATTGTGGTCGATCTCGCGCGCGTGAACATTGCGAATGACATGCGGCTCTGGAGTGCCGATCGGTTGCATGCGAACTCGCTGGGGCATGCCCGCATTGCCGCGGCGTTGGCGCACGCGGTGCAGCTTCCCGGCAGCGATGCTTCGTGGGCAACGCCGCTCAGTGACGAACCGCTCCGTTCGGCGGCCCTTCGATGGGCGACGCACCTGCGCTGGACTGGAGACTATCTCGTACCGTGGCTGGGCCGACGGCTGCAGGGGCGTTCCTCGAGCGATGGGGTGACGTGCAAACGGCCGGAGTTGTCGCCGGTGACAACTGTCGTGGAATAACGGGCAGCGGCACAGCGCGAAGGCGCGCACTGTGCCACGTGTAGCGTCATCGGATTTTCTGCGAGCTCGGGCGCCACTCGGATTGCAAGGGTATCAGGGCTGCTTGACCGAGAAGGTATGACGGATGATGCGGTTGGAATCTCCAGAGCGTAGCGGTCTGGGATCGAGGTCAGCACGCACGACCGCCAGCAATGTTTGCGCCGCATGAATTGTATGTACGATTGGCCGGTACGCTGGAGCTGGCAACCGTCGCATTTGCTGCATCGCTTCTTCGTCACGTGGCTTGTAGTAGTCGCCCCACGCATCGATGTATGCTTCCTTCATTGTCGCTCCAACCTGGACTGGTGGGATCGGCAGATCGATTGTTGTAGACTTGCTGCCAGCCTGCAGGTAGAGAGCACGACCGCGGTCGAGAGAACTCACAATGGTCGACGGCGGCAGGAATGCATAAGTCGGAAACTGATGAAATGCGGGCCGTATAACCACCTCCCATCCGGCACCGCGGGTCAGGCGGGCTGTCGGTGTGGTGTCCTACCACAGTGCAACTTAGACACCAGTTTGTCAAAACCTGCCCTGGACCACCGGCTTGTCCGACGTAAAATCGTAGTCCGACTTCCCAAAGCAGCCTGCAGGGACCGAGCCCCCAACCAGGCTTGCGAACTTGTCACCCTTTCCGCGCCGCCAACACCCCCCGCACATCATTCAGCGACACTCCAATTGCTCTGAGTGCCACCAGCGTGTGATACACGACATCCGCACCTTCTTCCGCACCGCGCTCCGCATCGGCATCGGCACACGCCGTCGCCAACTCCACCGCCTCCTCGCCCAACTTCTTGATGCGCAAATTGCGATCGAGCAACAACCGCTGTGTATAACTCGGCGTATGCGACGCGCCACTCTGCATGACGGCTTTCTCCTCCGCCGTCATACGCGCACGCTCGGCAATGGTCGCATCCAATTCCCCAATGGCATCCGCACCTAGCGCGGTATCACCAAAACACGAAATCGCGCCCGTGTGACACGCCGGCCCCGCGGGATGCACGCGCGCCAACACCGCATCGCCATCACAATCCGCACTGAGCGACACCACGCGCTGCACGTTGCCGCTGGTCGCCCCCTTGTGCCACAAGCCGCGCGAACGCGACGTGTAATACATCTCGCCCGACTTGAGGGTGTGCTCCATCGCCTCGCGATTGGCGTGCGCCACCATCAACACCACACCGGTCACGGCATCCTGTGTGACCACCGTGACCAAGCCGTTCGACTTGCTGAAGTCAAGCGTGTCAATATCCAGCAGTACGACGTCCCGTGAACCCGTCATGAAATGGCTCCGAGCAAACTGGTAGACACTTCGGTGGAATCACACAACAGGTGCCGCACCTTCGCCGACAACGCAGCATTCGTGGCAATCACATCGCCGCCAAACGCGGTGCGCACGTTGCGCCACGAGGTAAACACACCACCTGCTTCTTCGATAATGGGCTGTAACGCCGCCGCATCCCACGGATTCATGCGATTGTCCGCCATAATCTCGGCACGCCCGGTAGCCACCAGCAAATAGCCGTAACAGTCCCCCCACGTGCGCACCACGGCCGCCTGCGCCGCCATGGAGCGCCACCGCGCGCCACGCCCCGGCTCCTCTGCAAACCGTTCACTGGTCGTGAGGGCTGTAGCATGTTTGAGCGCTGAAACCGAACTCACCGACGCGCGCGAGCCGTTCCACCAACATCCCTCACCTGGCGCCGCGACCACCAGCTCGTTGACTACCGGATAACACGCAGCGCCCGCGAGCACGGTCTCCCCTTCGCAACAGGCCACCAGCGTTCCCCACAACGGCACACCGCGCACAAACGCCTTGGTGCCGTCAATGGGATCGAGAATCCAGCGACGTTTGGCGCCCACGTTGTGTTCGGGAAACTCTTCTCCCAGAATGCCGTCATTCGGAAAACGTTGTTGCAGCCAATCACGCGCGGCCAACTCTGCATTGCGATCGGCCATGGTGACGGGCGAGCCGTCTCCTTTGGTTTCGACCGCCACTGACGTTTGATACAAACGCACGGCCACCGCCGCGGCATACTGCGCAAGTTCGCCGGCGGCCTCAAGCAACGTCGACTGTCGTTCGTGATTGCTCATGAAACGGATGTGCTCCCGCTGCTCTGTGTGTTCACGGCCATGCCCGCAATATGTTCATGCGCCAGCACCTGCGACCTCCCGCACCTCAAGACCCGCGCCCCGCATGTGTTGTTTCAGAGCGCCAACCGTCGTCACACCGTCATGCAGAATGCCCGCCACCAACACAGCATCCGCGTGTCCGGTTTGGACCGCATCCACCAAATGTTGGGCATGTCCCGCGCCACCGGACGCGATAACCGGCACCACCACTGCATCAGCGACCGCACGCGTGAGCTCTAAATCGTAACCGGTGCGCGCACCGTCGCGATCGATGCTGGTAAGCAGAATTTCTCCCGCTCCGCGCTGGACACACTCCTGCGCCCACGCCACAGCTTCCAGAGGTGTCTGCTCGCGCCCACCTTTTACCCACACGCGCCAGACTCCCTGCTCATCGCGTTTGGCATCGATACTGGCCACGACACACTGTGCGCCAAATCGCTGAGCCGCCTGCGAGAGTACTTCGGGTCGAGCGACGGCGGCGGAGTTGAGCGACACTTTGTCGGCGCCACTGCGCAGGACACGCGCGACGTCGTCGGCCGAACGCACGCCGCCACCAATCGTGAGCGGAATGAACAACCGCTCGGCCGTGCGTCGTGCGACGTCCAGCAGCGTCGCGCGTTCGTCGGCACTGGCGGAGATGTCCAGAAACGTGATTTCGTCCGCGCCTTCGGCTTCATAGTGTTCGGCCAGCGCCACGGGATCACCGACATCGCGCAGCCCAACAAAATTCACGCCCTTTACCACCCGTGCGCCCTTTACATCAAGGCACACAATCAGTCGCCGGGTTAACACGGGCTTTTCACTCCGAGCCGATTTCGAGTTGTACCGCACCTTTGGTGCTGAACACGACGCCCGTTTCGTTTAACGCTTCGCGAAGCGCCATGCCCAGTGCCTTGAACGCGGCTTCGACCACGTGGTGGCGATCTTTGCCGCGCAACACGCGAAGGTGCAGGGTGGCACGGGCGTTGTCGGCCAGCGAGCGCATGAAATGTTCGTACAGCGAGGCCGGAAGCGGGCCGCGGTAGTAGGGCCGTCCACCCAAGTCGACCGCGACGTGCACCAACGCATCATCCATGGGAATGGTGCGTTCACCGTAGCGCGCGCACGTGGCCGGTGCGAACGCCTGCAGCGCGGTGCCCAGTGCGATGGCCACATCTTCAATGAGATGGTGGCGCAGGTCGCCCGTGGCCTTCACGTCCAGATCGAACCCTGCGTACCGCGTCAGCGCGACCAACATGTGATCGAGAAAGGGCTCGCCGGTGGAAACGGTGGCCACACCCGTGCCGGCCGTGAGCACAATGCGGATTTTGGTTTCCTTCGATTCGCGCACGACAACGGTCATGATTCGAACTCCTGGGCAACGTGACGGGCGTCAATTGCGCCGGTGTAAAGGGCCATCCCAAGTACCGCACCGGCAAGTCCGCGGTGTTCCAGCGCTCGCAGGTCATCCATCGAACTGACACCACCCGATGCGAACACGGGCCATCGGCTGGCCTCGGCCACATCTTCCATCAATGGGAGGTCTGTGCCACCCAGTTGTCCTTCCTTGTGCACCGCGGTGACCAACAAGCCTGCCAACGGCAGCGCGGAGAGTTCCTCGACAAAATGCACCACGTTGCGCGGCAGCATTTTGGTCCATCCACGTGTGACAATGTTTCGCTCGCGTACGTCGGCTGCGACGATGAGTTGATGCGGAAACTTCCCAGCCATTTCTTCGAGCCAACTTTCTTCTTCGATGGCACGTGTTCCCACCACCACGTATGTCGCGCCATCGTCCAGCAGACGTTCAATCTGATCTTCGGTACGAATGCCCCCACCCACCTGTACCGGAACCGTGCTCTCGTGCAGAATTTCGCGCACCACTTTCATGTTGTTGCCACGCCCTAACGCTGCGTCGAGATCGACCACGTGCAGGCGTTGAAAACCCTGGTTCAACCAATCGCGCGCGACCGATGGCGGGTTGGGCAATCGTACCTTTTCGTTCGCGAATTCGCCGCCCACCAGTTGTACGCAGGCCCCGTCGCGAAGATCAACTGCCGGAATTGCAATCATGTGAGGCTCGAGGGGAGTGAATCGCGATCTGTCGCGTTGCGAACTGCTACTACTTCGTTCAGGAATGCGCGCACAAACAACACGCCGGCGCGGCTGGATTTTTCCGGGTGAAACTGGGCACCCACCGCATGCCCCGAGCGCATCACGGCCGGAAAGCGGTCGCCTTCATGTTCGCTCCAGGCTACGACCTGTGAGAGCGCACTACCGGTTGGACGGCCCACAAATGAATTGGCGTAATACGCCAGCCGCAAGTCGGACTGCGCCAAGAGCGGATCGACCGACCAGGCGTACTCGAGCGCGTTCCAGCCAATTTGTGGAACGCGCGTCGCGCGCAACTGCTCGACTTGTCCGGAAAAGATTCCCAACCCCTGGCCCGGTCCTTCCGTGCTGCCTTCAAACAGGAGTTGCATGCCTAAACAAATGCCCAGGCACGGCAACCCTCGCTGTATGGCATTCCGCATCGCCTCCAATCCCGGCGCCAGGCGTTCGGCAGCCGGCGCAAACGCACCGACGCCCGGCAGAATCAAGGCATCGCCGTCTTGCACCGCGTGAACGGGATTGCTTTCCACGTGTACGGTGGTGTCTGCGGACTCCAGCGCCTTGACGAGCGAATGCAGATTGCCAGCGCCGTAGTCAAAAACCGTTACGCGTAGGGGACGCATATCAGAACTCATGTCTCCTTACGCGCAACGGCCAGTGCCGCGAGGCATCGCTGCATCATGTGCTCCGGACCGACGGTAATGCGCAATGCATCGCCAACAACGGCCAACCCGGCGAACGCCCGCACTGCAATGCCGTTGTTGCGCATGTGCGCGGCCACGGCCAGCGCACTGGGCACTGGCACCATCACGTAATTCGCTTCAGAGGGCAACGGCATAAGCCCCATGGCCTTTAGCGATTCGCGAAGGGCGGTGCGTGCCGCCTGCGCGTCCTTCACGCGGTCCTGCACCCAGGGCAACCCGTTCTTGATGGTCGCGCTCGCCACGCGTTCGGCGATAGCGTTTACCTTGAACGGGCCACTGGCTTTGTCAATTTCAAGCAACAGTTCCGGGCGGCCCACTGCGTAACCAATACGCAGCCCACCCAGTCCGAACGCTTTTGACATGGTGCGGAGCACCAATAATCGCTCGTCCTGAGGCGCACGGGTTGCCCACGACGAGTTCGCAAACTCGGCGTAGGCTTCATCCACAATTACAATCCCGTCGCTTTCGTCCAGAATGCGACGGACGGACGCTTCGGGAATTGGCGTGCCGGTCGGATTGTTCGGCGCGCACAAGTAGATGATACGAGCCTTCGTGGCCAGCAAACCGTCTACGTCAATATTCCAGTCTGGCAGCACGGGCACGCCCACCGGAGTCAGGCCATTCGTGCGTGCGAAGTAGGACGACATCGAAAAGGTCGGATCGGAATACGCCACGACATCACCCGGCTCGGCAAACGCGCGCATGCTGCAGTCGAGGATGTCATCAGAACCACATCCCAGCACAATGGTCGCGGGATTGTTGGTGCCGATGTATTCCGCCAGCTGCGCCAGCAACGGTGAGATGGGCTGCGAGGGGTAGTTGTACAACGCGCGCTCATCGCAGGCCTTCAGGGCTTCAACGGCTGCGGGAGGCGCGCCCCACTGATTGGTGTTTTCGGACAGCTCGACGTCCACCGGTGTCATCAGGGGCACGTAGGGGCGCAGTGTTGCGTATGAATCGCGCGGCAGGCGCGCGATTCCGTCTATCTGTGTTGAGCTCATGATGATTGAGAGTGAGAGGCAACACGCGTACCCCAGTGACGCGCGGCGTTGGCGTGCGCGGGCAGCCCCTCGGCGTCAGCGAACACGGCAACATCGGCGGACAAACTGGCAGCAGCCTCCACACTGACTCGTTGCCACGACGTCCAGCGGATGAAATCCAACGTTGACAATCCCGAGTAACAGCGGGCAAGGCCCGCCGTTGGCAACACGTGGTTGGCACCCGTCATATAGTCTCCAAAGGCGACCGAACTGCTTTCGCCCGCAAAGATCGTCCCGGCTGAACGAAGCTTGGACAGCGCCAGGTGCTGGTCGTCCGAACCGAGCGCCAGCAACAGGTGTTCGGCTGCCCATTCGTTGGCAAACTGGATGGCGGCCTCAAGCGACTGCACGGAGAGCAGCGCACCACGCGATGACAACGCAGAACGTATGACGTCGCTTCGGGCGGCTGACTGCAACACATCCTGAACGGCGTTGGAAATGCGCTCGCATGTCTGCGCTGCGTTCAATCCGGTCACCAGCACAATGACCGCAGCCTGCGGGTCGTGTTCTGCTTGCGCTGCAATCTCGTTGGCCACCACCGTCGCATCTGAAGAATGGTCGGCAATGACCAGCAACTCGCTAGGGCCGGCGGGAGAATCAATGGCCACTTCGCCTACGAGCTGCAACTTGGCTTCTGCGACAAACGCATTACCCGGCCCAACCACCCGATTTACTCGCGGAATGGATTCTGTTCCGCACGCCATGGCCGCAATCGCGCCGGCGCCGCCTACCGCGAAGACACGATCGACCTTGGCCAATGCCGCTGCGGCGAGCACCACTGAGGCCACTTCGCCGGTGGCTGTTGGCGGAGAGCACACAATGACTTCGCCAACTCCGGCCACACGCGCGGGAATGGCGCCCATGAGCAACGAACTCGGATACGCCGCGCGACCGCCCGGCGCGTACACACCGACGCGTGCCAACGGGTCAGGTCGCCGGCCCACCGTGATGCCCGGCTCGGGCGACACTTCCATCGCAACCGGCAGAAATGCGCGGTGCACTGTTTCGATGTTGCGCGCGGCGCGCTCCAATGCAGCGCGGAGCGCAGGGTCCAGCCCGTTGAGCGCCTCGTTCCAGCGTGCGCGCGGCACCTCCAACGCGTTCAGAGTCGCGCCGTCAAACCGCTGGGCCATGTCATACAGCGCACGATCTCCCCGATCCCGAACATCCTGCACCACTGCCGCCGTCAGTGCGCGCACGTTTCCGTCACGCTCACTGGCGCGTGTCATCAGTATGCGGCGTGTTGCCCGGTCGAGAGATTCGAGGGTCCCAAGGCCCAGAAATAAACCAGCGTTGTTGTTCATGGCACCAGACGTTCAATGCGCGTAATGAGAATTCCTTCACCACCAAGTGCGCGCAGTTGAGAGACCGTGCGATACACCGCGGCCGCCGGCACGACGGCATGTACCGCGACAAACGCTCCACCTCCTGCGATATCAATGACTGTCGGCCCATTTAAACCGGGAAGCACCTTCCGCACCTCGGCCAGTGCATCGCGTGGTACATTGGCCATCAGATACCGTTGTCCGCGTGCGCGAATCACTGCCGCTAACGCGGTCACCAATTCGTCGAGCTCTCGCATTCGATCGGCATTGCCGCCTCGTGGGCCTTCCGGCACGGTGATGAGGTGCGCGGTCGATTCAAAAACAGTTGCGACTTCGTGCAGGCCGTTCACGCGCAATGTCGATCCCGTTGATGTGATATCGAGGATGACATCGGCAATTCCCAGGTGCGGTGCAATTTCGGCAGCACCGGACACCGGAACGACCACCGCAGACATTCCGCGTTCGGCAAAAAACTTTGCGGCGATGCGGGGAAACACGGTCGCGACGCGCGTTGGGTTCGGGTTTCGGGCCATTGCTTCCAGGCTTCTCAACTCACCTTCGTCTCGGGCGGCGATGACCAGGCGGCATCGTCCAAAGCCCAGGTCGAGGCGCGAGGTCAGGGAACGCTCGGATTCGGTCACGAGGTCCCAGCCCGTTACCCCTGCGTCAGCTGCACCGTCGGCGACGAATTCGGAAATGTCCTGGGCGCGCACAAAAATGGCTTCGAATTCGCCTCCCAGCGAGGCGGTGAGTGCCCGGTCGCTGGTTGACCGGACTTCCAGTCCGGCGTCATTGAAAAGTGCGCGGGTGTCCTCACTCAGGCGTCCTTTGTTCGGTAGCGCTATTCGGAGCATATCCAGGGGTGCAAGTTGTTGTAAGACAAAGATTTGGCTGTTGGCCAGAAACAAAAAAGCCCGTCCATTGGACGGGCCGGGACCAGCAGTTGGGGAAGGCGGTCGGTTCTAGCGCCGACGCAGCTCACAGCCCAATGCTCCCCGACCCGAATGGCCGTGGCTGAAATGGCTATGATGGTGGTGCGAGTTGGAACGCTGCATAGAGGTTGAGGGTAGCGGGGGTGCCCACTGGACGTCAAGCGTCTGGCGTGTCCAATTGCCGAGGCAATTGCATCTGGGAGAGTTTGTGAATAAATTCACGAGGCTTGCCCTCTTCAGGTTGACGAGGGCGCAAAACAGGAAAGACGCGACGGCACGCGGCAATTACTCGATCGGGCTTGGAGGCCTCTCGAACATGCGGTTTTTAGGAATGGCAGTGGTAACAGGTGCGGCGCTGATGCTTGGCGCGTGCGGCGGAACCAAGGAAGCAACGACGGACTCGACGGCTGGCGCAACTGCGGGCGCCATGGCGCCGGCGGCGGCCATGGCGATGATGCCCATCACGGGCACCACGCACGAAATCCAGATGGTTGGCGACGCCACCACGTACAAGTACGTGCCAGCCGAGATCACGATCAAGGCGGGCGACGGCATCAAGTTCCTCATGGTTAGCGGTGGCCCACACAACGTCGCGTTCGACCCGGCCACGCTTCCGGAAGCCGTGAAGACGCAGTTGATGGCGAACATGACGGAGCAGGTGACGGAATTGTCGGGCAAGTTCCTGATGACGGCCGGCGAATCGTACGTCCTTTCGTTCGCGGGCGTCGCCCCGGGCACGTATGACTTCTTCTGCACGCCGCACCTGGCCATGAACATGAAGGGCAAGGTCACGGTTCAGTAGTCAATGCGGTGACGTACACGTACCGCTGTGTACGTGGCTGCACGGTGGCAAAGGTCGTGGGGGCTGGCGCAAAGCGCTGGCCCCCACGCTTGTTTGAACGGTAACGATGGCGACAAAAACCTTTGCAATTCCGAGTGCGCGACGGGCCGCGTGGATGACCGCCCGTGCCCGCAACGCCGCCAGACGTGGCGGGCTGGTGGCTTCCGTCGGGTTGCTCGCGGTCACGGCGACGTTGCTGCTGCTGGTGTTGCTGCCGCGCGAAGTCAATCGTTCGGTGCGCGCGCGTGTTGATGCGCTGCCTGAACCCGCTGACACCACGATGCTGCTCGCGAACGTGACCGGTGCCTTGGATCGGCTCCGCAACGCCGAAGCAAACCTGCAATCGCTGCGTGTCGCGTACGCCGATCGCGTGGCCAGTGCGACGGCCAACCCAAGTGCCGCGAACGTGTCGGCACCCGAGACGGCGTCCGGCCAAATTGCCGAACCATCTGAAGCGCGCAAAGAGTTGATGCTGCGGGTGGCGCGTGCACGATCCGCGCCGTTAGTCGAGAACTTTCGTGCGGTAGGCGACGCCGACTTCCTGCGCAATGACGCGGCGGTGCGCGTTTTGCTGGATTCGCTCAATGAGGTACATCGCGATCGCGAAGCATACGCCGCGCTGGGCGGGCCAGACGCGCGGTACGCGGCCATGACCGCGCGCCTCACCACGTTGGGTCAACGCCTGCTGCTCATGGCAGAACAACGTTTGACATTCCATCAGGGCCGCACCGCAACCGCGTCGGCACCTCCCGCCGATTCGACAGCCGTTGTCGGGAACGATTCGCTGCCGCAACGCATGGACACCACAATGCTGGCGCAGGGGGTTCCGTTCGCAGGGGACAGCACATTGGATCGGGCGGCGCGCGCGATCATCGATTCGGCCAAGGTCAAGTTGCTGACGGCCGAGCAACTGCTCATGGCGGCGCGTGAAACGAATGCGAGCATTACACGCGAGCGGCAACGTGCGGTAGCAGGCGCCCCAGCGCGTGTGCCACCATTCGCCATGCTCCTGGCCTCGTTGGTGCTGGGTTTGGCGCTGGGATATGGAGTGGCGTTCTATCGCGAACTGCAGTCGCCGCGAATTGCTGACGCGGCGGAAGTGGAACGCGTGATCGACACGCGGGTTATCGTTCACACCGGCCCCTCGCAATCGGCGCGTCAACTGCGCCATCGCCGAGAGAGCGACGACGCGTCGGCGCCCGTTGTCGACACCGCGAGCGAATCGTATCAACTGCTGCATGTGACACTCACGGGGTTCGGTGATACGTCACGCGAAGTTCAAGTTTTCAGCAACGACGCCACCCTTGGCGCGACCGTCGGGGTCAATCTCGCGGTAGCCGCAGCACGCGACTCGAGGTCCACCTTGCTGGTGGATACGAGCGCTCCTCATTCAACGGTGGCGCGACTGCTGCACCACACGACACCCCCATTGCGCCGCGCCACCGGATCAGACGGATCATCCGAGGCATCGACGTCGGGGAGTATGCTCAGCACGTTGCGTGCGCAATTGGTTCGGGCACGCGTCGGACGCAACCTGACAGTCGACACCGTGTCGTTGACCTCTTCGGAAGCCGCAGAAGCCCTGCGTGAATTGGAGAACGCCTATGACTTCACGGTCATTGTCCACGGAGACGCGCCACCGTCCCCGGACATCGCCCCTCATGCGGATGTGATTCTCTGCGTGCGGGTTGGTGTCACCCGCCTTGACTGGATTACCACGAAAGCCGCCGAAGTGCGTGACCGCCATCAGCGGCTTCGGGCCGTATTGCTGTGGGCTGCCCGCGCACCGGCCCATGCGTGATACATGCGCCGCCTCGCCTTGTCACACACCATCTGCTACCGTGATGTATGTGGGCTGATACACTTCTCAACCTTGAACAGGGGCACTTGCTCCGCCTTGGCATCTGGGCCGCTGCCAGTGTGGCGGTGGGTGCGCTATTGCTGCTGCTGCTCCGCAAGCATGTCGCCATATTCGTTCGCCACTTTGCCGTGCAGTTGGTTGGGTGGGGTGTCGTGGACGGCGCGTTGGTGGCCTGGGGGTGGAACGATTTAGCCCTTCGTGATTACGCGAGTGCCACACAGTTGCAAAATTTTCTCTGGCTCAACGTTGGGCTTGATGCCGGCTACATCGGGGTGGGCATCACGCTGGCAACCGCCGCGTGGTTAATGGGCAAACGTTTGGGCGGATTAGGCGCCGGCGTTGGTGTGGTGGTACAGGGCGCTGCGTTGCTGGTGCTCGATTTGCGCCTGCTCATTCTGATGGATGCGGCGCGAGTGGCCCTCGAACCCGCGCGTTCGGGGGTGTGGCTTTCAGCGTGAACACCACGTGGCCGATTCGCCCCCACCATTGACAGCCGACGCCCGTAAGACATGCTTGCGTTCTCGCCAAGTCGCCTTCTCCACACCAGTTTTATGGAACCAGCAATTCCCGACCTCCGAAACGCACCGAAGGCCGAGGCCTACGCTGAACTGCGTCAGATGCAGGCGTTGCTGCTGGAGGGCAGCACCGATGTGATTGCCGACATGGCAACAATTTCGGCGCTGCTGCATCACGCATTCGGCCATCTGTGGACGGGCTTTTACCGGGTGGTTGAACCGGAGCGGCTGTTGCGAGTTGGCCCCTATCAGGGGTCGCTGGGCTGTCTCGAGATCACGTTTGGCCGTGGCGCATGTGGAACCGCCGCGGCGGAAAAGCGTTCGGTGGTGGTGGCCGATGTCCACGCATTTCCCGGTCACATTACTTGCGATCCGCGCTCTCAGAGCGAGATTGTCGTGCCGGTGTTCGATGCCCAGGGCGGCCTCATCGCGGTGCTCGATATTGATTCCGCCGTGCACAACGGCTTTACCGACGACGATCGTGACGGCCTTGAATCGCTGATGACCTGGTTCCGACGCCCGTCATATGTTCCGTTGCCTGCCTGAGCCACCCCGTGTGAGCCACCTTTGAGGTTGTCATGTCCGTGATCGGCTATTCCGACCATATCAACCACGCGTTTGCGTTTGCGGCCAAGCACCATGACCAGCAAGTGCGCAAGGGCACACGATTGCCTTATCTCACCCACCCGGCCAATGTGGCGATCATCCTGACGCGGTACGGTCGCGACGAAGAAACCGTGGTGGCGGGCATTCTGCACGACGTCGTGGAAGGCTGTGTGCGCGAAGGCTGGTCCACCGAAAAACTCGAAGAACGCATTGGCAGCAAGTTCGGCAACACCGTGCTGAACAGCGCACTTTCTGTGGCCGAACGACGTCTGGATGATGACGGCATTGAACTGTCCCACGACGATCGGAAAACAGACTATCTGGCGCGACTCACGCTGGCGACGGAAGAGGCGTTGTGGGTGTCCGCCGCGCACCACCTGCACAACATCAACACCATCCTGTGGGATGTGCGGCGCACCGCATTTCCTGAGACAGTCTGGGGTCGGTTTGTTGCCGGAAAAGACGGCACGGTGCAGATGTACGCGGACATTTCCGCGCGATTGCAGGAGATTGGATTTCGTGGAGCGATTGTGGACGAACTTCGCAGTGCGACGGAGGAGTTGCAGGCGTTGAGCCGGGGCTGAACAGCAACTGCAACGACTTGTGTACGATGAACTGCGGAGCACAACAGACGGACCGCGGAAACGGCGAACTGCCGTAGGGAGGATGGCCTACAACGCGTACGTTCGCGCCACATACGCGTTCAATATGTCCAGAAACTCCGGCACAATGCGATCGCCTTTGAGCGTGGTGAATAACTGACCGTCCACGTACACCGGCGCTTTCGGTTCTTCGAACGTGCCCGGCAACGAAATGCCGATGTTCGCGTGTTTCGATTCGCCCGGGCCGTTCACGACACACCCCATGACCGCCACCTTCATTTCAACGACACCGGGGTGTTGTTCGCGCCACACGGGCATCTGCTCGCGCAGGTATCCCTGAATATCCTCGGCCATGTGCTGAAAAAACGTGCTGGTGGTGCGACCGCAGCCGGGACACGCGGTTACCTGCGGTGCAAAGCTGCGCAACCCGAGTGACTGCAACACCTGCTGCGAGATAAACACTTCCTCGCGACGGTCGCCGTTGGGTTTGGGCGTGAGCGAGACACGGATGGTGTCCCCAATGCCCTCCGACAGCAGAATGGCGAGGGCCGCCGTGCTGGCGACGACGCCCTTGTTACCCATGCCGGCTTCGGTCAGCCCAAGGTGCAGCGCGTAATCGCAACGGGCCGCGAGGCGACGATAACACTCGACCAGGTCGGGCACGACGGAAATCTTCGCGCTGATAATGATGCGATCGTGCGCGAGTCCCACTTCTTCCGCCAGTGCTGCGGAACGTAGCGCACTTTCGAGCATGGCATCCATGTACACGTCCTGCGCGGCACGCGGCGTGGTGCTCGCTGCATTCGCGTTCATCATGTCTGTCAGCAATGTCTGGTCGAGCGAACCCCAGTTCACGCCAATACGCACCGGCTTGTTGTGCTCGATAGCCGCCTGCACGATGGTGGTGAAGTTCGTGTCGCGATGACGCGTTCCCACATTACCAGGGTTGATGCGATACTTGTCCAGCGTCGCCGCGCATTCCGGATATTTGGTGAGCAGCAAATGCCCGTTGTAGTGAAAGTCGCCGACTATCGGGACATCCAGACCGCGGTCGGTCAAGCGCTGGCGAATTTCCGGAACGGCCTGCGCCGCTTCGTCGTTGTTCACGGTAATCCGCACCACCTGTGAACCGGCTTCATAAAGCTCGGCCACCTGCTGCGCCGTGCCGGCTGCATCGGCGGTGTCGGTGTTGGTCATGGATTGCACGACCACCGGGTGTGCACCGCCCACGGAAACGCCGCGAACCACTACGGAAGTCGAAGGACGTCGGGAACCGAAAGCCACGCGAATGCTCGTTCAGGTCAAGAAGTGAATGGCCTGCCGCGACGTGGTGACGTCGACGGGGCCAGTGGGTACCCTTGGGTCTCTCGCCAGTACCCTAAAGTGAACCCGGAAATGCATACGCGAAAGGTAGCGCCCCATGCGGCGTGGCCCCAACTTTCCTTGATGGACGAGCCGCAAAATTCGCCGGACAACGCGATGGATGACCGGGACGATGGTTCGGCGCAGACGCCGCGCGGGGAGGATGCGCAGCGGGGAGATTCGCGCGAGAGCACATCGGAACCCCCACGCCTCTCGTTCAAGCGTCGCAACTGGGGGAAGCTGCTGCTGCTCACGCTCGTGATGTTGCCGGTAATGGTGTTCGCTATCTGGAGCGTTTTCGCGCTCAATTGGAGCTATTCTGAAGGCGTGCGGCCTGGGTTCGTGCAGAAAATCTCGCGAAAGGGTTATCTTTGCAAAACCTGGGAGGGGGTGCTTTACACCGATCTCAAGGGCTTTCGCGCCGACAGCTTTCAGTTCACGGTTCGTAGCGACTCCATCGCCCGACTCCTGCAGTCACTGAGCGGAAAGCAGGTCAGCCTGGACTATCAGCAACACGTCGGCGTGCCGTCATCGTGTTTTGGGGATTCGGAATACTTCGTCGTCGGTGTGCGTGAGCTGAACAAGTAACGTGGATGCGGTCGTGGTCGGTGCGGGTATTGCGGGATTGGTGTGTGCGCTGGAACTGACGCGCGCGGCACGGTCTGTCGTCGTGCTGGAAGCAGAAGCCGACGTGGGCGGTCGGGTGCGGACCACCTGGAGGGACGGCGCGGCACTTGATCACGGATTTCAGGTGTTGTTTACCGCGTATCCCGTGCTCACGTCGTATCTCGATTTGCCGGCGCTCGACCTTCAGCCATTCCGGCCTGCGGGTCACGTTGTCACGAGCAAGGGCGACTCGCTGGTGGGTGATGCACTGCGCGATCCCACCCTGCTGGTCGATGCCATCCGGCCGGGCGTCATTCCACTCACCGACAAACTGCGGTTGCTGGCGCTCCGACAGTTCGCGCGCCGACGCAGTATTGAAGAGTGTTTCGCGCCGCAGTACACGGCGATTTCCACGCGGACATTTCTGTTGCAGCGTGGTTTCAGCGCGCAAACCATCGATGGATTTTTTGCCCCGTTTTACGGCGGCATTCTGCTTGATCGCACGCTCACTGCGCACGCCGGCGTGCTGTTGTTCACCTTCAAGATGTTGGCCGAAGGGGACACGGCGATTCCCGCGCGCGGCATGGGTACGATTACGCAACAGCTGGCCGGGCGTTTGCCGCCAGATACCGTGCGAACGCGCCAGCGCGTCGAGCGCGTCGACACTCAGAACGGCCGCGCGACGGGTGTCACACTTGTCGATGGAACTCGTGTCGACGCGAAACACGTCGTGCTCGCGACCGATGCGCCGTCGGCCGCGCTGTTGACTTCAACCGCGGGTGTCCCGTCAGTGGCGAGCGTTCTCGGCTTGGGCAGCACCACGCTGTACTATTCGGCGAGAACTGCGCCACTGCCGGGACGAAGTCTGTGGTTGAACGCGGATGCAAACGCTGTGATCAGTCACGCGATAACGCTGACCGAAGTCGCGCCGCAGTACGCGTCGGGTAAAGCGCTGCTTGCGGCCACCGCTGTGGGGGTAGCTGCTACGCAACCGGACGACGTGTTGGACCGCGCGGCGCGGCGCGAGTTGTCACAGACGGCACGTCGTGCGCAGTTGCCGGAGCTTCCGCCACTGACGTTGGTGGCGTGTTATCGCGTGCCGTATTCGCAGTTTGCGCAGCCGCCTGGAATGGCGACGTTGGGGGCCGAGGTGTCGCCGAATGTGGCGGGGCTGTGGAGAGCGAGTGAGGTGATGCACTCCAGTTCACTGGAGGGCGCAGCGCGGGGTGGCAAAGCGGCTGCTATGGCGGTGATCGGCGCGGGCGGATAAGTCGCCCTACTGCGCCACCCCCGTCTCCCACGCCTTCCGAATGCGCGCGCCACACACCGCCGACGCTTCGCCGCCGCCCGCAAGACTGAGTCGCGCCACAATACCATACAGTGACTTGTTCGCGTTAATCCAGGGATAAAATCCGAACGCACCCGCACTACTGAACGCGCCGTCACCCGAGATCGCGTCAACTTCCACCCAGTGTCCGATGGAATAGTGCCAGTTCACACCGCCACCAATTGGTGTGTTGATGGCCGTCGAACACGTGGCGGGATTCGTACACGTCGACGTGGTGCCAAGCAATGCGCCAATACGAAGATTGCCCGCGAGAGTTTTTTGCAGGAACACCGCGTAGTCGGCGGCACTGCTGCGAATTCCCCCGGCCAGTTGCGGCTGCGTGTACAGGAGCCCGATTTCGGTACCCAACACGCGGCGCACTTCGCTGGTCAACGCGGCGTTCGCCATGGCTCCGATGTTCATACCCGGCGCGAGCAAACTGGCGTGTTTCTGCATGTGTCCGCCGTCGTACGCGAACCGGCCGATGTTGGCCGGCGTGAAGATGCCATTCGTAGAGCGCGCCACACACGAACCCACGGTGTCGTCGTTGTTGCAGCCTCCAGGCGTGAAGTTGGTGTAGCCACTGCGAAATGTGAGAAACTGAATGTCTTCGGCGGTCAGTGATCCATTGCGACGTTCGGCAACGTACGCCCCATACACCCATTTGGAGGCGGACGCGATGGACATTTGTGTTTGTGCGGTATACGTCGTCGGGTTGCCAACCTTGTTGACGGAACCGCTGCCAAGCCTCGCCGTGGCGTCGCCAATTTCCCAGTAAAACGGCTGTATGTCGGCACACAGTCCGGTCGAACGTTCGGCCGTGGTTTTGGCGGCGGCGATGCGTTGCGCCAAATCGCCAACGGGGGCCGGGCCGATGGGCCCACCGGTGCTGTCACCGCCGTCGTTACAGGCGGTCAGAAAGGGGACGAGTAAGGCGCGCAAAACGGAAAGGACGGAACGCGATCCAAAAGTCATAGTGGGAGTGTGTCCGAAGAATGGTCGGATCGTCTGGCGCACGGGGTGCTATGTGTAGTGACGTCAGAGACCGCCGATGGTTAACGCCGATGTGATGGTTGGTGGCACGGTCCGTCACCCTTCGCCCAGACTGATTTCGCAGCAGCGACTACGTCCCCGATGGCTCATCCGGGTGCGCACGCGGGTAACAAAACAGCCTGCGCCACGTACGGACCAACGCGTTCGGGACTGCGGGTGTCCATCAGGTTGCGCAGTCGCGTTGGCTGTTTCCCTCAATCACCAACCCATGCGTTCTCGGCGTTTCCCCACTCGGAACTTTTCTCGACACGATGCACAAGTGAACCCTTCATCCATGATGGCCCGACCCGTATCAACCGTGATGCGGCAAGCCCTTTTCTCGATCACCGGCGCGGCCTTGTCACTTGCGCTAGTCAACTCCACGCCCGCTCAGTCCCGCCTTTCCACAGCTGGCGAAGGACCGTCGCACGCGTTCACCCTCAATCCGTTTTTCGTCCTGGCCGGCTGGATTTCCGGCGAGTACGAGCAGCGCGTCAACTCGTCGCTCACGTTGGGTGCCGGGGCCAGTTATGTCGATTTCTCCGACCAGCGCTACACGAGTTTCGAATTGAAGGCGCGTCTCTATCCCAACGAAAAGGCCATGCGCGGTTTCGAAATGGGCCTGGGTCTTGGAGTCACGGCGGTCGATACCGACACGGACGACAACGATTGCGGCGGGCTCCCATGCGGCGCAACCGAGAAAACTACGGTCACTACGCCCACGGTGAGTCTGGAGTTCGGGCATCAATGGAACCTGGGAGAGAACCGGCGCACCATTCTCGCGTTGGGTGGTGGTGGCAAACGGTTTCTCGCATCGAAAAAAGATCTCAACGATACCCCGCGAGTGATTCCGTTTTTCCGTGTCGCGATTGGTTACGGCTGGTAGGCTTGGCGGTTTGATCGCTCGTGCACCAGAAAAAGGGCCCGACAACGCGTCAGGCCCTTTTTTTCTCTGCTCGAACGATGCAGGCGTTACCGCTTCGTTAAGCGAACTTCCAGTTCGTTGCCTCGCGGCGCATCCAATGGCTGGAGACTGGCTTTTGCGGCCACCAGCTGTTCGGCTACCGCCTTGGGACCGGTCCCCCCAATCACCTCGCGCATCGCGAGCGACGCCTCGGCGCCGAGTGCCTGGCGCGTGTCGGGCCCGAACAACGCATGGGTTTCAGTAAACCGTTCGGTGGGAAAATCGGCGAGATCGATGCCGGTCTCTTCTGATGCACGAATGAGCGAGCCCACCGCCCCGTGTGCTTCGCGAAACGTGGCGCCCTTGCGGACGAGATAGTCGGCGAGGTCCGTCGCCATCATCGCCGTGGACACCGCCGCGCGCATGCGCGCCCGATCGAACCGCAGTTCGGCAACGGCGCCGGCCATCGCCGGCAGCACCAGCAACATCGTGTCGACCGCGTCGAACAACACGCGTTTGTCGTCCTGCAAGTCTTTACTGTAGCCGCTGGGCAATCCCTTGATGGTTGCCATCAACGACACCAGGTCGCCCAGCACCCGCGCGCCCGAGCCGCGTGCCAATTCGAACACATCGGGATTTCGTTTTTGCGGCATCATGCTGGAGCCGGTGGAAAACCGGTCCCCAAATTTCACAAAGCCGAATTCGCTGCTGCCGTACACGATGAGATCTTCCGCAATGCGCGAGCAGTGCGCGGCGATCATGGCGCAGACAAACACGGTTTCGGCGACAAAGTCACGATCACCCGTGGCGTCAATGCTGTTGGGCGACACCGCGCCGAAACCCAGCGATTCCTTGAGCAATACCCGCGATACCGGAAACGCACAGCCGGCAATGGCTCCGGAGCCCAGCGGCAGCACGGAGGTCGCGCGCGTCGCATTGATCAGGCGGGTGCGGTCGCGATCGAGCGGCCAGAAGTGCGAGAGCAGCCAGTGCGCGCCGCTGACTGGTTGGGCGCGCTGCAGGTGCGTATACGCGGGCAAAATGGCGTCCTGCAGCGGCTCTGCCTGCGCCAGCAAGGCATCCTGGAGGCCGCGTACGGCGGCGTCGAGCATGGCACACGCGTCAATGGTCCACAGTCGCGTGGCAGTGGCTACCTGATCGTTGCGAGAGCGCCCCGTGTGCAGTTTGGACGCGACGGTCCCCGCTTCCTCGTGCAGGAGCCGGTCAATCATCGTGTGAATGTCCTCGTCGGTCGCGACTGGCTGCGCACCCTCGGCGAGGCGCGCACCCACACTGTCCAGGCCGACCCCGAGCGCGGTGCTTTCATCGCGCGTCAACACCCCCGCGTTCCAGAGCGCAATTGCCCAGGCCTTGGACAACCGCACGTCGTGCGGCCACAGGCGGAAATCGGTACCGATGGATCGATTGACGGCGTCCAGCAACGGCGACGGTCCACTCGCAAAACGTCCGCCCCACAATTGGTGGGCGCCCGCTTTGCCACCGGCGGGCCGATTGGGGTCAGGATTCACAGCGGGCGGATCGGGCGCACCAGTGTGCGTCATCGAACACTCCAGGACGTGGGATAATTATGCAAACGTTTCGCATAATCAGTAGATACCGATGCCGCGGATGGCGCTACGCAGGAGGCGTTGGCCGAACGAGGTCGGCGGGGGTTCGATCACGCGGCTGTACGAAGATAGTTGCGCAGCCGCTTCACAATGCGATCGCGCCCCTGCGGGGAGCGGCAGATGATGAGTACGGTGTCGTCACCGGCCAGGGTGCCCAGCACATCGGGCCAGGAAGCCGAGTCGAGGGCGGCGGCCACGGGTTGCGCGCCGGAGGCGACGGTGCGCACGACCACCATGACCTGCACCGATTCGACGCCGACCAGCAGTTGGGGCAGGAGGCCCGCGAGCTGCGGCGCGTGGTCCTCCGGTGCCGACTCGGAGAACGCGTAGCGCGTTTTGCCGGTCGCGTCGGGAATGCGCGCGAGGCGCAGTTCGTGCAGGTCGCGCGACAGCGTTGACTGGGTGACGGCCCAGCCGCGTTTGTTCAGTTGTCGTCGCAGCTCCTCCTGGCTCGCGATATCGCGGGCTGCCACTATTTCGCGAATGGCACTTTGTCGTTCGCTTTTGTCGGACACGCCGCCTCACGGGAATTGGTTGCACGGGCATCGCCACTCCGGCTCGGAGCGTCGGTGGCGCCGCCGGCCGCACTCGGCGCGGTCGGACGGCGCGATTGACACCAGCGGAATGTATAATTATGCATTCCTTGTGCATAATATCCCTGTAGGAGTTCTGGGTGCAAGCGGGTACGCTGGTCGAGAGCTGTGCGCGTTGATTGCAGGCCACCCCCACCTCTCGCTGGCCTTTGCGACCGCCAATGCGCAGCGTGGCACCACCTTGCGGGTCAAGGCGGCGTCGCGCGTGCATGACATCCCGCTGGTCGGGACGGAGGACATCAATCTCGCCAACGCCGCCTTGGTGTTTTCTGCGCTGCCGCACGGGGCGAGCGCGGAATGGGTCGCGCGAGCCATTGCGGCCGGTGCCCGGGTGGTCGACCTGTCCAGCGACATGCGTCCGGGGCAGGGCGGGAATACGCACGCCCTGCCCGACGGTGTGCCGTCCCATCCCCCGTACGGACTCACCGAACTGTTTCGCGAACACATTCGCGGCGCCCAGGTCGTCGCCAATCCGGGCTGTTATGCAACCAGCGTGCTGGTGGCGCTCGCGCCGCTGGCGAAAGCCGGGCTCATTGCGCCGGGCAGCACGGTGTCCATTGCTGCGTCCAGCGGCGTGAGCGGAGCCGGTGCCTCCCCGAAACTCGAATATCTGTTTGCCGAAGTCACAGGGAACTTCCGCGCGTACGGCGTAGGCAACGCGCATCGGCATCTCTTTGAAATGCGTGACACGCTGCACCGACTCGGCGCCGACTGCGACCTGCTGTTTACGCCGCACCTGCTGCCGGTCGATCGGGGCATTTTGTCAACCATTGCGGTGACGCTGACTCACGAACTGGCCGATGCCATGGCTCCGTTTCGTGACTGCTACGCGGGCGAACGATTTATCGAACTCACCTCGGCCTTGCCCGCACTCACCGATGTCGCGCACCGCAACGTCGTGCGCCTACACGCCATGCAGCCGATGGGTATGCGCCAGCCGACGTTGCTGGTGTTGAGCGCCATTGACAATCTCATGAAGGGTGCCGCCGGACAGGCCCTGCAAAACGCGAATCTCATGCTGGGTTTGGACGAAGCGGCCGGACTCCCGGCATAACATGAGCAGTACGGGCGCCATCACCGTGGTAAAACTGGGTGGGCGGACGCAGAGCGACCCGCTGTTGCCGGCGGCGCTGGCGGCGCGCTGGCACCGCACCAACGGTCGGCTGGTCCTTGTACATGGGGGCGGTGATCAGATTTCCTCGCTGCAGCGTTTGCGAGGAGAGGAGCCGGAGTTTATCAACGGACGTCGGGTCTCGTCACCGCTGGTGCTGGAGCTGGTGCGCATGGTGCTGTCCGGTGCCGCCAATAAACAATTGGTGTCGGCGTTGACTGCGGCGGGGGCTCCTGCGGTTGGTATTTCCGGGGAAGATGCTGCGATGCTGCCGGCAACACCTATCGATGCCGCGCGATTTGGCGCATCGGGCACGCCGGGGGTCTTCGAGTCCGTACTCGTGCAACATCTGCTGGCGGGCGACTACTTGCCGGTCATTTCGCCGGTCGCGGTGAACCTGCACAGCTCGGCCCACGCCGCACTGAACGTGAACGGAGACGATGCCGCCGCGGCCATCGCGGTTGGATTGCGCGCCGAGGAGTTGTTGTTGATGCTCGATGTGGATGGGGTGCTGGATGCTTCGAAGCAACTCATTCCCACCCTGACCATCGCCGATGCAGTGACCCTGGTGCGCAGCGGCGTAGCCGGCGGAGGCATGGCTGCAAAAATCGAGGCCTGCACCCTGGCGCTTCACGGTGGCGTGTCGCGGGTACGTATCGGCAACCTATCGGCACTTTCGCGTGCGGATGGTGGCACCGTGATTACCGCTGCGTAGTATGCGCCACATGTTCCAAACATCGCCGTTTCGCCAATCGACATTCTGCTTCACGTCCCATGACTGCTTCCACGATGAATTCGCCCGTCTCCACTCCGTTTTCGCCAGCGTCGCCATCCGCGCCGTCGGCGGCGGGAACCGCAGTCGCTCCCGTTATCGTCGGCACCTACAAGCGGCAGAAGCCGCTCTTCGTGCGCGGCCAGGGGGTGCACCTGTTTGACGATCAGGGCAAACAGTATCTCGATTTCGTGGCGGGGATTGCCGTGAATGCGTTGGGGCACGCGGATGCGGGTGTCCTGCACGCCATGCAGCAGGCCATGCAGAGCGGCCTCATTCACACCTCGAATCTGTACCGCACCGCACCCGGCGAACGGCTGGCGCAGTGGCTGGTCGATCACTCGTTTGCCGACAGCGTGTTCTTCTGCAATTCGGGAGCAGAAGCCAATGAAGGTGCGTTCAAGTTTGCACGGCGTTGGGGCCGTGGACATGGCGGCGCCTCGAAATTCGAAATCATTGCGCTGCGCGGATCGTTTCACGGGCGGTTGCCGGGAACGCTTGCGGCGACGGATCGTCCGTCGTACCGGCTGCCGTTTCGTCCGCTCATGGGTGGGGTGACCATCGTCGAACGCGACATGGAGGAGCTGGATGCGGCGCTCAACCCGGAGACGGCGGCGGCCGTGATTGTTGAACCCATTCAAGGGGAAGGCGGCGTGCGTGTGGTCGACCCGGGCTTCATGCGCGAGCTGCGCGCCATGACCCGTGAGCGCAACGTGTTGCTCATTCTTGACGAAATTCAATGCGGGTTGGGGCGGACCGGAACGTTGTTCGCGTATGAAGGGCTGGGCATTGAGCCCGACATGATGACCCTGGCGAAACCCATTGCTGCGGGATTGCCGATGGGGGCGATTCTGGTATCGGCCGATGTCGCGACGGCCCTGCAGCCAGGCGATCACGGCACCACGTTTGGTGGCGGGCCATTCATCACGTCGGTGGCGCAACATGTGGTTGAACGTCTGGCCGATCCCGCGATGCTGGCGCACGTGCGACAGACGGGTGCGTGGCTGGGCGAGCAGTTGCAGCAAATGGCCGCACGCACGCGCGCCATTCGCGAAGTGCGCGGGGCGGGATTCATGTGGGGCGTTGATGTCCACGAACCGGCTGGTGCCATTGTGGCGCGCGCGTTCGAGCAGGGGTTGTTGCTCGTCACGGCAGGCGATCACACACTGCGTCTCCTGCCGCCGCTGGTCATGACCCAGGCACAATTGGCAGAAGGGCTGGTCATGATGGAGCACGCTATCACGGCGGGCTAACGGGCATCGTCGTCTGGGTCGCGTTGCTCTAACGCTGTTTGCCGAGTGTGCATCCGCGTGAAACGTATGTGACACGCGTGCGATGCACGTTGCACCACAATTAAGAATTTCCGAAAACCGCACTTTTCTTTTGCCGGGCACTCGTGCGCGTGCGGACCATGCGCAATATTGCCGTCGCCATCACGAGCCTCAGTGATCGGTACGACGTTGCCTTCAGGCAATCGTCGTTTGGCAACGACGGACGTATTCGTCGATGCCGGCGTGGGTTACTCACCGGCGGAGTGGCACCTGTCCTGGCGCGTCGATCCGGCGACGTGCACGAGGACGGATAGGTGCCGCCGGTCGAGGCCACGCCTTCGCGGCCGCGATACGCCCACGCGGCTGCGATACGCCCACGCGGCTGCGATACGCTCACGCGGCCGCGATACGCTCACGCTGCCGCGATACGCCCACGCGGCTGCGATACGCCTTCGTTGCCGGCTACACGCCCACACGCGTTGTCGTGTGAGCGAATGCCATTGTGGTGTAGATTGCCAGACAATGAAAACTCCACCTGCTCCCGCTCTGCACGTCCGACTGGCGTCCGCAGCACTCGTTGGCGCCGGACTGCTAACCGCGCTGTCGCTGCCTGCGCAAACCACCGCGACCCCAGTACCCCGCACCCGGCTCGTCGTGCAGCTCACCATCGACCAGCTGCGCGGCGATTACCTCGATCGGTACGCATCGCAATACACGGGCGGGTTCAAGTGGCTCGCGACCCACGGCGCTGTCTTCACCAACGCGACGCACGATCATGCGGTGACGGAGACGGCACCCGGGCATGCGACCCTCTGGTCGGGTCGATATCCGAGTCACACGGGAATCGTGCGCAACGCCGACGGCGTGCAGGATCCGCAAACGCCGCTGCTCCTTGGCAGCAAGGGCGGCGGCGCCTCGCCATTCCGATTCCGCGGGTCGGCGCTGTTCGACTGGATTCGCAGCGACAACCAGTGGAGCCAGGCGCTGTCGGTTTCGCGAAAGGATCGCGGCGCCATTCTTCCGTTGGGACGCGCCCATCAGAACGTGTTCTGGTACGGGCTGGACGGAAATTTCACGACCAGCCGCTACTACATGGATACCATGCCGAGTTGGGTGCAGCAGTTCAATGCGCGCAATATCACGCAGCCGTATCTCTCGATGGCGTGGGAGCCGTTGCTGCCGCCCGAGGCCTACGCAGAACCCGATTCGCAACCGGCGGAAGCGCAAGGCCGGAATTTTCTCTTTCCGCACAAGATGAATCCGGATTTGCGAAGAGCCCTCGACAGCTTTCCGGAATTTCCCTGGATGGACGAAATCACCGTGGCCTTCGCGCTGAACGGCGTGAACGCGCTCAAGCTCGGATTGGGGAATGGGACGGACGTGCTCTCGGTGTCCCTGTCGACGACGGACGCGGTGGGGCATCGATATGGTCCCGACTCGAAGGAACTGCACGATCACCTGCTGCGACTCGACCGCATGCTCGGAAAGTTTCTCGACTCGCTGTTCGTACTGCGCGATTCGTCGACCATCATTCTGGCGTTGAGCTCTGACCACGGAGTGCAGCCTTTTCCGGGATTGCGGTTTCCCGGCACCGATCCGCTACGCGGCAAAGTGAACATCAAACCGTTGATGGACACCACGCGCAGCCGATTACTTGCCCTGGGAGTGGAGAGCGACGTCCTCGATTTCGAGAGCGGCATGGTGGTGCTGGACAAGGCGCGACTGCGCGCGAAGGGCCTCAATGTCGACTCGGTGGTGCGCAGCCTGCATTCCGCGTGGAGCAAGTTGCCCGGCGTGCAAGCGGTGTATCGCAAGGAAGATCTGCCCCGTCTGGCCGCGTCCGGCAATGTCATCGCCCGTCGCTGGTTGCACGCAATTCCGGAGAATCTTGACGCGGTGCTGGGGGTCTCACTCAAACCCTACCACTACTGGTCGACCGTGAACTACGCCACCCACGGCACGCCCAATCAACTGGATGCCTGGGTGCCCCTGGTGTTCGCGGGCGGGCCGTTCAAAGCCGGGCGATACACGACCGCAGTGCACACCGTAGATGTCGCCCCCACCCTGGCTGCGGCGTTGGGCATACGCCCCATTGAAGCGGTCGACGGCCGGGTGTTGCGGGAAGCGCTGCGCACGCCGCCGCCTCGATCACCCCAACGTCGCTAGTCTGCGCCATGGGGAAACGTCCAGTCAATCGTGGAGCGCGACGTACAGCAGGCCGTGCCGGGGCTGACGGCGACCTGTCGGAATCGGGCGCGCTGCCTCGCGCTTTTGACGAGATACGATTCGGACCGGACCGCACCCTCAACCTGCGCCCGTTGCAGCCAACGGCGACACAGGCCGCTCGGCAAGTGGAGCAGTGGTTGCGACTCAAACAGGTGGAAGGGGCGACCGAAGTACTGGTGATTACCGGGCGCGGCAACCAGAGTGTGGACCGCTCTTCGCCCGTTCGTGAGGCGGTGGTTCGGTTGTTGCCCTCGCTGCGGCGTCGTAACGTGATTCAGCGTTACGTCGAACACACGGCGGGTTCGTTTGTGGTAGAACCGGCGTCGATGTCGGCGCTCTTCGACGCGCCGAAACGAAGACGCGAGCGGCCGCGACCAGTGGAACAGGTCACCCCGGTGACACTGACCGCGCTTGAAGCCGAGACGGTGCACCAGTTGCGGGAGTTGGCGATGCTGACGTTGGCCGGCCTGGGCGTTCACGCGCCAAGTGCCGCGGTGCTGCGTGATGAAATGCAGCATCAGTTTACGCAACTCACCGCCGCTATTCCGGCAGGGGCCAATCAGGAGGCGGTGCTGCAGCAGGCCATCCAACGCGCGGCCGAAGAATTTGAGCGATAAATTCCCTACACCATGAGGCGTTCCGTGTTTGCTTTTCGTCCGATGTTGCCGAACGCGATGTCGCTGTTCCTGCCACTGGCCATAGCCGCCCAGGCGGCCGCACAACCCGCGGCCCAGGTGAAACCGCTGACGGGGTATTCGCCCGCCTCGTCGGTCGATCAGCGCCGGGTGGAGGAAATGGCAATGGGAGGTCCGCAACAGGCCCGTGCGCGCGAACACTCGCGCCAATTGTCGAAAGAGCCGCACGTAGCCGGCACCCCGGCGCAGACGCGCACGCGCGACTACGTCATTGCGGCCATGAAGGACATGGGCATAGAGACGGAGATGCGCGGCTACGAGGTGTGGCTTCCGCACGCAACGAGTGTGCGCGTGTGGCGCATGGGTCGCGACACCACCGAGCTCAATCTGGTGGAGCCGGCTATTGCGAGTGATCCGGTCACTGCCATGCCGGCGTATCTCACGGTGAATGGCTCGAGTGCGGCGGGGGTGGGTGAGGCCGAGCTGGTGTTTGTGAACTTCGGCCTGATTGAGGACTACGCCACCCTCGATTCGCTGAACGTTTCGGTGCAGGGGAAAGTGGTCATCGCGCGATACGGACGAAGCTTTCGCGGCATCAAGGCGCGGGAGGCAGAAAAACGCGGCGCCGTGGCATTGCTCATCTACACCGATCCGCTGGACGACGGGTTTGCGCGTGGTGACGTGTATCCCGACGGTCCGATGCGTCCGTTGGAAGGCGTGCAACGCGGCAGTGTGTTCAATGGCACCGGCGATCCGCTGACGCCGGGGTACGCCAGCAAACCGGGTGCACCGCGTCTGAGCGTCGCGCAGACTTCGTTGCCGAAAATTCCCGTCGTACCCATCAGCGCGCTGAATGCGCAGCAACTCATGCAACAGTTGCGCGGCACGGATATTCCCGCCAACTGGCAGGGAGGCATGTCCATGCGGTATCACGTGGGCCCAGGTCCCACGCGCGTGAAAGTGGAGGTCCAGACAGATGCGGCGACCAACGGGACGAAATCGGTCTGGGATACCTTCGGGATTATTCGTGGTTCGGAATTCCCGAACGAGTACGTCTACATTGGCGGGCATCGCGATGGGTGGGGACCAGGCGCCGCCGACAATGTGAGCGGCGTCGTGAGTGTGCTGGAGTCGGCCAAATCGGTGTCCGAACTCCTCAAGCGTGGATGGCGTCCCAAGCGCAGCATCGTGTTTGCGACATGGGATGCGGAAGAGTGGGGATTGGTCGGCAGCACCGAATATGTCGAAGACGACTCGCTCAAATTGATGCAGGGCGCCGTCGCATATTTCAATCAGGACGTGGCCGCGCAAGGTTCGAGTTTTGGTGGGGGAGGCACACCGTCCATGCGCAGCGTGTTGCGCGACGTGCTGAAAACCATTCCCGATCCGCTGGGTCGCGGCATGCTGTACGATGCCTGGAAAACAACAGCGGGCATTCGCGATACAGCGTCACCGCCCATGGGTGATCCGGGTGGTGGTTCGGACTTTGCCGGTTTCTACAACCATCTGGGCATTCCCATTGCCGAATGGGGATTTGGCGGCCCGTCCGGCACGTATCACTCCACGTACGACACGTTTGCCTGGATGGAAAAATTCGGCGACACCGACTTCAAGTTTCACGCCGCTGCCGCGCGTATTGGGGCCACGTTGGTCGTGCGCATGGCTGACGCCGACATATTGCCGTACGATTACGTGGAGTTTGCGAACACCATGCGACGCTATTTGCCGGCGTTGCGCCGCGGATTTGCCATGAAGGGGTGGGACTCCACCGCCGTCGCGCCGCTGGGCGTTGCGATTGACGGGCTGCAGCGGTCGGCCGAACTGTTCGCGGTGTCGCGTGATTCCATGTTGCAGAAAACCCTGCCCAAAGAAACGCGCGAAGCGACCAATCGCGCCCTGCTTGGGGTTGAGCGCGCGTTCACCCGTCCCTCGGGGCTCAAGGGGCGCCCATGGTACCGGAACCTGATTTATGTCGCCGACGTCGACAACGGCTACTCGAACATGAACTTCCCTGGTGTGAACGAGGCGATTCGTGCTGGCGAGCGTGACGTTGCGAAAACGGAACTGGCTGACCTGGTGCAACGCTTTGCAGCGGCCAGTCGCGCGTTGGATGATGCCCGCCGGAACGTGATGGCTGGGCCAACACCAAAGAAGAAATAGGAGGCGCCGTGGGAGACGTCCACAAGCCGAGTTTTCGACACCCGCGCTACGCCCGCCAACATGCCTTGCGCGAGTTTGGCGTGAGGGCACAGGAAAAACTGTGTCTGGCACGCGTGCTGGTGGTCGGGGCGGGCGGCCTTGGGTCGCCAGCGGCCATGTATCTGGCCGCGGCCGGAGTCGGTACGCTGGGGCTGGCCGACGACGATATCGTCGATGAATCGAACTTGCATCGACAGCTCATGTACGGGTTGCGAGATGTTGGCAACAATAAGTTGCACGCCGCCATTGCCCGTTTGAGCGATATCAATCCGCTGGTGAACGTCGTCCTGCATCATGAACGGATCACCGGACAAAACGCGCGTGACATCATTGCGCACTACGATATTGTGCTGGACGGGACGGACAATTTCCCCGCGCGGTACGCCATCAATGACGCCTGTGTCGCATTGGGCGTGCCGTTCGTGTACGGAAGCGTTGCGCGATTCGAGGGGCAGGTGAGTATCTTCGCCGTACCCGGGGGTCCGTGTTACCGCTGCTTGTTTGCAACCGAACCGGAAGAAGGCACCGTTCCAACGTGCGCCGAAGACGGTGTGCTGGGAGTGCTGCCCGGCCTGGTCGGATTGCATCAGAGTACAGAAGTCATCAAGTGGATCGCGTCCCTTGGCCGGCCGCTTGTTGGGCGATTGCTGCTGATGGACCTGCTGGATCATTCAACGCACGAAGTGACGATTGCGAACGACCCGGACTGCGTCACCTGTGGACCGAACGCGGCGTTGCCCACATTGGACATCGCACCGTCGCCCGCGCAATCGTCGTCGGTACCATCTACTCAAGCCGCCGCCTCGCGGCGGGAAGCCACCATGCCAGATATTGCGCCAGAAGTGGAGGTCGCCCAGGTCGCCGAGCGCCTCCGTGCGGGGGATCAGTTTGTGCTGCTTGATGTGCGCGAACCGTGGGAATTCGAGCTTGCGCAACTGCCCAATGCCAAACTCGTTCCGCTCTCCACGCTGCCCGCAGCCGCGAGTGAACTCGACACCGAAGCGGAGTACATCGTGTATTGCCACCATGGGATGCGCAGCGCGATGGCCGCCAATTGGCTCAAGTCTCGCGGGTACGCACGTGTGTCCAACATGACGGGCGGCATTGACCGGTGGAGCGTCGTGGTCGACCGCTCGGTGCCGCAGTACTAACGCGCGGCCGAATTCAGCCAATGGCTTCGCGAACGTTCTGGAAGGGGACTGCGGCTGCGGTAATAGTCGTGGGACTTGCTGCGCTCGCTGTGCGAGCACGTCGCCGCAATATCTCCCGCTTTCGGGAGAGTAACAGTCGGCTGCGCCCCGTCGACGAGCACGGCCTGGTGCAGGGTGCCGGACCCATTCAGCTTGCCGGCAGTTCGCCGCATGCGGCACTGCTGATTCACGGGTTCGGGGACACGCCGCAGTCCATGCGATATCTGGCGGAAGCTCTGCATCGCGCCGGTTGGAGTGTGCAGGTAATGCTGCTGCCGGGACACGGACGTCCGCTCGATGAATACGCCCGCGCGAACGCGTACGATTGGCTGCAGGCCGTGCGTTTGAAATATGTGGAAATGCGCGACCGCTACGAGACCGTCGTGGTGTGTGGTATTTCGATGGGTGCGGCGCTGGCGACCATACTGGCTGCCGAAAACGCGGAAATTCCGGCGGTGGTCCTGCTGGCGCCCTATCTGGTGATGCCGCGTCCCGTGTACGCGCAGATGCTGCTTGGCAATCTGTTCGCGTTCCCAATTCCGTATCACGCCAACACCGGAAGCGAACGCTCAATTCACGACGCCAATGCGCGAAAAGACACGCGGGGTACCGGCGTCGTGACCACGAGATTGCTGGGCGAGCTGCGGAGGGTGGCGCGACGCGCGCGGCGCGCCTTGCCACAGGTGCACGCACGCGTGTTATACCTGCAATCACGAGAGGACAATCGGCTGAATCCGGACGACGCCCTGGTGCAGTTTGCCCGCATTGGATCGCGCGACAAACAGCAACGCTGGCTCACCGGCTGCGGCCACATCATTACCGCGGACTATTGCCGTGATGAAGTGGCCCGTCAGGTGATCGAGTGGTTTGCGCCAGCGCTGCAGTCGACGTCGCACAACCATTCGTTGAAGAGCTGACATCGGTGCAGCAACAGGCTTGGCGACGGGTGGGGCCCGCGTGGCCGCACCGCCCCTGTGCCCTCCTTGGCCAGACGGATCCTGAACCGACCGCCGGCTGCCGGACAAGGGGACAGAATGGCCCGGCCTGTGTATGACAGGGCTGGTGGCCGGGGGTAGATTTCAATTCTCTCCCGGAGCCGTGGTGGAGCGCTTTGTACCTTAAAGAGTCGCGCTGGAGCGCAGAGCATGCCAGAGTTTGGAAGTTGGGCGTCAGACTGGTGGAAGCCAGTTGTCTTCATAATTATTGCCGGACATATCACGAACGTGTGTGTCACGCTGTTCCTGCACCGCGCGCAGACGCATCGCGGCGTGCGTTTTCATTACGTCGCCGAGCTGCCGATGCGTCTGTGGTTGTGGTTAACTACCGCCATTCGGACCAAGGAATGGGTCGCCTGTCATCGCAAGCATCATGCGTTCGCCGACCGCGATGGTGATCCACACAGCCCCATTGTGGAAGGGTTGCGCAACATTCTGCTGAAAGGCGCCTTCTACTATCGCGCCACGGTGCGTCAGCCGGCCGTGCTGGAAAAGTACGGCAAAGGCACCCCCAACGATTGGCTGGAGCGCCATTTGCTGGAAGGGCGCAGCAGCCTGGGCATTGTGTTCATGCTCGGCATCGACATCTGGCTGTTCGGATTTTTCATCGGGCCACTGGTGTGGGCCGCGCAGATGATCTGGATTCCGTTGTGGGCCGCGGGCGTGATCAATGGCATTGGACACGCTCTGGGTTATCGCAATCACGACGTGAAGGACGCGAGCCGCAACATGACGCCTATCGCCATCTGGCTGGGCGGGGAAGAATTGCACAACAACCATCACGCCGATCCGCATTCCGCGCGTTTTGCGCACCGCTGGTTCGAGTTTGATATTGGATGGTTGTACATCAAGCTGCTGTCGCTGGTCGGACTGGCGGAAGTCAAATACGCGCGTAAAGGCGCGCACGTTCGCATTGCGGAGTAGCCATGGCCGACATCACTTGTAGTCGTTGCAGCCACACTCGCGAAGGATTTGAGCGTCCCCCGTTTCCCGGTGCAATGGGAGCGCGAATTGTTGGCGAGATTTGCAAGGAATGCTGGGCTGGTTGGCTCAAGCAACAAACCATGCTGATCAACCACTACGGTTTGAACGTCATGGATCCGCAGGCGCGGACGTTTTTGACGCGCAACATGGAGGCCTACCTGTTCAAGGCGGGACAGGCGGATGACGTGGATACGTCAAAGCAGGGGACCATCTCGCATTGAGGCGGGACGTGCGTGCGGGGTTTGGCGCGCACGACGCAGTTTGAAAACAGCGGTTCGCTCGCGCCAGAACCCAAGGCCCGAACTACAATGCCCCTCCAATCCCAAACAGGAACTTCCAATTGCCCGGGCGATCAACGGCTCGTGAAGCGCCCAGACTAAACGCGCCGCCGAAAAAACGGACGCGCACGTCGAGCGTGCTTCGCCAGCCATTGGTGGTGACCCAATCCAGTTGCTGCAACTGAGCTCCGGCCGAACCAGTAGCCGATGTCACGCCGCTGAACAGCCCCACTTGCAGTTGCGGGCCAATAGCGGGCAGGACAAGACGCCCCACGCGCAAAGGCTTCTCGAGGATGGGTAAAAGCAACACCACGGTGCTTCTCGTGACGACACTCTGGCTACCCGCAAACTCCTTGTATTCGTAGCCCGGCAACCCTTCATTGCCGCCCACTTCCAGCAAGTGTTGAATCGGAATGGCATCGCCGGTCACGGCGGCCGCATCGACACGCGCTGCGAAAATGAAGCGACCCAGCATCTGTTGCGCGAACCCTTGAAACTGCGACCGCTGCCAGTCCAGATCGCCATCACCGCGCTCGTAGATCACGGTTGCACCCAGGCCTGACGCGAGCGGACTGGTGATGATGTTGCGGCCCACGTCGAATTGTGCGCGACTTCTGACATACGAGCCGGGCGTCACGGGGCGGTTGGGCCGAAAGTCGCCGCCAAACAAGCCGTGTTTCAATTGCGTCGTGAAATCCTGGTCCTGGCCGGCTGCAATTTCTGCACGAAGGGACGAGGCGTGTTTGATGCCAAACTCACGCGTCACCGAAGTGGACAGAATTCGGCGGTCCACCCAATCGAAGTTTTCCGTGCCAAACAAACTGCCGAAGAGATTTCCACCTCCGCCACCAAGCGCCAATGCGAAATCATTGGTAGAAGCAAGCTGGCGCTCGGCACGCGCCCCAACCACCCAAGGGCCGCGCACACGCACGGCTTCCGCGCCCCCCTTCGCTGTGTTCGCTGATGTGGCCCAGCCACCAAACAACCGCAGGGAAACGCCGGGTGCCGATTCGCGAAAATCAATCAGGCCGGCCGCACCCACGAACACGCCTTCAACCCGATTCACACGAATCATGTCCGAGAACCCGCGCGCCTGCCATCGGAATTGCGCGGGACCGTTCGGACGGAATTGCGGTGGTGCCACATCATCAAAATCGCGAGCACTGGCATTCGCCGTGAGCACGCCGATGTCATTGCGCCACGACCCCCACTGGCTGCTGCTGTCGCCCGCCAGCGAGTGTCGGACGGAGTACTGTGGTTCGCCCAGGGTGTCGCCAACCGCCGCAATCGTCAGCGTGTCGCGCAGCGACAATTCCACGTCGCGCCACACCGACTGCACGCGAATGGTGGCGCGCGCTTCGGTGAAACTGGTGATGGCCTGATATTCCAGTCGCTGACGAAACGGCAGCCAGTATTTGCCCTTCTGCAGACTATTTTCAAAGTCGACGTATCCCACTTCCTGCACTTGCGCGACGAACCGCACCAGCCGAGATGCGGGTGATTGTTTTACCGGGCCGACGTGGATGCGGCCATGCAAACGCACGATTTCGCCCGTGTTGCCATCGATGTACACTTCGCCCGCGAACACCATGAGGCGTTCGCGCCGCTCGACGAGCGGGTCGACAAAAATGCGAACGATCGGAATCTGGCGGTCCGCACTGATGCGGATGGTCGCGACGGTGTCGCCGCCGGAGTAGCGGTAGAATGCGGCGCGATCATCGGCCAACGGGTGGACGGCTGGCATGTTGCGGCGAACGGTGTCGGCCGTCCGCAACGATGGTGCGCCGCCGAACAGCAACGAGAGTCGGTTTCCGTATAGTGCTGGCGCCGTCCACGGACGGGGCAGAATGTTGAGCGCCGAAATAGAGGGTCCGAGCATGCGGGCGCGGTATCCCACCTGTTCCTGCCGAAACATGCCAGAGCGCTCCCACTTGGCTTTGAGCACGAACTGCTCAATCTGAGCGGCCGCTTCGGTGGTTGCGGCGGCCGTTCCCGCCACAGCGCCGTCGGCTGCGCCCGGCGTGTTCACCAGGAGCGCAACCTCACTTTCGATGAGTGCGCTGTATCCCAGCAGGGGTGCCGGCACACGCCGGTTGGCCTGTGACGCCATCTCCACCATTTTTGCGAGGGCCGCCGAACTGTACGTCGAGTCGGGCACCGTCGCGGCAATCTGGCAGACGGCGAGCAGGAGGGCCGGTGCGATCATCGATGCAGACTGGGGACTGGAGGCGTGGCGTGCGCATCTGGAGGACGATGGAACCGCGTCCCGAGCAGTATGCGACTGAGACACCGGTAAGGTAACAAACCCTGCCGCTTCAACTGCGATTGGCGGCCTATTCCCGCGTGCAGCGGCGCATACTATAGTGACCCATCGCCTGATGTCCGGCCTTGCGCGACCCGTGCGGCGGTGTGCCCGGCCTCCACCTCCGCCCTGCCCGTCAGGAGCAGCGGACCAGGCATCCCTGATGGAAATCGGCACAAGCCCGCCATGAACAGGCTATGAAATCCGTCCTCCTCATTCAGTATTCGCAAAGCGGCCAGCTCACAGATGTGGCGCGCGCTGTGACAGCCCCGCTCGTGGAGTCGGCCGACATTGAACTGACGGTCGAAACGCTGCGCCCGAAAACGCCGTTTCCGTTTCCGTGGCCGGTGCTGCAGTTCTTCGACACGTTTCCTTCGGCGGTGTATCTGGATGGATGCGAACTGGAGCCGTTGCAGGTTGATCCGAACAAGCGGTTCGATCTGGTCATTCTGTCGTATCAGGTGTGGTTCCTGTCGCCGTCCCTGCCGGTCACCGGGTTTCTCAAGAGCCCGGACGCGAAGCGGTTGCTGCACAACACGCCCGTCATGACACTGATTGCCTGTCGCGACATGTGGTTGATGGCGCAGGAGCAGGTAAAGATTCTGCTGAACCAGTGTGGAGCGCGGCTGGTCGGCAACGTTGCCCTGGTCGATGAAGCTGGTACCGCGGGCAGCTTTTTCGCGACGCCAGCCTGGGTCTTGAGCGGCAACAAGGGACCACATCTGTTTGGGTTGATTCCGCGCGCCGGCGTGAAGCCGGACCAGATCGCGGCATCGCGCCGCTTTGGCGAGCGAATTGCTGATACGCTGGGCCGGAATGTCCCGGTTGATGAGCACCTGCTGCAGGGACTGGGCGCCGTTCGTGTCAACGAAAAATTGATTGCCAGCGAGAAGACCGCTCGGCGCAGTTTTCTCATCTGGGGCGGGCTGTTTCGCAAACTCGGACCAACCGGCGCCTCCGCCCGGAAGCCCGTGCTAGTTTTCTATATCCTGTTTCTGTTTACGCTGATCGTCACGTTCATTCCGCTAAGCATGTTGATCAAGAAGTTGCTCGCGCCGTTTGCGAAAGCGCGCATTGCGTCGCAGAAGGCGTATTTTGCCTACCCTTCGGGTGAGTGATACAAACGCCCCATGACTGGACGGGCCTTTATTACCGCAGTGGGCGCATTTCTCCCGGGCGAACCGGTCAATAACGCAGATCTGGAACCGGTGTTGGGTTTCGTGAACGGCAAAGTCTCACGCGCTGGCGGCGTGGTGTTGCGCTCCAACGGTATCCAGACGCGGCACTACGCCATCAATCGCGAAACCGGTGCACCCAGTCATTCCGGAGCGGCCATTGCGGCCGAAGCAGTGCGGCAGTTGGCCAGTGAGCGTTTTTCGTTGGATGCAATTGATTGCCTGGCGTGTGGTACGAGTTTGCCGGACCAGATTTTTCCAAATCATGGCAGCATGGTACACGGCGAACTCAAGCTGCCACCGTGCGAAGTCATGGCGTCATCGGGTGTGTGCCTGAGCGGCGTGGCCGCCATGAAATACGCCATGATGGGCGTGAAGGGTGGCGAATTTCAGCACGCTGTGGCCAGTGGTTCCGAACGGGCATCGGGCGCATTGCGTGGCCAGTTTTTTCACAATGACACGGACGCTGCGGCCAGCGATGTGGTAAAACGCCCATCGCTTGCCTTTGAGAAAGACTTTCTGCGATTCATGCTGTCGGATGGAGCCGGTGCGGTGCTGATTGAGCCGCAGCCTGCGCCGACTGGTTTGTCGCTTCGCATGGACTGGATTGTCACGCGCTCGTACGCGAACGAGATGGACAGTTGCATGTATGCCGGCGCGGAAAAATTACCCGACGGAACGCTCAAAAGCTGGATGGACTACGATCCCAGGGAGTGGTTAACACGGTCGGTGTTCGCCATCAAGCAGGATGCGAAACAGTTAAACGAACACATCATTCGATACACGGTCGACTATGGGCTGCAGGAAGTGCAGCGCCTCAAGCAGCTCGACCCCAATGGCGTCACGTGGTTTCTGCCGCACTACTCGTCGCTGTATTTTCGCGACAAGGTGGCGGCCGGCATGGAGCGTGTGGGATTTGTTATTCCGCAGGCGCGCTGGTTTTCCAATCTCACCACCAAGGGCAACACCGGCTCGGCCTCGGTTTACATCATGCTGGAAGAGCTTTTCCATTCGGGAAAGCTCAACGAAGGTGATCGCCTGTTGTGTTATGTGCCGGAAAGCGGACGGTTCTCTACCGGCTACATTTTGCTGACCGTGTGCGGGCCTGACCGCGCATGAACGAGAACGAAGTTCCGCAATTCGAAACCAGGGCCATGAACGGCGAGGGGAAAGCGCTCTACGCCGTCGACGCTCAGGGCAATTACACGGTCGTTCGTTCTGCGGGATGGGAAGCGGAAGATATTGTGTTGTCGCAGGCCCTTGAAGAATGCGAGCGACTGGCGGCCGACGCGCATGGGCGAGCGAAACGCGGGGCGGCGTCGCCGTTGGAGTACCACATGTACAAGCAGCGCATGGACGTGGTGGTATTGGCCCAAAGCACGGGCTATTTCCAGTGGCGTGTACGTCGCCATCTCAAACCGGGCGCCTTTGAAAAACTGTCGGCCGACATTCGCGCGCGGTATGCCGAGGTGCTGGGCATTTCCGTGGAGAAGCTCGCCGAATTGCCAGTGATAACATGACGGTTGCACAAATGCCGTTCGAACACAAACAGACGGCGCACTGTGAAAGTGGTGTGATGTCGGCGTTGCTGCGGGAACGGGGCACGACGCTCAGCGAAGCGATGGTGTTTGGCATTGGCTCGGGACTGACGTTTGCGTATCTGCCGTTTGTGAAACTGGGCGGCTTGCCGCTCATCTCGTATCGCATGCCGCCCCGCAGCATTATGCGCGGTGTCAGCAAGCGGCTGGGCATCAGGATGCAATACGAGACGTTTACGACCGTTGCCGCGGGCATGCGTGCGTTGGATGTGAAGCTGGCAGCAGGTCGTGTGGTTGGATTGCAGACGTCGGTGTTCTGGCTGCCGTATTTTCCGCCCGACATGCGCTTTCATTTCAACGCGCACAACCTGGTGGTGTATGGCAAGCGCGGTGACACGTATCTCATCAGCGATCCGGTGTTTGAACATCCCGTGGAGTGTGATGCGGAGTCGCTGGCCAAGGCCCGATTTGTACGCGGCGCGCTCGCGCCCAAAGGCTTGTTGTATTATCCCACGGAGTTGCCGGCCCACATTGATCTGGTGCCGGCTATTCGGAAGTCGATCAATTTTACGACGGGGATGATGCTGCACACGCCCGTGCCGATCATTGGAATTCGGGGTATTCGGCATGTGGCGCGCAAGATTGGCAAGCTCAATCCCGCAGACGAAAAACGAAACAAGCTGCTGTTGGGGCACATTGTGCGCATGCAGGAGGAAATTGGAACGGGTGGAGCGGGGTTTCGGTTTTTGTATGCGGCGTTTCTGCAGGAGGCGGCGCGCGTGACGGGCATTGAATCGCTTGCCGAGAGTGCGCGCGAGCTCACTGCGGCCGGTGATAGCTGGCGCTCGTTTGCGCTGACGTGTGCGCGGATGGTGAAGGGGCGGGAATCGCTCGACTATCAGATGCTGGGCGGCATTCTGGACGAGTGCGCGAACTTGGAAACGGCGGTGTATCGAAAGTTGCGCGGCGCAAAAGAATAGGAAAGACGAAGTATGTGGCTGGAAGTGCCTGGTTGCCTCTTGGGGCGATGATCGACTATTGACTTCTTGGTGGGGGGGTGGGGGCATACTGCCGGTAGTAATGTTGGGGACGTTGGGACGACCAGCCATAAATCGGGATCTTGGCATGAAAGGCTTTGCGGCCGCGCATCGACAACTCGTGTGGACATTATCGTCCCTGTGCGCACTCTGTTCGTGCGCCGAGGGCACCAATTCTATCCGGCAATTCGTCACCCAGAACAAATCCTTGTCCGTGTGGTCATTTGCCGACCTTCCGACACCAATTGATAGCGAACCGGCGCGCGTTGAGTTTGGGTTTGAAGAGGTGGGCCGTTTCGGCACTCCAGACGGTCCAGGCTGGTTATCAGAGGCAAGCACGGTAGTAGCAAATGACAGCGTGTTAATCGTGGGGGAAGCACGAGCATGCGAGTTTGTGGTCTTTTCACGAAAAGAGCGACGCGAGAAACACAGATTTGGCCAATGCGGCGACGGGCCAGGTGATTTTCGCTACACCGGTGCCATCGCGATGCTTGGGGACAGAATGTTGATCACCGATCATCGAAGCAGAAGAGGTCAGTTCGTCAATCAGTCAGGTATGTCCGAGAAAGCGTGGTCCTTCGACTCGTCCGCGATTCCCGTCGGAAACGATATGCGTAACATCTTTCTTTGGCGCGATTCACTTTTCATCGTGAACGTCTGGCAGCACGGTCACGCATTCAAGAATGGAGTAGTTTTGCCGAACGCGCCCGATGCACCCTTCGTGAGAGCTGCTACGCTGAACGGAGCGGCTACGGGAATTCGTGCAATTGTCGAAGGGTCAGGCGTGAGTTCATCCAACTACGGTGAAATTCGGGAGGAGACGGCGTGTGTAGTCGCTGGCAATACGGTGCGCAGTCCGCGCCTGGTGCCGCTCAATCGTTGGTCTGCTCAACTGGTAGTACTCAATATTGATTCGTTGGTGAAAGGCTCACCTGCGCTCGAGCTGAATCGTATAGTCACTACTGTGCCGCTAGCGGCTTCTCAAAGTGTACTCAGACCGAACAGTCTCGTCGCGAAGCATCTCGAGATTGCTTGCGGGGACGAGCTTGCACTCATTTCGATTCGAGCGTACGACGACTCTGCCTCCAGGTTGGCCACAGGCGCGCACATGGTCGTTGTAGTCCCCGGCATGCGAGAACATGGCGTGCGTTTCATAGACAGTAGTTTCGTTCCTGCGCTTGGCAGCCTTAAAGCCGCGCATGGCCAGTCATTCTTCTTTGGGCACGACTCACGATTTGGATATCCACAGGTTGTAGAGGTGCGTCTGCAGCTAAAAACTATTCACTGGCTAGTGTCGCAATCGTTGCGCTTACCCCGGAGACTGTAAATGCACAATCGAGCAAAGCTCCTGATGACTGCGCTGGCCATGGCGAACCTCGTGCTGCTGTATCGCATCGACCAACAAGGCAACCGCCTGGATGAGACTCAGTCGCAGAACAATGCAAGGCGCGAAAAGATCTCGTATCCAGCGACCGAACGGTCACTCCTTCTCTCGCACCTCCGAGACGTTCTTCGTTCGTCAGACCAATCATCGTTCGTTTTGGAGGGGCAGGATGCGGCTCGTGACAAGGCCGTGCGTTACAGGGCCGAGGACTTGGACATGGTCTATGTGCTCTCGACTCAATGCGCCGGCTGCGCCGTTAACCTACCGTTGCTCATCAGGATGTATTCAGGCGGTACGCGGATGGTCGGGATTTCCTCTCAGGATTCGCCTGGATCGCTCCGAGCGTATGTCGAACAACACAAGATTCCATTCCCAATCGTCAGCAGGGCGTCAGGGTTGGTGTTCAGGACTCTTAGCAAAGGGACCACACCAGCTACCGTAATCTTTAAAAATGGAGAGGTTAATGACCTGCGGGTCGGCGATCTTACGCGAGCGTTTCCAGAAGCTGCACAAGTCACGACACGCTGGACGGGCGACATCCTGTCGCTCTTGTTGGCGAATACTTCGCTCATTGCACCAACTTCAACGGAGATACCAATGGCGGGCAACAATCGGATTTCGAAGTGGACGCAGGTGGCGACTTCAGTTGCTGTGATTGCTGGCGCGTTTTTGGTCGGCCAGCCTTCGACGGCACACGCCGGTTCAGGCAGTTCCGGAAGCTGCACTCAAGGCAAAGAAAACGGTGGACCGTGGCAATGTTGTTCGTGCACTATTGTCAACGGGGAGAACCGGGACTACGTCGTTTCAGACTGTCAGCTCAGTTCTCAAAACGCTTTTGCTTCCTGTCAGGATAGGACAGACCCAGTCGGTACCTGTAGTGGAACCTGCGAAGCCGGTACCAGTTGATACATTCGGCGAATTGAAGATTTGAATCGGAGCCAGTTGCAGAGCGCTGGCTCCGGTTTGCCAAACGCGGAACGCGCAGCGCGACGCAAGGCTTTCATACTCACCCACTTTCAAAAGAGTCGCGAAAGGAAGCACATTTCCCTCTCGTGATTTGCGCGACAAGTTAAACGGGAATTGACACCAACTGCCAACCACTGGTCGCAAGTTGGAGACCGTATGTGGCCTCTCTGTCGTTCCCTAGAAAGCTGGACAACCGCGCCGCATCTGCACTCTCATAACCCTCAAATTCGGAATGCGGCAGGAGCTCGGCGTCAACGGGTGTTCCCGCGCGCTCCTCCCGCTCCAACAACACCCAATGTGAACCCTCGGCAATCGCCACATCGTCGTTCAGCCGTAGCAGCGCACGATGGCGCTCGCCTGGCAGCACACACTCCTCAACGGCGCCGACCAATACCTGCGACGCGACGCCGCTGGCGAGGTCCGCATACGCACACGTCAGCGCTGACGAAAAACTTGCACCACCACGCGCGACCATGACCGCCTCGCCTGTGAGATTCAGCTCCTTCACCAGGTGATAACACGCGCTCGAACCCAGCGTGTTCACAAAATTGAATGGCATGGGCAACCGCGAATCGCGATGAATGGCGTCCTGCACCAGCACGTTGCTGTTGATTGGTCCAAAACCGGAACTCAGATACAACCCGCAATCCGTGGCAAGTTGTCGCCCGGCCACACACTCCGCCGCACCCAACAACGCGAGCTGCACAAAACGATCGATACGGCGGTAGCGCTCGCGCGTGATGGCGTTGACCCGCGCGTCCAGTGACGGGTAGACGTCGTCCAGTAGATGGAAGTAGTGACTGGCCACCATGCAGCGCATGGTGAACACTGCCGGCATGACCGAGGCAGCCGAGAGCGATGCGTTTATGAACGGTGCGTTCATGAGCGATGCTCCGCCAACAGTACGGTGTTATGGCCGCCAAACCCGAAATAGTTGAGCAGATAGTGACCATCGCGCGCTGGTATCGGTTCACGCGTGGGTGTGAGATTGAGCGCCGGATCGACCTCTTCAAAACCCGGTGTCGCCGGAAAAATTCCAGACTTCAGCGCCACCCCAAGCAACACGAGCTCATTCAGGCCGCACGCGCCGAGGGTATGTCCCAGATACGACTTGAGCGCACACACCGGCGGTGGACTGGCAAACACGCGATGAACGACCGCGGCTTCTCCCGAATCATTCATCGGGCTGCCGGTGCCGTGTGCTTTGATGCCCGCAACTGTCTCCGCGCTCACACCGGCGCGTCGCAACACCTGCTCGGTGAGCGTCGCGGTAACAATGCCATCGGGGTTGGACATCGTCACGCGATAGGTGTCGATGTTCGTGCCGCCGCCGCGAATGTACAGCCCTGCATGATTACCTTTTGCCGCCGACAGCACCACGGCACCAATACCTTCACCGAGCACGATGCCCTGACGATTCCGGTCGAACGGCTTGAGCTCGGACGCGATGAGCTGCAGGCTGCCAAATCCAGCAACGGTTGCCAGATTTGCAATTTCGACGCCCAGCACCAGTGCATGTTTATGCCACCCCAGCGCAATCATGCGCGCGGCTGAAATGATGGCGTTGGCCGACGACGTACAGGCCGTCTGAAATGCAAAGGACGGCTGGGTGCTTCCCAGCAATCGCTGCACGATGGTCGTGATTTGCTCATGTGCGACGACGGGCTGAACGCCGATTGCCGCGAAGGCGGAGTCGACGTCAACGCGAATGGCGTCGCGATCGAGCGAATAGGCGGACGAGCCGATGAAGATGGGTAATGTGCGCAACTCGTCCGCGGTTAATCCGGCCGCAGTGACCGCTTCCATGACCACGCGTTCAATTAATCCCACGGCGCGCAGCGGATCATCCAGTGACTGATCGTCTGGAATGGCGTACACCGGCGCCGTAAACGTTTCGCCGAGGCTGGCGATGGTCCACGCTTTCGGCGCCACGGGACCACGTAGCAATTGGGTGGTGCACGCTTCCACGCCTATGCCAAGCGCAGAAGAAAGCCCCATGCCACTGACAACGACGCTGGCTGGTTGCACGCCGCCAAGCACCGACTCACGCAAGAATGTAGTCCGCGAGTGCATTGACCGACGCGAGGGCGTTACGGGTTTCCGTATTTCCCTCAATACGCTTGCCGTATCTGCGCTGCACAGCCATGGCAATCTGCAACGCATCCAGCGAATCGAGGTTTGGGCCGGCCGGATCGCCAAACAGGAACACATCATCGGCAATGTCGTCGGGCGACATTTCTTTTTGGCATTCGGTGATAATGAGCTCCTTCAGTTCGCGCTTGAGCGTTTCTCTATCGACCATCGATTTCTATTTCCTGGTGGGACGTTGAGGGAATGTTGTGAGCAGTCGTCACGGGCTGCCCTGATGTTGTCCATCCACAACCCACTAATAAGTTCGCATGCGCCGCAACCGGAAACCCGCCAGCGTAAGGGCCACCAGCGCAAACGCGAGCAGGGCCAGCACTCTGGGCATCACCGTAGCCACGCCGCCGTCGCGCAGCAGAATGTCCTGAAAACCTTCCAACCCCCACGACATGGGCGACACCAGTGAAATTTGCTTCAGCGCCTCTGGCATAATACTGCGTGGCACCATCACCCCCCCCAGTGCGCCCAGCAGCAGGTTGGTGGCTCCGGTGACAATAGTGGCTTGCTCGGTGGTCGCAACCAGGTTGGCTACCAGCAGCCCATACGACACGGCGGCGGCGCTGGTCGCGACCGCCACCACGGCGAGCCCGGCCACCGAATGGCCAAGGGTGAGCGCATCGCCACCCAGTGCGGGCACAACCCACACACCCACCGCCAGCATCAGCAGTACCTGCAGGAGATTCACGACCACGTACGGCACCAGCTTACCCGCCAACAACACGCCCGGCCGCAACCCGATGCTCCGGAGTTTCGTGAAGGTGCCTTGCGTGCGTTCCTGCAACCACGTGGTCGAAAGCGGAAGGGCCACAAAAAACATGGCAAACACCAGCCACGCCGGGACGTTCTGCTGCACCGAGGTGGGCCGCCGCGCAACCTGAGCCGACTCGTACAGCGTCTGTTCCTGCAGCAAAGCATTGACGCGGTCCATCTGCAGCAAATCGCCTTCGCCCACTCCATTCATGACTTGCGGGTTGAGCGCCGCCACACGCGCACGCAGGTACACGCTGGTCACGGCCTCGCGAACGGCCGCATTGAACAACTCGTTGACGGGCGGTGATACGCCCGCACTGGAGACCACCCCAATGCGCAGCGGCACACTGTCTGGCAGCGCACGTGTAAATCCCAGCGGAATGGTGACTTCAAACTGCACTGTTCCCGACATCACGCGCTGGCGGCGCTGCGGCGCCAAGTCGGGTGGCACGGCGCGAAACACGCGGTGTCGCCCAATGCCGTCGGCAATACTGGCCGCAAACGCCGTGGTGTCTTCGTTCACCAGATAGTACCCGAACGTACTGGTGCGTCCCGTTACAAACACGTCGCGCATGGCCAGCGACATGACGAGAATGAAAAACGCCGGCATGACAAACAGCAGCGCGAGCGCGTGCCAGTCGCGACGCAATAACAACAGCTCTTTCCGAACAAGCTGCGCTACAATACTCATGGCGGCACGTCCCGCAGCTCCCGCTTGGTGAGCGAAAGGAACAACTCCTGTAACCCTGCCCGACGCACGGGTACCGCTGCGGCGACGAGCTGCGATTCCTCAAGCAGCGCGGCCAACGCGCCCTGTTTCAGCACGCGGCCGTGATCGAGAATGGCCACCTCGTCGCAGAGGTACTCCACTTCTTCCATGTAATGCGAGCAATACACCACCGTGGTTCCGCCCGCATTGATGCGCTTGATGGCGTCCAGCAGAAACTGGCGCGACTGCGGGTCGATGCCAACCGTGGGTTCGTCAAGGAACAGCAGGCGCGGGCGATTGAGCAATCCCAGCGCAATGCTCAGTCGCCGCTTCATCCCGCCAGACAAGCGGTCAGCGCGAAGGCCGGTCGCGTTACTCAGTCCGGTACTGTGCAGTGCCTCTTCAATACGCGACGGCTGCACCGTGGTCGGAATGTTTTGCACGCTGGCGAAGAACCGCAAATTCTCTGCGATGGTCAGCGTGGGATAAAACGCGTTCTCCTGCGGCACCAGTGACAGGAATTGCTGCACCGCGCGCGCCTTGGCAGGCATTTCGAGTCCGCCAATCTGCACGCGACCTTCGTTGGAACGAAGAATGCCCGTCAAAATGGAAATCAGCGTGGTCTTGCCGGATCCATTGGGCCCAAGCAATCCGAACAGACTGCCTTCGCGCACGTGCAAGCTGATACCGGACAGCGCCGGGACCGACTGGCCGGCGTACCGATGCACGACATTGCGAACGTCAATCACCGTTCGAGACCGCGGTCCGGTGCGAGGTCACGCCTTCTTGCACACCAGCAGTGTCTGGCAGACACCAATGTTGTCCGTCTGCTCACTCACCGAGAGCCCCGCCTCCGCGACGCACCGAAGAAACACCTCGGAGTTGTACATCTGGCTGTTGCCGTTGGCGATCCCGGTGAAATACAGCGACGTCATCTGCAGGCAGAAAGCGCCCACTTCACGCGATTGCAAATCCCAGAACGGTTCCATGATAAACACCACGGCATCGTCACTGATGCTGGCACGCACCTTTTTCAGAATGGCCACAATCTCGGCTTCCGAAAAACAGTCGAGAAACTGACTCATCCACACGGCATCAAACCCGGTTGGCAACAACTGCTCGGCATCCAGCATGTTGGTTGGGTGAAACGACACGCGGTCGCCAAACCCGTGTTTGGTAATCGATGCGGCTGCAGCATTTGCCATGTTCGGCAAGTCGACAATACCGACGCGAATGTCAGGGTCGGAGCGCAGGCACTGCAACGCAAACCGTCCGGTGTTCCCGCCAATATCCAGAATGCTGCGCAGGTTGTGGCGCGCGATCATGGGAATCACCGACGGATACGCATCGTCCGAATAGAAATGGTCAAATGCGTACCAACTTTTCTGCGCCTGTTCCGGTATGTGCGCGAGCCCCTGATAGATGGTACTCCATGCACCAAACGCCGTGAGTCCCGTTGGCACGCCTTGCACAATGGCGTCGTCCAGGGTGGCCAGTCCTTCATAGCAGACGTCGTGCGAAAAATCCATGTTCGCAATGGTCATCTTGTCATGCAGGATGAACCAGCCGGTCTTCGTCAGCTTGTAGACGCCATTCCTGAGAGTGATCAGCCCAATACCAAGCCCCGCTTCGAGTAACACGCGCACGCCGTAATTGGACAAGCCGGTTTGCTCGACAATCATGGGCATGGTGACATCGGTGCCCTGGTACATCACATCGAGAATGCCCAGCGTGCGCAAGGCGCGCGACGCCTGGAAGACCATCGGCGCAAAAGCGATGTGTTGTGCCCTGGCAATCGAATCCGCAGCCGAGAGGCGATCGCTCTCAAAGAACGACATCGTCAAGTATGGGTTGGAAGGAAAATAGGGGATGTCTCGTTTAGGGCTGGCGCACGGACCCGCCTACACGCGTTTGAAAATCAGCGACGTATTAATGCCGCCAAACGCGAAGTTGTTGCTCACCACGAACTCGCAATCGAGTGCGCGACCCCCATCGGTCACGTAATCAAGCGGGGCACAGCGTGGATCGATATCCGTGAGGTTGATGTTGGGCGCAAACCAGCCAGCGCGCATCATCTCGACACTCATCCATGCTTCCAGTGCACCACAGGCTCCCAGCGTGTGCCCCATGTAACTCTTGAGTGAACTCACGGGGGTCTTCTTGCCGTACACCGCCAACGTTGCGTGACTCTCCGCAATGTCCCCGTGATCGGTGGCGGTGCCGTGTGCGTTCACGTAACCCACCGCTTCTGCGGGAAGATTTGCATCCTCCAGTGCCAGACGCATGGCTGCCTGCATCATCAGCGAATTCGGAAACGTAATGTGCGTGCCGTCCGAGTTCGTACCAAATCCGACTATTTCGGCGTAAATGCGGGCGCCACGCGCGACGGCATGGTCCCACTCTTCCAGAATGAGCGTCCCGGCGCCTTCGCCAAGCACGAGCCCATCGCGATGCACGTCGAACGGACGCGGCGTGGCCGCTGGTGTGTGGTTCCTGGTACTGGTCGCAAACAGCGTATCGAAAATGGCCACTTGCGTGACATCCAGTTCCTCCGCACCGCCCGCAATCATGGCGGTTTGCTTGCCGGTTCGTACCGCTTCGTACGCATACCCCACCCCCTGGCTGCCCGACGTGCACGCGCTGGACGTTGGGACAATGCGCCCGGTCACCTTGAGATGCACGCCAATGTTCACAGCGGCGGTGTGGCTCATCATCTTGATGTAGGTCGTAGCGTTGATGCCTTCCGTGCGCTTGTTGGTCAGCATGCGCAAAAACTCCGCCAGGGCTGACGGAGAACCGGATGACGATCCATACGCAACGCCCATGTGCCCACCGCGCACCAGCGGATTACCCAGCAATCCCGCGTCGGCCAGCGCGCGCTCGGCCGAGAGTGTGGCCATGAGCGCCACTCGGCCCATGCTGCGGGTGGTTTTGCGGTCGAAATGTGCGGGCAATTCGAACGGGGCGGCGGCCGCGCCGAGAGTGGTGTTCAGTCCGCCGTATTCCTTCCATTCTTCGACGACGCCCACTGCGTTCCGGAATTCCTTGAGCCGGTCGCGCACCGCGCTCCAGTCATTGCCAAGCGGACTGATACCGGCCATGCCCGTAATCGCCACACGCTTGTTCATGACAACCCCCCATCGACGCTGATCACCTGGCGCGTGATGTATGCGGCGCCCGGAGACATCAGAAAACTTACGGTTGCCGCGACTTCTTCCACGGTGCCCACCCGTTTCAGCGGAACAACCTCGGCGATGCGATCGGTCGGCAAATCTTGTGTCATATCAGTGGCGATGAAGCCGGGGGCGACGCAGTTCACGGTGATACGACGGGATGCCAGTTCCAGTGCCAACGCTTTGGTGGCGCCAATAATGCCGGCCTTTGCCGCGCTGTAATTCACCTGGCCGCGATTGCCGAGTATCCCCGCGACGGATGAGAGCGTGACAATGCGCGCGGGTTCGCGCCGGCGCACCATGGGCATGACCACGGGATGCAGCACGTTGTAGAAGCCGTCCAGATTCGTGCGAATCACGTCGTCCCACTCGTCACCACTCATGCCGGGAAACACATTGTCACGCGCGATGCCCGCGTTACACACGACGCCGAAATAGCTGCCATGCGTTTCGATATCACCCAGCAACGCCGTTGACGCGGCCTCGCGATGGCCAATATCAAACTGCAACACACGGCACGTGCGTCCCATTGCTGCAATGTCACGTTGCACGGCGAACGCATCTTCCATTCGGGCGCGACAGTGCAACACAATGTCAAACCCATCGTGCGCGAGCTTGAGCGCAATGGCTTTCCCGATGCCGCGGCTTGAGCCCGTCACCAACACTGTCCGACCGGCCGTGCTGGCCGCACTCACGCGCCATGCTCCAACAAAAACTGCTGCGCGTTGTCGGGTTGGTATACCGAGAGAGACGCGTTGGCGGTGACACCATCTGCCGTAAGCGTTCCGTCAAACAGACCCAGGCCTCCTTCTTCAAATTGACGCACAATGCGCACCTGCAACTGGGTACCAACGGGGAAGGCGGGCACGGTGCACGAGTAGTGCCGGCTGCCAATGAGAAATCCTACTTTGGGACCGAGCCCATGTGCGCGTGCACGGCACCCCTCAAACGCCGCAATGGCCTGCGCCATATATTCGACCCCAACCCATGCGCCGACCAGGCCGTCGTGCGAAAACGGATTGTCTTCGTGCACGCGCGCGCAGGCCTCGAGCGAGTTTTCGTCGGCGGCCAGCACCGTATCGAGCAGCAGCATGCGGGAACTGTGCGGCACGACATCGGCAGCGGCTAGTGGAAACTCCATGTTCACTCGCGACCAAAGATCAGCGCCGCATTGGCCCCACCAAACGCGAACGACGTGGACAGGGTCATGCGCGGCGGCCGCGAAAGCGTGTCGCCCGCCCGGACCACACGAAGCGGGGGAATGGTGCGGTCGGGCTGGTTGTCCCACACGTGTGGCGGGAGCGTTCCGCTGGAATTGGCATCCTGCATCGTAAGCCAGCAGATGGCCGCTTCCAATGCACCGGCTGCACCCAGGGTGTGTCCCGTGAGCGGTTTGGTGCCACTCACCGGTACGTCGCTCCCAAAATGCTCGTGCATGACCCCGCCTTCCATCGAGTCGTTGGCTCGCGTGCCGGTGGCGTGCAGGTTCACGTATTCGATGGCCTGTGCCGAAACGCCGGCGCTGGCCAGTGCTGCCTGAATGGCTAGTGTCGCGCCGCGTCCCGCGGGATCGGGTGCGGAGAAGTGATGACCATCCGACGACTCGCCCCATCCGGCGAGGCGCACCGTGGCCGGTTCCAGCGTCATCAGGAACAACGCAGCCGCTTCGCCAATGTTGATGCCGTCCCGATTGGCAGAGAGTGGATTGGTGCGTTGGTTGCTGATGAGGTTCAGTGCAGAAAACCCCGCAATGGTGAAGGCGGACAGGGAATCAACCCCGCCGGTCACGACTGCGTCAGCCAGTCCGTTGCGTAACAGTCGCGCGGCACTGGCCATGGCTTTCGCTCCGGATGAACACGCACTGGAGTGCACGAATGCCGGGCCGCGTGTTTCGAATACCTGCGAGAGAAACACGGCGAGTGAGTTGAGCTCCTGTTGCGCAAACGCATAGTGCGGCGGAAGGGCACCGGTACCGGCGCGATGCTTCAGGGCAAGTGCGCTCTCGCCAATACCAGAGGTGCTCGTTCCGACCACCACGGCCACCCGTTCCGCGCCGTATCGCGCAATTGCCGAACGCACCGCCGAACGCAGTTGTTCTGCGGCCACTAGCGCGAGCTGATTGTTGCGGCTACGTAGCGGAACATCGTACCCCTCAAGCGAAGGAAGCGCGGCCTGCGCAATGCCTACGGGGATGTTGCGACCTTCGGAGAACACATCAGTGACCTGCAGGCCGCTCACGCCGGCCATCATACGGGTGGCGGTGTCTTTGTCACCAGCTCCCAGCGCCGACAGCACGCCCAACGTGTTCAGATAACACGCGGGCTTGCATCCGGTCCTCACCGTTGCACCGCCGATCGAATGGTCAGGCGATAATCGTACTGGCGATTGCTGAGGGAAATGGTGCCGCTCCAACGGGGCGTACTGCTGTACGAGATGGAGGTGCGCACCGTGTCGGCCTCTGACAAAACGCGATTCCCTTCAGTATCGGTCAGCGCCCACCCTTCCGGCAACGCCGCACGCACTACTTCAACTGGCCACAAAGCCAGTTGCAAGTCGGACAACACATCGCCCGCCTGTACTTCTTTCGGCAGCATCGCGCTGCGTGATTCCTGCAACGATTTTCCATCATACTGCAGCGTGAACACGCGCTGGCTGAATGCCATACCCACCAACGTGACCATGTCCGGGGTGATGTCCAGCACCGCGTCAAAATCGACCGTCCGGCCGGCTTGCTCCACCTTCACCTGCTGTTGAAGACTGAGCAGTTCCGGAAAGGACGCGGGAGACAACGCGAGTCGCCACCGATTCGGCATCGGCATCGGCGCCGGGCCGCGGCAGCCCGCGCTGGCCAGCAGCATCGCGACCGCCACCCCACGCACGCGCCCAACCTTGCGTCTGACCGCTCGCTCCGGATGGCCTTTCGCTGAAACCGTCAAGTTCAAAACCACGAGGTGAGAGCCAATCGGGAAACGCGAGTCGGCCGTGTGCCGAGTGCGTCGAGAAGGCAGCGGTGCTGGTTCACTAGATTATAACCGATGCCTTCAGATGGTCGCTCGTCGCGCTTTGGAGAGGTGGGCCTGCACGCCACGGTCGCGCTCGCGGGCTTTTGTGGAGGGATGGCCGCCGTTGGGGTGATTCGACCGACGCTGGCGCTGGTTGCCTTGGTGCCCATGGTTGCCGCGATTGCCGTCGGCGTGGTGTGTCCGGTAACCGGGGTCTTTGCGCGGCCGGTGCATCGCGGCGTTTCCGGGCGGCGCGAAGTGGCACTGACCTTCGATGACGGCCCCGATGCACGCTGGACGCCAGCCGTGCTGGACCTGCTGGATGCCCACAATCAGCGCGCGACGTTTTTTGTGATTGGCAAGAAAGCCGCTTGTAACATGGAACTCTTGCAGGACATCGCCCAGCGCGGGCACGAAATTGCGAATCACAGTTGGTCGCATTCGAACTTCACCCCGTTCATGTCGCCGCGCGCTCTTGCAGACGAATTGCAGCGCACGAATGTGGTAATCGAGCGTGCGACGGGGCGCCGGCCCCGTTGGTTTCGCCCGCCGGTTGGCTTGGTATCGCCGCGCGTGGCGGCCGGCGCAGCACGTGCGGACCTGGAGCTGGTGTGCTGGTCTGCGACGGGGCGCGACGGTGTGGCTCGCACAACGGCCGATGCGGCGCTTAAGCGTCTCGAACCCGCGCTGGTACCGGGTGCCATTCTGGTGCTGCATGACGCGCGAGTGTCGGGAGATGGTGAACCGGCTGCGCGTCAGATATTGAGCCGCTTGTTGGACCGGATGGAGGCGGCGGGGCTGCGGTCGGTGACGTTGTCGGAGCTGCGCGGGTAGGGGGCGTACTTGACCGAATAAAGGCCGAAATTTAAATTGTGAGTCCGTTCCTGATCGGCACGAAAAATGCACTTTGCAATGTGGAGCCTGATTGGCTCCTCCGGTGGAAACCGGCCTTGGACGTCGGGACGGCGACTAATCGCGATTATTTGGAGCAACGGTGAATTATCCAATTGTGCCCGAGGGCGATGCCTTGGCGTCGGTGCGTATTGGAGCATCGCCGCCCATGCAGCGTCTGCGCGACGTCATCTGCAAGGTGGCCGCTTCGCGATTGCCCGTCTTGATCATGGGCCCAACGGGATGGGGAAAGGATACGGTTCGAACGCCGTTGGCCGACGCACCGGAACCTGTATCGACATCACCAATATCACGGGTTCACCGCCCCAGCGATGCCGCGCTATTACTCATGATTGGGCCGGCCGTGATTCTGTCGCGACGGAATTTGATGCGAATGCCAGCGGTGTGCCGCAACAAGGTACTGCGACTACGAAGATATTGGGACTCGAAGGTCAGCTTTTGACTCATTGAGAGGCGGGTGCCTGCGGTCAGCTATTCACCACAACTACCGACAGCGTCTATCGGCGACCTGCAAGGCGGCACCATGGTGAATCCGGACCACTACTATCCGTTTATTGTCGACGGCAGCAGGTACGACATTGAAGTAGAAATTTGAGGGAGCAGGCACGACGACCTATCAGGCATATGGTCTGGAGAACCGATACGATCGCAATGGGCGCCACACCTCCATCAAGCTACCGAGTGCTCTTCTTGGCGGCAGCAACACAGATTCCATTCGTTTTCAGTATGTTGCTGCAACCAGCGAACTCTGGAAAGTTACGGCTCCGGATACCACCAACGTTTGGACGCATTCATACGCATGGAACGGGGACTTGACACGCTTGGCGACTTCAGGATTCCGCGAACAGCGTCTCCGGTATTCGAGTACGGGCAATATTCTGAAGGACGAGCTGCTGGTACCGTCGTCCAGCCTCACGCTCCGCCGTAGTCACTTTACGTACGATAGCCGTGACACTCGTTTGACTATCAAGGACAGCATCGATGGCATAGACGAACGCACGTTCGTGTATTCGGGTTTGGGTCATGTGACGTCGAGCAAACACTCGAGCACCAGGCCGTGTCCTTCTGGCTGCAGTTTTCAGAATTTCCGGAACGAAGAGCGTCCCACCTATGATGCCTATGGCAACATTCTGACGATGGGTCGGGGGGATTCGATCTATGTGACCGGGCCTTCTTCATTCACGGGAACCTTTGACGGCCTGTCATACACGTACAATAGCGCGGAGCGGCTCACGACGATCAGTGGCGGGACGAACACCACGACGTACACTTACGACGCTGACGGCAATGTGCGGTTCTCCATGAGTAGTCCACCAAACAATACTGGTAGTCGGTCGGATCGATACTCATTCTATGGCGCTGACAATCGGCTGATGGCCGCCGACTATCGCGAAGGCGAACACGTCGAGATCAATCCCCCACAACGCGTTGTGGAACAATACCGCTACGATCCGCTAGGTCGGAGAATCTGGGTAAGGACGGACAAACGCTGCGACGGGGGCGCGTACTTTACACTCGAACACCTGTGTGAGTTGAGCACCATTCGCCGGACCATTTGGGATGGTAACGCTGAGCTCATGGAGATTCAGACGCCCAACAACCAGCCGGGCGGCGTAGGGTTTACCGACACAATCCCCGACAACGATCTATACCTTCCGCGGCTATCGCGCACGCCGACAGCTGGACAAGACCCAAATCCATACCTGGGCCGTGTGCTCTACATCAACGGGTTGCCGCTCGACCAGCCGCTCGGAATTGTGCGTTACAACTACGTTGATTACCGAACGACGACGACGTACCTGGACTTCCCTCCAACCACCATTGCCCTGCATTGGGATGCCAAAGGCACACTGGGCAACGTCGCGTGTTCCAATGGTGCGACGTTCTGTACGGCGCTGCGGTTCGGTGCCTCGACGCCGGATACCATGAGAATCCACGTCGGCAATTTCTGGTTTGCGTATGCGCGCTCTTCCGCTATTGCACCTGCCTTCCAAGGCACGCTTATTGTAGACAAGGAGGATGCGACCAAAACCATCTTCCGACGCAATCGGGTGTACGATCCAGCGTCGGGGCGGTTTACGCAGGAAGACCCCATTGGCTTGGCCGGCGGGCTCAACCTCCATGGCTTTGCGGGCGGGGATCCGGTCAATTTCGGGGATCCGTTTGGGCTTACACCGTGTTGGCTGATCAGTCCATCGTCGTGCCAAGACAACGCATTTACTCTCGCACTCAAGCGGGGCTGGGCCGCTGAGACCGAAGGATTTGCCAGCGCGTTTGACCCGAGTTTGGCAGGACCACCAGCGGGAGGTGGTGTTGGATGGCTTCTCGGAATGGCCGCGCAGAGGGTTGGCGCGGGTGGTGCTGCTGAGGGTGGAGGTATGGCCGCCGCGCGAGGCAGTTCGGTGAACAGTAGGATCATTAATTCAGTAGTCGATCTTGGGGCCGAGGTGAAGATCGGTCGCACTGCGAAGAGCGCGGGTGAGTTTGTGAACATCAAATTCAAAGATGGAACCGTTGTAAACTTTCGTGTTGAAACACATGATCCCTTCGGTTTCCACGGCAACGTGGACATTTGGCGACCGGGTCAGAACCCGATAAAGAAGCATCTTTTCCCAGGGGATAAATAGCGATGGATCACACGTTTCGCGTAGAGCAAGATGCCCGCAACGAAATGCACATCCCGAACCTGAAATACGCAGGTGGTCACTATCGGATTCGTGCGGAAGTCGATGGCTCTGTCGAAATCTTTGGTGACAGGCAAGGTCTTCTCTATCTTGCTGAAATCATCGCCGGTTGTGCGTTGGGAGATTTGTCCGCAGGATTTCATGTGCATCTTCCGCGTCTTGGAGTTGCATCCGAACCCGATACCTCTGGTGACGTGGAGTTGACCGTCTATTCAGCGTCGACACCTGTACCGGGCTAGCACGGACGCAAGCATATGAGATGTACGAAACAAAGCCCCTGACTGGGAATGCAGTCAGGGGCTTTGTTTGACAGGCGACGATCAGCAGCCTTGTGTTTTGCGCGTGAGCGTCACGTCGCGTGATTCAGCCCGCGTCTATCGAGCAGCGCTTCGACGAAGGTGATGCCGGCGCGCTGCCTATGGGCCGGGAGATCGCGGCGCAACGCAGGCTCGCCAATAGCCCGGCGGTGCGCGGGCGGCGAGGTCGTCGCGAACCGGGGCCACCTCCCAAAGCTCATCGGTGGTCACGCGGAGCGCCCGCGCGAATTCGGCGAGCATCGGGCCGGGCGGCTGGGCCCTCAGGCCTCGTAGTAGGCGATGACGCGCTGAGAGCCGCCAACAGCCTCGCCGAGGGCCTCTTGCGAGATGCTGGGTCTTTTTCGCATGTGCGCGAGGCGACGCCCGAAGCCGCCGCCGGTAAACGCACGGTTTTCGCAGGGAGGACGGCCTCGATTGAGGCTTGCTGATCAGGCGTTCGCCAGCTCCCAACGCTGTGCCATTGATCGGAACGCGGCCTCGTGCGAAGGCCAATCGTGTAAAGTCGCGGGATCAAAATCCGCGCCGTTTGGCCATACCAGTGTGTGGATCTCGGAATCGACCGATACCTGATTAAATAGCGCAACGTCGCGTAATGGCCCGAAGAGTTCTCCGGCCAGAATCGGATGGAAATCGATGCGACGCGTTACCCCGTCATTGAAGCCGATTTGCAGGGTAAAGGGGGCGACAATTTCCACTGAGGTCACACGATAGATGGGATGAGTGAGCACGGTTAAGCCAGTGGTTGAATGGGGACCGGAGCCTGGCCCTGCTGCAGCCGGTTCCAGGCTTCAGTGAGTTCCGGTTGGTGTAATTCCGCCCACGCCTCCACGAGGCGCCGTTGGCGTGTCGGCAGCGAACCCGCGATGACCTCCACCGGATCAATGCTGATGACCGCCACTTCGCTCTGCCAGTACGCGTGGAAATGCGCGACATGGTGTTGCCCGCCCGCCTCGGCGAACATGCGGATGATGATTCCGAAGAAGCGGCTGAGCTCTGGCACAAGTGAATCTTACCGACGAAATGTGCGTGAAATCAATTGTACGATCCGGCAAGCGGGCAGTTTACGCAGGAAGACCCCATTGGCTTGGCCGGCGGGCTCAACCTCTATGGCTTTGCGGGCGGGGATCCGGTCAACTTCTCGGATCCGTTTGGGCTGTGCCCGGATGGGACGCGCTTGTGCGACTTCATCACGGGCGTCGCGTCGCGCGTCGGGGCCAGTCCGAAGAGCTCGTCGGTGGTCACGCGAAGCGCGCGGGCGAGATCGGCCAGTATGGGCCCACGGGCTGGGCGTCCTCAGCCTCGTAGGGTAGTAGGCGATGACGCGCTGAGAGACGCCCACGGCCTCGCCGAGAGCCCACTTTGTTTGGCCGCCACCCCAATTGTCATCATGTTCCCATTGCTTGCAGCCCAATTGGGCTACATCTTTCAATCAGTCACTCAGACCCATGGAAGCTATGTCGAAAACCGCCACCGTTCGGGCACGCCTCGAACCCGCTCTCAAAGAACAAGCCGAGGAAGTGCTGGGCGAACTCGGCCTGAACGCCACCACGGCCATCACGATGTACTACGAGCAGATCGTCCGGCGGCACGCCATTCCCTTCGACGTCTCGTTGCCCACCCAAACGACGCTCGCGGCCATGCAGGATGCCGAAACGCGTCGTGGACTCACGCACGCGACAAGTCCGGCGGCGCTGCTGGCAGCACTCGACTCCGACGACTAGGCGGTGCTGCGCCCTTCCTTCACCGGACAATTCAAGCAGGACCGAAAGCGCGCCGGGAAACGCGGATGGGACGTCGCGCGGCTCGACATTGTGATCGAGAGGCTCACCGCCGCCGAAGTGCTTGAGCCGCGCTTTCACGTACACAAATTGCGCGGTGGATATGTCGGACATTGGGAGTGTCATGTCGGGCCCGACTTCCTCGTGATCTGGTATCGGCCATCGGATGCGGAAATCGTGTTTGTGCGAACCGGTTCGCACGCGGATCTGTTTGGTTAGTCGCGCAAGGCGGCGATCGCGTGTGATGCGAATGCTGTCAAACGCAAAGCATACGGTGCGTCGAGGAATCAGTTTACGCAGGAAGACCCCATTGGCTTGGCAGGACGCCTCAACCTGTACGGCTATGCCGCAGGCGATCCCGTCAATTTCTCGGACCCGTTTGGGCCAGGCTCGGTCCCAAGCCCTCACCAGCGCGGTCCCATTCAGCACGCAGTTGTCGAAGCCCGATTGGCTCATCTGTCGCGAGACCTCTGCCGCCGACCACACTGTCGTTCGGCCCCGCCAGCCATACGTATATTTTCGATCAGGCAGTGCACGCGGTATTTCATGGCCATGCGAACCCGGCCCGATCGCAGCGGCATCCACCACGCGTTTTTAGACCGTCGAGCATGCGCTCGAGCGCACCGGAATTCCAACGTTCTCCTACGAGCAGGTCGCCGCGTAAAAATGGAGATTTGAAGACCGGGCGAAGCAGAGCTCACCGGACGGCGGGCCACGCTGGTCGCCAGTCAAGTGCTCGTCGAACACTGGCACGAATGCGTGGGCGATGCCACGTTTGGCGACGCGATCCTGGATGGGTCCATCATGCGCACCGCATCACCCACACCGGAGGCTCGCTCAGAAAACTCGGCGCCAACACCGCCGCTGCCGCCAACCAAACCGAGCAACACTAACCGATCCTGCACGGCTCACCACACCGACAATCTACGCACCCACCACGTGGCCGAATTGAACCGGACTACGTGGCCGAATTGATCCGGATACATTCGGCCGGGCTTTGAAGGTGGTGTACGCGTCGTTGTGATTGATGGGGCAAGATCGATCAGTGTTTCTTTGCACTGCTGGTAGTCCCGGCAGGGTGAGGGCTAAATGTTCCGGTGAGGGGGGGCGGTGCGCATGATGCACCCTTCAATCCCGAAGCGCGTCACCAAACGGGAAGGGTCGAGCCTGAGAAATCGCCAGGGATGTACAGCTCGAAATGCAGAAGCCGCAATGACATGTGGCAATCGGCCTTTGCGCGACGTATTCTGTCGAGTATGTCACGCCCCCCCGCTCACCATCACGTCAATTTTAGCGTTGCCAGTATCGCGGCGTGGGCACCCGGGGTGACAACGGAACGCGAATGGCAGGAATGGCGCCAAGGCACCCGCACCATTGCCAGTGCCGGTGAACCCGCCTTGCAACAAATGCAACCCCTACTCCGTCGCCACGCGGGCCGCCTTGGCCGATTGGCCTGTTCGGTTGCGTACGATACGCTGGGTGCGGCGACTGACGTCCCCGTCGTCTACGGCTCTCGGTACGGCGAAGTAAGTCGGTCGGTCGAACTGCTCTCGGCACTGGCCGCGCACGAGGAACTCTCACCGTCCTCATTTGGCCTCTCGGTGCACAACGCGATCACCGGTCTGTTCAGCATGGCACGCAAGGACGCCGCCAACAGTATTTCACTCGCGGCAGGCGACGAATCGGCCGAATACGGTGTGTTGGAAGCCTGCGGTTTGTTGGCCGAAGGTGCAGCCGCTGTTCTGCTGGTTGTCGCCGATGTGCCGCTTCCAGCCATCTATGCCGATTTTGCGGACACGACGTCCGACGCGTTTGCCTGGGCGTGCCTCCTCACGGCACCCGATAAGGCGCCACTTCGGCTGGAATGGGACGCCAACCACGTCGACGTCGCTGAGCGCGCCACCAATACTGCCCAGCGTATTCCGGGAGCGCTTGCCGCTCTGCCATTCCTTCAGGGCAACCTTCGCGCATTCGATCAGGAATCGGGCACTCGCCGGTGGCGCTGGCGGCACAATGACTAGCGAAGCGCGTGCCCAGCCAGCACATCGCCCGGCCGGCAACTTCCTCTGGTACAAGCTCGGCCGCCTCTGGCGCCTCGTCGCCACAGGCCTCAGCTTCTTCATCTTCGGGGCCAGCGGACTGGCACTGGGCGCCATCGTCTTTCCGTTGCTCACTCTAATCGTTCGGAACAAGACGATTCGGGCAAACCGGTCGCGTGAAACTCTCGCGTGGACGTTCCGCCGCTTTATTGGAATCATGCGGAGCTTGGGCCTGCTGGACTACGAACTGAAAGGTTTCGAAAAACTCAGCCGAGACGGGCTACTGGTCATCGCGAATCACCCTTCACTCATTGACACGGTGTTTCTCCTGGGATTCGTGCCGAACAGCACGTGTGTCGTGGACGATTCCCTGTACCGAAACTCCTTCACCGCCGGCCCGCTCCAGGCATCTGGATACATTCGGAACGACGCCGGCATGAACGTGCTGACCGAATGCATCGAGGCGCTCGATGCCGGTACGAACGTGCTCATCTTTCCGGAGGGCACGCGCACACCGCGCAACGGCACTATTCGAATGCGGCGCGGGGTCGCAAATATCGCCGTGCGGGCTAAGCGAAACCTGACGCCCGTTACTATTCAGTGTTCACCCCGTACGCTCATGAAAGGGGAAAAGTGGTGGCAGATTCCTGAACGCCCTCCGCACTTTTCCCTCGAAGTGGGTGACGATATCGTGGTGCAGCCCTTTAGCCGTGACGACGACAGCCCCGCCATGGCGGTACGCCGACTGACGGCTTACCTCGAACACTATTTCACCACGCAAAGCCCGGCGCATGCAATCCGTTGACCTTGAGACCGACGTCAAGCAGTTGATCATCGATTCACTCCAGCTCGAGGATGTGGCACCCGCCGATATCGATTCGGACGCCCCGTTGTTCGTCGAGGGGTTGGGGCTCGATTCGATTGATGCGCTGGAGCTGGGCATGGCCCTCCGCAAGAAATACGACGTGCAGTTGGCCGCCGATCCCGATGAGTCACGCAAGGACTTCGCGTCCGTTCGCACACTGGTCGCGCTCATAAACCGGCAACCCAAGTGACGGCAGTTGTGAAAACCCGGGAACAGATTTCCGAACTCATCACCGAAGGATTGGCCACGACGTTCCGCCTGGACCGCGAACGTATCGTTCCGTCCGCCCGGTTGTACGAAGATCTGGACGTCGACAGCATCGATGCCGTCGACCTGGCCGCACGCCTGCAGCGCGAAACGGGTGCGCGCCTATCCTCCGAAGTCTTCAAATCCGTGCGCACCGTCAGTGATTTGGTGAGCGCCGTCGATCGACTATTAAACGGCGACCGCGCGTCGACCGAAAGCGCCGCCAGTGTGCACGCAAACCGCGTGCAGGATCAGCCACGCGCGTAGCGGCATGCCCGCCGGAGTTCACGTGTCCGCTGGCGGTAGCGCGTCCCCACCGCTCGGCGCAACCACTGCGAGCGCTGCCCACATTTCAGCCGCATTAGCCACTCCACACTACTGGAGTCGATTGGCGGGCACGGCGCCAGCCGGTCTGGACGTTGCTCGCCATGGCGTGCAGCGGTTCAGCGAGCTTGCGCTGCGTCAGAGGGTTGCCGAATGGCGCGCGGCGTTTGCGCTGCGTCCAGGTACCGCTATTGCATTGTATGAACCGAACGGCTTCGAGTTTGCCGCGGCATTGCTGGGCGCCTGGTATGCCGGAAAAATTGTGTACCTGCCGGGCGATGCGCAGCCCGACACGTGTCAGGCGCTCGCGAATCTGCACGTTACATTTGTCGGCCAATTCCCCGACGAATACCAACGGGCGGCAGATGCGGCGCACGAAACGCACCACACCATGAGCCACCCGTCACTGGACGAATCCGTCGACTCGGTGTTTGCACCATTGAACGCAGATGCCGCGCACCTGGTCATTTTTACTTCGGGTTCGACCGGCGCGCCGCAAGCCGTTCCGAAACGCCTCACCCAATTGCTGGCCGAAACACAAACGCTGGAAGAACAATTTGGCAGCAAGCTGGAGGTGGGCGACGTGGTGGTTGCCACTGTGTCGCATCAGCACATTTACGGGCTGTTGTTCAAAATTCTGTGGTCACTCGACCAGTTTCGCGCGTTTGAATCCGAGAGTCTGCTCTATCCCGAGCAGTTGGCCGCGCACTTGGCACATGGTAGTGCGGTGGTCGTGTCAGGCCCCGCGCACCTGAAACGGCTACCAGATTCCCTGCATTGGTCGAGGGTGCGCGACCATGTGCGTGCGGTGTTCACTTCTGGAGGACCGTTGCCACTTGACGCAGTGGCACGCGCCGAAACATTACTCGGCGTGGCGCCCATTGAAGTGTACGGCAGTTCGGAAACTGGTGGTATTGCATGGCGACAGCGCGCCAACCGCCTCGAGGTGTCCTGGACCCCGCTGCCGAATGTAGAGGTGCGCGCCGAAGATGGTCGGCTGGCCGTTCGGTCGCCGCATTTGGCAACCCGCGAATGGTTCCTGGTGGAAGATCACGCTACGTTCGACGCGTTCGGTTGTTTTGTGCTCAATGGTCGTGCCGACCGCATTGCCAAGGTCGAGGGAAAACGTGTGTCTCTCGTGGCCATGGAAGACGCCGTTTTGCGCACGGGACTCGCGACCGAGGTGCGAATGGTGCAGCTCGAATCGTCGCGCGATGCGATTGCAGCGGTGGTGGTGTTGAACGACCACGGCTGGTCGGTGCTGCGCGCGCACGGGACATCGAATCTCCGCCAGCAACTCAACGACTCGCTGCGCGACAGCGTGGAGCGTATTGCGCATCCTCGTCGGTGGCGATGGGTTGACGCATTACCGGTGAATGCAGCAGGCAAGACGACAAACGCCGCCATCGTTTCGCTGTTTCACGCGGCGGGGCTGACCTTGCCAGCGCTTCACGTGCTCACGGCTTCCAGCACAGAAGTGCAGGCCGAGTTGTACGTTAGTCCGCATTTGCCGGCGTTTGACGGTCATTTTCGCGAAATCCCGGTATTGCCAGGAGTCGCACAAGTTGACTGGGCCATCGTGTTCGGCCAAAAGCTGTTCGGAATTTCGGCGGCATTCGCGCGAATGGAGGCGGTCAAGTTCCATCGCGTGTATCAGCCGGGACCGATGTTGTCACTCACCCTGCAGTGGCATCCGGAACGCCGCTTGCTCGCGTTTCGCTATGCATCACCCAATGCGACGCATTCCAGCGGGCGAATCTACTTCGCGGTGTGAGCATGTTTCGCCCAGTGGTGGTTATTCCCGTCTACAATCACGACATCTATCTTCCCACACTTGTTGGCGAGATTGTGAAGATGGACCTTTCGTGCCTGTTGGTGGATGACGGCAGCAGCAGCGGCTGCGCCGGGGTCATTGATGCTCTGCACGCGCAACATGGCGATCAGGTCACGGTGGTTCGGCACACCACGAATCAGGGCAAAGGCGCGGCGGTACTGAATGGTTTCAAACAGGCGCTTGCGTTGGGATACACGCACGGCGTGCAGATTGACGCCGACGGACAACACGCGGTTGGCGATACACCGCTCCTGCTGCGATTGGCCAGCGAAAAACCGGAAGCCCTCGTAACCGGGCAGCCCATTTTCGACCACTCCGTGCCGCTCAATCGACGGTACTTTCGGTATCTCACGCACTACATGGTCAGCATCAATACGCTGACGTTTCGGCTACGCGACGCCATGTGCGGATTTCGGGTGTACCCGCTCGCGGCCACACTTGCTCTGGATGAACGGGTGCACCTCGGCCGGCGTATGGATTTTGATATCGACGTCCTGGTGCGGCTCGACTGGGAAGGCGTGCCCATCGTCCTGCAGAAAACCAACGTGCGATATCCGGTCGATGGTGTTTCGCACTTTCGTTTGTGGGCCGACAACGCGCGGATCACATCCGTGCACATTCGTTTGTTCTTCGGCATGTTGGTTCGCCTGCCCATGTTGCTGTTTCGTCCCCGCACCACAGGAGCAACCAGGTGACGGCGCGGCACTGGGCGAACATTGGAGAAGTCACCAGCGTTGCGGGCATCAAGTTGCTGTTTCTGGTGCACCGGTTTTTCGGTCGCTGGCCCTTTCGAATGTTCGTCTACCCGGCCGTCCTCTTCCACATTCTGCGACACCCGCTGGCGCGGGCCTCCTCGCAGGCGTATCTGACGCGCGTGTTTCGTTCAACGAACCCCTCGCACCCTCAGGCCACCCTCTGGCAGTCCGTGCGCCACTTCGGCGCCTTTGCCGAGAACATTCTGGACAAACTGCGCATCTGGGCGGGAGAGCTGACGCCCAAGGACGTGGTGTTTCACGACTACCACATCATTAACGACCAGGTGCTCGCGGGGCGGGGCGGTCTCATCTTCGTCACCCATCTGGGCAATGTCGAAGTGACCCGCGCGTTGCCCACGCGAAAGAATGGCGTTCGGCTGACGGTGCTGGTGCACACCAAACACGCGGAAACGTTCAACGCCCTGCTGGCCGAGTTCGACCCTGCCAGTACGATGAACATCCTGCAGGTTACGGACATCACGGCCGACACGGTTATTCGGCTCCGTGAGCGCGTGGATCGCGGCGAATACATCGTCATTGCCGCCGATCGTGTGCCCATTGCCGAGCGCCCCCGAGTGGCACCCGCGGAATTCCTGGGTGCTCCAGCCGGGTTTCCGGTCGGGCCATACGTACTGGCCAGTTTGCTGCAGTGCCCCACGTATCTTCTGTTCTGCATCCCTGAACGGGGCACGTACCACGTGTATTTTGAACACTTCCACGAGCGCATCGTTCTGCCGCGCCTCACGCGCGATGCGGCCCTGCGGAAACTCGCCGCTGAATTCGCCGGGCGTCTGGCGCATTACTGCCAACGCGCACCGCTGCAGTGGTTCAACTTCTACGATTTCTGGGACATGTCACACTCCGCCGCCCCCGATGCCACTCGCTGAAGCAACGACTCGCCGCACCGTCACGTTTGGCGACGGCCCCTGTACCATTCAGGACGTCGTCGATATCGCACACCAGCGCGCCGTGGCGGTGTTGTCTGACAGCCCGGCCACACGCGCCCGGTTGCAACGGGGTGCTGATTTTGTCGACCGCCTGCTTGCAGAAGATGGTGTGATTTACGGGGTGACCACGGGTTACGGCGACTCGTGCACCGTGGTGGTTCCGCCCGACCTGATTGCCGAACTCCCCGAACGCCTGTTCACGTATCATGGGTGCGGCTTGGGCGCGTTTCTCACACCGGAACAAACCCGTGCGGTATTGGTGACGCGACTGGCCTCACTCAGCCAGGGATATTCCGGCGTCAGTCTCGTGTTGCTCGAACGGATCACCGACCTGCTGCAGCACGACATTTTGCCGCTCATTCCCGCCGAAGGTTCGGTAGGGGCGAGTGGCGATCTCACGCCCTTGTCGTACGTGGCCGCCGTGTTGTGCGCGCAACGCGAGGTGTGGTATCGGGGCAAACAGATGCCCGCCAGCGAAGCCTTTGCGGCCGCCGGTTTGACGCCGCTGCGTTTGCGTCCGAAAGAGGGACTGGCGCTCATGAACGGCACCTCCGTCATGACGGCGCTGGCCTGCCTCGCTTTGCAGCGTGCGCAATACCTGAGTGCGTTGTCTACGCGGATTACCGCGATGGCTTCGCTGTCGTTGGACGGCAACCCGAAGCATTTCGACGAAGCGCTGTTCCGGGTCAAACCACACGTGGGACAACAACTCGTCGCACGTCGCCTGCGCGACGACCTCGCCGCGACGCCACCGGAACGCAACGAACACCGGTTGCAGGACCGGTATTCCATTCGCTGCGCCCCGCACGTTATTGGGGTACTCGAAGACGCGTTGCCGTTTCTCAGCACCACCATCGAAAACGAATTGAACAGCGCGAACGACAATCCACTGGTCGATCCGGACACCGAACGGGTGTTGCACGGCGGGCACTTCTATGGCGGACACATCGCGTTTGCGATGGATTCCCTCAAGAACCTCGTCGCGAACATTGCCGACTTGCTGGATCGACAGTTCGCTCTGCTGGTCGACACGCGGTACAGCAATGGGTTGCCCGCGAATCTTTCCGGCGCCATCGGCGCGCGTGCGGCCATCAACCATGGCCTCAAGGCCGTGCAAATCGCGTCGTCCGCGTGGACGGCCGAAGCGCTCAAACTCACCATGCCGGCGTCGGTGTTTTCGCGCTCGACGGAATGCCACAACCAGGATAAGGTCAGCATGGGGACCATCGCCGCGCGCGACTGCCTGCGCGTGCTCGAGCTGACGGAGCAGGTGGCCGCGTCCATGCTGATTGCGGTTCGGCAGGGTATCATGCTGCGAGAGCGTATCACGACGCGGCACCTCACCGAAGCCGTGACCGACTTTTTCGAAGCCCTGGAACAACACATGCCCTTCCTCGTCGAAGATCGCGCGCTGGACGGCCTGCTTCGCACCACGGTGGCGGCCATTCAATCTCGTCGCTGGGCGCTGTATGCCTGACGGCCCAGGCGCTACCCACCAATGGTCTGCCGAGGTGGAGCTGACCGTGCAATTCTACGATCTGGACCCGATGGAGGTTGTCTGGCACGGCAACTACGCCAAGTACTTCGAAGTGGCGCGATGTGCGGTGCTTGATGCGATTCAGTACAACTACGGCGAAATGAAAGCGTCGGGGTTTGCCTGGCCGGTTATCGACATGCATGTACGCTATTTGCAGCCCATGGTATTCGGTCAGGTTATCGTCGTACGCGCGGATATCGTGGAATGGGAGCATCGCCTCAAGCTGCAGTACTCCATTCGCGACAAAACCACGGGCCAGCGGCTCACCAAAGGCACCACCATGCAGGTGGCGGTCAATTTCGAAACGAATGTGATGTGTCTGCAGTCGCCGGACATTCTGTTTGAGCGATTGGGAGTTACGCCGCCGTGGTGAAGTCGCTGCTGTGGGGCCTCCTGGCATTTGCCGGTGTGCACGCGCAAGACAACGCCGCGCTGGGCCAGATCGAGAAAATGGTTGCTCGGCCACCCATCTTGTGCGGCGCGTTCGATCAGCAAAAAACGTTGGTCGGACTCAAGCGACCGGTACGTTCCAGTGGCCGCTTCTGCGTAGTGTCCGAAAAGGGAGTGCTGTGGAACACACTCACGCCGTTCGCGTCCACGCTGCGCCTCAGTCGGGAAGAAATTGTGCAATCGCAGGGGGATCGCGTCACGTCGCGGCTGCGGGCACGCGACGAGCCAACTGTTGGCGTCATCAGCGCATTGTTGTTCTCGGTGCTGGCCGGCGATTTCAGGCGTTTGCAATCCGGTTTCACAATTGACGCTGCCGTGCAGCCCACCACGTGGCGCGCCAAACTCGTCCCGAAAGAGAGTGGTATGCGTCGCGTCATCAACGCTATTGAACTGGGTGGCAGCGACTACGTGCGACAGCTCACGCTGATTGAAGCGTCGGGCGACCGCACCGTCATCGCTTTCACCGGAATGGTTGCCGGGCACGCTGCACTCCAACCCGACGAGGCGCGTGCGTTCGGGATAAGCGGCGGGCGTGGAGGTTTCGAGTTCTGACGTGAACGCCATTCGCCAGCATCGCGCGTTTGCACGGGTGTGGTTCGTCGTGGTAGTGGCGGCACTGCTGTACAACGGCAAAGTGTGGCTGCTCGATCACCGCCCGCTCGAGACCGACTTTCTCGCGCTCTTGCCGGCTGACGAAAGCGACCCGGTCGTGCAAAATGCATTCGATCGCGTTGCCCAGTCGGCCGAGCGGCACGTGCTCATTCTGGTGGGATCAACCGATTGGCAGCAAGCGCGCACCGCAGGGGCCGCTTATGCCAAGGTGCTGGCCACGCACGCTGACTGGTTCACGCCCGCGTCGCTTGCCGCCGCAGAATCTGATAGTGCCCTCGCACCGTGGTGGAACAACCGGCGCAACCTGCTCACGGCTGACGATCGGCGCGCCCTTGTTACCAAACCGGCTGACGCGTGGGTAAGCCAAGCGCTTCATGATTTACTCAGTCCGTTGGGCAACGGACGTGTGGGGGCGTGGCAGGATGATCCGTTTGGATTTTTTCGGCGCTGGTTGCAAGTGCGTGCTACTGAATCACCGGTGCGCCCCGTTGACGGCGTACTGCGTGTGGATGCGGACAGTGTGCATTTCGTCGTGCTGCCCATGCAACTGCACCTGCAGGCGTTCGCGCTGCAAGCGCAGCGAGAGGTTATGCCCCTGCTTGATCAAGCTCGCGCAGCGGCCGAACACGTGGGACCGGGCGTAGTGGTGCGATCATCGGGATTGATTTTTCCGGCCGCGGCTGCAGCCGCGCAAGCCAGTCACGAACTGTCAACCATCGGTTGGGGTTCTATTGCCGGCATCATCCTCTTTACCTGGGTGACTTTTCGTTCGTTGCGTCCCATTGGTCTCATTCTGCTGTCGCTGGGGGTTGGCACAATGGGCGCGCTCGCCGTCACGGCGTTCCTCTACGACCAGGTACATCTGCTGACCCTGGTGTTCGGTGCCAGTCTTATTGGCGTCGCCGAAGATTACGGCATGCACTACCTGGCCGTGAGCAATCGCGCGGCGCGGGGCGGCGTTGCGGTGGTTCGCAAACTGCTGCCCAGTTTGGGCCTGGCGCTCATGACCACTGTGGTTTCGTTTATCGGACTCGGTGCCAGCCCCTTTCCGGGTTTACAGCAAATCGCTGTGTTCTCGGCCGTCGGACTCATCGCGGCATGGACTACGGTCGTGGTGTGGTTTCCCGCGCTCGATGGACGTCAGCCGGCGCGCGCGCGTGTGGTTGCGTGGTTCAATCATGTGCGCGTGTACTGGATGGGACTGAGTCAGGGCAACGGTCGGGTGTGGTTGGGAGTCGCGACGGTCGCGTTTTCTGCCGTGGGCATCGCTCGCCTCTCTGCGGATGATGACATTCGTCTGTTGCAGAGTTTGCCCGAGGGCCTCATTCAGGAACAAACGGACGTTGGACGTATTCTTGATGTGCCATTTGTGGCGCAGTTGTATGTCGTACGCGGGCCCAGCGCTGAGGTGGTATTGCAACGGGAAGAGCGGCTGCGCGAGCGGTTGGACAGTTTGGTGCAACAGCGGGCGCTGACAGGTTATCAGGCCGTGTCCTCATGGGTACCGTCGTTGGCGCTTCAACAACGCGATGCAGCCCTCATCAACGCACGCATTTTGGCACCATCGGGCGCGCTGCACGGGTTGCGCCTTGCCCTGGACGAAGACGACGCGTGGGAGACGTCACTGCGCAGTCCTGCTTCAGAAGCCGCAGGGCTGAACGTGGAGCGCTGGCTCGCGAGTGCCATGTCCGAACCGCTTCGGATGTTGTGGATTGGCAACATCGGCAATGAGATGGTGAGTGTCGTGACGCTGAAAGGGGTGGCCAACGAGCAGCTTCCTGCGCTGGACGCGGCGGCAGTGGGACTGGACGGCGTAACCTGGGCGGATAAGGTGGCGCGCATCTCGTCGGTCCTCGGGCGCTACCGCGTGCGAATGAGTTGGGTGTTGGCCTTCAGTTATGTGGTGGTCTGGCTGCTGCTCCTGCCGCGATATGGGCCTGGCGCGTGGCGAATTCTCGCGCCAAGCGTTTCTGCAACTGCGGTATCGCTGGCTGCTGTTGGCATGTCCGGCCAGCCCGTGCAACTATTCCATGTGCTTGCCCTGTATCTGGTATTCGGCTTGGGCGTCGACTACGCAATTTTTCTATCCGAACAAACGCCCGAGTCGGCGCACGATGTGTCATTCGCGGTTGGGCTGGCGGCTGTCAGCACCGTGTTGTCGCTTGGATTGCTGGCGCTGAGTGCCACGCCCGTCCTTCATGCATTTGGCCTGGTGATGCTGGTGGGGATTACCGTTTCGCTGCTCGCGGCGCCATTGTTTTGTAGAGGGGCGTCCAGAGGTCATCCCGCGCCGCCGTCGTTGCACCAGGTTGAGGCCTAACGTATGCAGATCACCCACACGGATGTTGTGATTATTGGCGCGGGACCGGCGGGTTCGGTGGCCGCGGCACTGCTGGCGAAACATGGCCGGCGGGTCGAGGTGGTTGAACGCCAGCACTTTCCGCGCTTTTCCATTGGGGAAAGCCTGCTTCCGCAATCCATGGCGTTTCTGGAAGAGGCCGATTTGCTCTCCCACGTCGAGGCCTCCGGTTTTCAGTTAAAGGATGGCGCGGCGTTTCACTGGAACGGGGTCGACACGGCCATCTATTTTCCGGACAAGAGTACGCCGGGACCGGGCACCACATATCAAGTGCGTCGCGATCAGTTCGATTTGGCGCTCGCGAATGGTGCGGCGGCCAAAGGGGTGCACATTGCGTTTGGTGAAGAAGTGGTCGCGTTTGAAAGTGATGCACGTGGGGCTGCTGTTACCGTCCGCAATGAACAGGACATCACGCGACGTATCGAGGCGCGATTTGCATTGGACGCAAGCGGCTTTGGTCGGGTGTTAAGCCGCCTGCTCAATCTCGAAGTGCCATCCAAATTTCCGCCGCGCCGCGCCGTGTTTTGCCACGTGCGCGATCACATCACCGAACCCACGTTTGATCGCGACAAAATCCTGATTTCCATCAACCCCCTGAATCCGGAAATCTGGTACTGGCACATTCCGCTGGCCGATGGCTTGTCTTCCGTAGGGGCGGTCGGACCAACGGATGTCATCGATACCGCTGGCAGTACTGATCACGAGCGCCTGTGGAATCTGGTCGCCCAAGTGCCCTATCAGGATCTCGTGCTCAGGAATTCGGAAGTCGTGAGGCCAGCTGGGACCATCGGTGGGTATGCCTGCAGCGTGAAAAGTCTGGTGGGACCGAGCTACGCGTTGCTGGGAAACGCGGCGGAATTCCTCGATCCGGTGTTCAGCTCTGGGGTGACTATTGCGCTGAAATCGGCGACTCTGGCGACCGCGTTGGTCGAGCGTACCTTGCGGGGTGAGGCAGTAGATTGGGACAAGGACTTTGTGCGTGAGCTGTACGTGGGCATCGAAACGTTTCGCGCGTGCGTCGAGGCGTGGTATTCGGGCCGGTTGCAGCGCATCATTTTCAGCAAGCCGGCCGAGCTGAACGACGCGACCAGGATGCTGACCGCAGTGCTGGCGGGGTATGCATGGGACCGGCAGAACGCCATTGTGCGGGAGCCCAAACGCTTCTTGCGGTTGCTGGACGAGTTGTCCGCTTCCGAAGCCGCCAGGTCGCCGGTGCGAGCCTGACATCCGGACACGGTGGCGTCCGACAGTCCACCAGGATCGACCGCCCTACACTTGGGCACGGACCTATCGGGGTGAATTGGGGTGCAAGCGTCGAGCACGTAACGCCGCGACGAAACCGGGAAGCCCTGACGGGACGTAAGACAAACGCCCCACGCGGCGTCTCGCGACGGACTGTAAATCAGTGTTGTCGCGTCACCGTCCGCGGCACTTGACGAACGGAACCGCAGTTAGTTGTTTCGGTTACGACATCCGCATTTGCGGAGCTCATCCCCTCACTACGGATTCAACATGATCAATCGCTTACGCGCGGCCGCCGTTGCCGCCGCATTGGTTGCACTGCCGGCCATGTCCTCGGCACAGGACAAGCAGTTCGAGGTTGGGACCAAGCTGCTGAACGTTGGCTTGCTGCTGGGATCGGAATCCTACGGCAGCTTTGGCGTTGGCGGCGGTCTTGAAGTCGGCTTCAAGAACATTCAGGATCAGGTCACGCTCGGCATTGGTGGATCAATCGGATTTTTGCGAAGCAGCTTTGACGGCCTTCTGGGACCCGGTTATTCACTGACCAGCATTCCGCTGCTTGGTTTTGTGCATGGACACTACCAGCTGGAAAACGTGCCGAAGCTCGATCTGTATGCTGGCCCGGCAGTGGGCGTTTCACTTACCCGCTTCACCTATGACAACGGTTTCTGCGGCACGTTGGTGAATTGCGACGACAACAGCTCGGACGTGTCAGTTGGTATTCAAGCTGGCGCGCGTTGGGCGTTGACGCCAAAGGTGTTGGCGTGGGGTCAGGTTGCTGGCGGCACGAACATGCCGTTCCTCAACTTGGGTTTCTCCTTCAAGTTCTAAGCAAGCTGGAAATCCCGCGGGGCCGGTGCAACTGCGCCGGCCCCGTTTTTGTATGTGTGCCGATGGTATTGCCAGGGCAATGCGGATTCTGACGCTATCCTGCGATAGCGAGTGCGCGCGCTGGCGCTATGCTGTGATTTTATTGGTCATCGAATGGCGGATCTGAGAGCCCTCAAGTAAAACGCCCCGGCCATGCTTTCGCATAACCGGGGCGCAGACATCAACGAGCCATCAGGCCGTCATGTGTCTTCAGTTCACGCCAGCGATATAACGTGCCAGTCGTCCGCATCCCGTGCACTTGAGTGTCACATGGGAATGAGGCGGCGTGAATGTTGCCGATGGATCTCGTTCGATCTGTCCTGAACAGGATGGGCAGCTGAGCGGAAGGCCGCTGCGATCTGATGCAATCAGATGCAGGGCCTGCGCAGGATTGTAGGTATTCGGTCGAGGCTTTCGCATCACAGCTCCCGCGATAGGTGCGCCGGCCCGCCACTCTGGAGGCCGATGACTAAACCTAACTAGCCCCGGAAGTGACCGGCTAAGATGGTTACCATACTAACCCTCATTTATCATTTTACCAGTTATCGCACACGAGCGGCTGTAAAATTCCATCGAATTACTCCCATACCGCACTCCGCCGCCACAGCTTTCGACCCAATTTCCAGCTCCGCTTTGCGGACACCGCATTCGTCCCGCCCGGCGGATACATGTCGGCCGCCGCGAATTCATCCACCATATCCCCCGCCTTCGCTGACGCCTCGTCGGCCCAATGCACAATCTCCGCCTCCGTTGTCATAGGCTGCACGGGACTGCCAAACTCCAGCGCCCCATGGTGCGACAACACCATATGCAGCAGTTCATGTTGCTGCGCCGCTCCCAGGGCCGGACTCATTGCCTGCATGCGCCGGTCCAGCATAAATGCCCCCAACGCAACGTGCCCCAGCAACGACCCCACGACCGTATGGCTAAATCCATCCGGACTCACTCCGTACGCATCCACTTTGCCGATGTCATGCAGCAATGCGCCAGCCACCACCAGGTCGACATTCGCATGCCGCACCGTCCGTGCCGTATGGCGGGCAATGGACGCCACCTCCCAGACATGCAGCAGCAGCCCTCCCAGCTTCGCGTGGTGACCGTTCACCGACCCGGGAGCCCGCTCGAACGCCACCCGAAACACATCGTCCGCAAAAAACAGGTCAACAGCGCGCCGCAACGTGACCGATCGGAAATCCGCGCGCAGGCGGTCAACCTGATCCCACAGCTTTTCCGTCTCCACATCGATGCACTCCAGAAACGCGAACGCATCGAACTGGTCGGCGGGCAACAGGCGCACTGGTCCGGTTAGCTGCAGCTGCCGCTTCCGCGCGCCCTCCTCGCCAAATACTCCGACATCACCAATGACCTGCACCACCCGTCCACGCTCGGCTCCGGCCGCCCATTCCAGGCGCTCTGACCAAATGGGAGCCGACTCAATAGTGCCTGTGGAGTTGCCAAGGGTGAGGATAACGAAGGGCAGGCCCGCTCGGGTTGTTCGTTCGGAACGCTCGCGCACCAGAAATTCGTGCTGGACGCGATCGCCGACGGCGGCGTTGCGCAAATCATAAGGAGGCATGCCGCAAGATCGGGTCAACTCGACGCTGCCAGCAAGGCCCCTGCAACAGAATCGTACTCGCGCGGTTCGTTTTGTACGCTCACCGTTCTCACGGCCGAGCCTCCCCAACATTTCGCGGCACGGGATGATGCTCGCGGAGTTCGGGATGCTGGAGGACGGGGGCAACGTCGACGCTGGTGACGCCGACATTGATCTGTCCACCATCAGCACCCATATGGCAACGTGTGGAACCAGACCGCCGAGACGGGCGGTCCGTTGGTCAGCGACGCAGTCAAACTCGCCATCGACGTGCAGGCGGTCTTGGCGGCGCAGGGTGAGAAGGCGCAACAGGTTCGGCGTCAGGGGCCGCCGGCGACAGCCGGCAATCCAGCGCGCACCCACCCGGCCGCCAATTGAGGGCAACCAAATCATTCCCCCCAGTGTCTCATGTGAAACACTGGGGGTAAAATGTCGGAACCACTACCGATCCTGAAAGGCACACTCGACGTGCTGGTGCTCAAGGCGCTCGCCTTCGCACCCATGCACGGGTTTGAAATTGTGTCGTGGCTCGAACAACAATCCGGCGGTTCGTTTGAGGTGGACGATGGCGCGTTGTACTACGCGCTGCATCGCATGGAGGAGCGCGACTTCGTCTTGTCCGAATGGCGCCAGACGGAGAACAACCGTCGCGCCCGATATTACCGCCTGCGATCGGCAGGCCGAGCGCATCTGACGCGCGAGGGGGCAAATCTTGAGCGGTATGCGCGCGCGTTGACGGCAGTGCTCTCCGGCGCCACCGCATAACCTCATGTCAAAATCTCGCCGCCTCTTCAACTACGATGTCTTTCGCAGGCGTTCGGCGCGCGCGGAAATGCTCGAAGAAATCGAATTCCATCTGGACGCCCGCGTTGCGCAGTTGACCGCGCGCGGCCTGTCGCCCGAAGCGGCCCGCACCGAAGCACTACGCAAACTGGGCGGTACGGTTGCCGACGCTCACCAACGGCTCGGCAAATCTGCCGAACGCAAAACACGGAGAATAGACATGCGCGAACGCCTGCAAGAATTGATCGACGATGTGCGCTACGCGTTGCGCGGCCTCGCGCGCAATGCCGGATTTACGGTCGTGGCGGTGTTGACGCTGGGCATAGGAATTGGCGCGAATACTTCCATCTATTCGGCAGTGGATGCGCTGTTGTTGCGCACCCTGCCCTATCGCGAGCCGGACCGGTTGATGGACATCGTGCAAACATCAAGCGAAGACGGAGTAGCGCCGTGGTCGCATCCGAAATTTGGCGTGTATCGCGATGCGCAACGTTCGTTTGCCTTGCTGGCCACACACTCCGCGACGCAGAAGAACATTACGGGTGTGGAGCCGGAACGAATTAGCGTCGAAGAAGTCTCCGGCAAGTATCTGAGCACGTTGGGCGTTCCACTCGCGTTTGGCGCCGATTTTCCGTCCGACATCGATGCGGGGGCCGCCGCGCGCAAGGTGGTGATCATTACCGACGCGTTGTGGCAACGGCGGTTCAACGCCGACCCGCAGGTTATCGGCCGGTCGCTGTCGCTCGACAACGAACCGTGGGAAATTGCTGGAGTGCTGCGTCCCGACTTTCGGGGACTGAGTGGAAACGCCGAGGCACTCGTGAACCTCTCCGCCCGTTCAGCGGAGAGTCTGCACGAGGCGTGGTCACTGGAGTTCTCCATGATCGGCCGGCTCAAGCCAGGAGTCACGCCCGAACAGGCATCGGCTGAAGCAAATCTGCTGGGGCCACGCATCTATGCGATGTTCCCACAGGAAGGAACGTTGACCACCAGCAAAGATCCTTCCAAATGGACGGCGTCCGCGCGGCCACTGAATACGATTCGTGTGGCGCCAAACCTTCGCCGATCACTGCTCGTGTTGTTTGGCGCCGTGGGATTGGTGCTGCTGATTGCGTGCGCCAATCTCGCCAACCTGTTGCTCGCCCGATCACTCAAGCGCAAAGGCGAAATTGCTGTGCGCCTGGCAATCGGCGCAGGGCGCGCGCGACTGGTGCGCATGCTGGTCACCGAGAGTGTCGTGCTGGCCCTGCTGGGCGGCGTGGCCAGTTTGCTGGTCGCCGCCGTTGGTACTCGTGTGCTGAGCGCCATCAATCCACTGGAGACGCTGCGTGTGCAGGGGTTGGACGGAGGCATTGGCGCTGTGGGATTCGAGTCCATTCATCTGGATGGTCACGCGCTGCTGTTCACGTTTCTCGTGACGCTGCTGGTTGGGATTGCGTTTGGTTTGGCTCCGGCGATTCGTGCCACGCGCGGTGATCTGACACGCGATCTCAACGCGGGAAGTGCGGCGAGTGGTGCCGGGCGGCGCGACGGATTCAGCCGTCGTTCGTTGGTGGTTGCGGAAATTGCGCTGGCGCTGGTCCTGCTGACCGGGTCCGGATTGATGCTCAGAAGTTTGTCAAACCTGCTGGATATCAATCCGGGGTTCAACGGAGAGAATGTGCTCACCCTGCGTGTCACGATTCCAAGCGGCACGATTGCACCCGACTCGATGGCGGGCTTCTACACACAACTGCAGGGAGAAATTGCGGCCCTTCCCACCGTGACACACGTCGGGCTTTCAGACTGTGCACCGCTTAGCAACAGCTGTCACGGTACCGTCATGACGTTTGCCGACCGACCACCCAGTGCGACGGGCAACGCGATGGTTGGTGTCCACTGGGTCACCCCCGGGTGGTTTGGGGCCATGCGCGTGCCAGTGAAGCGCGGACGCATGTTTACCGACGCCGATCGCGCCGGCACGGGTAAGGTGGTACTGATCAACGAAGAAGCCGCGCGCCAATATTTTCCGGGTGAAGATCCGCTTGGAAAACGCGTCGCCGTGTATCAAGGTGGATTTCACACGGGCGCCGAGGTGATCGGGATTGTTGGCGACGTGCGGTATGGATCGATTGACTCGCCGGCGCGTCCGGACACGTACATCTCCTACGGGCAGGCGCGCATTTCCCGTATGATGATTTTCGTGCGAACTACAGGGGATGCCACCGCGCTCGCACCAACGGTGCGTGCCGTGGTGCGCCGGTTTGCGCCGCGCAATCCGGTGTATGATATCCAGACCATGCGCACGCGAATGGCGTCTGCCAGCGCACAGGCGCGGTTCAGCGCGACGTTGCTTGGCTTGTTCGCGACGGTGGCACTCGTGTTGGCGACTATGGGCATTTACGGCGTGATGTCTTTTGGTGTCGCGCAGCGAACCCGTGAAATTGGCATTCGCGTCGCACTCGGCGCCGATCGCAATCGCGTGCTGGGACTCGTACTGCGCGAAGGCGCGCTGTTGGCCGTGGTCGGCGTGACGCTTGGCAGTGTGGCCGCACTTTCTTTCACGCGGTTGTTGCGCACCATGCTTTACGAAGTGTCGGTCACTGATGCTCCGACTTACGCCGTCATGATTCTGGTGCTTGCCGCCGCCGTGTTGGTGGCCACGTGGATTCCGGCGCGGCGCGCGGCCAGTGTCGATCCGGTGACGGCGTTGCGGAGCGGGTGAGGGACTGCGCGCCGGAAGGGGGACGGCTACCATACGCGCGACGAACCGCTCATTCAAGAGCCGTTTGAGACTTTGAACTTGGGGTTGTTTGCTCATTCGCACACACCGACCTACAGCAAGACTGCCCCGCGGCGCACACCAATGGCCACCGCCTCGGCACGAGTTGTCGCTCCAAATTTTGCAAAGATCGACTCCACGTGCGCTTTCACGGTGTGCGCGGAAATTCCCAATTCATGCGCGATGTTCTTGGTCGCCAATCCTTCGGCAAGCAACGCGAGTACTTCGCGTTCGCGGGTACTGAGCGGTGGCGACTGATCTTCCGCACGTGCTGCACTGCGTTCGCTCGTTCGTGCGGCCGGGCGCTTCCGCAACGCCGCTTGTTGTAGCACGAGGGAGACACGCGGTTCAATGACCACCAGCCCGGCACTGACCGCACGCACACCCGCGGAAATTTCGGAGGCGGTCGCGTCGACGGACATGATGCCCCGCACCTGCAGCCGCAACCACGAGGCCGCGCGGGCAAAGTCTTCGGTGCGTTCATCGCCCAGGTCAGTCAGTATCAACACGGGCAACCCAACATCGGCTAGCGTTTCCACGCCAAGCTCAATGGTGTGTTCACGCAGGCGCACGAGTTCATCGTGCAGTACGATCATCACTACGTCTGCCCCGACGGCCGCGGCCAACGCGAGGCGGCGCGCGCTTTCGATGTCAGGTGCGTTGCCAATTTCGCGCAACAGTTCAAAAGTGCGCGTGACGCAGAACAAGGCCGATTCGACATCGTTCGACGCACTCAGCACGGCGGCCACTCCCACTGGGGGAGTGGCCGCCGTGGTCACGACAAGGACACGAAGTTGCGGCAGTACCGGAGGCAAGCGGTGCGATTGAGCGTTGTTGACAGAACTACCTGTTGTGGACGCTATCGGTGTGACGCTTGCAGGGTAACTGCCGGACTTCATGAAACTACTGCGGACGGCGTGGTCCACAGCTGCGAGCGAAGCCCAGACCGAAGCTCTCGCTGAACTCACAGAATTTTTCGAACGCTTCGGCCGCAGTCTTTGCGTGTGCTGCATGACGCCTGGCATGTCGCGCGTACAATCGCTCGAAGTGCTCGGTGTGCGGGGCATGGCGCTGCGAACCGCCACCACCGCCAAACCCATGGCCTCCGAACGGATTTCCACCGAACGGATTTCCACCAAATGGATTTCCACCGGTCGCGCCGCCCCCTGAACCGGTATTGCCTCCGCTGTTGCCGCCTGCCTGGCCGCGATGCGCCGCGTGTGGCGATTCACCGATGACCACCGGCACTTCCAGGACCGCCCCTGCGCGAGCAATGCGCGCAGTCAGCGTACGACCCACCGTGTCCGGGCCAAGAATGGACAATACATCGTCGGCTTCGCGGGTTGCGTTGCCGGCCAGCGAGATGAGTGTGTCTCCGACAAACAAACCCGCGTGCTCAGCCGGACTGTTGCTGGCCACGTTCACCAGCAGCAAGCCTACTTCCTGCGAAAGATTCGCGTCAGCACGCACCCGCTCTGGCAAACGAACTGGCTGCGTTCCCACACCCAACCACCCACGCGGTACGCGGCCGCCAACGAGCAGTTGATCCACCACCCGGTCAATGGTGGCCGCCGGAATGGTGGCCGGCGCTCCGCGCGTAAGAATGGAACTGTTGATGCCCGCGACATTGCCGTGGACGTCAATCAGGGCACTGCCTGAGAAACCGTCGTGAATGGACAGGTCCACCCGAATGAGTTCGGACATGTGACCGCCTTGCCAGGTGCGCCAGTCGCTGCCCACCGCATGCACGGTGCCGAGTGTGGCGGTAATGGCTGTGCCGGGACGACCGACCGCCAGTACAATTTGTCCGGTGCGAAGTTTTGCGCCGTCGGGCAATCTTGCCGCGACAGGGGCGATGTCTTCGGCGAGTTTGAGCAGGGCGAGATCGGTACTGGCATCGCGGCCAACCAGCGTTGCCGCGAGCTGCCGACCATCGTTCAGCGTGACGGTGATATCGCGGTCACGCCGAATGGTGTGGTCGGCGGCGATGACGTACCCGGCACGCCACACAATACCGCTGGCGGGAATGCGACGTCGCGCATGAATGGCGACAATGGACGGGGCGACCGTGGCCACGGCATTGGCCAGCGCGTCGGAGTAAACATGGAGCGCATCACCGCTCGCGTTTGGCGCGTCGTCGGGCGCGCCGGAATCGGATTGAGACATAACACCTCGGGAGAAACTGCTGCAGGCAGAAATGGCGGGCATCCCGACTGTCGGGAGCGAGGCGTGCAGCGCTTCACGAAAGCTGCCAAGGTGCGGCGGGTGATTCTATCGGCCGTTAGGGGGGGGTGACACTAATTCACGTACGCCACCTCGCCCTCGCCGTCGATGCCCAGTTCCTGTTGCACACCGCAAATACCACAGATCAGAATAGCGTGCCACTCCTCCCCGAACTCCTTGCGGTGTTCCTCGCCGGCTTCTTTCACCACCAATTTTCGGTAGTTGTATTCGCCACATCGCACACACGCGTGCGCGCGAGCAATACGTTCGGCGCGTTCGCGCGAAATGATCATCGACTTTCCTAGCTATTCTTGTCCGCACCATCACCAAGCGCACGTGCCACGCCGGGAAGTGCCAAGCCCCCATGCTGCGTTTTGCTGGCGGGGCTGCTGGCCTCTGGAATCCGCGAATTTCCAGTGGCGGCAATCATCTCTCGCAAACCGCCCAACGCTCCCATCACGCCGGACGCTTCGGCTGGCAGGAAGATGGTGGTGCCCTTTCCGGCGGCCATCTGCGGCAGCGCTTCCAGGTATTTCAGTCCGAGCATGTACATCGCCGCCTGCCCCTCTGGCAAGGCGGCCGTAATACGCGCAATGGCCGCGGCTTCAGATTCCGCCATGGTAACGCGTGCTTCGGCGTTGCCCTGCGCCCGCAGAATCGCGCCTTCGCGGTCACCCTCGGCGCGACGGATCTGCGCTTCGCGTTGTCCTTCGGCTTCGAGCACCGCGGCCCGTTTTGATGCTTCGGCATTCGTCACGGCCGCACGACGCTCGCGTTCGGCGCGCATCTGCAGTTCCATGCTCTGTTGAATTTCGCGCGGCGGTTCAATGCTTTGCAGCTCCACGCGTGTGACATCAACCCCCCAGCCAATTGACGCCTCCTCAATGACTTCGCGCATGCGTTTGTTGATCACGTCGCGGCTGGTGAGCGTCGCATCCAGTTCCATGTCGCCGACGATGTTTCTGAGCGTCGTGCGCGTCAGGGTTTCCAGCGCGTACGGGAGATTCTGTACCGAGTACGTCGCCTTTTGCGGATCGGCGACGCGGTAGTACAGGACTGCGTCGATATCGATGGTGACGTTGTCTCGCGTGATGACGGGTTGACTGGGAAAGTTCAGCACTTGCTCGCGCAAATCGATGCGCGAGGTGTGCCCTTGCACCAGCTTGCGGATGCCTCCGACGTCAGCCTCCAGGTAGCGCACGTCAATGGAGCGGGGCAGCTCGATGAACGGGATCAGAATATTGAGGCCGCTTCGCGCGATGCGGTGGAAGCGCCCAAGCCGTTCCACCACCATGACTTCTGCCTGTCCGACAATGCGGATCGAGCGCGCCAGAATGCCAAGAATGGCAACAGCGATGATAATTGGCACGTACTGCATGATGTCTCCAGTTTGAGCCTGCCCAGCCCAGGTCCTGGCGCGACCGTATCGCGGCGGGACTTGGGACGGACAATCTTTCAATTGGATCTTGCTGTATCGACCCAATGAAGGGCAACCTCCATCCTGTGGAATTTCCACGTTCCCTTGCACTGACTCAATGTACCGGTACCCCACGCCAGCGGTTCGCCCCTGTCAATTGATCCTGGCCGTCGCGATGGCGGCGGGCTTGGCCAGTTGCGCCGATGACATCGGCCCAGTAATCGGGATTGCCATGGGCGGCATCGACCAGGCGCTGCTTCCCGCAAGGCAAAAGCGATTCAACGACAGCGTTGGCATTCGCCATACGGTGCAGCTTCGGCTCATGCTCCCAAACACCTACGCGGAGGACAATGGCGGCCTGGCCTGGGCCAATGAGCTGGTAACCACACCTGGAATTGTGGGGGTGGTCGGTCACGAAGGCAGCCGTTTGGCGCTTCAGGCGGCCCCGATTTACCGACAGCGGGGCATCGTGCAGATTGTACCAACGGGCACCAGCAGCCAGCTGGCGACCGTGTCGCCCTGGACGTTTCCGCTGGTGGCTTCTGACACCATGCAGGGTCAATTGTTGGCTCGGCATCTGCTGGACCGGAAGCGAACGCGCATAACGCTCTTTGTGCAGGACGACGAGTACGGACGGGGCATTGCCGGAGCACTCGAGCGGGGGCTCGCGGGCAGTAACGCTGTTGTTCTGGAAAAGGTGTCGAATACGCCCGACAGTGACTTCGATTTGCTGGTCCGCAGCGTGCTGAGTCACGTGCCCGCGCCAGACGCCCTGGTGTTGATCACGCAGGGCCCGCTTGCGGCCAGCATCGCGGAGTTATCGTGGAAGCGCGACCCGACGTTGCTGATTCTGGGCGCAGACGCGACGAGCACCGGAGCGAGCGCATTGCGTTTGCTGGCGCCGGCGCCGGACTTGGCGGTTCTTGCCACCTATTGGGTACCCGACACTACCAACGTGGCGGAACAGGCGTTTCTCAGGGATTTTCGCGAGTCGGAGATTGGTGGAGAGCCGCAATGGTATCACGCCGCCATGTACGATGCGGTGGGTATGCTGAATGCCGCCGCTGCGAGCGAAGGCAACAGTCCGACGGGAGTGCGAGCCTGGCTCCGTTCGCTCGGCCGCACTCGCCCTTCGTATCAGGGTGTTCTGGGCAGTATTGACTTCACCGGGGCGCATCCTATTCCGGCGCGTCTCGTTCGTCCAACGGCGACGGGCTGGGAGTTGGTGAAATGAGTGGCGCGAGCGCCACGCCACTTGCGACACCGGGTGAAAGCAAGGCACGCAGCGCGCGCACATTGCGTCGCACGTTGTTCACCGCGACGTTGCTGATGGTGTCGTACGGCCTGGCGCTACCCTCCCTGGTGTTATGGCGACTGCAGCCCGCCGCGCAGACACTGGAAGATGAAACGACAGCTACCACCTCTGCGTTCTCCGCGCTTCGCGAACAGAACCGCGTCTTTCAGAGTGTGGTGTCGATTGCCCGCGCCCTCGATGAACAAACCGGAAAAATTTCTGCGGCCGAACGCCAGGTGTTGGAAGACACCGTGCGCCATTTGCGCGATGCGCCGCGCGCGAATTACAACGACATTGGCGCGCCCATGCGGCCGGCATTCGCCGACTTGATTGGGTTAACTGACGATTTCGTTGCGATGCTCGACGAAGGCGTGCGCGCGCACAAGCTTGGAGAAGACTCGACGTTTCATGATCGAATGGAGCGTGCGCTGAATACGGGACCGCGCATCAGTGCGGCGTTGGAGGAGGCGCAACTTCAGGGCCTCGCCGACTTGCTCGCGCGACAACAACGCGTCCGCGAGGCGAACCAAACGCTCCTCTTCTGGACGGCCGGATGGCTGGCACTTGGCGCGTTTGTGGTCTGGTATCTCGCGTATCTGGCGCGCCAGCGCCTGATCCAGCCGCTGGAGCTCCTCGAGCGTGGCCTCACACAACTTTCGGCGGGCGATCTCGAAGCGCGTATCCCCGAAAGTCAGGATGAACTTGGCCGACTGGCCAGCGTTTTTAACCGGGCCAGTGACGTACTTCGTCGCCGTGCCGAGGAGCAAGGCCGATTTGCGGCTGCGGGTCAATTGCTCGCCGATGTCGCGCATGAAGTCAATAATCCGTTGATGGCCATTCTGGGCACCGCCGAAGCCAGTTTGGCCTCCGACGATATGAAGCTGGAATCACGCGCCGATCTCGAACTCATTCGTGATCAGGCGTTCCGGGCTGGCCAACTGCTTTCGGGACTGCTGCGTTTTGTACGCGTTGGCGACGAGCCTGCGCAAATTGTCGATCTCTCGGCGGTGGTCGCGCGCGCAATTGATCTCGTGGCCTATCAGTTTCCATTGCACTCCATTGAGTGCGTGACACAGTTCGCGCCGGACGCCAAACCCGTACGTGCTGCGGCCACACGCCTTGAGCAAGTGATGGTGAACTTGTTGACCAACGCGGTACAGGCGATGGCCACCATCAGCGGGCGTCGGCAAATCGAAGTGCGGGTGTTTCAGCATGAGGGCTGGTCGTGTGTCGCCGTGTGCGACATCGGACCCGGCGTTTCGTCCGCAATTCGCGAACGACTGTTCCAACCGTTCTCCACCACCAAGGGTGATCGCGGTACGGGACTTGGGCTGTATATCTGCCGTCGCATTGCGCGCGAAGCCGGCGGGGACTTGCAGTACACCGATGCGCGACCAGGGGCGCGGTTTTTGCTGACCTTGCCGTCGTGCGAACCCGCCATTCCCACTCCGGTGCTGCATTCGCGCGAGATCACTATCAACAACATCGGACAACTTGCCGGCCTCAACATTCTGGTGGTCGATGATGAAAACGGCGTGCGCACGGCCATTGCGCGCTACTTGCGGCGCAGTGGGGCGATTGTGCGCGAAGCGAGCCACGGCCGCGATGCGTTGATCCAGGTTGCAGCCGAACGCCCCGACGTCGTCTTGCTCGACTTGCGCATGCCGGTCATGGACGGCTACGCGTTCATGGCCGAGGTCCAGAAATCGCAGCCCTGGTTGGCGCCGCGCGTGTTGGTGCTGTCGGGCGATTTAGCGGCGGGTCATTCCGACAATCCGCCAGTGCCACCGGCGCGTATGATGGCAAAGCCGGTGGTCCTGCAGGATTTGGTGCGTCGGCTCAAGGAAGTCGCCGACGCGAACGCGGCCAGAACGAGATGACGAAACGCGCGGCGCGTGGGCACGCCACTCAACACCGGCGCGCTATTTCCAGTCGGCCATAAACAGGTTCGTTTCGCCTTCCTTCGCGTCATTACGGTTGGACGCCCACAGCAGCTTTTTTCCGTCTGGGCTGAACATTGGAAAGCCATCAAACACCGGGCTGTTGGTAATCTGCGTCAGGCCGCTGCCATCGAGATTGATCAGGTACAAATCGAAATTCCCGCTGCGCGGACTGACGTGATTTGACGAGAAGATAATCTGCTTGCCACCCGGCGCCCACGACGGACCGAAGTTTGCTCCGCCCAGCCTGGTGATCTGTTTCTGATCGCTGCCGTCCGCATTCATCGTGAAAATCTCCATCTTGTTCGGACGAATCATGTGCTGCTTGAGCAGATCGCGATACGTCTGCAATTCCGTTGGATCGGTCGGATGGTACGCGCGATACACAATTTTGGTGCCGTCGGGCGACCACCACGGACCACCGTCATAGCCGGGCGAAGTGGTGAGCTGCTTCACGTCGGTGCCGTCGACGTTCATGGTATAGATGTCCAGATCGCCGTCCTTCAGCGACGTGAACACAATACGTTTGCCATTCGGTGACAACACCCCTTCGGCGGTATACGTGTTGTAATGCGTCAGGCGCCGGAGATCCTTGCCATCGCGGCCGACCGTATAGATGTCGAAATCGTCAATGCCCCACACGTACCCCTTGCCAGGGTCCGGCTTGGCCGGACACTGCGCACTGACCGCGTGTGTTGAAGCAAAGAACAGCCGTTCACTGCCCGGCAGAAACCATCCGCATGTCACTTTGCCCTGGCCATTGGATACACGGAGCAGGCCCGTGCCGTCGGACTTCATCACGTACTGCTGATCGCAGGTGCGGCCGTCGCGCGTGGATTGAAACGTGATCCACTGACCGTTTGCGCTGAAATAGGCCTCTGCGTTCTCCCCGCCGTTCGTGAGCTGGTGGAGGTTGCTCAGGCGGGTCTCGCCGGGCAACGCCGGCCAGACTTTCTGCGAAACGGGTTGAACAACAGAGGCCGCGTTGTTGTCGAGGCTACGAACGGACGCCGAGCACGCGGCCAGACCAATGGCGGCGGCTGAGAGCAGAAAGAGGGTCGAGGTACGCATAGACCCGCAGCGTAGCCCGCCCCCCTCCGGTTCAGCAATCCGTATCGTTACGGCATTCTGAGCCATCCAGCCTCAGTTTCCGCTTTTTTGAGCGCTCTTTCCGGAGGCGAGGGCGCTTTTTTTCGCGTCGTCGGCAGCGGCAGCGAAGACGTCCTTCTGCGTGGTGCTGTTGCGCAGCAGGGCCATTGCTTTCAGCAACTGTTTGTCGGTGGGCAGCAAGTGGCGGCGTACGGTGCTGTCGCCAAAGACGGCGCGCGACACGCGGGCATCGATGTAATCGTCGACCCAGGATACACCGGCGTCGTAGACCGCCCGGTCAAGCTTGAGCCCCGCGGCGTTGAGGCGGGTGAAGATTTCGTCGCGCCACGCCTGCGTGACGACGAAGTCTGACTTCAGTTTGCCTTTCTGCTCCAGTCCGAACTGCAGCAGGGTGCTCTCGAACTCAGCGCGTTTCGGCAGGATGGCGCGTCCCAGCGCCTGCTCGGCAGTGCTGATAGAGTCGTAGCCAACCATCACATCCGGCGTGATGGCGCCACCGCCGTACACAGTACGTCCGCCTTCCGACTTGAACACGGGACGCGACTTGCGCACGGAGTCGGTTTCCGTCGAGTCGGGCTGAATCTCCACGAACTGTCCGTCAATCAACTTCCGCTCCTTCTGAATGGAACGGCCCGACGGGGTAAACCATTTGCCTGAAGTAATCTTGAGGGCGTACCCGCCATCAAGATTGTATACGCTTTGCACGAGCCCCTTGCCGAATGATGTCTGGCCAAGCACCAGCGCGCGATCGTAGTCCTGCAGGGCCCCTGCGACAATTTCCGAAGCCGAAGCCGTTCCGCCGTTCACCATGACGACCAGCGGAATATCGGGAGAGGTTGGAGCCTTCTCGGACACATACCGCTGGAATTCGCCACGGCCACGCACGCTGAGCAGTTCCTTGCCTTGCGGCAGGAACAGGTTGCTCATGCTGAACGCTTCGTCCAGAATGCCGCCGCCGTTGTCGCGCAAATCGATGACAATGCTCTTGGCCCCTTTCGCCTTGAGCAGCTTGACACTGCTGTCAATTTCCGTGGTGGTCTGTTCGCTGAAGCGCAGCAGTTGGATGTAGCCCACCTTGTCGTCCAGCATGATGGCCACGGGCACGGCGGCAATTTTGACGACGGCGCGCTTGAAATTGAGTTTGATGGGCTGCACAACGCCGGGACGAATAAACGTCACCGACACGGCGGTACCCGGTTCGCCCAACAGTTTGTTCTGGACCTGGACGGTGGTCATGCCTTTGGCGTTGACCGTGTCGATCAAACTGATTCTGTCGCCTTCCAGCACGCCGCCTTTTTCGGCGGGGGTGTTCGGGAACACCTTACCAATGGTGACGTACCCATTCAGGGGCGTGATCTCCATGCCCAGGCCCGCGTACCGGCCATTGGTCTGCCGCGAAAACTCTTCGAGCTGTTTGGGCGAAAAGAGTTCGGTGTACGGATCATTGAGCTGCGCGACGAGACCGCGCGCGGCTTTTTCGTAGAGCGCCTGTTGATCGAGCGTGTCGACGAATTTCTTGTCAACAAGCTGGAGCACTTGTGAGAGCAGCACGCCGCCGTCACGCGTACTGCGCGACTGAAGCGCAAAGGCGCCGCCCAGGACGGGGAGCAGAGCAATGCCAGCCAGAGCGATCTTCTTGGAACGATGCATGCGGCGCGTCTCACAAAAGGAGGGATATAGCAAGGTACGTCCGCCTCCTGATGGCGGGGAGTCCTCGGTGCCATGCGAATTGGTTGAGACTTCGCGGGTCGAGGCCTCTCACCTCTTTGACTCTCTACACCCGGAAAGGGTCTCCGTTTCCTGCGGAAGCCGCCGACCAGAGCCTGCCGGGTGGGCGGTTAGACTTCCTCGCGTGGCCGGGAGCCGAGCACGTAGTCCACCTGCCAGACGCGTTCGTACTGCTTAATGCCGACATCACGCACCAGTCCGGCGCTCAGTAACATTTCATGGGCGGGTTGCAGGACGCGCTGCAAATGGGACGGGTAGCGCTGGGACAGCGGGAGCTGCTCGGCCAACCGCTCCAGCGGAACGCGCCAGGACAGGCGTCCTTCGGCCCGGGCCACCTCGAGCAGGCGATAGAGCCGGCGGGCGACGGGCGAGGAGAGCCCGTGGTAGCGGGCCGCGCTCAGCGTGATGGAGTGGCGGGCGGTCAAATTGGCACGCACGGTGGGCGAGATGACCACGCGGGCGTCGCCCGGTTCGCCGGCGGTGAGATTGCCGAAGAGGTGCAACTGGTCGCGATCGGCCACACGGCGGCGCTGCACCGACACCGCACTGAAGAGTGAAAAGCTGATCTCGGCGTCGCCGGAGGTTGCGGACCAGTAGGCGCCAATGGATTCGAGGGTCGTACGCTCCAGGCGGGTGAGCGCTCCGCGCAACTGTTCGTACGTGCGGCCGTCCGCGCGGCGGCCCATGCTGCGCAGGAACGAATGCAGCGTGAAGGTGATGGCGCCGTCGGCGGGGTCGCCCGCTTCGTGATAGCGGTGCATGACTTCGACGTAGACGTCCTGGTCGAAGGTGCCTGGCAGCCGATCGCCGGGGGCGGGGATGACGCGCCAGCGCCCGCCGTTCTCGGTGGCATACGAGACGGGCGTATCTTCCGCCGAATCGGACAGGCGGAACAGCGGAAGGGCTTCGATGGCGCGGTCGAGGACCACGCCTCGTACGGCCGGGCGCCGTTTGGCGGCGAGGGTCACGATGTGTAAAGTGCGTTGGGGCCTGAGGTTACGCCAGTGATAGCCCCGTTTTTCCGCGAATCGCGCTGCGGCAGCAGCAGCAGCAGCAGCAGCAGCAGCAGCAGCAGCAACAGCAACAGCAAC